>KB659958.1_pt18 | contig 178380 bp, 172 predicted proteins | sample 558768 | NCBI scaffold set KB644980.1 | reverse complement strand
TTCCTCACTGTCCAGACATCTCATCGGATTGTCGATCTTCCCACAAAGCGTCTCTTGCCTGAACTCCCTCCAACAGCGACGAAACTCCTCAAGACATTGCTCAACGCTGATGATCCGATGGGTCGGTCTGAGATTATTGATACCGCCGATATTTCCGCAAGTAGTTATGATCGTTATATTAACGAACTCGCCGCTTGGGATAGTATCGAACCACGCGAAGTCAAGGGACGCCGCCGGTGGGAGGCACACTTAGAACCGTGGTGGACACCACAGAGTGATCGGGACGAACCCTTCTGTGACCCTGACCCAGACACGGGCATTCTTTATGCTGAATTCCCACGTGATGTTGCCAGTGCAGTCATGTGCCATCTGATGACTCACTACGACTTACCCAATCTCAAAACAGCGTATATCGAGGGGATTCGACCAGGAGATGATATTAAGTCTCTCTTCGATGATCATGACAGACTCAGACGATGGTGGTCGTTCCTCTGGGGTGCATTTGCTGATTCGGATGAGCTTAAGAAAGGTCCTGATGATGCCGCAGGCTCGGATTCAACGGTGGTTTGTCTTGGTCACTCTCCAGAATCCGTGACAAGATATTCGGCTATCTAATCGATTCCCGATTTCAGCCACTGTGGGCACAACTATTAGCCATTGTATCAGAGAATAGCGGGGTCAGAACTTGAGCGCTCGTAGTGTTCCTCGCATGGCTCCACGTAGTGGCTTTCAAGACATTCAGCCAGCCACCAACTCGTCAGGGTCGTGGTGGAATCCGAATCTCCTCGCCTACCTCATACAGATAGCCTTTGAGGAGCAACTGCTTGAGCCGGTTGTTGACTTCGACACGTCCGATACCCTGCTTCATGAGATATACGGTTGCCGTTTCACGCGTGAGCGTGTCGTCATCTGTGTTTGCGTCGATATACGCCTCAAGATGATCAAGGATGTCTTGTTCACCCGCTTCGATTGGTCGTCTCTGATCTTTCATCATTCATATTTTACGTGTGCCACATATGAGACAGTTTGGGTCATGTGTCGTTCCGGGTCAGTAGGACGCCTTCGAAAGAACACTCCAGTTCTACGTGCAGTGTAGTCCTAACGGATCTAACGAACCAGTGATATACTGGACGCGACGTCGAGATACATCCTCAAAACAAACATGTCAGCTAACGGGATATCAAATAGTGCTACCGACATCGACAACGCCCGAGACGGTGATGCCGACGAATTCGGAGAACCGAATATTATCGAGCGGATCGTGCTGTTCCTCGACAATCTTCACTCGTCGCGAGGTGTGTCTGTTTTCGGTCAGCAGCCTGTGAGCCGGCAACAGTACATGTTAATCAGCACTCATCAGAGTGTACCCTTTCGATATGATTTAGTGTACGAACCAAGACAAATCACATAATAAATGCTGCATACGGCGAAGGGACGCGTTTTAGCCGTTACTCTCCTACTTACTTCGCTCGCTGTGCTGTGCCCGCTCTATGCACAACAGCCGGTGAATCCCGAATTAGGAGTATATGCAGATGATAATGAATTTACAGAGACACCAGAGCGATATATTGGTGATACCGTCGTCACGGGAGGGATCGTGCAACAGGTCTCTCCACTCATTATTGAAGTCGAAACAACACAGGGACAACGCGAAATAGCGATTACTGACAGCGCGTTTCGTCCTGAGGTTGGTGACAAGGTTCGTGTATTCGGGACACTCACTGCTGCTGGAAGGGTTCAGAGCCGAAGTGGATTCGCTGTGCCGCAGACTGGACGATGGTATGCATGGGGTATTTCCTTCCTTGCCGGGTTGTGGGTACTCACTCGACTTATTCAACACTGGAGGATCGATTGGGCACGGATTCGGTTTCAACGTCGAGAGAGACCACTCTCACTGAGAGACATCTATCAGATCCCGACATCGCTCGATGGTGACCGAGATGCCTGATCTGTTAGCACATGTGTTCATTGCGTACAGCGTCTGCCGAGTTCTCTCATGGCGAGTATCATGGCTCACGAGTCAATACATCACGCTTGGAATGGTCGGTGCGTTCATTCCAGATCTTGTGAAAATCAAATTAGTGATTCCAAGTTGGCGAGTTGAGCAACTACTCGGGATTCCATTCGATTGGGGGAGTTTCGCTACGGGTGGTGGCGTGCTACTGAGTATGCTGATTGGTATTGTGTTGTTATCGACGACAGAGCGCCGCAGAGGAGGAGCACTTCTCGCTCTCGGGGTGCTGACTCACCTTCTGACGGATAGTTTATTACTCACACCTACAGGTCGAACGACACAGTTGCTGTGGCCACTCACGCAATACACAACACCAGCTCCAGGGTTGTATCTAAGCACACAGCCAGAGCCGACAATCGTGACTGGAGGCTTTGCTATAGTCGTGTGGGGCATCCACCGATATCGAATTGGGCACTCTGAGACAGAATCCTGAACAGATACTCAGACCTCAGCCAATCAGCGACGTGTAATAAACACACTCATCGGCTGCATCGACCCTACACATCTTTAGTAAGCGTATGAGTAGCCGCTCACAGTGAGGAGTACTCAAACGATCTTATCGATAGTATACGATAACCCATAATCAAAATAACAAAAAGCATCAAGCCGCCACTATGGTATAATAGCGATATGGATGATGTGTCGACATATATTGAGCGACTTGAGGAGGTGACAGAGACGAAACAGGGGGCTGCTGAGACAGAGGCGGAGTATATCAATCGACTTGGGCAGGAGACATCGCTGTCTGAATCAGAGATAACTACGACATCAGAAGCGATAACGAAATCAGCCTACTCGCCAGGAGATCTTTCAGCAGATGAAGAGGAGATACTCGACTCGTTTTTCGAGGCAGTGCAGACAACATACGATGGAGACTCGACACAACAGGAAACAACCACAGATACAACGGTAGACGACCAGACCGATGAGGATTCACCTAAATCCGATAGAGAAACCACTGACGATACGTTGTCAATCGACTATCCTGAGGCGGCTAAGTCAGACCCTCCAGAGATATCTAATGATGACAGTATTTTCAATAATTTTAGACTACTTGCTATAACAACGATAATATTGTTAGTATTCACTGCTGTGATCGTTGCTGGTGCTATTGGAGCCATAGAAATTCCAGGTGTCACTGCTGCGGTTACAGGCAGTATAGGAGTTGATGACACGAGTGGAACCGACCCACAAGGATCTGCAGGAGTATCTACCACCACAACGTCTGAATCATCACCAACACAAACCACAACTGCTACGCCAACCGCAACATCGACGCCCGAACCGACACCAATACCAACTCCAACGCCGACAGCCACCCCGACTCCAACGCCGACACCGACGCCCACCCCAACGCCAACACCTGAGCCAGCTGCTGGAACAGTCGGGGAATGGGTTGAAACAACACATAATGGAACGAGTGTAAGGGTGCAGGTTGTCGAATACCGTGTTACAGAGACAATTCAAAAACAGGGAGGCGGAACACGTGATGCTCCAGATGATGAACGATTCGTCGTTGCAGAGGTATGGATCAGTGCGAACCCTGGGAATGCGATTACCGTCGGTCGAGATCAATGGACATTCGTCGATGTAACAGACACAAACCATACTGTAAATAACGGTGCCACAAATGATGTTGTAGAGAGCTTCCCCCGGGAGACAGTCATCAAAGGAGATGCTGAGCGAGGGCAGGTCGTATGGACAACACCATATTGGCGTGATGTGACGGTCCGAGTGGAACCGTATGGTGGACAATCCGGTCGAACAGTTCGGATACTCACATGATGAGACAGGCCCATTGAAGATGATACGAAGTTGATTGAAGGGTTTATGTTGAAGATAATAATTGCTCACCGAGCGACCCATTATACTCAATCGTTCTCAACAAGTTTTCTCGTATGTATGGTCTTCAACGAATCTCCACTCAAACGTTAATTAAAAATTATTTAAATTATGGCGCGACTCGGCTCAAAAACATATCCAAGAATAATAAGAATGATTGAGGCGACGGCTGTCGTGAGGATCACACCTACTGACCCAACTATCCCTATCTGTGCCAGCCCCACTGCAGATATAAACGTAATCAATACACTGATAAGATACGCAGTGAGCAACCGCAGCGTCAGATACCGTAGGTGACTTCGCGTTGTACTATCGAAAGCAAGTTCGATATCTGATGGCTGTGTTAGTTCCTGGTTACCGTTGAGTGGACCTTGTTGGTCATCATCACCTCTATATCGTGATATTCTATTGGATACTTTCAAAATTGCCTGTCGAATGTAAAGAGAGACACGGGTGGTAAAAAATGTGACCACCGGGAGGTATAGCAGCCATGGGATGTTCCCACGACGCGTGCTGATTGACGGCTGGCCGGAAACTGAGTCCAATTGATAATACCGCCGTTGAGCGCGATAAAACATATCGACTGGAATGAGCGAAAGCAGGAACGGCCATAAAATGCCAGAAATGATGATTTGAAGTGGATATAACAATCCTGATTCCGACTGTCTCACCGCACTAGGCGTCTCGCCAGATTGTGCTGCTTGCTGCCCCCTCTCCATCGGAGTACCGGCAGGGGTAGGGGTACCAAGCGGACTCTCGTTCCGCTCAGGCAAAATGCCTATACTTTCAGCGACTCCCAAAATTCCGCCACCACCGCCGCCTCCCCCTCCCGAGACAGCCGTGCCATCATCGCGTGGGGTATCTACCTGAGGTGGATCGTTATCACCACCTCCACCTCCATTCCCATTTCCATCTCCAGGTGTTGATGTCGACGTCTCTGTTGACACTGGAGATACGACTGGGGTTGATGTATTTGTTTGAGGTGTTTCATCATCGCCACCATCACGCCATCGCCATCGCCACCTCACCTCCCTACATCTCTAGGTGTCGGTGTCGGCGTATCCGTCGGCGTATCGGTTGGTGTTGTTCGAGCCGGGCAGCCTCTGCCTAGCGAATCACTATCGCGGTAATTTGGCGTCCCGTCGCCATCAATATCAGCAGTACCTTCGATACTGTCAGGACAGCCATCGCCGTCGGAGTCAGTATCACGAAAGTCAGGTATATTATCACCATCGGTATCAGGAGGACCGTCAGATAATAGTAAGCTTGGTGTCCCGCCGATCGTTTCCCCTTCGACACTATCGTCGATACCGTCATCATCCGAGTCAGCATCAAGTGCATCAATCACCCCATCGTCGTCTGTGTCGATTGCAACTCCACCATTTGTTTCGGTTCCATCGCTGATCCCATCGCCGTCTGTATCCCTATCGCGAGGGTCCAATCCAAGCCCTAGGTCCGGGTCGGGATTACGTTCAACGATATTTCGAAGTCCATCACCATCGAGATCCCCACTCGGTCCTTCCGAGTCGGTCGGATCTCGGTAATTCGGCGTTCCATCGGCATCAATATCAGTTACTCCCTCATTCCTGTCCAATTTCCCGAGAATCACATCGCCATCACCGTCGATATCTATCTGTGTTTGATTTACATCTCCGTCGTTATCGCTGTCGATATTTGCATCACCGTCGCTATCGCGGTCTCGATAGTTTGGGATCCCATCAGAGTCGGTATCGACTGTGCCTTCAACCACGTCAGGAATTCCATCATCGTCACTATCTGTATCCTGAAGATCTGGAGTCCCGTCTGCATCAGTATCGCGTAACGCAGAAACAGCAGATACTGAAGCGGGAACCCCACCGGTAGCATTCGCTTCAATTGTATCGTTTATTTCATCACCATCACTATCGGTATCAAGAAAATTCGGCAATCCGTCGGCATCAGTATCGACACTGGTCTCTAGTGTGTCATTGACCCGATCACCGTCTGCATCACTATCGCGATAGTTCGGAATGCCATCGTTGTCCCTGTCGCCACTGTCCTCAATCGTATCATTGATTCCATCACCGTCGCTGTCGGTATCGCGGAAATCAGGCGTGCCGTCAGCATCAGTGTCAGGCGGTTCGTCCAATCCGACGCTTGGTCGCCCTGCGTTTGTGCTTCCTTCCTCTCTATCAGAAATGCCATCACCGTCTGAATCACGATCAAGTGCATCGATAGTCCCATCGTCGTCTGTGTCAATTCGCTGTCCGCCATTTGTTTCAGTCCCATCTTCAATCCCGTCATTATCGGTGTCGACATTATTTGGATCAGTGCCTAACTGCTGCTCACGAGCATTATCTATCCCATCACCGTCTGAGTCGGTTGCACTCTGTGATACCGGATTAATACTATCGACGTTTTTCTGTGAACTGTCGCGACAATGACCACTCTCAGTTTGATTGTCGCATATATCATAGACATCTGAAGAAGCAGAATCTGAAAAGTCGGGAATAGGTGATGAGGACGAGAGATGCAGATGCAGATGTAGGTGTGTCCGATAAGTCGAGTATTCCAGCTACTGGGGTAACGATACCAGTCGAGAGGCTCAGTATACAGATGCTCAATACAATCGCGGTTTTGAGATTAATTGGCAGTATATTGATCATTTTATCTTATCATATCTAGAAATGATGGTCAAGATCTATTGGATAAGCTAACGCGGGAGTCAAGCTGCAAACTGAAGAGGGGGGAATGCGAGGGCATAGGTGAGAGATGGTTTCAATTTAGTCGAAGCAACGCCATACGGGGACTGCCATGCGACCCCACTCACACAGTGATTGACGATATGGGGATGTCCCGGTGCAGTATTATCCTCGACCCTGCCTGCTACTGGGAATATCCACAGGGCGTCATTGAGATGTCTCAGTCGCTTGTTATCATCAACTGAATTATTCCCTTATATTTATAATTACGTGTACTGGTAAAAAAGATAACAAAATTTCAGTATCGCGAATATAATCAATTGATAACTATCGTTTCAATATCAAGCGCGAGATACATGTTGACGCTGATATACCCTCGTTACCTCGACGACATGCCACATATGAGTCGTATCAGGTCATATGCTGCCCGTTGTTGATCGAAGAGCTGTCATACTCAGAGAGTAGTTCCTGCTCACGCGTCCGATATCTGTGGTTATAATTCCAAATAAGGGTCTCGAAAGCTACGTATACAGCGCATTTGATACTAATCTGTATATCAATATATCAATTTGATATTTATATCTCATATTTACATGAATTTAAGAAGTACTTATATAAATCTACACTAACATAAGTAATTTTAATATTAATATAGCTCACTTTGTTAGATATCACCTGTAATGGCGTATTAATAAAGCAAATATACTTCTATTTGCACTGATATATTCTTTTTTATTTGCTAACGAGTTTCATTCCTGAACGTTCATCAAGAATTCATGTGCTCTGATATTTACGATGCGATATACGATTATACGATTCTATTTCGACGATCACTCACTCTCAAGACGGTCGGAATTCGATTTTTATTTCCAGAAAGTAGTATGATACTGGCAGGTTGTCACGGCACTAGCTTATTATCGCATACCAGCGGTCATACATCGTAGTAAGTTCAACCGAGGTGTCTAATGACTCAACAATTCTCCCACAAAAGTGAGTAACGCGATTCAACAGAACCTCAGACCGCCACTATCGGCAACACAAAACAATCAGATGAAGTGACGTATGAAGTTCCACACTCACAGCGAATGCGCTGTGAGGCTACTCAGCGAATCTCTACACGACTGTCCGAGTTAATCTCGTCATGAATCACATAATCTGAATAGTCAATGGCAAAATAACACACTTGTCAACACAACTCGGCTGTCAGATAACCGGATTTTAATTAAACAATCAAACAACAAGATATTCTTCAAGTTGATCGCGTTCACTAACAGCCTCGCCGGTAATCTCATCAACGATTGTTCCATGATCAATCGCATAACACCGATCAGCCAGTCCCTGAATCACCGAAAGGTTCTGTTCAACGAAGAGAATCGTCGTGTCGAATTCCTCATTGATTTGCCGGAGATCCTCTGTGATCGATTGAACGATTGACGGCTGTACTCCCTCAGATGGCTCATCGACCAGTAATAAATCCGGGCTGCCAACGAGGGCGCGGGCGATGGCTAACATCTGTTGTTGTCCTCCACTCATCGTCCCGGCAGACTGCCCTTTCCGTTCGGCAAGAATTGGGAAATAATCATATACCTGCTCATATCGTGTTTTATCATCACCACCAATTGATTCACCAATCAGTAGATTTTCCTTGACACTCAAATCGGGAAATACATCGCGTCCCTGTGGGACGTATCCAATACTTTGTTTGGCGTGAGTATCTGCGGACTTCTCGGTCATATCTTCGCCATCATACATAACCCGACCTGACTCGGGCGTGAGAAGTCCCATGATTGTTTTCAGTAGCGTTGTTTTGCCAACACCGTTACGACCAACAATGCCGACAATTTCTCCGGTATCAACGCCAAATGAAATATCTCTGATAACCGGGGTTCCATCATAACCAGCATTAAGATTAGTGACCTCAAGGCTCATGCGTTCTCACCCAAATATATTCGACGAACTTCGTCATCATTCTCGATGGCCTCCAATCGGTCCTTGTCGAAGGATCGACCCCTGATTGAGCACTGTCACCTGTTCGGAAATCTTCCGAACAAACTCCATATCATGTTCAACGACAAGGAACGTCATTCCGTCATCATGCAGTGACCGAATCAACTCGGCAATATCAGCCGTTTCATCTATCGACATTCCTGCGACGGGTTCATCGAGTAACATGAGCTTTGGATCAAGCGTGACCGCCATTCCGATTTCTAAGCGCTGTTTCTCTCCATGTGAGAGATCACTCGCTGACGCATCGGCTTGTGTCTCGAGAGAAATGCGGTCAAGCGTGTCTGTCAGAACGGTCTCAATCTCTCTATCTGTTCGCTGAAGCGGCACCCGAAGGTTCTGTTCAACGGTGAGACTCTCATAGATATGTGGTGACTGGAATTTGACGCTGATACCAGCATCCATCCGCTCATGAGGCTCAAGTGTGGTCAAATCAAGACTATCAAAGTAGATATCTCCTTGTGTCGGGGAGAGTTGTCCGGTGATGAGCTCTAGTAATGTGCTTTTCCCAGCTCCATTAGGACCGATCAGACATCGGATCTCGCCTTCTTCGACAGTGAATTCAACACCGTCAACGGCTGTAAGTCCACCAAATTTCTTTGTAAGCTGACTAGTCGAAAGAATTGCCGATCGATCACTACCGGTTGCTGCAACCGCTGGTTGCTGGTTGACACCCATGTTTTGTGGAGTGCTCATTCGCGCATCACCTCAGAACTCCCTGGTGTATCTGATTCAGAGACATTAATACCAGCCGAGCCGAGCAACGTTTTGACTCGAGTTTGAATCGTGTCACGACCGTATTCGACACCCTCACGGAGTCCGTGAGTGCTGAGAAACACGTACATATTTTTGATTCCTGGAAGAATGCCTCGTGGAATAAACAGAATTGTCACCATCAGAATCAAGCCGACAAAAACAATGGCGAATTCTGAGGCATTAATCGAGAACCACTTGCGAAGCCACTCAATAATGACTGTCCCGACAATAGCCCCAAGTAAGGACTCTCGTCCGCCTAGTGTTACCCAGACAATCGGAATCGTGGCAAAGGTAAGTGAGAACACACTTGGGTCCACATAATTGCCCCAGTTGGCATAGAATATCCCACTGAGTCCGGCTAACGCGCCTGCAAATGTGAATACAGCGAGTTTTACCTTCTTAACATTGTAACCAAGCATTGCCGTTCGCTCCTCATCTTCACGGATCGCCACCAGTGAGTATCCGTATTTACTGTTGACAAGGACCCGTGAGCCAAGATATGCGAAGAGTAATACACCAAGTACGAACCAGTAAAATCTTGATCCTGAGAGAGTGAATGAGCTTTCGCCAACCCCGAGTGTGAAATTCTGAACTCCAGGGATTCCATTAAATCCACCGAGTTTAACACTTCCAATTGACCATTGGGCGCCCGCTGTTTGTGCCATAAATGTCTCAAGCACGAGCGTCACGACCAACGTGAGGATGGCAACGTAGACATTCCGAACACCTCCATAGAACATGAAGTACCCGAGAATAAACGCTGACACTGTTGCAACGGCGATCGCAATTGGCAATGCGACAGTTGGACCGATTGCACCACCGAGGTTGAGACTCACAACTGCATACGTATAGCCGGCGATTCCAAAGAAGGCGACCTGCCCGAAGCTGAGAATGCCGGCATATCCCCAGATGAGCGATAACGACAGTCCAAGTAACCCATAAGCAAGAAACAGCGAAAACTGACCCGCTGCGTATGAACCGCGGACAATTGGCTGGGCGATTAATATGAGCAGTCCAACTGCAAAGGCTGCCCAGAATACCCGTGAATTACCCAGTGTATTTGGACCATTCAGTTTGCTGATAATGCCGTTGAGCTGTGAAGGGAGCATGTCTGAACTCAGTTTCATTATTGTTGTTCACCCAATTTATTACGGATAGCGTTTGCAAGCCCTGTCAAACCACCCGGGAGGAGCCGGATGATGAGAATTGCCGTGATGAGCAATGCGATTTGTCCGAAGAAATTCCCATAGAGATTTGAAAAAACCGCGTTGATCATCCCAAGGATCCCACCGGCGAGTGCTGTCCCAAGTAATACTGAAGATCCACCGGTGACGACTGTAACAAATGATTCAACGAGGAATGACTGTCCCATTCCTGGAACAATTGTTGCTGAAGGCGCATACAATGCACCAGTTAATCCGGCAAGTCCAGAGCCAATGGCAAATGTGATTGTATACATTCGATCTGTATCAATTCCCATCGCTCGAGCGGTCTCAGGATCTTGAATCGTTGCACGTGCGTGGACGCCAAACTTCGTGCGCGTGAATACAAGATACACGGAGCCAAGCACTGCAATCGCTGCAAGCAACAACAAAACGCGGTATCCAGAGTAGGTATATCCTGGAACTTGCCCAAGTGGAGTACCAATCGACCGCAATGAATTACCGAATATAATTCGGGTGCCCTGTGTCAGAATCAGCCCGAGTCCGAACGTGACGATCATCGAGTCTAACAGCCGACCATACAGCCGTTTGATGATGGTTCGTTCAACAATCGCTCCAAAAACTGCAGTGCCGAGTGCTCCAAGCAGCATGGCTACCGGCAATGGTAATGATGCAACATTGATAGAGAGGGTTGTAATGTAAGCACCCATCATGATGAACTCACCATGTGCGAGATTGATCACACCCATCATCCCGAAGATGATTGTCAGACCAATCGCTGCAAGTGCAATAAACGCAATACTATCTGCCATTTGCAGAAGCTGTGTCACCGGTACCCCAACACTGTCGAGCCCTGTCAGTAGTTCAGCAATAAATAGTGGAGTCATACCGGTAATTTCAGCCAGACCCAATGACATCAATCATCCACCCGCTTCGTCAAAGTACTCAACCGGTGTGAATTGTTTTGTCATTCCGTCGTCCTCACCGGAAAGATCTATTCCGACTGTCTCAGAGAGGAACTGCTCAGGAATCTTACGTTGGTCTTCAACAGTAATATTATGCTCAGCATCACATCGCATGACTCGCATGTTGTGGGTCATATGATGGACCGGACCCTGGAAGCTGATATCTCCCTCTGGAGACATATCACCAGTAACTTCCATGCCACTTTCAAGAACGTCTCGGACAGCCTCTTGATCGGTCGTACCAGCTTCTTCAACGGCTTCTTTATACATATAAATCGAGAAGTAATTATTGATTGACTCCTCATTTGCGTAGCCAGCATCAGGGAATTTGTCGTAATACCGACTTACATAATCTTCATTTCGACTTGTCGGGATCTCTTCCATGTAATTAAATCCGCCATAGACATCTTTGAGTGCTGGCGCTTCGAGTCGTTTGTGTTGATACCCCTGAGCCATCACGGTTGAGGTACCCATTGGGAGCTCAAGCCCAGCAGAAGTTCGCTGATTCCAGAATGAGGAATGATTTGCACCAACCAGAATAGCCATGACAAAGTCTGGGTCAGCATCCTGAATATTACTAATCGTTGAGCCGAAGTTCTGCACTGACAGTGGAATGAATTCTTCACCAATGACTTCTGCGTCATTTTCATTTGCAATTACTTTCACCCAGTCGGCGGATAGTTGACCAAAATTATAATCAGCAGCAATGGTGTAGATACTTGACCCAAAGTTCTCAATCATGTATGGGACAACACTACCCAGTTGCTGGCGGGCTGTTGGTCCCATACAGAACGTATACTCATCAGCGACGCCGCCTTCATACTGTGTTGTATAGAAGTACAGCTGCTCGGTGCGGTCAATCGTCGGTCGGATTGCTTCCCTAGTTGCTGAGGAGTACCCAGCCCACAATGCATCTACGTCTTCCTGTTGGATTAACCGAGAGGTGAGTTGTTGATATCGTTCATTATCTGACTGTGGGTCAGGATCAAATAGTTCAATCTGTTTGCCCATGATCCCACCATCTGCATTGATTTCATCGATTGCTAGTTTGCTGGCACGCCACTTTGGTGTCCCGACGAGTGAAAAGTTTCCTGAGCGATCCTCAAGAACACCGATTTTGATTGTGTCACTTTCGGAGCTTCCACTTCCACCGGAACTACTACCACCACCGGACCCACCGCCGCCAGAACAGCCAGCAAGTGATGCACCAAGACCAACCGCGCCTGTCGCCAGCACGGCTCTTCGGGACATACGATTATCGCTCATTTAAATTCCTCCACAAATGAATCTCGTTTATATGTATTTGCAACGCATATGACAGAATTATTTTGCAAGCAACTACTCATTTCGATATGTTCTTGAAAATACCTACAAGATATAAACCCTTCTAAGTGGCTTGAAATAAGTGGATATACGTCTAGGTATTCTTCTTTTTATTCATATATCATTATATTCTGACCGTATATCCAGCGTAATCTATTCTGTGTCGTCGCCAAATTTACAAAAAAGTATTTTGATGTCTTCATATTTCCTATTCTAAACAATGTATCGATAGTATAGCTTAATGTTGTTTCTTAGTGTTGCGTTTCATACACTGATCTATCATCATATTTCTTCATATCGACACGCAATTTCCGTTCGTTGTGACATTATGATGTGCCACGCGAACGAAGTCCAGACAGTATCCAGTAATATATCATATATTTTATGTAGTAGTGATCATCCGATCTAGAGATGTTAGCATATTCGACTCAGTTATTATTGCATCGGCTCTTATATATCTAAATCAAACCCGATTGTTTCGGTTATGATGCGAGCTGAGTACAGGAAGAGGACAATAATAGTTTCAATGTATGCTACAGCGGTATTTGCTCACTCGCTGGCGTGTGCGTCGGTGTGAGTATCAGTGTTGCGTTCGGCTTGGACCATGGCGAGCTTGACTTGATGCACACCTTCTAGTGGTCGAATCCGGGACAGTAATGCTTCAATTCGAGCACCCGATCCATCGACAGCAATGGACTCTAAACAGAGATGATCGCTAAGATGGACATGATGAACAGCAACAATCGTATCTGTAAAATCATGCTGAAGTTCACTCATTTCATTGGTGACGCCACTATGCTCGTGTTGATAGAGGACAACCACTGTCCCACTGAGAGTTTCCGATAGTCCGGTTTGTTGCTTGAACTCTGTAACAAATGCACGAAGTGCGTCCCGAGTTGCCTCCGAGCGACTATTGTATTCACCGGCGTCGACAACATCATTCAATTCAGACAGGAGATCTGGTGGAAGTGTTACGCTCATACGGTCAACATCTTGGCTCATAAATGCAGGTTTTCGACTAACCGTTTAATTCTTCATGTGCGTGCAATTGAGTCGGAGTAACTCATAACATATTACGATAGTCTCGAAAAGTATTATTAAGCAGGTGTATCGTATATCGCATAGAATGCATATCCCCGATGGCTTTCTTGACCCGCTGGTGGCAGGGCTATTTTGGCTTGCTTCAGCGGCTGCAATCGGGCTTGCGGTAAGACGTGCCCGCGGCGAGCTCGGTGATGAACGCACACCGCTGCTTGGTGTTATTGCAGCAGGTATTTTCGCTGCACAGATGTTGAACTGGCCGATTCCTGGCGGAACCAGCGCACATTTTGTCGGTGGTGCCTTCGCTGGAATTCTGCTGGGACCGTCTCTTGGTGTCCTCGCGATGACCGCTGTTGTTACAATTCAGGCGCTTGTGTTCGGTGATGGTGGAATTATCGCACTTGGAAGCAATCTCTTTGCGATAGCTGTGGTTAATGTGGTAATCGGATATGGGTTGTTCCGAGTGCTCAGAGATACTCATGAATCAGGAGCCGCGTTTATCGCCGGATGGGCAGCAGTAATAGCCTCAGCACTCGTTGTCGCCCTTGGTGTCGGCTTTTCCTCAGCGTTCGCGTATGAGGTAGCCACAACAGTCACCATCATGGCTGGCGGTCACGCGATTCTTGGAGTTATTGAAGGAGCGATCACTGCCGGAGTTTACGCATACGTCGCTGCTGCTCGACCCGATCTTGTTCCTACTCGATTTGAAAATAAGAATCCGTCTCCGGACGTGAGCGCATGATGGACATAACGGAGTCGTGGCTGCAGCGAGCGGGTCTTATCCTTCTGGTGCTTGTCATAGCAGCCCCTATTTTCGGATGGACAGCTAGTACTGTCGGCTACGCCGAGCCACTCAACAACGCCGCAGAAACGACAGGTGCCACTGATGCGAGTGTGAGTCTTAATTCTGGTATACTCCCCGATTATACCGTTCCAGGGGTTTCAACTCCGCTTGGGACACTCATCTCGGCTGGAGTCGGAACAGCGTTGACACTGATCGTTGCTCTCGGCGCTGGTCGGCTTCTTGAGCAGTGACCGGTATTGTTGCTCAGTCTGTCGAGTCCATTACAGGTGCACTCCGGGCTGTATTCACTGCCGAGCAGATTGCCGAAAATGATGGCTTTCTTCAACGACGTGACCCGCGGGTGACGCTGATCGCCGTTGCGGGATTTGCACTGGCGGTCATGCTTTCCCGACGAATATCAGTGACAGTTTGTTTCGGTCTGTTGACGGTCATACTAGCTCGCACATCAGCAGTTCCAGTAAGACAGTTAGCTAAACGATCAGCAGTCGTACCACTCGTATCAGCATTGATCGTTCTCCCACAAGCGGTTATTATGCCTGGAGATACGCTTGTGTCGTTTGCCGGGATGACCGTTACTGTAGCTGGCGTCGAGTACGTTATTTTGTTCACCCTTCGTGTTGGCGTCGGTGTCGGACTTCTATCGCTAATTGTACTCACAACACCGTTTTCGGAAGTAATCGCAGCAATGCGCTCACTACATATCCCAGTTGCACTTGTATGGGTCATCGCCATCACATACCGATATTTATTTTTATTTTTTGATGAGTTACAGCGGTTGGTTCTCGCACGAAACAGCCGGACAACCGGTCGCACCCGACTCCGCGGTGCATGGCAAGATGCGAGCCGTATGGCTGGTAGTTTTCTATTACGAACACTGAATAGAGGTGAACGAGTTGGTCGGGGAATGCGAGCTCGCGGTGGTGCACGCGCTCCATCACCGTATGGTCGATTACAACAGATTGATAGATACGATTACGCACTGCTCACTGTTTCAGCCGTTACGATTATGATTTCAGGAGTGATTCGATGGAGTCTGTGATCGACGCCTCTGGAGTACGACATGAATATCCTGATGGGACGACCGCAATCGAGAGTATTGAGATAACGATTGAACAAAAGGAGCGGGTCGCAGTCATCGGAGCGAATGGGTCAGGAAAAACCACGCTGCAACTCGTTCTTGGTGGGCTTGTTGAGCCAACTGCTGGATCAATCGAATTCTTTGAAACAACAACCGATGCCGAGGCAGTTCGAGAACAACTTGGAGTGTTACTACAGAATCCCGATGATTATCTCTTCAATACGACCGTTCGGGAAGATATCGAATACGGTCCAGCACAGTTGGGTCATGACCGGGCGACCACAGAGCGCCGTATCAAGTCGCTTGCAGATACACTCGGACTGGATGACTTACTTGATCGACCACCGTTTCGTCTTTCAGGTGGTGAGAAACAACGAGCTGCGATTGCCAGTGTATTTGCGTTTAAGCCGGATGTGCTTCTGTTAGATGAGCCCTTTGGCGCAGTCGATGCCACATATCGCAAACGAGTTCGGAGTCTTCTCAGCAATCATACCGGTGCGATGCTGGTCTTTACACCATCGCTTGATCTAGTTCCGGAGATTGCCAATCGAGTGATTCTCATGAGTCAAGGTGGGTCAATCGCTGCTAAGGGGTCCGTTCGTGAGGTGCTGACAGATCGTGCGTTACTTTCAAATCATGGGCTCCGACCACCACAGACGGTACAAATATTTGAAGGAGTGTTGCCAACCGCCGATATTCCACTAACCGCTGAGGCAGCCCGCAAACTCCTCGCAAGTCAAGAATTTTAGCCGAGATTGTTTTATTAGCTATTAATCATCGATGTCGGAGAGAGTTTAGGGTTCATGTTGTCGATATAATTCAAAGATTTCTATTGATTATCTATAATGAGGCTGATAATCATACGATTGATTATTTTAACCTTTCAATTTATTCGATGTTTCTTTATTACATCAGCGTGCTTCTAAGAGAAATATTTTTATCATCCTTGTCCGAATTTCACTTTGTTATGATAGTTCATTCATCGACACGTAGAGATTGGATTAACCGAAGGGACTGGCGTCATGAGTGATATTACGCCTGGAGAACTGATTCCGGCTGACGAACCAGTCGAGATTAATGTTGACCGTGAGACAGCATCGGTTACCGTTGAAAACACCGGTGATCGACCATCTCAGGTTGGTTCGCATTTTCATTTCTTCGAGACAAATCCAGCACTTTCATTCGATCGAAAGAAAGCATACGGAATGCGACTCGATATCCCAGCAGGAACTGCAATTCGATTTGAACCTGGCTGTGAGAAAGATGTTGATCTTGTCGCGATTGGCGGTGACCGGATTGTCAAAGGGATGGGCGGGTTGGTCAACGGAAAACTCGATAATGACGAGGTACGCGAGCGAGCATTCGAGCGGGCAAGAAAGGCAGAATACATGGAGGCTGAACGGTGAGTCGAAAACTCTCTCGAGAAGCCTATACTGACCTATTCGGTGCCACTGAGGGTGATCGATTACGACTTGGTGACACCAATCTGCTCGCTAAGATCGAAAGGGATCACAGCACATACGGTGATGAGGCAGTTTTCGGTGGTGGGAAGACGATGCGAGACGGCATGGGAATGCAGTCAGGGACGACTCAAGCGGAAGGCGCGCTCGATTGGGTCTTCAGCAATGCCGTTATTATTGACCCTGTTTTGGGAGTCCAGAAAGGCGATATCGGCGTCCGTGACGGCAAGATCGCCGGTGTTGGCAAGGCTGGGAACCCTGACACGATGGACGGGGTCGATGATGAACTCGTTATTGGACCAAGCACAGACACCGCACCGGCGGATGGGCTGATTGCAACACCAGGAGCACTTGATATTCATATTCATTTCAACAGTAAGGAGCTGTTCGAGCATGCACTGGCTAGTGGTGTGACGACGATGTTCGGTGGTGGCTACGGTGGAGGTGCAACCACCTGTACGACCGGACCGGAGAATATCAAGCGATTCCTTCAGGCTGCCGAGGAATATCCAGTAAACGTTGGGTTCTACGCAAAGGGTAATTCAAGTGGTCCTGACCCAATCGTCGAACAGATTGAGGCTGGTGCATGTGGGTTGAAATTACACGAAGATTGGGGGTCAACGCCTGACGTCGTCGATACTGCTCTTACCGTTGCTGATGAGGAGGACGTGCAAGTGTGTATTCACACCGATACGCTCAATGAATCAGGCTTCCTCGAAGACACCTTCGACGCAATCGACGGTCGAACGATCCATACCTTCCATATTGAGGGAGCCGGTGGTGGTCATGCACCGGATGTACTCGAACTCATTGGCTATGATCACATGCTCCCGTCATCGACGAATCCGTCGATGCCCTATACCGTCAATACATTTGATGAGCATCTTGATATGGTGATGGTCTGTCATCATCTTAATCCAGACGTGCCAGAGGATGTTGCATTTGCCGAGTCCCGCATCCGTTCTGAGACTATTGCCGCGGAAGATGTGCTTCACGACATGGGCGCAATCAGCATGATGACATCCGACTCACAGGCAATGGGGCGGATGGGTGAAGTAATCACACGGACATGGCAAACAGCACATAAAATGAAGTCCCAACGTGGACCGCTCCCGAGCGACGTGGGAACAGACGCAGATAACGCTCGTATCAAGCGATACGTTGCAAAATACACAATCAACCCCGCAAAGGTCGCCGGCATCGACGATTATGTTGGCTCACTAGAGCCGGGGAAGATGGCAGATATCGTGCTCTGGGAGCCAGAGTTCTACGGTATCAAACCCAAATACGTGATCAAAGGCGGTTTCCCAGTGCATAGTGAGATGGGCGAAGCAAATGGCTCATTAATGACGTGTGAGCCGGTGATGCAGCGGTCTCGTATGGGTGCAGTCGGTAAGGCAAAGCACGCAATAAGTACAACATTTGTCAGTGGAGCAGCGTATGAAAATGATATCGGCGATCAACTTGGTCTTGAATCGCGCGTACGCCCTGTTGAGGGAACTCGTGATGTTGGTAAAGAAGATATGCGACATAATGACTACGCACCAGAGGATATCGATATCGACCCACAGACGTTTGAGGTCGAGGTTGACGGTGAACACGTCACCTGTGAGCCGGCTGAGGAGCTCCCACTTGCAAAACGGTATACATTATGAAACTTTCACCGAAAGATAACGAACGACTGAAGATTTTCATGGCTGCAGAGCTCGCCAAACAACGCAAAGAACGAGGCGTGAAACTAAATCATCCAGAGACAATCGCGTATATCTCTAATTGGGTTTGTGAACGCGCTCGTGACGGAATGGATGTTGCTGAGATTCGTCAGGAGGCAACGAGTCTGTTGACTCGTGAAGATGTCATGGAAGGCGTCCCAGAAATGATTGATATGGTACAGGTCGAACCGACATTCGCAGACGGCACAAAACTCGTTACAGTGCACGACCCAATTCGTGGCGATACACGGGAACAAGTGGAATAATGGGATATCGAGATGTTGCAAAAGTCGGGCTTGGTGGTCCTGTCGGGTCAGGAAAGACGGCACTTGTACAGGAACTTGTTCCACGATTAGATGATGCCGGCTATAATGTGGGTGTTATTGCAAATGATATTATGACTCAAGAGGATGCACAACGACTGCAATCGTCATTCGCCGGTCGGATTGAGAAAGACCTCATTGCCGGTGTCGAAACCGGGGCATGTCCACACACTGGAATACGTGAGGATCCATCAATGAATCTCGATAAGATCGATGAATTCAGTGAGAATCACCCTGAGTTGGATGTCGTCCTTATCGAATCTGGTGGCGACAACCTTGCAGCAACATTCAATCCCGAGCTTGCGGATTATTTCATGTTTGTCATCTCAGTCGCTGAGGGTGATGATATCCCACGGAAACGTGGACCTGGGATTACGCAAGCTGACCTATTGGTAATCAATAAAACGGATCTTGCACCACATGTCGATGTTGATCTTGAGGTGCTTCGAAAGGATGCAACGGAGGTTCGTGGTGATGACCCCACAGCATTCACTAATTGTAAAGCTGGAGAAGGGATTAACAAAATAATCAATTCTGTCGAACGGAGCGTCCTATTCGCGTGAGCACTGGCACTGACACTGACACTGACATCGATACTGATAGCAACCGTACGCACCCAATCCCGCCGGCGTTCCAAGAGTACGACACACAACAACTGCAACAATCGCCTGCGTTCAGTCACGGGAAACACGGAATTGCCGACCTGGTTGTCGGTCGTGAAGGAGATAACCCAACTCGACTGTTATCAGATTTCACACGGGTGCCATATCACCTTTCAGGAACACTTGACAGTGACCCAGTCGATGAACTGATTACAATCTGCTTGCAGGATCCAACTGGTGCAATCACTCAGGGCGACCGGCACAGTCTCACTGTCACAGCACGCCCAGATGCACATGCTCACATAACAGATCAAAGTGCCTCAAAAGTGCAGACAATGAAAGCTAGTTATGCACATCTTGAGGCAACGTTGATCGCTGAATCAGGGGCGTATCTCGAATATCTCCCAAAGCCAACGATTCTGAACGAGGATGCTCGGTGTCTGCAGACAACGACTGTTGAGATGGCTTCAGATGCAACGGTGATTGTTGGGGACGTGTTTGTTCCTGATGGACTGTCCGCACATGAGCCATTCAGTTTTGACCATTATCAGAGTCGAATCAATGCAAGGGTTGAGGAGAATCTTATGTGTGCTGACGCTGTCAATCTCCGACCGGATCAACGCGACCCTCGTGATTTGGCAACTATTGGTGAGTATACTGTTATTGGTACCCTGTACGTCTTTGCACCGAGTGCTGACACGGCGACAATTACGGAGATGATTCACGGACGGCTAACCGGTCATGAAGTCGCTGCTGGTGTTTCGCCCCTTCGGAATGAGGCTGGTGTCACCGTTCGTGTGCTTGGTGATCGGAGTGCAGATGTAACGACCGCAATCGAGGCTGCATGGAATGAAACTCGACAAGAATTGCTTGATGTTGGCGCGCCATTTGGAGACCGTCGATGAAGCGAGTTGACGGGATTGTCGGGAATATCAATTCTGACCCCGCTCTTGCCAGTGCCATCGCCGATCATAAAGAAGCTGATACATTAGAAACGGTGGTTCTTGATGATACTGAACGTAAACGCTCACGAATTCGTGTGACGACAGACGCGGGAACCGATCTTGGTGTTCTTGTCGATCAGCCAGAACTCACTGCTGGCGATGTACTGATACGTAATACCGATCGTGCTGTTATCGTCGCTTTCGAGGCTCGGGAAGCGTTTGTTATTGACTTTTCAACGCCACAACTAGCAGTATCAACGGCTATTGATCTTGGACATCGAATCGGGAATCAACACTGGGATATCGCTGTCGACGATGAGACGATCTACATTCCAGTTGAGGCTGATCGCGCAATTATTGAAGAAGTGTTGAGACCGTATATTCCGGCTGGGGCAACAACATATTATGAGACTGTCGATGCCGAACAGTTCCTCAATAATACCGATAAAACGAGCATAGCCACGAACACACACAATACTAGTGATACGCACGGGCAATCAGATCAAGACCACGATGAGAGTGCTCATGTTCATCAACACGACCACAGTCATGATTATGACCACGATCATAACCATGATAATCGTAACCAAATCAGTTATAACAGCAATGAGACTGATCACGACCAGACGTGTCCCGATGCCGATGTGTGCGACGATGAATCCAATTCAGAGTTGGTATCAACTGATTCACTCGATGAGGATACACAATGACTGAGATGAACGCATTGCTCACAGCAATGCGACTTTCGGACTCGATGTTACCGGTTGGCACATACACCGCCTCTTATGGGATCGAACAGTATCTCAATGAGGGTAGCATTGAAACGCCTGAGGAGCTCGGAAATCTTATTGAGGGATATCTTCACGGGGTAATCGGTCCGGCAGAGATCGTTGCACTCGGTCATGCCTATCGATCAGCGATGAGTGGTGATCTTGATGCTATCATAGCCGCTGATGAACGGCTTGGAGCGGCGACACTGCCGGCGGAGTTCCGTAACAGTTCAACAAAAGCCGGTGGGAAGTTGTTGGAGTTACTCGATGACATCGATAGTGATCTACTAGCCGACACGAACACAGATACTGAGACGGGTGGATCGGTGAGTGATTACACAATCGCTTATGAGGAAGGTCAGACTGCAGGACATCTTCCAGTTGCTCTTGGCGTCGTATGTCAAGCATCTGGTCTCGGATGCCGTGAGACAGCACTAGTGAGTGCATACAGCTCAGTTACTGGACTGCTTGGGGCGGCCCAGCGACTTGGTCGCTTTGGGCACACAGCAATTCAGGCACAACTCTCGAATCTATTCCCGGTTATCGAGAATATCTGCACAGAATATCATGATGATGACCTTCGTGCGATGTATTCATTTGCACCGATGGTCGATGTGATGGGCATGAATCATGAACGAGCTGACCGACGGCTTTTCAGTAGCTAATCTATCCGTATTTGGATATTTTTGTCCAACCACTCGGTCAGATAATCAACGGTCGCCAGGTGACATTCAACGAAGATATATATCTCATGACGTCTGTAAGCCATAATCGTACTACTGGTAGATATCTAATTACAAATTTTTCGGACACAGCAGAAATAATTGCATCTGGTGATAACCAGCAACGATGGGATAAATACGAGTATCAAAAGCAACTATAATTACAATACGGCGAGGCAACGGAGCTATATTGAGCAAGTAATAATATGAAAAATTGAAAGGGGGAAAGAATTCCTCTCGTGACACGATGAGAGAGGAAATGCTGTCATGCAATCGTAACCCTCAGTGATCCAATAATCGAGGGCATTCCAGTGCAGTATCAGACCTCAACCCTGCCTGCGGCTGGAGATATCACAGGGTATCATTGGTACTCATCTTGTATACGTAATCTAATATGTGCTATTAGCTAAATATCTATTAAATACACTGCTTATTTATACTTTATGCTGAATCCACAGAATAATAATTGCGTATCATTTGCTTAGCGATTATCATATTATACATTATTAGACACGCGGTATGCGTAATAATTGATAGAATAATTTTGATCGTCTCTGATACGTCATCTTCTGATCAAATTCGATGAATCAGCTGTATTTATTATTGTTTCAAATATATGTCAAGACATAGGATAACACTCGAAGACAACGAGTACTTCTCTAGAGATGCTGTAGTAATGTTATAAATTATATATTTATTTTGGGTATCAGTGTAGTTGATAACAGTGTTCTAATTATTCTGTTTTGACAGTGAAATTGTTGTTAGGAAGTAATATAAAATACACATCATATTCTGTTTATATAATTTCGCACTATGTATCTTTTTTGCGAAAGTATATTGAATTATATTGCATAATAAAAAACATTTATATCATAGTGTATTATTGTAGGCTAATAGCCACGAATCTAGTGCTATGTCACTCAAATTAGTAGATAAAAATTATCGTGTGACCGTGAATAGTATTTGTCATGTCTGATCGCGATAGTCAAAAAGTTGAGCTTTGTCTAAGCCAAGAGATGCTGCTTGAGATTGATCTGCTTGTTGCAGAATGTCATGAATCAGACATTGATCGATCTGAGGTCATAGAAGGCATTCTCACCTGGTCGACACAGTCAGATTTTCATAAGTCTAGATACATATTAAACGAGATAAAACAACAGAATGATACCTAAAGTCCGCTAGATGTGAGCTTAAACAATCAAATATGATCACGGTAGGATATCCGCTATTAGAATATTGACATGCTCTAAGCTCCGGCTTTTAATCACTGCTCATACACTCCAGAGTCAATTCAATTAAATCTGAACTGAACGAATGAACGATCATTATCAGTGGGTAATCTTACGGTGGCTATTTCTCTCAAAATTTACTCATCGACAAATTGATTTATACCTCAATCGGATGTTTTCGTATTAACATTGTATTATTGAATTTCATATTTCGCTCACACTCAGATCTATTGTGACACGAGTATGGGTGTCACGTTGGCGCGGTCTAATTAAATGATAGTAATTTAATTCAGCTAAAAAGTTAAAATATATAGATAACTGATAGTAGTCACTGTTCAAAAATAAATTCGTATAAATGTAATCTAAGTTGTTATGTGTTTGAATATTCAGTATTATGAGTGCATTGACATCCGTTGTCGTCAAGGAACGCTGCTGGCGACCAGCGTTCACCACAGTGTTGACACGTGACCCGCACAGCAACATCTACAGTATATGATCCATGGGTAACGACATCCTTTCGAATCCACTGATCAATATTGTTCGCCACAATGGCTCGGAGGCGATTGGCAAGCTTTTGGATTGGTTCAAGAGCTGCCTCTGAAGTGTGAGTCGTTTCCTGAGACTTCCGAGAGACATTTCTATCACGTTTAAGATAATTATATACTGATTGATACGATACCAAATTTGACTCAAGATTATCGATATCAATCCCTTTGTTCTTGAGACTTTGTCGAGCCTCTGTTCGCATCCCCGCGGTAACGTTATCATCAATAAGAAGTCGACAAATATTCTCAGCTTCCCCATCAAGTAGTGTAATTGAATCATCAACGGCAGCGTGGATAAGGCGGTTGTTTACTCGATCAGCCAAGTCTCGAAGACTCTCGCGTTCATATTCACCTTCTCCAAGCCATCGAGAGACTAATTCATCACCCAACCCCTGGAGATCATATTCACCAGCTATCCGCTCAATTTTTGACCCCTTTCCTCCGCGGCGGGAGACGGATGGATTCTTCGTTGTCATATGGTTCCTGATTCTATAAGATAACGTATATAACTTTTGTATTTTTAAATTGTGTCTCCGCCTATATTCACAAATGAATAAAATTTCAGCATATCTAACTCTTTATTTTGAATTTGTAAGTATCAACGCGTATGTCATGCAGATCATACCGACCGTGTTATCATCAAAATAATACGTTTGATGTCCCTGTCAAGACGTATAAACTAGAATGTAAGATGCTGAAGTAGACAACGAACAGATCCTGACCGACGGGATTTGTGTACATAAGTAGTTATGATTGTACATCCTGGTCTTGGAAACATCGGACTATCATCAGATAGTACGCCTCGAAGTCTTCCAACAGTGCCGCGTCGTACAACCACATCGGGAATTGATGGTCGTCCTCCGTCAGCTCGAATTTCCTCTACCTGAACTGAGATGGAAAGCATCTCCGAAAGTTCGGTCCGATAATCATTGAGTGTCTGTGTGTACTCATCAGTCTCGGTCTCAGTCTCGGTCTGATCAGTGGGTTGCCAAAGTGAGATATCGCTGTCATTCGCAGTGGCGATAGCCCCGGCGACGTTCACCGCTAGCGGGGAGTATGGTCCAGCATCTCCTGAGAGTACAACCTGTCTCGGGCAGTCATAGCCAAGATTGTCCACGAGAAGAACATCACACGGTGCATGACGGACTACCCAGTCAATCGGGTCACCGAATAATCGAGATCGAAGCCGTAGTGGCTCATGTTCGGTCAGTATCGAATCTACCCCTCGATCATCTGCAAAATTGACGACTGCATGTTTCGTGTCGTGACTCACAATCTCGTCGGCTTCGATGTCGACACCTAATTTCGCCGAGAGCGAGCCAATCTGAGATTCATATGAGAGATCGGATGACGACTGTGTTGTCATATTCTCTGTAAGAGGTGTCTGATCGGGTACCTCCTCGAATTGAACAACGACTACACGACCATCGTCGGGACGAACGAGATCGGCAGCGATGGTGATTAATGCTTCTTCTCGACTCTCATCGAGATTCTTTGTGAGCGCAACAAGCACCTCGCGTGGGGTATCGTCTATCGCGGATTCGGTTTCTGCGAGTATCTCTTTACCGACATGTCGACGGACCGCATCTGTTGCTGCTCCCTCTCGACTCACTCGCGACCGAACATAAAATAGGTACCAGCCAATGCTCCCGACAATGATTACGACAGCTCCGGTAAGAGCGATTGTTCCCATTTGTGTCAACAAGAGCAAACCGGTGATGGCACCGAATATCTGCATCCATGGATACAGTGGTGCAGTAAACTCGGGTTCGTACGCGATATTACCCTCGCGGAATGCAACGACGGTCACATTGATCAGCCCGAACACCAGAATTTGGAATGCGCTAGCAAGTTTGGCAATATCAAGAATCGGAACGAAGGCAATCAACATCAACAATACCGCTCCAGTGAGTGTAATCGAAGCCACGGGCGTTCCAAACCGCTCACTTACCGTTGAAAACGACGGCGGAGCGAGTTTATCGCGACTCATTGCGAATGGATACCGCGATGAAGAGAGGATTCCTGCATTAGCCGTTGATACTAAAGCAAGAATAGCTGCAAGAATGACAATGATAACACCGAGTTGACCGAGCGTCGACTCCGCAGCTACTGCTACTGGCGTCAGCGACCCAGCGATACCTCTTAGATCCGTGACGCCGACTAACACTGCCACGATTGCCACATAGAGAATGGTCGTAAATGCGAGTGACCCGAGAATACCGAGTGGAATATTTCGAGCCGGACTTTCAATTTCTTCGGCGACGCTGGCAACTTTTGTCACACCCGCATATGAGACGAATACTAATCCAGTCGCAGCCAGGAGCCCACCAATTCCATCTACAAAGAAATTCGCATAGTTAGCCGATTCAACGCTGGGAGCACTTCCAGCTGCAAACCAACCGAGAGCAGCAAGCATCACAACAACAATCCCTACCTGTAGACGCCCTGTTTGTTTCGCGCCGACGATGTTTATTAATATTAACACCAAAGCAAGACCCAGCGCGACTGGTTTTAGTGGGAGGTCGAATAATAACAGTAGATATGGAACACCACCCACGAGCGCGAGTGCCCCCTTGAAAGATAATGAAAACCATGTACCGACACCAGCAATAGTGCCAAGCAGTGGCCCCATGCCTCGCTCAATATAAATGTATGTCCCCCCAGCTTCGGGCATCGCAGTCGCCATCTCGGATTTCGAGAGGGCTGCCGGTACAACAAGTACTCCTGCAAGTGCGTATGCGAAGATTACCGCTGGTCCAGCGATTCCAACAGCGAGTGCAGGCAAAATGAAGACTCCACTGCCAATCATCGCACCAACGCTTATTGCGAGTACCGATGAAAGCCCGAGATCGCGTTCAAGTTCCTTCATATACTTTTTGCGACCGTCTCAGATAGTATCGTTGTCACACAGAGTGGTTCATGACCAGCTTCGGCTACTGCAGAAATACGCTCGGGATCATACACAAGCACGGTAATCTGTTGGATATCAAAGTGGACTCGAATCAGTTGGGCAACAAGGAGGTTCCGCGCGTCTGACTGAGTCCCAACGACCACTGATTCTGCTGTTTCCAATCCCGATTCTGTGAGCAATTCAATATCTGTCGGCTTACCTTTGATCCCAGGGACTGTATCGGAATTATGCGTCTCATTGACTATTGTAACGCTGTGTCCGTCCATCTGCAGCCGCTCGGCTATTGCTATCCCAGTTCGGTTCCCTCCTAACACGAAGTGGGTGGTCTGTGAGTTTTTGAATCTGGAGTTATTTTTGATTTGAGACATTTGTATATTATTTATGCTATTTGATTTGAATGATCTCGCGAGTTTGAACCTATGCTCGCATTCTTGTGACGTAACAATATAAATAAGAGGTTTCTGAAGACAGTTCGTCATTATAATTACTCTCAGTTGTTGTTCCGTCAAACTAAGTTCGATATGGATGATGAGAAAGTCGGCAATCACTCATATTGATTTTGTGTTACTAATAGTAGACACGTAGACTGATATTCCAAATACAGGATTTAGATCAGCTTCGAGTCATGCTGCTGATCAGTGGCAAGTATAAAACTCCCTGACAGCAGAGACAAGCTTAGAATAAACCTGGGCTGACCATCGAATAGATCGTCACAACCCTCAATAATACAGTTACACTCTCAGTTTGCCACGACAGAGGAACTCTTGTACGCATTGGAGTTCACGTTGAATATACTATTATGAATCGTAGCTAACGTCAGTGTCAATCGACTCAACACTTTACACTAGCGAGTACTCATAGGTGATATGAAACGAAACGTTGGTCGAGTTGATGCACTCATCCGAATTGCAGGTGGAACTATGATTGCAGTACTTGCAATTCTTGTCGCGATTGGTAGTATAAGTGTTCCAGTGTTTTCTGCAGTCGGATTAGGTGTTGCTGGGGTGGTGTTATTTATTGAAGGTGCAACACGACGGTGTCTGCTATATCGTGTGCTTGGAATTGATCGATGCCCAGTTGATTAGTGCCAGTATGTATCCATCAGATATTAGTGTCATGTCGATAATCGGATTTTTCTCTATTAGCCACAACCGACTACGGTATATTCTCGCTCGTCGAACTGGTGATACTATTGAAGAGCTTCTATGAGGTTTGGTCGAGATTATCAAATGCTGATTGACCATATCGGTAAACCTCACTGCCACTCTTCACTCATCGTCGCTATTTGTGACCAGCCCATGATCCGCTCTCACCTCATCGTTTGCGTGTTCCCCTGTCGAATATTGACTTTATTCGCAAGCATCGTCTTTAGCTCCGCTCAGTTGAAATCAGGATCCTAATCATATGTTTAAGTATGTCACGGATGGAATCGCAACGACTTTGTGTCCCTCTTTTCTCCGGACTTCGTCGGCGTCGTCAAGAGAAGTCTCCACCATCCAGATATTGATTGTTGTTTTCTCGGGAGGTTTGGCTTCCGATATGTGATTGCATTGAATTTGTGTGCTAATGCTTCACATATAATCACCACAGTATCAGTGAATCGAGTGGATATCTCAGTCGAGTCGGTCATACGAATTGTGCCTCACCTACCCCGCAAAAGTCGGTCGTCTCAAGCGTCGCCCTGTTGGTTTGAGATCATGAGGAACCAGTCGGTTGCCGTCCCAATCCAAAGATAGTCGATACCGCGCATCTCAAGACCGTTCGTTGCGATTCGTGTTGGTGAGAGCAGCTATCACCACATCGGAATGTGTATTCTCATGGTTGGGATTTCGTATAGCGATATATGGTTTATTTTCCCTCACATCTTGGAAGTTGAGGCTACACCGGGTTTATCGGGGCTGTGAAGCGTGGTTTTGACCGATTCAGTGGGCGGAAACTGACCCAGAGTGCCCTCCACACGGTCAATCTTGCTGAGATTCCAACCACCCACGCGAATTTCGGTGACTTCCGACAGCGTAGCCACTCATACACCGCACTACCACGGGGTCCCGTTACTATCCGACTCCTGTCTCCTTCCTCAGCAGCGTCAGCGTATTATCGGCCGTCACAATCGGCGAATGCTCGTACTCACCAGTCAACTTGACCTGCACAAGCAGGTCCACCGCTCGTCAAATCGAGTACAGCAGACACGCGAACGCGAAGTAAAAGAACCGCAGTCCGAAATTCTTCGAGGTCGTCGCAGCCATGAACCGTTTGATCGACCGATAGCCACTCTCGATCTCCCACCGGTACCCGTACTCAGTGAGAAATCCGCTCCCCCGATTCGACATGAACACTGAGTATTGCCGATGATCGTTATGCTCTGAATTCTCTTTCCGTCGATAGATCAGCGTCGTCTCGTGCCACTTGTTCTTGCCGAGATGGAGCTTCCTGTCGGTTTCATACCGGTCCTGATCTCGTCGGAGCAACCGCTTTGCCTGAGCTTTCTCGCTGGTCTGCATCCGCTTGGGCACGACGTAGGAAAGGCCGCGCTGGCTGAGCATCTCGAGGACGTGCTGACTGTCGAACTCTCGATCCATCAGCACGTTATCGACGTGAACCATCTCCTCAGCCGACTCCAGGAGGTCCTCAACGATTTCTAAGCGGGACTCACCCTTCTGAACTGGTCTCGCGTCCAGCACGATTGGGACGGCATTCCCTACTAATTGGACGGTGGCCCACTGATAGGCGTACTCGTCGGTCTTCTCCTTCGTCCCGATGATCTCGTTCTCGTGGCCGGTCCTGTCGCCGGTGAAAGGATCGGCTTCAGTGATGTCGATTGCAACAATCCCAGCCCGAAAGAACTGCTCCGTCTCCGCGACCTGGTTCAGAAGCCTATTAACGGCCTGCCGGTACATCTCACGAATCTCTAATACCGAGAGATCACGAATATGCTCGCGGTGAGCGTGGTCCAAAGGTGTCCGCTCTCGAGTTGACTCGTAGGTAAAGCTGCGAGCGCCTTCGTTGGCAGCCAGATTTTCGCGAAGTCCGAGATACGTCTGTAAGTCCCAGTAGGCGTTCTCGTGGATCTCACAGCCCTTCCCTCGGTCCAGCGAGAATGCCGGGAAGACAACGCGGCTGACATGCTCCGTAATCGTTGCTGCTTCGTCGAGGACAGCTTGATCGTCTGGGTCCGATTCGAACTCTTCGTCACCGTGAGACGGACGGTGTCGCTTTGGTTTGCGCGGAACATTGACACCCGCACTCTGGGCTTTGATGAGGATGGTTCGCGCAGCTGTCTCGATTGTACTGCGAAACTCGGCAGTGAACCGCTTGTGCCAACTGCGCCACAGCGTCGATTGATTCGGCACTGTCTCCAGACCCAATTGCTCGCAGAGTTCTGGACGCCGATCGAGATACTCGACGAGTGCTGTCTCATGGGCCCAGCCGTGGCACTCTTTCAGGACGAACACGCGAAAGAGGATTTCCATCCCGTATCGAGTTGGGCCCGCGTAGCGGTCGTGCGCGTCGAAGTCGAAATACGTCAACGGGAGTGAGTGGACGAACTTTTCGACCGACTCGTGGCGGTCGTGCCTGAACCAAGTCTGCGAGACGATCCGAACATCTGACTCCAGCCCGTCGAGCGAGCTTTGCCCGTACAGCGGCGTCGCATCGTACACTGGCCAATCAGCGTGTGGTCGGTGGGCAATCCGTCGAAAGACACTCCGGCGAGACTCACGAGTTGGTGCCACTACGAGACGCTGAACACGACTCGCTCAAAAACGCCGCTCTCTTGATGAGCCATACTGATCGATCGATTCTCCCTCGGTATTCACAACTGCTGGTTCCGTATCGCTTGGTTCGTCGTCGAGGACTTCCTTCAGGATAGCGTAGAAGCGCCACTCGTCACCGTAGTCGTAGAGGTAACAGATGCGGTCGTACTGTTCGAGGTCCAACTGTCTCGCCATCTCACCAATCGTCACCTCACCCGCATTCTCAAGGCGTTCGGTGCGAAAAACCGGATCACCGCCACTCGATTGCTCGTATTCCTGTGGGCACTGATACTTGACTTCACTATCCCAGTACTCCTCGTCGGTCCCCATGAACCAGAGATGGGTCTGGTCGAGACCGACTGCAGGATTGATCGCTGACTGGAATTCAGCAATCGTTCTGTCAGCACCGACGACGATGTCCCGCCACAGCGATGTCGGATCGGGAGCGAATTTGACCCGGAAGCGATACGCGGTCATCCTTGCCTCTCCATTCCCGTGCGAAAAAGCCTGAAATCATCGATTCTCAATACCTGTGATGGATGGGTCCACACAGTGGATCAATCATCGATACGCTGCGATATCTCGATAGGGCACGTAGTAGCCAATCTCATCGATCCACGTCGAGAGCCATCCGTCAGCGGTCTGCTCAGTAATCTTCCCAGCATTGATCGCGGCGAGGAGCACGCCGACCGACCCGACAACGGTCACGCCCTGTTCTTTCGCAAATGATCGGGCATCGCCATCGTCGGTCAGCAATCGGCCGTCGTGTGCGTCTGCGAGGGCGAACGCCTGTGCTTCACCCGGCCCGGATCGAGATGATTACTGACAACAGCCTCTCTGTTTGCGACTGTGCCCGAAATGGTCGCGACTGGAATCCCGTCGTCGAGTGTATCGAGTGCTGTCTGGAGATACGAATGATCAGCAACGCCGTGTTCGAGTTCCTCGCGAACAACCGGAACCGTACAGATCCCAGAGAGTCCTGCAACCACCCACAACTGGTCGATGTACGCAAAATTCGAGAGGACAGTCGTGTTCAGGACACTCGGATTCGCCGGAATATCATCGCCTGTCATTTCGCAGGCGATTCCTCAGTCTCCGAGTCCTCATCCTCAAATTCGAGTCCGCTCGCTGCCTCTACTTCGTAGGCTGCGTCGTCTTCGTCAACGAGTCCGAGGCGGGGTTCGACGCCGTGCTCACGGAGGAGATCACGCATCGTCCAGCGATCGACATCGGCAAGCCGCGCAGCATCACCGAGTGTGATTCGTTCGCGTTCGTAGAGCGCAACCGCAGCCGCAATGCGCTCATTCTCGTGGTCTTCGAAGTATTCGCGGACGAACTCGCGCAACGCATCGCTCTTGCCTCCGAACACGCCAGCCTCGACAGCACCCTCGATGAGTAGATCGAGGTCATCCGGATAGGAGCCAGTGATTCGAGCCATTTGTCTATCCGAGTCTACGTTTTCATACTATGTATGAACTGCGCCAGAGTGGCGTATGGATCGAGAAGAGTAGTCTCAACTACTGAAGTTTTGTTCTGATAAACCGTATGATGCTATATCAAATGGGTATACTGGGAGTTGAGGCTACAGAGGGTATCGTGGAGCTGTGATGCGCTGTTTCGACCGATTCAATGAACGGAAATTGATTCAGATTGCTCTTCAAACAGTCAATCTTGTTGAACCACCAAGCATACACGCGAATGTCGGTAACTTCCGGCAGCGTAGCCACTCGGACACCACGGTACTACGGGTTGAATCCCGTTACTATCCGATTTCCATCTCCTTCTTCACTAGAATTCTGTCCAAGTGAAATACCGAGTATGCTGCTAACACAGTTCTTCGACGAGAGCAGCGACCGCCTCGTCGGTGAGGTCGCTGTCAAGACGACCCTGCCAGAAGTCGATGTCTATGTCTTCGTGATCAAGTGGACGCCCCACGGGACGACCCGACTCTCACTAGGAGTTCCATCATAAGGCCAACTCTTCCCGGGGATGTTGATCAGACTGTCCATCTAAGATTTCGACGTCAACGTCAGCATGATATACTGATCGTGGTGAAACGGACAGTCTTCATGATTCGAGAGAATAAGCCAGGTTGAGTGTCTTCCTCGCATTTGAATGGATCATCACCGTGGACGACGTCACAACGCTCAAAGACTGGTTTCTCTCCGTCGATCACTATTCGTCCTCGATCTTGGGTGTGGTTCCTGTGGTGTGTGTGATCACGTCAAGAATCCCTGTCCTCCGTACTCAGTTGATCGTTGAACAGCGCCGTTGCCTGTTCACCTGCTGTATCCGTCGAGTCGCCGGGCGTCGTCAGTCACCGCCCGATACGTCGCCCTGTGTTCGAGACTACAGTCATTTAGCCGTGAGAGAGCGGTGCTGACTTGCCCCTTCATTGACGCTCAGCCATGAGGAGATTTCGCGAAGCTTGAACGCCCGATCCTCGTTGGCGGCGAGGAACCCGAGGGCCTGGTCTGGGGGAGAAAGATATTCGATCTCGTCCTCGCTCGTGTTATCGAAGGTATCTCAATCCATGAACATTATTCACTTTGGATACGTGATCCGCTGGAAAGAGCATTAGGAGTGAAAGCTTTGAACCCGACAAAAGAGAAATCATATCGACCACGAAGCGGTTCGAGGGTCATATGCATCAAGAAGGTCAGTCTCAACCACCGGGTATATATGAAATTCATCTGGATTTACCATTAATTGGAGTTTCACTAGATAGAGATATCACAAGGAGTCAAGCGTCGAGCAAGAATAGTGAAGTCCCTCGGGGACGAGCCCCGACTCCGAGGCTGCACTGCCCCAGCAAGGGAATTTAATTCCTCCCGACGTCCCCCCCTCCATGAGGAGTTGGCTGGAAGTCACACCCGAACACACGATGTGTCTGTGGGAGCCGGTCACTGTCACTCCGCCATGACCCGGTGAAACCCCCGTCCCCGTCGCACCACCAGTAGCGGATAATGAGAGAAGACACATTTCCAAACTGTCGCAGCCACCAGTAGATGAAGATCGGAGTGCGATAGCGGAGGAGCATCGTTACAGCTTCAATTGTTCATATAATGGATTCTTTTGAATTCACGTAGAGTAAAATATCAGTCCGTGATTTCTGTTATCAGTGTCCTGCTATGAGTTAGGTTCAGCTTGTGATTGTAAATGACTCAAACACATCGCCGTCGACGGTGATGAGTCGACCATCTAGTTTTCTTTCTGATTGAACCTCAAACTCTGCGTGTGCTGCACGGTGTCCACGCGGTTGGGCATGACTACCGGGATTGACGAGTGTACAGTTTTCAGTTGCGATAACTGTCGGGCGGTGACTGTGACCAAAGATCACGACGTCGGCATCTCGCTCACGACCAAGTAATGACAGTTCAGTTGACCCCCCGCGTCTCGTATGTGTCATGACAAATTGCACACCTGCAAAGGTAAACTGTCGTGTCGTAGGTAGTCGATCACAGATCCCAGCATCATCATTATTGCCAGCAACGCCGAGTAATTGAGTCGCCTCGCGCTGGAATGCGTCTAACACAGACTCGCGCACGAAATCGCCTGCATGTGCAACTATGTCTGCGTCTCGGACTGCCTCGTGAGTCCGCCCCGATAACCGATGATCATCAGTGCTATGCGTATCAGAAATAACTGTGAGCATACTGAACGTTACTCAAATGCACACAAGAATAGTCCGTTTGGTGAAAGGAGTATAGAGTTTTGTAAACTATATTTCTGACACATCTTAGCACTACACTCGAGTTATTTTTGAATCAAGATCTTATACGTGGAGCAGGCGCAATACCACGTCACGTCGTTCACGGCGTGGATACGAGCCGTCACTCGCTGACGCAATAAATGTCTACTAACTTTCTGGATATTCCACGCTAGCTGAAATCAATGCATTTAGCATTGCTCGCTATTAGAAGTCGTCTATGGCGAAACAGGTCGTCAAACGCACTATTACTGGTTACATCTAGAACCACTCGCAAGTGCAGGATGACCTTGACTCGCTTGGATTCGCCGCCAGTAAACTCTGGAATGTCGCCCGCTGGACAAGCGGACGAGTCTGGAACGAAACAGGCCACATCCCCGAAGACAGCGAACTGAAATCGTACCTCAAGTCTCACGAACGCTATGATGACCTACACTCGCAGTCAAGTCAGCGAGTTCTCGAAGAGCTCTCAAGCGTTCAACAGCTGGTACGGGAAACGCCAAAATGGGGACACGAAAGCGAATCCACCAGCATACCATACCGCAAACACAACGACGAGCATCCACGTTCAACACTTACTTTCAAAGGTGCTGGCTTCAAGTTCGATACGAACAACGGACGAGTTCGACTCTCCAAAGGTGAGAACCTGAAAGAGTACTGGACAGACTTCGCTCTCTGCGACATCCAAACACGGTCTGATGTTGACCTTTCTGCGATTGAGAGCGTCCAACAGAACAGATTCGTGCTGTCTGGAACAAGCAACGAGATCAAGATGAGTGGGAACTCCACATCGTCTGCAATATTGAAATTACTGTGTCAGAGAACAACACGGAGAAAACCCTTGGTATTGACCTTGGAATCTGTAACTTCGCTGCCCTCGCCTTTGAAGACAAAGAGTCCGAACTATACCCGTTGAACTGTCTCAAACGGGACAATTACTATTTCAGCAAGCATATCGCTCGCTGTGATGATTCCACGTCCCAAGAGACAGTTCGATTAAATGTCAAGAAGTCGAATCGTCGGACGCACTATTTCCACACGCTCTCGAAACACATCATCCAACAATGTGTTAACGAGAACGTTGGTGCGATTGCAATCGGTGACCTCAGTGGCATCCGTGAGGATGAAGATGGGGAGACGAAGAACTGGGGCTGGGGCAAACACGGGAACGGGAACTTGGACTTGCACTTGCACTCGTGGGCGTTTGACCGCTTCACAGACATGCTTGAATACAAAGCTGAAGAAGCTGGAATTGATGTGATGTTGAACGCGTGTCTGAAAAGAATACGTCAAAGTCGTGTTCCTCGTGTGGATGTAAGAGTGATACAAACCGAGTTGAGCGTGGATTGTACGTGTGTGACGAGTGTGATTTGGTTGCGAATGCTGACGTGAACGGTGCTGAGAACATTAGGAAACAAGTAACTTCGAGTCCTCAGCGTGAGGATAGAAGTAACGGCTGGTTGGCACAGCCATCGACCTACCTGTTTGACAAAGGAACTGGCTCGTTCGAGCCTCAAGAAAGGTTAGTGTCGTAGACCTTCATATCCCAAACCAGCGGTGTGGTATCGTGGGATTCCCACGTCTTTAGGCGTGGGAGGATGTCAAGCTGCACGCCTCGCGCTTGTACCATGTATAATTATCAGCATGGATAGACAAGAATACACACGTGATTAATGTATCACTAGTATTGGTGTCGAAAGGAGTTTGTTATTGACGCGACATATATTTGTATGGACCCGCGTATTCGGGATCACGCACAGACGATAATTGATCATTCAACGGATATCGACAGCGGAGACCGCGTTGTCATTGGCGCACCTGCAGCAGCTTCAGACCTCGTGATTGCACTGTATGAGGAATGTGCAAACCGAGGTGCACATCCGGTTTCATTACAGAGTGACTCCCGGGCAACACGAGCATTCCTACAGAATCACAGTGATGATGACTTCGAAACGCCGTCACATCTACTGGCCTTATATCAGGAGATGGATGCATACATTGCCGTCCGTGGTGATGAAAACGCAACCGAGACTGCTGATGTTGACCCTGAAACGAATGCTGCATATCGTCGAGCAATGCAGCCAGTGCTTCAAGAACGACTATCAAAAACATGGTGTCTAACACAGTATCCGACCACAGGTAACGCACAGTTAGCTGGGATGAGCACTGAGGCGTATGAGAACTTTGTCTGGGACGCAGTTGGATTAGATTGGGATGCCCAGCGTGAGCATCAATCACAGTTGGTTGATATCCTTGCTGATGCTGATGAGGTTCGGATCCAATCAGGATCAAACACGGATATAACGATGCGTATCGCTGGAAATACCGCTCTCAATGATTACGGCGAGAAGAATCTTCCAGGCGGTGAGGTCTTTACGGCGCCAATCAAGCACTCTGTTGAGGGTGAGGTTCATTTCGATATGCCGCTGTATCGACAAGGTCGAGAGATCGAAGATGTCCGAGTGCAGTTTGAGGAGGGCTATGTCGAGTCTTACAGCGCTGGTCGGAATGAGGCTGTTCTTGATGGAATCTTTGCGACTGATGATGGAGCACGATATCTTGGCGAACTTGGCATTGGAATGAATCGCGCTATTGACCAGTTTAGCTATAATATGCTATTCGATGAGAAGATGGGCGATACAGTCCATATGGCTGTCGGGTCAGCGTATGCAGAGACAGTCGGAGAAGATAATGAACAAAATCAAAGTGCGGAACATGTCGATATGATCGTTGATATGAGTGAGAACTCAACAATCGAAGTTGACGGTGAGACTATTCAGCGAAATGGGACATTCGTTTTTGAAGACGACTTTTAGCTAAGATACGCTTGAAAATTCACTACTGAGAAACAAAGCTGTGTGAGGTGATTCATCATAGGTACACTCAGCTAGATCAACTATCTTACAGGGAAGTAATATTGCTTTCTCTGGGATAGTTTATGACTCAGTCGTATGATATGTCTATTATATGTCTGATATTACTATATATTCTCAGACAGTTTCGGATGATTACTATATGAACTTCGTCAGTGATATTTTACTGAGTTAGTTTTAAATTAAACTGCTCATTTTCAGCAACCGGATTAAGCACCACGCTGGTGTTTGATTCGCGGATATCAGTATCTGTAAGTAGCTCTTTAATTTGTTCGTTCATCCCATCGGTATCGCGGAACTTTCCAACAGCGATCACATCGTAATCACCAGTCACCTCATACACAGTTATCATCTGTTTTTGTTCCTCAAGTCGATCCGTGATACTTGGAAGTGCACTTCCTTCAACTTTCAATTGGATGATTGCTGTTACATCATAGCCGATTGCATCATAGTTGACACGCGGACTATAGCCCTCGACAACACTTTCATTTTCAAGATCACGGAGGTGATTCGAGACCGTTGTGACAGAAACATCAAGCTCCTCAGCAAGACTTCGAAGACTGGCACGGCCATCCCCAAGTAATGCATTAATTAGTTTTGCGTCGAGATTTTCGTACGTCATTACAACTACTGACGCTTTGGGGGGACTAGAATTTTACGAATATCCAGTTACTAGCCCAACTTGGGGCATTTGCACCAAACGATAACGTCTTTATACTCGGCGTCTTCGATTTTGACTGTATACAAAATGACGGACGAAAATAAGTCTGATTCGACAGCCACTGACGGTGGTCTCTCAGCAGAAGCACAGCGTGTCGTCGATCAAATTGAAGAAGGAGATATTGAATTCCTTCAGTTACAATTCACCGATATTCTCGGTACCGTTAAGAACGTATCAATTCCGGCTTCACGGGCAGAAAAGGCATTCAAAGATGGTGTCTACTTTGATGGATCCAGTATTGAAGGATTTGTTCGGATTCAAGAATCCGACATGCGGTTGAAACCAGACCCATCAACATTCGCTGCTCTCCCATGGCGTAATGGTCAGTCGGCACGTATGATCTGTGATGTTATTAATACATCAACAGGTGAGCCATTCGAAGGAGACCCACGTGCGGTATTGAAGGATACACTCGAACGTGCATCTGAGATGGGATTCACGGTCAACACGTCTTCTGAACCGGAGTTCTTCCTCTTTGAAGAGGATGAAGAGGGACGAGCAACGACAAAGACGAACGATGCAGGTGGCTATTTTGACCTTGCACCGAAAGACCTCGCATCAGACATTCGTCGAGATATTATCAAAGGGCTCGAAGAGATGGACTTCAACATTGAGGCGAGCCATCATGAGGTTGCAGAGGGACAGTACGAAATTAACTTTGAGTATGAAGATGCCCTCACAACCGCTGACAACATTGCGACGTTCCGAACGGTTGTTCGTGCTATCGCAGCACAACATGATCTGCATGCGACATTCATGCCGAAGCCGATTTCACGGATCAACGGCTCAGGAATGCATACGCACATTTCGCTGTTCGATGAAAACGGAAATAATGCGTTCCACGATGAGAGCGATGAATTCAATCTCTCAGAAACGGCTCACTCATTCCTTGCTGGAGTGCTTGAACACGCACCGGCTATCACAGCTATCGCAAACCCAACCGTAAATAGTTACAAACGGCTTGTTCCTGGATACGAGGCACCAGTGTATGTTGCGTGGTCTGACCGCAACCGTTCAGCCTTAGTCCGAAAACCAGCCGCTCGAGTTCCAGCAGCCTCACGAATTGAGCTCCGTTCACCAGATCCATCATGTAATCCGTATCTTGCACTTTCAGCGATCATCACTGCTGGATTGAACGGTATTGAGAGTGGACTTGAAGCTCCGGATCCAATCCGTGAGAATATCTATGAGTTTGATGAAGAAACTCGGATGGAGTACGGAATTAACACTCTCCCAGGCAACCTTGGCGAGGCTATTGATGAACTTGAGTCCGATGAGGTCATCGAGGGTGCTCTCGGAGGTCATGTGTATGATAAATTCGTTGAAGCAAAAACACAGGAATACGACGAGTTTCGTGTCGATGTCTCCGACTGGGAGCTTGATCGGTACCTCGAAACGTACTAAAGTACTTATCCGCTAATGACATAATCAGATTATCTGATACGTGTCTTAGATTATGATCGAAGCGGATTCTTTTGACATTTAGATTGACATAACGAACTCCTGATATCAGTCAGTTAATCTCAGGATTACACAATAATACTCTCTGAGTGAGAGAGCAGCAACCCAATCAGTTCTACAATAAAATCTATTTAGTCCAGATAATCGGGAAGAGGCGGGTCATCAATCTGTGTGTGAAGTATTTCAGGATTAATTTCCAAAGCGCTCATCTTGATTTTTATACATTCAAGTTCAGATATCTGCAGCCCGATTAGCGATAAATGGCGTCGTGAGGATTGTTACTGCAGCAAAGATGCCTGTTGAGATAGCATACGGTATTATTAGGATTGACCCAGCTATCGCTCCAATTTGAGCTACGTATGTTGTATCATTTACTATCATAGCGGTTATGAGCACGCCAAATCCGATTACGAGAGACGTTCCTCCGACCAGAAGGGTTCGTAATTTGATTGGCAGTTGTATAGCACCAAGCGTTCGTCCGTATCTGTGCCAAATAGCAGTACTTGCCGCTGCCATACCAGTTCCAAGCAGCGTTCCCGTCTCATCTGGTGCAATCACAATGGAGATAATCGTCAAAAGGGTGGCAACTCCAAATGTTGCTGTGACGTCTGTATGTGTTGGGCGGACAAGCGCACTCATCTGTCCTCTCATCTCGAATCCCGGTCCAATAGTGACGAGAGTGACTAACAGACCAATACCAATCGCAATGCCGGCGAGAACATCGACAAGATAGTGCACGCCAATAATAACTCGAGATGCAGCGACGAGAGTAATCACACTACCAGCAAGGACAGCTCGGTGCCGCCACTGTCCACGCTCAATCAATAGCGCTGCTGCACCCCAAAATGCAGTTATCCCGATTGCATGTCCACTTGGAAACCCAAACCCACTACGAAATGATGCTGGTGGGCGAGGTAACGCAAACAGATGCTTCAACCCGATTGTGAGTCCGATTGTAGCGACTCCAATTGCAAGCATGAATGCTGCTCGTCGTCGAACCAGAAGCCCACGTCGACCAAGGAGATATAATACTGATACCATAGCAAACAGTGTGTAGGGACTTCCGAGATGCGTTAATATCCGAAAGACCGCCACCACTATTTCTGGAACATCGCTAAGGATGCGTGATTCACCAATCCCACGCGTAGTCAATACAGTAAAAAAGCTCATATCCGTGTTATCGTATCCGATCAAGCAAGTTCCGAGATGTATCGACTGCATTGAATCCAACACCGAAGAGGACAAATAGTGCATACAAACCCAGCGTCGAGAGGTATGTGACAATCATCGCAACAAGGGCAACAAGATCATCCAAAAGGTAGAATGCAGCAATTGTTGTTGCGGTTCCATATAATAAAATCAAGTACGGTCCCCATCCCCGGGCTTTACCACGCCGGAGTTGCTTCCGAGTATATTCCTCGAGATCAGTCTTAAGCGTTGGTCGATCAACCGTCCGTGATTCGACCTCCTCTTCGAATGAATCAAGATCGGCTCGCAACGTCTCAATTTCACGTTGTAATGTCTCGATATCTGGTGCGCCCTGTGGGTCGACCGTGGTGGCATCTTCGGTGGTATCTGCTGTAGAATCATCAGCTGTGGTCGAGTCTGACATTTCTGTGTCTATCTCGAGTGTTGTATCATCTGGTTGAGTGTCATCATTAGTGTCATCGTCGTGGTTATCTGCATCACTCTCCCCGGTAACTCCGTCTGTCTCACGTGATGTCTCATCATCCGCACTCATCATCTGGTCTGGTCTGCACGTCGGTCTGGCATATGTTGTACCTACCGGTCTATCCTAGTGTTCATTCAATGAGATAGCGCTATCAATTAATCATTGAATATGTCGTTTATCACCAGCGAAATATACGACAGCTCTGAATTATTGGCGATTGATTAGCTTTCATTTGAATCAGTGGTCACCGATTTTATTTGCTCAATGCTTGCATCTGTTTTGAATGAAGTCCCACTGTAATGTGTTCGTGTTGCATCAAAGCCTGCTGTTCGGAGTTGCTCAATAAATTCATCCATAGCAATTGCTGACCGGGTCCATTGCTTACAGAGTCGATGTTGGTCATAATGTGTTGGCGTCTCAATTTCATTTTCGATTGTTTCAAGCATTGAGTCCGCTTTTTGTGCCTCTCCCATTTCTGCGGTAATATGATTCCGAACATGACGTGTGAATGCTTGTTCACGAACCGATCCAAGATACAACGGACCAGCAGTTAGAATTCGATCACCTTCGCAATGATTACAGATCGATGGTGGGTGTGCGGTATGGCTGAACTCGTGGCGTCGCGTTAGACAGTCTTCGCAGTGATGGACGTACCCAAGATTTGAGACTAATTCATCCGCATGGGTCGCTCGGGTATCAAGCTCAAGATATGTCCGGGCATAATGACGAGTGACATGTGAGAGAATGGGGGTTGCTGCCGTATCATAGCGTGCCGCGGTGCGAATAAGTGCCGATAGTAGTACTCGAAGTCCCATTTCAGGATGATATTCAGTATTCTGTGGGAGTGTCGAATATGTTCGAATACCAGATTGCTGATGAGCACCACATAGCGGCGCAGTGTCTGTTGCTGTAACGCAGACGAGATTTCGGGCATTCGAGAGTGCTGCATCGGCGAATGGTATTGGTGTTCCGAACGGATCAAGATCAACAATATCGAAGATTGATTCGGGTCCATAGGGTGATTCCGGGCCAGATTGATACAGGACGGCGTTTGCATCCATATTTAATGTCTGTCCATCAAGCTCGTTTTCCTTGAGATTCGATTGTGCAAGAGCAACTGCATCAGGGTCAGTGTCGGTACAGGTGACCTCATATCCAGATGCTGCGGCTCGAAGTCCACGAACGCCACTTGCAGTCATCGCATCAAGATACGTCTCAGTGCGTGGCTCACGTTCTTGATACGCGCGAAGTGTCGCGATTGTAATATCGCGATTGAGTTCCTGTGTCGGATTATAGAAGACGTCGTCACCGACCCCCGCATCAGCCCCATCACGAGCCGCCGGCACGGTGAACTCGACAGCGCCCTCATCAACATTCATTATATGACATCATCACCAAGCATCGAAAAATAAAGCGATATGATATGCTGATAAGTTGACTTTCATCTGCGCAGAGAAATACTGAGATTCCACACAGAATTTACTTCAACTCTTCAGTTAACTCATCAACGTCTCCGTTCTTTAGCTAAGCTTTCTAGACAGGAAAAGCGGTCTACGATGCTCATGCTCCCATTCATTCGGTTTAATATTCGCTCAGTCGGTATGATTGTTCCTGTCGTGTGTGTTTCTCACAAAGCGGGTCATGGTATTGTCATGTTGTGGTCGATGTTCGATACTGATCAAACAGTATGCAAATAAAGTGTGTATATCTCCAAGGAGACATATAAACCAGACTATACTCATGTATCGGTGGGACTTTGTCTGTGCAGGGTGTGATATATTCGTGGTCGACGGCGAATGCGATTTCGATTCAGTGTCTACTGATAATGACATTATCTCAGCCACGCAACGCGATAGAGACATCAATAGAGACGTGGATCGAGTTGCAATCAGGGGCAACAGTGATCAGAGTAATCAAAACTCGGAGACAGATGCGGATACGGACGCAGACGCGGACGCGGACGCGGAAACCACAACTCACGATATAGCAGCCACTGATTTTGAGTCAGCCGACGCAGCCGAGGAGGCATCAATGATGACAAACAGCGAAACAAACGAGATGTTTGATGATCCAGATGCTAATACACATCATGTTGTCTCGAACAATGTTGATGATAAGGCCGAAGCTAGGTGGCGAAAAGAACTAGCTGAGACAAATAAACTAACACCAGCGATCGTTGATTCAATTATTACATACCACGGAGATAGAGGTACTCGCGCTATTGAAGCAGTCTCAGAAAAACGTGTGAAGCGATATCGTGATTTTACTGTTGTTGTCGGACATCATGATGAGTACATCGTCGAGGCTGGAGGATGTACGTGTAAAGATAGTTTATATAATCTTGATCCGACAGACCCTACACAGTGTTGTTGGCACGTCCTCGCAACGGCGGTTGCTGAGCGTATCGGCGCCATTGATTATCATGATATGTGGTATTCGGATGTTCATGACTTTTTATCGTGAACATTTATTACAGACTAGCGCGAATTCTGAATACTATGGACGCAGCAAGACTCCACAGTTATACAGAAGATATGGATAGTGCGCTGAGTATCGACAATGTTGACCGACCAACTGTCGAACGATCCGATGATATCATTGTGGAGGTCGCTGGCGCTGGGTGGTGTCAGACGGATAATCATATTATTGAGGGAATGTGGACCGATTACGTTGATCAAGACCTCCCAATGACACTTGGGCATGAGAATACCGGCGAGGTAATTGCGGTTGGTGATGAGGTACAAACAATCGATGTTGGCGATAACATAATTTGTCATCCTGTAATGACGTGTGGGACCTGTCGACAGTGTCGTCTTGGTGAGGATATGTACTGTGAGAATCTTTCATTCCCTGGTCTCACGACCGATGGAGGATTTGCAGAGTATCTCCGCACGAGTGAAAGATCAGCAATACCACTTCCTGACGGTGTTGACCCTGTTGATATTGCCCCACACGCTGATGCTGGAATTACTGCATACCACGCGGTTAAGAAGGCTGTTGATAAACTGAATCCAGGCGATCCAGCTATTGTCATCGGTGTTGGCGGATTGGGACATATTGGACTACAATGTCTTAACGCGATGAGTGCAGCAGATATTATTGCCCTTGATGTGAAGGAGGCAGCTCGTGAACTTGCGGCTGATCTTGGCGCACGTCACACAGTTGATCCAACGAGCGAAGATGTTTCAATAGCAATTGATGATCTCACCGATGAGCATGGTGCTGAACAGGTACTTGATTTTGTTGGTGCTGATGTTACAACAGGCTATGCACCGGATATAATCGCCCCCGGTGGCGATCACCATATCATCGGGTACGGTGGTCATATTCATGAACCGTCACAGGCACTTGTCGATGCAGAGTTCGCATATCGTGGAACGATTGTGGGACAGTACACTGAACTACAGGAACTTGTCCGATTGGTTGAGCGTGGTGATGTCGAGTTGCGAACAAGCCGATACGACCTCGGCTCTATCAACGTTGCTGCCGAACAACTTGAACATGGTGAAATCGAAGGACGTGCGGTAATCACACCAAATTAAGTGACTGAGTTGGATTCGTGTCTGTACTGCTAGACTGAGATAGTCATTTTATTACAGTCGAAGTAGATTACACATTTTGTGTCAATATTGATAATTTATCTATGGGTCGGAAGGAGTATCTAATATCTTAATTCTGAGTCATTGATACCGAAATAATGGCTTGTGATGCTTATTCAACGATCTGAAATACCCGATAACAACAGCTTGGGTGGTGGGTTCGTCGGTGTAGTCTGTGCGGTCACAGTCGATGATTGTCCGGCATTAGTGAACTACCGTGCCCTACCGCGCTCGGGGCTGCTCGCCCCTCGCTTGTCGAGCATAGGGCTTCCTGTTTCTGTGTCAGAATTGATACCTACCGTGGGCACAGGGATTCCAGACTCCGCAGGCGATTTCGCTTCACGGGCGGTTCGGAGTGACCCACTCATACCTGTGCTGTGGATACTCGCCTACAATCAACAGTGCGCGCTTTGTGTTGCGCTTGAATATCGTCAGAAGCGTGGGAAGTATCGGACTATTCAGTCCGACAAGCAGGATCAGGATAGTACCTGTATCGATTGAAGTCTCTGCATAACTGATGACAGTGCTATATCCCCGCCGCCCCCCCCGCCGTACTCACTCGCTTCGCTCGTTCCGTGAGGACGGGGGGGGCGGGGGATGGGGATGGGGATGGGGATTAGCACCAATATTCAGCTAAACGGCGTATCACCAGACTCATCAGCAATACTTCTCGAATACCGCATGATGAGCGATGCGATCGTTGGCACAAACACCAATATCCTGCAGGAGCGTGAGGATTACATCGTCGCGTTGCTGGGGATAATTGTTGAGATAGCGATACCCAGCAGTTCAGAGTGTGTCAACATGATTAAGTATAGATCACGCTGTCAATTTAATTTGAAAGATCATATGTCGAGTTATAGATATAGTATCTATCTAACTAAATGTGTACAACGGATATAGCTAATTTCAGACTCTGCATAATAGGTCCAATATCCCTAGAAGATGATACAATATTAAGTCATATGCGTCCACTATGTTAGATATACTATTGCGCAGTGTAGTGCTCGACGAATGAGGGATTCTCCATATCTAAAACACATTTCGTCTGCTGATATTCACCCAAGCGCCGACCTTTCCAGTGCTAACCTCATGGATACCGACCCCGCGGGGGCTGACCTTCCAGACATTGATCTTTCTGGTGTCAACCTCCGCTACGTCGACCTCACAGATACCGATCTTACAGGTATTGACCTCATCAGTACTGACATTTCTGGTGCTGACCTCACCGACACAGATTTTCCTCAATCTTAACATCAAACTAGGGTCTTCTCCAGCAGAATGCCCACTGTAATCGCGATAAATAGAATGACCGACTGTCCAATGATTGCTGACCACACAATTCAGTGAATGTTATTCAGCAAATCATACAATGAGTCAGGCTGTAGACAGGACGAACCCATCGGGGACGACCGGTTGTGCGGTCATGCGCCCGTGCGCACTCGCGCACGCCGGAGCGACATACATGTGCCTGTATCCCCTAAAAAGAGTAGATGAGTAGTTTTACGAGACGGTCAATTATACTCGCCACAGCGGGACTCGCCGCTGCAGGTGTAGGAGTCACAGCCTCTGAGTCAGAACCTGAAGGAAGTGTTGAAGGACAAGCGGACGTCCAAGCTGAGCAGGCATTGACTGTGGCTGATGTAACTATCAGAAGTAGCGATCAAGACGTATCCTTCACTCGAACAAGCGATGATAATACTGAGTTCCAGGCAGCCGTCGAATTGAACAACGGTGACAGCGTACTGTTCGATGCTGAGGTTGAAAACAGCGCAGCAGATGACCTAGATGTCCAGGTTGCTGTAGATTCGCCTGATCCCATCGATATTGATGTGCGAAAGAAGGGTAACAGCTCAAATGATAGTAGCTCTGGAAACTCTAATCTCAATGGTAATGGAGCGTCCAGTGGTGCTGTTCAAACCGGCGAAGAAACGTTCATAACGACGATTAATCGTGCCGACACCGACGAAGGCTCGCAGATCAACAGCGTCGCCATTTTCGCTAAACTCAGCGATACCGCTGATCCTGGATCATATGATATCAGCGTTGCAATCAACCCACTGAGTACCGACTAATGTATACCCGAATAGACACCGAGTTAACGACTCCATATCTCATCTTTCTCAACGAATAGAATGAAATAGACTGTGTACAAAACTATCTTGGGTGGTCGGGCGCGCACGCGCGGACGCGCATGGGCAAGGTTCCCTCTACCCGTATGTGATGATACATGGGCAGTCCTGCACAGTCGCAGAATGCCAGGAATCCTGACGCTCACTCAATGTGGTCAGTCATGATATTATCCTCACGGATAACCCTAATCGATCAATGTTGATTCGACTAACACTTTCAGGTATACCATACGATTCTTAATTGGTCGCCAGAGCGTTTGTCGTACGGTGGTTTGTGACCATTGTGTCAGCATCGACCATGGTCCGCTCTCTAATCTCGCTTGCTGTTTGGTGTGTTGAGTAAGTGTCTCACTGTCCTAATATAATATTGTGCAGAATGGATGAGTAAGCGCTGGGGATCATATCACTGTCGGGTGTGATATACTCCTTCAGATATTTCCTCCGTCTGGATTATATATTTGGGATTGATTGTGACTGGTTATCAGTCCCGATGGTAAGAGCTATATGGACGGTCATGTGCCCATTTATTACTATCAGCAATAATATGGAGATATGCCACGCCCGAGTGTAAGTGAAGACCTAAAGGAACGCTTAGAGTCGGTAGTCAATGATCGTGCTGATGTTCCGGTTGAACATCTCACCTTTGAGCAGAAAGTATCATTCGTTCTTGATGAGCTCGCCAAAGAATCAGACTCTAGTGGTGGGTTGCTCCCCTAATCCGAGCTGGAAAGAACTCTATCGAAGCATGTAGACCGCCCAAATGCGGCTACGATCTATTAGTCTGTGTGAACTGAGAGGGCCTAAAGCGATGAACACGGCTTCCTGGTTCACATTGCTCCCAACTGCTTTTATTGGCGATGTGAGAAGGTAGCCACATGCCAACAATCGATGAAAAGCGGGTATATACAGACGCCGCAGGCACGGAAACTGTCTATCTTGGCAGTGAATTAGGAGTTCTTCGTGTCACCGTGTCCGACGCAGTCGTTGGTGAGTTCAGTCTCGTGTATCGCGGATCAGTGCATGATATTGCAACCGCGGGTCCGTATATTTCTGTGGCTGCCGATGACGGCGTTTTGCTCGCTGACCATCGACGGACATCTGTTGAGGATGGTGAGGATGAACCCACTACAGATGAACTACAGTTTCATAACATCGGTGTCGGCATCGATACTGCCACTGCTGTTGAATTTGAAATAAATGACTCAGAGATAATCGCGCTCATCGCAGGGGATATGTCTGGAGGAATCCACCGACTCACGACACCGCTGGATGATGTGTTTGAGAGTGCCGAGCGAACACTCGCTGCATGGAACTCTGTCGACGTATCTAGCAGTATTAATGCGATTGACATGCCACTCGTTGCGACCACTGACGGGGTTTTTGAGGTATCACCTGATGCACCAGCAGGTGTTACCATTTCATACGTTGGATTGGACAGCACTCATGATGTTGACGCTGAGGCTGAGCCAATTGCGGCGACTGCAGATGGACTCTATGTGCTTGCGAATGGATGGATGAGTATTCCCTCAATCGGACAGGTATCTGAATCCGTTGATATTAGACGGTCTTCTGCTGAGACCGTGCGAGCACATGCTGTTTGTGGCGGTAGTCTATTTGCATGTCACGTAGGCGATACAGGTGGACTTGTGCCTGATATGGGTGCTTGCTGGGAGTCAGTTACCCTTCCAATCACAGAGCCGATTGTGGCTGTAACACATAGTCCAACAGCAACGTATGCTGTTACGACTGATGGGACGCTTGTGGCATGTGTGGATGACAACTCTGATAATGGAAATAAAAATGCTGATGAAGACGAGGCTGAGTGGCATCATCGGAGTCTTGGTGTGACAGGTGTTGTTGCCGTTGCTGTTTCCCACATGTACTCATGAGTTACCCGAAACCGACATTTGAAAAGGGGTTTTACTACGGACTGAAGACACTAATTATGATTGTTCCTGGGAGCTCCTCGCAAGCACTCGCCTCAACTCTTGCGACAGAACTCAATGAACCTCTCGCCGAAGTTACGTATGATCGGTTTCCCGACGGCGAAACGCTTGCTGCCGTACCTGAATTCGGTGGTGATAGAGCGATTATTGTCGCGACAACCGACACGAACGATACGTGGGTTGAGTTGTTGCAGCTACAGGATGCTGTGACAGAGGCGGGTGCTACAGAAGTCATAACAGTTATTCCGTATATGGGATACACACGACAGGATCGAGCGTTCAAATCTGGGCATCCTGTCTCTGCACGCGCAATGGCTCGGGCAATTTCACCAACGACTGACCGTGTTGTCCTGATTAATCCGCACGAACAGTCGGTTGCTGATTTCTTTGATGGACATGTGACGATTTGTGATGCAGCACCACATCTCGCGGAGTCACTGCCATCTGGGCTATCTGAGCCACTATTTATTGCTCCAGACTCGAGTGCCGTTGAACTCGCCACTGCTGTCCGAGATACATATGGAACTGGTAGTACTGATTACTTTGAGAAAACACGTCATTCTGGGACCGATGTTGAGATGATCACAAGTGATACAGATGTATCTAACCGGGATGTCGTCGTTGTTGATGATATTATTGCTACTGGGGTGACGATGAGTACAGCCGTTAGTCATCTCAATGATGGTGGCGCAGCACGTGTTTATATCGGGTGTATTCATCCCCTACTGGCTCGGGGTGCTCGAACAAAGCTTGAACGTGCTGGTATTGAACAGGTTATTGGAACCGATACGATTGAACAAGAGGTGAGTGTCGTCTCAGTCGCTCCAACTGTCGCAACAGCCATCAATGCAGTTGATGTTGAGATGCGGTGAGTTTCAATCTCATATCAAGAATCATTCGACGTTATCTTTGGAGAGACTGCTGTCAGAGCAAACACAACGTGGTAACCCGAACCTACTTGCTGTCGTCGTATAAACTGATAATATATGAGTGAAGATTCAACGATCTTCGAACAGATTGCTGCTGGTGAAATTCCAGCTCGAATCGTTCATGAAACCGAGACGATTCTTGCGTTTCTTGATGCAAATCCACTCGCGCCGGGGCATACACTTATTATTCCAAAAGAGGCGTATACCAAGATTGGAGATCTTCCTGATGATGTTGCGGCGGAGTTGTGGGCGAGTGCGCAATCGTTAACACCGACTATTGAGACCGCAGTGAGCGCTGATGCAACAACTGTTGGTATTAATAATGGATCTGCGGCAGGCCAAGAGGTCCCACACGTGCATATCCACATTATCCCCCGATTTGATGACGATGGAGGTGGTCCAATTCATGCTGTTGCTGGCACACGTCCAGAGTTGAGTGATTCCGAACTTGATGATATTGCAGCGAATATCGAATCAGCAGACAACATCTGAACTGCCTTGGGATCAAGCCCCGAAGCACTCGCTTCGTAATCCGTAGATAGCCAATTCAATATTTTGCGCTGATAAGATATCTTATATGAAATGGTGTGTATGACGACATTCTTAGTCTCGTCTATCGATTTGGGTGTGTGATTGTAGTTGCAGTCGTGATTGCGACTATCCCAGGAAGCGCTACTTAAATCGATTAATAAACCAGCCGTATTATCTGTAATCTGCTCGTGGTTGTCCTGCGATCACAACAGCAAGATGGGTAATTAAACTTGCATACCCATGTGTCTGAATCGTGTGGTGTTGAATTCACCATTGTGTCAGTGCCGGTGAGGGTCGGAGTGGTAGTCTCAGCCTTATCGCTTTGTCCAAACGTTGAGACACTGATTGAGGTCTCAAATTGCACATCAGCAAGACGGTCATACATTCGCTGAAGTGCCGTCACTTCTCTAGTTGTTGCTGGCGTTATGACAATTTGATGGCTAGCAGCATGCGCGGCTGCAACTTCAATATTCGCACTGATCGGTGGAAAGTCAATCAGAACGGTGTAGCTGCAGTTGTTATTCGTGCCTCAAACTGTTCCGCGGTTGCGACAGACTGTGCACGGGCAAGCCGTTCAAATGGGGCAGCGATCGGACAGACACTGAGATCTCCTGATACTGTATCGTTCCATGGAAATGAGTAAAGCACAGCAGACAATATAGTGTATTGTTGACTGCATCTGTGAGAACTGTTGTGAGAATCTGGGTCAAGGCGACCCTCAATTAGCCTGGAAGCCCTGTGGCCCGACTGCAGCATCAAAGGTAATATCCGCTCCGGTCCGTGCGAGTGCTGTTGCTACCTCAACCGTTGTCCGTGTTGTTCCCGCTCCACCGGTTGCACCGGTTGTATCAATAGTCGTAGTAATCGTTGGCTGATTAGATGCTGTCATTGCTATGTCTGCACTCGTTTTGTCGCGGAGACCAGAGTCGGATCATATCGGACACAATCCGATGACACAACTGATATTGATTTTTGCTGTCGAATAACTGCCTGAGCGTGACGATCAATACTTTGTCTTGCTGCTCGCTGAACGCACAGTTTAGTAGATTTGTCTTTATATTGATGTATGAAACTGTGGTTGGTTTCGTATGGTGAAGTAATGTGTAATTATAACTGTCCTTGAGTACTGCTCGCTGACATTATTGCTGGATTTCATTTGAGTATATCTTTTCTTGTGGTCACTGACAGCGTCGTTGAATAATCCAGGAGGAGTGAGAAGTATCGTCGACAGCTCAGTTTTGGATATCCGATGATAGCTACACCGGTGAGGTGGTATTTGAAAATGTGTGTTCGTGTCATGTGTCTGAGTATTACTGTTGGTATTCGTATTTGGATTCGATTATTACAGATCAGCGCGATTAGGTGTCAACTCAGTGAATGTCTGTGAGTTTGAAATAGAGGTATCCTCACGAAGCGAATTGGTTACATCACGGCGTACGACGTCCGCGATTGGTTCAATTATCCCATGTGTTTCGATATACGCGGCAAGTGCGAACGTCGACTTATCGGTTTGTGTCAGCGCAAGCGCGTCAACCCGAGAGAGTTGCCCTGCAAGCCAATCGGAAAGCACCTGTCGTCCCCCTGAAGTCAGTGGCATAATGCCCGGGTTACCACATCGATAAAGCGTCTTTGCGGCAGTAACAGGTGCAACTCCCGCAGCCATCGCGGCAGCCTCTACCCCAGTCCCAGTATCATATGCTTCAAGAACTGTCGCTGCGGCAGCCGCTGTACAGGGAAGCTCTGATTCGTGTTCATCAAGACGCTCTCGCAAACTAATATCGGTATCATCGATTGTTGTAACCTGACGCGTCTGCTGTTTTGTTGTTGACTCAATTCCTGCGGCAATATCCGACAATCCCATTGAGTGTGGTGTTCTCACTCTAGTACATAACATATTGGTCCGGGGTATCGATTCTGAGAATTAGAACTAACCGGTAACCGGTTAGTTACAATGGCTATCTCAATTCGAATCAGTAGCATTTGTGCTAGAGTTAAATATCAATTCATAGCCGAGTTATATATGTGATGAACAGTACACCTGTCAACACTGAAAAAAGAGATAAAACCAATACTGAGACATCTCTCGCGACAGATACGCCGGTGCCGTGTCCTGAATGCGATGGATATCCCCAAAGTACAGGAGAAGAGACCATTTGTGGAGACTGTGGATTAGTACTATCAGAATATCGCATTGATCATGGACCTGAATGGCGGTCGCTCGCAGATAATACAACAAATCCAAAACGGACTGGAGCACCACTAACACGGTCGCGACACGACCGTGGTCTGTCTACTGAAATCGGTCGGTCAATTCGTCTTACTGGGCGCAAGCAACGACAGTTTGCTCGTCTCCGTCGTCAGCATAATCGCGCTCGAATCTCAACGAAACGTGAGCGTAATCAAGTATATGCATTTACCGAGATCCGCCGACTTACAGGTGCGTTCTCACTTCCAGAGCAGATTCGAGATGATGCATGTTCGCTATTCCGGTCTGCACAATCTGAGGATTTACTTCGGGGTCGTTCGCTTGAGGGCTTCGCTGCTGCGTGTGTATATGCTGCCTGTCGAGTCGCCGATGTTGCTTGGACTGCTGAAGAGATTACTGAGATTGCAAAGGCGACACCTGCTGAGCAACGTGCCGCATACACTGCACTCAATCGTGAGCTTGGACTTCCGATTGGACCGATTAATCCAGCACAGTATCTTCCGCGATTTGCCTCTGAATTGGAACTTCCCTCTGATATAGAACGGTGCGCTCGCGAGTATGTCTCAATGATAACAGCTCAAGAAATCGGTGCTGGACGAAATCCAAGCGGTGTTGCTGCTGCGTGTCTGTATACTGCTGCTCGTGATATTGGATTTGAACTTACACAACAGACAGCAGCCAATATTGCAGATGTCACGCCGGTAACGCTCCGGGCAACATATCATGATCTCCGTGAGTTAACGCCATTGTCAACTGAGTGATCACTCATATTATGTGAGCGGGTCAAACATCAAGATGTGCTGTATCACCGCTGTATTTGAGCTGCCAATTATTATTCCCGTTTATCTTCGTTTCAGTGCTGCTTACCGTGTCGCTTTGATTGCAATCGAGTCTCGATATTCCACATAACGGTGCATCGACATCTTCGGTTGTGCCAATCAATCCATCAACGACACCGCCGATTGTCGCCCCGTGCCCGACGAGAACGAGCGCGCCAGAGGTTGATTCAACAAGCTGACGCGTTGTCTCACCAATCCGGTCCATCGCCTCGGTAGAGGATTCAGGATAATTCGGTTTAATTTTCGGGACATATACATGTTCTTGATGAAGTCTCTCAAATTGTATATCGAGACGGTCAAGAGCAATCGTCTGTGGTTCAGCGTCAAACCATTCAGGGTTTCTGTGCTCACCAAGTCCGGGCTCAACTGCAAATGACGCTGAAATTTCTGCACAAATCTCACTAGCTGTCTCAACAGCACGAAGAAACGGTGAGCTGTACACAGCATCGATTGAGATATTCATTTCAGCAAACCGCCGACCAACTCGCCATGCTGCCCATCGACCAAGGTCAGTCAATCCTGGATCATGAAGACGATCAGCATGTGTCTCCCAATCAGGGTCAACACTATCTTGTCGTTGTCCATGCCGCACGGCAAAAACTTTCTCAACCATAGCAAACACCAACAGATCGACATTTTTTGAGTTACCGGTTGTATTACCATGTTAGTAGAATTATACCTCATTTTGCGGTCATCAGCCACAGATGCTTCCATAGATTGTACATCAAAAGCAGATGCAAACGACGAGGTATTGACAGTGTGTGTCGCGATTTGACGGAGTATTCTAATAGGTTGATCGAGAGTATATGATGTAGCTATCGTAATTTGGTCAATTCGTTCGGTAATATCCTGGAGTGCTTGATAATCTGTGTCGATTGAACGCTGTCTCGACTCAGATGACGCGTATGGACTGTGTCCAGCATCTGGCTGGTTTGATCCCGGTTGTCGATTACCATCAGCTACTGACGCATTGATGTCCAGTGATTGAATGGGCCGACTCTCGATGTCAGCGAGCCATACGTCGACACACGGTAGTAACAGAGTCTGCTTTTCTATAGATTCTGAGATTGTAGATGTAGTATCAGAATCTGTGTCAGTCGTTGTGATCTTTTCAGTATCATTCTGAGAAGTAGAAGTAGAAGTAGAGAGAGGAGTAGGAGTTGTGGTTGGGGTTGAATCTGGAACTGCATCGATCGGTGGGCGAGCACATCCAAGTGTTCGAATGACCGTTTTCGTTGATGAAGTAATACTCGCATCTGGTTGTGAGTAACTGTCCATCGTCTCCTCTGCATACGCCTCAACAGAGACAATTTTATTCGCCGACGGTGTCGGATTATCATCACTTGGACACATGTGCCCAGTCGTCATTTGTTTGCCAGCCGGAACATGTCCGTTATACCCTGTAGTATCCCATCCGGTTGTCGGGAGACCTGCTTGTCGAGAGGGAACCACAGGTCCATTGAGTCTGTTTTGAACGTACACCCTACAGTCAAATACCTGTGTTGTTATGCACTATGACAGCAACAGGTGTCACGCCAGCGACTTGATCCGTTGAAACAATAGTCTGCATATCGACAATAGCTGCGTATTCACATATCAAACCTTGTTATACCCACCTAATAGCTATATTCTCTTTGATGAGGTTTGCTCAAATCGAGCATTGAGAGTGAATATATGTGGTTACACTGTATTTATGACGCTACCGATCAAATGCTATGAAATTGGAGTTTGGATGTGGGTTTGAAACAGTTCACGTAGTGGCAGTACCGACAATTACTGTCGCATTAAGCCGAATTGCAAGTGCTGATGCGCCACCAAATGTAGATGCCACGTGCTTATGTATGACTAACGGTGCCCGAAGAGGAGTGAGTAAGGAGATTGCAAGCGCATCAGCAAGTGCAGATGTATGATTATCATTCGAATGGATACCGTCAGTAATCCACGGCGTCTGTCTGATATTGTCAAATTTAGTCTTTACCGCATCAAAAATTGCTGTCCGGATGCGGCGGGTTAGATTCTGACGGCGATCGATGAGTGACAGACGTTTCTCTTTTTGATCACGAGCACTGCGAGCAATATCCATCAATTGTGCAAGTCGCTGAGCTGCGGCGATTTCCTCTGTTGAAGCTTCAGAAAGTGTTCGGATCGTGTCTTTGAGTGCAACTTCCGTTTCAGTGATATCAGCCGTCGCATCACTCTCGTGATATACAGCCATACGACCACGAAGCATAGCAACACGTTCATGTAAGCGCTCAACATCCACTCCAGCGGTAGCAACGCGCTCTCGTGCGCTTGTAAGATCAGGCACCGATGATGATTCTAGTTGATCGATAGCTGACTGCACACTTCGAAAAGAAGCGTCATACGATGTTTTAATTCCCCAGAGCTGCCCAATAGCGATGAGTGCATCTCGGCGTTTAATATTCGGATTATGAGTAATTACACCGATGTATTCACGTACGGGCGTCGGGGCTGGTGAATAAATACATAGACTCTTCGATGGTGTCGGTGCGCCCGCATGCACAGCTTGATCAAGTTCAACAAGCGAGATATCTGTATTTAATTGATGTGAGCAATACCGTAGTTCAAGTTGTGAATTCGATCGAGGTCGAATAGCTTTTTGACTCCTCTTAGAATCAGAACTGATAATTTGATCACTGGAGTCTGGTTGAATAGGCGAATCTGAGAATTCAATTATATGTCCCTGTAGTTGCTGTCCACTAGGAAGCTCAATAGTTGCTGCTGGAGGCACGGCAGATGTCGAATTGTGATTATCAGTGTGAGTATAATGAGTAGCATGATGGCTGCTCATAATTTTCTGGTGCGCATCGACTCAGAGCTTGGATACTCAGTTCCCACGGCAAATTTATCATATGGTGTACTCGGTGTCTCTCGGCGTTCATATGCTGTTGCAGCTGTTCGAATTTCCTCAGGGACGTCAAGAAACTCATTAAATGGCCTTGTCCGTTCGACTTGGACATCCGCACCATGGCGAGCGCGCAGCCGACAGGCAAGAAATGCACTGTACTCTGTTTCTGTCAAAAGCGCAGCTCGCCCAAATCGGCGCACGACACTCTCCGTGTGTGACCGGCAGGCGTTCCGAAGTGTTTGGCGTGCATGAGGGCTATAGGTTACAATCAACAACACGGCTGAGCTTCGAATTCACGCGGTAATATAAAAATCACGCGTCTTTCTGTTCGAGATTATCTCACAGGAGTCAGCATAGAGATTATATACCGCATCAAACGGGAGTCATACTGACCTCATCACTAAGATCGGATCGGTTAATATCTAAGAGCGTAGCAATCCGCTCACGCGCTTTTGATTTGGTTAGTGCAACAACAATGAGACCTGTAACTCGTTCACTTCCACTTGCTTGATACGCACACAACTCTGCAGAAGTTGTCTCAAGTTCTGCGGCGTACGTTCGAAGCACACCAATAACTCGCTGTTCAACCGTTGTGAGATCTGAGTTCCCTTGTGTTGAAACCGTACAGTGACCCCTCAATATTTCTCAGTGCTGAGATTCGGTCTATAAGTATCAATATTTATATTGATTTTTATTTGATTTACGATTACGGGTTTGTTGTTAAAGATACTGATGAGACCAGCGATAAAATGACGATGCTGTGTGTCTACGTGTAAATACTAAGTATAATTCCCCCAGACCAACTGCTCGGGTCTAGAGCTATGTTACATCCAATTACGGGTGTAGTATGGTGAAACGATTCTGCAGTGTTGTAATCATGTCGTCCGGAGCGAACCGGTCCGCGGTTCATACACCTCACCCTTCGCACGAAGATTTTCAATTTCTCCCTCAGCTTTTGATTCGGTCAATCCAAGTTCACTTACTGCTTGCTCAATCACCTCATCAACAGGGGCTCCCTCATCATAATCAGCCTCAATGTTTTCAATAAGATGTTTGAGATTCTTAATCCGATCACGCTGGTTCTTTGATGTCCCAGTCTCGACGATATCAGCATCAAATTCACCCGTTTCAGGATCCATCCCGATATCTCGAAGACAGGATTCAACAATTGAGGTGACACGTGTTGCGTCTTCCTTTTCAACTGTATCAGAAAGTCGTAATCGTGCGGACGCCTCTGAGAGTCGGACGAGTGCTTCAAGCTTTCGAGCGGTCACAGGAACTGGTGCATCATCATCAGCACCTTTGGCGCGGAAATCAACATAGAAATCACGGATAATCTCCTGAGCTTCATCGGTCATCGTCGGATAACAATTACGCCTGGCGTATGCAACATATTTTCGAAGCAATTCAGCATCGATTGTTGGCGTGACCTCAGCAGTTGCACTCTCAACTTCACTGTCTGTGAATTCCGAATTCGGGATGTTTGCCTTCTGTGTGTGTAGTTCGCCCGCATAATTGGTGTTAATAATGTGGTCTGCGAGTTGTGCATCCGTGTCTGGATCGGGGTCATCAGTCACAGTGAATATTAAGTCAAATCGTGAAATGAGCGCTGGCTCAAGATCGATCTGTTCACCGATTGGTTCGTACTGATCAAAACGACCATACTTTGGATTCGCAGCACCAAGCAATGAACATCGTGATTTCAGCGTTGCATTAATGCCGGCTTTAGAGACAGAAATTGAATTATGCAACACAACTCCGTTAGTAATGAATGTGTTTGTCGGCTCAACCGTGATATCATAGACCCATTCGCAGGCATGACGACCGGCGTTTGGAACCGTATCCACGGCTACTACGCGGTGGTATCGCCGATTGCAACGTGAATCCACTGTATTAAGTCGTTGTGTTGCTGTGATGAGTTGTTCAGTAGTAACACCGGCTGTGACTGAGGCTGAATTTAGACTTGTCGATGAAGATACAACGCCTTCGTCTGTCCCAACATGTTGTGTTTGAGATTGTTTCGACGATGCTATTGTTTTCTGTGATACAGTATCGTCTTCTGTATGCACATATTCGGATGAGGGTAGTGTCGAGGACGCAACACCAGCGTTTGTCCGCACAGGTATGTGACCGTGATTGGCATTCACTCGGAGTGATTCAATATGATCCCGGAGTATGTCGATTTCAGCGCGTGCAGTGGATAACTCAATACCGCGATCTGCTTCACTGATAGATACTAACTGCTCATTTGCTGAGATATTCAATAGTTGTCTAATCGACTGAAGTTCATCTGCAATACCCGTTGGTAGTATCTCAGAGTTTGACATCTGATTATTATCCGTGCTCTGTTCGGATGCCACACGTTGGTCAGCCTGCGTGGACGTATCAGATGATATTGGCTTTAGCTCAGAAAGAGCAAATACGCTGCAAGCTCGGTCATAATCAGAATCACAGTTGATGACAGTCTGTGCTGCTGTTTCTGCTGGACCATCCTGCACTGACGCCGTAATGCCGAGTTTCAACAATGCATCTGCGTAGTCGCATGCGAGTTCGTCTGAAGGAGAACTGAGTCTGATTGTGCCATCTGAGACGCATCCAGAAGCGATCATAACACCTCTAAGAAATCGTCGGACGACAGCCTCAGACCCTCCAAGAACTGCGTCTGGAACGCGACGATTCCGACGGTCAGTCGTGATCGATGGCGCAATCTCGGTCATCCATTCTACAAATGAGTCTGCAGACCATCGACACTGCTTTGCAGTCAATCGAGTATCTGGTTTTGATGACTGGATTACTGTGCTGTTATCATGCGGTGGCATGACAGATCCGAGAGCATCGCTGATGATATCCACAGAGGAATCGACTGCGTGAGTCATGTCGACAGCAATGCCGCGTTCTTGATCATCGATATATGTCTTCCCAACAGCGGTGATGATACCGAGTGCCTGTGCACCATCGATGAGTCTGAACTCATTATCATCTACTTGTGCTCCAGCATTGCGTTCTGCTCTCGTTTCTGTCTGTGTTCCTACCGTTGAGATGTCACAATCGTCATCAGGGGCAACTGAAGCGTCTGCGTTTACCCCTGGAAGCTGATGTGGTGCCGGGACAAATTCACCACCGGATAATGTGTCTGCCTGAACGGTTTTTACTTCGGAGCCATCATCGACAAACATTGGATGCTCTGGGGTCACAAGCACTGACCGACCATTGGAGAACGTGACTTTGGTAAATTCTGCAGGCGCTTGATGTCTGCTTACTCGATCAACGGAGACCGTGCTGACAGAGCCAGTATCAGTGTCAACGCTATATACATCTATATCATCAACTGGGAGAATCTCGCAGTCGACGCCGTCAATTACATCCGTATCATGTCTCTCAATTCGTGAATCAACAAAGGAGCCAATGTTGACGCGCTGTCCATCGGCTAGTAATACTTCCGAGGTTGGATGATATGACTGTTGTTCAAGTGCTTCATGCATTGCTGATCGGTCCTCGGAGTTGTGAACAATCATGCCATCAGCGACGAAATTGTGTGTTCCGGAGACGGTGAGGTCATATACACTTGTCTCAGCGGGAGGCTGAACCGTTTCAATACGGGCAATTGTCTCAGTTGTGACATCGTCTGCACCATCACTAGAGATATCGACAGTGGATTTAGAAGATGAGTACTGATCTGTCTGTGTACGGGTCATACCACCAGCGGGGATACCGTTATGACGCGACTCCGGATCGGATGTAATAACAGAATTCGAAGCAGTATGATCGTCTGCGGGAACATACAGTTCGTCATTTTCGGTGAGGTCTTTAGCTGGACACTCATATTTGTCGTCTCCCTCGATAATGAAGAACGGATGATCTGCGGTTGTCGTCACCTCACTGCCATCGGTGAGTGTGATACGCCAGAGGGTGTCAGGTGAATTATACTGATGAATCGCTGTGACTGACCGTTTTGTGAGCTGTTCATTATCTGTCATTGTCCACACAGCAAGGTCATCAATACCGCGAATCGTCTGTCCAGTTCCATCTGGTCTTGACTCGATGTGTCCTGTCTTGGATGCGTCCGTGGCTAACGACGCAATCGGAACATGACGTCCGTCGGCGAGACTGACCAACGTCTCACCGGTGACGCACCGCATCTTATCAAGCTCATCAACAGCTGCAATTCCTTTATCTGCGAGGACTAGTGCTCCGGCTTCGAGGCTCCATTGTTGACCATCTCCAAAATCATCCTGAACAGCAGCTGCAGTGTTATGTGTAACAATACCGCCTCCGATGAAATTCTGTGTGTCCGGAACTGTGAGATCGAATACCTCCTTCTTACCGGTATCAACTGCTTCGACGACCGTCTCGGTCTGAATTTCATCTGTTTGAGACGGTTGCGGTATTCCACCGTCACTTTCGGTCCGAGCAGCTACAGTAGACATATCAGTTGCGGATACAGCCGACGCCGTGTCATTACGTATTTTCACTTGGGTGTCTGTCGGAGTTAAACTCGAAGTCAGGCGTGGTTGAGTATCTGCATCTGGTTCCGCAGATAGCGAAGATATCTGTCGATACCATGATGATTCAGCTTCGACTTTCGTTCCGATAACTGTCCGATATATTTCTGCATCGGATCCGGTGAGCGTCACATAATGTTTCTGTGATGATGACCCTGCTGCGGGTAATCTTGAGATATCAGTACCTGATTGATTGCACATGCCTCGATGCGAGGCGATACCGTATGTCTCAAATAGTAATTGTACCTGCTCAATAAGTGGCTCACTCGGTGTCTCAAAAGTAATCTGAGACGAGTTCGTTTTATTGATTTCCCCACCAGTGTCGAATAGTCCGCGAAGAAACGCATCAGCCCCAGTGATAGTAGTCAGTCGTGGATGAATCTCACGAGGAGTTGAGTTTGCTGTTTGTTCAAGTCCAAGTGTCTCGAACAGTCGCGTAACAGTTGTGCTGGTCACTCGAACGATATTCGTCTGCTCAGTGTCGCTCTGTACCGATTCGGAACCAAACGTTGCAACTGCAGCATCCACAATATGATCACTAAGCGATTCCTCAGCAGTGTGGAATTGAATCCATCGTTCTTCATTGCCATCAGCGTTGTCTGTGATGATATCACCACAAGCAAACGCCGCGCCGAGAAGATATAGTAGATTTTCGGTAATTACCGCTGGTATATCGATCGGAGTCTCACTCGGACCGATGACATGGTGGATAGTGAGATCTGCAAATGCAATATTGACGGCATCACAAACACGATCAATTACGGTATAAGCAATAGGCTGTCCTGTAATGAGCATCTCAATTGAATGCACATCAGTATTGAGAGCATCTGCTGCTGCAGCTATATTTTGATATTGTGAGGTAATTTTATTATGAAGAGTCGTAGCTGAGCTTTCTGTTAGTTGGATTCGTTCCTGTGTGAACTCAAAGAGATCTGCGATTGAAACGGATGATCGTTCGATATTTTTGTACTGTGGAATAACGACACGATCAGTGGCTTCAACCGCACTGATTGGTTTCCATGTGGTTTCCGTCCCATCGGCAGTGAGGACAGGCGTATTGACAGATGCCTCTAATTGCTTTCCAGATGCAGTTCTGATTCGACGACAGTGTTTTTCAGGCATTCGCCATATGTGTGAACTCTCAGTCTGCGTTACTTCCGCAGATTCCGTTGGTCGCTCAACTGTGTAGAGTTCGCGTTCATATTCAGCAGCTGTTTCTGTAGTAACTGTATCTGGATGATATTTCGTTGCCAGCTGTCTGATGGGTACGAATCCATCTATTGTATGAACTCGTGTCTCTCCAGTGACACAGAGTCCAGCTGAGCTGCTTCCTTTTCCTGATGTGTACACCGACCGGGGAGCGATGTTTCGTATATATTGAAGCATCGCGGAGTTATGTGAGAGCATCCCATTCGTGAAATAAGCATGCGTGTCCGCGACTTCAAGATCATACACCCATTCTGTGGTCGGTGTAAACGTCTCGATTGCAGTTATCCGGTCAGCCCTGAGATGATCGGTTGTATTCGTTGCTGCGGCTTCAGAGTGAAGTGCTGATTCATTGGATTCGGTCTTACAGAGACCACCATCGGTACTGATATCACCAGCAATGGCGATTAACTCACCAACAGACAGTGAATCAGCGCGTCGTGCGGCATACGTCCCGTTTTGTTCAATAAATAACGGATGTGATGGTGTAACTGTCACTGATCGTCCGCTTGCCGTCTCAACTCGATACATCGTATCTGGAGATTGACGTTTCCACACGCGCGTCACATCTCGTTCGATGACTTCTCCAGTGTGAATCGCTGATGTGACCGTGAAATCTGCAGTATCCCAGACACCGTCATCAACTGGCTTTGGATCATCTAGCGCTGATTCGACCAGCTCACGGATTCTAGTTGTTGTCCCATCCGTGAGAGTGATATTCGTCTCTCCAGCGACGCATTTTCCAGTTCCGGGGTCGCCAATCAGGAGCATGTGTAGATCCCCCCGGATACGGGATCCATCAGGAAGGTGTTTGGTTACACCAGAGAATAACTGAAGAATCATCGATAGTTTCTCTTCTTCATATCCATAGATAGAGGGAGCAACAGAGTCGACCATCTGCTGATAGATATCTGAATTATTTGAGAGTTCAATAATCTCAGCGATATCCTCATCACTGATATCCATATCGTCGAACTCTTCATCCTCAATTTCGACTGAACGACCGCTCATGTAGATATCAAAAATTGGGGTCTTTTCATTCCCATTTGTCTGCTGTTCAATATGAAGAACACCGCTCGTGATTACATGATCGCCTGCGGTGACTGCACCGGTTGCGTCATCCTCAAGATCGATATCAATGCTCTGTGGCGTTTCTCCGCCACGAAGCCCTTCTGGGCTTTCTTGGACGCGAACTTTCTGTGCGTCTATAAACTCTGATTGGTCGAAGTCGACATCGAATGGTCCCTGTCTTTCACAGCCTTGACATTCGTGAGGTTCTTGAAATCCACTATCAGATTGTGAAATATATGTCATCGTTCCACAGCGCTGACATTCAAATGCCGCCTCAGTAATCTTTGGACGGACATCTGTTGCTTTCCGGACAATACCCTGTACTGCAATCAAATGTCCGATGTGATCATCATGAACCCTGATATTCCGGATATCAACTGTACTTGGGAGATTTCGCATCCGGACGTGTGCGCGTCCGAGTTTAATATCCGCTGGAAGATCATAGAGTCGGAGTGCTTCCTCAGCATATTCTCGTATCTGATCCGGTTCCCGCCGGTAGTCCTCTGCAAGTTCAACATCAAACGCATACAGGTCGTGATAATCGATATATAACGAGCGTTTCTCGTGTGGAAACTGCTGTGCAAGAGTCCCAATATCGTCACGATAGTACTTCCGGTAGAACTGAATAAATCGATCGGTCAGGTCCTGTGGATCCTGTGGGGCCTGTGCCATCGCTTTAGTAATAAATATCTCATTGAGTAAGAATCTTCGCCACTACCAGACGGATATAGACAGGATCTGAAAACGCGCTCAGTGAATATCATATATCGATACTCATAATGAAACGTCAGTCTCGAGATCATCAATCGCCGGCTCGAGCCCATCGCGTCGCGCATCAGTCGCCAATCGCTCTGACAGCGCATTATCACTGAGAAGGTCAGCAAGGGAGGCGCGAAATCGATGGCTTACTTGTCTTGATTCAGCTTCCGCTTCAATAACGCGTTGAAGTCGATCAACCGTTGTGGGGGTGGTTTCGAGTGTTTCTGCGCACGCTGTCGTACTTTTTCCCTCGGCGAGCAGTGAACGTAATCGATCAAGATCAAACGGAGCTTCACGATCCGCATCAGTAACAAGATGTAATGACATTCGTGCTGCAAATACAGTATCAGCATCGATGTCTGAATCAGCAATTGATGCAGCGAGTTTTGCATCAGCCGCCTGTGACCATTGGGTGTCACTCTGAGTCTCTGGATTCAACTCAGGATCGAAGAATCCGCGTGCGATTTGCGATAAGATCTCATCAGATACTGAAAGATCATCTGCGAATTGATTACGAAGCTGGCTAATGATTGTCTGCAGACGGTCCTCGATAGTCGCATCATTATTATCAATGAGGGATCCACGGTCGTTATCCTGCTTGTCGGTCACCGTTTCCGTACCGGTTGTCTCAAGAAAAATATCCCGGAGATCGGCTGTCTTCTCATCCATTGGCTCCGGTCGAACTGTCTCGGGTAAAAATGTTGTCCCCAGCATTGTAAATCAAATATTTGATGCCGGTTTACGAAACAGGATGAGATATGTTCAGATGATGAATCTGAATCTGAATCTGATCTGATCTGAGAATCTGGGTCTGAGTTTGAGTTTGAGTTTGAGTTTGAGTTTGTTGAACTCGTCGGAGAGGAAGTTATCGGTAATATTGTCAGAGCAACGCTATTGGCGGCGCTCACTGGTACATTCGTATATGTATCAATTCCAAATCCACTTTCACCTGTGCCTGTCACTTTGCAGGTTCTTGATGTATTCTTTGCTGGGGTATTTTTGGGTCCACTCTGGGGTGGTATCTCAATGATATTGTATCTGCTATCTGGTGCTGTTAGGGCACCGGTGTTTGCGGGCGGGAGTGCCGGAATTGATCCATTATTCGGCAATACAGCTGAATATCCGAATAGATGCTAACATCGAGTTTATTAGTAACTGTGAATTTCCGCTATGTGTCAACTGCCTCGGGGTCAAGCCCCGACTCCGAGGCTTGTTGGTGGAGTTACAACGTCTTACCCAAACTGCTCAGTATTACTCTATCCCGATAATTGGGCGGTCACGCTTCATCGACCCCGACCCCGATTTTGAGGGCTGGGTGACTGCCAGCCCATAACTGGGAACGCTTGTGGCTCCCAGTCAGTATACTCACGCTGTGAAGTGATGGGAATACATATCATCCTGTGAGATGGCTGTCGGCTTCCTCCCTGAGGTCAAGCTCGGGGTATCCGGCTTGAATTTACGATGAAAGAATCTCAAGCGGTTATTTGATGAGCAAAAAGATCAGTCAGGTTCGTGACCCATCAACATCAATCGCATCGACCGGACAGATATCAACACACAGCATACAATCAATGCATTGTGCTTCATGTGATGGCTCAACTTTTCGGTCTGATTGTGGGTGTCCAGGTGTCTCAACCCAGGTGAACACATCAACTGGACAGCTCTCTAAACACGCTCCATCTGCAATACAGATATCATAATCAACTGCAACGTGCGTTCCGTGAATACCAAGTTGCTCTGGCGGTTCGGTCGGACCCCATACTTCAACACCGTTTTCCTCATTAACGACCTCTCGATTCCGGTCGAAGTTCGGATCGATACCCATTATTAGACTGATACAAGACTCATATGCAAAACATCGTCGGTATGACCGGTCTGCGTGTAATGTTCATGAATAATATCGCGTTTATTATCCTCGATAATTAGTAAATGACACAGGGTAGTGTTTTCGTCTTGTTTACATCATACTGACACTATTCTGCTTCGAGTTCAACTTCGCCTTCCGTACTCATCTCAGAGTAGTAGTCGGACTGCACTGTCCGAATATATGCGGTGAAGTTCTCAAATAGTTGTTTCACTTTACAAGCCGCTGCGTAGTTTTCGGTGGTGATTCCATCAAGAACGGACTCAATCTGATCCGTCGAGAGATCTTTGTTTGTCGTAATTGAGCGTGCTGTCTCGCGGTCATACTCCGGATGAAACTGAACGCCCCATGCGTTCTCACGACGAAACGCATGAATACCGTAATCATTCTCAGCGAGTGTGGTTGCATCTGAGGGCAGCTCAGTGACTCTATCTGAGTGGCTTGTAAAGACGGTGAATGTGTTTGGAATATCCTCAAACAACGCATCTGATTGTGTCTGTGTAACCTTACGATATCCGAGTTCATATTCATCCATTGATTCAACATGCCCACCAAGCGCTACAGCAAGAACCTGATGTCCATAACAAACACCAAGAATTGGTATATCGCGGTCATCGGCAGCAGCAGTGTAGCGAATTAGTGGTTGAATCCAATCGCGGTCCCAATAAACTGATGAACGCGAACCGGTGATGACGATTCCATCGAAATCGAATTCTGTTGGGCGTTCGTTTTCTGTGACATTATATTCAACAAGGGTAGCATCAAGTTCACGTCGAAAGTTACGGCGTGTTTCTTCGTCATTGTGTGATGCGTTTAACAACGCAACTCGAGGGCGGTCGTTCCCCATGGCCATCGCTACCATACAATATATGCGTCTAAAAGTCTCTTATGCAATAGAGTAACATACTGTTTGAGTTATCCATATAATTGAAATCGGAATCGGTATCTACGGTAGTGTGTTGAAATCTATATAATCTTGTAGTGGCTATGGAGTTGGTATCTAACTTATGGATCTTTGTATCAGTATTGGATATTATTCGGTTATGATTGGTGATCAGTGATCAGTTAAAAATCCAATAAGAGTATCATTGACAACTCTCGATGCCTCAGCATGGACAAGGTGACCGGCATCCTCGATTGGTGCCCATTCACCCCGTGGCAGTTCCATTGCAAGTTGCTTTGCCGCCGTAGGTGGCCAGACGGTATCAGCCATGCCATGGATAACGAGCGTCGGGACAGTGATTTCATACAGACAGTCAGTAAGATCGAACTCATGGATAGCAGCAACTTGAGACTCCCATGCTGGTCGAGATGCATCCTCATCAACACGCCATTCAACAATTCGATCAATGACATCCGGATGTCGGTGAGAGAATGATGATGAGACCGCTGCTTCAACCGATTCGGTGAGTGATTCTCGATCCGTTGGTGGAGCCCACAGTGTTTCAAGATCGGCATCTGCGTTTTGCTTGCGCATTGTCGCAGCAGGTGCCGTTCCAATCACAGTCAGCGATGTGACGCGTGCATGCTGTCGCGCAATCGCGAGTCCGATCATCCCACCAAGACCTGCGCCGACAAGATGCACTGAGGTAACCTCAGCATCAGCAAGAACAATCATCAAATCATCAATGAATGTAGAAACGCTGTATGGTCCCGCTGGCGAATCCGACCGTCCAGTCCCGCGAAGTTCTGGGACAATTGCTGTATACTCTCCAGCCACGGCAGGATACTGCCATCCCCATTGCCAAGCACCATATCCAAGATCACCAATAAAAACAGTTGTCCCCTCAGTATCAGCATTATCATCACCATCTATCTCATAATACAATTGAACGCCGTCATTCGAGGCATAAGCCATGTACTGTATTAGTATTATTTCTGGGAGTGTCTATCTGTCTGTGATACCGTCTGGTCAATCAGATTTGCATGGTATGACATGTTCACCAATGATGCATACTGTGTTTACTCACACAAAGAGAACGGAGACTACATGCCACAAAAACATAACTAACCTGCTTGTCTCCGGAAGGTTCGGACAATTATTCGAGTTACGTCTCATGCACGTCGCGTAATACTGATGTAGCATCGTTTAAGACGACCTCAAGTGACGCCGCATCTGGTCCGCCACCTTGTGCGAAATCTGGTGGCCCACCACCACCACCGCCAACCTTACGCGCTAACTGTCCGACAACGTCACCCGCATTGATCGCGACATCCTCTGGAACACCAACAACAAACTGTGCACTGCCGTCAGTATCTGACCCAAGGACAGCAACAGCATCCTCATCAACGATAGCATTGGCTGTCTTTCGGAGTTCATCCGCATCACCATTTACAGTTTTGATGACCGCATCGATACCATCGATAGTGACAGAGTCTGCTGTGACCCCCTTAGCGCGAGCCTCAGCGAGCTCAGATTTGAGTTCATCAATGGTTTTGCCACGCTGTTTCCATTCACTGAAGAACCGATCTGCTGTTTCAGGAACGTCCTCTGGAGTCACATCGAAGATTTCTGCGGTATCAAAGAGTGTGTCCTCGGTCGTTTGTACAGCATCAATTGCTGCATCTCCAGCGGCAAATACAATTCGTTCAACGCCATCTTGAACTGGCTCTGTCGTAAGGAGTTTAATTGTGCCAATATCACCGGTGCGTGTAACATGTGTCCCACCACATGCTTGGACATCATCACCGACTGTGATCGTCCGAATATTCTGTCCCGGCGGAATGCCGCCCTGATATAGGTCAAATCCATGTTCGCTTTCAGCCTCATGTCGGTCTGGCCAGTGTTGTCTGACCGAGATATTCTGTCGAATCAGTTCATTCGCGACCGATTCAATTGCTTTGGCTTCCGTCCGATCGATTCGCTCATAGTGCGTCACGTCAAATCGTGCACTGTCAATCCTTTTTTGTGCGCCCGCTTGTCGAACATGATCACCAAGCACCTCTCGAGCTGCATACCCGATAATGTGTGTCGCCGTATGATGTTGCATGAGACGACGTCGTCGTTTAATCGCAAGTTGCCCACGAATAAAATCGCCTTTTCCAGGATTTTCATCTGCCCGGTGCAGGATAACGCCATCTCGTGATTGAACATCTGTGATTTCAATTGTCTTTTTCTCAGTCGTCAACGTTCCATGATCTGCTGGTTGACCGCCACCCTCTGGATAGAACATCGTCTGATCAAGAATAATGTCATACCCGGTGTCTTGCTCAAAGACATCAAGCACAACAGCCTCAAATTCGGTTCCTGTCTGGTCGTCATAGTAAAGACGCTCAGTTTCTGAAAGGTCCGCAAGTCGGTCACGACGTTTGTTAGTTGTTTCTGCGATATCCTCACCCGTATGACGGTCAGCAACGAGTGAGTAGAAATCATCAGGAACTTCGACAGTTGCCCCACGGTCACTCGCAATTTCTGTGACCATGTCTGGTTGGATCCCGTGTGAGTCATATAGCTCAATAAGTTCATCTACTGGAATTGATGAATCACGGTCAGCATACTCATCTGCGAGCGTCTCGACTCGCCTGCGCCCTCTGTTGAGCGTCTCACGATACTTTCGGTCTTCAGTGCGAACGATATCGCGTATTGTATCCCGGTTTTCATATCCAAGTCGCTCGGCCTGCATGTCAACGAGTTCATCGAGTGGAGCATCGATCCCGATATCATCAATCAATCGCTTGGTTCGTCGAAGCACCATCCGTGCAAGATATCCTGTTCCGACATTTGACGGGACAATTTCATCGCCAAACATGTATGCAAGCGTTCGGGAGTGATCAGCAATCGCATAAATAGACTCAAGCGGTTCAAGTAAGTTAGTGAGAACCGATGGATCTACATCAAGTTCATCAGCCACATCCGCTCGAGCGGATGCAAGATTGTCGATTTCATCAATATCAAGATACCCAGATAACATTGCTGCCCGCTGGATAAGTTCTTTTTCAGCTGTTGTGTGCGTCACACCAGCATCATTTTTTAGAAATTCAATAGTATCAGGATATACTGCCTCATAGACAGTTGGCGTTCCCTGTGACACCCAGGTCCATCGCTCAAGTCCATACCCAGTATCGACAACGTATGTATCCATCGGGGAGTATCGATTTCCATCTTTCATTTCATACTCGCCCGAGTCATCCTGTTCCATCGACATGAATACAAGTGTCGCAAGTTCAGCACCACGATATAACACTTCAAATGCAGGACCGGCGTTCCCGCCACCGACCCATGGATCTTCAATATATGTGATTTCGGTTAAGTCTGCACCCATGTGCTCAAAGAAGGCATCACACAGACGAACAGTCTCATCTTTCCAGTACACTTCATCATTATATGCATATTCATCACTCGCATCCTCGCGGGTGTTAAACGCGTGATGTGCCATCATCTCAAAAGCCATCGTGTGACGACCAGTTTTACCGACATTATCGATATCTTGCATTCGAATGCATGGTTGACTGATACAAAGTGGATTTGCCGGCGGTGGCGTCTGTCCGCTTGTTACAAGCGGTTGAAAATCATAGATAGACGCCTGTGTAAGCAAGACATCATCACGCCATCGGTTTGCAGCGACAGGGTATGGTTCGATACGGTCGTGCTCACGTGATCCAAAGAATGAAAGGAATTTTTCACGCATCTCCGACAGCGAGTATTCTTCGTCAAAGCCAGGATTATCAATAAAGGAATAATCATCTGCCGGCGGTTCACCACAAGTCTCGCGGTCGGGATCACGGGTCCAAAAATGCACATCTGTCACCGGACACTGCTTCCGATGGAACCCTTCAGTCTCGAAATATTCGAGACGATACTCCGATTCGAGTTCACTCATTATCGATGAATGCCCTGCGATTAGATAAAATAGTTCGGATACGGAAAGTATGGTTCAAGATGTATGACCACAGAGATGATTGAATTATTTACAATCGATGTATCAGAAATTACGATTGCAGAATGATTAATCACGGATCGCTGATCTGGCTATAGTTCAAACGATAACTCCGCACCGTTCGAGTTCGCTTGGTAATCATCCAAATCGATGTTTGCCAATGAGTGGCTCTCAGTTACTCAGTGTCAGCAAGTGAGGCGAGGAGTGCTTCGAGTTGGACTTGTTCGTTTGAACCAACAGTGATTCGATAATCCGCTTCGCCGACGCGTTCGAGTAATCGGACAGTTGTCTGCTCATCAAGATCAAGATTCCACGCTGTTCGATGAAGCTGGTCGATGATATCGCCACCAGCCATACCGGTATCGACCAGAAGGGTCTGTAGCTGTGAACGGGCTGTTGCAAAGTCACCCTCAATCGCTGCAGTGACCATTGTTTCAATATCCTCTGGACGCGCAGTCGACGTTATCGTATACACCGTTTCCTCATCAACAGTCTCACCGGTTGTAGCCGCTGCCTGTAAGGAATTAATTGCTCGTCGCATATCGCCGCCAGCAGCATATACGAGCGCATCCAATCCATCTGTCGTCAGCTCGATATTCTCAGCTGCTGCAACATCGTTGATCTGCCCACGAACAGCTGCCTCTGAAAGTGGAGAAAATCGGAACACAGCACATCGTGATTGAATTGGATCAATAATTTTTGAAGAATAATTACATGAAAGAATAAATCGGGTGTTATCAGCAAACTGTTCCATTGTCCGGCGGAGTGCTGATTGCGCGTCATCGGTGAGTGAATCTGCCTCATCAAGAAAGATGATCCGATGATCATAACCACCGAAGGATGACCGTGCGAAGTTTTTGATTCGATCACGGACAACGTCAATTCCTCGCTCATCAGACGCATTCAGTTCAAGAAGGTTATTCCGCCAATCGTCACCATAGACAGCGTGTGCGATTGCCGTTGCAGCAGTCGTATTATGCATCACTGTCGGAATATGTCCTCCAACATAGTTTCGAACGCCGGGAACGGTGAGGTCATAGACACGTTGCTCAGTATCAACCGATTCACTGACCGTGACAGTATCAGCATGTAGCGGTGAGTACTGTGTTGATGGGTGTGTAGTTCCCCCGTCAGTGTATGTGAGATACTCTTGTGTTTGTATATCGCCATACGCGAGATGCGATTGATCCCGAGTTGTTACTGATGCTGCCCGCTCGGTCGTGACCGCATCCCAGTCAGTTTCGAGCATCTCATCAAGACGTGCTGTCTCAGATGCGTTGATACTGACAGAGTGAACCTGCTTTTGAGAATCCAGTATGGTAGAGGTATGACGACTTGCGATTCCGACTGTCGCAAGAAGATACGACACGGTCGATATAGCGGGCGTGTGGGTACCTACGAGTTTGAATCGCAGGCTTCCATCCAACTCTCGTTCACCATACTCCGCAATCAGTGTTTCAAGAGTCGTGGTTCGAACAGCGATATCACACATAAGACTGTCATGATAGCCAGATTCGTCCTCAATATGCGGACTTGCTAATGTGTTATCAGAAGGACTAGCTGATGTTGGTAGTTCAGCTGGGAGTGGAAGATTTCTTGCTCGGAGGATTTCCATACCGGCTGTGATGTCAGCGGCTGGGACCCATCTCTGGCTGTTATCCTCAGGAATGCGAGTAAGCAGTTTATGCTCTGGAGTGACCGTCAGTGCTGCACCATCATCTGTTTCAATCCGCTGTAGCTCATTAGCATGCTTTCCGAATACGTGTGATGGATATCGATATTCAAAGCAACCATCATCAGTCAATGAACATACTTTAAGATCTTGTGGCGCTGGTGCAAAACCATCAACATCACCAACGATTTCCTCAATTTTTCTAAGCCCCTTATTGGTGAGTACTGGTGTTGAACCAGTGACGCATTTACCAACACCTGCTGGACCTGCAAAGAGAAGATGCGGGAGGTCATCGCGATCAATATATGATTGAAGACGATCAACAATATCTTGTTGTCCGTAGATATTTTCAAGCGTCGCTGGCCGGTACTTTTCGATCCAAATCTCACGACCAGTTGGGGCGGCATCGGATGCGTCAGCCTCACTCATATACGTGATAGTGAGACCCGGAGAGATAAACAGTCCGCGTTATGTTTGGAACCGTATGTTCGCTCAAATCGGGTGACTAAGAGGAGAGATGAAACAACCACTACTGAAATGTTTAAATGAATAAATCATAGATAACGCCTCTTAGTTACCAATATATTAGTTTATATCCTAATTTTCGTATATGAAATCTTGTAGTGATTAACGATGGGTGATTCAGTTCAGATTCGATCAGGAATACAGCGCAAGGATAGCACAGACGCGTTAATGAGATTATTTGATGAGGCGGTGCTCCAGATCACAATAGAGACAGTTCATAATCGGCTTACAGAGTCCTCTCCTGGGTCTGCATTGGTCGCTCACGACACTAATCAAGATCGGGTTGTTGGGGCATGTCTGACCGTCCCTACTGGTGAGTATGATTATATTTCATCGAATACCGGTTCATACCCTCTAGTAGCACAACACTGTCCAACCGAGATTACACACATCGCTGTCACGCACTCTCAACAGGCAAATGGAATTGGGTCACGACTTGTTATGGCTGCTCTAGCAACAGCACCCGGTCCAATTGTTGCTCAGTTCCATCAATCAGTGTGTCCATTCTACGAAACGCTTGGATTCGATATCGCGCCGGTTCCTGCAGATACGAATAACAGACATATCGATGATGAATCAGATAATACCGAATCTACAGCAAATATTCTGGAATCGGCATCGACGTGTACAGCTGACTCAGTATCATCTGATATATCGATATATTACCGAGGAACGCTCAGATAAGCGGCTCAACCAGACCACGACCAGCCTGAAGAAGCATGGCAACGTGTTCCTGACTCGATGCCTCAGCATACACACGCATTTTCGGCTCAGTCCCGGATGGACGAATAAGGATCCAAGACCCATCCTCTAAGAGAAGTTTAAATCCATCTACGGAGACCACATCAGCAATATCGCGACCCTCGATTGTTTCTGGTAGGTCATCTGCAAGATTGTCAATAACGAGTGTCTTTTTATCATCAGGGCAATCAACGCTAATTTTATCGGCGACAATATTACCATGGATATTAAGTAATCGATCCACACGGTCATCAATCGGCTCAGTAGCCGTCATAGCAGCACCGAGTAGCCCCATCAATACACCATCTTTTTCACGCACGTGCCCTCGAATCGAAAACCCGCCAGACTCCTCACCACCGACGAGTGCATCATGTTCTCTCATCGCGTCAGCAACCCATTTGAAGCCGACCTCGGTCTCAACGACTGATTCGTCATGTGCTTCAGCAATGCGGTCGATTAAGAATGTCGTTGAGACGGTTCTCACTGCCGGTCCAGAGTCAAATTCAAGAAGATAGTCATATAGCGCTGCATAAAACAGGTTTTCATCAAGATGTCCTCGATCTGGGGTGACAAATCCAACACGATCTGCATCACCATCATTCGCAATGCCAATATCCGCATCATGCTTTGCAACCGAATTGATGAGTGGTTCAAGATGTTCGGTGCTTGGCTCTGGTGAGCTCCCGCCAAATGTCGGATCACGATTGACACGGACAGTGTGAACCGTTGCACCTGCCTCGCGAAGAAGGGCATCTGTCACATCACGACCAGACCCATGCATCGCATCGTATGCAATAGTTACGTCACTGAGGTCTGTATCAACAAGACTGTGTGCCTGTTCAGCATGCGGCGTTTGAAGATCAACCCGCTTGATTGTCCCCCAGTTGCTCATATGACGCAGGTCAGGCTCAGTGAGTTGACTGGCAACTGCATCGGTCACCGAGGGGAGGGCAGGAGCGCCATCGGAGGGAATAAATTTCACACCATTGTACTCTGCGGGGTTGTGTGACGCTGTTATCATCAATGCACCAGCGAGTTCACGGTCAACGACAGCTGTCGCGATAAGCGGTGTTGGGCGGTCACGTTCTGGAAGGATGACGTCAAATCCATTACCCGCAAGTACCTCAGAAAGCGATTCAGCAAATCCCTCAGATGTTTCTCGGGCATCATACCCAACAGCAACCGGGGCAGTAAATCCCTCAGCATGGAGATAATCTGCAACAGCCTGTCCGACGATGCGAACGCGATCATCAGTAAATGTGTCAAGTGTGGCGCGCCATCCGTCGGTCCCAAATGAGATATGTTCCATGTGTACTTCTCAGTCAGTAATGATAAAAAAGTGCGGCAGTCCGCTTTTTATACCTATAGAGCGACAAATAGATACTTTCGTCTTCAGGTAGCAGAAGAGGTCAATATGTCATCTTTTGGCGGATGGACATACAGAGTAAAGTGGTTTTTATCTACTTAATATCGATTTTGTCAGATGATATAGAGCGGATTGAAAACAGATATCATAGTAAAATGAGTGGTAGTGGGCGCCGATATGCAAACACGATCTTGACTTCAAAGATCGACGTCTGGGTTATTATCAATCAGTTGTTGTTTTTTATTGCGGGTGTATGATTTGATCTCATATTCACGTGAGAGAGCGGCTGATCGAGCGTCAAAACACTCAACATAGACGAGTTGAACCGGTGTTCGCCCTCTAGTATATTTTGCACCTTCACCGGCGTCATGCTCTGTAACTCGACGCTCAACATCTGTTGTATAACCTGTATACAGAGTATTGTCACTACATTCAATTATATATACGTAATGATCACTACTCATATGTTTCGCCGTCAAATGACATCATAAATTAACCAATTGTGTAGATATCAAATATCGGTGGAGTACTAATATCAATATCATGATTCTACGTTTATCAACACGCCTCAGGTAAATTATGTAGCATCAACGGTTTCAACAACAGTTGCAAGAGCTGCACTATCTGGGGATCCATGCGTGACGGATAATGGAGAAACACTCACTGCTGCATCAACCAGAGCCCGTCTGTCGGTCCCGACCGGATACCGCCGTCGATGTTCATCTGTTGGTGGGAATGGACTTTCCCATCCAACAGCCCCTGGCCATGTTCGATCGCGAAGTTGGACCAAATGTTCATTTGATCCAAGTTTGACATCATCGGAAATCTCATCGGCTGAGGCTTGTTCAACTTCCTGTTCATAATCATGATATGGATCAGTTAGCATTACAGGTGGATCTGCTGAATCGACTGGTGCGTTGACATTTAATAGGTCAACATCTTCAAACACACTTGCATTGAGAGCTCGATCAACTAATCGACGGGCAATCCGTGCTGGGCGAGCAAAATCATACTCTTCTGGTGGTGAAATAAAGAAATCTGTTGAATGATACGCCGAGATAGCAAGCGCAGGCGTCCCAAGGAATGCGGCTTCAATTCCAGCACCGACTGTCCCAGATCGTCCAACAACGTAATTACCGGCGTTCGGACCGTTATTCACTCCGGCAACGACTATATCAATATCATTTTCGAGACCACGAAGCCCGTATGCAACACAGTCTGCAGGTGTCCCAGTTAATGCACATCCCCATGGATGATCACGAACAACAGCAGTAGGATTTCGTGTTCGTCCGACACCACTTTGATTACTTTCCGGAGCAACAACCGTCACATTACCGAGTGCCGTTAATTCAGTCCGGAGTGTTGCGAGTCCTGGTGCGTCGATACCGTCATCATTTGTAAGTAGAATTGAGTACTCATCACTCATTGTGTGCACACGTGCCCGAGGCATACCTATCGCTTCCGGTTGAAAAATAAGTATCACATGAGAGGTATATATAGCAGATAGATGGCGTAATTAAATAAAAATAGACGAATCAGGTGTTTTAAACTCGTTATATGTCGATACTATGCGTTTGAGGATTCTTTTGATGCTCATACAGAACGGGTTCGCTGTCGAGCCGCTTCTGCGATTCCTGCATTCGCTGAACAATTAGGGCAGGCAAGCAGTCGCCCATTCTCATCGGCAAATACGCGTTCGAAGCGGTCGGAAACGTGCGATCCGCAATGGTCACAGCTTGTCATATGTGTACATCCGGCAAATCATTATCGCCGGTATATATATTATGAACGACTTATATAAATGGGTTCGCGCGCGCACGTGAGAGTACCATTTTTGTCCATGATACTGCTTATATTATGAGAGTAATTCACATTTTACTGAATAAAATATTAGTATATTTATCTAGCGTCAGAATCGATTTACTACGAGAGCTGTCCATTGCTTGTGCAGTCGTCATGGCATCTGTTTTTGATTGAATCTAGTATCAACTGTGATAATAAAAGAAACACTGCATCGATAGTGAATTCCCCCGACCTATTCACTCACACGGCTCGTCGCCGGGCGTTCCTTACCGACAGGGCTTCCAACGAAACCGACGTTTCCGTCAATGTCTGCCCAGATGCAGATGCAGATGCACGCTCAGAGAGGTTTCTTTGTTGTGGGGCGTGGTGTCCACAGCCCGCTCTCCTCGACTCGACACCCTCCGCAAAGCTGAATAGTTCTGAATTGGGCTTACCTATGCTCTTTCGAGCCATATTCACCGCACGATTTGCATCCACGTTATACTGCGTACCATTAGGTTACTTACCGTGTGTGTTTTCGGACGTATCCCCTCCCCTCCCTACTCGCTCACTTCGGTCGCTCCTTGAGGAAGGGGTCATACGCCTGAATTTAAATAAACAGTATGCATCCCTGGTTATTGAAAAAGAAAGCGCCAAAACGCGAGAAGATATACTAGATTTGGTGTATACCATTGTAATAGTATCAGACGGCTTCTGCTATACGATCAGATGTAGCTCAATCTAGAAACAGCGCCCCAGTCGATCACCGATCGTTAGTATACGAGCGAGTTGATATATGATTAAGTCACGATAGTTTAGATAGCGCTCTTGATTGCGACAGAGAGCTTTAGTCTCCGCCTCAAGTAATGAGCGATCATAGTGGTGAGTAAGCAGTTGACGATAGTTCTTTCATGATCAACTCGGTAGTAAAGAGTGGTCCGTGGTATAGACCGTATATAAACAATTTGAATCAAACGGTCGTATACGACAGTCATAACCGGAGAGCGGGGGATTTTGGAAAATATTTTATATAGGGCCAGTGTAAGCAGTAGCGTATGGCAGACTTAATCGTTAAAGCGGCCGTCAAAGAAGCGCTCGAAGACAAGAATGTCGCTTCTGACTTCTACGATGCACTCGATGGTGAAGTGACTGAACTACTGGAGGATGCAGCCCGTCGTGCCGAGCAGAACGACCGAAAAACCGTTCAGCCTCGCGACCTGTAGCTCGCTCAAAATTCAATAGAGCGCACCGAACCGTTGTAAACTAGCATGAACCGGGCTGTGCCCGGAATATGCCTCACGACGAGACGCAATAATCGTATTTTTGCTAAATTATATTATACAGTACAGGCTACGCTATTTTTGATCTTACAATTTTATTCCTTAGGATATATATCAACCCCATCTTCAGTCCCGACACAGACAATGTCTGCAAGGTCAACAAACAGCCCGTGTGCTACAACACCGGGAATTCCAGCAAGGGATTGTGAAACTGATTCAGCGTCTTCAATTGATCCAAATGCGCAATCAAATACAAGATTTCCATTATCAGTGATCACTGGTCCGTCCTTCCTGTCTGCTGATCGAAGTGTTGGTGTTGCTCCAAGTGATTCAAGATGGCGTTTCACTGGTGTCTGTGCCATCGGAAGAACAGACACCGGGATGGGCTCTGAAACCGTTTCAACCAGTTTTGAGGTATCAGCAACAACAATGAACTGATCGGCGATTGCATCAATAACCTTTTCGCGGGCGTGTGCAGCGCCTCCACCTTTAATTAGAGTTGATTCATTATCGACTTGATCAGCACCGTCAATTGCAATATCGATTTGATCAACGGCTTCAATCTGAGTGAGTGGAATTCCTTGCTCAATTGCACGATCGCGTGTTGCAAGAGATGTGGGTACACCACGGATGTCATACCCTGCTGTAACCGCATCTCCAAGGGCATCAATTGCTGTTGCAGCCGTACTTCCAGTCCCTAGACCAACAATATCGCCATCGTTCACATATTCAACTGCTTTCTCACCAGCTCGTTGTTTTTGCTCGTCTGAGCCACCTGTTGTTTTCATCTTGATATTGATTTGATTAGATTAACGTAAATACAAACGTGTTTGTGCAGTGACTGTTATTGTCATATCAACTGCACTGTCATCTTGAGTTTACAGCAAAATATATACTATGCTGATCATGTATAATATCAACTCAGATATATGATGATAGCCAAATGCAGCTTATACTAGAATAGTAGGCATGTACAGTACTCACAGACGTTCAGCGACTGCATCGAGATCATACGCAATTGAGATCGACCGTGTCCGCCCACGACCATCAATATCGGTGTAGCTTGCTTCAATTACGCCTAAGCGGTCGAGTTTATTAACGACTTCAGAGTAACGTGTATATCCAAGTCCGGTCTGTTCGTGAAATGCTTCATACACAGTTCCAGCACGGTCACCATCGTGCTCAACGACAACCTCAATCAGTTCTCGCTCTGTTTCAGAGAGTTCTCGAAGTCGTCGGGAAAGATGAACATGTCTCGATTTTTCATATGCTGTTTCGATATCCTCATTCGTGACACTTCGACTTCCGCGCATCTCAGCATTGAGACCTGCGCGTCGAAGAAGATCAATCCCAACTCGAAGGTCGCCAGTCTCGGCAGTTAGCTCTGCAACCCGATCAAGCTCTGATGAATCAACTACTTCATCATAAAATCCATCTCGGGTCCGGGATTGGAGAATATCAGAAATTTCGGTGATATCATATACTGGAAAAAACACCTCTTCAGGTCGGAAGACACTTTGAACCCGATCATCAAGCTCCTCAATAACTTCAAGCGTAAGATCTGAGGAAATAATCACAACACCAATCCGCGCACCGATATGTGTCTCATGTGCTCTCAGTAATGAGTACAAAACATCAGATGCCTCATTTTCATAAAATAGATAATTAACATCATCAAGCGCAACAACAAGAATATCATCTAAGTCTGCCAGTCGGTCTGTAATCTGGCTGAATAATTTCTTGAATGACAGACCCGATGATGGTGGTTCATACTCGAATATGTGCTCAAAGATACGTGAAAAAACACCATATCGTGTTGAGTCGACTTGGCAGTTGATACGGACGGTCTGAACTCCCATCTGCGCCCCGAGTTCAGCAAAAAGCTTCTGCACAGCAGTTGTCTTACCTGTTCCTGGTGGACCACGGACAACAGTATTTAGTGGTCGTGACCCACGAACTGCCGGTCGAAGCGCATATTTGAGGTTCTCAAGCTGTGTCTCACGATGGTCAAACGTCTCTGGCATATAATCGATCTCAAAGACATGTTCATCTCTGAAGATGGACTCATCCCACGACAACATCCCCTCATCGGGGTCGTTATTCATCGAGTGCAAGAGGTTGTTGTGGTCACTTAACGGTTGGTGATTATGAAAGAGACAAGGCTAAACCCTGACCTCGCCCCTTAGGATGATACAGCCGACAATTCCTCTGCTAACCACCTTCGATGGCACTGCTGGATATTCCACGCCCGGTCGTTAGATTTGATCCACAATATTTTGCAATTAATTATGCATATAGTTCGATGTTGGAGACGACCCACACCTATCGAGCGACAGTCGATAATCACTCTCAAGTGAGTGATGACCTCGATGACTGCGGGTTATCCGCGTCGGCGTCGAAACTGTGGAACGTCGCCAGATGCTACACGCAGGATCAGTGGGACGAGGATGGAAAAATCCCTGACGACAGTGAACTCAAATCCGAACTTAACGAACACGACCGATGCAGTGATCTCCACTCTCAGCCAAGTCAACGAGTTCTCGAAGAGCTCGCTGAGTCGGTCACCGGGTCGGTACAATCCACGCCAACGCGACGAGACCTGTGACTCTCGGAGAGGCAAGCGGGGGAGCAAGAAACTCCACGGGTGGGTGGGAGTTCGACCGTTTCACGACGCTGTTAGAGTACCAGGCCGAAGGACATGGTATTGTCGCTGACCGAAAGAGCGAGCGGGACACGTCAAAGACGTGTTCATGTTGTGACCGGAAAGGGAAGCGCCAATCGTGTGGAGCGTGGGCTGTACGTGTATGACTCGTGCGGAGCGACGATGAATGCACAGGTGCGGTGAACAGTCGGAGGAAAATAACTCAGAATCCTCCACCTTCGACTCCAACGGAGCATATGAGTAACGGTCGGTTGGCACGGTCAGTAGCCTCCCTGTTCAATCAAACCTCTGCCTCTGGGTCGTTCCACCCGAGCGGACAGGTGTTGCGAATCGTAATATGCCAACTGTCAGGAATCCTCGCCGTTTACGACGGGGAGAATCTCAACAAATATAGGTAATTTAGTACCAATTCAGAATTTCTGTAGTAGTCGATAATAAAACTGTGATTCAGAACCATCGTTGTCGGCTAATTTTTCAACAATGAGTTCTGGTGTTGAGCGAGCAAGCCGATCTTTTACTGGTGACCGATTCACGATGAGCTCTCCATCTTCGAGTCCGACAGCCTCAATCCCATCAACAGCAACAGGAAAGTCAGCAGCCTCACGGATTTCATCGGCTAAATGAGAGACGAAAACGGCTGTTGCTGATTGATCCTCTAATGCCTCTAAGATTCCAGCGACAATCTTTGCAGACGCTCCTGGCTCGGTAATACTTTCGAGTTCGTCAACAAGAACAAGTCGGTTAGACGCTCCATCCGTGAGATCACGAAAGTCTCGTAACGTGCTCTCGAATGCACCCGCATCAAGTGTTCCCTGCGTCTTCGCATAATAATGTAGCTCTGAAAATCGCTCTAAATGGACACTGGTTGCAGGCACCGGGAATCCCATATGTGCCATAACAGCAATGAGTGCAACAAGATCAAGCGTGGATGTTTTTCCACCTGAGTTGACACCGGAAAGAAGTGTAACACCAGAAACATGATAATCAATAGCCTCGATGTCCGAGAATGCAATATCAAGAAGTGGCGACCGACCGCCAGTGATGCTGAATCCACGGTTGAGAGACCCATCAGATCCAGTCATCTCTGCAGTCTCAGACACACAGTCAATGTCGGAAGCAGCAGAATCTTCAGTCGTGTCTGTCTGGGTATCGTTACCGGTATGATTCTTTTCATTATCAGTTCCAGTCGCAGTATCATCGATAAAAACAGGCATCGTACACTCAAAGTCATGTGCGAATTTCGCAATTGCACGTTTGACATCCAGTTCAAGTGCAGCGCGTACTAATTTTTGGACGGGTTGTTGAAGTGTAATGAGTTTGTCTGCGACCTCACGTTTTCGTTGTGCTGCTTTTCGGTCACGTGCTGTCGTAAGTTCGGTTCGCAACCGCGAGATGACTGATGATTCGTGTTCGACAGGAAATGTTGGGTCCGTTGGGAATGCACGCTCTGCGAAGTCTGCTTCTGATGGACGCAGTTCAATTGCTTCGATGAGATGTTCTCGCGCAGCAGCGACAGCAGCGTCATATTCATCATTCAATTCACGTCCAAATAATGAATCGATACGAGCTCCCTGTTCAACAAGTGAAAGAAAATCAGTCCCTTCAATGGTCACATCTCGTTCGCGAATCGCATCACGAAGACGGTCATTCGCGACTGACTCAGCAGTCGCAACAGCAGCATCAAGATCAGCAACAGCAGTCGTGAGTCGGGTCAATTCTGCATCTCCGATGACGGTCCCATCAGTATCGACTTGTGTGAGTGCATCACGAAGGGTAGAAATTGAGCAAGGTGGGTCAAGATCTGTTTGTTCATGCACATTCACAGCAGCGAGGATTTGATCGCGATTGGCTGCAAAGTACTGCAAAATACGCTCTGGAACGATCTCATTGGGTATGTCAGTTGCATCAGGGCGGATCTTGATATCACCCTCAATATCAACTCCAGCGAACCGCTCATCAAGTACAATTACAGTCGAGTATGAACGGGCGAGTTCTGCAAGTTCACGCGTATCTTCAACAACTTCAACTGAGATCTCAGGGAATACGTCATCGGCTTCTGCGTACCGCTCAGGGTCGGATGTCGCGAGACAGCGGTCTCGAATGCGTGATACTGTCGGTCTTGTGAGCGGCTCGACGTCACTGAGTGCTTCCTGAATTGAATCATCAATGGGAACCTCAGTGGTAATTGCTGTCGTCACAAACGCACGGGCTTCTCTAATACGGCTTGAGGATGCCGTTGGATAGAACGTAGCTAGCCGGTTTGCTGCATACTCGGTTACTGCTCGCTCACGAAGCAACGCAAGGACGTCTTGATATACCTCTCGAGCACGTTTTGTCGTCAGAAAATCACTATCATCGTGGTGTCGTTTCCGAATTACACCTCGCGCGACAGCCGTTGCTCGCCCATTTGAAATTTTAGGTGACCGTGCGAGCGCCGCGATATCACCGTCACGGAGCGCCCGCTCAGCGTCATCAAGCTCTTCGAGGGCCGCGGCTGTTTTCGGACCGACACCGGGGATATCCTCGAACTGCATTCAGCACTCATTCGAATCCCCCTCGACAAAACATTGCGGGTCATCATTTCATATTTCATGACTTTCTCGATCATATCAACGCAGTATAATTCAATGATCTATCATTTGACCGGAATTATTATCTGGAAACTTCGATAAGCCCTCACGACTGATTGGCTCTCATAGGTTATCTTCAAGTAAAGAAGTCACCGGGTAGGAGTTGAGTTCAGAGGAATTTAACATGGCGAGTGATATCAGACATGTCCGTTAATTGGATTATGTGTGACAATGTGTTTTTGCACCTTGCTGTGATATGAGCAGTTATGTCATCCAACGGGAGTGCAGGAGATAACATAGACGCAGATGTAGATATAGACGCAAACACGGATACGGATACGGATACGGATACAGATACAGGATACAGATACAGTATCATCGTCTCAATCTCATATGGCGTCGATGAATACTGATATACACACAGATGCGCTCGCTTCTCCAGTCAATCGAGATGAGAGTATTGATGTCGATGCTCATACAGAGAAGATTACTACAGCACTTGACCGTGCGACAGTTGCTCGGGATTCGCTTGCGGATTGTGATAGTGTTCTCATTGCGTTTTCTGGTGGTGTCGACTCAGCGGTTGTCGCTGCATTAGCGTTCGATTCGCTCGGGAGAGACGCCATTGCATGTACAGCTAAGTCTGAGACACTTCCAGCGGCTGAACTCGAAGATGCGCGTCAGGTTGCAAGTGAGATTGGTCTGCCACATGAAATTGTATCTTTCTCAGAACTCGATGACGCAAATTTCGTCGAAAATGGACCGGATCGGTGCTATCACTGTCGAACAATGCGACTTGGTCGTATGTATGATGCTGCACACGAGCATGGAATCGAGACGGTCTGTGATGGAACAAATGCCTCAGATACCGATGGAGGGCATCGACCGGGTCTCGATGCAGTTGATGAATTGAATATTAAATCTCCACTGCGTGAGCATGGACTTGATAAAGAAGACGTACGGATCATCGCAGCAGCCTATGGGTTATCTGTCGCACAGAAACCATCGATGGCTTGTCTTTCGTCACGAATTCCAACAGGGCTTGAGGTAACTGAGGACCGACTGAATCGCGTCGAGGCTGCTGAGGCAGCACTCCGAACGTGGGGGTTTTCACAGTTCCGTGTCCGCGATCATGATGGTCTCGCACGGATTGAGATTGGCAGCAATGAACTTGCTGATGCACTGGATGTTGACTTTGTCACTGCGGTTCGTGAGCGGCTTCGGGAACTCGGCTTCGAGCATGTGACACTTGATCTCCACGGATATGAAACTGGGAGCGTTAGTCCGGAGGGTAATGACGAGAATACTGAAACAACACCAAACAATAGCTCAACCGCGAATACAGAGAATGATTCGAATACTAATGAGGATGCCGGATTCTCCGTTGATGCTGTACTTGAATCCTCATATCCAACCGAGTGAAAATTAATTATTGTCTGATTTCACCGGAAAAACATAGTCACCCGCTGTGTGGGCTATCAGGTCGAACCCAGCCTAACACAAGAAGTGTCAGTTCAAACAAAGCAATCATCGTTACACCAATAATAATCGGTGCCATGCCGGTTGGATCCGGGCTAATAAGAAATGCGAGTCCAAGGAACGTTCCCCAGAAGATGAGCCGACGGTCTAGTAACCACCGTCGTGTGACGAGATTCATCATAATCGCCAGGAGAATGAATAGTGGAATCTGGAAAATAATTGCATTATATCCCATCAATATCAAAATGAGATTGAATGTCTCTCGGAGCCCGAAAGCGACGACCGCAGTGCCTGTTGTATATGAAGTAAAGTATGCAAATATGGCTGGAAGAACCGCAAAGTGTGCAAAAGAAATCCCGATAAACGCAAGAACAACGCTTGTCGGAACTGCAGCAAGGTAGTAACGCCGCTCCTGTGGAAACAGCCCGGGTCGCATGAATAGATACGTTTCATATACGAACACTGGTAAGCCAATTATTAACCCACCTAGTGCAGCGACTTTTAGCTCGGTGAGTAGCAACTCAAGTGGACCATAGACACGAGGACGACGAGCCTCAATCCCAGGCGCACCTGGAATATGTTTATTCCACAAGAAATCAATAACTTCAGTTGAACTGATAAGTTCAAAGCCAAAGGCTGTATTTACAAGATCTGCTCCGGGATACAACAGCATCGTTACAATACCGGAAACACCTAGGACGATTGCCACTCGTCTGATCATCTCTTCGATGTGATCAGCCAATGGCATCTCCTCGTCGCTCTCTGGCCCCTCGCCAACGATTCCATCGTCCACATCTGGGGTATATGAATCCGTCTGCCCGGGCCCTGTCTCAGTTTCAACCATAGACATATTACCTGAAGCAGGCTCGCCTCCATCCGTATCGGCAATAGTAGATGGCGGCTTCCCTACTGTTGAGTCAACGGGCGTATTGTCGGTATTACTAAGAATGTCGCCTTGCTCATCATTTCTCGATGCCGTATCGTCATCTATCGGAGACTGTGTCGTTGTATCAGTGTCAGTAGTCGATGATCCTGCGGTCTCAGACTCGGGTTCGAATTCAGATTCAGATTCAGATTCAGTCTGTTGATGATATCTGTGATGTATCTGAGTTTGTGTCTGTATCTGGCGTTGATGACTCAGTGTGTTTTTGCTGGTCGCTATGATCGTCTACAACAGGCGACGCATCTTCGCCTATGCCAGTTGAGGAATCTGATGGGTGAAAATCAGCCTCGTTGTGTGTGTGAATATTGGAGTCGATATCGGTATCGGTATCGGTGTCAGTATTAGTATCGCCACCAGCATCGCTTGCTGTAATATCATTTGTATCGGTCGACGTGTCAGCGTCCGGTTCGTCGGAAGCGCCTTTTATGACGTGTTCATCGTCGGGCGTGTCAGCCGATGTCTCCGAATTCTCGCCCATTCGCCTGTGAATCGCCGCCCGCTTCTTATATGCCTTTCCGGATGGACTGATATTGAGTACAATCGGCAGCTGAAAGCACCAGTTATATACTTATGATAAAGTCGAAAATATCGAGGGTTTCCCCGCTCCATCCGACATACTTACTGTTTTGCCTATAGGAATTGACGAACTCTCGTTTGGTATGTGTCTCAGTATACGTAGCTAATAAAAATATTAGCAGTCAATTCATGAAAATTATACAGGATACTGTGGTTGAAGATTCAAGCCGTTGTTGAGGTACCAGTGAAAAAGATTGATAACGACGAGTGAGCTTATTCAAACATGGCTAGTGCGCTCGATGATGATGCGCGGCAGGCGCTCGGCACCGGCCGGGAAACTGCAGGCGCAATGTTGCGAGCTGCACAAAAGGACTTACAAAAGGTATTTATTTTCTTTTTGATTGGATTCCTCGGTACATTTTATACGCTCAGACTTGCCGTTTGGGAGTTTTTAAAATCGGTGACAGTCGCACAGATGAGTGCACAGATCAAAGGTGCTGTTTCAATCATTGCACAAACACCATTTGATGTCATTCTGCTTCAAGCAAAGATTGGTCTTGTTGTCGGACTTATCATTGCTGCACCAGTGTTCATTTATTACAGTCGTGATGCGCTAGAACAGCGCGGACTGTGGCCATCTGCACCAGTAGCATGGTGGAAATTGGTTATTATTGCTATGATCGGTGGTGGTCTGTTCACCGTCGGCGTTGCATACGGCTATTTCCTGTTTTTCCCATTTACGTTCTCATTTCTCGCAAAGAACGCCGTCGCTGCAGGGTTCGCACCAACATACTCAATCGTTAAATGGGCACAGTTTATTTTTCTCCTGACAATTTCATTCGGATTCGCTAGTCAACTCCCGCTGGCGATGCCTGGGTTATCATATGTCGATATTGTTCCGTATGAAACATTTCGCGATAAATGGCGGTATGCCGTCCTTGGTGTCTTTGCTGCTGGAGCTCTTTTCACTCCGCCGGATCCATTTACACAGATTCTCTGGGCAGTCCCTGTGCTCGTACTGTATGGTGTTAGTCTGTATCTTACGAAGATTGTGACTATTGCCCGCCGCGGGAGCAAACAGATTGATATCACTGCAAGTATCAACGCACATTGGAATATTATTGCGGGCTTCACTATTCTCGGTGGAGGATTGGCATATGCCTTCTTTGTCTCTGGTGGTGCTAGTATTGCGAATATGGCACTCGGTATGCTTGAGAGTCAGTATCGAGTAGTAATACCCGAAAGTAGCGTGCTCCTTAGCGTCTACGTATTCATAACCGGAGTTATTACAGGTGTAATCGGGGTTGGATACGCCGTATACAATAACATAGATGATCTTGCAGCCGTTGAGGCAGGCGTCGGGGACCCTGCATCAGTTGATCTTGATACCCTTGATGAGGCAGGAATCCAAGCTGCACCCCCAGAGGTGTTTGCTGCGATGAGTGAGCCAGAAGCAATGGCAGCCGCCAGTGACGCAATTGATGCTGGAAACCGCACGAAGGCACAAGCAATCATCGATAGATTCGATCAAGACGGTGAAGATGCAGAAGACACCACACCTGATTCAGCTAATTCCTCACAACAATCACAGGGCACAATCGGAGCCATTCGTGATAGGACAAGTCGCGCTGGAAAGACGTTCCTCTCGGAATTTGATGAAAGTGAAACGGAAACAGAAGCCGACACTGATACTGACACGGATGAAACAACAAAAACCACTGAAGAGGAATTTACTGGATATTATAAGGATGTAACATTTATTCTCAATTCAGTCACTTCAAATGCATTCCGACTTGTTGCAGTGTTTATGGCAACGCTTGCGGTTACCTTTGGATGGCTTTATACTGGTGGTATCAGACGAGTGTATGATGATTTCCTTCGCCGACTTCCTGCACAGGTGCGTCCTGAGGAGGTATTAAATGTAGTTGCCCTCCATCCAATGGAGGCACTCATTTTCGAGGTGAAGTTATCAACAATCATTGCGGCTGTTGCAACCCTCCCGCTCGCTGCATATTATGCCTGGCCAGCATTACGTGAACGAGAGATCATCGCGCAACGCCGCCGTATGGTATTTGTTTGGACAGGTGCAATCGGCGGTGGAATCATCGGAGGATTCATTCTTGGATATACAATAATCGCACCAGCAGTCATCTCTTGGCTCGTCAACAGTGCCGTTGTATCCGATATGATTGTCGCATATCGAATTACCAATTTCTTCTGGTTAATTTTCTTCACAACTGCTGGAATCGGGCTTCTTGCAGACGTTCCGATTGCTATGATATTACTGAATAATGCTGGTATTAGTTATAATTCGATGCGAGGTCGTTGGCGCGAAGTAACAGTCGCAATGCTTGCTATCGCGGCAATATTTACTCCTGCTGATATTCTTACGATGTTCCTTATCACCGTCCCGCTGATGGCTGCATATGCAGTCGGACTTGTGGTGTTGTTCATCATAACAGTCGGTGGTCGTCGCGACCGTGCGACAGACCGTGATCGCGGGGTTGAGCCAAATACATAATTAATACGAGCCGGACTGCTGGAGTTCAATAATTTATTTATAATTTAGTTTATTATGCCTGTATCGGTATAGTCAAGACGAAACTATGAGCGGACAATATATTATTACTGAGATTTTCATTAAATCACTTACACCTCAACAACTCATTGATATACACGCTGATGATGTGAGCTATCCTGTGTCAAGCCTCAAAGAGTCATTCTGTGATCTCTAGAATATATCATATAAGAAACGATAGATATGATATAATTCATTTCATTGTCAGCGTCCACTATTCAATAACTTCTGCGAACCCGACGTTTGATTTTAGATCAGTGACGCGGACTCGAATGGAGTCACCATCGTCAACATCTGGAACAAAGAGCGTATACCCGTCAATTTTGATAATCCCATCACCCTCGCTACCAATGTCAACAACTGTTGCATCTAATTTGTCACCTTTACTGACGGGCGCCGTAACGCGATGTTTTCCGACAAGATACTGCTCAGATGATGTATCTCGAGACGCCTCAGGTCGAGTTGATTTCACGTACTCAAATTCCGTCTCGACGTCCTGACGAAAGTCTGCAAGATCACGTCCATCGAATACCTTTACCACAAAATCACCACCGGCTGGGAGCAGGTCAGTGGCGACTGAAAATGCCTGTCGAGCTAGATGAATCGAACGCGCATGGTCAACTGAGTATTCACCAGTCATATTCGGTGCCATATCAGAGATGACAGCGTCTACATCGGCATCGCCTACCTGCTTACGAAGGGTTTCTTTCGTTGATTTATCGGTCATGTCTCCACGGATTGTCTCAACAATATCAGAGTCAAGATCACGAATTCGTTGAAAATCAACCCCGATGACGGTCCCAGATGGACCAACAGCTTCCGCGGCAGCTTGCAACCACCCGCCTGGAGCGGCACCAAGGTCTATTACAGTATTCCCGGGAGCAAATATCCCAGCGTCACCATCGATTTGTTGAATCTTATACGCTGATCGTGTTCGATATCCCTCCTGCTTCGCCCGGTTGTAGTACTCATCGCGACCGGTCATGTACTTCCTGGGTTAGTTTTTGATATTCTCTGCAAGAGAATAGTCAAGTTCATTTTGATCATATCTGTATATTAAGAAACGCTGTGCGGTTACATAGATACGTCGGATGATTCAAACAGTATGATTATTTTCAACAGACCCAGTCATTGCGGAAATAAGAGTATGATCTTCTAACAGATAATTGATTGAACATATGAAAATGTATCTATCTCGTGACATACAACGTGCTGGTTAAATAATTCATATTCGAGGTTATCCCGCATATATTCTATATTATTGCCGCTCTTGATCGATAATTGGCTATTGTATCAATATATCCCAAGAATGCTTTCTGCAAATCAGGGGTATTTTTAAGACCTATACCGTATCAGAGGATATATGTTCAAGGCCATCGTGAGCGCGTCAACACTCCAAGATGCGCTCGATTCCGTGAGCGTACTCGTCGATGAGTGCAAGATCCGACTCAACGAAGGCGAACTCGCGATTCGGGCCGTGGATCCGGCTAATGTCGGGATGGTCGATTTAGCCCTTGATACAGCCGCGTTCGAATCGTATACAGCCGACGACGGTGTCATTGGTGTTAATCTCTCAAAACTTGAGGATTTTATTGGCATGGCAAGTGGTGACCAACTGATTGAACTCGAACTTGATGAGGAAACACGAAAGCTTAATATCCAGATGGATGGACTCTCATCGACGCTTGCATTGATTGATCCTGATTCAATTCGACAAGAACCCGATATCCCTGATCTTGATCTTGCCGCTGAGATTATGCTTGAGGGAGCACAACTTGATCGTGGTATCAAAGCAGCTGATATGGTTTCTGATCATGTTCGGCTACGTGTTGCCCCTGATACCGAAGCATACCACATCGAAGCGCAAGGGGATACTGATGATGTTGATTTCAAACTTGATACAGAGGATCTCATTGCCCTTACCGCCGGCGAGGCTGATTCGTTATTCTCGCTTGATTATCTCAAGGACATGAATAAGGCTATTCCAAAAGATGCAGAGGTAACGATTGAGTTAGGACAAGAGTTCCCTGTGAAAGTTCATTATGGAATCGCAGAGGGATATGGTGAGATCACATATATGCTCGCACCCCGGATTCAAAGCGATTAGACTCTGTCATATTAATCGATACAAATGTCACTCCTATATGTACGTGATAGCAAAAATTAGAAACGCTACGAATCTATCAGTTATACATACGAATAAAAAGGTAAATAGAGTGTAGCTGGTGCTTAGATCACTGTGTATGGTACGAGTAATCTGTTATGCTATATCTTCATACTCCCCGTATGAGTTGATTCTAATCTATCGTCTACTATCGATTCATTACTAGAAGTTCTGTGTTGGAATGCAGAAGTTCACTCATCAAAAACTGAGTTACTGATTCGTCTAATGATGACGATCAATAATACGCTTTGCTGCCTGTGCTTTTTCTTTCCAGCCGTACCCAGCATCGAAGACATGTCGTTTGTCATCGACAAGTTCAGCAGGTGTTGTTTCGTCAAACCCACCCCGTGCCCATGCACCACTTTGTTCCAGCCATGTAATTACATTCTCGCGAGTTTCACGCCAGGATAGACCAACCATCTCATACCATGCAATCATTGCGAAAACAGCATTATCATGACAGCCTGGGACGCTTCCTTGTTGATAGATTGTTCGCATTGGCTCACGAGTTGGCTCCGAGACCTCCTCACGAAACTCTTCTGCTGTTCGAAGTCTGACAATACCATTTCGTTCAGTGACGCGCTCATCCCGTGTCAGCCGTTCAATCGCTGCATTATGAAGTGCGCTCCATTCACCGTCAATAACTGTCGGCAGAAGCTCACGATCGATTGGTCCTGCGGTTAATTGAATAATAATATCTGTATAGGCTTTTTCTACAGCTGACCATGGTGTTCCCTCAAACTGACATTCAGATGCGTGGAGACTGCTCGTTGATCGACAGTCAGGGCAGGGATACTCAAACTGCGGCACGACGATGCTGTGACGGTGCACTGATTTAGATGCGTCGGACCGTCGCGCTTATTCCAGCGTATTGAGTATACACAAGTAACTACGTGGATCCGCGTCACGCTCGGTATCCGTTCTTTGAGGCAGCGCAAACAGCCGTCCGAGATGCAGATGTCTCACCAGCATCCATAATCACAGCTGACGCACCAGCCGTTGACCGTGGTCATGAGCGGGTTAAACGCGCCCTCCTCTCTGGAACGGTCGATTCGGAGACACCCCGACGATGGAGTATTCAGACAGAGGTATTGTCTTATCCGGTTGCCCGAATTCTTGTTTCAATTATTAACATTCCAGCAGCGATTAGTAAATATGCACACGCTGAAGCAGCGACAGCGCGAGACCGATTACAGACAGATATTGCAGATAATGATGATATAGACCAATTGCAGAGCACACAACAGCACTCAATTTCATTTGAGGCGGTCCTCAGAGAATTCGAGCTTAATTCAGCGGTTTATAAGGCACAATCTAATAAAGCGACTAGCTTGACAGAACAAAAAAAAGAGTTAGGCGCACCGATAGTGCAGCATTCAGACCCAAATGGCTACTGGATTGAACTTGGAGCGTATCTTTCACTTGCAGACCGGGAGTGGGGTACGAAGTGGCGATTGACTGCACGAGAAGTCACTGATGGGGTGGTATATGTTGATGCGTCAGAACTCTTTGTGTTGATTGAATCAGCAATCGAAGACCGGGTTGCTTCAGGACTTCCATTTGACGTTCAGGGAAGCGATGGTGGTGATGCAATTATAGATGCACTTACCGACGCCGTTGCTGATCTACGGGAACTCGTAGGTGATAGTTCTGCAGCCGACCGGGTCAGTGCAGACGTTGACATCGTTGCTCCAGGTCAATTTCCGCCATGCATGCAGGCACTCATCAATCGGGCACGTGAGGGTGAAGAGCTAGATAATCATGCTGAGTTCGCACTCGTGTCATTTCTTGTTGCGATGGACGCTAACGTAGAGACCGTCTTATCAATATTAGGACATGATACGAATAAAGAGATCACTGGTTCGGAAACTGCACATAGCGACAGAGAAGAAACAAGCTCAACGACTCGCGAACGAATCGCAACACGGGTGCAATATTTGACTGACCGACAGGGAGCAGGGACACAGTATCCACCCCCCTCGTGTACAACAATGAAGGCATACGGTGATTGCATAGACCCAGATGAACGGTGTGCGGAGATTACAGACCCAGTATCATACTATATTGAGGCGATACAGGCAACCGATAATCCATTGGAGTACTCTGAGGGTTACGGTGATGTATAATTACTGACAGACAGATCCAGATGGCAGTACAGACATTCTGCTATGCTGTTATATGTAATGTAGTCATTCATCAAGAAACACACCGACGCCGCCCATTGCGATAATAAACAGTGCAATCGAAGCGACGAGAGCGAGTGCTCCCTGTGAGCCAAAGTCCGGACCAAACGTAATTCCAATCCCAACAAAAACTGCTAAGAATAACAATACTGAGCTGGTGGAGACGACAATTTTTCGACGCATCTCCGCATCAATATCCATACTCGGTCTTCTAGTGGCCGTTCTAAAATACTTTCGAGGACATAATCACTATTGTGCGCCTGTCCTGTCGATCATGTTGATTCCGTGGATTTCATCTTGGCAATCGATAGATGATATCATATTTTTCGTGTAGCCGATTACTAAAGTATAATCCGAAAGCCTCAGGATTCACGGCGGTGATGAAACTGACCGCTGACAAATACGGTGGGGCTGTTCACCGGATAACATTGATGCGGAGTACACCACCTAACGGAATCATGTCTGTGGAAGTACAAATAAATGAATCACTGAAAAAGACCTCAAATATCGTTAACTCCGATCGCTAAGACCGTGAGACTAGTATTGCTTAATCGCAGGATTGTGCTCATGCTCATTCGTCCACACTTTCTGCGGTATTATTATCAACATGAACATCAGCATCGGAGTCAACATCGCTCAATCAAGACCGAGATAATCCACCAACGAAGGAGTCAAATCCCTCGCCATCATTGAGTGCAGTTTCTTTCTTAACACGATAATTGCCCCCATCAGTCACATAGAGATCGCCAGGATGAAAGAAGAACCAAGATTCACGGTCAAACCGAATCCCGACTCGCGCTTTTGCCCCAAAATTTTGTGCAAAATAGATGAGTGATTCAATCTCTTCGCCGGTAAGATATATTGGTCTCCCAGAACTTGATTTTGCCTCAATTGCATAGAACGTATCACCGTCTCCTGCAAGAACATCCGGGAGGTCACGTTCGGTTGCAGATCCCGATGCTGGTGCGCGCATCACTGCAAAGCCGGCTTCATCGAGTCGATTTACCAGCTCACGCTCACGACGGTCCCCTTTCCGATTCGCAGCCATACTATATTTTGCCACGAGGTTGATATAAACCGGACGACCTATTTGAATCGCTAATATGTTATATTACTGTTGTGCATGTGAAAGAAACATGTATGTCTCAAACAATCAATAGGAACGAGAGCAGATTGAGAAGTGACACTTCCAATATATATCCGTTCAGATATTTTTATTCATAGCCGTATGCCTCTCGGAGAAAGACCAATGCAGCACCAAACATTGCGAGATTGCCAAAAAATGCAAGTCGCTCTCCATCACGAGACTCTTCATCAGCATTCCAAAAGTCATGCATTGTTGATGTAACGATAGCTAAGAAGCTAACAGTAGCGCCAGTCGAGAGTCGCGGGAATCGCCAGAGGACAACCCCAAGACCGCTTATAAACATCATTCCAGAGGCAAGCGGTGCAAGAAGTTCTGGCATGGGCACATCTGCAGACTCAGCGTACTCGATTGTTTCATCCATATCGCGGAAGTCCTCAGATGCTTGTAATGTAAGTCCGAGTCCAAATAACACCCGACCGATAGTCGATGGCTTGCTGATTCCGTCATCCATGTCTGATGACTCCGTGTCGATGGTGCTTTCAGATTTCATATCACCCACTCACTTACGTTCCCGAATAAGCATTAATATTCATACAACATAATTTCTATTCCTAATCATGAATCAACAAATAATTGGCTTTTTGATGTGAATTTAGAGAATTCAACTATGAATCCGGTAAAAAAAGTCTATTTTTGATTTATTGCAAGTATATTTGCACCATCGCTACTACGATTATGTCAGGGGTATGGATATTCTACTAGCGGTTTTCGCTGGTAAAATACTGATCTACAATAATCACCGCCTCGTTCTTCACGAATGGGTGTTGTGCTGAACGATGAGCAGGCAAGGATTAGATTTTGACAATGTGTATTTCGTTGGAGAATCAAGCGAAGTGACAGTTTCACGGGGTCATAAATTATCCTACAGAATATGACGGGTGAGGATGGTGATCATATAATCGTCGAATATGTTGGTCGCTTCGCCGATGGGACTGAGTTTAGTACATCACGACAGGAAGTTTCGATGCAGAACGAATTGGCGGCTGAGGGTGATGAGCTCTTAGCATTTATTATCGATGTTGGAGAGACAATCGACAGAATTTTGGATTGCACGTTGAGGCTGAAAATAAACATCATGATGACATTGTTGCCGTTCATGATGATACTGTTAAGTTTAATTTTAATCACAAACTCGCTGGAAAAATACTTCATTTCGAGTTAGAAATTATTGATTATCAATTAACGGTAGGATCAACAGGTCTATAATAACATTATGCATATCAATATCGTTATGATTTATTCTCGGGATACACGTAACAAAATAATGAATATATTTAGCCGTATGTTCACTAAATACTGTAAGTAGGCAGCTATTGTGGTACATTATATTGTATTTGTGAACATTTATCGAAGAGATGGCTATCTGAATCCGACGGATTTATATGTGAGTGAGATAGATTACCATACATGACGCCCGATGTGACGACACAGTCCGACGCGTCACGCGCCGAGGTGATGTCCTCGGTGGATGCTACTCCTACACAATCAGAGTTCGTTATCGCAGATGTTACATGCGATGACGCATGGCTGTCAATGCGGACAACAGAGGCGCCATTACTTGATGAGTGGACATAGCTATAATTGCTCATCATAGCATGGACTCATAGTGAGTATGGACGTTGAAATCCACGATACATATTATATATGACATAGCCTCAGAACTGAGAGCATGTCTAGATCTGTACATACCCATGGTTTCTGATACAGTTACTTCATCTACAATGAGAGCGGTACAGTTACGATGAGTAAAAAATGTATTGTTGTAGCAGTGAGAGAATTCAATAGACTGAATCGTATAGCTCCGAGTTATAGCCGATTAGCGATCGTGTCGGCAGTCTGTCTACCAATGCCGGGGACGTCACAGAGGGCATCCCGTGAAGCTGAGCGAACATTTTCAACGCTTCCAAACCGCCGTAATAACGCTTGTTGCGTTTGTTCACCAACACCTGGAACATCGTTTAAGACGGTATGAATGTCATCACGGATACTTTGATGATATTGGACAGCAAATCGATGTGCTTCGTCCCGAACTCGCTGGAGTAGGTGTAGCTGGGGTGCATCAGCATTCCAGTCATGAACTCCATCGGGAGCCACGACGAGTTCATCAGCCTTGGCGAGCGCAATCGTTGAGATATCCCAGCCTGTTGTCTCAAGTGCTTCATTGGCGGCGCGAAGCTGTCCTTTGCCACCGTCAATTACGATAAGATCTGGGTCGGGGCGCTCATCACGTCCTTCACGAGCTCGTTTTGCTCGCCACGTGAGAAGCTCCTGCATCCGTGCGTAGTCATCGTTATTATCCGTTAAGCGCTTTCGCCGGTATGCGTCGGTTGTCGCAGACCCATCAACAAAACAGACATTGCTGCCGACAACCGCACGTCCTTGACTATGGCTGACATCGAATCCTTCAATTCGGGTAATCGATGAGAGACCAAGCGCATCTGCAAGGGCAGCAGATTCATTTTCGTGTACTGATCCACTTCGCGCGTTTTTGAGTGCAAGGTCAATGAGCGTCGACTCTCTTCCTGTTCCCGGGACACGGACATTAACACCCTCAGCAGTGAGCCACTCACGAACGTCGTTATCGCCCGGATGTTCCGAGCACAAGATAGCATCTGGAAGCGATCGTTCAGCATAATACTGGGTTAGAAACGCTGTTAATACTGCCGACGCCCGATCTTCACCAGTCGGTGCATCAAGTCGGTGTTGAGACCGATCCACAAGTTGACCATTGTCACTATGTAATCGCGCGACTGTAGCGGTTGTCCCCTCAATAGAAACACCGAGAACATCAACAGCACGTTCACTCGTAGTATCGACGCCATGATCGGTATTCTCAGTTGACACAGCAGCTTCACCGCCACCATGGAATGACTCAATCACAGTGAGTCGATCCCGAATATTTGCCGCTCGCTCAAATTCTTCTGCCGTCGCAGCTGCTTGCATTTCGCGACGAAGCGGATCAGAGAGTATCCCCGTTTCGCCCTCAAAAAACTGAACCGCAGATTCAACAGCAGACTGGTATGCAGCTGTGTCGATTTCATCAGTGCAGGGAGCCGCACAAAGACCGACCTCATAGTCAAGACACGGGCGATCACGGTTTTTGTATTTATGATCAGAACACCCTCGGAGACCATACACCTCTCGAAGCGCTTTGACCGCTGTTTCAAGTCGTTTCACCTCCGTGTATGGTCCGAAAACAGTTGCATCTGGAGCAGGATCGCGCGTCACCTCAATACGTGGTATTGAATGGTTCGTGAGCTGTACAAGCGGGTATGATTTATCATCTTTTAATCGAACATTGTATCGCGGTTGATGCCGTTTAATGAGATTTGCCTCAAGCAATAATGCCTGCGTTTCGGTCTCAGTGAGTGCAATATCAATATCATCTGCACGAGCGACCATTTGTCTAATTCGCTCACTTCGTGGATCAGCATATGAGCGAACGCGGTCACAGAGTTCCAGTGCTTTCCCAACATAACGAACTGTATCATCCTCAAGAAATTGATAAACTCCTGGTTCAGCCGGTAGCTCGGCTGCACGTTCACGCAGTTCCCGCTGTTTCATCAATAGATTTTATCGGGTCCACCGGCTTGAGAGTAACGCGATAGGTACGTATTTGGCTGAGTTGTATGCGAAGTTCTGTTGACTGCTCTGAGTCTCTGGTAACTAGCGTTTCAGTGTGATTATACGAACCGTGTCAGGTATGCATTCGGTCAACCCGACCAGACACGTCGGTGCCATGCACAATCAGTAGCAAAAACATGAAACATCATATTGTATTCGACAGGAACATTATGAGGAGGATCAAGGGTATAGTGACAATATGCATATCTTCCGGGATCTCAATCCAGGGTTTGATTAATTTTATGAGCGATGGAAACAGATCAGTTCTGGATTAATAATGATGCTACAGTTTATTATCTATATTGGCTGAAATGAGAGACAGAGGGCATGAATAAAGACGCTCGGATGCTATTACCGAACAGTTTACCGGCAGACTGTATAATGGTACAGTATGAGTGCGATTGAGTTCGACGGGGTGACAAAGCAGTTCGGCGATATCACTGCTGTTTCAGATCTCTCTTTGAAGATTGAGACTGGCGAAGTATTTGGATTTCTTGGTCCAAACGGTGCCGGTAAGTCGACGACAATTAATATGTTGCTTGATTTTGTTCGACCGACGACTGGAACGGTCACAGCACTTGGTGTTGACGCACATACAGATAGCGTCGCTGTTCGCCGCCGAACTGGAGTTCTCCCGGAGGGATTCGATGTTTATGACCGTCTTTCTGGACGGGCTCATATTGAATTCGCAGTCGACTCAAAGGAGGTTGATGTTGATCCAACAGCGATACTTGACCGTGTTGGACTTATCGATGCTGCCGACCGACCGGCCAGTGGATATTCAAAGGGGATGCAACAACGGCTTGCACTGGGGATGGCGCTGAGTGGTGATCCAGATCTGCTTATTCTTGATGAACCTGCATCTGGACTTGACCCTGCGGGAACGAAAGCGATGCGCGATATTGTACGTGAAGAAGCAGCCAACGGAACGACCGTATTTTTCTCAAGTCACGTGCTTGAGCAAGTCGAAGCAGTTTGCGATCGTGTTGGAATTATGCAGGCAGGCAACTTGATTGCAGTGGACTCAATTGATGGACTTCGGAAAGCCGCCGATGTTGAGACGATTGTTTCATTGACGCTTGCTGCAGGTGATATAGATACCGCAGTGAATACAGTTTCAGATATCAAAGGGGTTGATACAGTGACGCAAAATGGATCACAATCGATTCAAGTTTCCTGTGAGAGTGCTGCAAAGACAGCTGTGATAACGGAACTAGAGACAGTCGGAATCGATGTTGCCGACTTTGAGACCGAATCAGCATCACTCGAGGATCTATTTCTTGCATACACTGAGAGTGATGATGCTGTTAATTCGGCAGAATCAAACAGAGAAACAAGTCAAAGCACAAACACAGCAACCGTTCCAACTGAGACAGATGAGGGAACCGTTGAGCAATGACTTGGGAAGCAGTAGCAACAAAAGAATTTCGTGATGCAGTCCGCTCACGGTGGCTACAGGGGGCAACGCTTGTTCTCACCATCCTCATAGCTGGTACAACAGGGGTAGTTTTCGGATTTATATTCAGTTCAGAGGCACAAGAAGTATCACTCCTGTTTGGCACTTTCATTAACCTCGGGTTATTTAATTTTTCATTTACAGGACTCATTGGACTTATTCTCGGATTTATTGCACTTTCGACAACATACGGGTCAATTACTGATGAGCGTGCATCAGGATCGATTAAACTGCTTCTCTCGCTTCCAAACGATCGGCAAGATGTTGTTGTTGGTAAGTTCCTTGGTCGTACTGCTGTGGTTGTTGCATCGCTGGTTATTGCATTTGTGGTTACATTTGTGATACTCATCACAACGGGAACCCAGCTTCAACTTGGGATGTTTCTTCCACATATCGCACTTACAATGTTATTAGGTATTGTTTTTGCCGCTATTGGTCTCGGCATTTCTGCGGCAGCGAACTCAAACCGGGAGGCAACTCTCTCAGCGATGGCATTGTATTTAGTGTTTGCACTTCTGTGGGGAGCAGTTGCCAGTGGAATCCCACGAATCCTCTCAAGAGCGACTAATCAAATAAATGAACTCTCATTATCAGAGACGACACAGGCAACACTTACACTTGCAATATCGTATGTGAATCCCCTTCGATTGTATGAGACACTTGCCGCACAGTTGTATCGTTCACCGGCTAGTGCTCGGCTTGTGAATACATCATTACAACAACGTTCGTTGCTTGCATCGCAGTTTGAATCGTCTGTCCCACTGTATTTCTCTGGGGGAGCACTGCTATTTGTCTTTATTCTGTGGGCGATTCTCCCTATTGTTGTAGGATATGTCGTATTTGAGCGTCGGGATCTGTAGCTATCAGATGTTTATTATTTAAGTATCTATACCAAGCCGGTGGGATTCGATGAATCTCGGCTCTGTGCTTATAATAGCTTATGGCGGCCAAGTCAGTGTATCATCACGCTCTGCAAGCAGTGTTGTAAATTCTGTCTCGTCAATCTCAGGCACGTTGTTTGTCTCAGCGTCATCTCGTTTTGTTCTGCCAGGGTTGTCACCAATGACGAGATAATCAGTGTTACTTGAGACACTCCCGGTTACATTCCCGCCATGGCGCTCAATAAATTCTGTTGCTGTTGCCCGTGAAACTGAGAGTGAGCCAGTAAATACAAATGTCAGATCAGATAGTGCTGCGTTTGTCGTTGCTGTTGACTGCTGTACTTCTGGCTTAACACCTGCTGAAAGAAGATTATCAATAGCAGTGCGGTTCTGTTCGTTTGTAAAGAATTCAACGATGTGTGTTGCGATGGTCGGTCCAACGTCCTCAATATCACGGAGATCGGCTTCATCGGCGTCAAGAATAGCCTCAAAATCACCGAACGTCGCTGTGAGATTCCGTGCAATACTCGGCCCGACCTCCGGGATGCCGAGACCAACGAGAAAGTCCGTAAGCGAAGGTGGCTGTGTATCGGCGATCGCCTGAATAAGATTTTCTGCGCTTGTTGTGCCCCATCCCTCAAGATTAGATAGGTCCGTGACTGACAGTGTATATAGATCAGCGAGTTCTGTGATAACACCTGCATCGACAAGTTGCTTGACGCGTTCTTCTCCGAGTCCCTCAATGTCCAGTGCTGAGCGGCTTCCATAATGAATGACTGTTCGGACGAGTTGTGCGTTGCATCTAAGTCCACCTGTGCAAAATGCTAAGGGACCATCTCGCTCAACGGGACTGTCACAGATCGGACACCGTTCTGGAAAATTGAATGCATCCGTTGCACGTTTCTCTGTTACCTCAGCGACTTCGGGAATGACATCACCGGCTCGGCGAACCCGTACCTCATCACCAATACCTACGTTGAGTCGATTTATTTCTTCAGGGTTGTGTAGCGATGCACGTGATACAGTGACACCGCCGACATCGACTGGATCAAGCAATGCTACAGGTGTTAATCGTCCTGTCCGCCCAACCTGAACGACAATATCTGTAATGTGTGTAATTTCCGCACGAGGAGGGAATTTGTACGCAAATGCCCATCGGACCGACCGACTTGTCGCCCCTAGCATCTCTCGCTTGTCTCGGTCATTGACTTTGATTACAGTACCGTCAATTTCATAATTTAATTCTGCCCGCGCTGCTTGAAGCATATCTCGATAGGCAATCGCATCATCAATTGAATCGACACGACTGATTCGTTCATTCGTCCGCATGCCCCATGATTGTAACTGATTCAGCGTTGTCCATTGATTGGGTGGGACTTCTGTTGCATCAAGAATATCATAGAAAAAACATGATAACGGTCTATCAGCAACGACATTTGGGTCAAGTTGCCGAAGCGTCCCAGCGGCAGCATTTCGTGGATTCGCGAATGGTTTCTTATCTTGTTCGACTCGTTTGCGGTTATATTCATGGAAGCCCGCTTTCGGCATATACACTTCCCCACGAACAGCGAGATATGAGGGATAGTCACCATGGAGTTTGAGTGGCACTGCACCAATTGTTTCCACTTGTGTGGTTATATCATCACCGCGGCTGCCATCACCACGTGTCGCTGCACGAATATACTCGCCATCTTCATAGATCACCTCAACAGAGAGACCGTCAAATTTCGGCTCACAGATATACTGTGGGTCGTCGACAGCATCCCGAATGCGTTCATCAAAATCTCGAACCGAAGAAACAGCCGTTGATTGATCGATTGAGAGCATCGGGGTGACATGTTCAACTGTCTCAAGTTCATCAACCGGTTCACCGCCGACACGACGTGTTGGACTCGTTTCAATATTGAGAGCAAGGGTATTTTCAAGTGCCTGAAGCCGATCAAAAAGTAAGTCATACGATCGATCAGAAATAATAGGTGAGGCTTTGATGTAATATTGATGATTATGCTCTCTAATTGCCTCACGGAGTTGTGTCGTCTGCTCGATTGCGGTTTCTTCTGAGAGTTGTTCAATTGGACGGAAATCACTATCTGGGTCGGTCAGATATGGGTTATCTGGATCGGCGTATCCGAGAGTTGTCTCACCATCGTCGTCGATTGTCTGAGTAGTTTGACCGCCGTCGCAGATGAGTTGTGGTTGTTGATGAAAGAAAGCAAGGTCAGATACCGGTGATACAACCATACTAATATTCTTACTAATTGATATTATCGGAGTAATCGAATCAGAAATTATTGTGGAGATATAACTATATGTATTTGTGAATATCGCTTTGGGTCTGTATGCCCGTCTGAGTGCCAACAGCAGTCTATTGATCATATTGTACCATAGTGTTCCAGGCGATTATCATAATCGCCTGCCAGTCGTACGTGTAATTGTAGTAAGGAATCTTGTGTCTGTATCGATAATAGGGTAATACATGACGTGTCCACAGAGTAAAATACCAAACGATAGCTATTATTCCGTAACCAACGGTTATAAGATAGTGCGCGATTATGCATATCATACATGACTGATGGGTTCAGAACCCGGAGCCTGCATGCCGGGCAGGACCCGGATGAGACAACAGGGGCACGCGCTCCACCGCTTCATCAGACTACCTCATATGTTTTTGAGGATGCTGAGACGGCTGCTGATCTATATGCACTCGCACCAGATGCTGACGGCGACGTATACTCACGAATTTCAAATCCAACTGTCCGCAGTCTTGAAACCCGACTAGCGGCTCTTGAGGGGGGTGTCGCTGCTGTTGCAACCGCGTCTGGAATGGCTGCACTCGATGCAGCGACAAGCGTTCTTGCACGCGCTGGAGACAATATCGTGGTTGCAGCCGATATGTATGGTGGTACAGCGACGTATTTTCGCCAGATGGCGACCCGACGTGGAATCACAATCCGGACTGTCGATACGCTCGCATATGATAAATATAGTGAGGTAATCGACACCGACACTGCCTTTGTTCACATCGAAACGATTGCAAATCCATCACTGAAAACACCAGATATCGAGCGAATCGCTGATATTGCACACACGGCTAAGACACCACTTGTTGTTGACAATACGTTCGCAACACCGGCATTGTCACGGCCAATTGAGTATGGTGCAGATATCATCTGGGAGTCAACAACAAAATGGCTGCATGGGTCTGGAACGACTATCGGCGGAATCCTCGTTGACGGCGGAACATTTCCATGGGAGCATGCTGATTATGATGAGCTCTCAGGCGAGAATCCTACATTCGGGATTGATTTCGTTGACCGATACGGAGCAGCCGCCTTCGCACATGTCGCCCGCCAGCGTGCGCTTCGGACACTTGGTAATCAACAATCGCCGTTCGATGCATGGCAGACAATCCAAGGTCTTGAGACGCTTCCACTTCGCATGGAACGTCACTGTGCGAACGCAAGGACGGTTGCTACGTTCCTTCGTGATCACGAGGACGTGGCGTGGGTTTCATATCCAGGATTTAGCGACCATCCAACCCATGATACAGCAACGCAGTATCTCGGGACTGACATTGTCGAAGCAGGCTATGGAGGGATGCTCACATTTGGACTTGAAGATGGGTTTGAGGTTGCAAAGCGGACCTGTGAAGAAACATCATTGATATCATTCCTTGCAAATGTCGGCGATGCAAAGACACTGATTATTCACCCAGCATCAACAACACATGCACAGTTGAGTACCGAAGAACAACAAGCAGCTGGACTTACGTCGGATATGCTTCGGTTATCGGTTGGGCTTGAGGACCCCAATGATATTATCGATGATCTTAATCAGGCAATCCACTCAGCAACGATAATATCAGAAGAGAACAGTGATAATAAAAATACACCAACAGAGGTAGTTTCCTCAGAATGAAAACTGCGAGTGGGAAAGCAGATCTTGGTCAATTCGACTTTGCCTGCGGTGATAAAATCGAGTCACTTGAAGTCGCATACGAGACGTATGGCGAGTTTAATGGCGATAATGCAGTTTTGATCTGTCATGCACTTACCGGCAGTCAAAATGTTGCTGGCTACACCGGTGAGGAAGCTGATGGTCAAGCCCGTGCTTGGTGGAATGATATTGTTGGACCAGGAAAGGCGGTTGACACGACCGAATACTATGTTGTTTGTGCAAATGTTCCTGGATCATGTTATGGAACAACTGGTCCAGCGTCGACGGACTCAGAAGGTGAAGTCTATGCAACAGAATTCCCACCGGTGACCGTTGGAGATTGGACTCGAGCACAACGTCAGGTTCTTGATACACTCGGCGTCGGTCGACTTCGTGCTGTTGTTGGTGGAAGTGTCGGTGGCATGAACGCGCTCGATTGGGCAAGACGATATCCTGATGATGCTGAATGTATTATTGCTGTCGCCGCTGCCGCTCGGCTTGATGCACAGTCACTTGCACTTGATGCAATCGCCCGTCGAGCGATTACGACTGACCCTGACTGGAATGATGGTGAGTATTATACGACTGATACAACACCGACAGACGGTCTTGCAGTTGCTCGTCAGATAGGGCACGTGATGTATCTCTCAAAATCATCAATGCAACAGAAGTTCTCCCGTCGAGCAGCCGGTCGTGATGCCCGTCGCGACTCATTCCCTGTCGACCCAGCAGCGGCGTTTTTTCCATACCGCGATGTTGAGTCATATCTGGATTATCAGGCTGAGAAGTTCGTTGAACGGTTTGATCCAAATTCATATTTATATCTCACACGTGCAATGGATGATTATGATCTTGCAGAGGGATACGAAGACGACGCTCGTGCCATTGCTGCCTTTGAGGGGGAGACGTTATTAGTATCATTTACTGGCGATTGGCATTTCACGACTGAGCAGTCTGAAACGCTCGCTGAGTCATTTCGCTCTGTATCGACACCGGTTGCACATCACGTGATTGAGTCTGATCACGGACATGATGCGTTTTTAGTCGAGCCTGACAAAGTTGGACCTCCACTCCGAGATTTCCTCGCTGATGGTATCAATGGTCGAGCAGTGCATGATACGGCTGAGTCAAGTACCGATGATGATAATGGATTTGCGCCAGTTCATGCATCGTTATTTAGCCGATAACCCACATTTCAATATCAGTTTCACAATCCTATGCTTGATAGATGATTATTGAATATAGAGATAGACAGATGAGTGTATCGCAAAATCGACATTATGAAACCGCTAGATGGCAGAGACGCCCGTTGTGAGTGGCGTTTTCTCGGAGCGGTGGCGACCGGTTGGGCTTGTCGCTGGATGGCAGACTGCTGCGAGTTTGTGTTATTATAGCATCTTTGCAGCGACTGATTTCGTTCGCAATACATTCGCGCTTTCAGAATCACTTGTTGGGTTATTTCTCGCTGCAGCGCTCATCGGATATACCCTTGCGTTGTTTCCAAGCGGAGCTGCTGTGGACGGATATGGAGAGCGCCCCGTGATGATCGTTGGACTCCTTGGGCTCGCGGCTGCAGCAGTTGGCGTCTCGTTTGCTCCAACATATCTGACAATTCTCATAGCGGCTGGGGTGCTTGGTGCTGCGTACTCAACGGCGATGCCAGCCTCAAACCGTGGTATTGTCGCCAATGCCCCCGCTGGACAAGCAAATCTTGCAATGGGGCTGAAACAAGTTGGTGTCACAACGGGGAGCGCAGCAGCATCTATTGTTATCACCGGCGTCGCCGCAGTAGTGGTGTGGCCGGTCGGGTTTTGGATAATCGCCATCATCGCCGGAGGGTACACACTCGGGTTTGGCAGAACATACACTGGTAAGCCCGGATCGGGCGAAATTACCATCCCAGATATGTGGGGGCTAATCAAGGGTCGAAGATATGCGCTGCTTATTGTTGCTGGATTATTTATTGGCGCATCGATCTTCAGCATGCTTGGATATATTGTATTGTACGTTGTTGATGTCGTGCGTCTTGGTTCACGCGTTGGAAATCTTGGGATCACCGCCACCATTATAGGAGGTGGTGTGCTCGCACTGACACAACTTACCGGTAGTGCTGCCCGTATTGCGGCTGGAAGTCTCGCTGATCGATTACGTAGTCATCAGATGGCTGATTCACAGGGATCCGCACTCGTCGCCGCTGCTCAACTAACACTTGGGACAGTGCTGTTTATTACACTCGCAGTCGGTCCACAGTCAATATTAGTCGTTATTGTGGCATTCATCGGTCTTGGATTATCGATTCACGGCTCTCCAGGGGTGTTTTATTCGTGTCTGGCAGATCTTGTTGATGATACTGAGCTTGGCGCTGCGACTGCAGGGGGGCAGATAGCAATCAACATTGGTGGTGTACTGACACCACCATTGTTCGGAATTATTGTTGAAACATCAGGATATAATCTCGCGTGGGTTCTACTCGCAGGACTAAGTGGAATTGCAGCAGTACTATTAGGTCTTATCGTTTATATTAGTCGGTAGGAAATATTGTTCGTTTTGTTGATCATCTTACAGTAATAATAGCACGGAAGTCAACGAATATAGTTACGAGAGATATTCTATTTATATAGCTATTTTATTTTATTTTATTTTTAATTCTCCAGGAGACATGACTGTATCCTCAGAGGAGCTATGTTGTGACCCGAATCAACTATTACTTTGCTTCGAGTAGTTCAACAATATTCTCCTTGGAATCTTTACAATAAAATCGTGGCGTGATACCGAAATCAGCAGGCTCGCTCGTCACCGCGGCGCCGGCATTGACTACCCGATTATGCCATACATCGATATCGTCAGCCTCAAACGCGAAATGATGTGCACTAATACCATTATTACCGACACCTACAGCAGACTCGTCCAGTGGTTCGTGATATTTGACCAGTTCAACTGCACAACCTGGTGCCTCAAGAAACACCGCCGACAGGTCGTGTCAGAAACCCCCAAGTGAACTACCCCGCCCTACTCAACGACATTCCGTGTTGCTTCCTTGATGGCGGAGCTTCCTGCTTCTGTGACGCGACTTGCATCCACAATCATATGGACTAATCCTTGCCATTGTCAGCGGACACAGCGATTACACTTCCCACAGGCGTTTCTTCGGAGTGAATCACTACCACTCCTACTCCTCGCTTCTTTAGTCCTCGTGAGAGGACGTTCAACGCCGCATTCCAATCCCTCCCCGCCCCGCCCCGTCTCAAACCCACACGTTGGACATGAGCGTTCACGAACTGATAACCGCTTGTACACACTCGTCCCACACAACGCGCAATCCAAGGTTGTGTTCTCGGGGTTGACTGTGACCACGTAGCACCCATTTTTTACCATGGTGTTGGAAAATACTGATGAAGCCGCGCCAGATTCAGCCTTGCTCCGGGCGTTTTGCGAGCCTTTCAGCATCTCTTTCACATTCACGTCTTCGAGGAACACTGCTTTATGATGGGCCGTGTAGTATTGTGCGAGCTTGTTCTTGAACTCCCAGTTCTTCTGATTCATCCGAGCGTGGATGTTCGCAACCTGTCGTTGTTTGTCCTAGTTGCGAGACTCGTACTCTACGTGACACTCCAGTACTCACGTGGGTTCTTCCAGTTCAGCGAGCCTGCGTTGCAGCCCTTCGCTTTGAGTTTCCCAAGGTTGGTGATGTTTCGAGTGATGCGCTCAGCATGGGTTTGTAAAACTTTTGAGTACACGTCGTTCAAGTCTGTACTCCATGTTTTCAGTTCGGGTGACTCGTCCCGGATTTTGGTGACTCGTTGTTTCACGGGTCCTTCCGATTCTGTGATTTGATTGAATCGATAGAGACCGTGATTGTGAATTACCTCGGGGACAAGCCCCGACTCTGATTCCCTGGTTAGGCTGCGCTGCCCTGCCCTGCGCCCCGGCAAGGGAATTTCAGTCAATTCCTCCCGACCTTTTTGTCCTCCGTGAGGGGTCGGCTGGAAGTAACATCCGAACACCCGATGTGTCCGTGGGAGCCGGTCACTCTACCATGACCCGGTAAAACCCCCGTCCCCGTCGCACCGCCACTGGCGGATGGTGAGAAGGACCACATTTCCAGACTATCGCAGCCAGCAGTAAATGAAGGTCGGTGATCCGTCTGTGAGATTTTCTGTCTGTCCTGTCCCATGAGTTATATAGCGTAGTAACTATTTATGCCGGCTTTACGATTCGGGGTCACATCAGTACAGTATCAAAGCCCCGACCCCAAGGCACTCGCCTTGCTTATCTGTAGAAATTAATGACAGCCTCGTTAGAATTAAATCTGCGCCGAAAGAATGTATAGTAACCGTGAGTGTAAACGCGGATACAGCATCGCAATCAGATATCATCCCGGTTCCAGAGCTTGAGGAAAAAGCAATCGCCTGTGCAGAACGTCTCCACGCAGCAGAGTGTGTTCTCATTGCCTCACATATTGACGCTGATGGATTGACGAGTGCTGCGATTGCAGCAAAAGCACTTGAACGGGCTAATATTCCGTGTGAGACGGTGTTTGCAAAACAACTTGATGCCAACGAGATCAAACGAATCGCAGCAACTGATTACGATACCATCTTATTCACTGATTTTGGGAGTGGACAGCTCGATATCATGGATCCATATGTCAGTGGTGGACATTTTGAGGCGGTCATTGCTGATCATCACCAGCCAGCGCTGACCAGTGATGACAATCCAGCAGTTCAATCACAGCATCATCTGAACCCATTGTTGGTCGGGATTGATGGAGCAAGTGAACTTTCAGGGGCAGGTGCAAGTTATGTCCTCGCGCGAGCACTCGCGAATGCTAGCACAGAGGAAAATAACCGGGATCTCGCTGCTCTTGCAGTTGTCGGGGCGGTCGGTGATATGCAAAGTTCAGTAGGTGGACTTACCGGTGCGAATGCAGCGATCGTTGAAGAAGGAGTAGCCGCGGGCGTCATTGAGGAAACGACAGATCTCCGCATATACGGTCGGCAGACTCGTCCACTTCCGAAACTGCTTGAATACGCAAGCGATGTGCAAATACCGGGAATCACAAATAATGAATCCGGTGTTGCAACGTTCCTCAATGATATTGATATTCAAACGCGGTCAGATGGCGAGTGGCGTCGGTGGATTGATCTGACGATGAATGAACGGCAAACTGTTGTGAGCGGACTCATTGACCGTGCAATTGCGTCTGGCGTTCCAGGTGAGCAGATCAATGATCTTGTCGGAACAACATATACACTCACTGCAGAGGCGCCTGGCACAGAGTTGCGCGATGTGAGTGAATTCTCAACGTTACTGAATGCAACCGCTCGGTATGACAGAGCCGATGTTGGACTTGCAGTGTGTCTTGGTAACCGTGGCGCTGCATTGACACAAGCCCGTCATTTATTACAGACACATCGACAGAATCTTTCAGAGGGACTTCAGTGGGTCACTTCGGAGGGGACAACGACCGAATCAAATATACAGTGGTTTGATGCCGGTGGGCGAATCCGGGAGACAATTGTCGGTATTGTTGCTGGGATGGCGGTTGGAGGTGAGGGGATTCAGGGTGATCTCCCTATCTTAGCATTTGCTGAGAAATCAGACACGGAAATAAAAGTGAGTGCACGTGGGTCACAACGGCTTGTTCGTAATGGACTTGATCTCTCAGCAGTGATGCAAAAAGCAGCAAGCGCTGTCGGTGGTGAGGGTGGAGGTCATGATATTGCTGCGGGAGCAACAATCCCGATGAGTGAACGCTCAACATTCGTTGAAATAGCCGATAAGACTGTTGGCGAGCAAGTATAATTCACTTTAGAGACATATCTTCAGAAATTGCATCCTTTGGATTCATCTCAGTGGATTCACTTTATGCGAGATTATGAATAGAGGTCGCACCCCTGCAGTAATACGATTATATCGCATATCGCATATCGCATATTTCACGAGTTGTCGGATAACAACTGACGACACCGTATAATCAGTAATCCCGAGTATGGTCTGTCGAAAGTTCCAAGTAGGCAAATAATTCTAGTTAATAATATTCATCTGCACTCACTGGAATGGCGAAACGACTATACTCACGCCTATGAAACAGCCGGATATGCTCTTCCGAGAGCGAGCATACATCAATACAATTGTTGGACAAGTTGACACCGTTGTTGAATTTGTGGTGTCACATCCAGCACTCATTGTGCTGCTCGCAATGCTACTTGGGTTCACCTTCTTCTCATATTTATTCATCAGACGGATACTTACCGGGCTTCGTGAGGGGTATGATGAGAGCTATCGGGAGAGCTGACGGGCGATAATGGTCGGCGTTGGAACACTCTTGACGCTTGGTGTCGCTACATCAGCAAGTTTGTTCATGGCATGGTCAATTGGCGCTGGGTCCTCAGGATCAACGCCATTTGCACCGGCAGTCGGAGCGAATGCAATCTCAATAATGCGGGCTGGATTCATTGTTGGATTGCTTGGGCTTGCGGGTGCTGTATTACAGGGAGCAAATGTTACACAAGCAGTTGGGTCGGAACTTGTAATCGGTAATGTGCTCACTGCAACAGCATCTATTGTTGCGTTACTCACCGCTGCAGCACTTGTTGCAGTTGGTGTGTTTGCTGGGTATCCAATCGCGACCGCATTCACTGTCACAGGGGCCGTAGTTGGTGTTGGGCTTGCAAATGGCGGATCACCGGCAATATTGAAATATCGAGAGATCATGACGCTATGGACGCTCACACCAATTGTTGGTGGTGGGACTGCCTACCTAACCGCTCGGGTGCTACGACACGAGATTGTTGCTGAACAAATAGCCATTCCAGCCCTCGCAGGACTAGTCGGAGCACTCGTTGCAAATATTCGATTTGCAGTGCTTGGAGGTGAGCGTGGGCGGTCAATCGCAAATGCCGGTGCTGAAACACTGCTAGTGGGAGGAACCGGAGGTAACCTTCTGATTGGAGCGCTCATCATAACGATTGGGTTCACACTCATCAGCGCGGTATTAGTATATCAAGATATGAAACAAAGCACGGCACGTGGACAGCGGCGATTCCTGCTTGTCCTTGGCGGACTTGTCGCGTTCTCAGCTGGTGGGAGTCAAGTCGGTCTTGCGCTTGGACCACTCGTACCACTTCTGGATGTGGTTGCTATTCCACTACCACTCGTGCTTCTTGGCGGGGGAATTGGACTTCTCATCGGGTCATGGACTGGTGCCCCTCGAATGATTAAGGCACTCGCACAAGATTACTCCTCACTTGGACCACGCCGATCAATTGCTGCGATGATTCCGTCATTCGCGATTGCACAAACCGCGGTTGCACTTGGGATTCCAGTCTCATTCAATGAGATTATCGTGAGTGCTATTATCGGAAGCGGCTATGCTGCTGGCGGATCCGATGTAAGTCGAGAGAAGATGGTCAAAACAGCGCTTGCATGGATTGGCTCGCTTGCACTTGCGTTCGCACTCTCATATGGTCTATTTGTTATCATCGATAGTATATGATGAGTTGACAGTCAGCGTATAGTAACTGGGAAGTCTTTATGTATGCCTGCGCGATATTTAGGATAGTGATTGAGTGGGTGCTTGATCTTTTCAATTAGCCTCAACATCTTGAGTAGAGGTGGCGTCTGCGTCCGCGTCCGTGTCAGACTCTGGCTTTGACTCTGGTTCTACGATATCATCGTTGGAAGTCTGCATTTCTGGTTCGGGTTGTGATTCTGATGTTGATTCGGACTGTGAATGTTGTTCTGCGGTGGATGGACCGGGATCTATCACACGTGCTTTCATGATTCGTGTGTTATCAACCTGTTCGATACAAATGGTGATTCCATCAAAGCTGATTTGCTCACCTTCCTCAACTAAGCGCCCCACTCGGTTAAAAATAAATCCAGCGAGTGTTTCGAATTCTTCGCCTTCGGGAAGGTCAAGACCAAGCTCATCATTGACCTCGTCAATGTTGACTTCCCCACGGATGAGCGTCTCATTTGTATCAATAAATTCAAATGCTTCTTCTTCATCATCCTCGAGAATGTCACCGACAATCTCTTCGACCATGTCCTCAAGCGTAACGAGCCCCTCTGTCGTTCCAAATTCATCAATGACAATTACCATCCGGAGCCGATTGTCCTGAATCTCAGTGAGGAGTTCATCAACATTCTTCGATTCTGGCACATGCAACGTTGGCTGGACGATGTCAGTCAAAATGATATCACCCTCACCATAGTGTTTCTCTCGAACAAGATCACGAACAGTAACGGTGCCAATGACGTTGTCAAGATTCCCGTCATAAACAGGGACACGTTCGTGATCGGAGTGGATGCACGTCTCGATTGCCTCTTCAACTGTCGCATCCTTTGCGACAGCCGTCATATCGAGTCGAGGTGTCATTACCTCTTTAACGATCGTTTGATTGAACTGAAAAATACGATCGAGCATTTCTCGCTCATCCTCCTCGATAACACCCTCTCGTTCGCCTGTTTGAATGAGATCTTGAATCTCATCACGAGTAACATATGATGTCTCAATCTCAGAACGACCACCAGTAATGCGGTTTATGATGCGAGTAAGACGGTCAAAAATGATAACGAGCGGGAGCAGTACGTATTCAGAGTATTTGAGTGGTCGAGCAATTCGTAATGCCCAAGATTCTGTGTTTTCGACAGCATATGATTTCGGTGCACTCTCCCCGAAAAGTAATACTAGTGATGTAATGCCAAATGTTGAAACTAATACTGCGGCTCCAGGGTCAAAATATAAACTCACAAGCGCTGTCGCAAGTGAAGACATTGCAATATTGACAATATTATTGCCAACAAGAATTGTCACAAGGAGACGGTGGGGATTTGATTTAAGTTCATCGACAGTACCGGCACCGGGGACACCATCCTCAACAAGAGCGTCAACGCGATGTTTCGCGAGCGAAAACATTGCAATCTCTGATGATGAAAAAAATGCAGAGAACCCAATTAATAATACAATTACAAATCCACCAGCGACTGTAACTGTCGTTTGTGTGACTGGAATCGGGGCGAGTTGACCAATGAAGAGTGAAAGTGACGGTGATAAGCCCATACAACTACAATATGTTGTTTAGTCCATAAATTAAAATTTGCCCCTCAAAATGTCTGAAATGAAATATTTTTAGGCGTGATTAAATAGATTCTCTACAATCGAGAAACCGCGAGGTCTCGCTTGACAGCCTCCACACGAACAATTGATCGCTAGAATCGCTATATGATATCTTCTACCGTGGAGATACTGATCAATGATGCATACACAAACCAACATATCGGTCTCGGTGAACATGTCACCCTTGTGCACCCGAGTGATTGAAAATCTCATACAAGAGTTCAACAAGCCTACTGTTAGTTGTGGGTTAAATTCAAATACTGCGGACTGAGCACGGATACAACAGGCGAAGCGCTTAGAAGTCGCTCATGTATATAGTATAGTATGAGTGCTGACAGTGTCAATAGTGATACGTCAATAACCGTGTATCGACTCGAAGCATGTCCATTCTGTGAGCGGGTGATTCGTCTACTCGAGGATCTTGACCTGTCATATCATTCGCGTTTCGTCGAGCCGATGCATTCAGACCGGGATGTGGTTAAACGGATTTCAGGAAAACGAACCGTTCCAGCATTGATTGATGGAAACACTGGTGTAATAATGTCAGAATCAGGAAATATCGTCACGTACTTAGAGCAAACATACGGTCCTAATTCCGAAACGAGCACTGAGAAGCCGATGGAGGAGGTCTAATGGCTGATCTTGATTTTTCAGTGACAGATTTACCATCCGTATCACACCCCGAGGTTGGAGAAACGGTCCCGGATTTCACCCGACCACTCGTAAATGATGAGTACTGGGAAGACACGGCATTATCGACGGTAACTGAGTCAGGACCAACGTTGTTAGTATTTCATCCAATGGATGGTGCATTCCCAACGACATACATGTGGAATGCAATCGATGATCATGGGTTTGGAGACGATGTAACACTCATTGGGGTATCAGTTTCATCGCCGTATGAGCACTCAAGTTTGCTTGAATCGCGTGAAATAGATGCACGACTTTATGCTGACCCATCTGCAGAACTCGCAGAGCAGTACAACATTCCAAACCCACTTGATGATATGACCGGAGTAACAGAGCATCGACCAGCTATATTCCTTCTTGATACCGAGAGGACGGTGCAATACGTGTGGGTTGCGACGGAGTGGCCAGCGTTTCCAGATTATGATGAAATTGCGACTGCTATCAGCGAACACACTTAGGAAATAGTAATGACACCTGATTCAGGTAGGGATAATTCAGATCGACGAACAAACGTAGACGACAAGAGATCACAAAGTGGGACTGACAGTAATACCGGTACCGATCTAGTCGGACAAACAATGGAAAATAATTCAACTGCGCTTTCGACCGCGGTGAAAGCGATTAAATCTGGAGAACCGGTGGTATATCCGACAGACACTGTCTACGGACTGGGTGTCGACGCATCGAACAGTGATGCCATAGAACGCGTATTCGATATCAAAGGACGAAACTATGATAATCCATTATCTCTCGCTGTTCAAAACATAAGCGCAGTCAAGCGCCACGCTAAACCAAGTGAGCGAGCAATACAGTTCATTCAGGCATTTCTTCCAGGACCGATCACTGTCGTTGTCGAACGCTCGACCACGATTCCGGATGTCCTCACTGCCGGACGAAACCGAGTTGGGATTCGAATCCCAGACAATGATATTGCATTATCATTACTCAAAAATGTGGCTCCAACGCCAGTAACAGCCACAAGTGCAAATCAGAGTGGAACTGGAAGTATTGTTCATCCAGATATGTTAGATCAGTCGATTCGAGAGAATGCAGCGATTGTCCTCGACGGTGGTGAAACAACTGGGACTGAAAGCACCGTTGTCGACCCTGCAGAAAATATTATTCACCGTCGCGGTGCGATGGCTGATGCAGTTATCGCCTGGTTGAGTGATATCGTCGGAACACGACCAATGATTGAATCATAGTGCGTACGTCTGTGTATTAATATTGTAACTGTTCAGTGGCTCTAGTTGTAAGATATTAATTTGAACATCGTCGTGTCTCTTTCTTCTTTAATTTTCTTATAGGCAGACAGTAATTCTGTGCAAATAGGCTCAAAGCCGTGGGCTTTTTGCATACGGCTCAGTAGGGCAGAATATGAATACTGGCGATACGATGACGCTTCGAGAGAGCGTTGTCCCAACCAAACCTGTAGAGACGATTATCTCTGAGAATATTATGACCGTGAGAAAACGGCACTTGATTTTGGGATAAGACAGATAATGAAGATAAATAATACTGAGCAACGCCGATTATTTGAGGAAAACTGGCTTATTGGCATGATTCATGACATTGATACTGATTTTTTGGAGGCTCTATAGATGAGCACAGAGGAGGGACAGACGGAGGGTGAACGGCTTGCGGAGTTGGCAAAGCGCCGTGGGTTCTTTTTCGGATCAAGCGGCGCATACGGCGGTGTTGCTGGATTTTATACCTTCGGTCCACAGGGGGCAGCATTAAAATCAAATGTTGAGGCTGCATGGCGGGACCGATTCACCGTCCGTGAAGGTAACTATGAGATTGAAGCACCAACGATTATGCCTGAACCGGTATTTGAGGCATCAGGACATCTTGATGGATTCGATGATATGCTCGTTGAGTGTCCTGATTGTAAGAAGGCTCACCGCGCAGATCATCTTATTGAAGATACGACGGACATTGAGGATGCAGAATCACTACCGATTGATGAAGTTGAGGCGTTAATCGTCGAATATGATCTCGTCTGCCCACGATGTCAATCGGCACTTGGCGGTGAACCGGTTGAGTCGTTTAATTTGATGTTTGATACCAATATTGGTCCAGGATCCGCATCATCAGGGTATCTTCGCCCAGAAACCGCACAAGGGATTTTTGTTGAGTTTCCACAGATCAAACAGTATGCAAGAAATACACTTCCATTCGGTGTCACACAAATTGGGCGAGCGTATCGTAATGAGATCTCACCTCGGAAGCGGATTGTTCGGACACGAGAGTTTACTCAAGCGGAGTTAGAGCAGTTTATTGACCCAGAACGTGACACGCCGGCGCTTGACGATGTTGCCGATGTTGCAGTGACGCTATATCCAGCACAGCAACAACAAAACGAGAATGGCGGATATATCGAGATAACCGTGGGCGAGGCAGTTGAGTCAGGTCTTATTGGTAATAGATGGATCGGATATTTCATTGGAATCGCACAACAGTGGTATGAGGCAATTGGCGTCGATACCAACCGATTTCGGTTTCGGCAACATCTGAGCGGTGAGCGAGCACACTACGCGGCTGAGTGCTGGGACGCTGAAAGTGAGGTTGATGAGGATTGGATTGAAATCGCGGGATTCGCTTATCGTGGAGAGTATGACCTTTCGAAGCATGCTGAGTATGGTGATGATGACTTCAGCATCTTCCAGGAATATGAAGAGTCAAAAACAGTTGAACGTGCTGTCGTTGATCCTGACATGAGTGTGCTTGGACCAAAGTTTGGTGCCCAAGCAGGTGATATTAAAACAGCGCTTGAGACACTTGTTGAACGAGATCCAGATGCATTCAGTGGAGATACTGTCGAGATTGAACTTGATGGAGATACAGTTGCAGTCGATACTGATGATACGAATTTTCATATAGAGACGCAAACCGTAAACGGTGAACATATTACACCACATGTGATTGAACCCTCCTTTGGAATCGACCGGACAGTTTACACGCTTTTGGCACACGGTTATCAAGAGGACACGATTGGTGATGAAAACCGGACGTATCTATCACTCTCGCCAAATGTTGCACCGACTGATGTCGGAGTCTTCCCCCTTGTCTCAAATGTTGAACAGCTTGTCGAGCGAGCCAAGGATGTTGTGAGTGATCTTCGGGAAGCAGGTTTAACTGTTATTTCTGATGATTCTGGGAGCATTGGTCGACGATATCGACGACAGGATGAAGTTGGAACACCATTTTGTGTCACTGTCGATCGTGATGGGATTGAGGACGAAGGAGTAGATACAGTGACAGTTCGTCAGCGAGACACGGGACAACAGATTCGAGCACCAATCACATTGGTCGCTGAGTTGATTCAATCTGTACAATCTGGTGAGGTGATATTCGAAAATCTCAGTAATACGTATGATGGCGTTGAGTGGGCGAATAAAACCGAGTAATAGGTCGTGACACCAAATTCCAATAAACCGGTAGGCAGCGATGTTGACACTGATACGCAGACAGAGTCAGACGTCTGTGCGGAATCATCTTCAGAAGCTGATCAGGTTGAATCGATCTTCACTCAAGTAAATAAAATGAAGATATCCACAAAAGCGACGGACCATTTATTATCAACATTTCATCACGGCGATGATGTCAATGTGATATCGGTCTCAGGTAATGAACTAAAACGTCGACTTGTTCATGTAAGTGGTACGGTGCTGCCAATATTATACGTCGCTGATATAATTAGTTGGTCAGCATTTGAGATAATTATGATTGGTGGGGCAGTAACGGCGGCTTTACTTGAGGGGGTTCGACTTCTTGTTGGGCTTGATTGGCACATCTATGATGAGCTTACACGGTCGTACGAAGAGCACAATATTGCTGGATATGCATTATACGCATTCAGTAGCACTGTAGTCATCATCGTGTTTATTCCCCTGATTGCGGTTCCAGCGATGATGATGTTAACGCTCGGGGATCCAATCTCTGGGCTGTTAGGCACCACGCGGGCTGCCGGGGAATCAAAACGCCCGCGTACACTCGTTACGATGTTCACTGTGTGTTTCATAATTGGGATGGTGTTTCTTTTTCCGGCAGCAGGAATCAAAGGGGTAGTTGCTGCTGGCGTCGCTGCTACTGGGGCGACAGTTGCGGACGGAATAAAGCCGGTTATTGGTGGTTACGTCATCGATGATAACGTTTCGATCCCACTGATAGCAGCGAACGGAGCAAGCATTATATTAGTTATATGCGGATATGGTCCGGTTATTTTACTTTAGTGATGCAGAATAGTAATTTGATATCGTTCTCGAAAAGATTTAGTAAGTGCCATTGAATTATGAAACAATGGATTGGCATTGGCTGGGTGTCTTCACCCCAATGGAGGGGGTCTCTATTGTGTCCATGAGTTACAACGTTATTGGTCAGATTCGACAGCGGCGACGGGCCATTTAGGCCCAAATATATTTTCATTCCGTATCTTGATAAAATCGTTTAGATATCGTTATACCATCTATAGACATCTCTATCTTTTTCATTCACAATATTAAACCGTGTATTTTATACGAAAGAGCGTCTGAGATGATCATATATGACACGTGCGGCACTCGCATTCTCTGGCGGGCTCGACACAACAGTATGCGTTTCACTTCTCAAGGAAGAGTACGGGTACGATGAAGTAATTGGTGTCACTGTTGATGTTGGACAGCCAGCAGCCGAATTCAAGGAGGCACAGGCGACAGCCGATGCACATGGAATCGACCTGCATGTTGTTGATGCAACAACAGAGTTTGTCAGTTTATGTTTTGATTCTGTCCGAGCAAACGCGACATATCAAGGATATCCTCTTGGGACAGCGCTTGCTCGTCCGATAATTGCAGAATCGATTATATCTGTGGCTACGGCTGAGGATTGCGATGCAGTCGCACACGGCTGTACGGGTAAAGGGAATGATCAACTTCGGTTTGAGGCTGTGTGGCGAAACTCGGATTTAGCCGTTATTGCACCCATTCGTGAACTTGAGCTGACGCGCGAGTGGGAACAAGAGTACGCTGCTGAGCATGATCTTCCGGTGCAAGCTGGGAATGATGGTGTCTGGTCAATCGATACAAACCTCTGGAGTCGGTCGATTGAGGGCGGAGAGCTTGAAAATCCGAACTACACTCCACCTGAGGATGTTTATGAGTGGACAGTCGACCCCGCGAATACTACTGAGACCGAACTGATCACTATCGGATTTGAGTCCGGATATCCGGTGACGCTCAACGGTGATGAGTACGACCCTGTTGAACTTGTTGAGACACTTAATGAAATCGCAGGAGAGCATGGTGTTGGGCGGACAGATATGATGGAGGATCGTATGCTTGGACTGAAAGTGCGCGAAAATTATGAACATCCCGCTGCAACAACATTATTGAACGCACATGAAGCACTTGAGGGGCTTGTTCTCACGAAAGATGAACGAGATTTCAAGCGTGATATCGACAATGAGTGGGCACAGAAAGGGTATGAGGGGCTCATCAATCACCCACTGATGGACGCATTAGAGGGATTCATCGATGCAACCCAACAGCGAGTGACCGGGACGGTGACAATCAAATTTGAGGGCGGACGAGCACGTCCAGTGGGTCGTGAGTCTGTCTCTGCTGCATACTCCGCGGATGCTGCATCATTCAATACAAGTTCAGTTGGCGAGATAACACAACAAGATGCAACAGGCGTTGCAAAATATCATGGTTATCAGGGTCGCATCGCGAATGCAGCTACTGAGACCAGCGAAAAGTAATTAATCATGAGTGAGGAGAACCCACCGAACGTTGCGAGCAACACTGACGAAACAGCGTCATCAGAAAATGTAGGTGTTGTCCGTCGTAAACGGTTTACCGGTGGTCCAGCTCGTGGGTTCCTCTCAAGTCTTGCTGCTGATGAGCGAATTTTTGCTGCTGACATTGCAGTTGACCGTGCACACGTTATCATGTTGATTGAGCAGGATATTATCGACTCAGCGACCGGAAAGATAATACTCACTGCTCTTGATTCGATTGAAACCGCGGGTCATGATGCACTTTCCGAGGGTGAAGATGTACATGAAGCGATTGAGACAGCTGTTATCGACCGGGTCGGTCCAGCAGGTGGAAAGATGCATACTGCACGAAGCAGAAATGATGAGGTTGCAACGTGTATTCGATATCAGCTTCGATCAGATCTTCTTCAGACAATCGATACGACATTAGGCTTACGAGAAGTGCTGCTTGAGGCTGGAAAAGTCCACACGGAAACACTAATGCCAGGATATACTCATCTCCAGTCAGCACAGCCAATAACTGTTGGACACTGGTTGTGCTCATATGCTGCCGGAATCGAACGTGACACGGCTCGGTTGCTTGATGTATACGATCGAGTAAATACATCACCACTTGGTGCTGCTGCATTTGCCGGGACGCCGTTCGATATTGATCGTGAGCGAACAGCGACCTTACTGGGATTCGATGGTATCCTTGAGAATACGATGGACGCTGTCGCTGGTCGGGACACCCTGATAGAGACTCTTAGCGCACTTGCAGCGCACGCAATAACACTGTCTGGAGTAGCTGAGGATCTCATAATATTTGCAAATAACGGATATATCGAACTTGCAGATGAATACGCCTCGACATCATCGATTATGCCACAAAAGGTCAACCCAGATACACTTGAACTTGTCAGGGCAGTCGCCGGAGATATCACAGGAGAATTAACTGGGTTGTTGACGACACTGAAGGGATTACCGCGAGCGTATAATCGTGACCTTCAGCGTGCAACGCCGCACGTTTGGAGTGCAATTGATGATATAACCGAAACAACGGCAGTTGTTGGTGGCGCAATCAAAACAGCACAGTGGAATAAAAAAGCGCTTGAAGCGGCTGCTGGAGATGGGTTCTCAACAGCAACAGGGATTGCGGATGCGTTAGCAATGACAGGGATTCCATTTCGAACTGCACATGAGGTTCTTACAATTGCAACCGACCGTGCAGACGGTGAAACACCGACAATTGAGATGTTAAATCATGCCGCTGAGGACGCCCTTGGTGAGTCACTGTTCACATACGTTGATCGGGAAACGATTATTGACGTTCTTGATCCAGCGATGAATGTCAGTGCTCGAGATTCTCAGGGGGGACCAGCGGCAACGGCTGTCGTTACCGCAATCGAAACATACGAGAACAATCATGCGACACACGTAGCCGAATATAAAACACGTCGCAATGAAATTGACAGTGCTAGTACGTTGTTGGACCAGGAGGTACAACAGTATGTCTGAGTATTATTCTCAGAGCTACTGGGGACTCTTGATCAACACAGTCGATGGTCCACCAGGACTGCGACGTCCCCATTGGGGATATATAACATATGAAATTTGACACTGATTTCAAATAAGCGGTCTGAGTGCCTATATGATGTCGTTAGTCACCTCTGAGTTACTGTAAATTATCTAACAGTTTCGATGGGTTTAAGTCTCCTCCTGGTACAGTAGTATACATGGTAGAAACCATCGTTGGAGAAGATCCGCTCAGTGGAGAGGAAATCGAAATCCCAGCCGATGCGGAGGTTGGCGAAATTGTTGATAGTCCCGCAACAGGAGCCGAGCTTGAGATTGTCGCTACTGACCCATTAACACTTGAAGAAGCTCCAGAACTCGAAGAGGATTGGGGCGAGTAAAATGAAAGTCGGACTGCTCTATTCTCGGATTCGACAGGATGAGAAGCTCTTGTTGTCTGAACTGCGGAGTCGTGGACACGAGGTCAAGAAAATCGACATCCGAGATGAGCAGTTCGATATCGCTGACCCACCAACAGCGGTCAGTAATGTCGATGTTGTTTTTGATCGCTGTTTGGCGACAAGTCGGAGCTATTACACGACACAGTTTTTAGAGGCACATGATATACCTGTCATCAACAGCGCCGAAACAGCAGATGTGTGTGCAGATAAGGTGAAAAATAGCCTTGCATTACAATCCGCAGGTATCCCAACGCCGCGAACAGAGGTATCATTCACCACCGACAGTGCAATGGAGTCTATCGAACGATTTGGCTATCCGTGTGTCTTAAAGCCGGTTATTGGCTCTTGGGGGCGACTTATGGCAAAAATTGAGTCACGATCTGCTGCGGAGGCTATTCTTGAACATAAGTCCACACTCGGTAATTATGAGCATAAGGTGTTCTATATTCAAGAGTTCGTTCCAAAGCCTGGTCGAGATATTCGTGTGCTTGCCGCTGATGGGAAGCCAATTGCTGCAATGACACGCGCTGCGGATCACTGGCTGACGAACGCTGCGAAGGGAGCAGAAGCATCCTCATTTAGTCTTGATGATAGGGCTCGTAAATTAGTTGCAGATGCATCAGCAGCTGTCGGAGGTGGGCTTCTTGGAGTTGACCTGATGGAGACTGGTAATGGTGATTACACAGTACATGAGGTCAATCACACCGTCGAATTCAAAGCGCTCAACAGTGCTGTTAATACTGACGTGCCGGGAGAGGTCATTGATTGGTTGGAGACAGATGTTGATACATCAGGTAATACCACTAATCGTGAGAATACCGGCGAGATGATTGGCGATGCGGAGGCAACATGAGTATGAACAAAACACGTACTGACAGTTATACTGCATCTGTTGTTGGCGGATCTGGATTTACTGGAGGGGAGTTACTCCGACTGCTTACACAGCATCCGTATTTCGAGGTTGTCCAAGCGACAAGCCGGTCAAAAACTCATAAAACTATTGGAAATGTACATCCAAACCTCCGATCAGTTGACCTACGTTTTACCGATCCGAGCGATCTTGAATCGGTTGATGTGCTCTTCGCGGCGACACCGCATGGCGTTTCAATGCAGCAGATTGACACATTTACTGCAGCCGCCGACACCGTCATTGATCTATCGGCGGACTTTCGATTAAATTCAGTTGAGCAGTATAATGAATGGTATGACGGACACGCCTGTCCAGAGTATCTTGAGGATGCAGAGTATGCCCTTCCAGAGATCAATCGATCGAATCTTGCTGGTGCATCATTGATTGCTGCCGGCGGGTGTAATGCAACAGCAACAATCCTTGGCTTGAACCCACTGTTTGATGCAAATATTCTTACCGGTGACGAGCAGGTCATTGTTGATCTGAAAGTTGGCTCCTCGGAGGGTGGGACTGGGGGTGGAGATGCCTCAAGTCATCCTGAACGATCAGGTGTTGTGCGACCGTATGCGCCAACAGGGCATCGACATGAAGCTGAAATTGAGCAGTTTCTTGGGCTCTCGGTGTCATTCACCGCACATGCAGTTGAGATGACCCGAGGGGCAAGTGCGACCTGTCACGTATTTCCATCTGATCCTGTCTCAAATAGCGACCTGTGGGGTGCATATCGCAATGCGTATGCTGAGGAACCATTTATGCGGACAGTCGCAGGCGGTGGCGGTGTTTATCGATATCCAGAGCCGAAATCAGTCGCCGGAAGTAATTACGCTGAGGTTGGATTCGAACGTGACCCGAGCAATCACCGACTCGTTGTTTTTTCAGCAATTGATAATATGATGAAGGGCTCTGCTGGACAGGCAGTTCACGCAGCGAATATTGCGCTTGGAGTTGATGAGACGGTGGGACTCGAATTTACAGGATTACATCCGGTGGGAGCACCCTAACAATGGAACAGACGGACACAACCGGATTGGCTCACTCAGACGTCCCGGTCGTTGTGAAAATTGGAGGTGCTCGTGCGGTAGATCCAGCTGATGCAATTGAAGATATCGCCGCAGTTGTCGCTGATGGGCGAGATATCGTTGTTGTTCATGGAGGGTCAACAGCTGTAGATGAAACGCTTGAAGCACTCGATGAAGAGCCAAGATACGTCGAGACACCCGAAGGGATTGTTGGGCGGTTCACGGATGAGAAGACAATGGAAGTGTTCTCGATGGTACTTCCAGGAAAAATTAATACGGATCTTACCGTTGCCCTGCAGTCTGCAGGTGTCAATGCATTAGGATTATCAGGTGTCGATGGAGGATTGCTCTGTGGTCCTCGGAAGTCAGCGGTTCGTATTATTGAGGATGGACGAAAGAAAATCGAGCGTGGAGACCATTCAGGGAAGATTGAGACAGTGAATACGTCACTACTAACAACGTTACTACAAGATAATTATACACCGGTGGTTACAGTTCCGATGCTTGCCGATGATGGGGTTGCAGTTAATGCTGATGCGGATCGTGCCGCTGCAGCGATTGCTGGAGCACTCAATGGAGAATTAATTGCACTTACTGATGTTGCCGGCGTATATCGCGACCCTGATGATGAGTCGACACTCATCGAATCAGTCCAAACACCAGCAGAGTTGGATATACTAAATGACGCTGCAGAAGGCTTTATGAGAAAGAAAATAATGGCTGCTGAGGAAGCACTCAACAGCGGTGCAACGACTGTGATAATTGCAGATGCAAACGTGGCAGACCCAATTACTGCTGCGCTGTCCGGTTGTGGTACCCATATCGACACGAACGCAGTTGAATCGGAGATGAACGTAATTGACAATCAGGAGCAGACACAATGACTGGCGGATTTGTATTTTCTGAAAAACCAATCGAAATCGAATCTGGAGAAGGGGCATATTTGTATGGAAGCGATGGAACAGCGTATCTTGATTTTGGCGCTTCATACGCTGTTGCATCTATTGGTCACGCACATCCAGCAGTGACTGAGGCTGTCCAACAGCAAGCAGCTGATTTGACATACGTACAAGCCTCATACCCCGTTGAGACACGAACTGACCTTTATCAGAAACTCGCAACACTCGCACCTGGAGACATTGAGAACGTCTGGCTGTGTAATTCAGGAACCGAGGCAAATGAAGCAGCGATGAAGTTCGCACGATCGGCTACCGGGCGGTCAAAGATTGTTGCGACGAAACGTGGATTCCACGGACGGACAATGGGAGCACTGGCGATGACGTGGAAAGATAAATACAAAGCGCCGTTTGAACCACTTGCCGGTGGTATTGACTTTGTTCCGTATGGTGACCCAGAAGCACTGACGGCAGCTATTGATGAAGAAACTGCAGCAGTCTTCCTTGAGCCGGTACAAGGTGAGGGAGGAATCCATCCAGCCGAAACAGAGTATCTGAGACGTGCTCGCGAGGCGACAGAGGACACAGGCGCGGCGCTTGTATTCGATGAAATTCAAACAGGCGTTGGTCGAACTGGATCGCTATGGGCCTCCGATGGGGCTGGGGTGACACCAGATATTCTAACGACTGCAAAAGGAATCGCTAATGGTATGCCATTAGGGGCAACGCTCGTTCGTGACTGGATTGCAGAAGATAGTGGTGACCATGGGTCAACGTTCTCCGGCACACCAGTCGTCTGTGCAGCAGCAAATGCAACTCTTGAGACAATCGTCGAAGAAGATGTTCCAGGAAACGCTGCTATGATTGGAGAACATCTACAAGCGTCGATTGCGGATGCAGTTGAAGACCATGATCTCCCAGTCCGCGAGATTCGTGGCGAGGGATTGATGATTGGTGTTGAAGTGAAACGCGGGGCAAATCGAGTATTAAAGAACCTCGCGCTATCTGAGCAAGTGCTTGCACTTCCTGCCGGTCGAACAGTCGTGAGGTTGCTTCCCCCGTTGAATATTGATAAAACGCACGCTGACACATTCGTTGAGTCATTTATCGAGGTACTTGGATGAATAACGTCGATGACCATGCTCGTGCTGATGATTGTGCCCATGCACACACAACCGAGGAGAATGAGATCATCAATAACGCGACTATCGTTACCGATGGTGGTACCTCATTCACGACGAATCACAATGCATTCGATGTGCAGCCGGAGTTGACAGATGGACTCAGTGATACACAGACACTCCTAGCTGATCTTGTATCAATTCCATCAACCTCGGGTGATGAATCAGCAGCAGCTGAGCGATTATGCCGATTCTTCGAATCACATGGTCGCGACGCGTGGATTGATTCAGTCGGGAATGTCCGTGCACCAGCTGATGATAGTGTATTATTGACATCACATATCGACACTGTCCCGGGAGATATACCTGTTGAGGTTCAAAACGGAGTACTATGGGGTCGAGGAAGTGTTGATGCGACCGGACCGTTAGCAGCAATGGCTGTTACTGCTGTCAAAACTGATGTTTCCTTTGCTGGAGTTGTCCGTGAAGAGACGACATCTGCTGGCGCATGGCATCTTGTTGAGAACCGTACACCCCCGGAGATCGTCATCAATGGTGAGCCGTCTGGGTGGGATGGAATCACCCTCGGCTATCGCGGAATGCTCTCAGGGAAATATGTTGCAACGAGTGAACTTGGTCACTCATCGCGACCAGATGACAATGCAATTCAATCAGCGGTAAATTGGTGGTCAAGCGTTGCTTCATTCTTTGAATCCGAAGATACTGAAAATGCTGATGGCGTGTTCGAGACGGTCACCACAAAGCCAGTCGCATTTGATGGCGGTCCAACTGAGGATGGGCTTGTCGTTGAATCAACTGTTGATGTCCAGTTCCGTGTGCCACCGAAATATACAATCGAAGATGTTCGGGAGGTAGCTGAAGGCGAATTGAGCGATGGGAGTGTCCATTGGGAAAAGCCGATTCCACCGGTCATGAAAAGCCCTCGAACAGATGTGGCACGAGCATTTCGCGTTGCAATCCGCTCGGCTGGTGGTGAACCACGGTTGCTACGGAAAACTGGAACGAGTGATATGAATATTTTCTCTGGAGCCTGGGATTGCCCGATGGCAACGTATGGTCCTGGCGATTCAGATCTTGACCATGCACCGAATGAACATCTTGATCTCGCAGAATACGATGGTGCAATCTCGGTGCTTGTGGATGTCTGTGATCGACTCACAAATTCAGAGTCAAATACATCCACTGCAACAGACCCAGATACAGAGTCTGAAACGGATCGACATCAGATAGATAGCGGACAAAACCCTGCTGAGATAGACCCAGAGCTGACCAGAGCATGATTGTGAAATCATTGTCGAGTCGATGAAGCCACTAACATCAACGCATGACACAACAACGGTAATAATACTAATACTGACTTTGCGATTGAATAGCGCACCGTAAGCTGCACCCGAGCTCATAATTAAATACTGAAGTCAAGAACAAATGCAAAAAGAGAGGATATAAATGCCCAATTCAAATGATTTTCTTGATATTGATGATCTAACCACAGCTGAACTACAGAGTATTCTGGGTCAGGCAACTGCACTCAAACGCGGCAATGATGATACACAATTCCCCAATAGAACACTTGGGATGCTTTTCGAGAAACCAAGCACACGGACACGGATTTCGTTTGAAACAGGAATGACAGAACTCGGCGGGCATGCAATTTTTTTGGGGCCTGACGATATTCAGTTAGGACATGGTGAACCATTGTCTGATACTGCAAGAGTTCTTTCAGGCTATGTTGATGTCGTGATGGCTCGATTATTCGATCATGATGACCTTCTTGAAATTGCCGCTCATGCCGATATTCCCGTAATTAATGGACTTACTGACGATGCACACCCCTGTCAAACGCTTGCAGATCTTTTGACAATTAAAGAGGAATTTGACGGGTTTGATGATGTGCAGGTGGTATGGATTGGAGATGGGAACAACGTTGGACAGTCACTCGTGATCGGCGCGGCGATGGTCGGGCTTGATTTGACTATTGTCACTCCGCCAGGATATGGAATGGACCAGTCAGTGCTGGAACAGGCGGCTGCACTTGGTCAGCCACCAACGGTTGCTGATACCCCGGCGGCTGCTGTAAATGGTTCAGATGTCGTATACACCGATGTGTGGATTTCGATGGGACAAGAAGAACAACGCGATAAAAAGTTAGCAGCTTTCGAGGGATATCAGGTTAATGAATCATTGTTAGCAGATAGCGACGCTCAGGTGATGCATTGTCTTCCAGCACATCGCGGTGAAGAAATCACAGATGAGGTATTAACAGGCACTCAAACGCTTGTTTGGGAACAAGCTGAAAATCGGCTACACGCACAAAAAGGACTTCTCGTTGAGTTACTGTCCAAGAATTAATGCGATGAATCACTGAAACTGAGCATGAATTCAAAGCCAAAATCAAAGCCACGCATATCAAGCATTTGAGTTTAAAGTTGAGAGTATATACCCCGGAGATAATGACAGTTATGTGCGCTCAGGATGCAGCACGGTCGATTACTACAATGTAGTCCAGCCTTGACACTGAAATGCAAGTTCTTCAGTAATGGTAACAGGAGTCTATGAATATAAAATACACAGAAACGTTACCATCTTAGCGAGAATGATCTGTGCGAGAGTTTTAATCTAATCAAGAGACAACATTCTGTGTGTCGACAACTGGTGACTACGAACGGTTCTTTCCGTATGAAGAGCCATATCCAAACCAACGCTCGGCGATGGGTGAGATTGCCGAAGCACTTGATGAGCAACGAGACGTTCTCTTAGAAGGAGCACCTGGAACAGGAAAAACGCTCTCTGCACTGTGTCCGGCGGTTGAATATGCTCGACGAACTGACAAGACAGTTGTCATCACAACGAATGTCCACCAGCAGATGCGGCAATTTGTCTCGGACGCACGGGCTATTGTTCACAATGACGTGGATTCAATTCGCGCTGTGGTGTTCAAAGGCAAATCATCAATGTGTCATATTGATGTTGATTATCAGGAGTGTCAAACACTTCGAGACACAACGCGGAGTCTTGTAGATAAAGAGCGCGAACGTACACAACTTCGTGAGCAAGCGACAGCATTGCTGGATGAGATTCGTGAGGGAGACGATGGAGCCGCGTCAGCGCGAACTGCGGTGACGGATGAACTTGAGTCAGTTACATCCGAAATTGAGGATCTTTCTGCAGGAAATATCTGTGAATATTATCATAATAATCTTACAGAAACAGACTCAACTGACGCATTTTTTGAATGGTTATTTGACGACGTCCGAACAGCTGAAGAGGTGTATGAATATGCCGATGAACGTCAGCTATGTGGATATGAACTTCTAAAAGAGGGTATTGAGGGTGTTGATCTGGTTATCTGCAATTATCATCACCTACTTGACCCAGCGATTCGTGAGCAGTTTTTCCGATGGCTCGGTCGTGACCCAGATGATATTGTGGCTGTATTTGATGAGGCTCATAATATTGAATCAGCCGCGCGTGATCACGCCGGACGGACGCTGACAGAAAACACGCTCGAGGAGGCATTAACCGAAATTAACGACTGTGAGGATTCACGTGCTGAACCTGCAACAAATGTATTTGAGGCGTTCCTCACAGCACTTCGAAGGACCTCCGATGATTCGTTTGGGTTTGGTGAACGTGAGCAGGTTACATCAGAGTGGTATGATCTCACGATTACGAATACTGATCGGCGAGATGATTTGACACTTGAGTTTCTCAAACAGTACGAGGGTCGTGGGATTAATACTGAAATTGATCTTGCACGGCAACTCGCTGAGTCGATTGATTCACAGCATGAAACGGCGTACAAAAATGGGGAGACAGCAACACGAAAAGAGTGTCAGTCACTACAAGCAGCGTCATTCCTTGATGCATGGATGACAGATAATGATACCGTCGATACCCACCCAATAATTTCAGTTCGGCGCGATGAAGGGACGAATGAGGTGTACGCCCGCGCAGAATTATATCGATGCATTCCACGAAGTGTTACTGCAGATCTATTTGATGAAGTTCACTCGAGTGTGTTAATGTCGGCAACATTACGACCATTCGACGTCGCTGAAGATGTGCTCGGGCTATCAGATCCGGTTCAGATGGCGTATGATCTGGCGTACCCGGAAGATAATCGTCGAACGCTTGCGATTAAAACACCAGCATTGTTTAGCTCAGCACGGAACGATTCCGATACTCAAAGGATTATCGCAGACACACTTGCGGATGCTGCACGCTTCACGCCTGGAAATGCACTGTTTTTCTTCCCATCGTACGCAGAAGCCGAACGGTATGCAACGCAACTCAGGCAACACGACGCTGTATTCAAACCAGTGATGCTCGATGAATCAGGCACTGAGACAGAACCACTCAGACAGTCGTTTGTTGATCATAGTGGATCTGTGCTCTGTACCTCACTGTGGGGAACGCTCGCAGAAGGCGTGAGTTTCGATGATGATGATGCACGGACCGTTGCCGTCGTTGGGGTCCCGTATCCACATCTTTCTGAGCGGGCTGAAGCGGTCCAGAACGCATATGATCGGGCATATAGCGGTCAAAAAAACGCCGGATGGCAATATGGAATTGAAATTCCAACGATTCGGAAAACACGGCAGGCACTTGGTCGAGTTATTCGTTCACCATCAGACTATGGAGTGCGTCTTCTTATCGATAAGCGGTATACACAAGAAAGCGCCGAGATGGGAAAATACGGCGTTCGAGGTCAATTCCCACCTGAAGAGCGTGCGGAGTTAATCGATGTTGATCCATCAAAAGTGCAGTTTGCGCTATTAAATTTCTATGATGATCTTGATGCATATGATGGAGCAGTACCATCACCGTCTCCCTAGCCGAACAGCTGATACCGCTTCAGGACAAAGCGAAATATAATGAGTACACAACCGCCGGGCCCAAACGGGGTGCCGGTGTTTGGCAATAGTCGTCAGTATGCAAGCGACCCGTTCACTTTCCTTCGAAGCGTCGCAGACGCTTACGGTGATGTGGTGCGATTCAGTCTTGGACCACTTGATACGTACATGCTGACAAATCCGGCAGACATTGAGCGTGTATTGGTCACAGATGACCCGAAATATCAAAAACCAGACTTCCAAGATGATGCTATCGGAACACTCCTTGGGGATGGGTTACTGATGAGTGAGGGTGAGACATGGCAGAAACAACGACGACTCGCACAGCCAGCTTTCAGCCCAAAGCGAATCACGTCGCTTGCGGAGACAATGACCGACCACACAAGAGGGATGATTAATCAGTGGGAGGCTGGGGATATCAGAGATGTTCATCTTGAGATGGCACGCGTAACGGTACGAATTATTGTTGAAGCTATGTTCGGTTCATCATTGACTGATGAGCAAACAACAGCGGTTCAGGAGAATCTTGAACCACTTGGAAAACGTTTTGAGCCGGATCCGCTTCGATTCATTATTCCAGACTGGGTGCCGACACAGGAAAATCGAGAATATCATGAGTCAGTCGAAATACTTGAAGATGTAATTGATGAGATTGTCTCTGAACGGTTAGGGACTGAGACGGATGCAGATATTGACCCCGGTGCGAGCAATGACGCCGACCCAATGGATTTACTATCTATCTTGCTCCGAGCAAAGCAACGCGGTGAGCAGACAGATAAACAGCTTCGAGATGAGATGATGACAATGTTATTGGCTGGTCATGATACCACGGCGCTTACGCTGACTTATACATGGTATCTTCTCTCGGAGCATCCAGAAGTGAGAACCCAAGTATATGAAGAGATTGCATCAGTCTGTGGTGGGGAGACGCCAACAATGTCTGATACTCGATCGTTCGATTACATCGAACGTGTCTTACAGGAGGCGATGCGGCTATATCCACCGGTATATGTCATTTTCCGTGAACCACAGGTCGATGTGAGACTCGGGGGATATCGAATCCCAGCCGGATCAGCAATTATGTTACCACAATGGGTCGTGCATCGGTCGCCGCGGTGGTATGATAATCCAACGGCGTTTGACCCAGATCGATGGCGTCCAAAGCGTCGAGCCGATCGACCACGATTTTCGTATTTCCCGTTTGGAGGAGGACCACGTCACTGTATTGGTAAGCACTTTTCAATGCTAGAGGCAAAGCTCATTTTAGGAACTGTTGCACAGGAGTATGAATTAGATTACGTTCGGGATCGTCAATTTGATCTTCGAGGATCGTTGACGATGCATCCTGATGAGCCGATGGGAATGCGAGTCACCGAGCGCTAAGATTGATTTGAGCAGCATTTTCGCGGTATCGATTATCCCATATCTGAAGCGTATTGACGCTCCATTTAATTGGGTCGATTGATCGTTGTTTGATAAACTGTACTGCATCTGCGGTCTCACCGCCACGTGCGAGTGTTACGTGTGGAACATAATCACTACCCTCAAGACCAGCAATAGCATCAAATGATTTGCATAGATAATTGTGTAGTGTCATGAGCGATTGACTCTCGACAGCGAGATAGACAACAGGAGCAGTCCCTCCTGGTGGATTCTCAAAGAAATCAATGCCGGTGATCGATACCTCAATTTGATTTGGGGTAGTCGATGATGTGAGGATCGGGCGAAGTCGTTCACGAAGCACAGGGAGTGAGATGTCTGCAGATATTTGTCCGCCACGTGGCGTGGTAGTGTCCGTTTCGAATCGCTTGAGCACGAGCGTCTGCCGCTCTCGTCGGTTGTCAAAGGCCATCAGCTCAGCGTGAAGACTACTCGTGAGCTGTGATATCTTGGGTGGAAGCGGAATATTGAGACTAAACATTAATAGATTATATATGACTCAATCAAAAAGCCTCACCGTTCAAATGATGTTCAGTTCAATTCCGACTAACTCTCAGTCATCTATTCATTACCGCGGCGGTGATTAGAGTGGCATTTAAATTAAATAACCGTTATAATTTTATCTACCGACTCTGCTAATCACAAGTATGTCTCATCAGCGTATACCGCCAGGATCTGAAGAGTCACCAAAACAAACAAACTCAGAATTAAATCAAAGTTTATTCGCATGGATCCGAAATCATCTGAAATCATGGTCGGGTCGATATATCTCGATGCGGGTCACTGCCCGAATAGGACATCAAGATTGATCGGTAGGCAGACCAGATAATCGCTTGACTGGATTGTTTATCAATGTCAGTCTAATCACTCTGTTGACTCGCGAACAGTGATGACAGGAACCGGTGAATGCCGGACAACTCTTTCCGTAACGCTTCCCACAAGATAGTGATCAAGCCCGGTCCGACCGTGTGTTCCCATCACCACAGCATCAACTGGTTCGTCTGTAGCTATTTCAAGTATCGACTCATGTGGGATTCCCTGAGTAACTGTTTGTTCGGTGTCGGTATCATCAGGCATTCGCTCGATTGCATCTTCAGTTGCTGATGTCGCATGTTCATGTTCAGCGTTTTCCCACGCGTCAGGGGCAACACCACTACTTGGGCTATTGAACCGACTACGTCCATCAGCGACAGAAAGAACATGAACGGTACTATCAGCAAGAGCAGCCAGTGACCCGGCGTGATCGGCTGCGATCAATGAAGCGGTGCTCCCGTCTGTCGGTAAGAGAATTGTCTCATACATGAACTAGATCCCACCAGTAGCCATCATAAGTAGTGCTACAGCGATAACAGCGAATAATCCCCCGACAAATGTTTTAATCGTATCTGTACTGAGCGCATTCGAGACGTATGGAGCGATTTGTCCGCCAAGGACGGTTGCTGGAACAGTAAATATGACCATATTCCACGGTGTTGAGGCAAGACTGATGCTATGTCCGCCAACCAAACCCCCACCGAAGATATGCACAATCGAGGCAAGAACAGCTGTTAACGCAACGACAATATGATTTGTTCCGATAGCAACGCGAACTGGAACCTTTGTTCCAAGCATTGAGATAATACCAAGCTCGCCAACACCGAATCCGGCTAGTCCCTGGAAGATTCCACCAATACTATAATTCCCGAATCGACGGACGTACCCAGCACGGGTATATTGATAATTATCACCTTGACGATCAACGCGTGTGACCTGTCCATTTTTATCTGTGCTGACGCCAGCGGGTCCAAGTTTATCTTCATCGTTCGGTAGTGATGAAACGCCACCATCAGACGCCGTACGGTCTACACTTTGTTCATCAGCACCGTTCTCACCGGATGCGTCATCGTCATGTTCGTGTTCAAGATCAGTCTGGAACAATAGATATGAAGCAGCAAGCAACGCAATTGCGAGGAGCCCATGGAACAATGGCTCCGGAATAATGAATGACAGAAGTGCGCCCCCAACAACAAATGGAATTGCGCCAGCAACAAGTGCGACTGATAGTCGACGATCAACGAGTCCATATTGAATAAACGCAACAGCTGAACTTGAGAGCCCAAATGCTTCACTAATTAATCCGACTTTGACAAGCGTTTCAGGTTCAAGTGGGTGAGCGAAGATTGGGAAAATAAAGATCAAAAACGGGACAAATACCGCAGAGCCGCTGATCCCGACAGTATTGACCATTGTCGCACCAAGAAGGAAGGCTGGGAAGAGCCACCAGTATTGAAGCCAGTACTCAATGCCCACATTCGTTGGCGTCGGGGCAACAAGGAATACCGTTGTAATAAATGCAATCGGTGCAATCAGGACGAATATATGCTGGTATCGCAGGAACGACTTCTGAATACCATTGTATGAGACGGAACTCATGAATCTAAAATGAATCTAATGTAATTTCTGTCGAAAAAAGCTATTTTACTGTTAATGATGCTAACCGAGGATGATGATTCGATATGAAAGATCTTGAACGAAAAACAATACTCTGTGGCATGTTATGTCATCCTCTCATCCGCGTTATGCTGTCGAAGACTGCTGAATTGGGCAGACAATAAATGATGTCGTACCATAATATATTATTTCGATTCATCAAAATAAAACTTCATATCTGCGGAATATATCTATTATATGATCATAAGACCCGTCTGAACGATTCATTTTCGTTCGTGTCATAATTACTGATAATTAAGTATAAAATGCCATAGAAGCAACATTTTTTACCTCCAATAAAAAGGTTCTGTGTCGTCTCTTCGTGTACGCACAATCATCAATTCGTATCGTTGGATGATGGCGATGCGAGTGGGTCTTGTCCAGGGTTAACCCCGCTTTTTCCATCTTTAGCCTCATTATCTTTCAATCCAAACTCACGTTGGAGATCACGGATCTGGTCACGGATATCAGCAGCAAGTTCGAACTCGAGATTTGAAACGGCTGATTCCATTCGTTCTTCAAGTGTCTCAATCTGTGCACGCGCTTCCTCTTTATCAACTGGAGTTTCAGTCGTTGTTGTTGTGGAATCACTATCGCTTCCCGGGAGATTTGTCTCACCGATTGACTTTTCGATAGTCTGCGGATCATATCCGTGTTCCTGATTATATTTTCGTTGGATCTGTCGACGTCGACGAGTTTCATCAATTGCTGCTGACATCGAGTCTGTGACTTCATCCGCATAGAGGATCACCTCCCCTTCGACATTACGCGCTGCGCGACCCATTGTCTGCACAAGCGTCGTTTCAGATCGAAGGAATCCTTCCTGGTCAGCGTCGAGAATGGCGACAAGTGATACCTCCGGGATATCGAGTCCTTCACGAAGGAGGTTAATCCCAACAAGAACATCAATCGAGCCAAGCCGAAGGTCACGAATGAGCTCATGTCGTTCAAGCGTATCAGTCTCATCGTGCATATACGCCACATCAACACCGGCTTCTTCAAGAAATTCAGTCAGGTCCTCCGCCATTCGTTTTGTAAGTGTCGTGACAAGGACTCGTTCATTACGCTCAACGCGTTCGTTGATTCGATTTAGTAGATCATCAACCTGACCGGTTGCATCTGCTATCTCGATTGCAGGGTCGATAAGATGTGTCGGTCGGACAATTTGCTCAACTATCTGTTCGGAGTGATCACGCTCATATGTACCGGGCGTCGCTGAGACATACAGTCTCGTTCCAGTTTTTTCTCGAAACTCTTCAAAGGTAAGCGGGCGATTATCGTATGCTGTTGGGAGGCGGAATCCATTCTTTACAAGAGAATCTTTACGAGATTTATCTCCTGCAAACTGTCCTCGAATCTGTGGAAGCGTCTGATGAGATTCATCAACAACGGTCAGGAAATCATCAGGAAAGTAATCTAATAACGTATGTGGCGGGTCACCAGAGTCTCGACTGGACATATGAACTGAATAGTTCTCAATGCCTGAGCAGTATCCTGTTTCTCGAAGCATCTCAATATCAAATGTCGTTCGCTCTTCAATCCGTTGTGCTGCGACGAGATCACCCTGACGCTCAAAGTATTGAATCCGGTCGTTCATTAGCGTTTCAATCTCACCAACAGCTGATTCGAGTTTCTCTTCAGGAATCGAATAATGCTCTGCAGGGTGGACAAGTACGGCTGGTTCCTCAGAGACAACATTCCCAGTAAGTGGGTCAAGTTTTGATAATCGGTCGATCTCATCGCCCCAGAATTCAATCCGGACAGCATAGCGACCGTACATCGGATATACTTCGACGGTATCACCACGGACGCGAAAAGTTCCCTGCTGGAAGTCAACATCATTGCGTTCATAATTTAGATCGACAAGTTGTGCAAGGAGTTCGTCCCGATTAATCTGATTACCAACCTCGAATCTGAGAGCCATATCAGTGTAGTTCGCCGGGTCACCAAGTCCATAGATGGCAGAGACTGACGCAACAACAATGACATCATCACGCGTGAGAAGTGAGCGAGTCGCTGAATGACGAAGTCGGTCAATCTCTTCGTTTATTGAGAGATCTTTATCGATATAGGTGTCTGTCTGCTCCACATATGCTTCCGGTTGGTAATAATCGTAGTATGAGACAAAGTATTCTACTGCGTTATCTGGAAATAACTCGCGGAATTCTTCGTATAATTGCGCCGCTAAGGTCTTATTATGCGCAATGACAAGCGTTGGTCGCTGGAATTCTTCGACGACCCAAGAAACGGTATTTGTCTTTCCAGATCCTGTGACACCCAATAAGGTTTGTTCGTCCATCCCAGAGTGAAATCCTGATGCAAGCGTATCAATTGCATCCGGTTGATCGCCCGCTGGGTCAAAAGGAGCGTCAACACGGAAATCGCGGTCAACCGCCGGTCGATCAGGCGAGAGCGGCCCCGACTCGGAGGTGTTACTCATTGTGAGCTTTTTATAGGTCGATATACTTGAGCGAGTTGGTCAATACGATGGAGATTAATTCAGTTCATGTGAATATGATACCGCTCAATGATCATAATTACTAGAAATTCCATATCTCATAATCGTAATGTCCCGAAATACTTTGAGCTACGATGATATATGATATTGTATGAGCCGAGAACAACTGCAGAGTGCGAGTGAAAACCTCCGTACAGCAAGCGAAGCTGCGGACGGGACTATTCAACGAACGCTATATGAGCAGTCAAACGATATCGCAGAACTGGCGGCGCGCAATCAGGAAATAAATCAGGGTCAGATTAATGAACGATTGGGTAATCTTCAAACGCTCATAGAAACGATTGAAGATACAGATAACATTTCAGCGGATGTTACTGATCATGTCGATCAAGCCAAATCTGACCTTGCGACACTCCGTGGTGACTCTGATATGAGTGATCATTGACTGTATCGTATTTAATATAAATTCGGTGAAAAAAGAAATCACATAGATTCTAAAGCAACAGATTACTCGAACAGCCGCTGAGCGAGTTATACAGATTCGAGGAGAATACCTGCGTCTGTAGCCGCAGGACAGAATAGGATGAATCCGACAACTCTTTCGGTTTTTCACAGTCGATGGCAGACTTGGATATTCAATATACCGAATTGTGTCTATACTTTTCATCTCATAACATGTAATGTACAGAAAAGATGCTGAATACAACCCGCAGTTACGTTGCACATATTACGAACCACCAACAAGTTCGTGATGATCTCGATCAGTGCGGGTTTTCTGCATCAAAACTGTGGAACGTCGCACGCTACTACAGCGAACAATGGTGGAATGATGACGGTGAACGGTGAGATACCCGACGAAACCGAGTTGAAATCGGAGTTAAAGACTCACGAGCGGTATCCTGATTTACATTCTCAGTCAAGTCAAGTCAGCGAGTTCTTGAAGAGCTTGCTGAAGCGTTCACTGGGTGGTACAACTCTGATGATGGCAATAATCCACCAGGTTTCCGAAAACATGGCGACCGACATCCACGTTCTACCGTGACGTGGAAGAAGAAAGGTATCAAACACGATGACAAACACGAGCAACTGCGCCTCTCAAAAGGTTCCAACCTGAAACAAGGTCGGTCTGACTTCATTCTTGCAGAGTACGAGACACGACCTGATGTAACGGTTGAGAACATTCAGCAAGTGCGTGGCGTTTGGAATGGTGATATGCGGGAACTACATATCGTATGCAACAAACATATACCAGTTGAAGATGCACCCGGTAATCAGACGGCTGGTATTGATCTCGGTATCAAGAACTATCTTGCCATTGACTACGAAGGCGGAGCAAGTGAACTGTATCCGGGCAATATACTGAAAGAAGACAAGCACTATTTCACGCGCAAGGAGTACCAGACCGAAGGCGAGACCGGTTCGTCAAAACGTGCACGGAAACGGAAGGCTCAGTAAAAACTCTCCAGACGCAAACGCAAAGACCACTTCCTGCATACTCTCAGCAAGCATATTGTCCAACGTTGCGTCGAAGAGGGTGTAGCAGAGATAGCCGTTGATGATCTCAGTCTCAGTGATATTCGTGAGGATGACAGTGGTGAGTCCCGCAACTGGGGGCACGCAGGCAACAAGAAGTTACACGGTTGGGAGTTCGCACGATTCACCGATCTGTTGGAGTACAAGGCTGAAGAACACGGCATACTGGTAACACGGACTGATGAGGAACACACCAGTAAGACATGCTCATGTTGTGGTCAAATCAGCGACAGCAACCGTGTTGAGCGTGGGCTGTACGTCTGTGATTCGTGCGGTGTACCGATGAACGCAGATGTGAACGGTGCGGTGAATATTCGCCGACAGATAACTCAGAGTCCCCCGACTGGGGATATGAGTAACGGCTGGTTGGCACAGCCCGGAGTGTTCCTGTTCGCCCGCGAGAGCGGGTCGTTTAATCCGAGAGAACAGGGAAGGGAAGGGATACTGTAAACCATAATCTCCCACCGCTTGGGATTCCTGCGTCTTCAGTTCAGGCGCAGGAGGATGTCAAAATAGCATGCTAATATTAACAGACATTCTTTGGCTTGATTCCCATCTGCTCGAGCGAGTCGACATATTCAGTATATGCTGCGTCAATGACTGCATCGGCACTGCTTTGTGCACGCTCCCATGCGGTGTCACTGTCACAGGTCGAATTCAGTGCTGTGATTACACGGTCACGGTCAGACTCAATCGCACTTTTGAGATCACGGAACTCACCAGCCGTTTTTGGCTCAGCGTTTCCAACAAAGAATCCAATCATTTGACTAACCTGCTCAAGCATAACAAGTGAACGTGCTAGAAGTCCACCGAGTCGAGAAGGGGTCATCTCCATTGATTCTAAGACATCATACAACTGAGGATCAGTAACTGTCTCTATTTGTGATACATCAGGGTCAAGATTAACAGCACGTTCACCCGCATCAGTCGCGATAACGGTAAATAGTGTATCCGGATCCATTTCATCAATTTCATCTGTGTGATGATCTTCAGTTGAATTCTCAGACTCACTCCATGCGTCAGTGACCGTTGAAACTGCATCTGCATTGACTGCTGCTGCAGCGCGAACGACTGCACCATCCATCTCGCCATTAGTTATAGCATACATTGCTTTTGAGGAACCGAGTCGAGAAAACGCCGTTTCGTGGTCATCTCGGAGTGTCGCTGCAAGGTCTGAGGCATCCATCATATAGCCGCCAATTCGAGATGCGACTGTTTGTACCCATCGTTGCCATCAGGACTTTTTAATTGTAAGCTATTCATCTGTGTAGCCTGCACTAAGTGACCGCGAATCGAAGCAGTTCCAATGTTGTCGTTGTACTCATCAGATACTAGCTTATTGACACGGCTGGACTCGTAGTAATCCAATCGCTCGGGTACCATAACTGTCGAGTTGTGGCTATTTACTGTATAAAAAACGTGACTGTCACGTGAACTACTCAGACCTATTCACTCCACTACGCTTTGTTCGCTCGTTGAGGAAATGGAGTTAGCCTGTAAGCGGTTAAATCGTTGAGTGTCCAGTCATGTCCATTTCACTGGCAGCACACCCCGCCCATTCATCGAAGTGTTTCTGACATGGTCATTAGTCAGTGACTGGATATCAGAGTATGAGTACCGGTGCGTTTTGGATAAGATAGGAAAGTATAGGCTTCAGTTCATACGACTGTGCTGATGGTGCAAAAGTGATCCCGAACGCACAGATTAGATTTCAGAATTGAGTCGAGACCGAATTAGTCCGCGCTACCAGTCTCAATCGGTGCGCCAACAAGATTGCCCCATTCGGTCCAAGAGCCATCATAATTCACGACTTCGTCATAACCGAGCAGTTCATGAAGTGCGAACCAAGCAATTGAGGAGCGTTCACCAATTCGGCAGTACGCAACAGTCGTTTCTGAACCATCAATGTCATAATCTGCATAGATTGATTCAAGTTCTTCTGCAGATTTGAATGTCCCATCATCATTGACTGTGTCAGCCCAAGAAATATTGGATGCGCCTGGGATGTGACCACCACGCTGTGCGGTTTCATTCAGTCCTGGCGGGGCAAGGATCTCACCGGAGAACTCCTCTGGGGATCGAACATCGACAAGTGGAAGATCCTGGTCAATGGCATTATCAACATCATCTCGGTATGCACGGATTGACTCAAATGGACCTCGTGCTTCATACTCAACAGCGGAGTAGTCTGGGACCTCATCGGTTACTGGATAGTCATTATCAAGCCAATAGTCACGGGCGCCATTCAATAATCGGACATCATCGTGACCATAGTATTTAAACTGCCAATATGTGTATGAAGCGAACCAATTCGAATTATCACCATAAATAACAACCGTTGAATCTTCTGAGATCCCGTGGTCTCCAAGAAGTGCTTCAAAATCCTCCTTATTCAGAATATCACGGGTGGTTGGGTCCTGAAGTTGTGTTTCCCAATTAAATCCAATTGCACCAGGGGCGTGCGCTTCATCGTATGCTTCGGTATCAACGTCTACCTCAATGAGGCGATGCTCGGGATCATCGCTTTGGAACTCATCAAGTCGGTCTGTGACCCATTCGGGCGATACTAGTACGTCTTTTGCATAATCATCAGTTGTCATTACATCTATAGGTATGTGCTGTATTGGTTTAATTCCCACAGCGACGGCGTGTCCTGCCAATCCTCCGATTAACCGGGTTTTTTTGCTGGATTATAAATACAACTCACACTAACATAGACGGAGCGAGGAGGCGAAATTAAAAATATCAGTAACTACCAGCAACATGTTCTTGTTTCTCTGACGAGAGTGGAAATACAATCAGTCATGAGGATTAAATTGAGCACGTTCAATAATTCCAGATGGTGCATTTAGGTATGGAAACAAGAGCCGTCGTCGATATGTCATGGCTCGTCAAACAGATTGATGCAACAACAGAGGTCACACTAACATCAGTATCAAAGTCGGAGTCAGCAACGAAGTCATGGCGCGATGATAGCGGCGGACCCCAAGATAACACGAATGATGGTGTCGATATAATCCCGGACCAACTTTCGATTGTTGATGTCCGAGACGCATGGGAGTTCGAGGAGATTGGGCATATTCCAGAGGCGGTGAATATTCCATTTGATTCATTTCGAAATGAAACAGGCGATACTGGGATGTTACCCGGACGTGAAAATTGGGAAGATATTCTTACAGCAGCTGGAATCACTGAAACTGACGATATTGTTGCATATGATGATATGCATGGGGTCTTTGCTGCTCGATTTCTCCTCACAGCAGAGGTATATGGACATCCACCAGAACACCTCCATTTACTCAATGGGGACTATAGTGCGTGGAATCAGCTATATAAAACAATATCTGGGACAGGTGTTGAGAGCGCGAACTCATCTGCATACCAAGCAACTGCTAAGTCGGACGTATCATCATCGCCACTCGTTGGATATGAGACAGTGCAGACCGCAATTGATGACCCGACAGCTGTGTTACTCGATACCCGTGACCGCTCAGAATACGAATCTGGTCACCTCCCTGGTGCAATTAATCTTGATTGGCGAGCGGTTGTTGACGATGAGACACGAGGGCTGAAGTCCCCAGGTAAGTGTAAAGATGTGTTTAATTCCATTGGCATAACATCTGAAACACATGTCGTATTATACTGTAACACAGCCCGTCGGATTAGTCATACCTACATGATTTTGCATTCACTCGGGTACACGGATATTGATTTTTATGAGGGAAGTCTTAGTGATTGGCGAGCTCGTGATGGAGCAATTGAGACTGAGGACGCAGACTGACTACGCTCACAGCGATACGTTCCGGATGTAGACAGTGACGTATCTGCTTACGGGGCAATACCCACTGTTAAGAGTGTGCCCCACGTTCGGTATCGATCGATCATTGCTTCACGAGACTCCCAACTCTCTGTTGGAAAATCATCGGCTGGTGGTATTTCAGTCTCGTTGTCGGGTATTGTATCTTGTTCGGCGATATATAATCCAGCTTCACGGAATTTCTCCCGGTACTGCGTCTGATTCCATAGTTGCATGTTGACGCCAATTCTATCTTGCCAGTTGTGTGTGTGCTGTGATTCATCGAAAAAATTGACTGCACAAAAAAACGTGCCACCACTTCGAAGCACCCGTCGAATTTCACTGAGTGTCTGAAGCGGATCTTGAGAATAATAGAAAGCTTCCATACTCCAGACGTGGTCGACGGCTTCATCAGCGAATGGGAGTTGATGGAAATCGCCATTGATAAAACATAGCGATGGGTCTTCGGTGTATTCTCGTGCATTCTGCACCATCTCTGGACTTCCATCAAGACCGAAACTTGACCCAATGTCCTGCGTTTCTCGAAGGGCACGTAGGGCATATCCAGATCCTGTGCCAAGATCGAGAATTGTATCTCCACGTTCAATAGGCATACGCGATAATGCATATTTCGCTGTGTGCCAATGTCGCTCTTCCATCCCACGATCCCGTCCTGTATTTGCCCACTGGTCGAACTCCTGTCGAATGCTCATTGTCAGTAATTACCGATTACTTCTATTTCTGTAAGGTGGTGTCGATTTTTATTTGATATTGGTTCATGAATACTTTAAGATGAGCTCTGTACGCTGATTGTATAATTAGCGGTTATCAAATCGACAATGAGACAACACTATGTATGCGAACGACTCCAGTGAAATTAAGTTAGCGGACTCAATGCTACAGATATGGAGTATGGTCTCGCTATTGAGAATGCACCAGGATCCATTCCTGGTGGGACTGGAGTATTATTACTACACCCAAGTATCGGCGAAACAGATCGAATTGACACAGACTTCTTGAAGACAGATACTGATCATTTCCTTGTTATCTCAACACGAACGACGGCCCGAGAGGTTGATCAAAAACTCGAGTATTATGATGTTGATGAGTCACGAGCTGTTATTCTTGATGCACTCTCAGTTGAGCGTGGATATTCACGACGGGAATCAGACCGTGTTCATTATGTCTCATCACCGGATGATCTTGATGGAATTGTTGATCGGACAGATGAGTTCTTAAACAAACATGATGGAAAGTGTCGATTGAGCCTTGATTCAGTGACCGAACTAGCATACTATGCTGATGTCGATGGCGCCTATGAGGCGAGCGATAAGTTACTTAAATTACTAGTTGAGAATGATGCAGTCGGACTGTTCCATCTCTCAAAAGAGGTTCATGAACAAGAAACAATTGAGCGGTTTCGTGAACGATTTGATGCGGTCGTTGAACTTGGCGTCGATGAATGCATTACTGTCGACTTCTAAGTGATCATAATACCCTACTGATTTACAGTTGATATTCGCTTCTGTAAGTGGAATTTCCTGTCTCGATATCGCAGTTACATTCTTGATATCCTCCCCGCAGTAAAGTAAACGGCGAGGATTCCCGACAGTTGGGATATTACGATTCGCATCACGCTTCCGCCCATAACACGAACACGTCTTCGACATGTCTCGCTCAGACACCCGGTCAACGAGGATACCGTATTCTTCGGTCTTGTGTTCAAGTAACGTAATAAAACGATTGAACTCCCACTCGTGGAGTTTCTTGTTGTTGTTTCCACGCTTACCCCAGTTCCGAGACTCGCAGTTATCGTTCTCATCTTCACGATCACGAATCTCACTCAACTCACCGATGGCGATGCAGTTCTCAACGATGTGTGTCGCGAGGACGTGCAGGAAGTGGTCTTTCGACCGGGACAACTTCTGACGGACACGAAACGCACATCGTGACGGACCGTTCTTGCCTTCGGTGTCGTACTCATCTCGGCTCGGCTGAAGTAGTGCTTGTCCTGCTTGACAACGTTCCCTTAGATACAACTCGGCGTCGCCGTCATCGTAGGCGATGGTGATGCCGAGATCGACACCTGCCGTGTTGTCGCCGTACGCGTCCTCGATGGGAATCTCCTTGTTACAGACAAAGTGGAGTTCCCGGCGGTCGCCGTTCCAGACGGCTCACACTTGCTGGTGCTGGATGTTCTTGATACTCACGTCCGGTCGTGTTCCGTACTCACAGAGGATGAAATCCGAATCGGCGGTGACGAGTTGTAATTGAATCCTTTGGACAGCGGAGGGCGGAGCTTGTTATGTTTGGAGCGTGCTTGATACCCTTCTTTCCACGTGACGGGATGATGAAGCGTGGGTGTTCGTTGCCGTGTTTGCGGTAGCCGAGTCGGGTGGGTTGGCGTTCTCGTCTCCGCGTTGGCGTGGCGTGGGTTGTACCAACTCAACTGCTGACCGACTCAGCAAGTTTCTCAAGAAGTCGCTGAGTTGACTGAGAATAGAGGCCACTGTATCGGTCGTGTTCGTTGAGTTCAGATTTGAGTTCGCTGTCGTCGGGGATTCCCCGTCTTCGTCCTAGTGGGTGTAGTGTAGTATCGGGCGACGTTCCACAGTTTCGACGTCGACGCGGAGAACCCACACTGACCGAAGTCGTGGTTATCGCTCAGTTGAGAGAGATTACCGATTGTCGCTCGATAGGCACGGGTACGGGTTATCTTCAGCGTCGGCATCGAACTGTGTTCATGACCAGTCATGGGATATTGTGAACTAAAACTACCGTGGGAGTTGGAATATCTAGCAGTGCCATCGAACGTGGTCAATAGAATAGAGGAATTGTCGGCTGTATCCCCGCCCTGCGCCGAAAGGCGGGGTCAGGGTTTAGTCTTGTATCTTCCATAGGATACATACTAATCGGACCTCCACCAGTCTAAAGACGAGGGGATGTCAATTGAAATTAAATTCTAAAAGATTAATCATCGTCTACCACAACGACACTTGATTCTGGCTAGTCGACAATATTATGATTGTAACTAGAGCTATATGAGTAAGTCACTCAGAGTGGATTCTCGTTCTCATCAAGCTTTTCAAACGTTTTTCGCGCCCAGCGAACAGCGTATTCAGCGTCATATTCAAGATATGCTTGAGTGTCTAACGCGGTGAATGGTGTTGGAAGCTCAAGGTCGTGTTTGACTGCTGAACATGCGTATTCAGTCGCATCAGCAAAGGCTGTTTCACCTCGGGCAACGGCACCTGGAAGTTCTTTGAGTCGACCATCAAGTCGATTGCCTGCATCGTCCCATGCATCGTATACTTCTGGGTGTGTCCCCTCCCAGGATTTGAATACTGATCGCGTCTGAAGACCGACCCATGCATCATATAATGCAGCTGCCACCTGATATGCGTCTGCAGATCCAAGCGGAATAGCCGAATCTAGTTCGGTGTACGCTGACTCAAAAAACGGGAGGAAATGCTCGGGAGCCCCGGTGTCGATCTGAACAATTGCCTCGGCAATAAGAAATTCAAGAAACTGGGTTGGTGTTCCTGCTGCTCGTTGTTTAATTAATATTGTTGGAGGGGTTGTCTGGCGGGTCCACGTGACAGTTCCGTCGCCAGGCATGCCAATCGTGAATTCTGAGCTAGCATACCGTGTGAGTGGTGATGGAACATCTGATGGGAGCCATTCTGCCGGATAACTGGCAGGAGCAACCCCCTCAACGAATATTCCAAGCCCCTCGGCTATTGCTGGTGGGAGTGTCTCAAAGTCTGATTCGACATCAAGGACAACAGCGTCAGGAGCGTAAGTATCCTTAACCGCTGCAACAGAGGATGAAAGTTCACGAGAATCGAACATAGCCTATATTTGTGGCGTAGGTTTTTCAGCGCCCGGATTGTCAATGAATTCAATTGAACAATTATAATTGATCGATTAGGAATTACTGATGACTGTCTACCCAAACGCAATAATAAATATAAGAAAGGTTCTCAAAGCGGCTGATATGCCAATTGTCACAAGAACAATCTTGCCTGCACGAGTTATACTTAGTTGGATTCAGCCATTATTACTAAATGCTTCAATATCGCCTGTCGAGCTATTAAGACACAATCATATAATTAGCAACTAACCATTGAGAATGTTCTTAATGGATACTGATCTAATATGTGCGTTAATTAGTATCATCCGATAATCCGTCACCCGCATTAGGTACCTCAATAATATATCGACCGTCTTCCTGCAGTGAAATAATATACTCTGATCGGTCATACAGTTCCATCAGATTGAGTTCATACTGTCCCGGTGCGACAATGCGGATGCTCTCAAATTGCTGATTTAGTTCAGTCCGAAGGTCGCTGAGACCCGGACCATCATCATCAGCAGAAGGAGATGACTCTGAGGATGGTTGAGACGTATCTGCAGACATCTGAGAGTAGTTCCTAGACGATAGCTCCGATTTACCTGGCGATGCTGAGGCCTCTTGTTGTGTGTGAGGTTTAGCGTCTGAAGATGATTCTGTGGCTGCAAGTTCCTCGGGTGAAACAATATTTCCTCGTGCACTTGCCTGTGCATCATCCTCATCATCTCCTTCAGATGGATGTAACGTAGAATCTTCTTCTGAATTTGTGGTGTTTGAGGCGAGATGATCACTAGACTCTATTGAATTTTCAGTTCGCGTTTCCTCTGTGTGTGAGTCACCAACGTGCGAGTGATCAGTATATCTGGTATCGGCGTTATTTGCCTCACTATCTTCAGTTGCGTTGGTATGTGGCCACGGATCAAAATTGGAGTCTGAGTTCGATTGATGCGTCTGGGTTTGTGTTTGATCTTCACCTACAGAGGTATTTGCTGTTGGATGTGACTCGGCACCTACACCATCGTACGCTGTTGTATCTGGCTTTGGAACGGGATCAGCATCTGATGATGACCGTTGAGTATCGGGTTGACTACCGGTTCCTGAGTGTGTCTGTTGATCTGATCGCGATTGTGAGTGGGAGCCGGACAGTTCTGGTTTGGGTTGTGTTCCTGACTCAGGTTCCTGTGATGAAGGGCGAAACTGGAATTTATTTCCACTGCAGTTTGGACACCCAGAGAGCATTTCTTTGGATCCATCAGGAAACACGCGACCGCAGTTTGTACATTCGTGTGGCATTTAGTGTAATAGTGTCCCTATAATGATTGTTCGTACGATGTAGCGTGACGTTGTATGACGCAATGTGTGATTATTCTTATTCTGTTTCAAGTGTAATTATTCATGTGAGATGAACGCACTGATGAGATCTTCATCCTTATGTAGTGTTTCAATCTGATCTGCCGGTCCAATGACTGTGAGTTTCTGTGGAGACTCATTTCCAATTAATCGTCCAAAGAGACCAGTATTACTGGCGGTTGATTGTGGATATGTCTCAATCTCGATCCCATTGAATTCATCAGGGCTGATTTCGGTCATTGTTACCTCAATGAGACGAGACTCCTCATCAGGCGAGAGTCCTTCTTCGAGAATAACAATATTACCCTCACGGACACCATCAAGGATCAGTCTGATTTTTTCCATGCTAGTGAGATTTTCCATTCGAGAGCCACTGATCATGTCGATCTGGACGCCATCAGTAGGCGGCTCCTCGGTTTCATCAGGTGTCATTTCTGGCATTGTATTCACCCAAAGTACTCCGCGATTTTGCCGTATACTTCATCCATGTTTGTTCCCTCAAGCGCTGACAGCGGTACGGTTTCATGTTGTGGGAATGCATTCGATATTTGTTGAATATTTGATTCTGTAAGATCAGTCTTGTTTGCAAAAATAAGAACTGGGAGGTCTTGACTCTCGATTATTCCAATAAGCATTGTGTTCACCTGTGTAAATGGGTCCTGTGTGCTATCAAGGACGTATATTACACCATCAACATCCTCTCGGAGCCAATGCATTGCCTCAGCAACCCCCTCTGTTGCCTCTCGAGAGCGTCGGACAGCGTCATCTTTCTCCATATCATGTTCAAGAAATTCTTTGTAGTCGACCTTTGTCGTGACGCCAGGTGTATCAACAATATCAATATTGACTGTCTTCCCGTCTCGACTGATCTCAACATCTTCTTTTCGTCGTGCGCGACGCGTCTCGTGTGGAATTTGGCTCTCAGGGCCCACTGCGTCTCCAGTCCAATCACGAGCAATACGGTTTGCAAGAGTTGTCTTCCCAGCATTCGGTGGACCGTAAATACCGATCCGTTTCGGGTCTGCATCCGAAAAGAGCCGGTCAACGACCCGTGTAATATTTTTACGTAAGTTTGTAATCAATCCCATCCTGTCCTCCCACGCCGCTTGAGTGGTACCAACTGCTCCGAAGTGGCGTATGGCGATAGCACGTTGTTGTGGTTACTTAAACACTGCGTCAGACATGAACACTGAATATGACATATAACGGCATATGGTTTCAAAATATGATTACGACATGATAGTTAGTGTCTTATACCTCACTGGCACGGAAAATGGAATATCCGATTTCACACCCGATGATACGCGTTTATTGACGTATTAGCTCCATCTACTGTCGTGACGACCGTACCTGTCCATATCTCAACCCCCCCACCCCTTCGTTTCAACTGGAGGCGTGGACAGGTACCCGGGCTTGCTGATCGGGAGAGTTGCAATAATTTATTTCGTCTTTTGTATACTTAAAATATATAATAGACGTACAGTAATAAACTAATCCTGTACCGTGCGGATACTGTTATATAGTATATGATATAAAGTTTTCTGTTATTAATTATAATCAACAGAGTACCCCCCACCCCCATTATTACGACTCCACCTGAAACGAAGGGGTGGGGGGGTTGTTACGACAAATAAATTAGATAGGATACATTACCGTCAGATCAGTAACCGTCAGCATGAGATGATAAAAGATAGGGAAAGCACGTCTTACGATCTCTGGTAGATGCGTGGCATCTCCTATACAGAATTATCCAGAAGATACATTTGATACGACTTGCACCGGTAGATGACTACATGATTATTCAGCCATCAACTGTATTACAGCATCTTAATATTCATCTGTAATTACAAGAGATAGATTTTTGTATCGTGCACCCATCCGTTTCGATTGCATCAACTAGATATCGGTGTGACTACCCGATATAATAAATTAGTCGTTTGAATGGCTAAAACGCCTTATTCGGACGCTGTCATTACAATCTCCACCTGAAGTCAAGGGGTATAACAGGGGAGGAGAACCACTAAATGCATACCAACAGAACACATAGCACTTCTTCATTTGACAATTTCGAATTATCTTATACGGATAAAAAACAAACCAATCAATATCGGCATCACCAACAGAGTCGGTTGGTCTTGACTTTGATGAATATATGAGCCACAATGACGATCGCCACAACGTTGATCATCCGGACACCACCGACCAAACCGATGATGTCCCTCAAGATGATATAGGTCAATCTAAACCTGAACAAGAGCAGGGACTGTTCGATAACTTGCTTTCCGGTGAACCAATATTCGAGAATAAAGAAGTACTTAGACCATCATACACGCCTCGAAAGCTTCCGCATCGAACCGAGCAAATCAATCAGATGGCGACAATTCTTGTTTCAGCCCTCCGTGGTGATACTCCGTCGAACATTTTAATTTATGGAAAGACTGGAACTGGAAAAACTGCCAGCGCAAAGTTTGTTAGCCAGGAATTAGAGTCAACGTCACAAAAATACGATGTTGCATGTGAAGTCGAATATATCAACTGTGAGGTGACTGATACACAGTATCGTGTTCTTGCACAGCTCGCGAATAAGTTTATTGAAAAAAATCGTAAACAGGTTGATGAGCGACTTGATGAGTTAACGACACTTCAATCAAATGAGGAATATCTTTCTGAGTCTGCTCCATCGACAGTAGAATCAACAGACGTGGGTGACGACGACATGGTCTCGAATGAGATGACAAATGGGTCAACAGGTGAGTATCTTAATCTTGCTGATCTCGCTTCACCGTTTGACTCAGCTCGTGATCTCAATGACCGAATCAAATCGCTCCGTGAGGATCGTGAGGGGATGGAATCGGTTCCAATGACAGGATGGCCGACTGATCGAGTATATTCAACCTTCTTCGACGCTGTTGATTATAAAGAACGTGTCGCTGTAATCATGCTTGATGAAGTCGATAAACTTGTCGAGAAATCCGGTGATGATACCCTGTATAATCTTTCACGAATGAATTCTGAACTTGATAACTCACGCATCTCAATCATGGGTATTTCTAATGATCTCAAGTTCACTGATTTTCTTGACCCACGCGTCAAATCGAGTCTTGGCGAAGAAGAAATTGTTTTTCCTCCGTATGATGCGAACCAACTCCGCGATATTCTCCAGTATCGGGCCAATTCGTCATTTAAGGACGATGCACTCACTGATGATGTTATTCCGCTGTGTGCTGCCTTCGCTGCCCAGGAGCATGGTGATGCCCGTCGTGCTCTTGATTTACTCCGAACAGCTGGTGAACTCGCAGAACGGACCCAAACAAACACTGTCGAAGAAGAACATGTCAGACAAGCACAGGATAAAATAGAACTTGACCGAGTCATCGAGGTGGTGCGAACACTCCCAACACAATCAAAGATTGTTCTGTATTCAACGATTCTTCTGGAGAAAAATGGAGTACACAGCATCAATACCGGCGAAGTGTTCAATATATACAAGAGATTGTGCGAAGAGCTTGATACTGATGTGCTGACACAGCGTCGCGTCACCGACCTGATTTCAGAACTTGACATGCTTGGAATTGTCAACGCTATTGTTGTCTCAAAAGGTCGATACGGTCGGACAAAAGAGATTTCGTTATCAGTTCCGATTGAGGAGACTGAAACAGTTTTATTATCAGATTCTCGGCTTGGAAACATCGAAAATGCACAGCCGTTCATACAGGCTCGATTTGATAATTAAATAACTATTCAGCTATACGTATTACAATCTGCAGGAAAAGCGGATTAATTATCCTGAGACGTGAATCTGGACAGTTCACGCAGAGTAATACACTAATCAGTGTACGACGATATTCCAAATAAGTGTATATCTGTACTGCTATGTTATATTTGAGGCTTTCAACACTGGAACAATCGCGAGTGCTCCAGCTAACTGGAGTCGAACATACCCAAGATAAGGGATTCGAAGTCGTGCTGCTCCACGAATCCACATTGGTCTGACCGGACCAGCAATCCCCGTCGCTTGATCATAGCGTGCATTTGCATCGCCCTTTGTGATGAACCCAGCATGCGGAGCTGGACAGTTCCGCAGTTCATCACACCCATCAACATTCAGATACGCTGAGTTTGCTTCCTCATACCAATTTTCACCATCTTCAACAAAAAAATGTGCTCGGTGGATGATTGGCGACCCTACCCGCTGTGGAGGATCATAAATAATCACAGATCCGGTTCCACTGAATGTCTGATATCCGCGTGACTTTCCTATTTCAGCTGTGACGACGCCAGTGTCTTCGTGCGCATAACCCGGGCTGAATCGCGTTGTTTCGGTCACCAGTATCAGATCACCTCGCGACATCTCTGGCTCCATGCTTCCACTCTCAACTGCAACCATAGGTGGCCAGACGCCACTGATTGCGAACAAAATAAACCCAATAGCAACGACAACAATGATACTGTATATCGTTTCTCGAAGTGTCGCGATTGCACCTCGTCTTATCCGTGTTACTGTGCCTGCTTTTGAGGTACGCTTTGGCTCTTGATGTGCTCTATGATAACGGCTATTATCATGTTCTGAGCGCGAATCTGGTGTTGGAGCCTCTGTCTTCTGATCACGGTTATCTGACTCAGCACCGTTCTGACGACGCTCTTTTTTGGCTACATCATCAGCACCACGATCAGACTGTGGTCCCCATTGGAAGGGGATTTCAGTTTCATCGTTATTATTCGTGTTTTGTTCCGTATCCTGATCTATATCCGTAGGGCTATCCTCTGTGCCAGAGTCATCAATACCGGTAGCATGTTCTGTATACCGTTGTTCCGGTGGTTCGTCGTCTCCGGCGTTATCCGTCATTCAATCAATAATCGGTATCGTCGCGTTTGAAACTTCTGAAGCAACACATCACGATGTAAAGCATATTAAGATTCAGACCTTCTGGAGAACTATTGCACCAATATAACTAAGAGATGGATACGTACTATTCGGCAGCATATCTGACGCTTATCTATCATGATCACGTTCAATATGTTTTTGACATACCGTCTCCTCAGCAGTGACGTGGCTACGGAGTTATCGGCACGTATTGTTTCCGCACTTGCACAACACGGGTATAACGCAGACCGCGAGGCTGTGACGCTTCTTGGGAGTGCTAATCATCCTGATACCGCGCTCAAAGAGGTTCTTGATTCAATCGCGGATGATACACTTCGAATTACTGCTGTTGATGTCCGCTCTGCGCTTGAATCAATACCAACAGATGACTCTAGCGTAAGTGATGGTGGAGAAACGGCAAGCACCGAGACAATGAGCACTGATACTATCCAACGGAGTGCATCCAATTCAAAAACGCGGTCTTCTCAATCAGAGTCTACGTCTTCACGCTCCATTGACTCAGCACCCAATTTAGATTCATCTACAGATCCGATCACAAAAGACAATCCATCGACATCACGACCCGGTACATCTGCGAACGCATTCGATATTATTGGTGATATTACCGGACAAAGCACAGGTACTGGTTCATATGATGATTTTGTGTCGGTTTTTCGAGATCGATATGAGCGTCTTTCATCGCATCTCCGAAGCCGTGTAAACCACCGACCCACGCAAGCCATTGATTCAATGTCTGGCAACACAGACGCAGCAATTGTCGGATTAGTTAATGATATTCGCTCGACAAAGAACGGTCACTGGATCGTTGAACTCGAGGATACAACGGGTACATTTCCTTGTCTTGTCATGAAAGACCGGTCATTTGCTGATGTCGTTAATGAGCTGTTATTCGATGAGTGTATTGCGATTGAGGGTACTCTCTCAGGAGATGGGGAGATTCTTTTTGCGAATGATATTCATTTTCCCGATATCCCTCGCAATCATACGCCAAATACTGCTGATAGACATGTTCAAGCGGCACTGATTTCTGATATCCACGTTGGAAGTCAAGAGTTCGTCTATGATGCCTGGGAGCGATTTGCCGCGTGGCTTCATACAGATGAAGCCGAGGCGATTGAGTATCTCCTGATCGCGGGTGATATGGTTGAGGGCGTTGGGGTATATCCTGACCAGGATGATGAACTCGATATTGTTGATATCTATGAGCAGTATGAGGCGTTTGCTGAGCATCTCAAATCTGTCCCTGGCGATATGGAGATCCTGCTTATCCCCGGAAATCATGACGCTGTTAGACTTGCTGAGCCACAACCTGGATTTGATGATGAACTTCGTTCGATCATGTCAGCACATGATGCACGTATCTCGGGGAATCCGTCCCTTGTGACGATAGAGAATGTTCAAATACTGATGTATCATGGCGTTTCTCTCGATGAAGTTATTGCTGAACTCCCATCTGAGAAGGCGAGTTATGATGAACCACATAAAGCAATGTATCAGCTATTGAAAAAACGGCATATCGCTCCTCAGTTTGGTGAGCGGACGCGTCTTGCACCTGAGGATAGTGACCATTTGACTATCGATAATATCCCGGATATATTTCACACCGGCCATGTACATAAACTTGGATGGGGAAAATATCACAATGTGCTTGCAGTGAACTCTGGATGCTGGCAGGCACAGACAGCATTTCAACGGTCCGTGAATATTGATCCTGACGTTGGATATGCGCCAATCATCGACTTAGATACGCTTGAAATGACCGTTCGGAAGTTTGTCTAAGACACATGATCAACAACTAGTGATAGGGTAATCACAGGCTGTTGAGTGTGGCGCCCCTATTTACCCTGCATTAAATCGATATCGCGTTGTTGTTTCATCTCCAAACCGTGGTCCTCGACCAATTGCTTCAAATCCTGCGTCCTCTGCGGCAGTGGTTGCACTTTCTTCACTTACTGGAACGACAAATTCAACATCGAACCCCTCGGTCGCCGCAAACCGAATAGGTTCTGCAAGCAATGTCTCAGCGATTGTTGCCTCCCCTGCGAGCTGTGTAACATGAACGGTCCCATCTCTGACATCAAAGGCAACAAACCCAATTACATCTGATTTTTCTCCAGTAAATTCGTCATCATCAATCGTATCACCCTCGTTCGCTATTCGTTCATCACCGTTTTTTGATCCAGCTTCAATAGTGCGATCCTGATTATCAGTGGTTTCTGATTCATTTGTGTCACTGCCAGAGCTCATCTCTGATTCAGCATCGTCTCTCTGTCGCTCTGCGACCCGAACTGTTCGGTCATGAACAACATTTCGAAGTGCGTCTGCAGGAAGGTCGGCAATTGCACCGAGTGTCTCAACGTCGGATTCAACCGCATCCCGAACGTCCATATCCATATGACACCGTTACACACGAATGTGTTTAATACTTGCAGGTAGCGCGATTGGTGTCTCTATTAGCGTACGATCATCGAACATTGTATACAATATACTCAGCTGAGAGCGAGAACTCGGCAACGGTTGGGAGAGCAGACAATACTTTATTCTCCCCCACGCAATCCCAGGCTATGTCTGAGCACCAATCAAACACATATGAATATATCACCGACAAAGATCGTCTGTCATCGATGTCGGAATATACGTTTAAATCACGCTCGTATAAGGCATATAACCTGTTATATCTCTTTTTGAACGTGTCTATTCCACGATATTTATTGACGCATCTGAGACTTTTCATTTCTTATCTTCTTATTTTTTTGACACAACTTAATGGAATGTCGACAGCGACATTATCTTTGAGATTGTCATGGGCACAAATGCAAGTGCATATTCAACCCCAAACACGGTCATATCTATTTCTAGATACAGTTCCTCGCTCAGACCCACGTGCTTCTACAGTACCTATCGATACTTGGGGGTACAATGTATGCGTATAGTAACAAAGTTTGGCGGTACCTCGCTTGGAAATGGTGATCGAATCACACGGGCTGCAGACTCAATTGCGGCGGCAATCGATGCAGGTCATGAAATTGCCGTTGTCGCCTCCGCAATGGGGAGCACGACCGATTATCTCCTTGATGAGATTCATTATGACGCCGCCGATAAAGATCGTGCTGAGATTGTTTCGATGGGTGAACGAACGAGTGTTCGGATGCTCAAGGGTGCACTTTCGGCGCGTGGTGTAAACTCGCAATTTCTTGAACCAGGAACCGATGGCTGGCCGATTATAACGAATGAGCGTGGTGAGGTTGATGTTGGTGAAACACAACGCCGAGCCGCCGAGATAGCGAGCAATCTTGACGATATTGTTCCCGTCTTAACGGGCTTTCTTGCAGAATCACATGATGGAACAACAACGACGCTTGGTCGTGGTGGGTCAGACACAACAGCAGTCATGCTCGGACATTATACTGATGCCGATGAGGTTGTCATCGTCACCGATGTTGAGGGTGTGATGACCGGGGACCCACGGGTTGTTGAAGGTGCCCGTAATGTTGGACAGATCACAGTTGATGAACTTCGAAATCTTTCATTCCGTGGTGCGGAGGTGGTCGCGCCGTCAGCGCTCACATATAAAAACGATGACCTCGGTGTTCGGGTTGTGCATTATCAGCACGGTGATTTGCTTACTGGCGGAACACTCATTGAAGGAGAGTTTGAGAATCTCATCGATATGCAAGAAGATGTACTTGGATGCGTCACCGTTGCTGGTCGGTCGATTCGAAACAGTGCAGGTATTCTCGCAGACCTTTCACAATCGCTTCGCGATGATGGTATCAATATTGATGCTGTCGCGTCTGGAATGGATTCAATAACATTCTATATCTCTGAAGATCTAACCGCTAAAGCAGAAAATCTACTTCACTCGAAGGTTATCAAAGATCAGACTCTATCATCTGTTACCGTTGATGATGGTGTTGCAGTCATCCGAGTTACTGGCGGCGAACTCCCGAATCGTCCTGGTGTTATCCTAGATATCGTTCAACCGATTGCAGAGGCTGGAATAAACATTCGTGATGTCATTACCTCTGCAACATCTGTTGCTGTCTTTGTTGCTTGGGACGACCGTGAGGAGACGCTTTCCATTGTTCAGAATAAATTCTAGAATTTATTGATAATTCATATCGAAAAGTGCGGGTGATCAGGAATTTCAGTGTATTATGCTCACTGAGTCATTTTACCGCCCATCATATAGACGCTCGCCAATTTGGTCAGGCAACGTTGTTTTCCTAACGGATTCGACGACAGCATCAATATCATAACTCACCCGCTGTTGTTTCACCGACCAATCGTCAAGATCGACAACTGAGAACGCGGCGTCCGGGTCTCCATCACGTGGCTGACCGACGCTTCCGGGATTCATGACAATGCCATCATTGAATATTTTATGTCCTTGGACGTGTGTATGCCCTGTAATGAGCACCTCTTCAGTATCGAGCATTGACTGAGTAAATTCAGATGGATACGTATACCGATCAGGATCATCTGGATGCCCATGGACAATCTTCACCCGATTATCAAGAAGTGTCCGTGTTGTAGGTCGACCTCCTAACCATTCAATCGCGTCTGAATCAAGCTGTGTCATGGTATACTCAACGCCGGCAGCTGCTTGACCGCCAAACCGAAACTGTGTCCCTGCTGAAACGGCGCGGTCATGATTACCCATTACCGCTGGAATCGACTCCTGTCGAATTCTATTAATACATGCTGTAGGCCATGGATTATACCCAACTACATCCCCAGCACATACGATTTGATCAACTGGAGGCATTGCGGCAAGCACCGCATCAAATGCTATCTTATTAGCGTGGATATCTGAAATCACCCCAATACGCATACATAACTCTGTAGTTAATGAGTCAAAAATGCCTTGCCAACGCTGAAATTATAATAATGGTCTCTGTGATAATAATCACATAATAAATACGATAAGTTATCGAACAGTTGTATCATAAAATAATAAATTTGGTAGCTATACGATGTCACATCCGTATCATCAGGCGTGAATTAAATAGATAATTACAATGAGTGATAATGAGAATTGAGGCTCCATGCTCTGTGCGTATTGCATTATCCTAGCGCGTATGTTAATTGCCATTGTAGATGTTAGTCTCAACATCCCCCGTTTCACTCTGACGCGTAACTGCAGCAGCACATACCGGATGTTCATACTCTAATTCATATGCGTTTTGTGCAATCTCCTCAACATCATTTTCGAGTGATAATTCTGCTCTTGTTGGGGCATCCGCTTCATATGTACTCACAAGCGTCGGTTCTGAGACTGATTTGATAATAAGCGCATCTTGACGGATGATTCCCACATATGCGGATGATCCGAGCACTCCGGCGATCCGGGGTGTATTATAATCATCTTTCTCATAATCGAGTGCTAACAATGCTTCTGCAAGAGCATCTCTAGTTGGATATCCTCGATCAAGCTTCTCTGCGATTGGATCAACATGTGACCCGTTCCCAATAACAACTCTCTCTCCGCCTTGTCGTATACAATTGTATGATATGTATGGACTATCAGTTTGTGGTGCCTCTGAGGTAGGAACGACGGTCAATCTATCATCTCGAGAGATAATTTGTCGATTTGGATATGACCGCGATGAAACCCGATATACAGCGGTTCTCTCCCCAATGATAACGAAGCGACCGAGGTACATACTATCAATTGATAATCGGTGTAATAATATATACTGATATTACTATCGTATCGGCATCACTCAATGCTTCGCAACACTCATATAGAATCCAGTATTACTCATGATTGAAATAGTCCCGTGGGGTAGTGGCCAATCCTGTTGCCTTCTGGGGGCAATGACCCAAGTTCGAATCTTGGTGGGACTACTTTCAACATTCATTTTCACAGAATAACTACAATATATCCATATCACAGATATTTGGATTCAGCTACCTGTCTGCGTTGATGCGGCATTTTTAATATGGTTCTCAGAAGTATTATTTCGACTCGAATCAAAAGCCGAATGACAACCGGTCACAATAAAATATAATCGGATCTTCCAATCGAAACAAGAGGGTGATTGTATATATAATATTTAACGCTCAACAGCGAGTAGTGCAACACGCTCGAGGACGATCGATTCAATGTCACCACTGACAGTATCAATTTCACTGGCAGTAATATCGAAATATGACTGTACCAGATCAGGGTCGTATGACCCAAGCACCTCAGTATCAAGATCATCAACTACGCTCGATTCGATAGAATCTGCGGCTCCAGTTTCATCATCACCAGTAATAACTACTACAATACGGTTCAGACCGGTCGAGACGCCGATATCAAGTGCATCCGTAATCTGACGTCGACCCGCTGCGTACAGTAAAATCTCAACTGAGCGTTCTCGAGCAATGTTATTATCCCGGCGTCGAGCGCGGTCAGCACACTCAACAGCCCGCTCAATATGTTGCCGATCTACAATGTATCGAGCGTCGAATACCTGTATTGCTACATTTGCCATCTCTTCAATCGTATCGATATCTGAGACAAACCTATTGACATCATCAATCGCTACCTCACCACAGACGAATTTCACGAAAAATCACCAAGTCCAGCCTGATTTCCACTGTCATCATCAACATCGCGATTCTGTTGGGTCTCTGCTGTGGCTTCAGCCACGTTCGCATTCGCCCCGCCATCTGCGTCTGCATTAATTGAGTCTCCAGGCGCCTCATCAATGTCATCCATCGAAGTATCCGAACGTCCAGCGTTCTCAAGAATGCGCTCAGCCGTCTTTCGCCGACCACGAAGTGCCCGAAGCACAATCCCTTTTTCAGCGGTTCGAAGAGCTGCACTATCTTCAATTCCAGAATCATAGAGCCTTCGGGCACGCTTTCGTCCGATACCACGGACATCAACAAGATCAAGTAATTCTTCTTTAACTCCGTCCTCGACACGCCGTCGAGCATCAGCAATCGGCTTCGTCTTCATTCCAAGTTCGCCAGCTAACTGTTCTGCCGCTCCAAGAAGCCAACTCGCTGTGTCAACTTTCCCCCTGATATCGCCAGGTCCGACATCATATCGTTCTGTGATTTGATCTTCAGATATCTCATCCGCCCAATCTTCGAGAAGTCGTCCGGTCTTCAATGCCGATAACCATGACTCGAATCGAACATCATCATACTCAGACGGTGTCCGTTCGAGCAGTTCAGCTTCACGCTCATAGCAGACCTGACTAAAACGCTCTTTATCACCTGACTTGAGATACAATTCATACATATCAGGTGTCCGACAAACGAGCTGATACAACCCAAATGCCGTTGGATACGTTACTGCTGGCTCATCACCATCTTCATGCACAGTATCACCTGCCGATTTAGCGAATTCACTCGCTGGCTGAAACCCATCGGCTGCATGCTCTGTTGATCTATCACTGAGAGCATTAACTTGTACAGTTTCGTTTTTTGCAGCCCATTGTAATCCATCGATAATCGTTGCAGCACTCATCGGATCGAGATACAATCGCGAAACGGTATGACCAAGTCCGGTTGCTGAGAGGGTTTCATCATCCTCTGTAATAAATTCATTACGTTTGAGATATTCAAGAACAGTGTCTGTAACCGTTTTCAACCGTCCATTTGTGTCCGTCTGTGTTGCATATAATGTCTTCTTCAGAAAGGCGAGAAGTTCTGTTCGACTTCGTGCAAACCCGGTTGCAATTGTTGCGAGCACATGTGTTCGAAGTGCAGGTTCAGAGGCAAGTTTTGAGCGCACCGACTCGAGATCTGCATCGATATATCGATCAAATAGTTCATCACGTGTATCATTATCTCCAGCGAGCAACACTGCCTCCCCGTATGGATCAAGACCAGGTCGACCTGCTCGTCCCATCATCTGGTGAACTTCGAGTGTATCAAGTGGTTTCATTCCACCGTACTCACTGTCATAGCGCCGCCAATCACGGACAATAACACGACGACTGGGTGTGTTGACACCCGCAGCGAGTGTCGGTGTTGCAGCAATGCATTTGAGCTGTCGATCTCGGAAGGCATCCTCAACAAGCGATCGGTGCTCTGCTGCAAGTCCAGCATGATGAAATGCAGCTCCCTCTTCAACACACGTTGCAAGTGTTTCGCTCGTTTCAGTATCTGAAACGCCTCGAATTGACGCCGCGATCTCTGCTAATGATGCTCGTTCTTCAGTTGTCAAGACTGGTGCTGTAACCTCACAAAGTCGTTTCGCAGCGGATTCAGCATTTCGTCGTGAATTGACGAAGACAAGCGTCGATCCCTGGTCATCCTCATCATCACCTGCAAGCGTATCCGCGACAAGAGCCGGTGTCTGTCGTTCTCCACTCTCAACTGGAACGGGTTGTTGGCTATCATCGTTGAACGTAATCGCATTTCCATAATGAACACCCATCTGCAACTCGATTGGACGCCAGTCTGTATCGACGAGCGATGCATCTAGCCAATTAGCAATAGCGTCCGCATTTCCAATCGTCGCCGAAAGTGCAACGACTTGCAAATCACTGTTTCGCTGGCGGAGCTTTCCAAGTGTCACCTCAAGCGTTGGTCCACGCGTTCGGTCATTGACAAGATGAACCTCATCAGAAACAACACACCCTAACTGATCGATCCACGGCGCATCATTGCGAATAAGTGAATCAACCTTTTCAGATGTTGCTACAATAATATCTCGCGAAGCTAGCCATTCACCACTGGAATCGTAATTTCCGGTTGAGACACCAATATCGACACCGAATTCTTCCCAACGCTCAAACTCAGTTCGTTTCTCTGAAGCAAGCGCACGTAGCGGGACGATATATAGTGCTGTCTCACCACGTTCAATCGCCGCTAACATTGCTAATTCAGCAATAAGCGTCTTTCCTGAGGCGGTCGGGACCGATGCAACAAGGCTCTCACCATCGGTCAGCCCTGTGTTGACGGCTGACTCTTGTGGTGGATACAACTCTGTGACGCCCTCTGCACGAAGTTTGTCAGAGACGCCCGGGGGCAATCCGGAGACGTCGTCAGGTTCCATTACTGTTTATTGGCATTACTGTCAATTAATCATTGTTGGTCATCCGATGCAACTCAATAGAATTCGATTGATTATATCACGTAGATACCTGACAGGCGTAATAGATCTATTACAATGAATAAAACGACCCCTCGATATCACATGTATTTCTGGTTGATCGCCATAGCATCTACCAACGTCTCTTGAGTGAAGTGAACTACCCTGACCTACTCCGCTATCACTCCGGTGAGGACAGGGCTTCCGTGCTCTGAAATTATAGTTTCTGTTTCAACGACGGAATTTGAAACCAACTCGTCCCGATGACGGGTCCCCTCAGATATTCCAGTCTCCGACAGATGTTCTGATTCGGACTGTCCCAGCCCTACATTCGAAACCCACCCCCAATTCTTCCAATCCAAGACGCTGAGCTTCTATTGAAACATTTTGATCTCTGTTTGTTTCGTAATCACACGACGGACAGGAATGCTCTTGAACCCATAATAGCTTGTCCGATTCGCCACCGCACTTCGCACATCGTTTTGTCGTTTCCTCAGGCGGGACTTTCATGACGTGACACCCGTTGCTCTCACCGTAGCGTTCAGACGCTTGGATTAGCTTATATCACGACATTGAGGCGATATTCCGACTGGTACCGATCTGTCTCATCATCGACCCGACATTCAAATCCCCAAGAAACACGACATCATACTCTTGAGTATACCACGATGCGAGTTTTTCACGATGATTGTTTAATTGCTCGTACACTCTCGCCAAGTCTTGCTGAGTCTTATTCCAATTGTCTGACTTGTGTTCTTTTCGAGAAATGTCTCGATGACGGGTTTCAATCTGCTCTCTATCTTTCTTTCCGTCAAGCGGAGCGAATGTTCGCCCGTCAGAATCGTTAATGAACTTTGTCATACCAATGTCGATTCCCACCGTGTCCTCAGGTTCAATTTCTTCTATCGCTGGTGGCTCTGGGTATTTTGCTTCGTGTCCGACTATTATACAGATGACCTGTTCGCCTATTTTCTCGTTTTTAAATACGACTTTCTTTATTTCACCGGCTTGGTTTTGCTGTGTTCTGAGTGGTCGGTGATAATCTAAGTGGAAATCACTGACATTCCAGAAGTTAACGATAGCATGCCCAGTCGATTCCGTGTTACTGTCCACGTCAAAGCCAGACTGGTTGTGCGTGATGCTACGGTATTCTCATGGTGCTTTCCACTTGAGTTCTTAACCTCACCTACATCTACATCATATCCACGTTCTTTCAGTCCATCCAGAGCCGGCTCAGTTATTTTGATACGTCTAACAGCCATTTGTAGTGTTTTGGATAGACACCTTTCGACTCTGTCCACTTGTCCTTCCATTCTGGGGGCTTGTTCTGCATCGTCGTGTACGACGGTTTGTCGCACTGTGATGCTGGTTTGCGCTGTTGTGTGAGGGTTTGGTCGTATACCTGTCGCCCAATCTGAATCGTATTCCAAAGCACTATTGTAGGTATGTTTGCTTTCTGGATGTACACTGTAGTTGAAGATTGTTTTGGTCACTTTGTGCTCTGAGCGGTGGTATTCTATCCAATTATATGCTTGATTGTCAAGATTATTATATATTTGTAGTAGGATATAGTTGTGATAATCGGACGGCTGTATCCCTTCCATATTCGTCAGCGAAGCTGACTTCTTGAGGAGGAGAACTTAGCCTTGTTAGTGTTAAAATCGCCGCTTTGCGATTCGCCGCACCACCACTCCCAATATGAGAATCAGTGTCGATAACAGCGTTAACGACCCTACAAGTGGGAGGTTCCCTGCTTGCAAAGCATCCCATGCAAATGGAACAAGCGCAAGTGCAACGATTGCATGTAATCCAAATGCAACCGCTGGAAATCCAATCTCAATAGACGACGTTCCTCCGTCTGTCCGTATGGTTGACTGCTGTGACGTATCATCTGTCATAATTGCTGATATGATTGCAGTCATATAGATGTTGACGGCTTCATGTTATCGGAACGATCTTTGGTTACCCCATCTCTATCGCTAATCAAATACGTTCGATAAAAACTGAAGACTTCATGTCCTCGTTGAGCCCAAACGGACAACAACTATAATCCGTCTCGTCTCTCAATAAGAACCAATTAAACTCCATGGTATCGATAGACCCTAGAGACAGACTTCCACTCGTTTCAGCCGCCGTTGTAATGGCTCTCGGAAATATTATCGGATATGCCGTTGGTACGACGATGTATTTGACAATCTTTGCAGGTCCTGTTGCAGTCTTTGCATTCGGCGGTGTTCGGTACCTTCTCCATGGAAGTCCATATCCTGATAGCATGAGCAGTAACTAATGAAACGCGTTGCCGCAACAGTTACCATTGATTCGGAACTCCCGCCCGATACGGTTCGTCTCAGGTGGCCGCTGATTGATTCGACTGCTCGCGCACGCGACACCGCGGACAGCACGGTCGATGATTCCACGTCTCCGTTAGATTCGGATGTGGTCCGACTTCGGACAAACAATGGTCGAATGACCGCTGCGGTAGTTCGTCCTGACTCGACGGTTAGTCCTGAGACGATTATTGTATCGTCAAATCTTGCAGCAGCACTTGATATCTCTAGCGATACAAACGGAGCTGTAGATTCAGATCAAAACTCCCAGACTGATCATGTCGTGACTGTTGAGCCAACCACCGTCTCGCCTGCATATCAACTCACCGTCGCTCCAGTCGCTGAACTATCGATTAGCGGGGGCGAGCGGACAGTCCGTCAGGCACTCGACACCCGACCGCTTGTCTGTGGTGACACTATCCCAACTGTATTTCTTGACGGATCTCTTGAGCTGCCAGTTCGTATCACTAAAACGCGTCCAGACGGTCCTGTTGCTATCACAGAAAAGACGGAACTCCAACTAGACTCTGGTCCGGCATCTAACGCAACGCCTCCGCAACAAGTCCCGATTCCACCAGCAGGAATCGGTGGCTATGATGATATCATTGAAGCCTGTCGGCGTACTATCGCAGATCCGCTGATACACGCCGATACATACCATGTCGATGATCGTTCGGCAGCCTCAGGTGTGCTTATTGAGGGACAATCTGGTGTTGGCAAGACGCATCTTATCCGCCACAGCGCGTGGTATGCCGATGCAACAATTCGAACAATTGACTGTACAGCACTCGCCTCAGAATCGCCATCCAATATCACTGATGAACTTGCCTCACATACAGCGGCGATTACAACCGGTAACTCAACATCAACAATTGTTCTCATCGACAATCTTGAGATAATTGGCGAGGATGACGATGCAATTGCCCGTCAGATTGGGGCATGGATTGAAAAAACGCTACAACTTGATTCGGCAACTGTTGTTGCTGAATGTACTGATGCAGATGCTATCGATCCGGTTTTCACCCGTGGCGGTCGTCTCTCACGGATAATTTCAGTTACTGCTCCAACCCCAGAAGACCGTGCAGCGATTATTTCGATTCTATTCAATGATACACCGATTGTCTCTCGTATCGATTATACTGCTGTTGCTGAGCAGACGCTTGGATATGTTGCAGCTGATATAATTAATTTGCGTGCACGTGCAATTGAAGCCGCACTTGCTCGATACGATACCGAAGATAACAAACAGACAGAATTCAGGATTCTTCCACCGGATATTGAGATAGCGATTACTGAAACGACACCGAGTGCTGCTGAAACAACCGGCTCTGTTCCTTCAACGACATTTGAGGATATTGGTGGACTTGCAGCACCAAAGCGCGAGCTCACTCGGGCGGTTGAATGGCCACTTCAGTATCCGGAGGCACTTTCTCGACTTGGCGTTGATGCGCCTGCTGGGATTTTGCTATATGGACCACCAGGAACTGGAAAAACAATGCTGGCACGTGCAGTTGCATCAACAACAGATGCAAACTTCTTGACTGTTGATGGTCCAGAACTCCTCAACAAATATGTTGGCGAGAGTGAACGCCGTGTTCGACAGTTATTCACTCGTGCGAGAGATAGTTCACCAGCGGTTGTCTTCTTTGATGAGGTTGATGCACTTGGGTCCGCCCGCGCAGGTGATGGTGCCTCCGCCACAGAGCGCGTTGTATCACAGCTATTGACTGAGCTTGATGGTCTTCATCCTCGTGAGCAAGTCACTGTTATTGGTGCAACAAACCGCCCTGATCGTATTGATGATGCACTTACCCGACCTGGGCGATTTGACCGTGTTGTCGAGGTTCCACTTCCAGGTCCTGAGGCTCGTCAGGAAATTATCCGTATTCATACCCGCGATCGACCGACTGAGCCACTCGATATTGATGAAATCGCAAAAAAAACTGATGGATATTCTGGAAGCGATATTAGTGCTGTCCTACAGGAAGCGAGTCTGCTCGCGCTTGAGGAACATCTCGGTGCAGCCGAATCTGATGCAGCTGAGGACACGAAATCAATTCAGACGACTCCACCGGATGCGACTCCAGCAGGTGTTGAATCGCTTGAGGCTGTGCGCATTCACCGCCGCCACGTTGATGCTGCACTCGACCGCATTGGACCATCATTATCTGCAACCGCAAGAGAGCGATATGCCTCGTTTAATGATACCCAATCCTAAACATACGAACAACTGTGTCTAGATTCTGCATTAATGTCGGTTATTCATGCTCGCTCCTGTCCAAACTGTTGTTTCTGATGTAGTTGGAACATTGATAGAACAACACCGGCTGTCGCAATCAGTTCTATCAGGAGCACAACAGTAAACGCCGGAAAGAATTCCAACTGAAGAATCGTTTGAATTACTGGCAACGCGAATAATCCTCCAATGCCAACGATCACGGAGAAAACTAATCCGGTAAGTGCTCGCTGATTTAATGATTCTGGTGCGAGTTCCGCTTCACCATCACTTTGATCCATGGTCATTTGATAGCCAACAATTACAGTATATATTCATATACACTTGAAACTACTCGCTATACTCTTATGTTCCTCTGAGATGGCGCACCGAGTATATTGATCTACAAGAACATGGATAACTAGTGCAATTGCATCAATCACTGCACTCGCCTCAATGGATAATCACTATCTTATCTAGTTAGGCTGTGCTGTTTATGTGATTATACAACGGATATAAAAAAATTGAAAAGCTATACTCGGAGTGAATCGAGACTTCGTATCAGTGAAAGCCACGAAAACATGTGGCACCACCAATATTTGCACTCGCGGATTATTAGCGTCAGCCTGTCGCTAGTCTGCAGCAGTTTCTTGTGCAGACGGCGTTGGCTCGCTGCCACCGCCAATAATGGCTCGACTGCGTAGGAGGATAAATCCAAATCCAATCTTTGAGACCAGATCAAGAACCATGAAGAGAAGCGTTTCACCATAAAGACCGGTGAGTGCAAGCCCTTCAGTTCCAACAAGCCATGCAACCGGGTATATTGCCCACGTTACAAGAATGATATTCCGAAGTGCATTGAATGTTGATTGCGTATCCTCATCTGCATCATTAACTGCCTCACCGAAGACGGCAACTAGGTAGTACAGGAGGAACACCATCGCGACGGTGCTGATCGTCCAGAAGGCGTACCGAGCAACAGGGAGTTTAACTAGTGTTGCGGTAAGACCGGTTACGATCATGAACGCGTCGATACCAACAAGCGCACCGATATCACGCTGACTTGCACCAGCGAGAAGACCGACGTCAAGCAGAAGCAGTGGTGTTGTGAATAGCCAATCGGCATATCGTGCCCAATACACGTCAACAACACGACCGGTTTCTAGTGTCACTTCGGTCAATCCGAAGCCAAAGAACATCGATAGATACGATGCAGCTGCGATTCCCGGAATGAGGATTGTGATGACATAAAACTCCTTCTGACGGGGATCCTGCACATCCCATCCGTCAGCCATGAAGTAAAGCATCCCAAGCAACATTCCGATCGTTCCGAGGGCTAACCATATGCCCTCGCCTTCTACTCCGAGACTGCTCATCTGTAGCGCCAGCTGAGACATTGCAATAGTCAGTATGTGCTCCTCACACTTAACAATATTCGCCGACCCAGCAACAAATTTTAAGTCTAGTACACACCAAATTTGATTGATACACACAATAAAGTTGCAGACTGAAACTACGAGACTGAAACAACTCACATATGTGGAATAAAGTGAGCACTATCAAATATCGAGGCTGAACCCGCGGTCAGTTATCAATCATGAAAGAATTATGAGCGGAGATGAGACGACAGAAATTGAATCCGAAGAGGAAACGACACAGACAGACACTACAGTAGAGGCTGAAGATGAAGCCGAAGCTGAAGCTGAACCGGAAACAACGCTTGATATCGAAGCGGCGGCTGAACAAGAGGCATCTGTCGAGGCGCTTCAGGACACTGTTAAAGAACAAGGTGACCGGATTGAGGAGCTTGAAGACCTCGTATTAGATCTTTCAGCACGAGTTGCAAGTGGCGATGCGACCGGTGTTTGTCCAGATTGTCATGGTCCAGTTATCAAATCAAATCCATTCTTCCGCAGTGCAAAAATAAAATGCGCTGATTGTGGACGTATTTTCCACAAATACTAGCGCTGTCAGTATCGGCCTGGTATCTTATATTATTTCACGTCACAGCGTGACTAGCGACTATTCTTTCAATTCGGTATCTATGATTGATGATATCTTAGATAGTCCTGTTGAGATGGTCGCTGACAGACTACTGATAGTTTTGATGTGATTTTCGCACATCGAACCGTGCTGTTTGTACTCTACTCTCTATTTTTGATAGATTGGTAGTATGCGAATCATTCATTACAAATGCAATATATAACATGAACACTGATCCTTGATTCGAATGAAACAGGATTTAGAAAGAGATCAGTATGTTGAGTTCGTTTTCTCACGTGCCTGACAGCGTTATCACTATACTACTACATCGCCGATAGGATATATGCGAATCAGATACAATCGCGAAACGTGTATCGGGATGTTTCAATGCGTCAATGAGTGGGACGCATTCGAGAAAAATATGAACGCTGGAAAAGCTGATCTAGTTGAGGCTGAGGAAGTTGAAGATGGAATATTTGAGCGTGAGGTTCCTGAGGATGCGGAATTCGAAGCAAAGTTTGCTGCTCGTGTCTGTCCAGTTGATGCAATTGAAGTGTACGACGATGACGGCGAACAGATCGTCTAAATATTATCGCATATAGGGGATATGATTAATCATGCCATGATTGGTGGTGCGACTGAGGCTGCATGTTCACTGCTCACGTTTATTAAACACATGTAGCTAATCTGGGGTCACAATAGTTAGCCTATGATAATAAAACTGAAGTGAGTTATGGCTTGCATCCGACGCGAACGTCACTGTGACTTGATATCGCCCTTTGATGTAGGATGATCGGCGGTCTGAAGAATGTCCTGACTATTAAGTAAGACAGCACCGAACCCGACTTTTGTCCCAATATCGAGGACAACATATAGCATTATTTCTGTCGTGATAGTAATCATCCCAAAGCCACCGCCCGTTCCGAGAATCCACACAAGCGGATACAATGCCCACAGCCCGAGTGTAATATTACGAAGTCGCCTAAATACTACACCAGTCGCAGTTGATCGGTTTCTCGCACGTCTTGAAAACTCACCGAGTAGGTAATATAACAAAATGATAAATGCCGCAGTGCTCACCGCCCACCATGCAATTCTGATAACAGCACCCTGTTGCATCATCGAACCGGCGAGTCCACCGAGGATCATGATCACATCGATGACGAGCAGCTTGTAAATCATCCGCTTTCTTACACCTGCAACCAATGCTAGATCAATTATCAAAAGTGGAGTTGTCAATAGCCAGTCGGCATATCGTGCCCAATAAATATCAACGCCCGCAGCTCCTCTTATAGGCATCGAGATGACACCTAGTCCTGTCGCCATCGCAAGATATGCAGCCGCTGCAATCGCTGGAATTATCGTTGTGATAATATAATAAGTTTGTTGCTCCGGATCAGTTGATCCTCGACCTTGTACGGCAAAGTATACTGTTCCGAGTAGCATTCCGATGAATCCAACCCACAGCCAGGTCGCTTCTGAGCCTGGTGTCGCCATACCCACATACTATTCTATTCTCTCATGATTTATATGCTATGGCGGATCGCTATGCTTCGTCAGGATTGATCCCTCAGTATTGTGAAATTATGAGAAATACCATTCTATCAATCGTTGATTATTCGTCTTTCGGCAATCCTGCTCTGATGAATATCTAAATAATAAAAGATTTGACATAACGATTGTTCACTAATTGCGATATAAAAGCCACATCAGTGGAATCAGCATACTCTGGTAAGCGTATTCTAGTATACCGGAAGGAAACTCCCAATTTCAATATATTAACTAATATATGCTGCGCACATCAGTAATATCATTTTATATATTTCAATCGGACTCATCAGGTAACACTACATTTATGTCCAAACCACTCACATTTTACTCATGCATCATATCCGTAATTGCCGTTACTATATTACCCACCTGTGAGCGGACTCTCGTATGCGGGATTTCATGTTCTATTTACATTCCCGCCACTTGCGTATCTCCTTGCCTTCGGGACGATCCCGACTCGTCGAGCCGTCCGTGTCGGAATCGTACTCATGACTATCGTCGCGCTGATATACACAACACCGTGGGATAATTATCTAATCCAACGTGGCGTGTGGTGGTATGGTCAGGATGATATATTTGCCCGCATCTGGAAGGCACCGGTTGGTGAGTACCTATTCTTCATTCTTCAGCCGATTTTAACCGGACTTTGGGTCACAACACTTGCCCCTGATGCCACATACCGTCATGGGGATTTTCATCGCAAACCTCGAATAATCGGTGCTCTTGGATGGCTTGGATTTGCTATCGTTGGTGCCATGCTTCTCACAGTCGAATCTGGATTTTATTTGGGTGCAATTCTCGTGTGGGCTTGCCCGGTTGTGGCACTTCAGTGGGCTGTTGGTGGTGGATATCTTGCTCGACGATGGCGTGAGTGGTCGCTTGCTGTTGCCGTCCCGACAGTATATTTATGGATGATTGATAGCATCGCCATTGCGCTTGGTGTCTGGACAATCTCTGATCAATACTCAAGTGGTATTGATCTTTTTGATCTCCCCATTGAAGAAGCCATATTCTTTCTTATAACAAATATACTCATCGCATATGGATTAATTCTATTTGAGTGGATTATTGATTACTGGCATCATCATCCAAATGCTATTGGACCGGAGGTGTCCAGTGAGTGGCTGTAACTGAATCACTCTCGAATACCGCTCGGCAAACACTTGGGCGCAGTATCTTCATTCCCGTCTGGCTCATGCTGATAGGATGCATTCTCCTTGCACCGCTTATTACGGCTCTCTCGCCGCAGTTGCGTTATCTTCCATTTGCTCTGAGTCTTCTTCTATTCGGATTACCACATGGTGCCGTTGATCATCTTGTTCCGGCACGAACAGCTAATGCAACAGTTACGATTAGATCGATGCTGTCCGTTGGTGGATTATACTTCATCATTGGTGGTATATACCTTGGCTGGTGGTTCCTTGCCCCGACCAGTGCTGCCATTGTATTTGTATTCATGACATTATTTCACTGGGGACAGGGTGACATCTATGCACTTTTATCATTTCTTGATGCTGATCATCTTCCAACTCGATCTGAACGAGCACTCTCGGTTATCACTCGAGGAGCGATGCCGATGCTCGTTCCACTTATTACACATCCAGCATCATATCAACGCGTCCTCGTTGCCTTTATCGAGCTTTTCAGCATAGACATCATATCAATTGGATTCCTGTTCTCATCGCCGGTTCGTAGCGGCGTTACCGCTATTCTCGTCGGTCTCACTGCGACGACTATTGTGGTCGGTGCATGGCGTGTTTACACTGGGGCGACCGTTCGTCCATATCTTATTGATGCCGGTGAACTCGGATTATTGTGGGTCTTCTTCATCACTCTCCCACCTATTTTCGCCGTTGGTGTTTATTTCTGTGTCTGGCACTCACTTCGTCACATCGCCCGAGTTGCGATTGTTGATCAACCATCCCGGCAAGCGCTCAACTCAGCGCAAATTAGCCCTGCCATCCGGCGGTTTACTCGTGATGCAGCACCCCTCACTGCCGTTGCGCTCCTGTTTTTCCTTGGATTATACATTCTCGTCCCGCGCCCACCAGATGATATTGAATCCCTTGCTGCGTTGTACTTAGTTGGCATTGCAGCACTTACTGCTCCACATGTCGTCATTGTGTCGTGGATGGACCGGGTGCAGGCAATCTGGTGAGATGTTCAGCTCCGACTATATCAATTAGCATCGAATATACGTTTAACCGATAACTGTTAATTGTTCCTTGATATATACCCTATTGATGGCTGCCACCGATGATCCCGCGTATGTGGACCATCCGCTTCTTGTTTCGTCGTTTATCGAGCAACGACTGTATCAACTTCAACTCGCAGAAACTGCTCGCGAAACGGATACTCTTGTCTGTCTCCCGACAGGGCTTGGCAAAACAACTGTCAGCCTACTTGTCACAGCGAGTCGACTCAACTCTGTCGGTGGCACTGCACTATTCCTTGCCCCGACAAAACCGCTTGTCCGTCAACATATCGAATTTTATCGCAATGCGCTTACCATTCCTGATGAGGATATTGTTGTATTCACGGGAGAGATACCTCCTCATAAAAGAGAAACACTCTGGGATGATGCACAAATTGTTATTGCAACCCCACAGGTGATTGAAAATGACCTTATTGGCAATCGGATTTCGCTCGACTCAGTCACACATTTGACGTTTGATGAGTGTCATCGAGCAACCGGTAAGTATGCATACGTATACATCGCAGGACGATATCACGATGATGCCACTAATCCACGTGTGACAGGCATGAGCGCCTCTCCAGGTGGCGATAAGGAAGAAATCGTGACCGTATGTAACAATATCGGAGTCTCAGCCGTTGAGGTGATGACAGAAGGTGATGCGGATGTGGATGAATATACATACACCACCGACGTTGAGTGGGAGCGTATTGAACTTCCTGATGATATCATCCAGATTCGAGATGCACTCAATGATGTTATTCGTGACCGACTTCAACAACTGAAATCTCTTGGTGTCTCAAGCACAACTCAGCCTGATGTCTCACAAAAACAATTGAATAAAATAAGAGGGAAGTTGCAGAAACTGATCGACGCCGACAACTCAGATGGCTATGCTGGGATGTCGACACATGCAGAGGTCATGAAATTACGCCGCGCTGTCGAACTCGTTGAGACGCAATCAGTTGAATCCGTTCGTCAGTATTTCGAACGCCAACGCAATGCGGCACAGTCATCAGGGGCCTCAAAAGCTAGTCAGCGACTTGTTGCTGAACCGAAGGTTCGCCAATCAATGCAACTTGCAGAGTCATTTGATGGGACGCATCCAAAGTTTTCTCACACCCGAATCCTTCTTGCACAAACACTCGGTATTGAGGGCGGTGAACGCGTAATTATATTTACCGAATCACGAGATACAGTTGAGGCACTCACAGAATTCCTTTCAGCTTCATTTGATGTTCAACGATTCGTTGGACAGAATGACACCGGTCGTTCTGACGGCATGACCCAACGTCAACAACAGGAAACACTTGAAGCATTTCGTGCAGGTGAATTTGAGGTACTCGTCTCAACGTCAGTCGCCGAAGAGGGACTTGACGTTCCTGAGGTCGACCTTGTACTCTTTTTTGAACCAGTTCCAACGGCGATCCGATCAATACAGCGAAAGGGTCGAACAGGTCGACAGACCGAGGGACGCGTCGTTGTTCTTCTTGCTGAGGACACGCGGGATGAAGCATACTTTTGGATTTCACGGCGACGCGAAAAGAAGATGGAATCTGAATTACGCTCGCTTAAGCAATCTGTTGATACTATTGAATCATCAATTGTTCCGCCACAAGAAGAACTGACAACATACAACCATGATCAGTCGACCGAAATGGATACGAAAGCGTCGAATACAGGTGCAGATACGACTACAAAGCCAGATTCTGATGTGTCCACGCAAGGGGTGATGAATTCTGACGAAGACAATCAATCAGGGATCACAGACTTTGCTCCTAGTGATGCAGAAGTTCCGAGTACGGACAGCAAAACGCAATCAGCCGAGGAAAAAAACAACGACACGGGATCTACAGACACTGATACGAATACCGATGTCTCCAAATCTCCTCCAACACCGGACGTTGATACCGATAAGGATACTATTGAAATCGTCGTTGACCAGCGTGAGCTTGACTCAGCAGTCCCAAAGAGCCTCTCAACTCGTAATGCCGTTCAGACGCGCCTGGAAACGCTCGCCGTCGGTGATTATGTGCTTTCAGACCGTGTTGCTGTTGAGCGAAAATCAACAACTGATTTTCTCGATACGTTGCTTGATACCGATCGATCATTGTTCGAACAGACCGGTGACCTCGTTCGAGCCTATCGACGGCCAGTTCTTATGCTTGAAGGAGAGCTGACAGCACTGTATTCAGAGCGAAATATCGAGCCACGTGCGATCCAAGGTGCACTCGCATCGCTTGCTGTTGACTTTGATCTGAGTATCGTTCAGACGCGTGATGACAGTGATACTGCGGATATGCTTGAGACAATTGCAACCCGCGAACAAACCTCACGTGATCGGAGTATAAGTGTGCACGGAGAAAAAAGCGCGAAGACATTACAAGAACAACAAGAGTATGTTGTCTCTTCGATTGCTGATATAGGTCCTGTTACCGCACAGTCATTACTTGATTTCTTTGGTACTGTTGAGGCTGTGATGATAGCGAGTGAAAATGAGCTTACGGAAGTCGATGGCGTTGGTGCTGTCACTGCAGGACGTATTCGTGATATTGTTGGAAGCGATTATTCTTAATCGGTCTGATTCGGTGTGTCTGAATGCATCCGCATTGACATCATCTCGTGAATAAAGACGCGCACTTTCCTTGCTCTGCATGATCAGAAAGACGGAAACTACAATATAATATCTCTCTCGATTTCAATATGATTGCTAGTATCTCGGATCTCTTTCGATTATCTATCATCTTGATTCTCATATGTGCTGCATGGCATGATGTGAGAACTCGTCGTCTCTCCTCGCACGTCTGACCACTGCTTGTTATTCTGGCTATGATTCTTGTTATTTGGGATAGCTCAGCATACTTTACAAGATTTGGGTTTATAAGGGTCAAGGAGAATCCCTGCGGCTTCAGCCGCAGGACAGGACAGGACAGGCTGAATCCGACAACTCGGAGGTAATCTCCCCGGCGATAGTTGCGGTGAGATTGACAATCCGCAACTGAAACTGACAGGCAACAGTACATACCGATAGGAATCAGGCTCAGAACAGAGTGATTTCCGCCAGTCCTCCGATTACGATGGCGGCCTGCCCTGTCCGCCCCAAGTAATGAGACAGTAATCGGACCCAGTCTGGTGAACGGTCGGTTCCTATAATGAACCGATGCAGTGCCTTGCCCGACTGCTGGAAGCACCACAGAAAGTAACTCCAAGTCTGTCGAAGTCTGCCGGACTCCCAACGGCACAACCAACTGTGGGAGTCCGAACACGATGGACGAGAGGATAGGAGTGGAGTGGAGTCCCGGGGACGGGGCGGGGCTTGGCACTCCCATCGTCAGCAGTCCCGTCACTCTACCCGTGACAGTCCGTGAACCCCACACGGATTCTCACCGTACTGGGGTTCGGTGGAACTGTAACCCTGAAATCTCCACCGCTCACACTCACACTCAGGATTCCTCCGCGTTTACGCGGAGGAGGATGTCAATTATAGCCCAATCACTACCATATTCATTGTTCGCGGTAGTATCAATTTCTTGATTATTCCACTTGCAACGGTCTCTGGCTCGGCGGTGCAGATGCCAAAGCGCTGATGACACTTGCAATCTCTATTTCGACAGTCCCAATGTATCAGCTTTCGGGGTTGACATTTCCTCCACTAACAGCTCCGCTGAGTGTGTTCTCATCAACAATTCTCACGAACACAGTACTGCTTACCGCCGTATATCCAATTACTCTGATTCTTCAGAATATCCGCAAAAGAGTATGGCAGTTCCCGGTTGCACTTTTTGCCCGACCGGTCAATATCGATAATCTTGAACACGAACACGGATGTCTGGTTGAACCTCAGACTGTATCACACGAAATGGAATTGATCTTGATCTTGATGCGCTCCGGATGTATCTCCGATGGCGTGGTACAACACTCAGTGCAATCCGTGATTCGCTCATAACACATCGCGACCCTGCGAGCATTGTTCAAACACACACTCCAACTGATGGTGCTGTCGGCATCGAATCAGATTATTTACTATCAGGAAATATGCCTGCTGAATCTCACGCAGATCTGAGCCTCTCTGATTCAACGGACTCTGCTTCAGCTGATTCAACAGATCTGCGGGGTGCCACCAGGTTTCTTGATGGGGTCGACCACCGTGCGTATGGAAGTTTAACAACGCAACTTCGAAACACACTGACGTTAGTTTCAACGCCCGACCGACAGACAGTGTGGGTTTCCCCAGTCATTTCTTGTCACAACCTGTTTTGACACTATTATTGGCTTTATTTACAGCGATATACTGTTTGGATTACTAAGTCTTGATTAGTTGTAGCGCTGATCTCCCCACTGAGTTCTTCTCCGACTCACTGAATACGGATGCTAATTGTCAAATAGCAGTAGAGTCGAAAACATCAGACTTCGATGATCGGCTCTCTATGACGATACTGGTGAGCATATCGTCGCCTTCTCCACCTAGTTGATACTAATTGATAGACAATATCTAAATGTCGCATAGAGCGCTTGGACGCAAGACATATCGGCCACAATCATCTCATATTGATTCGATGGCTGATGATGCTGTGAACGGAAATAAAATTGACGCTGAGATTGAGATCACATTCAACTCAGATGGACTCGTGCCCGCCATTGCGCAGGATGCTGATTCTGGTGAGGTATTAATGCTTGCATATGTCTCACCAACAGCACTCAAGCGAACACGTGAGACCGGGCAGGCGCATTATTACTCTCGCAGTCGAGAGGAACTTTGGAAGAAAGGCGAAACAAGTGGTCATACACAGCGCATTTGTGAGATTCGTGCCGACTGTGATGCCGATACTATATTATATCTTGTTGAGCAGACTGGAGGAGCGTGCCATACAGGTCATCAATCATGTTTCTACCGCACTCTCGATGGAACGGAGGTTATTAACCGTGTTTTTGATCCAGAGAGCGTCTATGAATAACAAAGGAGATACATATGTCTGCTATCGGTCTTGATAATGACGCTTCTGGTGCGGTAATCGATTTACTTGATACCACCGAATCGGTTCTTATAGAATTACAAGATGCCGCAGAGCGATATGAGACCATTACAACACAAATCGATAACACGGGACATGATGCTGTTGTTGAAACAGCAGACGCATATCGTCGGGCAACAGGACTTCTTGATAAATATATTGACTCAGCGACTGGAACAGGCGATTTTCAAGCATATGTTGAATTTCAAAATAAGTTTCTTGGCTGCGTTGAGGAGTTACCTGATGAACTCCCGGCTCGTGAGGCATTTGAGACTGCTGCGGACCGACTCGACTCTCGCCGACTTAGTGAAGGTGATTTCGCGTCCGCCCGCGAGGACCTCGCCCCAGCAAAAAAATATATTGAGCAGCTTGAGTCATATAATCAGATAACAGAGGAAATTAAGACTGCCCGCCGAAACGTTACACTCCATCGTCGCAAGATCAATGACGCAATTGATATGCACAATGAGGCGCTCTCATTTGCAGATGTTGATTTCGATTCTCCCGTTGAGCAATTATTAGACCCGATTAAGGCGTATAATGATCAACTTCGCTCAGAATTCAATGAATTTATTACAACGGCATCGGTCGCAGCAGTCATCGATTTTCTTGAATATGCTGATTTGTTTCCACTTGTTGCATTTCAATCACCTCCACCTGATCTCAGACGATTTGCCCGCGAGAGCCCTGATGCTAATGAGTCGATTCCAACAGTATTGGAATTTGCATCATACTCTGGCTCCAAACTTGATCACTATGCAACAGATCCAGCGCTGCTACAAACGACAGTTGCGGTACATCAGACCTTTCTTGAGCGTCTTGACGCAGATCCACTCATTATCGAACGACCTCCACCGACTGCTGGGACACTTCGTCAATTTAGTGGTGAGGCAATATCGATACTGGGACGATTTGCCAGTGAGGAAACGATTGCTCACCTTCGAGCGATTCGAGATCAAAGCTATGAGGATTCATACGACCGGCTTCGAACCGCTCTTCGCGCACAAACTGATCTGAGCGCAAATGAACGTGAACGACTCCGCACTGGGACGATGGCTGATGAACGTGATATGCTTATTGAGGCTCGTGACCGGCTCACGGAAGCGCTCGCAGAAACGCAGTCACATATCGAATAACTAGTGTCCAGTATACGATACCGACCACCGTAGCACAGATACTGCAACTGCTAAGTACCTCGTTAGATAAAGAGAGTAACTAATATCATCTGACATCATCGACAGCATCATAGAGTTTGTTCGCAGCCGCATCAGCAAGCTTCTGTGCTCGTGATTTTTTATTTGCTTCTGTGTATACTCGCACTACTGGTTCTGTTCCTGATGGTCGAATGAGCACCCATGCGTCGCCATAATCAAGCCGATACCCATCAACTGTGTTCGGCGTTACATCTGCTTCCTCTGCAAACTCCTGAGCGCTCATCATCAACGCCTCTAGTCCTTCCTCAGAATCATATTCGATATTAGTCCGAACATTTGCGTATTCAGTGTACGGCTCAATGATGCTGCTGGCCGGTTGATCACATATCAACCGGAGAAATTTGGCGGCGATATACGCTCCATCACGAACTAGTCGGAAGTTTGGAAAAAAGACCCCGCCATTACCTTCGCCAGCGATTGGCACTGATATATCCGCTGTCTGCAGTTCTCGAATTTTCGTAATGATATTTGTTGACCCAATCGGGGTCAACTCCAATGTAGCATCCACACGATTGCAAACATCAACAAGTCGCTGTGAAACATTTACCGCAGCAACGGTCGCACTATTGCTATCGAGTTCGGCTGCAGCAAGTGCAGCAAGTGATGCCTCCCCGGATATCTGTTGCCCTTGTTCATCAATAAAGACAGCACGATCAGCATCACCATCATGTGCAATGCCAACGTCAGCGCCTGAGGCGGTTACAAGCGAGCGAAGGGCGGTGAGATTCGAAGCGATTGGTTCAGATGGACGACCGGGAAAATGACCATCCGGCGTTGCATTCACTGTTACGACGTCACAT
>KB659956.1_pt13 | contig 215558 bp, 214 predicted proteins | sample 558768 | NCBI scaffold set KB644980.1 | reverse complement strand
GTTGTTCTGACAAATATGCACTTCCATTACTTCGTGAGCAAGAGGGTGCACGTATTGTCAATCTTTCATCTGGACTTGGTGCAATCGGTCCAGGCATGGATGGTGGGTCACCGCCATATCGTGTTTCAAAAACAGGATTGAATGGATTTACAGCGTATCTCCATGGTGAGTACGGGACCGAGGGACTCCTTGCAAACGCCGCCCGACCTGGCTGGGTACAAACCGAGCTCGCAACACCCGGTGCGCCACGGACACCAACCGAGGGAGCGGACACCCCAGCGTGGTTAGCACGATTCAAACCAAACGCGCCTGCTGGTCGATGCTGGCGGGACCGGATGCCTATTGGGTGGTAGCTTTCTTCAGACTACTCTAGAAGCATTTAGGATTTTCTCCAGAGAAATCAAGGCGAGTGCCTCGGGGCTTGGACGGAAATATAACCCCGAGGCGGTTCGCTACTGAGTCTCCTCGACGGAGTACTCATTTGTTGTTGATAATTCGTGACATCCTCCCACGAGTCAATTCGTGGGTTTTCTCGTACACGTTCTATAATTGGTCACAGTCGGGGCGATAATATGCCAAATTTTCGTCCAATAATCTCATTTGATTATCGCTTTGAGAAAAATATCGAAGACGGACACATGCTCTCATCTGCGGTCAGTGATGATTGTCTTGTGTATGGTTTTTGTTATTTGAAACGAAAACGAAAACGAAAGACGGAGACGGGGCGCCCAAGCGAACGTTCCAGCGCAGCTCAACTGAGTGTGGTTTCGGAGGGAGACAGTGCTCAGAGTGCCGACAACTGATAACCCGCTGTTGAAGATGATGAGTTAGCAAGAAAAGACATCGTTCACATTGCGATGGTGTTATGATATGAGATGATAACAGCACGATACGTGCAACCGATTGCTCATCGCGGCTGTCCACGCCAGTATCCTGAAAATACGCTCACAGCACTTCGAAGCGCTGGATCAAGAGCTGGTGCGGTTGAGTTCGACGTCCGTCGCTGTGGAACAGGTGAATCTGTTGTGATACATGATGAGAAACTCGACCGTGTCACTGACGCTGACGGACTTGTCTCAAAGACGTCAGTGACCGAGTTACAACGAGTACACGTCATGGATTCGAATGCACATGTCCCAACCTTACAGGAGGTGTTTCAGACGGTCCCTGAGGACGTGACATTGCATATTGAATTGAAAGAACCATCTGTTATTGATGATGTTGCGATGTACACCGACCAGTTTGCGCATGATGTTATCGTCTCATCATTTGATCCGACTGCACTGACTGCGGCTGTTTCAGCGGACCTCACAGACGTTGCATTGTTATTTGCAACGGAACCTCAGGATGCACTCGCGCGTGCTGTCGAAATCGGATGTACAGCCGTCCATCCCTCTGCATCACTTTGTATTGACACTACCATTGTCGATGCGGCTCACGAGCAAGGACTGCGTGTCAACGCATGGACTGTCGAGGATACCGAAACGCTCAGTTCATTAGCCAGAATCGATGGCGAGGACAACTCTGCAACCGTCGACGGTGTTATTATCGATGATTGCTCACTCATTAGGCGGTGTCGAACGCTTGGATAACTACACAATCGGTTCGAGTTGATGTCCGAGACGTCTAGGCGGGCTCGAATCGGTATGTGAGGATTTCACTCGTTGGATCCCACTCAAACTCAGTATTGTGAACGCGCTGCATCCGCTCTCGATATGCCGTCAGTGACTCTGATCCCTCCCGTTGAGCGTCCGCGTTGGTTAAATCACCAAGTGTTCGCTCATCAACACTTGCAATGACAAACACATCTTCATCGATGGAAAACGTATCACCTTCTGAGGCATATCGATTTGCCGCCCCACGACTCAGTTGTGTAATATCCCCGCTGCGAACAGCGCTCTTGACGTGCTCATTCGGTAACAACGTATCTGGATCGATTCTTGCCATCACTGCTTACTGCGTAGTGAATATTCAAAAGAGATGCGACATTCGTTATATTTCCACATTATTGATAAATGAGAACCCGTCTCCAAACGTGTGTGTCGAATAATTTATACTCCTCCTATCTTCCCCTGTGGCAACAACGCGAATCCTTAATCGGAGACAGTCGGTGTGAATGAATGATGTCATTTTATGATGCTGCATCTAATGAGATATAATTACAGAAACAATGCCAGGGCGGCTCACTCAATTTGGATCAGTTATATTCTCATTCTCAGTAACGATATATGACAAGCTTCTCATTGCAATCCCACTTGTTGTATGTATCACATATATGACGTGTGCGATTGCGCTGACATTATCGCAGATAGCCTCGATGGGCGTTGCCTCAGTCGCTGGAGGCATTGTTGTTGGAGATGCGTTATTCATTAATCACCCTCAATTAGATTCAACATAAGCAGATGAAACATGTCTTTTCGTCGATAACGTCAGCAGTTTAATTCACTCGGAGATGATTCCATATTCGCTGACATCGCTTGCAATCACAACTCACTACATCCTATAGGGGTCACTGGGCTCTGTTATCCTGACCGTCTCAGTCTTCGTTGACACGGATCGCTCGCAGAAGACGAGAAGCGAGTCTCTCAGTTCTCCACCTACCAACCGCTCCAATAGACACAGTTAGCTGTTGTTTCGACAACATCGCGATTAGAGAGATTTGAGGAGAACCCCTGGGGCTATGAATCCGACAATACACTACACTACATAACACATACCACCATTCGGTGAGATTCTCAAGTTGCCACAGTCTATCGTCTTCTCAAAGTATTTGATCGTCTCAGAGAGGAAGATCAGGTCGGAACAAAGCAATTCCGAACGGCCTTTGAAGTCGGTCTGTCCAAACAATGAGACAGTATTCGAAACGCTAACACGGTGAAGATGAACGCGGAACCGTTCGTCTCCGTGGTTGTTGGTTGAGCGAGCCGAGAGGTAACTCCGAGTCCGGTGACGCGAGTTGACCCCCCCGCTGGCGCAAACAATAGATGGGAGTGACTGACGTGGAGAATAGGGGTAACGGCGGTTTGGGACTGCCAGTCAGCTACCGTTTCGTGATGGGTGAAAGGGGTCCCGAACAAGAAACCGGAGTCATGGTTGCGAACCTTCGACTCCCACCGCTCGGGATTTCCTCCGTCACCAGACACGGTCCGGCGGGCAGTCACGCCCAGCGTGACGGCGACTTCAGGCAGAGGGGGATGTCAAGAGTACACTGTGATCTCCTCAGTTGGATATTATACAGAATCAAGGAGAATCCCTGCGGGTTCAGCCGCAGGATGAATCCGACAACTTGGAGTCAATCGACGCTACGAAAGCCACTCTGATATTTCACAATCCGTAATTTAAACTGAAAGGCAGTTCTACATATGGGTAGGAATCAGGCTAAGAACGGAGCGATTCCCGCCAGTCCGACGATGGCGGTCTGTCCGCCCCCAAGCAATGAGAGAATAATCGGACCCACTCAGGTGAACGGTCGGTTCCTCTCAGTCTCATGAATCGATGCAGTTGCAGATGCAGTGCCCGACTGCTTGCAAACAGCAGAAAAAGTAACTCCGAGTCCACCGAAGTCTGCCGGACTCCCCAAAGCAAAAACAACGTTAGGAGTCCGAACATGACCGAGGAGAGGAGTCCCGGGGGCGCTGGGGCTGAGATGTGGCACTCCCGGCACCAGCAGTCCTAGTTCACTCTACCCGCGACAGTCCATGAATCCCATACGGATTCTCACCGTATTGGGGTTCGGTGGAACTGCAAACCTAAAATATCCACCGCTCAGGATTCCTCTGTGTTTACGCGGAGGAGGATGTCAACCGGAGACCCGAGTATGTCATCTCAGGGAACACCTCCATTTTCACCCTCATATCACTCACGTCGTTACTCTCTCAAATGTCTTCTCAATGATATCATTAGTTTGTGGTAGTATCATTATCGGCGGTCAGCTCGCTCGCAGCCATCGAGAGTTCCTTAGGAGTATTCACATTTCTGAATGTCTGCTGTGTTGTGTGTGCGTTAATCGTTGCTTCCGAAATCGTACGGATATCAAGATACTCGAATGGGGCAATAAGTTGTCGTGCGCCATCATTGAGCGCGCGACGACAGGCAGCATACATTGGAGTCGTTGTGTAGACTGCATGCGTTGGCTGATACCACTCATCCACCCGTGGAACAACAGCATCGGCGTATCCTTCGGTAATGCGGTCAAATAAATACTCAACAAAGTCGGGATCAATAAACGGCATATCACAACCAACGGCGATGGTATACGTCGCATCCGTTATCTCAAGTCCACGGGCTAATCCTGCCATTGGACCGCGGTCTGGAGTCTGATCAATCGCGAATTGTAACTCAGTATCGCTTTCGGCTAGTGCTGCAGTAATCGAATCACGTTGTGACTGACGGCAATTGATAACGACCTCGTCAACGACGCCTGCGATTCGGTCAACAACCCGTTTAATCAGTGGCGTCCCGGCGAGGGTCACGACTGCTTTGTCCTGATTGCCAAAGCGTGTCGATCGACCGCCGGCAAGGACGACACCTCCGCGCATACGGGAATACTGTCATTCAGGAGCAAAGAGCACGTCGTTGCGAGAGATCCGAGTAGATGAAATAAATCGACTCTCCCGGTTGAGTCAGTCGGGATATAGATTATCTGCTCTGTGGAAACGAACACACACAAGCTTTGGGACGAACGTTATGTATTATATATTATCTCGACTTTCTGCATCGATGACACAGAGAGCTACGTCTGCAGGAGCTATACAATATCAAGAACCACAATCGAGAGATATAGCTGTCCGGCACCAGCAGTGATGAGCAGACCGGCAGCTATCTGTTCAATTCGTCCTGTGTAATGCCCAAGTCTCTGCCAAGCAGTCATCCCAGATTCTGCAAGGAGTGTCACGCCAATAAGCGGAACCGCGACTCCGGCAGCATACGTAAGAAGAACGGTCGCCGCATTTGTCGGTGAGAGTGAAACCGCCTGTGTGACCACGCCAAGGAATAACGGAATGACACACCCAGCGGCTGCAATCGCATAGACTGCACCAAAGATACCAAATCCGAGCAGTGAGTCTGGTCGGTGAGTAAGCGGGATCGTTGTCGATGCCCACTCAACCTCAACCCATAGCAACACTCCCAGCACAATGAGTGCAGCCCCGACAACTGGTTCGAATAGGGGTAATATTGCCGTGAGACGACGACCAATCATCGCCGTGAGCCCCGCGACAATCCCAAGCATCACAACCGCCCCACTCGCAGCTGTTATTCCCGAAAGTAGCCCCGATGGTGTGTCAGATTGGTTCATATAATAGCCAATATAACCAGGCAAGAGCGGGAATGCACACGGTGCAAAAAATGTCGCAATCCCGGCGCCTGCAGCGAACCCGATTGTACCAGCAGCTTTTATATCGAATCCGAAGAGTACGATTTGTCTCATCATACTACCCACGAATATGCTCAGTGGGTCCACAGACTCACACCAAGCCATGCAAGCGATTCAATTGTTGCTGAACGAAACGTGTGCAGATGACGGTGCAGTCATGTGAAACATCTTGGAGACAAGCGAAACTGAAGCTCAAAGCCCCGAGACACTCGTCCTGTATGTCCTGTCGATCAAACAACATTGAACGGTTTATATATAACTCTGGAGTCATACTCACTCGCTCTCTGTTAGAATAGCATCTAGCTTATTTTGGAGTGTCGATACTGATGTTACACCAGCGTCTTCCCATTGAATGTCCCCTGTTGGGTCAGTGAGAGCAATATATGGAAGTCCTTGCGCACCAAGGACACTCATCAGTCTGCTTTGTGGGTCAAGACCAACGCTCCATTTCCCATCGTGTTCATCCCACCACGATCTGATATCTGCACGGGTGAGCGTCCCACCAATCCGCTCATTTGTGACCGAGACAAATCTGACCTGATCATTATATTTATTATAGACCGTCGAAAGTGCGTCCATCTGTGTTTGACACGGTGTACACCATGTTGCGAACAGATCAATTATTGTTGGCATCCCCGCCGTCGGAATCTGTATTGTTCCCTCCGTCGACTCCCCATTACGCAGTGTCGATAGCTGGATTGGAAGCGTCGTCTTCGAATTAATTGTCCCACTGGATCCACCAGAAGTATCTGACTGCGTCTCGGTTGAACTTAGAGTTGGAACTCCGCGCTGTAGTACTATCACGCTTCCACCGGTAAGCACAACCCCACCAGCAGCTTTGAGAATCCCACGCCGTCTCATCGCTTTCGTAGTGTTTCGAGATCGCGAATCATTTGATTGATATCTGGTGTCTGTGTTCGATAGGCGCGTTCAACATATCCATCAGTATTAATCAGATATGTGAGTGCAGAGTGAGCGAACATATACATATCCATGTCATCTGGATGTGTTCGCTCGAAGGTAACGCCGAATTCCTTCTCAACGGTTGCTTTTGCCCGCTCCGGCGACGTTGGACGAAGGAACTGCCAGCTGGCGTCGTCAACTGCAATATTCATCATCTCGCTATACTCACGGAGTCGCGCAGCGTCATCGCGCTGTGGGTCAAATGTCGTCGGGAGAAACGTTACTTGATCAATATAATCGCTTTCGATTGCATCTGTCTGGATGTTACGTATTGTCTGGATTAAGATCGGACAGACAGTCTGACAGTGACTGTAAAAAAACGTCACAATCGACGGCGTCTCAATGGCTCTGATTGTCACTGTTTGAGACGCAATCGGGGCAGGAAGTGTTACATCTGGAACACGCTGCCCCCATGCCGGATATGGTAACTCTTCGCTTGTGTACTCACGCTCGGGCTCAGGAAGGGTGACATTCGGATTACCATCACGAAGGCTCAATGTCGACCCCAGACACCCAGCTGTCGCGAGAGCCCCTACGCCGGCGATACCGCGAAGATAATTCCGTCTGTCCATACCAATAGTATTGTTCTATCAAAGCAATAAACATCGTGGTCTGTGCATTCACAGGGAGAACCTCTGTCCTCAATATGATTCGAACTGTGTCGTTCGCCACTGTATATCCTGTGTCATAAATCATACTATCTGACCGACAGATGAGAGGATACTTTCTTACAGTCACTATATGACATATAATTTATTATTATGAACTATATTTATATACCAATTGCTTGAATACCCCTGTTGGATGTACAGTCAGATATTGTACCCGACAGACGGGAGCGAGAACGCTGAGGCAGCATTCGATCATCTTGAGAGTATCGCAATCAATCACGATGCAACTGTGCATGTGTTATTCATCGTTGATCCCGGGCATGTTGGATCAGGGATGATAGCGGAGTTATCACCAGACAATATCTCTGGGATGACTGGTGAGTCATCAACCGGGAAACAGTCCGGAATGCGTGGATCACCGGAGATTCCTGAGGAAACGCGTCGGTCACTTTTTGCGTACGGTCAAAAAGTTGTTGATGATGTTGCAGACGATCTACGTGAAGTTGGGACCCGGACGGAGGTTCAGGTCGGTGCTGATGTCTATCAGAAAATCCTTGATTACGCTGATGACCATCATATTGATTTGATTACAATGGGGACACACGGACGACGCGGTGTCGATCATTATCTGCTTGGAAGTGTTGCGGAGAAGGTCGTCCGTCTCTCAGATACACCTGTCCTGACAATTCGTCATTCGGAGTGATCTGTATTTACTCTGATTATTTCTTGCACTACCGGCTAACAGCTATCTATCATGTGCGCCGACATTCTAAGTGAGACAATATCCTCCTTCCCTCTCAGCGTGAAATCTTCTCTGATTCTTCAAAATATGAGCACTTGGTCTGTGGGATTGCCTCGTCACGAGCTGTTGAGATCATTCTTTCCTTTTTTATTTCACTATTCGAAGCGGAACACGGAAATTTATCGATGATACAGGCGCAATCCCACAGCCTTCAGACCGTCGTGCCGTCGCAGCCGGGGTTTCCGAACAGTTTTGTTGCAATATGACGCAGATATAGATGCCGACGCACTAGCTCTGGCCTCAGTGTCGCCGCATGCCCGACAGGTGGCGGTTCGAGTGTGAGTGTGAGTGTAACTGTGAGTGTCCGCCCACGCTGGAAATAGGGTGTGCCCCGTGTAGGAAGCAAACAACAACCACGTCATGTAAGCAACTCTGAGTCTGGTGAATCCAACGACCGACCACCGCTCCTGTGGCAAAGATAACACAGGAGCGCGTTCTCGGCCGAGGATAGGATTACCGGGGTCTGGCACTCTCAGTCGACAGAGGCTGTCCGTTTCCTGGTCATATACCGATTCGAACGGTGTGTGAGCTTGGCAGTTTGTCAACCTGGACCTACAATTCCCAACTCAACTCAGCGGTGCGGTGCCGTGAGATTCCTCCGCGTTCACGCCGAGGAGAATATCAATGATGGGGGTTTCCAGGAAAGTCTTTTTCACCAGCCTCAATTGGGACATCAAGCCAATTTTCTGCGGGGACGAGCGGGCACTCATATGCCGGATTGTACGCACATGTTGGATTATACGCACGATTCAGATCGAGTGTCCATGTCCCATCGTCATTGTGGTCTTCTGCCGGCTCAAGATCAATATACCGTCCCGCACCGTATGTCTCAGATCCACTCGTTGCATCCCGAAACGGGACCCACAGTCGATTCCCGCCATCTGTTGGCTCATATGCTGCGAGTGAGATTGCAGTTGTCTCAATTGTGATATCGAAGGTCCCAACCCGACGGTATGTCTGTTCCCCATCAGCGGTTGTCTCAATCGTAATACTTTCTGGGTCATCATCACGCGTGAGTGGGACGGTAAATCGATACTCCGGGTCAATTGGATAATATGCTAAGCCAGGAAATGACTCGCCTCTAAGCTCTGGGGGGAGTGGTGACCGATCACTGCTGCGGAAATATCGCTTTTTGTTCGCCCGACTCTCCTTGATTTCTGTCTGCCAGTCATCAGGTGTTGTGCTCATATGATATCTCCTCTCAATCAATATTGTGAATTATATGCAATAACCCTTCTGTGGTCTTCCGGATTCATCGCATGTGAGTTCACACAAGAACGTCTCACACATGACCAGGACGGTGACGGTCAGTGCAGCGGACAGTTCATCAGACTATTATTCGTCTATACACATGACAGTCCATCTCAGATTGGATTTCTCAATCTCGATTGCATTCGTCATTGGATGGAGGATCAGGGCATGTGGATGGTTTCTCAGCAGACGCCTGACCACCGTCTGCGATCGGTTCGTCAAGGCGAGTGATTTCAGTACCAAGCGTATCAAGATCAAACCGTGTCGTCGTGAGTCGGGAGATAACCACTGTGACACCGATTGAGGTAAGGAATGATCCACCAAACGCGGTGAGATACAACGGGTCAGCACTCGGAAGTGCTGGACCGACAAGCGGGATTGCAGTGATGAACCCGCGGAGATCTGGAAAGTACGCAAGCCCAACCGCAAGTCCGGAAAGACTCCCAGCGAGTGCACCAAAGCCGGTGAGTCGCTCACTGTAGAGCCCATATACAAGTGGAAACGCAAGGGCTGTTCCAAGAAGGTCTGCAAGGAAAAACAATCGAAGCACACTCTGTGCTCGGACACTGACATAGATAGCCGCAAATGCAATACACAGCGTAAATCCACGTGCAATCCATCGAAGCTGACGATCAGTACTCACCGGATATATCCGCGCAAGATCAACGGTGATGAGACTCGAAAGCGCATTAAAAAGCGTATCAACAGAGCTCATGACAAGTGACAATGCAAGCAGCACCACAACAACAATCACCCATTCTGGGACTGCCGTCTGGAGCAACACAAAAAATGCCACATCAGCATTGTACGCTGCACTTGCTGGGTCGGTCACGATATCTGCATGTCCGGTCGCAACAACACCAAGAAATGCGGCGATAAAGACAATGAAACCATTCAGGATCGTTGCCCGACGGAATGCGACTGTAATACTCTCACTGTCTGTTCCCGCATAGATTCGCTGCCACCATGTTTGATTGAGTAATTCCGCTCCGAGAATTGCAAATGCAAGTGCAAGCCCGAACTGGAACCCTGCTGCGGTCGTTGGATCGAGCAGGGCTGGGTCAGCGGTTGTGATGTTTCCCAGGACTGACGTCGGTCCGCCAAGTGCAAACACCGTTGCGATGAATGCAACAGCAAGCAATGGAATAACGATTACCGCCTGTACCGTATCAGTGAATATACTTGCTCGAAGTCCGCCATAGCCGGTGTATAGTAACACGAACCCACCAACGAGTGTTGCTGTTTGCCACTGTGGAACATCAGCAACAAATGCAAGCGCCCCTGCAATCCCGGTTAACTCCGCGGCAACGAACACAAACATATACAGACCGCTGACGACGACGACAAACGCGTACATTGTCGTTCCATAGCGTGCACGTGCATACTCGGTGAGCGAGTGCCCCGATGGAATGAGGGATCGAATTCGCGGTCCGACCCGAGAATACACATACATTGGTACAGCCTCGCCAATAGCATATCCAATAACCGCTGCGACGCCGAAGCCTGCCCCTGCTTCTGGTGCTGCGAACAGAATCCAGACGCCCATGACAGATGCAACGAGTGTTGCTGTTATCCGATTGGTTCCCGCTTGATTCCGTGCAGAAATGAGATCTTCAATTGATGTCACCCGACCCTGGCTGTACCACATCCCAGCAATCGTGAATCCAATGAGTGTCATCACCGTGAGTCCAAGCACAACGGTTGTGCTCACCATGAGTTCCAACCTCCAGTTTTTCTCATGACTGCTGATTGCTGCTGTAGTACTATCATAGCAAGCCCACACAGATGGTGTCGAGACATTATTAGACCGTCCACTCCTCACGCCGCCATGCGGCATCCCAAAAACGGTACTCATACTGTGCTGAAGTCTCGAAGATACGGCGATACCGTTCAATTTCTGTCTCGGTTGCTTCGGCGGTCATCTCATCACTGAGAGTGAGACACCATTCTGTGAGTTCACTAAACTCCTCACCGGTGTACATCTCAATCCACGCCGCATACCGTTCATCTCCGGGGAGTCCATCAGCGGCAAGACGTGTGGCTACATCATTGAATCCCCACATACAGGGTAATAATGCCACAACGAGGTCTGTGAATGATCCAACTGCTGCGGTCCGAAGAAGAAAATCAGTGTATCCCTGTGTTGTCGGCGACAGTGGTGTTGCTTCGAGTTCATTCTTGGTGATTCCAAATTCTGCCGCATATGACCGGTGAAGATCCATCTCCTCGGTGAGTGTTGCAGTGAGTAAGTCTGTGAATGTCTTCATTCGATCGAACGTTGGCGCTTTCGCGGCCCCGAGCGCAAAGAGTCTGCCATACTCGATGAGATACTGATAATCCTGTCGGACCCAGTATTTAAATCGGTCCGTCTGAAGCGTCCCATCGCCAATACCAGCAACCATTGGATGTTCGACAATTGCTGTCCAAATCTCGTCTGCTCGGGGGCGTATCCTCTTTGTGAATGCCATGTATTCAGTCCATGTCAACGGAGCGGTAAAATTATTATGCACTTATACAACCAATTAATACTAAAATAAGTAGACTGATATCTCTGTCAATTCACGCGCTCAAGCGACTGGATATCCGGAATACGGAGATAGGTGAGACGTAAGTGAGTGTCATCTAGGCTGTCTCAAGAGCGTAACTCTCGGGATAATTCGACTCACGGTCGCTTTGTGATTCTCTGAGAGGGACCATTGGATCTTCTTCACTCACCGTTTCGGATAATTTAGTACCGTCTTTGATGCTGCAGTCATGAATACCAGTGATGACATCAACACCATCACCGACACTGCATCATATTGGAATTACCGTTGACACCCTTGAGCTAATGGTTAAGTTTTATACTGAAGTGCTCAATCTCGACGTCCTCACACGATTTAGCGTTGGTGATGAGGCGTTTGCGACAGCCGTTGATATTCCAGATGCGCATGCTGAGTTTGTCCATCTTGATACCGGCAATGGTCGTCTTGAACTCGTCTCATACACCCCATCAGATACACACCAAACTGCGGATGAACTGAACGTCTCTGGAACAACACACATTGGAGTGGCTGTCGAAGATATCGATGAGGTATATACGTCGCTTCCAGATACTGTTGAGACGGTCAGTTCTCCTCAGACCACTGATACAGGAACGCGGGTCTGTTTTCTTCGTGACCCCGAATCAAACCTTGTCGAGTTACTCTCAGTCTAAGTTAGTTGGGTAGTTTATTTCATATAAAATCAATCAAATATAATTCGATTTTGTATGATACTATTCGGTGTTATGTATATATCAGAACTTATAGATAATTGCTGAATAGTTGCTGAAAAGAGATGAGAATTCACGGCTAATACAATACTCACGATTTACTGTTTTTTGCCCATCTCATGCTGTTTGCAGGCAATTCACACAGCTGTAATACCCATCATAATCGATTAATATTTCACCCTTATCGTTCGTGATAGATAGCGGATATAAAGGCATGAATGAGTACTGACAAAGCCTCATAGGTAGAAAAGGCCTCTATTGAAATAGATGGTTCGAAATACCTCACAACAGCAACGACGCACTGCCGAAGACGAACGTGAATTCTATTTACCTGGTGTCGCTGTATCAGCGACAATTGATCGACTTGAGTCGGCTATTGGATCCCGTCTTGGTGCTCGACAACCAATCCGACTGCCAGTAACCAAAGAACGTCTGACCCAGACGGTTAAACAACACCGCGCTGACTAAGTGTCTCAGTTACTCACCATACTGTCATTTCCTCAGTAACATACCTCGTCTATCTCTGCTCTCTGTCAAAGAATTATTTCGTGCAATCTTTCTGTCATATTTTTTGGGCACAGCTCACCCGCTGATACCACCGAGGACACAGCGTCCAGTGCCCGGTGAGATATCTATTGAGACTCACATTTTTGATCTCTCATAGAGAGTGGGCTGGAGATGTTATGATAAAACGCCAGTCACAGGTGTATTATTCTCAACTACGGATGAAAACCAACCAGAATATCGAAGTTGGATGTGAGTCCGGATTTAATATGATGGTATCCGATTAGCAAAAAAGAAGCCACCATATTGCTAAAATATTCGATGAGAACTATCCTCAGGGTTCAATGACAGCACGAAAGCGTGCTTCGTTTTCAATCATCCGACTGTAAGCCGTTGTCACCTCGTCAAGCGAGTATGTTTCAACCTCAGGGGTAATCGTACGAAGAGCACTAAATTCGAGTGTATCCTGTGAGTCACGTGCATCTCCAGACGCCCATCCCTCAACGCTACTTCGCGATCCGACGAGGTCTTGTCCGCTGGCTTCGATTGGTTCACCCGGAATCCCAACGACAACAACAGACCCATCAGCTCCAAGCCCACTGACCACACGACTGATTGCATCACTTGCAGGTGCAGTTGCAAGGATGACCGAAGCGCCACCGAGTTCAGTCAGCCGTTCTGCTGGGTCGACCGCCGTTGCGTCGATGAAATGATCAGCGCCGAGTTCTTTTGCAAGCGGCTCTTTGTCAGTGCTTCGTGAAAGAGCGACCGTCTCAAAGCCTGCTGCGTGCGCGTACTGAATGCCAAGGTGACCAAGCCCACCAATTCCCTGTACAGCAACAAGATCGCCTGGGCGAGCCTCAGTATGCCTGAGGGCGTTATACGTCGTCACGCCAGCGCATAAGAGTGGGGCTGCCTCAACAGCAGTGAGCTCGTCAGGGACTGCAGCCACCGCTTCCGCAGGCACAGTCGTGTATTCGGCGTATCCTCCATCATATGTCAATCCAGTTATTTTGCCGTCAACACATTGTTGAAAATCACCACGCCGGCATGGATCACAGTCGAAACAGTGACCACCATGCCACCCAACACCAACGCGGTCATCAATCTCCCACATATTCACATCCGCTCCGACGGCGTCAATCCGTCCTGCGACTTCATGACCTGGGACTCGTGGGTACTCGACCCCCGGATAGGTTCCCTCTTTGACAAACACATCACTGTGACAGATGCCACATGCCTCAACAGCAATGCGAACTTCGTCCGGATTGGGCTCTGGGACCGGACGGTCAACAAGATCAAATTCTGCTCCCGGTTCAGAAACAACAGCCGCTTGCATTTTCTCAGACACATTGGTCATATGCGATGGCGAGATATGACAAGGTGTCGATGTTGATGTTGATGTTGATATTAATCGTGATGGTGACGGTGATGGTGATGATGGTACCATCCACACGTCAGTCTGTTCAGCTATCGACAATTGCGTCTGCGACAAGAGTTGTTACCTGTGAGTGTACCTCCTCCGGCAGTTCGACGAGCGGTGCTCTCACACTTGCCGAATCAATGACCCCGCGATGTGTGAGTCCCACTTTTGTGACTGGTGCGAATCCATACTCCAAACAGAGGTCGAACAGCGGTGCGAGTGCTGATTGCTCAATCTCGAATGCAGTCTGTGTTTCGCCATTGAACGCTTTCTCTCGAATCATGCAAAATTGCTCTGGAAGCACATTTGAGAGTGCATTGATTCCGCCGGCTGTTCCGGCATGAACGCCACTCACATAATGCCGGTCGTATCCCTCAAATACGTGAAATGAGGAGTCAGTTCTCGAAAGGACTTCAAGAACATAATCAAAATCACCACTCGAATCTTTCAATCCAATCACTGTATCAGTCTCTGCGAGTGTGGCAACTGTTTCAGGGCTGATTGGCTGTCCGGTGCATGCAGGGATGTTATACAGTACGACCGGAAGGGGACTTTCTGCGACAGCAGAGTGAAAAAATTGTTCGATGCCTGTTGATCCTGGTCCTGTGTGAAAGTACGGCGGTGCGAGGAGTGCAGCATCAGCACCCGTCTGGGCGGCAAATTCCAGATTTGACCGCACGGATGGGATATCTGTCGCAGCGACACCAGCAATCACAGGTGTTGTCTCATCAGCCACATCGACTGCTGTCTCAATGACTGCACGATACTCGATTGGTGTGAGACTCGCGAATTCACCTGTCGTCCCACATGGGACGATTCCATCAATTCCAGCGTCACTCACGAATTCGATCACAGAGCGCAATCCAGTATGATCGACATCATTCCCAGTGCCAGCACCAGTCTCAGTCTCAGTCTCAGTGAATGGTGTCACAATCGGACACAGCACACTGCGAGGATGAATTTCAGACGTTCCAGACATTGTTACACAGTGTGTGGGCAGTGGTATTGTTCTGTCGGCAGACACGATGATTGAGTACCAATGGACAACTAATTCGATTAGAGACTCATCACGGGATACCTGGTGGCACTATTCGGAGATCAGTTATCCAGATTTTTTCTTACTCGATCTGTACAGGTAGTCCAAGCCGACTGCCCCAGGCTTTGATGTCGACGTGAGGATGAGTTGAGGAAACATATTTCATATGTCAGTTTTGACGGACAATCGATTCCTCACTCCAATTCACGCTTAATTTCACGCAATTGATCAGAGACATCGTCAGTGTCTGAGTTTGTTGTGGATTGTTGGACATCCTCAGTTTCAAGCATTAATTCTAATCGCCGTTCAAATTCAGCCTCATCAATTTCTCCATTCGCGTATCGTTGTCGAAGCGTGGTGAGAGGGTCCTCATCATGTGTCGTTTCATCTGCCGAGGGTTCATTATCGCTGGATTCGACGAGGGGGAAATCCGAACCAAGTAGTCCAATCAACGGTAACAAAATGAAGAATCCAAGAATGAATGTGACCGACACAATAGTGCCCAATCCGAGGACTGCGAACAACGAGGACAGACCGAATGAGAGGATGGCGATGAGTCCAGCCAATCGTCTTTTACTAAAGGTGGGGAGGGACTGACCCATACTCTTTGTCATGTGTGCGAAATAAAAAAATACCCTCAGTCACAGTCTCTTCGAGAATTATCTGAGTTCCTCTCATGCGTCTGAAGCCGTTGCATTCCTCGGTGGTAACGCAATCGACTGAATCTCTGAGTACCTCAGTTATCAGTTGGTGATACTCTGAGTGTCGCTCCTTCGAATCGGAATACGCATACAGGCCTTCCAAGTGAGATGAGTATGGGTTCGGACATAAACACTGCTCATATTGCTAATGGCTGTTATAAACCTGCGGAGGGTACTAACTCTGGGTTCATTAACCGAGTGTGATTGCTCCTCACAACCGCCGAGTATCCAATCATGGCTGTTGCATTCCACTTCCACTTCCTTCCAGAGCCTTATCTGTAGATACGTCCCTCACACAACGCTGTAACCGTGTCTGTACCATTTCGAGGTGAGTATCCATGGTATATAATTATTTACTACATAATGAGTACCTTTTTACCGCTACGGTGAGATATAACATGTGATGACAAAACAACTTAACGAAGATTCTGAGCCAGTTTACACAATGACTCGCGTTGCCTCAGAAACGGAGTCTGAGGAATCCTCGCGTTCAGGTATAGTTCTTAATTAATTAATCGGTAACTCACCTGAACTGAGTAGGTTACAGTTGCGATAAGCGACTGAGACAGTTTCTGTCTCAGTCTTATCAACTGATGCAGTTTTATTGATGAGAGAAACGATGCCTATCTCAATGACACTCCGGTCAATGTTACGTTCGAAGATGATAGTTCGAAAAATGAGGGTAAATATGCGAATGTCGTAACTCGGGTTATTCTCATGAAGTAATGATTGGTCGATTCATTATCATTAAGAAGATAATATACGGAATTTGGTGCCCGGGCTATATGATGATGTTGATTGAGAGTTATCCTTTTATTGGTCTGTACGGAAGACATGTTGCTTGCGCTCGGTCTCATTATTTGTTAATATCAAGTCTGTCAATATTCTCGGTCAAAATGGACAGTCGCTGAGGGTTATAATAAAGCCCCCTCGTTGATCAACATCACATACATTGTTCCCCTGAACTCGAGCTTCCTGCTTCTGTGACGCGAGTTGTAGTCATAACCATAGCTGAAGAGCCACCATCGATAACCACAGGGGTCGCCGTCTCCACAGATGGTGAGAAATTCCAGAGCAATTCGTTCGTACACCGGATACATTCACGTCCTCTCTGCGATATCTAGAAGACATTGTCTCGAATCGAGCGACTTCTCGATCGTTCAGTCCGCTTGACCCCTTTAGAGCGTTCAACGTAGCATTTCAAATCCAATCAGTTTCAAATTCGTACGTCGGGCACAAGTCCAAACCGGCTTTCCTTGTCGTTCCACCTCAGGTTACCTGCTGTTCCAAGACGAAGACGCCAACTCCGATTCACCATGATTTTGATTTTGAGCTCTTTTTATTCGGGACCTCAGAGCAAGAATGCTTCCGGAAGCCAATCCTGACTGATCGTTGAGGACTCGCGTGGTTCCGGATTATTAACTGTATTACATTATTCATCCTGTCCGGTGGTTCCCTGTAATACTAGCCTTGTTTGTACGTTCAGGGTGCACCGCTTGAGTATATACCTATGCGTTGGGAATCAGAAACTACAAATTAGGACCTCTCGGTGTTTGTGGTGCTCAGTTTGAGCGAATCTATCAAGCTTGGCGGGTGCCGAATGCGCATGTGAGCTCATTCGAGAACTTCACTGTCGGAACATGGGAGGCCCCATGTAAGACTGAACAACCATACGAGGGTATCAAGCGACGCGTGCTCTGCTTCGATGATGAGACAATGCAGGTCCACTATACCGTCAAAGCTGATGCGGTCTTTCCTGAACACGAGCATGAGGAAACAAAACAGACAGTATACGTTATCGATGGGGCTATCGAGTTGTTTGGTGATCATGAGCAGTTACTGGAATCAGGCGACTCATTCATCATTGGACCTGACGTTCGTCATGGCGTACGCGGTGTTGCTGAACGAACTGAGCTGTTGGATACCTTCACGCCTCGCATTGAATCATATACGAAATAGAGGCACAGTCAAAATGTATCCTGGAGACATCTACTGAGAGTAGCACTGGCACTGGAAGGTTCGGTGGATAATTTAATGACAGAACCGACAAAGCCGACCATTTATGCCCGGTTATTCAGTAAAAAACATAATGTCAACCCTGAATAAGGAACAGCGTGAATATGCCGAGCGTGCGGAATCTGTAGCTGCGGAGTTCAATGTCTCAGGGATCCAAGCAGGTGGTCTCTCTCCAATCTGCTTTTTTTCATCCCAAATACTATCCTATCGTCAATGGGGGCTCCAGAGATGGGCTGAAGCAAGTTACAGGGGAGACGGTGAGTAACGATTTGAGTGATTATACCGACGAAGCCAAACGCTACCGTGATATTCGCGATACCCACGGACCCAATCGCGGTGACGGTCATCTCCGCGATCTCGATTGGTTTCTGCACCTTCTCGTGCGAGGCGATTTAGAGCCGACAGACCCGACTGTCTGGATCGAGAAAACCGATATTCATGCTCCATACAAAGAGCCTGGCAACGGGGAACTCGCACTTGGACGAGCGATCTTATCCCTACAGGAGGACGAGGGTGGTGGTGACCGATACTGGCAACTTCGGGAAGCCGAGAAGGGGGATATCGTGCTTTATCTGCTTCAGGATGATTATGCGATTGTCGGCGCTTCTATTGTCGAATCAGAGCTAATTACTGACTATGACTTCCCAGAAGCCGTCGAACAGCGGTGGGAACAGACACAGCGGGATGAAGGCGGGTATCTGCGGAAGCTCCGCTCTTTTGAGCGATTCGATACGCCGCTTGAACTGAAGCCGGATCTGTTCGACCACCCTGACCGACAGGAGATGATTGATTGGATTCGAGAGGAGTACTCGAACATCTTCTACAACAAAAACCGTGCTCTCGTCCAAGGAGGATATCTGACGAAGGCTCCGGGACCACTTGTTGAAGTGTTGGCTGACGCCTCCGACGATCTCACAGAGTACATTTCTGACCACGGGTACAATGTCTCGGGCCACGAGCGATTACAGTCGAATACAGACGACACGGGAACTGAAACCCATGATGATGACGTGACCTACCGCCTCTGGAATACAAATTACAGCAACGACAATACAGATGGGCGGGCAACATTCCGTCGCGGTGTGGCGGCTGCATACGGCGATGACCAGTATGGGTCAAAGCTCGCCATACCGAATTCAGGGGATGTTCTCCTGGCCTACCGAGAAGGACTCGGCATTATTGGCGCTGGGACAGTTATCGAAGAAACCGATGGGTCCCCGATCCAGCACGATGACCAGAATGTGGAGCCGATTAAAGGCGATAGGGCATTAGAGTATCACCTCCCAGTCGATTGGGAATATACGCTACCAGACGAGGAAGCCGTCTCGTTGAATACAATCCGAGACGTGCTTGGAAGTGAAAAAATAGGTCATGTCAAAACCACCCAGAAGCCAAGCAACCAGGATGGGGCGGCTGAAATCCGAGAGATCGTGCGGCAGCGCTACATTGGCGTCCACAGTGAATCGCCCGGGAGCAAACGCACATAAGGAGATCCGCACTCAGCTGGAGGCGAAGAAACAGCTCGTCTTCCATGACCCGCCAGGGACGGGGAAGACCTACACTGCACGGCGGTTCGCAAACTGGTACCGAGCGACCACCGATGAGACAGCCGTCGGTACTAAACAGGTACGTACAGTCTCGTTCTACCCTTCCTTTGCCTATGAGGACTTCCTCGAAGGGTTTACTGCTTCCGTAGAAGGGGAGGGACAGGTTTCCTATGACTACAAGAAAGGCGCCTTCGCCTCGATTGTCGACGATGCGACAACAGCGTACGAGGCTACAGCCGACGACGAAACGGTACCCCCATTCTTCCTCGTCATCGACGAGATCAATTGAGGCAATCTCGCCCAGATATTCGGAGAGACCATTACGCTGTTAGAGGCTGATAAGCGGATAGGGCAGCCGAATCAAGTGACGGCACAGCTTGCACACTCCGGAGATCCGTTCACAGTGCCGCCGAACCTCTACGTAATCGGGATGATGAATACTGCCGACGAATCGATTGCGTTGATCGATACAGCGCTCCGTCGACGGTTTCGCTTCCTCGCGTTCCCTCCGCAGTTCGAGACTGTCGCCGAATCGGAGTCCAGACTCCAGGATGCAACGTCGTTGGAAGCGGTCATCGATGACGGCGAAGACGATCGGGCGCAGCTGCTTGCAGCGTCGATCCTGGGCCTCCAGAAGCTGAACAAGAAAATAATGGGCGTTCGGCAATTGGGGAAAGGCAAGCGTCTCGGCCACACGTATCTGTTCGACTGTGAGGACGTCGATGCGATCGTCAACACTTGGCAGTATGAGATTATGCCCCAGCTCGAAGAATACTACTTCGGGCAGTTCGATGCGTTGCAGGACGATCTCTTCAACGATGTCGATCAGTCGTTGTTGGACACCGACCAGCAGACGGTGGCCGAGTTCTCGGCTCAAGAGCTATATGACTGTCTGTGTGACCTGGCAGAGATTTCGGATAGCGACCGAGGAGCGCTCTCATAGGTATGAGGAGTCTTTCAGAGGCCGTTTCCGCCCATACGGGGAATGGCGGGAGTGCAGGTGATACCGACAGGTTACCGATCGACTTAGAAGAGCATGACCAGTCTGATCCACTGGATCTGTCGAGTGAGGATCAGTCCTTCCTTGACGAGCTGGCGGCAGATGAAGGTCTTTTGAATGTCACGTACACGCGGGAGGGAAAGCCACGTGTGAGTACGTCGAGTTACATCGGTGTCGCAGCCCTCCCCAGTGGTCGTCGGCTCAATGTAACTCCGAAGCAAACGGTGAGCCGGTTGCTAACGCTGTTGCAGTACGCTCTCGATGTGTCGTCAACGACGGTCGACAAAGAGACGAGCTTCTCAGGGGCCGAGACATTTATTGATGCCTTCGGCGCGCTGTTCACCGCGAAGCTGCGACAACTATTGACCCGGGACATCCGACGAGACTACACGCGGATCGAGTCAATTGAGACGGCGGTCCGCGGGCGGTTGGATGTCCAGCGGCAACTCCAGCGCCCCACGCCGGTGCCCACGGATTTCGCTGTCGAATACGACACCCTCACCGCGAACACCACAGCCAATCAGGCGATTCTGGCTGCAACACAGATACTGACTCGCCTTGTCGAAGGGGATACGCTGGCAGCAGTGTTGTCCCGCCAGGCGACGCAATTAAGACAGACTGTTGAGCCGAACCACGTAACGTCGGCCGAAATTGAGGCGATCGAGACCACACGACTCAACGCCTACTACGCCGACCTGCTCGAATTAAGTAGATTAGTCCTCCAACGGCGCTTTTTCGAAGATCTGACTGCTGGAGCAGTTGCTTCGTTCGGATTGTTCATTAACATGAACACGGTGTATGAAGCTGTTGTCGAACGGGCGGTGCGGGCTGGGGCAGCTCAGATAAATCTGGACTGGACAGTCGAGGGACAGGGATCACTTGGTGACTTGATTGACGGGCCGCATGCTGTGGGGATGCAACCTGACGCTGTCGTTCTTGATGAGGAGGGCTGTGTGATTGCGGTTGCCGATGCGAAATGGAAGACCGGCGGGGACAGTTCTGGTGATGTGTATCAGTTGACTTCGTATATGTTGGCTGAGGGAGTGCCGGGGTTGTTGGTATATCCGCAACAGGACGAAACAGAGCGGGAGTCAGTGATACAGGGAGAGCATGTATTGCGGTCAGTGTATCTTCCCACCGCAGCGGATGTATCGTCTGCTACAGAATATATCGAGAAGATGGAGGGAGAAGCGGCGACCCAGTTGCGGTCGATCATCAGCGATAGTTGACCTTCATTGAGGGTCTTGCCCGCGTGATTTTGCGATTCACGGTGGTCAATGGTGTGACGTATACTTTAGATGAGCCCAGAAGAGTGTTAATTATTGCTCACTTGAACAAATCCAACAGTAAGAGAATGGACCATTGACTCATCCAATAGCCACGTATTGGAACCCGTAGTCATCCTCATCCACCCCTACTGTCGCGATCCAGGCTGAAGAGGCTGACAGCAGGGTGCGCTCCGTCCCCGTCCGGTGAACAGAAGTATTTACAAATCAACAAGTATACTACTAAACACTAACTCAGGGATACAGCACCACCCCGATAGAGGCATCGCTACCTGACCACCGACAACGAACAAACGAAACGATGAGCAACATCAAACGAAATGACATCGGCGAACCGCCCGATCAATACCAGACGAAGGGAGAATACAACATGTACCTCGTTGGGTCGGCGCTCCAGAAAGCGATCCGGCGAGGCGACCGTGAAGTGGCGATGTTCTCCGCGCTCGAACTGGTCCGGAGTGGCTACTTCTTCTGTGCGCGGATCGGCGATGAGGTCTTTATGCGATATGTCCCCCGCGAGTGGGAGACGATTGAGACGGATGATGATGACGACGATGTCCTCATCCAGGACACGCTCACCTGCCTGAAGCGGATCGAGTGTCCGGCAGAGACGGAGCGCGTGCTTCCCGACGAGATGCGTGAACGAATCTATGATGCGTGGGAGGTCGCTCGCGAGGACATCTTCTGGCAGTGGCAGGAGCAGACGGACCCGTTGAATGTCCAGCCCGACATCAGAAGCTGTTCCGTGAGGTCGGCCAGCATCTCCGGGACCACTGGCCAGACGACATGACCCAGGAGAAGCTTCAGACGACGGTCTCCTCTGTCGAGGCACCATGGCCCCGGCGGTACGAGCGTGAGCTACGAGAGGTTTACGAGGACGAGAACCTCCCCCGGTCGAGAAGTCGCGAGAGCTCGTCGAGAAGGTCGAAGATCTCGGGCTCCAGCCTCACGAAGCGCCGAACCCGCTTCCCCAGCTCCAAGCGGAAGAAGAGGTGAAGCTGGTCTGCTGGATGGTTGTCGCCCCTGAAGGAGAAGAGCAAGAAAAAGACCGACCCAAGCTTATGTCACAGGTCACGTTCGACACATAAACAGAGATCGAGGTAACCGATGAAATTAGAAAAAATACTGAATCGCAGGTCCTACGCTGGAGGAGAATTTAATTTTGAGGATGTCGCACAGGTCCAAATCGGACATGAGGAAGGTAAGTATGGATATTTTATAATTGAATCAAAGAGATCAAAAACAACTCTCTCCGGAGCTGATATTCCATGGAATAACCACGCCGTAGTATATCTTGAGGAACCCGATAAGTTCGAACAGGTCAACGAGATACTTAGACGGCGCTTGGATTCTGGACTCAAAATTCAAGCGAGCACTGGTTTCATGTCCGCAGAGGGTGAGTACGAAGGAAAAGATACAGACAACACGGATATTTCGTATGTTCGCATACATGTCGAAGGAGATGTAATTAGTTTACAATGTTTCGACGATTCACGTAATCACATAGGTGCCGCTTCTATTCCGATTGCAACAGCTTTTGAGGAAGGTGAGTACACTGACGAAGAAAATCTGGAAATGTTCGATACGATGGTCGGTGAAGTCTTAGACAGTTTTGTGAGTGCGCATAATCCAGAGACAATGGAAAACGAGCGAGTACCGGCGATAGGAAGGGTAGAACGGATCTGTAATCGATTTCATACAGCGGCGAAACAGCTACGTGATACGCATGGAAAATCAGATTCGTTCGAAATAGAGAACGAATATGATGTCCAGTCACTACTACATTCGTTTTTAAAATTAGAGTTTGATAACATAAGGGCTGAAATATATACTGACAGCTATGCGGGCACACAACCACGGATAGACTTCCTGATAGAGGAGCCGAATATTCTGGTTGAGGTCAAACACGCAAGGTCCGATCACGGTACCCAGGACATCAAGGAGGAGTTGGCCATCGACAAAGATCACTATCGTAAACAGGATCACGATGAGTTAGTGTGCTTTATTTATGATCCAGAGGAAGTAATCGACAATCCGAGTGGATTTAAAAAAGATATTGAGTGGGAAGAACCCTCAGTAACCGTCTTAGTCTCTCCTAATCGATGAGGCAGGGAGATAATTGACTGACCGAAGCGACCCTGCTGTCAGCCTCGGAAGCCAGGTGTAATCCTACTCGGAGGTCGGCTCAGCTAACCGGCAATTTGCTGGCTATACACTGTTAGGATGTAGGAAGCCTTTAGACTCTGGTCTGGAATCAAATATACGCAATCGCACGACGTGACCGATCCGACCGCGGTGACGGGTTCCAATAGCAGGAGAATCCGTTGCCGGTACTCCGCATCAAATCGGCTCAGTGATGGTGTGAATGGTATATAAGAAGTCTTCGCCGTCTGCCGAATACGCTCACATCGGGAGCGGGATGGACTCGCCGGGATTTGAACCCGGGGCCTCTCCCATGCCAAGGGAGTGATCTACCCCTGATCTACGAGCCCTTACTGCATTATATACTACTCTAATTACAATCTTAAGCCCTTCGACTCATACGTCAAGTTGCGCCGGTATCCGTCGGTCGCAATGTTTTTTATACGCTCAACTGGTAATTCAACTGGGAACAGCACGGCCGCAAATCTGACTTGCCGTCTCTAGACGGCTTGGGATTGCGGAAGTGTGACACAAGAGCCGTATCTGACACTCGTCTCTTATTTCACCGCTTTTCTGCGGTCTGTGCCGTTCCAATCACCGTATATTGACCAATTTAGATTGATACACCAATGGCACGAATGCACACCCGCCGCCGCGGTTCGTCCGGTTCGGACAAGCCGGTGGCAGATGACCCCCCAGAATGGAGCGATGTTGATACTGAAGCAATCGAAGAACGCGTCGTCGAACTTGCAGAGCAAGGACATGAACCGAGTCAAATTGGGATGAAACTCCGAGATGAAGGCGTTAAAGGAACCCCGATCCCAGATGTCAAATTGGCGACTGATAAGAAGGTAACGACAATTCTCGAAGAGCATAACGCAGAACCGGAGCTTCCAGAGGATCTTCGAAATCTCATGGAGCGCGCAATTCGACTCAGACGACATGTCAATGAAAATGGACAGGATATGCAGAACAAGCGTGCGCTTCAAAACACTGAGTCGAAGATTCGTCGTCTCGTCTCATATTACCGTGGTGACGAACTCGATGAGGATTTCACCTACAGCTTTGAGGTCGCTGTCGAATTACTCGACACAGAAGAGGCATAGACAGGAAATCCAAGATCAAAATCGAGAACCCGGACTGATCAGATGATCCCTTGGCTCATGAGTACTGTGTGTTCATCTAACAATAACAGGGACAACCAGTAATGACGCCCACATCATCATAGTAGAGTTGTAGCCCTGACAGAGTTCGACTCGACTCAACTTAACACAACGCAACCCACACCGACGATGACAATATCGACACGCACTAAGATGCCGACAATTGATGGCTCTGCTGAGAGCGTCGCAACGACGCTTGCGGATACAGCATTTGTTCGTGTCATCTGTCGGAGTGACGGTGATCCCATTGCAGCAGCAGGACTGCTTGCACGCGCACTCCGTCGAGAGAATACTCCGTTTCAAATCCGTGCTGACCAGTTCGGACAGGCTGATCCGACAATTAATGATCAAGATCAGGATCAAGATGATGATTGTTGTATTGCACTTGGATTATCGCATCCTGCAGCGGATATCAATATTAATCCAGTCGAACAATCGGTGACACGCAGTGTGTACGCAGTTACTGAGGCACTCAGTGCGTCTCAACACGCATCCACGTCTACGTCTACGTCTGCGTCTGCGTCTGCGTCTGCGTCCGGGAGTGACACTCCCGGCGATGTGAGTAGAGAGGATGTCGATATAGATGCCGACACTACTATTCCACCGACTGATACGCTGCTTGCAGTGAGCGGTATCGTTACAACCGGAGTCTCACTCGAGGCTGAGTCGGTAATTAGCACGCAGACACAGGAGCAAACCCAGACGCAATCACGGAAGAAGGACAAAAGCGGGTTTGCTACAGCGTTGCTTGAGACAATCATAAAAACAGATACGATCTCGATTGACCAGCACCCAGGAGTTGGGATTCCTGTCAGCAATATTGTTGATGGGCTCGCTCACTCGACATTGATACATGCATCATTTAGCGGAGATATTGATGCGACTCGAGCGATGATAGCTGAGATCGATATTGATGTTGATGTTAATGATGACACTGACAATCAGGATGGATCCACTGATGCGATGTCATTGATAGACCTCTCAACCGAGGATCAGCGAACGATTGCCTCTGCAGTGACGATTGATGTAATCAAAACATCGACAGCGGCAATTGGAACTGCAATATCGCTTGAACGGGCTCTTCATCCACAGTATCTACCAGATGGTCCGATGACAACGATTGAGGGATACGCAGATGTTCTGCGTGCGGTTTCACGTGAGCGTCCGGGAACTGCTATTGCACTCGCTATCAGTCATGATGCAAACGATGCAGCACTTACCGCTTGGCGTGAGCATGCTCAAGCCGTTCATCACATACTCGAAACCGCGCATACTGGACGATATGATGGCGTCTATGTCCTTCGATGTTACACTCAGGATGAAAATGAATCCCAGGGTCGAGACACCGCTCCGAATCCTAATAACATGAGTGATACCGTCGAATCCGGAACAGCAAAACCCACAGAGTCGATCAACGACACGTCGACCCCGGGACGGTTATTGACAGTCGCGGAGCTTGCATCGAGATATCAAACGCCTGAACCCCTTGTGCTTGCACTTGGGAAGGAGGTCGTCGCGGTTGCTACACAACCAACAGCGGATACGCAGTCATCATCGACTGATGTTGATGCGGTCGCAGTCGCAGAGGCACTCAGAACAACCGTTACTCCAAGAGCAGTTGATAACGCTGGCAGTCAGAGAGAAACAGAAACAGAAACAACAGACACACCAGCGGAATATACTGATGACGACGATAGCGATGATGCAGATACCCCTGAATTAACTCACATGCAGCATGGATGGGTTGGGAATGCGAATCAAGCACTTGTGCGTGTTGATTCGACAATCCCCACAGCGGAGATTATTGCTATCGTCCGTGAACTCACCCGCGAGGAATCATAAGGATGGAGATATGACAGAGAATTCCACAGACAAAAATCAAAAAGAGGAGGATAAGACACCGACGAGCGACATCAACCACGAACACAGAGACAACGACACCAACACGGAGCATCGAGCAGATGAGCAATACGATTACGATGCAATAGAGGAGGATGATGACGCACGTATGGAGACGATCAAAACCCAGACCCAGAGGCGACAATCAGCGTCTGGTTCAGAACCAGTGTCGGCGTCGTCATCGTCATCGCTGTCAACAGATGCAAGATCGGGTGCCGAGACAGATTCGACGGCACTATTACGAACCGCGCAACTTGCAACAACACACACTGATGTTGAACTCGTTGCAGCAGCATTACGACCAGACAACACTGCATCGATGACAATGGCTGTTGATGAGGAGGCAGAAACCCTTCGAACGACAATAACCCGCGAGACGACTGGTGGGATGCAATCAACAGTCGATGACACGATTGTCAACCTGACGGTGGCAGATGCCGTTGTCACCGCAGTTGAACAGTGTCGTCACACTTGCACAGATTCACAATCACAATCACAATCACAGACATCTCAAACACATGAGTGAACGATCAGTTTCAAAACAGAAGAGTAGCGACCGATGGTATAGCATAATTGCTCCAGAGCAATTTGACCGCAGTGAACTTGGGTCGACCTTTGCAGACGACCCTGAGAAAATATATGGACGAACAGTCGAGGTCACACTTGGTGATATCACCGGTGACCAAGGTGAGAACAACACGAAACTCACATTCAAAGTAAACGACGTCACGAGTGATGCAGCATATACGGAGTTTATCAAACACGAACTTGCACGCGATTATCTGCGAAGTCTTATTCGACGCGGTGCATCGAAGATTGATGCTGCGATTACTGTCCGCACGACAGATGATTACCGTGTCCAACTCCAACCAGTTGCATTCACGACAAAGAAAGCTGACCGAAGCCAAGAACAGGCAATTCGACGCGTTATGATTGACCTCGTCGAGGACGCTGCTGATGAACGCACGTTTGCGGATCTGATTGATGCCGCAATCGAGGGACAACTATCCTCTGCAATCTACGGTGAGGCGAAGACGATCTATCCACTTCGTCGTGTTGAGGTGAAGAAGCTAACACTTGAGGCTCGTCCAGAAGAGGTTGCTGCTGAGGAGGCTGCCGCGGTTGACGTTGGCGAAACGGACGTCGCAGTCGAATAACACACCTGTCTCCTCAGTAATGCTGTGAGGGTCCGGATTGAATAGCTGTTCTTTCTCGGTTTTAACGAGTCACTCAGCAGGCTCGACAATAACAGTTCCAATCATACCCTGTTGTTCATGTGGGATACAGAGATATTCATATGTCCCTGGTATCTCGAAGGTGTATTCCCAGGTCTCACCGCCATCGATTAATCCACCGAGGTCATTCCGAAACGCCTCGCGAGCAGCATCCTCGGTTTCGTATCCACCAGTTGCAAAATATGATGCTGCATCAGGAATTCCTGATTCATACGCTGTTACGGTGTGACCACGGGAACTTGTATTCTGCCACACAACGCTTTCACCTGCTGTAATCGTAATTTCCTGTGGTGTATACGCAATCGCTGTCATGCCAACATCATATGCATCACCGCTTCCAGGTTCAGAGCTTCCACCAAGACAGCCAGCTATGCTCGTTGTCACAAGAGCGCTAAAACCAGTACCAACTGAAGTGAGAACCTGTCGGCGCGATGGACTATCCGCACTGCTCACCGCCTTATTATTCATATCTGTTTTCCACGCGCAAGCGGTATATCAGTTATTCGTAAGGATATTTAATGATAATTATACGCTGCCCAATGACGGCGTTGTCTGTCAGTTATCGATACTATCGCCCTCTGCAGTGATTCTTCTTGAGCATCCAATGAAGCTGAGACAGTCCATTCGTTGAGTCATCGATTCTCCACAGCCGACTGTCCGTGGAACGTATCTTTCGTTGACATTGGTTTTGAGTTCATGATACGATGATATCGAATAGACAGATGTAAAGAGGTAAATTGGTCCTCTGAATTGCTGAGAGTATGAGACCACGGTTCGTCGGCCGGATCGGACTCGCCGACGTCGTGACTATCGCTAATGCCGCTGTTGGATTTCTCGCCACAATAGCCGCAACAGTGGATATTACACTTGCAGCGCGGCTTATTCTGCTCGCAGCGATTGCCGATGCGCTCGATGGGGTCATCGCCCGACGTCGTGGGGGAACGGCTGTTGGCGAATATCTTGACTCACTCGCAGATGTCGCTTCATTTGGTGTTGCACCGGCAGCAGTAGCCGCGGTAGTGATTCTCGACGTGTGGCATCAATCAAACTGGTGGGGGCTTGCTCTTGGTGGTACGGCACTGTTTGTCGCCGCCGCAGTCACACGACTCGGTCTCTATACCGCCTATGATAGTGCAAGCGATGAAACTGAGGGTGTCCAGACGACACTAGCAGCGACAATCCTTGCTGCAAGTGTGCTTGCCGGATTCACGAATGCAGTGATTCTGTCTGCTTTGGTGGCAATCTTGACGGTGCTTATGCTTGCACCGATTACGTATCCCGACCTCCATGCACAAGATGCGATCGTGATGGGGTCCGTCCAAACAGCGGCTATTGGATTGAGCGGACCGTTTGGGCATCGTATTGTCGGGACACTCGGGGAGGGGTTCGCCTTTGGATTATTGTTTTTATCACTTGCCTATCTCGTGTTTGGACCGCGATTTTACTGGCGACGCGAATGACGAATCTCTCACTGTGTGGGTATCAAACGGTGGAACTGACCACCGTGCGGCGTTCAAAAACAATTACTCACTCATAAAAAAGAGGAAGATCAGATTTCTCTCATACGATACTCACAATCAGTCGTCATCGAGGATCTGTGAGTCAATCACCCAATTTGATACATGGTTTATCAGATATGCTGTCTCTGACCCGCAGTTGCTCATAGAATACAGATGCGAGCACGAGCACGAGCACGAACACGAATACGAACAGAAATTACATTCCCATATCCGACGCAGGTTCGGGAATTGGAAGTTCATGAACATTGACATTGAGGAGTTCTGCGGCGTGATCAAGTGCCATATCAAAGCCATAATATCGCTCTAATTCATCACCATTTGCGTTTGGTCTCACTTTCAACATTGCATATCCCTCCAGATTCTGTGCAACCGCGGCTGTCTGTCCACCGGTTTCTGACTCGAATTCAAGTACGCGCTCGGTCTCAGTCTCGCGATATCGTGCAACAATGCCATCGGCTTCTGTCTCATGTGCAGACATATCATCTTATTAGATATCAAGACAGTCGTATCTACCGGCCGTGTAATGAACAGTTCATCCGATATTACTATTACTATTACTGAGACATATCCAATACTACCCATGTGCATGCTCACCCCCTCAGTCGCAATATCAATATGAATATGAATTCTGGATCATGTCACGGTAAGATATGACCTGAGGGCACATTATACTTCAATGAACTATCTCACGCTCCTCAGCGGTTGGTTGTCCTCATTAAATGGAATCGCTTCCCGCGAACCTTTTTAATCCTTACTTCGTAGTAGCATAGTACCCCGAATGTCTCAGCAGGATGACCATCCGAGAGTCGACCAGGCTGATTTAAGTTGGTGCCATCGGTCAGTGCAGGGCGTCTCACGGACTTTTGCACTTACCGTCGACGTTCTTGAAGAACCGATGTCGTCGTATATTTGTCTTGGCTACCTTGTTTGTCGGATTGCAGACACAATCGAGGATGCCTCACACATCTCATCAGAAACGCAAGCGGAACTGCTTGAAATGTACGATGCGGCGCTTGACCCAGACAATGAGACAGACGCCGCTACTTTTGCGTCTGCTGTTGAACCGCATCTCCCTGCAGGCGAGTTAGATGATGACTGGACTGTTGTTCGCAATGCACCTCGTGTTCTTCGTACGTTCGGGGGACTTCCTGACGAGGTTCAAAAAGCCATCATCCCACCAGCAAGGGAACTTGTCCAGGGAATGACTACCTTTGTTGATCGATATTCCGACGTTGGCGGACTTCGCATCCAAACGCGTGAGGAACTTGAAGAATACTGTTATTATGCGGCAGGAACGGTTGGAAATCTGATTACGAATCTCCTCACACGAGGTGGAGTCGCCTCAGAGCGACGACGACGACTTTATGAGACAGCAGAGGAATTTGGACTACTCCTACAGTTGGTGAATGTCTCAAAGGATGTCTATGATGATTACACCGACGAGGATAATATCTATCTCCCAGCAGAGTGGCTTGACGATGAGGATGTCCCACAGGACGAACTCGTTGATCCTGAATATGAGGCTGGTGCGGCGACCGTTGTTCGACGGACGGCGTCACTTGCTGGCTCGTTTCTTGATGATGCCCAGACATATCTTGAAACAATCCCACTTCGAGATGGAAACACACTCGAAGCATGGGCAATCCCATTTTTATTAGCCGTTGGCACCCTTCGTGAACTTCTCTCACGCCCTGAGGATGCTCTTTCTGAGACAGATGTGAAAGTCTCCCGCGAAGAAGTATTTGCAGTCGTTGAAGAAATGTCAGGCACGACTGACCGTGATGTTCTGAAGCGACTTCGCACGCGAATTGCTGAGGAACCGTATCATCGGCGTCCAACGAGCGCTGATTAATATTGCTGCTGATGTTGATTGTGTTGTTTCAGACTGTTGTATCTTCACGATAGCATCGTCAATTCGTCTGTTAATCAGCAATCAAATATCGGTATCAGTATCAGTATCAGAACTTATCAGTCGGTGACAATCTGACCACTGTGTCTCTCCGAACCCACATCCACATCCATATCCACACTCACGCTCAGATTTACTTCACCTGGAACGCCCGGTGACGCGTTCGGTTGCAACTTCCGAGACAGAAATTACAGTCACAACAACTGTTATGAACCGCCTTGGAGTCAATGTGAATCCCCAGGCACTCGCTTTGCTTTCTCTGTAGACATATCTTTGAGTGGGTTTTTAATCATTGAATCGCAACTGACTCTATATGGGTACGGAAGAACCACATGAGGACCATGGGCATCATCTCCCGGCAGTTGAGGATTGGCCTCGGGGCTTCGGTGAGGCGAGTTGGTGGCCATTCGTTACCGCAGTCGGGGCGGCGAGTGTCTATGTAGCAGCAGCATTATACATCCTTGGACAGAGCAACAGTGAACTCGTTGGACCAATGGTTGGTCCCGCAGCGATGGTTGTTGCTGTTGGTATCTTTCTTGCCGGACTGTATGGCTGGGTGTATCATGCCTTTGTCAGTCACTTTTGGTCACGAGAATCAAGCGGACAAAGTGCGAATAAACTTCGCTGGGGAATGTTGGCATTTCTTGGCTCCGAACTCGCAACGTTCGGAGCGCTCTTCGGATACTACTTTTATATACGCGCTGGCAACTGGAGTTCGATCTTTGTGGGGATTCCAAATCTCACAGGATCGCTCGTATTGATTAATACAACATTGCTGATTGCATCGTCTGTGACACTTCATTATGCACATGTTGCCATTCGAAATAATAAGCGGAAGAAATTCATCGGCGGTCTCTTAGGAACCTTACTGCTTGGAGTCGTATTTATTGGTGGACAGGTGTATGAGTACTATGAGTTCATTATCCACGAAGGATTCACCCTCACCTCAGGCATCTTTGCGTCGGCATTCTTCGGATTAACGGGGCTACACGGAGTTCACGTGAGTCTTGGCGCAGTGCTGATTGGACTTGTCACGCTTCGTGGCTTATTTGGACAGTACTCGGCTGACCGGCACGTCTCTGTCAGTACTGCATCCATGTACTGGCATTTTGTTGATGTCGTCTGGATCTTCCTTGTCGTTGTCTTATATCTTGGCGCTGAGGTCGGCGCATAGACCGCTCATCAAAAAAAACGAGATCTGATCTGACCTGACCTGAATTTAATCTAAATTAATTTGACCTGTTATCGTCGTGGATTGTGAGTGCTGAACTCAGCTCAAATCATAGTGTGGACTTCCGGTTCTCGCTGTGTTATCTGAGACATTGATCTGCCTCTCGCTCGCCGCAATCATCCGCTGTGTCATCGTCCCTGAAACCATTCGTCTCATTGTTTTCGATGGAAACAACATGAGAGATGATGAGATGATACACATCGTTTGACAGGTTGTCAAGACGAATGCAATGGGGCGTTGATGTGGATGTGACCCCGAGGTGATTCACTGAAAAAACAGGATATATGTTGAATTAAAATATAAGATATGTTGCTATGTCGATGCTAACTGATTAAATCGTTTAATCCCTGCGTCAGTGCCAACAACGACGAGTGTGTCTGTTTTTTGGATTACAAAATCCGGACCAATGTTGGTCTGTAATTCGTTATCACGCTCTGCGGCAACGACTGTACTTCCCGTTCGCGCCCGGATATCTGCCTCCACAAGTGACTGTCCAGCGAGTCCTGGCGCGTCGGTGCGGACAACTTCAATCTGTGATTGTGCAACGATAACATCCTGTTCAGCCAGACTTGATGCAAGAATGCGACCGCTGACTGTCGATAACGCAAGTACATACTCAGCCCCGGCGTGATAGAGTTTTGGAACGCTCTCAGCATCGTTCGCCCGGACAATAATCTCTGTCTGAGGGGAGAGCTGTGAGATAACAAGTGTTGCAAAAATGGCTGCAGTATCGTTATCGATTGCGAGGAGAACACTCTCGGCGTCTTCAATCTCTGCCTTCGATAATGTTTCAGCATCTGTGACATCCCCGATAACATCAACCTCACCGGTACTGGATTGATCCTGATCAATAATCACATGCGTCAGATTCGCAGATTCGAGTGTCTCAGCAGCACATCGACCGACTTCACCATACCCAGCAACGACAACGCGCCCACGTCGATGTCGTCGTGTTTGTGACTGTGCAAGCACATGGAGTCGTTCGAGTTGTTCTTCGCTTCCGGTCACGACCAACACAGAATGTTCATCAATTTTATCCTCCGGTGATGGCGGCGAGACAAACTCGCCACGAAACCAGATCCCGATTATATTAACACCGGTTCGCTGACCGATTTCGCTGTTGATGATTTTCTTTCCGACAAGCGTGCTATCCGGGTGAACAAGCACTTCTGCAATCTCAAAATCATCACCGATTGGAATTGCATCATTAAATTTTGATGCAATTGGCGATGCAGCCTTTCGAGCAAGACTCTCACCGAGTAGTTGCCGTGGGGAAACGACCTCATCAGCACCAGCGTACTCGTGATAATCGGCAACTTGTGGATCCTCGGCAAAGCTCACGATTCGAGGCTCAGTTGTTAGCTCACGTGCTGCAAGGATGACACTTGCGTTCCGGCGGTCATCACCGTCAGCAATCAGCGCACGAGCCGTCGATACGTTCGCGCTTGCTAGTGTATCGACTGCCTCTGGGTCACCGTGTATCACCTCATACCCCTGTTGTGTAAGATCAATTGCTCGATTCCGATCAGGCTCGATGACAACATGTGAAACATCTTGTGATTGTAACTCATTGATAAGAACCGCCCCACGGTCAGTGAACGCAGAAACAACAACGTGGTCTTCGACTGTCGTTGTTGTTGGAGGGCTCTGTTCTAGTGCTCGCTCGACGAGTGGAACGACGAATAATGGAAGTGTTGTAAAAATGAATGCAACCCCAGTCAGTTGCATCAATATTGAGAGTGCAAGCACAGGTGCTGAACTCCACTGGCTCGCATCTTCACCATATCCTGTCGTTGTAAATGTCTCGATCACAACATGAAGCGCTTCGATCCAGCTGACAGAAATGCCCTCAAAAGCCGCCATTGACCATTGATAAAGAGCAGTAAAAAGTATAATCGAACCAGACGCAGTAAGAATATAAAGCCCAAGTCGCCGTCTCGTGTGTGAGACCGGCTGCTGGGTGTTGGACGCCATGGTGGCTTGATGATGAGGAGCGTAAAAAAATCGCCGAAGCGGGACGCTAACAGCGGTATCTCATCTCGTTGTGAAAGTATAAACAAAACACCGCATCGTGTGATGTAAGCTGGCTCCAATCAGGATTTCATACAACCGTTCTCAATCGTTACCTCAAACCACTTTGATATGTCCTTGATTTGTGGAAACGAGGGGTATACAGTAAATTCTTGAGTCCCCGATGGCGGCTTGTCTCAGGTGATCCACTACTCAGCAAAGACAGCCCGGTACCCGATTGATCACTCTCATGGATCGATGCCGTATCTGACTACTCGAATACATCCTGATATCTTCCACTAGAAGACGCGGGTGTTCTCCATGCGCTTGATAAGCGTTATTTTGGGTGTATTGCAGACTTGAGAAGATCTACCGAACGGACTCTAAGAAGAATATGATTCGTGTGGACTTGTGCGTAAGCTGAACAGACAAGAAACGATTAAGCCCAAACCGTACATACACTCATGATGATGAGTGAGTACACCGAAGAGGAACGGCAGATTGTCGCGTACTTGCGCGATAGCGTCGCTGCGGGAGAGCGGTACTTCCGTGCGAAAAACATCGCCGACGCAATTGGCCTCTCGGCGAAACAAGTCGGTGCACGACTGCCCCAATTGGCAGAGAAATCCGACGATGTCGATATTGAGAAATGGGGTCGAGCAAGATCAACAACGTGGCGTGTAACGCGCGGATAGCAATCTGTTGATGAGTGATAGATTACTGTGCTGGTCGCGTTTGATCATACTGATTCATCATACATGTAACTATCTCACGTAGATGCCCCTATTCACCGACCGGAATGCTAGTGTCCGGTTATGCTTCAGGTCCTACCCGAACGGTGGTTGTGAGTATCCTATCGGCTATCAGCTGTTACAAACACGATTTCTTTACTCAGCCTGCGGTGTGATTTTTTCGTGCCGATTCTCACATTACATATGAGTTATTTCACCCGATGAGCTTCGTCTTTTTCTCTGATTTCTGATACTGATTCAAACGTGGTTTGACGGGCTTCACTCGCAGTTCACCGAAGCTGTACTCTGAGTGACTATCGACCCGAAGGATGCCGCTCTTTGAGTCTCCACACGCACCCTCGTATGCGAAGGCAACCACCTACCCGTGGTCCACGGTCTGGAGCTTGGACACCTCGCGTCGCTCCAGCGGCTTCTCCTCGCGTTCGCGGAGATCGCGGTCCTCCTCCCACTACCACGGCACGTCTTGCTCATGAGCGTCCGGGTACTCCGACTCCAGCACGAACGACGTCACGAATTCGAGGATGAACGCCTCACCGTCTTCGAGACAGGAGTGATTCAACGCCTCTAGGTCTCCGACCGCCGTGTCTTTCAGCCGCGTGATGCGAGCCGTGGTTGCGCTTCCCGCCGAATTGGAGGTCATTTAGAGCGCTCTCATCGAGCGGGAGGATGTCGTCGCGGTCGGCGTGGATGTACCACTTCGTTGTCTGTTGCCGTTTCCGCGCGCTGTCCGGCTTCCCCACGATAGTTCGTTGAGGATATCCTCCGAACCGAGGAGCCGGGTGTAGATCTAAGCGAGGGGAAGCAACTGACCGCTGGTGAAGTGACGCAAACTATCGAGGACGACCCATGCGATCTCCAGACCCCGACCGAACCACCAGAACCTCGACAGGTATTCGGCGACTTTCTTATAGAGGGTTGGAGCAGCTCAAACACCGACTGATTCTCGACAAGGGGTTGCTGAATCGAATTGCCGTGTTTTCAATTACTGCTATCCATGCACATCTGCTCAGAAGATTTCAAACGCCAGTTTACACGGTCTGTCCTGAATGACAAGCTGATCCTTTATATGATTGAATATACTCTTGAGCTACCCACCGCTAAAGCGGTGGGATTCAGCGTGGACTCCCGTTCTGGCCTCTGACGAGGCAGGAGAATAGCCTCCGTTCACGTTCACCGTCCCGCTGTTCAAGCGCACGCCCAAGGGTGCGTCTCCGTCGCCGCCAGTTTGGTTGCGACGGAGATACTGTAACCCGATGTTCTTCGCAGCGTTGTAGTCGGCGTGGTTTTCGTACCCACACTTTAGGCACGCAAAGGCCTCGCCATCGCGGTTGTCGGGATGTGTGAACCCGCAGTGTGAGCAACGCCGACTCGTGTTCTCAGGACCAACCTGCTCTACAGAGATGCCGTATTCTTCGGCTTTGTACTCAACGTACTCGTACAGACGGTCGAACGCCCACTTGTGCCCCCACGACGCGCCAGTCTGCTCACGAGTGTCGGTCAAATCCTCGAACGCTATCACTGAACACTCGTTCTCACGAGCTTCAGCGACGATTTCGTTGCTGATGCGGTGGAGCATCTGTTTGAACCGACCGTCTTCTTTCCGTCCGACTGATCGGATGTTCTGGTGTGCCCAGCGCGTCCCACACTGTTGGAGCGACCCACGCCTCTTTTTGTACTCACGCCTCCAGTGGTCGAACTCGTCGCCCGTCCAGAACGTGCCTGTTGAGGTGACGGCGAGGTTGTTCACGCCGAGGTCAACCCCAAGAACCGTTTCGTTCTCAGGCGTTGCCTTGTCCGACGTGTCAGACCCCACGTCCTGTTTGCAGTGGACGTGAAGCACCCAATCTCCGTCTTGGTAGTGCAGTTCCGCACCCGTGGTTTCGTACTTGTTTGAAAACAGATATTCCGAGTGCGGCGTGCCACTATCCTCGTCGGGCAGCACGTAGTCGGCTTCGACGCGTCCCTCTGTGGTGGCGAGGCTCACGTAGTCGTCGTGGAACGTCGCAGTGCGTTTGTCGTAGACGACGTGCGGACTGCTAAAGCGTGGTTTCGACGCTTTCTTGCCATTCTTCCAGCGTTCGACCACGCTTTTGCAGGCTTCAGCGGCCCTTGTTCCGGGCGGCTTGCACCAGTCCACCGTTGAAACCACCAGTGGCTTCTCGCACATCGTCGTAGGTTTTGTTGTCCAGCGTGGCTTTACTGGTAGTGACGTATTCGCCTCGGAAAGCGTGGTCTACGACGTACTGAGCGCACCAGATGAACGTGTCAATAGTTTCTTCAAGCAGTGCGGCGTCGTCGCTGTCCGCGTCGAGTGCAACGGGTACGGTACGTTGCACATCCTTACGTGTAAAACGGGCGATTGTTGAACGTTTGGGAGTCGGACTGCTACTGAAGCGTGGTTTGGTTCCCAGTTGTCGGCTTCATCCACACGGCTAAAGCCGTGTGATTTTCGCCTCGCACTTTCTATAAAAAACCGCATGAAACACGGATTTTTTTGTTTCTTGCATTCATATTGAAGAATCACACTGCTGCAGGGTAATTCAATCAATCCTGAGGACAGGGTCTTTTTATCATTGCCATGTATAATCGCCGTATGACGGTACGGGTCAGGCGCGTATTTGAGTTTACGGCACCGCCCTCGGATGTATGGGAGTTCATTGCTGACCCATCGAAACGAGCGGACGCAATTAGCGTTGTAGATACATATGAGGTTGATGATGCAGTAAACACTGATATTGATACTGATAGCGTCGCAACGTCAGCAACGTGGGAGGTTGCGCTACCGATTCCACTCATCAATTCAACGGCGACAGTCGAAACAGAGGATGTTGCGAGAGACCCACCAACACATGTTAAATTCGTCGGGAAATCGTCTGTAATGAATGTTACCGGTGAACATACCATTGAGCACGATGAGATGAGTCATACGACACGATTAATCAACGAATTCGTTGTTGATGGTCGTGTTCCAGGTGTTGAACGTTATTTCAAGCGAAATCTTGATGATGAGCTTGATAATCTTGAGTCAGCACTCCGTCAGAGCTTCACGGAGTAACTAAACAATTACTCGGTGGATTTATACCGACACGTGAATAAAATACCGATGCCGACGCAAGACGCTTTTCTCGTCGAGTCGGCAAATCTAACAACCACACGCCGCATCACACTCGTGCCGCAGTGTTTCGGGGTCCGCTGCGGTCACCGCTCGCATCCACCGCTCACCGCCATCCGTCGCCTCCGTCTCCACTTCCGCTTTCACCTCCCGGTTCCACCCTGGGCTCTCACCCACACTCCTCTTTGGATCCACATAAACGACAAGTCTTGATTTTGAGTCTGTCTGACATCTTATATTAGGCATTAGTCGAAAGCTAGTGAAGTCTCTCGGGGTCGCATCTTCGTTCCGTTCGAGCCCCGAGACACTCGCCTTGTTATCTGTAGAACAGACTGTGTCTTAGACCGCTGGGTTTGACTCAGCGGATGCAGCCCGTGTTTCGATTTCACCTTTTAACACAGCAGAATCGAAGTCGTGATCTGGACGGATATTAACAAAATCAAGGAACCGTGCTGCCACAAGCAGCTCTGACAGCGTATACGACGACAGAGCTGCGTCAACAGTTGATTTGGCACCGAGATGTGGCTCAAGTGCTCCGAGTGCGCAGGCAAGGTCATACGCCATCGCATCAGCAACGCTCTCCTCGTTCACATTTGTGACATCGATAAAATACACATCACCCTCATACAGGAGAATATTTTCTGAACGCAAATCACCGTGGTAGAGTCCATCCTCATGCATCCGCTGTAGCATCCTGAATATAACCGGTGCAATATCGGGTTCTACTTGTTGATCTACTGTATCAAGCGTTTGAAACTCTGGAAGATATTCAGAGACAAGAATCCCCAAATTATCTATCTCAAACGTTTCAATTGGTTGTGGAGAATTTAATCCAAGATCACGCATACGCTTTGCAGCCATGAACTCATGTTCTGCCATCTCAAGCGGCGTTGCAAAGTGCTCAAAAAACCCCTCACCCTCGGTCCCAGCAGAAAACGCGCCGAGATTTCGACCAGCGGTCAAAAGCGCGTGTACAACAGAATTTTGTTTTGAAATAATTTTCACAAACCACTGCTCATCAACGACCATTGGCGTCGAAAGCCAATTATCAGCTTCGAGAAACTCGATATGAAGCGGTTCAGCATCATGACCATATCGATCGGTAAGTTCACGAGCGACCGCCTCCAATCGCGACCACTCGATGTGCCCACGAACGTATTGGCGGACCTCCATATGTTATTATACCGTTACGTAGGTATATTACTTATTCGTCATTAACTACGCCGCATCTTATTGATTAAAGATTGAGGCCTCTCATACCGTACTCGTATATACCCTGATTACAATTACACTGGAAGCTACGTCGCGTCAGTATCTGTCCGCACAGTCAGTACCGGGACTGATGAACGTCTGACAGTGCGCTCTGTGACACTCCCGAGAAGATATCGCTCAAGCCCGGTTCGACCGTGTGTTCCCATGACGATGAGATCGATATCATGTTCCTCAGCATATGTCACGATCGAGTCGTCGGGAATCCCAGCTTCAACTGCCGGTGTCACATCAACTTCAGTGTCAGCAGCACGGTCTGCAACTGCATCGGTCACCTCATGTGCGTTCTCACGCAGGGTTGATTCAACCTGTGCAGGACTGATTGCTGGGGCACCATGGCTAACATCCCTCGCATCAACAACCGATAGTACGTGAACGTCGGCGTCGTACTGCGTGGCGAGGTCAAGCGCATGCGTGACCGCTTCGTCTGCACACTCACTACCATCTGTTGGAATAAGGATACGATCGTACATACACCGGGGATATTCATCATCCACTATCTTATACATAATGGGTTAATTGTACTCGATAAACCATATTTTATTGATAAGAATTGGAATTGGATCATAGAGATAATCGTGAGCATTCGTTATTATTTCATAGTATTGTATTATGATAGCTATTTCATTATATATAGAGATACTAATCGGCATATTCATATAGAAAGCCGGAAATCACACATCGTGAATAACGATACTATCCTTGCTGCGATTGGGAGTAAATATAACGCAGATATCCTCCGCGTGAGTGATCAGCCTCAATCCGCGCAGGAACTGAGTAAGAGACTTAATATCCCAACTGCGACGTGCTATCGTCGGATCAATCAACTCAGGGAAGCTAATCTTCTCACCTTGCATGGTCGCGTCCTTTCGGATCGGCACCGACGCATAAACGTATATCAACGCAATGTCGACGGGATCATGATACACTTTCTCAAAGAAGACATGGAAGTAGATCTGTCCCATCGATCCGCAGTCATGTCGCAACTCAATCAAGTGCGAGGAAATAATTCAAGAAAGAAACGATAGCGGTAAACAGCCTCGGGCACAGCGGCCCGAGGCTTTTGTAATTCCCTTAGCTGTGCGCTCACACTCCCTGCTCGGCGAGCGAGCGGGATGAGGGTGGGCGGCTTACACGCCCCGGACAGACGCACCAACCAAAGCTGCGGGTGGGTTTTGTGAGTCCGGGAATTCGATTCGTTACCGTCGAGCTTTGCCTTCTCGCGCCACGCGATATTCACCATGCCCGATGCGTTCCGGTCGGCGTGGTCTTGCACCACGTCACACTCCTCGTTCGGACACCGGAACCGCCGACCCTGGCGATACCCACGCTCACCACAGCACAAACACGTCTTCGAGTTGTTATACACATCCACCGTATCTGTCGGAATCTCTCGCCACATCGCTTTGTCCGGCACGAACGTCTCGAAGTTGTGGAACGGCAGTTTGTGCAATCGGCGATTCATGTACGACTCGTACTGCATTTCCTCGGGGATGCCCTCCATATCTTCGAACACGATGACCGGATTCGAGAACTGGTCTGCAAATTCCACGACAGCACGGGAGAGTCGATGCAATACCCACTCGGTGAATCGTTCTTCCTTGTCACCGAGTTTCCGATGAATACTCGTCTTGCCGTGTTCCTGACAGCGTTTCGTGATAGTATGGTGGCGTTGGCGTTCCTGCTTGAGTTGTCCGTAGTCAACGACGAGCGTGCCCTTCGTCCGCATCGTTTCACGGTCGAGAGCGGTGAGCGAGACATTGCGCTCGTTGATGTCTACGCCAACAAGCGTGTCGCTGGTGTCGGGTTCGGGCACATCGAAGGAGCGTGTGACCGTGACGTGTAGGGAGCACACGCCATCGTGGGACAGGAGTTCGGTCTGTCCCACATCCACATCCACCTCCTCCGACGTGAGAGCGTCTCGAAGTTCACCCATCACGTCCGGTTCGCCACGCAAGTATCCTGTTACCTTCTTGTAAGCTTTCGGGCTGATGCGGGCTTGGACGCGGTTCGTGTCATCGTCCACGGTGAGGCGATAGCCTTCCGTGTGCGCCATCACGAGCGGGAACGCACCAGATTTGTCCGCGCTTGGTGGCGTCGGCTTGCTGCCCCCGCCATCAGGGTCATCTTGTTCGCGCCACCAGTCGAGAAGTGACTGGTAGGAGTCCCACGTGTGGAGGGCTTTGCCGACGACCGCGCAGTTGTTGTTCCGCAAGAAGTCGTCGCGGGCAACCTCTCTTTATTTCTCGGTGCGATTGTATCTTTGCTGTTTGAGGCGGATGGTGTCGTTGAATACCTCGCGTGAGGGGGAGGCGGGCGTCGTGAAGCCACGACCGTTCACCAGACGCTCTGTGGAGGCGCGTCTGAATCGTCTTCGTGGCTTCTTCACCCATACTGTGACAACCGTTCCAGATCCAGACTGTAATAAATGGAGGTGTGAGGGATGGAAGAGTACCGTAGTCATGCACATCCGGTTAGTTCCTGCAAGTGCATGTATCACTTCGTGTGGTGCCGCAAGTATCGCTACCCGGTTCTCGATGTCGTGGAAGCCGATGTGGGAGAATTGTTTGGTGAGACTGCCGACCACTTCAGCCACGAGATTCTGACGTTGGAGATTGCGGACGAAGACGACCACGTACATTTGTACTTGTTTGTGCAAACTGACTCGAAGCACAGTCCAGCGGATATTGCTCGGCAGTTCAAGTCGTACTCGGGTAAGCAGTTGCTGGAGCGGTATCCCGAGATTCGGGAGTCGTATTTCTGGGGTGGCGGATTCTGGAAGGTCGGATACTCCATAGGAACGACGTGACGGGAGCGGTGTCGAAGGAAGTGGTTGAACGGTATATCGAGGAGACAGAACACTGAGTCGAGTGTCGGGCTTCACCCCCGACCCCGGTGGCTCGGGGAACTCGCCCTCGCAGGTTGTTTAGAACGCATTGTTATCCATATCAGTCGGTAGTACTCTAAGCCCCGTTTGTGCCCGGACCCACACTCATACTCATACTCATTGCACCTAGAGCGCCTGTATGCGCGTTCCGCTGCAACGAATAACGACACTTCCAGTCCCAACAACTGAGAGACAGCATCGCAGTGTTGAGACGGCAGCGATGACACGAGAGTATCGAAATAACTTGTTCCTCTCAGCTATCACGCGACCTGTGCATCTTCCCAGCCCTCTGTATGGACCCAATCAGATGGAATACCCAATTCATCTAATCGCTCCTTCGCGGCGACGACCGCTACCGGCACGCCACAAATATAATAATCTGCATCATTCGCCAGCGAATCAATCACACTCGGAAGTTGCTCTTGGATATAGCCAGTATGACCATGCCAGTCTTCACGAGACAGCGAAAATCGTGTTTCAACTGGGTATGTGAGTTCATACTGCTCTAATAGCGATTTATATAGTAGTTGTTCTTGTGTCTTCTCACCAAACATAAACACTGCTTGTGGACCGCCATCGGCGAGATATTGTTGCAGAAGACCAATGAGTGGCGTGATACCGGTCCCAGTACCAATAAACACCGCTGGTCGGTCTGTTCGTTCGAGAGTAAGACTCCCAGTTAATCTTGGTTTTACCTGAACGGTATCCCCGACTGACCGTGCATCCATATAATCGGCGACGCCATCGGTCCCGTACGCACGAAGCATGAGACCAATCCGTGTATCATCAACAGCAAGAACACTATATGGTTTTACCCCATTTTCGGTTTGAATCGCTGTGTGTTGTCCAGGCTCACCCTCGAAGCTACCATTATCTAATTCGACGATGTACTGTTTACAATCTGGACTGATTTGACTAATACTCGTGATTGTTGCCTCAGAAAAAGTCATTATACCAAAATTGAGGGTCTTGACAGGGGTAAACCCCACGTTAAGTAAAACGACAGACGGTCACATATGAACATCATAACAGCGTACTCGTCAATACCGACGTGAGAGCGTTATCGCCGGCCATAATTCAGTTATCGCCACGCTGAGGCAATTTCCGCCGCCTGAGACGGAATCAAGTGTGGTCGCCCGACAATGAGTAAAAAGATGGTAGACCCGACCTCGGATCTTGGAGAGGATGTCGACGAATCTAATGCATCGGTATGTGCGACCTGTGGCGAGGCAATCGTGCAGTTGCCAACTCATCGCGTTGTTACGTGGATTGAGGACGGGACTGCTCAACACCGACATTTTTGCTCAGAAACCTGTTATACTGAATTCGAGTCTCAGTCGAATTCGGATTCGAATTCTGCGAAGTAACCCACAGATATCAGATGTTCTCGCGAACGTCTCTATTATCAGTCAGTTATATTTTTATCGAACGGATATTCAAACCCTCGCCTAATACGGGAAAGATGTCACACAGCGATTATTCTCTCAGTCGCGGCACTGTGGCTTTTGCTATCAGAAACGGAATGAGACGCGGACACTGGCGTCTCAGGTCCGATAGGTATGCTCTCACAGAGAAACACGGATCTCAGTATCGTAGTGCCACTGACTGATAGACTAACACACAGTTGACTCGAAACTCATTTGACTGTTGCACACCCGGGATATCGGAATCGATACACTGTCTCGTCGCTTGGTCTTGTGTCTCTTCACTCCCGGTTTGCGGACCGTCAGAGTACACCCACTCAGCGTATCACAATGTGTCTTCACTCGGTTACTCTCCAGTTGGTTCAACCGCTGCCGGTTGTGGAATCGATCCACCGCGAAAAGCAATGAGCAGCGCTATCAACACAACCGCAACTCCGGCAGCAAAGAGGGTAAACACAGCATCGAAACTGTACCCTGCAGCAGTCAGCAATCCAACAGCACTGCTTCCTGTTGCCTCAATAAGGAGTGCAATACCACTAAAGACAGCATATGCACTCGCACGAACCTCAGATGGGAGTACACCAAGCAGCCATGTATCTAATGCCGGGAAGAGACTATGAATTGCGAATCCAATAAGTATTGAGCAGGTGAGAATGCCACCAATCCCGGAAACACGAGTGAGCGTAAACAATGCTGTAGTGTACACACCAAGCATTGTGAGAATATATGGGACTGGTGCAAATCGATCGACGAGTTGTCCTGAGAGCCAAAACGCAGGCACACCGGCCGCAAAGACGATTGTGAGATATCCACCCGCTTCTGCGGCAGGAATCGATTTCGCGTCAATCAAATATGAGACATAAAAATTGAACACGCCCTGCCAGACGAACCCAGCAACAGCAATCATAATGAGTCCAACTGCGACAACACGCCAGTGGGTGAGTACCGCAGAGAAGTCCCGGTCAGGTCCGGTACCGATTTGTCCCTCAATGGCACGAGCGGTGCCAGCAAGCAATATTGTTGTCACTGCTGCGGTCGCTGCGAGTGCCCAAAATGCTGCACGCCAATCAAGTGCTGTCACCGCAGCAACAGCGACAGGTGCTGCAATGACGGCCGCAATCTGTGCGGCCGTCCCATGAATTCCGATTGACCGACCAACTCGCTCCGGTCGAAGTTCGCCAATCAGTGGAATAGCAGCAACAAAGTATCCGCCAGAAGCAATGCCAATCGCAAGGGCTCCCAGTTGAAGCGTCCATACGGACGTTGCACTCGCAGTAAATGCTGCCGCCACGGAGAGAAGTCCACCCGCGACGAGCACGACATGATGTCGTGGGACACGAGTAAGTACATATCCAACCGGGATGCGTGGAAGCGCACTCCCGACCCAGACAAGTGTCGTCACGAATCCAATTGTTGCCGGACCTACACCAAAGGCTGTCTGAAGCGGTTCAACGAGTGGTGCAAATACCGTCCGCCCAAAGTTAACGAGGAGAACCAGCCCACAAAGAGTTGCAAAAAGCCGTCGCGTCACGAATTAATAGTAGAGTGGAACCGACAGAAGGCTTCCGAATTTCGATATCCATCGATATCTATCATGATTTACGACTGGATATATTCCAGAGAAAAGAGGGTGAGTAAACATAGTTATAAAGAGTCTTCATACTCAGAGTTATCGGATAAACTCGACAACTCCACTCTGCGCGTGATTGGTGAGTCCTTATCTAAAAATACCCGTGTGAGATAACTATCTCATATCCGCTTCGGTTATCTTTATGAAATTACACTTACTGCTTGTTTTCGACGTTGGATTTTTCGTGACCGACCTGCGAGAGTGAGATGATGATTACGAGCGCACGAATGGCGGCTGTGGACCGTAACGCTGAATCATTGGGAGTTTCCCCACAGCAACTCATGGAGTCGGGTGGAAACGCTGTTGCAAAAACAGTGCGGGAGCTGACTGATGTAAACGTAGAATCAACAGCAACACCAGTTGTTGTTATTGTTGCAGGACGCGGGAACAACGGTGGCGATGGCTTCGTCGCAGCGCGGTTTCTTGATGAATACACTGTTCATGTCATATTATTGGGTCGTCCAGAGACAATCCGGACATCAACCGCAAAACAGAATTGGGAGGCACTCACGACAAGCAGATACAATACAACAGTCATTCGAGATACGTCAGCTATCGAACTTACTGGACCGAATGGCAGATCACCGGATATCGTCGTTGATGCAATGCTTGGAACAGGGGTCACTGGTGCCCTTCGTGAACCTGAGGCAACAGCAGCAAGACAGATCAATCAGGCTGATGCGACCGTTCTCTCAGTTGATGTACCCTCAGGCGTTGACGCTGATACCGGCTCATCCACAGATATCGCGGTTGAGCCCGACCATGTCGTCACATTTCATGATCAAAAACCAGGACTCACAGCAATTGACGCAGATGTGACAGTCGCAGATATCGGTATTCCACAGGCAGCCGAACAGGTTGCTGGACCCGGTGATCTTCACTCGCTTTCACGGCCCAGACAGAGTCATAAAGGTGACTTTGGCGAGGTGCTCATCATCGGTGGGGGACCCTACACCGGTGCTCCTGCGTTGAGTGCACAAGCAGCACTACGGGCTGGCGCTGATCTTGTTCGTATCGCATGTCCAGTGGCGATTGCTGATGAGATACAAGGCTATGATGAGAGTCTCATTGTCAATGCGTACCCCGGAGAGCGACTCACACCAACCGCAACTGAGCATGTGCAGTCGCTCGCGGCGGATCATGATGTCACGGTGCTTGGTCCAGGGCTTGGTGATGATGAAAAAACACTCTCAGTCGTCGCTTCGGTTCTTCGCACACACACTGGGACGGTTGTTGTCGATGCTGATGCACTGTCGGTTGTTCCAACGGTTGATCCTGCTGGTGAGATAATCTGTACGCCACATCAAGGTGAACTTGAGGCAATGGGAGGTGAAACGGCAGATGACTGGGAACGCCGGGCAGAGAGGATATCAACGTTCATAAAAGAACTTGAGACGACTCATACGTTCCTTGTCAAAGGGGCGATCGATATCATTACTGATAGTGAAACAACACGAATTAATCGAACCGGAAACCCAGGAATGACAGTCGGTGGCACAGGCGATGTCCTCGCTGGTATTGTTGGTGCACTTGCATGCGTTCTTGATCCGGTTCAGGCAGCAACAGTCGGTGCGTACGCGAATGGTCGGGCTGGTGATATCGTCGTTGAGAAGCACGGAAATGGATTGCTTGCGACGGATCTACTCGAGGCAATCCCAACTGCATTACAGGATCCAAAGGATATGGCAACTGGAGTGAACTCAGATGAGTAAGGATATCGACACACAAACACACAACAAACACTCTGAGGACAAAGATCGAAGCACCGATGAAGAAGTGACAACTGAGAGTGCAACAACAGATGAGTTGACGCATGTCACCACTGACGGTGATGTACAGATGGTTGATGTCGGAGCAAAGCCGGACACAAACCGACGGGCAGTCGCTCGCGGGGAAATTGAACTCACGCGGACAACAATTGACGCCGTTCATGATAATGAGATCGGAAAGGGTGATGTCCTTGCGACTGCACGAGTAGGTGCTATCCAAGCAGTCAAACATACATGGGAGACAATCCCAATGTGTCACCAGATCCCAATTACAAACGTCGACACAGTATTTGATGTTCACGAGACTGCAATTGAATTACGCGTCACCGTAGAGACAACTGGTAAAACCGGGTGTGAGATGGAAGCACTCGAGGGTGTGACGACAGGGTTAAACGTTATTTGGGATATGGTCAAAGCCGCTGAGAAGGATGATGCAGGGCAGTATCCTGAAACAGGAATCACCGATATTGAGATTGTTGAAAAACAAAAACAAAAACAGAAACAGAAACAAAGTCAAAATTAAGATTACAATCGACAGAACATCCGATTATGCAAGCGGACTTATAATCGACGTGAGTCACACCAGTCGTTGGCAGTTTGAGCACTGTTTTTTCTGAACCCAGACTCAGTTCAGCTGGAACGCCCCGTAGTAGTTCACAGAAGAACGGGGTGCTTAATTAGACATGCATCGGTCGGGGTAGTTCTCTCGCATCGAATGAGTGAATCAGTTCACCCAGAAGTTCGTTGAATCACCATTGGGCGTTCCGTTGTCAGTTCGAGTAACGAAACGTACAGTCCCAACAACTGATAAGTTGTTACTCAACTTCGGAATTCGAGTCAGTCTCGGATGTGCCTTCCTCACTTGCGAGTGGGTAACTCACATCGGTGTCTACTTCTTTCGAACGCTGATGTTGTTTGGAATCATCCTCAGTAATCGACCGTGGATTGCTCTCGTGGGTCTCAGTCGTCGGTTCTGACATGTGATTGTGAGGACTGTCTGGAGCAATCCGCCGGGTAGTCTCACCCCCAGACTGCTCAGGTGACGTTGATTCAACCTCAGTTATCGTCTCCATTTGCTTTGGGTTTGTGTCCGAATTTATTGCTCCAGTGTGATTGCTGCGTTCACTCAGCTGTGCTTGCGCTTGTGCATTCACTCCGTGTGAATCGTGCTCATCTGACACCCCTTCTGATTCAGACTCCTCAAGCGCCGCTGCTTTTGCGCGTGCTCGTTTGATAATCGTCGACCGAGCGGAGAACTCAATGAGCACTGCATCGCCGGTGTCAGTGTATTCCTCATTTTCGACGTGACCATGATCATATAACCATGACACGAGACTCATTGCATCATCTGATAGCGGCAGGAGAAGACGCTCATCATGCCATGATGGGAGTTCGCTCTCGATTCGATCAGTTAATTGCTCAATATTTTCACCAGTAAGCCCTGAAACGGCAACTGGATTCGGTGCCAACGCATCAAGTGATTGCATCTTCCGATTAAGTGCTCCCTCCTCAACACAATCAGTTTTATTCAATACAGTGACAATTGGAGCCTCATTACGCTCATAGAGCGTATCATGGCTCGTGATGAGTTTCTCACGCATTGCATCGATTGACTCTGAGGCATCGACAATGAGCAACACAAGGTCAGCTCGATATACCGAATCGAGCGTTGACTCAAATGACTCAACGAGCCAATGCGGAAGATCTGAGACAAACCCAACAGTATCGGTGAGTAATATGTCTCGGCGTCCGGTGTCAGCTCGTCGCGTTGTTGTCCCGAGTGTCGTGAACAACCGATCCTCAGACTCAGCAGTCTGTTCAAGATCTGGATGCCGATTTTCATTCTCAGCAATATCAAGATCATCTGCAAGCCGGCGGAGTAATGTTGATTTTCCTGCGTTTGTATATCCTGCAAGCGCGACAAGGTCGAATCCAGACTCACGACGCTGTTCACGACGTGTTTGCTCTTTTTCAGCAATTGCATCGAGTTCCTGGCTAATTCGTGAAATCTGCGCTTTAATATCTCGCTCGCGACTCTCATCATATTCACCCAGTCCCATAAATCCTGGTCGTTCATCGCGTTTCGCGAGCGATGATTTTGCCTCTACCCGTGGAAGTTCATATCGAAGCTCGGCGAGTTCAACTTGGAGTTGTGCTTTTCGAGTGTTCGCTCGTTGTCCGAATATCTCTAAAATAAGGGTAAATCGATCGATAACCTCGACTCCAGTCGGGAGCTTTCCACCAATATTGTACGTTTGATATGGTCCGAGGCGATTATCGACGATCACTGCCTCTGCACCAGTTCGCTTGACTAATCGAGCGAGCGCTTCGACCTTTCCCTCACCAAAATGATATGCTGCATCCTCTTCGCGTGATTGGGTAAGTGTATTGCTCACATCATATCCAGCCGCCCTGGCGAGGTCAGCGATTTCACTCAGATCAGCGACTGAGTTGGGGTCGACTCGCTGTGCAATAATGACTGGCGTTTCTGTCATGATATCACCCCAGCCGCCTCTGTCTGTGCGATATGATGAGTCATATGACCTCGAACAGTGATTGCAGTAAAGGCGGTCCCAGCATACATCTCGTGTGCGATACAACCTGAGTTATGCGGTTTCCGCCGGTATGTATCTGATTCCTGCACTGTTTCAGTATAGCTAGCACGTCAAGATACTTGAACACTATCGGCCGTCATCCGATATAGATGCATCTGATACTGGTATATAATCATCGTATGAGGTGATACGCGCTGTATCATTACACAAATGATTTATCCGAAAACAGTAGAGAATTAGCATGGTTGACCCATTACAGCTATCACTGGATCCAACGCAACTTGGGATTGAATTTGGTAGCGGAGCAGTCATTGGGGCAATAATTGGATTTGCAGCCAAAAAGGTTGCAAAACTGATTGCATTACTTGTTGGGATTGAGCTTGCAGTATTCAAATTTCTTGAATCACGAGATATCATCTTCGTTGATTGGAGCCGATTGACTGCTGGGCTCGCCGACACGACTCAAAGCGCAACTGCGGGGACACCGCCCGGGTGGCTCTCAACAATTCTTTCGACGCTTTCGGTCTCTGTTGGCTTTACCGGCGGATTTCTTGCTGGGTTCAAAAAGGGATAATTGTTAGAACCCACAGCAGTGCCTGTGACCGTCTGTTGTCGATTGTCTGCTGCGGTCTCGAATAGTAATATTAGAGGTACAATATATTGTACATGTGATCACGACCGGGGGAATGTCGCACCACATGTTTGACATACATCAGCATTTGTCTCTGAGTTATACTCTAATCGACCCTCTTCACAGACTCGACACGGCGTATATGTGACAGATCGTCCATAATCAGGCGTTTCTACAGGAGGATCGTCATTACCCCACATCGTGAGTGCACCACGGACAATATCAACTAGTTTTCCAATCATCGGTGTAAGTCCTCACTATCACTGTTTGTCTTGGTCATCATCAGTGTGATGCCCCCACAATCCGTCGTGTTTTATCACCGTGATATCACCACGAACACGCGTTTGACACGCAAGTCGGAGTTCTGGGTTGGATGTATGTGGCGGAACTGACAATCGAATGCGTTCAATAACTGTGTGTGAGTCAACGGGGACAGATGTATCATCGGATCCTTGAGTATCAGGTGAGTCCGTATCAATGCGCCTGTTATTCTCAGTAGTCATATCAGTATCAGTGATGTCTGCGGTATCAGTGGAAACATCATTGTCGTCAGATGCCTGCGTATCGCTCCTGTGATGTGTTTTTCTCTGTATTTCGACCGCACAGGTTCCACACGTTCCGTGACCCCGACAATTGATGAGCGATGCAGTGCCGTTATGAGGGTCGATATCAAAATCGTATTGTTGCAGAACATCACGGAGGATTGCCCCGTGGTCACACTCGATGGTCGTTGTTCCAACCGTAACGGTCGGCATATTAGTTCGTGTGCTCGCACTCACAAGTGCTCACCGTTCGATTCAGTATAGCTGAGTACCCTCACTGCAGTGCAGACTAATTTGCTGTGAGTGCGTGAGTAATTGCAGTCTTAATAGGAGTCTGATCAATCGGGACGATATTTTGCAGATCTCGGTCATCATCAACGGTCACCGGATGTCGCATGCTTTTCGCCAGTGGTCTCGCGATCCGATATTGAACATCGGTCGTGAGCCGAAGCCAATGTGAGGACAACTCAGGCGTTAACACAGGAACGGGAATAATAAATACGCGTTTATTCTTGACATCTGCGGTCATTCGGAGGAGCTCTTCGTATGAGAGCACACTTGGACCGCCGATGTCGAATATTTGTCCGCGGGTTTCCGGCACATTGAGTAGTTTCACAAGATAGCTAACCGCATCGTCAACAGCAATTGGATTTCCTGGAGTGCGGACCCACGTCGGAACGACCATCAGCGGAAGACGGTCTGTGAGGTCATCGACAATTCGGAAACTGGCACTCCCACGACCAATGATCACGGCTGCTCGAAGGACTGTCAACTCATATTCGCCCCCCTCTAAGACAGCTTCGACCTCTCGTCGTGATGCAAGATGTGGTGAGAGGTCTCGTTCATTCCCGCTGATTCCACTCAAATAGATAACACGGTCGACACCTGCTGCCGATGCGCGTTCGCGAAATCGGCGTGCATATGTCCGATCAAGTTCAGCGAAATTCTCAGCAGTGAGTGAGTGAATAAGATAATATGCAACATCAACGTTATCACACATCCCTTCAAGCGATGCGGGATCACCGAAATCACCCTCAAATGGCTCGACACCTGGGGGGAACCCAGCCTCGCTAGCGCTTCGAGAGAAGGCAACAACATCGTGATCCCGGTCGTGAAGAGCGCGGACCAAGCGACGACCGACGAATCCAGTCGCGCCTGCAACGAGGACTTTCATATAGATACTATATCACCGCACACATATCAGTTATTGTATGACGAGTGAGTAACGGTTATTTGTACTGTGAGATTCGTTCTCAGTCGGTGGTACCGTAATTCCTGTCTCCGAAGCGGGACGCCCAACGGGGCGTTCCAGCTGAACTGAGTCTGAGTCTGAGTGTGGGTTCGGATATACACAGTGATCATATTACCGCCGACTGTTATCCAAAGCCGAATGTGCAAATGAGTATGACTTCGGAAAGAAACAGTGATCAGCGTGCCACCGACGCTGACGCCGACGCCGAGACCGAGTGTTAACTTACGCAATTGGATATTTATCATCAGTTGATCCATCTACAGGCAGGCTCAGACCGATTGCTTCAACTCTTGAATGTGGGTGTCGATGTGATCCCCGAGGCGTCTCACGCGTATAATATAATCGAGAGATTCAGAAGGAAGGTCCTCATGATGTCTGATAATGGTTCTTGGAGGCGTGGTGCCACAGATACCGTCTGTGTTTATCATCGTTATTTTGATAGCAACTGGACTTGTGTGGATTGGGACAGGATGGCTTGAGGGAGCAGCGGAGCGTCTCTCAACGTACTATGGGCTGCCACCCGTCGTTCAGGGCTCGGTTGTTGTTGCGATTGGGTCAAGCTTTCCTGAGTTTGCAAGCGTTGTATTCACCGCTGAAGCAGGTGTTTTTAGTATGGGCATTGGCGCTATTGTCGGCTCCGCGATATTCAATATTCTCGTTATTCCTGCGTTATCTGGCATATTCGCACAGCGAGGCGTTGAGTCGAATCGAAATATTGTGTACAAAGAAGCACAATTCTATATGATCGCTGTCTCAGCGCTTGTCGTGACATTTGCACTTGCGGTTATCTATCTTCCAGCACCAAATCGTGGCGAGCTTGTCGGGATGATTACGCGCCCTCTCGCAGTAATCCCGCTGTTTGTCTATTTATTATATTTATTCATTCAATGGCAGGAAGTAAGCGATTATACACAGGATGCATCGACGGAATCAATCGCTGTTTGGCGGGAATGGGGGCGGTTAATCGCTGGGTTAGTCGCGATTCTGATTGCGATTGAGCAGATGGTCGGGGCTGTTGAAGAGCTCGGCTCGATTATTGGAATTCCTGAGTTCCTCGCTGGTGTGACGATTATCGCCGCAGCGACGAGCTTACCTGATACACTTGTAAGCGTTCGAGCAGCGCGAAGCGGCGATGGAACAACGAGCCTTGGGAATGTCTTAGGATCGAATACGTTCGATCTCCTTGTTGTTATTCCGATTGGTGTGTTGATTGTTGGGACCGTGCCGGTCAATTTTGCGACGGCTGTACCAATGTTTGGCGTCTTAACACTCGCGACTGTCTTGCTCTTTACTGTTTTGCGGACTGACCTCACACTCACACAGCGTGAGTCATACGTTCTTGGCGTTGCATATACACTCTTTATTCTCTGGATTATCGCTGAATCAGCTGGGGTCACTGGAGTGTTAAAAACTGTCTGAGAGAGTGACCTGATCAGATAATATACCCAATACGTTTGACCGCCGCTATCGTCTCATGACAATTGATATATTTGATGTGGGAAACAATTATACTGTAGTATCTATAATATATATTTATGATAGTGAACGAATCAACCGGACAAGCTGAACAAACAGAACTCATGTGTCCAAACGGGCATCAAAATGATATTGATGAATGGCGATTAGAACGGTTTCGCGTTACCTGTGATGAGTGTGGGATCCGCTGGAATCCAGCGAGTTAGCAATCGTTCCAATTGTTGCAGTCCTCGTTATCCCCTTCATTTGATTCAGGAGCAACAGAGACGATGCAGACTTATCGTCACTCAGCGTTTTCACTGGGTTCACTTTTTTTAGTTTTTTCTCGTCCAGCGTGAACAACAATCGTCCCAAAAAGATGCCGTGTCGTCACAACAGACTGCATCTGTTCTGTGAGTGCTTGTTTTGATGCTGCTGTTCGTGTCGCCAACTGTGTAAGCGCGTTATCGGCGTCACTCGCAAGATCGAACAGTCGTGCATTCAATCGTGTGAATGCCCAGAGCCCGGCATTAGCAATCGCGTTCTCGCCTGGGACAAAGTTCGCAATGACAACCGTCTCAGCGGCGTGACACCACTCACTGACGACCATCTGTGGATTCTCAAATAATGACGTCACAAACGTCGCAACGACAGCATCGACCGAGTCAATCGGCGGGGTTGTTGCATCAGCACAGATCACCTCAACATTGTCCCACTCGCGACGGGCAACGAGTGAACGGGCACGGTCAATCATCGGTTTCGTTACATCAACACCAACAACACGTCCGGTTGCCCCGACAGCTGCTCGAAGTGCTGGAAAGTTTACCCCTGGTCCACAGCCAAACTCAACAACTGTTGCTCCAGGTTCGAGATTAAGCTGCTCAACACAGGCTGTTCGAATCCCACCGATAGATGCTGTTGTCCGTGCGAACCAGTCATAGACGGGTGCCCATGTACCATAATCCGCGCGGATACGCTCAAGACGCGAGGTATTGTGTTCGCTCACACCGGTACGATATCTCCACTGAATACAACTGTTGAAGAACCTAGCGACTCAGGATACATTGTTGGTCTCTCATATCTGCTCATTTCTGTGAGTTGCTCTGATTGTCGTCTGATCTTCCTGTCTGATCGGTGTCCTGATATCACTGCTGCAGGTATGTCGAGATTTCGAATCGGAACGAGCGATTAAATCCAGCAAATAGGCATCCCGTTGGGATGAATGCATTCTGAACAGGAACAGTTGTCGTTGTTGGGACTGTGATTTCTGTCTCCGAAGCGGGACGCCCAACGGGGCGTTCCAGGTGAGCTGAGTGTGATTTCGGATAGAAATACTGGTCATATTACCACCAACTATTATCACAATAATGATGTCTCAATATCCATTGCACTCGCGACTGTCGTCGGTGGTATATGTGGCCATTTTCGCTCTGGACTCTTCTGTGCAACAGTTGAATGACACTGGGTTGCGTTATCGCATGCCCGTGGACGTTGATAATCAATTCCACGTTCACCGAGATATGTTACATACCCATCATCAACGCGATCAAGTTTTTCATGACATACCCAGCGGTCACCACACTGTTCGGCTCCGATATCTCGATATGGACAGGTAAACCGGGTACGCTCGGCTTCTCCATCACGCGCTGTCTCATCGATACGGACGCCAACGACTTGATATGCAACCCGAAGTCGACGTGCAATCGCCTCTGGCGTCCGGGCTCCGAGAAAAAGCACATGAGCAAGGGCATATCCAAAATCGTGGAGTGCGCGCTCAAACAGTGTTAATTCGTGAGGGGTATCTTCGAGCAGTGATCGAACTTGATGGTACCACTGACTCACCGCAGTCACCGCCTCGGTTTTCTCTGCGGCGTGAATGAGCCGTTCTTTGCGCTCTCGAAGCGGTGCTGCACCATCAGAAAGATGAAACGAAGGGATTGACTCAATATGCTCAAGCACATTTTCTCGAAGACACGTCCCTGCTTCATACGCCTCAGTGTATTCCTGCAGTGTCTCGTACCACGAGTCAGCTATTGCACTGTATGTCCCATTAAGAAGTGCGTCTGCCTCAGCAAACTGTTCAGTATCAGGTGGTGCTGGAAATTGATCGACTGCACGTTGCAACTCGGCCGGAGACGGCCCTGCCATATGGAACAGTCGTCGGGAATAAACTTCAATCTGTATGGTCTCACCGATATTAGTCGATGATGCTGCTCGTCGCAGGATAAACTACTCACGGATGCGGATGTAATTGTACTGTATGCCAGACGAACAAAGTGAAGATATCGAAGAGTACCTTGACCCAGATCTTGATTCGGATCTCAGCTCCACCACATCGGGACGTGATGAGAAGCCACTTCCGGGTCCTTTCTCACTCACGCAACTCGTCGGAGGAATTCATCTCTTAACGGCTGCTGCTGTCACACCGTTTTTGTGGATAGCATACCAGAATGGGAATATTCCTCAGATGGCATCACTTGGTGGATTGATGATTCTTATTATTATCGCTGGTGCTGCTGCGTCCCGAATCGCTGCTCGTCGAGTAGATTGATCGTGAACGAGGCGTGATGGGTCAGTCCGAAAAAACAACGACTCAGCCACTTGTGAGTCCGGGAAATTCGATATCTATACGAGTGTTTTTCAGTGTGAGCAACGTATAATTTACATGGGCAATCAACAACCGCGGCAGCCACACTTATCCGGGAAGAACGGTGATACAATCCTTCCACGGACCACAGTCCGCGGTGGACGGAGTCCGACCGCTGAAACAGTTGTACTCCTCTGTGGATTCTTCCTCATACAGTACCCATTGTCTGCGATTGGTCTTGTCGGATTATTCGCATTAAGTCCGATTGTCGTTATCGAGCCATGGACGCTCATCACGAGTACATACGCTCATGGCAGCGTTGGTCACCTCATTAGTAATCTTATTGGGTTGATTCTCTTTGGCGCACTCGTCGAACGAACAACGACACGGCTTCGGTTTCATACATTCTTCATCCTTACTGGTGCGCTTGCCGGCGTTGCAGAGATCACACTTGGAAGCCTGCTTGCGTTTAGCCCGCGAGCTGTGCTTGGTGCTTCTGGAGCGGTGTTTGCGCTCTTTGGATATCTTATCACAAGCAATGCAATTGCGGATACGCTCATCGACACACTCGACCAATTGACAGATGTCTCCTGGGCTGTGACTGCAGTGCTCATTATTGTTGCTGCTGTCATGGCTATTCTCCTGAGTGGTCCGGGAACTGCACTCGTTGGGCATGCTGCTGGACTTGCAATCGGACTAATTGCTGGTCGCATGCGACTACTCGGGATAAATGACTCATCAGCAACCCCCGCCTGACATGCAGTATAATCATCAGATCACAGACAGTGAATACATCTGAACCAACGAAGTAGAGACAGACATACATAATTACCGATTAAACATATGACAACAGAACACACCTATCCAATCACGACAGTTGCGGTCCCAGAATCAACGTATGATGCCGAAGAGGTCATTGCAATTCAATTATCGGCATTTGCAGATAATGATTCACCGGTCCCAGACGCTGGTATCAAAACGGCGTATAATTTCGCGTCGCCGGCAAATCGTCGCGCAACCGGACCGTTCGATCAATTCCGACAGATGGTTCAAAACCAACGTTATGCACCGATGATTGATCACGATGAAGCAGTTACAGGACCACTTGAGCGTGATGGTGACAGCGCACAACAACGAGTCACACTCACCGGAGAAGATGGGCAGACCGTCACGTATCGCTTCGGCGTGTCAAAGTATGAATCCGCACCTGATGGAGAAACTATCCCAGAACCAGATTGTTGGCTCACGGACCGCGTTCTTCGGGAATAATCAATCCGGGATCGAAGTCGGGACCCGGCATTCAAGCTGAAGAGATAGCAGATCGACATTATCGTCATCTTATTGATATGAAAAGAAACTGTGCAGTATCGTGAACTCGCTGAGGTCTATACTGATGTTGCTGCAACATCAGCGACGACTGAAAAAGAGACACTCCTGGCTAATTGTTTCTCAGATATCTATCATCATAATGAGACATCATTACTCCCACTTGCTGTTCGGCTTGTCCGAGGTCGCGTATTCGCTCGGTGGGAAGCAGCAGAAATTGGTGTCTCAACCGCTGGTGCTGTAACCGCGATTAGTAAGGCAACCGGTGTCGACAGCGAGCAGATTGAGACATGGTGGCGAGAGGAGGGTGATCTTGGTGATGCTGCTGCATATGCTGTTGATGACCGTGTACAGCAGACACTCACTGCAACGCCGTTGACAGTCACCCGTGTGTATGAAACACTCCGTGATGTTGCTGGGTATAAAGGATCAGGGAGCCAACAAAAACAAAGAGATGAGATTGCTGGGCTTATCTCCGACGCATCACCACTCGCTGCTCGATACATTGTCCGAACAGTGACAGGAGCAATGCGACTTGGTGTTGGTGAAGGAATCGTCCGTAACGCGCTTGCAAGAGCGTTTCTTGACATGTCTGATGATGCTGCGGATGCCGTCCAACGAGCGATTGATTTGACCAATGATGTTGCTGTTGTTGCACGGCGTGTTGCTGAGCAGGGGCGACCCGGATTGGATGATATTGATCTTGAGTTGTTTCGTCCAATTAAACCAATGCTTGCAAAGCAAGCAGAGAATATTCAGACTGCGGTTGCTGAACTTGCCGCAGACCAAACACACAGTGAGAACAATCATGCTGTCGAGTCCTCACAAGGAGCAGTCCTTATTGAGTATAAATACGATGGAATTCGTGCGAAGATACACCGCGATGGTGATGACATCCGAGTATATACACGACGGCTCTCTGATGTGACAAACCAGTTCCCAGATGTCGTCTCAGCAGCACGCACCCACATTGATGCCGAACATTACATCGTCGAGGCAGAACTTGTTGGATATGACCCACAAAGCAATGATGATACCCCAGTCACATTCCAGACGCTCGCACAGCGGATTCAACGAACCGATGATGTCGCCGCTATCGCGAGGTCGATTCCGGTTACAGCATATGTTTTTGATCTACTTGCCCTTGAGAATGAATCGCTCTTAGAGGATACGCTTGAGATGCGGTTGAAACACCTCAACAGAATCCTCACTCCGAAGACCGAGACTCCATCAAACACGAAATCCGAGTCAAGAACTGACTCATTTTCCTCGACGTCTATGACGACACCAAGTGATAACCAAGATCGCGGTCAATCTGTCTCATCGCTCAGACGGGCACAGTGTACGTGGGCAACAACACAGACAGCAGCAGCGGAATTCTATGAAGATGCACTTGCTGCTGGTCATGAGGGTGTCATGATCAAGAATCCGGCTCGGCCGTATCAACCGGGATCCCGAGTCGGGTATCAACGGAAGGTAAAGCCAATCATGGAGCCACTTGATCTGGTTGTCACGCGGGCAAAGTGGAGTGAGGGTCGGAAAAGCGACTTCCTCGGTCGACCGTATCTCGCATGCCGGACTGCTGATGGTAATCTCGCAGAGGTTGGTCGGATGCACACCGGATTCACTGATGAACAGCTTGAGAGATTTACCGACCGTGTTGAACCACTGATCGAACGTGTTGAGGGAAGAGAAGCAACACTCACACCCGCTGTGGTTCTTGAAGTTGCGTATGAGGAAATACAGACTTCATCGACATATGACTCTGGATATGCACTTCGGTTTCCACGACTGAAACAAATTCGAGATGATTGTGACCCATCGCAGGCGGATTCACTTGAGCGTGTGAAGCGATTGTATGCACAACAATCAGCCGATGAGAGCCAAAGCAACGAAACGAATCACAGACCAGTTGATGAAGAATTGGATAGACATTGATCCCGCTCAGTAAAACTTGTCTGATAGCTAAGAATGATTGCGTCTTTGAGAATGGAGAGAAACCAATAGATACACGCGGCACAGAAGTTCCTATGTGGCTCCCGGTGTTCAGCTTCGTGACGGCGTTGAGATCGAATTCGCAAGTGGTGAACGGATTGTCTGTGATGGAGTCGCAGCAGGAACGTCCACAACGGAAGTAACAACGGTTGTGAGTCATGCTCACGGTGATCACCTGGTTGATACCGCGAGTGAAATTGTTGCCTCTGAGCTTACCGCTGCACTCGCATCTGTTCGCCAGTCAGAATGTGACCCAGAGACAATCACCCATCCAGCAGTTGATCTCATCCCGGCTGGTCATATCGCTGGGTCACGAGCGGTTCTTCTCACCGATCCTGAAACCGATCGTCGGTATCTTTACACCGGTGATTGTCGGTTATCTGATCGACTCTATCTTGATGGATTCGACCCGGTCGATGCAGATGTGTTAATTCTTGAAACGACATATGGTGACCCAACATATCGCTTTCCAGCACCTGAAAAAACACAGCACCGGATTCGTGAGTGGCTTGCTCAAACAATGGATGATGTCGTCATCTTGTTTGGATACGCACTTGGTCGAGCGCAGAAATTGCAAGTATTACTTGAATCGACAGCGCGCTCACGCGTGTTCATCACGGATGCAATTGCAGAATTGAATACGGTCATTGAGTCACACCGAAATATTACTTTTCACTCGCAGCGATATACGAACGATGTTACGCTGCAGCCTGGTGATGCAGTTGTCTTACCAATGCAGACAGCACGTCTTGGGTGGATTGAGTCGCTTGTTGAGGCGACTGATGCAATCACAGCCGGGTTCTCTGGATGGGCGATTGATGATTCATTTATTTATCAGCGTGGAGTCGATGAAGGGTTTGTACTCTCAGATCATTGCGATTATGATGAACTCATTGAGCTCGTCACGACTGTCGATCCCGAGCGTGTGTATACCCAACATGGATTTACTGAAACGTTCGCGACACGGCTCACTCGCAAGTACGGATATCAGACACAAGCATTAAAATCAAACCAGTCAACGCTTGGTGACTTCTAATCGGTCATATCGCTAAGTTATCGAATTTAGTCTCGAGTCACGTCCAAGTCTCACAGTCTTTTTTCACCGTTGTATCAACTGTTGGTGCTGTAATTCTTCGACTCGAAATAGAGCTGAAAAACTGGCGTTCCAACTTTGCTGAGTGCGGTCTCGCAGAGACAGACGAGCCACGATGTCATCATTCATAACTATCGTCACCGTTACAGAAAGACGAACCCCGCCGCAAGATTGCAAAAGCCCTGAGTCAGCCCGCACGGATTGAGCTGCGTGAGTAATGACATGCACGGGCGGTACAAGGCGACTGCCTCGGGGCTTTGATGTTAATGTTGATGTGGATGTGGATGTGGATGTGATCCCGAGGCAGGTTCACAACGGGTGGGGTTCTATTCGAGATATGATAACTGGTGGACAACCGGGTTGATACGCACACTCCACTGCGGCTGAGTGATAACCAATATGAGAGTCGATACAGTCACCCTGCGTATTTATTGCTCTGTCGTTGGAGTGACAGAAAGTCCATGATCAAATATTCCAGCAGGATCATAGCGAGTCTTGAGTGTGCGCAATCGGTCGTGATTATCATCGAAGATCTTTCTTTCCCATTGTTCCCACTCACCCTCTTCAACGCCAGCGTATCCTGCGTATGCACCTTCAGCACCTGCCTCACGGAATCGCTGTTCAGTCTCATGAGCCCACTCAATATGAGCAGGATTGTCATGGTCCTCCCATGCAGCTTCGATGAGAATAAGATATGACTTATCTCTCCACGCGTATGCAGTCTCGGAGTCATCGTCGATAGCCCCACCCATTGACCAGATACCAACACCATCCATCTCACCAGGTGCTGTGTCAGTTTGGGTTATGACGAGTTCGAGTATCTGCTCGGTGAGTTCGTCCACGAAGACAGAGCGGTTGATATATTTCCGCCCCCATGGGTGCATCAACGTCCCTATCTCGTGTAGCGCGGTGTATGCCATAGGCTCTGTTGCATCAATCAACGGCTCAGTAATTTCCCGAAGTGGAGCGAACGCATCCATCGCTGTCTCAGGATTGCCAGCATAGCAGCCGATAATTCCAATTGCTGGTTCACCCTGTTGGGACTCAGGAATGGGCGGCACAGCAGGTACTTCTCCATAATTAACGATCGACGACATCGCCTCTGGTTCGGTGAACTCAGAATATGTCTCAAGAACTGTTCGCGCAGCATCTGCCGGATAAAATGTAATGAGTCCGCCAATAAGTGGTCCCACATCGTATAGCTCAAACTCAAAGTTAGTGACAATACCAAACTGACCGCCACCACCTCGCAGTGCCCAAAACAGGTCGGCATTCTGATTCTCACTTGCGGTGTGTACGGCTCCATCAGCCGTCACAACCTCCATTGAGCGGAGTGAATCAATTGAGAGCCCATGTTTTCGACGAAGCCACCCGATACCGCCACCCAGTGTCGTTCCGCCCATCCCGACACAACCAGCACTTCCAGTCGGTGTTGCGAGTCCATGCGCTTGTGTCGCTTCAATTACCTCTTTCGTTTGAGTTCCAGGACCGATATTCGCGATCTGTTCCTCAGCGTCAATATCAATATGATCAAACGCCGCAAGATCAATGACCACACCATTATCCACGATTGCCTCACCGGCTTGATGATGGGCACCGCCACGAATCGACAATGTGAGATTCTGCTCACGTACGAAATTAATTGCTGCTGCCACGTCATCGCTGTCAATTGCCCGGACGATAACTGCAGGATATCGATTGATTAATCCATTCCAAACATCGCGAGCGTCATGATACTGCTCATTATCCGGTAAGATCAGATCGCCGCTTATTTTTTCATCAAGTCCACGAATCGTTTTCTCACCGAGATTTTTGATAATCCCCAATGGGTGTCTGTCTGCAGACATTTGCGGATATCAATATGTATGATGAAACACTCATATGATTATTGGGTGTCGGTATTCTGCGTGATTTGCGGTGTGTATATTGCTGCTGAGGTCACAGAGTACGTATGAAAGTAACACCCGAGGATATCAAGCAGTACGACGAGTCAGCTCCGACGCCAGCAGAGACGGAGACAGCGACATTCGCTCTTGGTTGTTTTTGGGGTCCGGACGCACGATTCGGGTCACTCGATGGGGTAATTCGCACACGAGTTGGCTATGCCGGTGGAACGACAGCGGATCCAACATATCATAGCCTTGGGGACCACACTGAAGCAGTTCAACTAGAGTATGATCCAAGCGAAGTTACATATACGGCACTTCTCATGCTCGCACTCGAAAGTCATGACCCACATCGACAACCATCGAAACGACAGTATCAGAATATTTTGTTTCCCACACCATCACAAAAAGAAACAGTGAAGACAGTCCTTGATTCAAACGGATTTGATCTTGATTCAGTGGCAACGCGTATTCGTTCACCACCGTCGCCGTTCTATCATGCTGAGGACTATCATCAAAAATACCATCTTCGCTCAAAACGCTGGGCGATTGAGGCATTTGATAACGCTGGATACGATGAAGATGCATTACGAGAATCGCCAACTGCAGCGATACTGAACGCGACTGCTGCAGGTCATGATACGCATATGACTGAATCAATCGCTGATACCCCGCATCAGTAATCTACTTATTTGATTGACAGCTTATAGATTCAAGAGAAAAAATGAGAGATAATCAATCACGTGGTCGCTATCGTGAGATGACATACGCGTGCTGAGTAGTCCTCGTCGCTTGGAACGGATGTCCACGTGAGTCAGAGTAATTATATTTCTTCTTCAACTCGCCTCAACATTGCATCTATATATGCCGCAGCTAGCAATGGCTGGATATCTGTCGTTGCATCTGCGCCAGGATCAAGTTCAGGTTCGGGGTCGGGGTCGGGTTCAATAGCAGCCTGAACCCTCTTGCATCCATGTTGAAGCCGTGTTTGAAGCAATCCAGCTGGGAGTTTGTTTGTCGAGACGGTTTCGACAGTCTCAATTGCCGATTGTATCGTCTGAACTTCATCGGTCATGGACGATTTCCCGTGTTCGATTGATGTAGTATAGTGAGTGTGAGAAATACTATCTTTTTCTCTGTATCTCTTATCGGCGTTCGGACGAGTGGCAATCGTCAGCGCTGCCTCGTGACTGGCTGTCAGCAATTGTGTCAGTACTGCCTCAACATCAGCAGGGACATCTACAGCCATATACAATATAATGAAGTGCTGTATGAAAACCCTTGTACAGGCGGTCGAGGCGACTGCCCCGGGGTGAGCTCACAGGGGCAGTCTCAGAGCACTGTGATCTCCAGAAAGAGCGTACACATTCTCATTTTATTGACGAGACGGGCGAGGTGTCAGGTATGATTACATTGATGACGGAGTCTCGAGAGAATGTGATAACTATTGAAGCCGCTCGATAACTCAGGCTCGATGGTACCTCTGGACTACCCACACAGTGTTTATTTACTCAAACTCAAGAACAAACTTACAACTATCCCAAAAAACTCTGATCTGTTGACAGTGACGGAACGGCTGTTTTGTTGACAATATACGCAGAGGGGATTATTCCTGCGGATCAAAGCGTTAGGTCACAGTAGTTGAGTGGTGAACTGCTCTAGTGTGCATGCTCACAGCTGACATCACTCGTTTCTTAAGCGGAGGTGTCCCGCTTTGATGACGCGTTTTGTAGAGACAGACGTATTCATACAGAACGGAGTCTCCACAGACGGTGCCTTCGGAGTGTCCTTATATCGCGGATCGGAGTATGTAACTCCAGGGTATATTTGATCAGTGTCTTTCTCGTACTCCTGGGGGATGATATACTGACTGAATGGCTTATCATTAGATTTGTTGCGCCAAGTTGAAAATATGGCGTCGCTAAGAGATACTCAGTATCAACTGATGACGAAGGGAAATTACGATCACGCTGCCGTTGAAAGCCATTGGCAATCCGCGTGGGATGAGGCTAACACCTACCGAACGCCAGATGATCCAGCAGACCTCACCTACGTCTTGGGCATGTACCCATATCCCTCCGGAAAATTACATATGGGGCATGTTCGAAATTACACCATTACTGATGCATACGCTCGGTATCGTCGAATGCGTGGAGATGATGTCCTTCATCCGATGGGGTGGGATGCATTCGGTCTTCCTGCAGAAAACGCTGCAAAAGAACGCGATACGAATCCGCGCGATTGGACGTATGATTGTATCGCGACAATGCGTGAGCAAATGGAATCAATGGGGTTTGGGTATGATTGGAACCGCGAAATTACGACGTGTGACCCAAAGTATTATCAATGGAATCAATACTTCTTCCGTGAGTTCTACGATGCTGGAATAGTCGAACGGCGAGATGCCGATGTTAACTGGTGTCCATCGTGTGAGACTGTCCTTGCTGATGAGCAGGTCGAAGGCGAGGCTGAGTTGTGTTGGCGATGTGATACCGCGGTCGAACAGCGTGAGTTAGCACAGTGGTTTCTCAAAATCACTGAGTGGGCTGATGAACTCGTTGATGACATTGACCGGCTTGAGGGATGGCCAAACAATGTAAAACAGATGCAACGAAACTGGATCGGTCGACAATACGGCACGCTGTTCCCGTTTGAGATTGATGGATATGGTACAATCGAGGCATTCACGACGCGCGCGGACACAATCTACGGTGCGACGTTCTTTGCAGTCGCGACGGATCATCCGATTGCTGATGATCTGCGGACAGAACACGCGGATATTGAGCGATTTATTACAGACGAGGCTGACCCCGACGGTGACGAACCGAATGGTGTCCCGACTGGATTGACCGCGACGAACCCCGTGACCGGTGATGAAATCCCAGTCTATATTGCTGATTTCGTTCTGTCTGATGTTGGGACGGGCGCACTGATGGGCGTCCCAGCGCATGATGACCGTGATCACGCATTTGCAACGACGATGGACATCGACATCACACCAGTTATCGCTCCCGAATCAGCTGATACCAGTGACAGCACTCCAACCGCTCCGGATATTTCTGAAACAGCTTATACCGACGATGGCGTGTTGATCAATTCTGGAGAGTACACAGGGCTCGATAGTGAAACCGCACGTACGGAGATTACAGCTGATACCGACGGGGCTGAATTAGATACACAATATCGACTGCGTGATTGGGGTATCTCTCGACAGCGATACTGGGGAACACCGATTCCGGTTATCTACTGTGAGGACTGTGGTCCAGTGCTTGTTCCCGAGGAGGATCTTCCTGTTGAACTTCCACCGTTTATTAACACAACTGGCAATCCACTTGAAGCCGCAACCGACTGGAAAGAGACAAGCTGTCCCGAGTGCGGTACTGCAGCGACTCGTGAGACAGATACAATGGATACCTTCGTCGACTCCTCATGGTACTTCCTGCGATATGTCTCACCAGATATCGAGACCGACCCATTTGATATCGAGCGGGCGAACCAGTGGATGCCAGTCGATCAGTATGTCGGCGGGATTGAGCATGCAGTCATGCATCTCCTGTACTCGCGATTCTTTACGAAGGTGCTCGCTGAGAATGATAATCTCGCAGTCACTGAGCCCTTTGAGAACCTATTGGCTCAAGGAATGGTTCAATTAGATGGTGAGAAAATGTCAAAGTCAAAAGGAAATACTGTCTCACCGCAGCGAATTGTCGAAGAATACGGTGCAGACACTGCACGACTGTTTATGATGCAAGCAGCACAACCTGAGCGTGATTTCGATTGGTCGGAGGAGGGTGTGCGCTCGACCAATCAGCTTTTGACACAACTTATCGAACTTGTCGATGTCATCGCCGACGCAGAGATTGATCGAGCGGGTATTGAGCAGACCGATGCAACTGCGCAATCATCGCTTACACATACTGAGACCGCACTCACAGATGACCGCACACCAATCGCATCACACATTGATAATGAAATTGATGCTGCTGTTGCGATTGCAACCCAAGAGTATGATGAGTTATCTTTCAGCGTTGCTCTTCGAGAGGCACGAGATCTCGTACAGACCCTGAGGCAGTATCGAAATTACACGACACCACACGCTGATACATATCGTCGTGGGCTTGAAACGGTGATTCGATTACTTGCCCCAGTTGCACCACACCTGACAGAAGAACTGTACTCAGCGCTTGATCATGATGAGTTTATTACCAATGCATCATGGCCACAGACAGATGTTGATCGTGATATAGTCACAAAACGACGCACACTCGTTGAGGATACCCGAGAGGATGTCCGTCAGATCATCACTGTTGCTGATATTGATGACCCGGAGGCAATCACAATTGTTGTTTCACCAGCATGGAAATATACTGCGTTGACGACTGCAATCGAAAGCGATGCTGACAATCTCATCTCTGCGTTGATGCAAAACCCAACTATCCGCGAACAGGGCGATGCGGCTGCTGAGTATGGACAACAGTTACAAAATGAGCGTGAGGCATTGGCGAGGACACTCCCCCCAGAGCGTGAATATGAAACGCTTCGTGCTGCGACGTGGCTTATCGAACGCGAGTTCGACGCCCCTGTCACTGTTGTACATGCTGATGATGCACCAGCAGATGTCGCTCGACAGGCTGAACCCGGTCGCCCGGCGATTGATATCGATGAGTAACTATCAGTGATATGACTCAGACCGTCTCAGTGTAAGATATCCTGGAGACACCGTCTGAGGACGCGGCTGATCGTCTATCGATATCTCAGTTCCTCTGAGAGGATATCCTTTGTTTTTCATCGAAACTCAACTGTGGTGATACAGTGGGTGTTATAGGCGGAGCAGGCGCAATACCACGCACAGCGTGGATACGCGCCGTCACTCCAATCCAAACCACAGTCCACCAGATACACCACTGCTGGATATTCCACAACAATTAAAAAATACCTGTTCATAACAATGTGTACCGAATGCCGACAACACGCCGTACCTACATTTGCCGTATCCAGAACCACTCTCAAGTGGCTGGTGCAGTTGACAGACACGGCTGGTCGGCATCCAAACTCTGGAACGTTCTCAGACTCCGTCTGAGAGCCCGTGAGACATAGTCTCACGACGTCGCCAACTACCACGCCCGCCAACAGTGGGACGAAACCGGTGAAATACCCGATGAAGGCGAACTCAAACACGAACTGAAAACTCATCCAAAATACAAAGGACTGCATTCCCAGTCCAGCCAGAAAGTTCTCGAAGAGCTTGCTGAAGCCTTCAGTTCGTGGTTTGGCTCCGACGACAACCGGGACAACCCACCGGGCTACCGCAAAACCAACTACTACGATAGTGACGGCAACAGAGTCCACGAAGAACATCCGCGTTCGACCGTCACGTGGAAGAAGAAAGGCATTCGCCACGACACGAAACACGACAGAATCCGTCTGAGCAAAGGCAAAAACCACAAAGACGGACGTGACTACATCCTTTGCGAGTACCAAGCGCCACCAGAAATCGAAGGAAACAATATTCAACAGGTGCGTGCTGTCTACAACACTGGCAAAGGTCGGTGGGAATTGCACGTCGTCTGTAAAAAAGAAATTACCGCAGAGTCGCCCGGTGAAAACACGGCAGGTGTTGACCTTGGCATCTGCAATCCAGCCGCTGTCGCGTTCCCCGACGACGCCCTGTTGTATCCGGGCAACACGGTGCGCGAAGACAAACACTACTTCCAACAACAAGAGTACCAGACAGAACGGCCACATGGACCCAGTCAGACGGCACAGTGGGCGCGAGAGAAGCTGTCACGCCGGAAAGACCACTTCTTGCACGCCCTGTCGAAAGACATTGTTGAACGGTGTGTCGAACACGACGTTGGAACGCTCGTCGTGGGCGACCCGAGCGGTGTAGACGACGATAACTGGGGCAGACACGGCAACAAACGCCTCGACAACTGGGCGTACAAGCGGCTGATGAACCTGTTGGACTACAAAGCCCGTGAGCGTGGTATCGAGGTGGAGATGCCAGACGAACGCGGTACGTCATCGTTGTGTAGTGTCTGTGGACACGAGGATGATGACAGCCGTGTTGAACGTGGCCTGTGGAAGTGTGACCGTTGTGGCGTCGTCGCACATGGCGACGTGAATGGAGCCGATAACATCAGACAGAAAACGCTACCCGTGACTCCCCCTTGGGGAATAGCGGTAACGGCTGCTTGGCCCAGCCTCGCGTCATTCAGTTCAGTCGGACTCACGGATTCCAACCGCGAGCACCCGCCGAGTGACGCGCAAACCCTAATATCCCAACGCTTGGGATTCCTCCGCCTTCAGGCGGAGGAGGAGGTCAACAACTGAACTACCCTTCCCTACTCGCCCACCCACGGCTTCCTGCTTGAGGATGTGGACTTAGCGTATGAAAATTAAACACTCCAGTAGTTGAGACAGTTGACCTATCATCTGAATAAACTGAAGCTCCCAAAGCATCTGTCTGACCCAGGGGATTCACAGCGCACAGTGATCGTGTGGGGCTGTGTTATTGATATTGGCTATCGATATCCGTCGTCAATTCAACGAACCGTTGTCGAGAGTCTGTGAGATGTCTAGTGTCATCAGTAAATACCTCAATCGTCGCTGTTGCTTCAGGAATGAATTCTTGAAGCAGCGACCCAATATCAGCCATTGCAACATCACCACTCCCGACTGGAATATGTGTATCGCCACGATGTCGACCGTCGTGAACATGCAGGTGTTCGACAATATCACTGTGTTGCGTGAGCAGTGTTCGTATCCCACTTACCCCTGCTTCAAGATATGCGTATCCAATATCAAGACAGATTGCGCCACCGACATCATCAATGGTCGCCCCGACACGCTCAAGTGCGAGATCACCGGCATATCCAGTTGTTTCAAAACAGACAGTGATATCATGTACACGCCCAATTTCAACGAGGTCATGTAATTGATCATGAAATTGATCTGAATCCGGGGCAATCCCACGACGTGTCGGGTGTGCCACAGCAGTTGTTGCGCCGAGAGCACTCGCTGTTTCTAATACAGAGTCAAGATATGAGAGCGTTGCAGAATCAATTGTCTCGACAGCAGTCGCAAGCGGTTGATAATACGGGAGATGGACGGTGATATCTAGATTTTGTTGATCAAGTCGTTTGATAATCGAATTGACATTAACCTCTCCGATCGGACGCTCGCCCTCGCCTAGTCCAACTTCGACATACTCAAACGCATCTGGAACAGTTTCAATCCGGTCAAAATACGGTCCAATTGAGACACCGATATTCATGACTGTTTGTCCCTTATGAGACGAGCGCAATAGTTGATGCGACCGTCTGTCCTCATTCATGTTGATAAGGACGATACCCCTGCGTCAATTTATTCAGTTTCAGTTGCGTCTGTGTCTGTGTCTGTCTCTCTGTCGTCAGTCTCAGTTGCTGGTGGAGTGTCGATAAGAACAATTGCCTCACCATCAATGACGGTTGTCCCATCCTCCGTTTGGACCGTTGTATTGAGTCGGTATCGGTCACCATCAAGCGTTTCAACAATACTGACAGTCGCTTCGACAGTTGTCCCAATATCAACAGGTCGCTCAAAATCGAGATCCTGAGACAGATATACAATCATTCCAGGGAGACGCGCGAGTGCAGAGCTAATCAACCCTGACGCCAGCGTGCCATGGACAATCCGGCGACCAAATCGAGTCTCTGAGGCGAACTCATCATCAAGATGCAGTCGGTTCGTATCGCCGCTGATGTCCGCAAATGCGTGCACATCACTATCTGTCAGCTCCTTTTTAAATATCACCTCATCACCGACTTCGAGTTCTTCGACCGTTTCAACCGATTGAACCGTCGTCCATGATGATTTACTATAGGCGATTGAGTCATCACCAGATTCCCGATTGGGTGACTCTGTTGAGTTCATTGTCTGCGACCATAACTCGCGATTAGCTGCAGCAATGTTTGAGCACATTCGAGCCATGTTTTTTGAGACTGCCGTTGAAGACTCGAGCCATGCAGTAGCCATCCCCTCGAATGAGTCAGTCATTGATGACTGATCGGATGTCATATCATAGTAGATGTAATCATCGTTGATACCAGTTGTGGATTAATTGTGAACATGCCAGCTGACGGGAATAAAAACATATCTAAGACAAATAAATCCATATGATGGTATTGAGTGGTACTGAGTGGTAAAAATAACAAGATTTATAAGCTTATGCAGTCTATATACAATTGAGATGACAGACGATTCGGACGATGAGACGCCCATCTGGTCGCCAGCAGCTGTTGCAAAGCAGTTTCAGGAAGCGACACAACAGGCGACACAAAGTCAACAGGAACTCTTTGAGCAGTACCTCCAGAGTAATCTGAGCGCTGGCGGAGTCGGTGATTTCTCGCAGTTGAGTGCAATGACAATGGGAACAGCGATGTTCAAAACACGCGTCCAAAGCGGTGGACGAATTTCAATTCCTGACGCAGAACGAGAGGCACTTGACATCGAAGAGGGCGACATTGTCCAAACGGTTGTCATCCCAATCAAACGAAATCGGTGATATACAATGAACGCAGATCAAAACCCATTCAGCAGCATGTTCGAGATGCAGCGTACGTACATCGAAGCAAGTCGTGAAGCAGTCACACAATCGATCGAATTCCAAAAGGAGGCTGCCGAAGCGGCTGTCGAGAGCTTCGAACCAACCGCAAGTGCCCAGCAAGACGGTGTTGAGATGACTCGTCGTGCATTCCATGCCGCTATCGATGGAATGGAACCTGGGCTTCCGGCTGATGCCACTGAGGAACTTCGAAGTGCTGTCGACGATCAGTATGATGCGTTACTTGAGGTACACAGTGAAACCTGGGAATCACTTGAAGACTCAGCAGAAGACGCAATTGACGGGTATGACGAACTCACCGAAACACAGGCTGAGATGGTCGATGAAATGTATGAGATGATGTCGCAGGCGATGACGAACGCAGAGTCAATGAGTGACGGCACAGCAGTGCCAATCTCAACAGACGAGTAAGATTTAGACCCACATCCAGTTTCATTTTATCCCTCTCAGAGTATTCACATGGACGATATGACTCATGTGGATATCACTCAAATTATGATATATTTCCTCTTATCACTTTATTTTCTAACCGATCCTGCAGACACACCTCTCAATCTACCCAAGAGCGAAGGCGAAAGCGAAACCCAAACACTGACACCATATCCGTCTTATAATACACACGAATAACAATGAGCAATGATGCAAGCGACCCGACAGAAATGATGGGGACAGAGATGATGGAATCGATGTTCGAGCAATTCTCACAGACATACACTGACGCGCTCAAACGCAACATGGACGCACAATCTGAGTTCGCGGACATGTGGATGGACTCAGTTGATGAGATGGTCTCTGAAGAGCAATTTGATGATGCCTCAGAGGGTGCCGCACAGGCATATGAGTCGTGGATGCAAGCCGCAGAATCCTCATATGAACGAATGGGCGATATGATCCAGGGTGAAGATGTCGACCCGACAGAGTTCCGTGATATCTGGTTGAATGCCGCGAATGAGGCATTCAAAGAGTCGATGTCAACGACCGCATTTGCAGCAATGACCGGTCAAAATCTCGAAAGCGTGCTTGATTTCCAACAGCAAATGAACGACACGGCTGAGGAAACCCTTCATGGGATGGGATTCGCCACGACCGGTGATATCCGTGAAATCGGAGAGCGACTTGTTGAGGTTGAGCGGCGACAGCAAGCAATTGAATCAAAATTAGACCAACTTGTTGATCAGGCATGAATCCGTTTACCTATCCGCTCGATGCACAACGAAATCTCATCGACTCAATGACAAAGACAACTGAGTCGATGCAAGCACTGCCAGAAAGTCTTGAGACAATGGCGACCGTCGAGGTTGGTGAGACCCCGAGTGACGTCGTCTATCAGGAAAATAAGCTTGAATTGCTTCAGTATGATGCTGAAGCGGCAGGCATCGACCCTGAGGAGACCCATGATGTACCAATCCTTATCGTGTATGCGTTGATTAATCGCCCATATATACTTGATCTGCAGCCCGATAGGTCTGTTGTCCGGCGACTACTTGAGGCTGGTTTCGACGTATACCTGATTGATTGGGGAGAACCATCACTTCTTGATCACGCATTATCCCTTGATGATTACGTCAATCGATATATCGATAACTGCGTTGATGTTGTTGCTGACCGGTCAGCAGTTGATTCAATCAACTTACTGGGATACTGTATGGGGGGAACGATGAGTGTCATGTACAGTGCAATTAATCCTGAGAAAGTGCGAAATCTTGGATTAATGGCAGCAGGACTCTGTTTCGCCGGAACCGGTGGTATTCTCGAAGAGTGGGGAGATGATGAGTATTATTCGCCACAGGATGTCACTGATGCATTTGGGAATGTCCCAGCGGAGTTCCTTGACACTGGGTTTGCTCTGATGGACCCTGTGAATAACTATATTTCAAAATACACAACGCTGTATGACAAACTTGATGATCAGGACTTCGTCGAGAATTTCGCGCGGATGGAGCGATGGCTCTCTGATGGAATCGATGTTGCAGGCACAGCATATGTTGAATTTCTTGAGAAAATCTATCAGGAGAATCAACTCTATCGTGATAAATTAGAACTTGGGACTGAATCGGTCAGGCTATCCGAAATAGAAATGCCGGTATTGCAGGTGATGGGCGAGTATGACCATCTTATTCCACCGGAGGCATCTCGACCGTTTAATGATGTCATCCCGAGTTCGGATACCAGAATTATGGAGGCATCGACTGGACACATCGGATTGTCTGTCTCGAGCAGCTCACATGAGAAACTGTGGCCGGATGTTGCCGGATGGTTTGCTGAGCGTTCAACCATCGAGTCAGCGTCAAATCTCTCAGCAGACGGAGCAACGGAAGTTGTTGATGACACTGCCGTTGAGATTCCTGTTGGTGATGACACCGGGGCTGATGAGGAGACAGACCGAACAGAGACTGAGACCGAACCCATAGATGAGTCCGAGCCTGAACCCGAACTAGAATCAATTCAGGGCATTGGACCGGCATATAGTGAGCAATTAGAAAACGCGGGAGTTGAAACGGTGACCGACCTCGCAGCAGTTGACCCTGAAACGCTTGCTGAGACGGTTGAGGTGAGTGCATCACGTCTCCGTGAGTGGCGTGAGCGTGCGAGTGAACTGACCGAATAGTACCCTCGATTCCTCTCATCTCTCAGCAATTCAAAGGGAGACTGTTTCTGTGGACAGAGCGAGGATACAATGGCATATAGTTTGATACAGTATACTAGAGCGATACATTTCCCAGCGTGCTCTCTTTTCTCATACCCTACCCAAATATTATGGGCATCGTATCATCATATTAACCATCTGCTGAACAAATAACTGGACAGCAGGGTTACAACAATGATGAACCTCGAAAATAGAACCTGCGTTATTACAGGTGCATCGCGAGGTATTGGTCGCGGCATTGCCGAGGAATTAGCCGGTGAAGGAGCCAATGTAGCGGTCAACTACCGGTCATCAGAGTCAGAAGCGAATGACGTTGTTGAGACGATCCGTGATGCCGGCGGCACTGCAATTACCGCTCAAGCAGATGTCACTGATTTTTCAGCAATCAAATCAATGCGGGACCGAGTCCATGATGAGTTTGGATCAGTTGATATTCTCATCAATAACGCTGGTATCACCAAGGATACCACGTTCGAGAAGATGACACCTGATCAATGGAAGTCGGTCATCGATGTGAATCTGAATGGGACTTTCAACGCAACAAAAGTCTTCTTTAGTGATATTAAATCCTCAGATCAGGGGCGGTTGATCAACATCTCCTCGATTGTTGGCAAACAGGGTAATTTTGGACAGGCGAACTATGCAACCTCAAAATCGGGTATTTTTGGATTCACGCGCACACTTGCGCTTGAACTTGCCTCTTCGGGATCAACAGCAAATTCGGTCGCACCAGGGTTTACGAAAACTGATATGCTTGCAGATGTTCCTGATAATGTCAAAGATTCGATTCGAGATGATATCCCAATGAGTCGGTTTGGTGAAGTTGAGGACGTCTCACATGTCGTCAAGTTCCTTGCAAGTGAAGAAGCCTCATATATCTCAGGTGAAGTTATTGATGTAAACGGTGCGATGGATCTTTGAACTTTTCCCGTTCATGATGCTGTTTTAGTACTGCTATTCAGCCATTGCTCGGTTGTTGTTTTGCGAACATATACGCTAAAACGTGTTATCTTATTTTGCTTGCACAGACTAACAGAGGCGGGTTACCTTGCCGTTCGGACCTGCAGTATTCTGGTATGCGAATGCGTGCACCGTTTCCTGTTACCACTCAAAAACGAAATGAGGACCATCAGAATACATCCGCGTGTGTCTTGTTATCTCGATATAGCGACTCTGAGCATGTCTCATTGATAATCTGATCACACATCCTCGCGTGAATACCCTGATTGACAGATCGAACAGGTGTCTCTCAAGGATTGAGTGTGACCCCAAATGATTTGACCCTGATCCTGACAGATTCGTCTCTCTGTGAGCTGATATTATTCGATCAGCAAAAGAAAACAGAAAGATCAGTGGGTGCGAAGTCCCGTCAGTACTCAAAGCGTCTTATCAGAGTTGTTAGGACTGTGAGTGTCGTGATTCGAATTCGAGGCGGAACGCGCGACGCGCAACCGAGCGTTCTTGATGAAGCAAGTGTGGTTTCGGAGACAAATAGTAGTCAGATCATCAAATTACTGTTATAGTTCAGCCGGGACAAATGTCACAACGGGCTCACCCGTCTTTGTTGCTTCACCGAGTTGGACTGCAACGTCAAGCCCATGTGCAATGTCATCATCATCAGCGCCGACGAGTTGCCCTGTCAATTGCACCTGTCCGTAATCAACAATCACAACATCATACGGGGCGTCCTCACTAAACCGCGGGGTTGGGACATGAACTGTTGTGTGCGCGATGACTTCGCCTGTCTCGGGAAGTGATACTTCTTTAATTTCGGTTGAACCACAGTGTGGACAGACTCGTCGTGGCGGCAGCGATCCATGTTCGTTCTCACACTCAAGATAGTAGCCTTCACCCGCATCGATTGCCTCAAGGAGTTCGTCGTATCCAGCATCACCAGCGTCGCTCATTGGTCCACCTCCAGAACATGAACAACAGTACTCGCGACGGTTCCACCAGCATTGTGAGTTATCCCAACGGATGCATCTGAGACATACTCACTATTATGATGATCACCACGCAGTAGCCGTGTCATTTCTGCAATTTGTGCAGCACCTGTTGCCCCAACAGGATGTCCCTTTGCTTTGAGTCCACCAGAAAGATTGACTGGAGTGTCACCCTCAGGGAGTGTCTCACCGCGACGTGCAGCATTAATTCCGTCGCCATGGTCGAAGATTCCCATTGATTCGAGTGCAAGGACTTCTGCAATTGTAAAGCAATCATGCACCTCTGCGACATCAACATCATCGGGATCGATTGCTGCGTCATTGAACGCTTCATTCGCAGCATCGGTTGCTGCCGGTGTCTGTGTCAGATACTCCCGATCTTGGAGGGCAAGATTATCTGAGCCCTGACCGGATCCTGTCACACGGACGGGGATATCAAGCCCATTGTCTTCGGCATACTCCTCGCTGACGATGACCGCTGCTGCGGCTCCATCGGTCACTGGACATGCATCATAGAGATGCAGTGGCTCCGCAACCGGTGGCGCATCAAGAGCATCGTCGATATCAATCTCATATTGGAACTGTGCAAACTCATTCTCGACGGCATTTGCGTGATTTTTCTGTGCAATATGCGCGAGGTCCTCTCTTGACCCACCGTATTCTTCGAAGTATGCGTCTGCCATCAGGGCATACGCACCAGGGAAGGTAATCCCAACACGAACCTCATATAGATCATCTGCAGCAAGCGCGAGTGACGCGGTCGTTTCAGCAGTCCCGAGATTATTCATTCGCTCAGCGCCGCCGACAATCACCGCATCGGACTCGCCGGAACGAACATTTTTCACAGCCTCACGCACGGCAACGCCTGAAGATGCACATGCGCTCTCAATCCGCGTTGCAGGGGCATCAATGCCGAGTGCCTCTGCTGAGATTGGTCCCATGTGTCCTTGGTCTTCAGAGACCTCACCAATGAAATTCCCATAGAAAACACCCTCAATGTCGTCCGTATCGACTCCAGAATCATCAAGGGCTGTGAGACCAGCCTCTGCGAACATATCCCGTGTTGTGCGTTCAGGATGCTTCCCGAAGTGTGTGAGTCCAACGCCTGCGACTCGTGGATGACCCATATCAACGTATTAGTGAGATTCCATAAAAAGACTCGGTAAGTGCTATTAGCATCTTATTTTAAATTGACTCAAGAACAATCCTCGCGCGGAACTGCGACGCAGACCTGCGAATGGACCTGCGAGATACAGTCTGATACCGTCGAATTATCCACCGTTCAATACCGTCTTGAGGGTCCAGTATCTACAACTATGCTGCTATCGAATAGACCTGTCAAAATTCGGCTGTTGTCGGTTTCTCTCCACGAAGCTGTTGGCTTGCTCCTCAAAACGCTGTAATGAGACAGATATCGAAACCAACGGCACCTGGTTCAGAATAAACGGTCCGTTACTCTGGTGACCCGAAACGAATGGAACTGTGCTCTTGGTTGCTCACGATGACGAGCACAAGCGCACGCACAGGTGCAATCAAAACGAAAACGAACATGACTCACTCTGAGAGTGAGTGTGCAGAGGGGACACGTAGCAGCCGGTAACACGGTTATTTTCTTTTTGTCATATGAAATCATAGGACGGAATATAACACGACGCGACAACAGGTATGTTTAATTCTGATTGCTGCAGTGTTATATCCAATCGCCGAGCGTCATGTCAAACACTGATACACTCACGCCTGGTTCGACACCCAATCAGAGGACTTCGGATTTGTGAACCTGCCTCGAGGTCACATCCACATCAACATCAATCATCAAAGCCCCGAGGCTTCCTGCTGCTTCGTTCTTCGACAGAACTTCCAGAACCACTCTCACCGACAGAGCCGTTTCACAGCGGTTCCGGTCTCCACAGGTCGTTCGAAAATCGAAGATTTTCGTGATCACGAGGGACTTCGTCTCTCGGACGACGGTGATTTGGAACGTCCCTCTCTGAGTTGGACAGTGCGTGGTGTCTGACCGCCCGTGTGAGTCGACTCTCAGCCAGACACGCTGACCATCACAGTCACCATCTAATCACCAATCGGATTACATATGACGGGTCACTGAGAGGTGTCGGATTCACCCCCTCAACCCCTAAGGCAGTCGCCTTGACAATCTGTATATCCGGGGACAATCGACTCATATATTCAAACAGTATCTTATCAACAAAAGCCTCTCACGCTTGAATTATTGTTAGGTTATCGTTCTCATGAACGCAAAGTTATTATATTCAAGTAGCAAATTAGTAAAATAGAGATGGCACATATTCACCTCGGCGAAGGCTCATTTCCCCTTTGGGCACTCGTCCTGTGGACGACCGCTGGTGTTGCACTCATTAGCGTCGTTGCTTATCGGATCCGTCAGGGCGAAACCAAAACGCATCAAATCGCGCTTGCCGGCATTGGAGCAGCAGCAAGTTTTGCAATCTTTCAATTGAATATTCCCGTGTGGGGTGGTATTCACATGAACCTCACCGGTCTTGTCGGTATTCTTGCCGGACCGCTGCTCGGCGCGCTCATTGCCCTTGTGGTCAATATCTTCTCAGCAGCGTTGGGTCACGGTGCTGTTGGTCTGCTTGGAGCGAATACATTGGTCAATGCTTCTGAAGCCATCGTCGCATACTACGCGTTCAAGACGCTGATTCAGATGGATTGGGACAGTTTCCCTGCCAGTGCCAGCGCCGCGACCCTCGGACTCTCAGCTGGAGCGATCCTGATGGGTGTAATTATTGTTATTAGTGGTGTCAACGGTAGTGCTCTCCCTCGGAGTGACCTGACAATCGCAGTCGCCGGGTTAGTTGGACTTAATCTTGGCGTCGCCGTTATTGAGGGGATTTTGACCGGCTTTATTATCCAATTTCTTGTTTCCGTCCGACCCGACCTCATTGGTCTTGGTGACCGGACTGCGACCGAGGAGTCTACTGGGGTGACAGCATAATGGATCGGTGGAAGCAGTATGGTGGACTCGCTGGATTATTTGCAGTCTGTCTCGCTGCTGGCTTTTGGGGCTTCACCTCAACCGGTGGCGCACTCCCGTGGGCAAAGCGCTCTGCGCAGGCACTCCAGCGCGGTGCGCGAGATGGTGGTGGTGCGCTCATTGACCTCGGTCGTGGGATTCTCATTGCTGGTCCGATCCGGCAAGGTGGCATGATGCTCGAGTTTCTTGCCGTCGTTATTCTGTTGGCTGTCCTCGGGATCGGGTTATATGTGTATGCGAGTCGGTATCGCGAATTCGACGACTCTGAACGCGCGGCTTAATAATTGTGACAACGCTCTCAAATCACGTCCCAGATCCACGGCTCATCACCGCGTACGCTGAGCATCGACAGGGACCGCTCCACCGTGTCAATCCATGGACGAAAGTCGGGATAGTTGGCGCGCTCGTCTGTGCCGTGACTGTCGTTGATACTCTCACCGTCCTTGCGGGGCTCTACGCCGCGACGCTCGTGACCTACGGCGTCGCCGGACTTCCATATGGTCGGCTTATTTACTGGTATACACTGCCATTACTGTTCGTCGTCTCAGTCGCGGGACCACTAGCTTTTCTTGAACCAGGAATACCAATCGGTGGAGCACTCGCCACCCCCATTGGTAAACTTTCAGTCACGTGGGCAGGCGCCTCGCTGTTCGGGGAGTTGACCTGCCGGTCACTTACTGTTGTAACGTTCACATTGACCACGACGATGACCACGCGATACACTGATATTGCCTATCTACTCGGTCGCTTGCTCCCGCGACCGATCGACCAGGTTGCATTACTCACCTATCGGTTCACATTTGTGATGATTGAAACACTCGAAGACCTAGTGAAAGGTGTTCTCGCCCGTGGAGCGTCTCTCTCTGAGTTTTGGGCGAACCGTCGCGTTTACGCTCGAATCCTTGGAATGACGCTCTTAACCGCCATCGAACGTTCCGAACGATTGGTCAAGTCAATGGAGGCTCGCGGTTACGATGGTGATATCACACTATACGGTGACGTCTCACGACCACCCGCCGGTGAAGTCATTCTTCTCGGTGCCTGCTACATCAGCGTTATTGCTTATGCATTAATCGCTGTCTATGAGGTATTGCCGACATGAGTTCAGATCGCTCTCAAGAGCGGACGCCGCTGGTTGATCTCCAGTGTGAGGCTCATACCTACCCTGACGGCACCGTTGGGATGCATGATATTGACTTCTCGGTGTATCCCGATGAGGTGATTGCGCTTGTTGGTGGGAATGGCGCCGGTAAATCAACATTACTGGAACATCTAAATGCCACCCTTGTTCCTGATGATGGTGAATTAGTCGTCAACGATACCGTCATTACCGAAGATAACAAAGCACACGCTCGGAAGGCAGTCGGATTTGTCTTCCAAGATGCCGATACACAACTTGTGGCGCCCACAGTATTAGACGATGTACTGTTTGGTCTGCAAAACTACGGCATGACCGGCACGGAAGCCGAGCGTCGCGCCCGCGAAGCGCTGGCAACGGTCGATGCTTCACATCTTGCAGACCGCATCCCACATTATCTCAGCGGCGGTGAAAAGCGCCTCATTGGTCTCGCCGGCGTGCTTGTCTTGGATCCAAGCGTCGTCGTTCTTGATGAACCGCTCGCTGGTCTTGACCCCGAACGATCACAGTTAGTCGCTGAGCGGATTCGACAAATCTATCAAGAGGGTATCAGCGTCGTCTTATCGACACATGATTTAGAGTTTGCCGCTGAAATCGCCAACCGCGTCTGTGTAATGGCTGATGGGAATATTATTGATAGCGGGACACCACAGACAGTGTTCTATGATAGTGAGTTATTAACCGAAGCAAACCTTCGTCCACCAATAGCGGTCCGCGTAGCGCATGATGTTGGGATTGATTCCACCGCTCAACCGGTCACGGAAGCTGACCTTGTTTCCCTCTTTTCTGATTATACTTCCTCATCTGCGACAATCCGCGCGGAGTCACCCGATAATACCAGTGGGGACTGAACAGCTCTTCTCGTGCTGTGTTCTTCGTCTCTGAGATCCCATCGAATAGTGTGATCGTCGTAATTGAGTTGACCTCACTGTCACTCAGTCATGAGGATCTAATCGTTACTCTTGGTCGAATTATTCATATTCATAGAACCCCTGACCGGTCTTCTTTCCAAGATCGCCAGCTTCGACCTTTCGCTTGAGGAGGTATGCCGGTTTGTATCGGTCACCAAATTCGTTATACAGTGTTTCTGTCGCATGCAAACAGATATCCAGCCCAATATGATCCGCAAGCGTCAGCGGTCCCATTGGTGCGTTTGTTCCGAGTGTCATGCCCTTATCGATGTCCTCCTTTGTTGCAACGCCTTCATCATATGCACGAATTCCCTCATTAATCCACGGCATGAGGATTCGATTTGTCACAAAGCCCGGTTTGTCATCGGAAACCCATGCTTCCTTTCCAAGCACTTGTATAAATGACCGAGCGAACGCCAAGACATCATCAGCGGTCCGCTCCCCAGCAACGAGTTCAACACCGTCCATGACAGGCACGGGATTCATAAAGTGGATGCCAATGACACGGTCAGGATATTCTGTGACACTCGCAATACTGGTGATCGATAGCGTGCTTGTATTTGTCGCGAGCACGGTATCCTCGTTTGTCATTGCATCAAGATCACTGAAGATATCTTGTTTAATCTCCATATCTTCGACAGCAGCCTCAATAATGAGATCACACGGTGTGAGGTCATCAAGCGCCGTCGTGCCAGTGAGACGGTCTTGTATCATTGCCGCCTCACTTTCACTTCGGCGTTCGGCTTCGACATCGCGGTCAAGTCGATTAGCAATCGCTACAAGGCCATCCTCGACAAATTCATCTTTAATATCTCGCAGGATTACGTCATACCCTGCCGCTGCTGCCACCTGTGCTATTCCGCTACCCATCGTGCCCGCGCCGACAACGCCAATCTGCTCGACAGATTCGATATCACGTGTCATCAAGCGGGCGTCGGTGTAGTACTCACCTAATCCTTTCGTTCACAGAACAGCGAGGCGAATGCGACGGGATTTTGATTTGATAAGCCAGTCTACGCCAATAAAGTACATTATATTGACACGCCTGAATAGGTAGGTCTCTTCGAAACGCTCAGTATGCGTATCATCTCAAATGTGTGTTTACTCACCCATCGAAGGGTCCATTTCGCTCGCTTTGAGATTGTGATGATCATTTCAGTACAGTCAACTGTGTAGTATGTATTCGTGTCTACACATGACATACTACATTTGATAGTCGAGATGATACCTGTTCAGACGGCAATCTGCGTCGGAGTGGGACTCCAGTGACATGAGGACAGTTCATTCGATTGGAACTACCACAGTGATTATGACATGATAATCCGATAAAGTCATACAGTATGCTCGGGCATTGTTATATATGAGCACGGAGAACAAACAACAAAGCATCCGATGTATGATCGCGAAGGTCGGACTCGATGGGCATGATCGGGGTGCTCATGTTGTCGCCCGAGCGTTCCGTGATGCTGGTTTCGAGGTTATTTACTCTGGGCTGCACAAAGCACCCGAAGAAATCGTTCAAGCGGCTGTTCAAGAGGATGTTGATGTTCTTGGTATCTCGATCCTTTCGGGGGCGCATAATACACTCGTTCCGAAGATTATGAATGGACTTGAGGAGTACGGTGCGAAATCAGAGACACTTGTTCTTGCTGGCGGTGTGATTCCTGAGGAAGACCGTGATGATCTGAGAGACCACGGCATTGCTGCAATTTTCGGTCCAGGAACCTCAATTGACGAGACAGTTGAATTTATTCGTGAAAACGCACCACAGCGATAAGTATGAATGCAAGTGATGAGTCGTTACTTGAATCGCTGCTTGCGGGTGAACACCGCGCTCTCGCACGAACCATCTCAAAAATCGAAAACCGTGAGACAGGATATCAATCGCTTGTCTCAGCACTATACTCACACACCGGGAGTGCGGATGTTATCGGGATAACAGGGAGTCCGGGTGCAGGCAAATCAACGCTTGTCGATAAGCTTGCAGAGGCTTATCGTGCCCGCAATGATACTGTCGGGATCATTGCCATTGACCCCTCCTCACCATTTACTGGCGGTGCCGTTCTTGGCGACCGAATCCGGATGGCATCAACAGTCGGTGATATGGACGTCTTCGTCCGCTCAATGAGTGCCCGCGGAGCGCTTGGTGGTCTTTCAACGGCAACTGCGGACGCGGTCAAAGCAATGGACGCCTTTGGGAAGGATAAGATTATTATTGAGACTGTCGGTGCAGGGCAAAATGAAATCGATATTGTCCAAACCGCCGATACGGTGGCTGTATTAGTGCCACCCGGCTCAGGCGATGATGTGCAGACGCTGAAAGCGGGAATTCTCGAAATTGCAGATGTGTTCATTGTGAATAAAGCTGACCGCGATGGAGCTGACAGAACAGTCCAGGAACTGCGTGAAATGGTTCATCTTGGCGAAGGAAAACAAACATCTCGTGATGCAAGCGGTCATCATGGTGTCATGAGTAGCACTGGATCATCGACAGCCGATATCAATCGACAAGACGGTCACACAGGAACAACAGTAGGCGCTGGAATGGACAACAGAGGGCACGCACAAACACAAACAGAAACAGAATCAGAATCAGAATCCGAACCCGCTGCTGATTTGACGGCTCATCAGACTGAGACAGAGACATCGAATCCAATCACAAAAGACAACAATCACGATACAGTGTCACCATGGTCAAAACCAATCATTGAGACTGTTGCAACAGAGGGATCCGGCATTGAGACAGCCATCGAGGCATTCGCAGAGCATCGGAGATATCTAACACAGTCAGGTGAAAAGGCTGAGCAGGCACGACAGCGGTATGCTGAGGAAATCCGCACGCTGCTCAGAGAGGAGATTGATCAACGCATCGAAACAGAACTCAATGCAGCTGGTGGCGTTGACACGCTTGCAGAGGCAGTCCGTCGGGGTGAAACCGATCCATACACAATCATGAATGAGGTTGTCAACTCAGTTGAAACGTGTCTTGATGAACAACCATTCGAGGGTGTCTTTGATCTTCCAGATTATACCGACCAGGCGGATGATGACTGTTGTGATACCAGGAGCTCCGATATGAATGACACTGCCAGTAGTAATGATGATAATGACCGCAGTTCATAAACTCAAATATATGATACTTGAGTCGTAGTGAGGTATCGGAGTTATGTCCAACGCGATAGAGATAATGCTCATTTTCTTTTTTATTGATGCAGAATTTCGTGGTTACGTGTTACCCGTTCACAAATCGGCTCAATGTGTGGTTAATGAACGAGTAAGCGTGCAATGGCTCAAGCAATAAAGAGACTAACAGCTCCAGTTAATCTGGCGAATTGACTGATTAGTATGTCGGATTTTCTTCAGCGACGCCATCGCGCTGGTTCGTCACGCGTGCAAGCGTAAACAACAGATCTGAGAGTCGATTGAGGTATGTAACTGCGACGTTATTCATCTCTTCAACTTCTGATTCAAATGAGACGGCTCGTCGTTCAGCGCGTCGACACACCGCACGTGCATGATGAAGTTTTGCACCGGTCTCTGCACCACCAGGGAGAATGAAGTCCTCAAGCGGTTCAAGTTCCTCATCGAAGGTATCAATCCACTCTTCAAGAGCATCAACATGCGACATATCGACGGTCGGGTCATCCTCATCAGGATCAGGATTTGCGAAATCAGCTTGAACAATATGGAGATGATTCTGTATTGAGTGAAGAGTCGTATCGATATCATCATATCCTGTTGGACGAACGGTCCCAACTAATGAATTGAGTTCATCAGCATGCCCATATGCCTCGATTCGTGGATGCTGTTTCGAGATACGCGACATATCTCGAAGGTCTGTCTGTCCGCTGTCACCGCGTTTCGTGTAAATCTTCATGCTATGGAGTTATTTATGTATGTATGATAGGGTTAGTTTCGATTTGATTCCTGTCTTGTGTGTCTGTCACAGTTGTTGAGACTGTGATTTCTGTCTTCGAAGCGGAGCGCGCAACCGGAACCGGGCATTCCAGCTGCAATCAGTCTGCGTGTGGGCTGGGGCTTGGTATAAAATTACATTGTGCTCTGTCTAATCGCCAGAACAGAGAGATCTGAGAAGTCAGTATCTTCCCGTGTTGGTTCTGCGACCGCTGTGTCTGATGCAAGTGCGCCAAGTGTTGATTGTGTTCGTGACTCGTTTTCATGCGTGAGCCGTTCGAAAACGAGAGTCTCAAGCTCTGGATTTGCTCCAGCCTCACACAGCATTGCTGCAATCGACTCAGGCATCCAATCGAATGGGCGTGGGAGAATGAGAAGATTGCGTGTCCCGACATCACGTCGGATCCGTGTGAGGGCATCATCAATCTCTCCGCTTTTATGTAAGGTAACAAATGTCGTTGCCTCCATCGGCGTTCGCGCTCGACTTGCAGCAATCTGTAATGCAGAGATTCCTGGAATAATCCGAACGGGACGGTCAACGACACGTTGTACCTTCCCGACAAATTGATACCCAGAGTGATTTGGATCACCCATTAGAACGGCTGTTCCACTCGCTCCTGTTGCAACACGATCGGCAAAGTTCTCTAATGCAGTAGCCTCGTCACGATATCCACATGTGAAAACCGTCGCTTCATCGCCGATTTGATCGCGGATGAACTCAACGACGGTTTCAAATCCAACAATCACATCGGCTTCGGTAATCGAACGCTTCCCTCGTGGCGTAAGATACGTACTCGACCCTGGTCCGATTCCGACTGCATGAACTGGATTGACTGCTTCTCTCGGCTCCGGGCGATCGGTTGCGATTGTCGCTGGATCAGGTCCAGACTCAAGATCGTATTCGTCAGTCTCGCTCATCGTTCGGCCTCTCTGTGATCATGTCTGTTCGCTTCTGTTGCTGCGTTCTCAAGTGTTACTTCATCATCACGTACATCGCTGGCTACGTGAACAAGTTCGTTTGTCAATCCCGCTGCGAGTCCACTTCCACCGCGTCGTCCAACAGTTGTGATTGCCGGGACACCGTATTTAGTCGCAACGGCTCGAATTCGATTCCGACTTTCAGCTGCCTTAATAAATCCAACCGGGGTTGCAACAACCGCGGCAGGACGGGTACCCGATTCGATACAGTCAGCAAGCGCAAGCGCTGCAGTTGGGGCGTTTCCAATCGTCGCGATTGCATCATCATAGACACCTTGTCGGTCTAACTCAAGCACGGACGCGGCTGTTCGAGTCATCCCTGTCTCAGCGGCGAGTTCGGACCCATTGCCAATCGCTTTTTTGACCGGACACTGATGACCACGACCGGTAATACCGGCTTTTACCATTGTGATATCAGTCACGATTGGCTGTTCAGAGAGAACTGCACGAGCACCGGTCCGAACAGGGTCACCTGCAAACCGGACAAGATGCTGGAACTCAGGATCGCCGGTTGCGTGGACAGCCTTCTGTCGAAGGCGGTCCTCAAGGGTTTCATCAGGAACAAGCTCACGAACGCGATCCATACTCGATTCTGCAATCTCCATCGCATCGGAAGTTGTTGCTCCAAGATCTGCATACTCCTCGTACTCGTCATCAGTCTCATCAGTACTACTGCTCCCGCCGTCAGTGGACAGACTCATGTGTGCGTTGTTCTCAGTCGTCATCATTTGTCACTCCTGGCTCGGAATCGGTCTCAGATATCCCGTGAGGTGTTGAACTGCGGTCACGAGCTTCGATATCACCGTCAACGGCAAGATTGAGATCGCGGAGTTGTTCGACTGTCTCCGCAGACGCATCCCAAAGATCGCGTTCGGCGGCCTCAAGCAATGTGTCAGTGATCGATTCAAGTGCCCATGGATTGACATCGCGAAGCCACTCCTGTCGGTCTGCATCGAAGGCGTATGCATCTGCGACATCCTCCCATAGCGTATCGCTGATAACACCTGTTGTTGCATCCCAACCAAGCACGACATCAACCGTCGTTGAAAGGTCACCAGCGCCCTTATAATCATGATCTTTCATCGAATCAATCCATGCTGGATTCAGAACACGTGCTCGCATTGCTTTGCGAACTTTTTCTTCATTGGTATACACAGAGACGTTATCAGGGTCACTTGAATCACCGACGTATGAAGCCGGTTCTGAGTCAGCATGCTCACTGACTGCGGTGATAAATCCACCGTGGAAAGCATACCAATCAGAGGAATCGAATTCATCCTGTTCGGCAGTATCCTCGATTTTGACAGTCGCCTCGACAGTACTCAAGCGCTGTTTGAATGCATCATGTGCATCGGTCACTCGTCCACGACTTTCGAGTGCGTATCCACCCCACTGGACGTAGACGGATGCGAGATCACTTTGGTCATCCCAGTTTCCTTCATCAACTGCTTTGTTTGTCCCAGCACCGTACCCGCCAGGTGTCGTTGTGAACACTCGATGCATGGCAGTGCTTCGGGCATCGTCTGTATCTATACCATCGGCTTCATATTCTGCTGTTTCAGTCTCAACGTGTTTTTTAATATAATTCTCGTCATGAGACTCATCAAGTTCGACAACAGCTTCAACTGCATCATGAATGACACTTGCCGCCTGTGGAAAGGCATCTCGGAACAGTCCAGAGACCCGTGTTGTCACATCAATACGCGGTCGATCGAGTTCTGCCAGAGGGATGGGCTCAACATCGTCAATCCGACCGGCGTCAGTCCACTGTGGTTCGACGCCCATCAATGCAAGTACCTGTGCGATTGTCTCTCCACGAGTTCGAACCGTCGGCGTCCCCCATGCAACAACACCGATTTCCTCCGGGTATTCTCCAGATTCGGTATAATGTCGCTCGGCGACGCCAGCAGCAACCTCACGACCAACACGCCACGCCGTTTTTGCTGGGACTTTGCGTGGATCAAGTGTGTAGAAGTTTCGCCCAGTTGGCAGGAGATCAACGCCACCGCGCGTTGGGGCACCTGATCCGCCGGGTTCAACATACGCACCATCGAGTGCGTCTGCGGTCTGCGGGATTTCTTCCTCAGCTGCAGCGACACGCGGGGCAGCCTCTGTACAGATAAACTCGAGTACCTCCCGAAGATCATCGTGTGCACCAGCAGTGGCTCGGGCGTCACCAATTGTGTCGATATCGACAACCAGCAGATTCATATTTACCTCATCATGAGGACCAGCCTCGCGTTCAGATGCTGGAATCGAAAACTCCTCAGCCGCAAGTGTTTCAACGAGGTCACAACTTGTCTCATAGACAACATCCGCAGCAGCAGCATATGTCATTCCAAGATCCGCATCATAGACTCCGGGATCATTACGAAGCCGATCATAATCAACACCAAGGACACCAGCAACCGCCTCACGAAGACTCGGCACTCCTGGGTTTTCAAGTCGGGTGAGTGCAACGAGATATTCGATGAGACGCTCGTCGATTGGCGGCTCACTCATTGTGTGTAGTCCCATGCGAATTTGGGTCGTTTTTATATCTGTCAAATACTCATGAATGCGTTCGACGAGAGTGTCAATATCGACAACATCCCCCGTCACATTCCCGGATGCAAGTGTTGACCCCGCAGCATCAGGACCGCGAACCTCTGCTTTCTCATCGATAGTGCCTGTGATACCCAATTCGACTGCAAGATCAAGCTCGTCAACATGCTCGCGAATATGCGTCTCAAGTTGTTCACCATCGTCGCTCCGAGCATCGGTCATGCCCGCCTCTCGGTACTGCTCAGCGAGTGATTCGAGTTCCTGCAGGTCGTCATACGTTCCCGCATTTGACATAACGGGCGTGAGATAATCAACGACCGCAGCATATGACCGCCGCTTGGCTTGTGTTCCCTCACCAGGATTATTAATAATATATGGATAGATGTTCGGAAGCGCTGAGACAAGTTGGTCAGAAGCACTCTCTGCATTGAGTCCAACAGTCTTGCCTGGGAGCCATTCTAAGGACCCATGCGTGCCAAGATGAACGACTGCATCAGCTGCGAACTCTTCGCGGAGCCATTTATAAAACGCGAGATAGTCATGCGGTGGCTGGAGATCTGAGTCGTGATATATCTTGGATCGGTCCATCCCAAATCCACGCGGTGGTTGGACAGTAACGAGAACATTTCCAAACTCGATACCTGGAATTGCAAAGGGTCGATCCGGCGGGGCGCCCCACTCATCACGGAGGTTTTCTTGGAATCGGTCATCAGTGTCGAGGAACCACTCGCGATACTGATCAGCGGAGACGACATCAACACTGAGATCGCGAACATCTGCTGGGGCGACCCAGCGATCATCGAGTGTGAGTTGTGCTGTCAGTTGATCGATGAGGGCTTGTCCACTCTCTGGTCGACGACCACCAAGGTCATATTCTCGTTCAGCGAGTTCATCAAGGAGGTTGATAGTACTCTCTGGGGAATCGAGCCCAAATGCAGTCCCAATACCATCATCACTCGGCGGGTAATTGTGCAGTACAACCGCAACACGTTTTTCATCATTTTCGAGATATCGAAGTCGAGCCCAGTTGACTGCAAGACGAGTCGCATGATCAATCCGGTCAGCCATCGGATGATGCTGTTTCGGTGCACTTCCAATCCCGGCGTCATCATCAAGTCGCTCTTTCCCGCTAATTGGGTGGGTGATGACGTTCCCATCAAACTCTGGAAGAGCAACTGAGAGTGCGAGTTCAAATCCCATCACTCCGGTGGTGCTGCCCTCATATCGCGAGCGCGAGCGCATTGTCGTAATAGTCTGAAGCACAGGGACACCAAGTCGATCAAGAAAAACATCTTCTGCACTGTTACCCTCGTCGCTGGCGCTTCGCCCTCGCTCATCCATTGATAATGAGAACATGAATGAGGAGAGCACGGCATCAACAACCGGGTCACCATCATCAATCAACCACGTGTCAGTAACCCATTCAGCGTCTTGTTGATCATCAGTGTCCGTCGCTGGATTACAGAAGATTGGAAGTGCATTCGCACCATTCGCCTCGAGCGCACGCACCTGCGCATCAATATATTGTGTGTTCTCATGTGTCCAATGAGACTCATAAAACCAGATTGCGACCGTTGGACGACCTGGATCGAACGTCGATCGAAGTTCATCATAGCTCACTCCCGGGTGATCAGGGTGATATACTCCTTCTGTGGGAAGCGTTACCGGATCATCATATGGATATGTCTCAGATCCGAATGTTTCAGCCAGATATCGAAGCAGATTTGTGATATTGCTCGTTCCACCACGCTCAAGATATTCATATGCCTGATTGCGAGTGGTGGTATCAACGGATGTGTCCTCCATTGCGTATGCATCACCGGTTGATTTGACAATGAGTGGGACCCCTGCTTCAGCAAGCTTGGTCACGGCCTGTTCATACCCTGGAAGACTTTCTTCGCCTCCATGGAGCCAAAAGACCGTTGCCGCTGGGTCGGTGTCAGTGCCGGTGCCGGTGCCGGTGCCGGTGCCGGTGCCGGTGCCGGTGCCGGTGCCAGTCACCTCCTCGAGAAACGCCTCAGTGTCGGTTGGGTCATCAAGATCACTTGCTGACCGAACGACAAGAGAAATATCATCAGCAAGACTAGCAGCAGCACGCTGAACCGATCCGAGTTCGTTCTCAGTCGCCGTATAAAGACCGATTGTGGGCATAATGTTGTTAAACCTCTATTGTATTAGTGCAAAAAAGGTTGATATGGCGAACAGTAAAAAAACTTCGACGCCAGTCGCGTTCGCCGACATTGTGGGGCAGGATGAGTTGAAGCATGCGCTCATGTCGGTTGTCGTGAATAAATCACTTGATGGATTACTCATTCAAGGTGAGAAAGGAACAGCAAAATCAACGACTGTACGGGCGTTACGAGCGATATTACCCGAACAGCGTGTCATTACCGAGTGTCCATATGGATGCCCACCTCATAGACCGTCGGTGCAGTGTGCAGACTGTCAGGAGCGAATAAATCCAACTGTGGAGTCCCGTCCAGTTCCACTCATAACACTTCCACTCGGGGCAACTCGAGAGCGAGTCGTTGGGAGTCTCTCAGTCGAGGCTGCGCTTGAGGGCGAGTCTGAATTCAATCCAGGGTTGCTTGCGGCTGCCAACCGTGGTTTACTGTATATTGATGAGGTCAATCTTCTTGATGACCATCTTGTGGATGTGATACTTGATGCCGCTGCGAGCGGTGAAAATCGAGTTGAGCGTGATGGAGTGAGTGTTACTCATCCAGCTTCATTTACGCTTATTGGAACAATGAATCCCGAAGAGGGCGACCTCCGACCACAACTAAAGGATCGATTTGCATTGCAAGCGACTGTCAGTGGGCTTGAGGAAATTCCTGATCGCGTTGATGTAATCGAGCAGGCACTTCAGAGTGATCGAGAGACTGAGACTGAGACTGGGACTGGGACTGGTATTTCATCTTCATCTTCATCTTCATCGAATCAGACCGATACACATCCGTCCGACGATGCGACAGACACACATAGTCCTGCCGCCACTCGTGAACGGATTATTCGCGCACGCGAGTTACTGCCATCAGTGACACTTCCGTCAGGGTTCACCACTGATATCGCAGAACTCTGTCGTGACGCTGGTGTTGATGGTCATCGCGCTGATATTGCAACAGCTCGCGCTGCAATCACGTTTGCTGCACTCGCGGGACGGACGACAGTCATTGAGGGGGATGTCCGTCGAGCAGCTGAACTTGCACTACCACATCGATTACAATCGACGCCGTTTGAGGATGCACCGAATCCAGAGGACGTTCTTGATGAGCATCTCGATGATGAATCGGGTGATACCGAGGACACAGCAGATGACGCAGATATAGACGCAGACACTGATGCTGATACCGCTGATGATGCTGACGCACAGAAAGAAAGTAACTCTCAGGGTGGTCGCTCACAATCAGCGCAATCATCAAACGATGACAACAGTCGGGGTGCTACCGAGAGTGAGAATGATGACAATGCGGATATTCCTGATCATCCTGAGGACGGGGCAGACACCGATGAAACACATGATGGATCCAGTCGATCATCACCGCAATCAGGTGGCGCATCATCCGAGAAGAGCACATCCGCAGAGAGTGATGGCGCAGATGGGGATGCGTCCAATCCCAGTAATGAAATAGAGAGTAATCAGGCGGGTGAGGATAATGATGAATCCGATACTGAAACGGCAACGCCACGAGTTCCTGGACAGCCATCCACTGAAACGGCAGTCGATCCGGATGAGTCGATCACACGAGCTCCTGATATCACTATTGATGCACAGAATGAGCATCAAAATCAATCAACTGATGCATCTAATGGCGGGTCACAGCCGGGGACAGCAGATACAACAAATCGCGGTGCCCGCGTTCGAACTGAAAAGGCAGCATCGACAGACTCGAACGTCGATGCTGGCGCCTCAATTCGAGCGGCTGCCTCACGCGGAGCAGACCATGTCACGTCCCGAGACCTTCGACAGTCGGTTCGTGCAGGTGAAACATCAGCACTCGTGGTTTTTGCTGTTGATGCAAGCGCTTCAATGCGCGGTCCGATGCGGACGGCAAAAGGTGTCGCAATTGAACTTCTCAAGGATGCATACCAGCAACGCGATGAAGTAGCACTCATTGCATTTGCAGGTGATGATGCTGACGTTATGCTCCCACCAACGGACAATGTAAGCTTAGCAGCGCGGCATCTCAAGGAGCTACCGACTGGTGATCAAACACCACTTACTGCAGGAATCGAGACAACAACAGAGGTACTGTCGCGTGCAGACCCTGACACCGGAATTGTCGTACTCGTCACTGATGGTCGCGCGAACGCTGTTGGAGAGCGACCGACAGCCGCAGTCCGCTCAGCTACAACGACCCTTGCAGCACATAATCCACATGTTGTTGTTGTTGATGCCGGGTCGCGCTCGCGAGCCACGGTCACCGAGACGATTGTTTCTGTGACGAACGGTGAGCGGATTCCGCTCTCAGCATTGACAGCTGAACGCGTAGATGCAGCGGTTTCTACCGCACGGGGCAACAAATAATCCGCCGCTCACTCAACTGCACAGAAAGCACTCTATCGGAGAGTCTGTCTAACATATCTCTATGTTCAGATATCGATCTGGACATAATATATATGTTTTTTCGCTTTTGATAATCGATATTCGATATTTGATTATCAATTAAGTCGAATTACAGATATAACGTATATACTGTCTCCAATATTTCATCCGTACGCGTCGATTGAATATAAAGCAACCAATATGTGTCCCAAGTACTCGCGTATTTACTCCTGCTCGCGACATCGTGCTGGGTCATGAGCAATCTTTGTTAGTGTATATATCCAATATAACACTACCTATATCCGCGTTACCAAAACATACAATCTACTAGCACTCCTATATTCATCTGCCGATGAACGCAATCGAAATCGCCGAGGAAGCCGCTGAATTGGAACAAAAAGGTGAAGAGTCTACTGAGTCTATCCGAACAGACTCATTTAGTCTTGAAGTAATGCGATTTGAACCGGGCGATGAGGATCCAATGCATGCGCATGCTGAAGAAGAAATCTATCATGTTGATTCTGGTGCTGGAAAAATTAATATTGAAGGAGATATCACTCCTGTCTCCGCAGGTGACGTGATCCATCTTGAACCAGGCACTGATCATCAGTTCCTTGAGTTTGAGGATGAACTAGTCATGTCAGTCCTTTATGCACCTGCGAAAGGAGCAAACCAGTAAACCGATACACCGACAAATTATACCGATTTTATCAGTGCTTGGGCGACAGACATCTATATAAATACATACTCTCTTGATTCGCTGGTTTTTTTGACAGGTACGATAGAACAGCCTACGATTTGAGCCATAGGGACTATGAGATAGTATAATAGCAGTACCAGCCTCCCCAGGTCAGGACAATAATCGAGGAATTCACTGCCCAAGGTTGAACTGGAGTGTCTTAGTATCGGTATCATGGGTCATTGCAGCCGTCTCAACGACCGTTTGGTTGATCATGACATAATCTGGCGGCGAATGAACATCTTCAATCACCACCGTCCCTGATGGCAAATTCTCTGAGCACGTGATTGTAATCTCATCGTGTGAATCATCAATCACAGCGGTGATTGTTTCAGACTCAGGAAACTTCGGGTGCCGGAGTGTGAACTGAGCGGATGTCTGCGTGTTTTGCTTTGGGTATACATGATACCGGAGTTTCGTTGGCAACTCATCAGTATGCAATCCTAATTTTGATTCTGCTGTTGCTCCCGCTTGTGCTTTCGCTTCTGATTGATGCTCTGGAATGACACTGCCAGCTCGGATAAAGAATGGAAGTTCCGAAATGTCAACAGTTAGTTCTTGGCGCTCTGGACCAACATGATGTGTGTTACTCCAATAATCAATCCACTCGCCGGGTGGGAGGGTAATGGTCACGACTCCGTCTTTCGAGAGAACTGGAGCGAGAAGGAATTCCTCGCCCACCATATGTTGCGTTGCTGACGTGAGTGAGTCGATATGATCCTCGAACTCAAGTGCCATTGGCCGCATCACCGGAATTCCAGTTGAAGCAGCGTCACATCCATAGCTGATGTAGTATGGAAGTAACCGATAGCGGAGGTTGGCAAATTTTGTAACGATCTCAGCCGCTGTGTCGCCAAATTCCCACGGTTCTCGTGGGGTTTTCCCGTGGAATCGGGGATGCGAAAGAGCAAGCAATCCCCACTGTGCCCATCGAATGTACAGTGTCTCCGATGGGGTCGGTTTGTATCCACCGATATCACAACTCCAAAACTGAAATCCTGATAGAAGTAAACTCAATCCACCGCGAACGCTTGCCCGGAAGCCGTCGAATGTTGACCGTGTGTCACCACCCCAGTGGATTGGATATTGCTGAGCCCCAACCCATGCAGATCGAGACCAGAGCACTGGCGGTTTATTCGTTTTCTCAAATGCCCCTGCAACCGCTCGCTGATACTTGAGTGGATATGTATTCTTTGCTCCTTTTCCTGTGTGTCGATTGTTCGTTGTCGTCTGCGGTGGAAGATATTCACCAAAATCAGTCTTAAATACGTCGACGCCGATATCAATCAAATCGTGATGGAGATCTTGCCACCATTCGACCGCCTCAGGGCTCGAAAAATCAAGAATCCCGGCGCGCGTTTGTGCGTGACTCGGTCGTCTGAAAATATATGCCCGACCCTCGTGATTGCGGAGTAAATACCCATTTTCCTGAGCCGTCTGAAAGAGATCCGTCTCCGTGTTGAGATATGGATACTCCCACACTGAGAGTTTGAATCCGTCCTCACCAAGACGTGTGCACATTTCCTCAGGGTCCGGGAATGATTCTGGGTCAAACGCCATTTCTGGAGAATCAATATCCATCCATTGTGGGTCAATATGAATGACATCACATGGCATTGAACGGTCTTGCAACTCAGATGCAGTGGTGAGCACCTCAGTCTGTGTTTGATATGAATTTCGGGACATCCACACACCATATGTCCATGGAGGAAGCGAAGGTGCCCGTCCACTCAATCGGGTGTATGATGAGAGAATGTCTTTCAATGAGGACCCAGCAAACAGAACGACTGAAAGGACCGGTGACTCGACATCAATAGCCGTCACGTCGGGTGTTGTATAGCCGAAATCAAAGGTGACATCCGCTGTTGTCTCAATAAGCACTCCATATCCCCGATCAGAGAGAAAAAATGGAATTGGTGCATATGTGTTATTACTGTTCGTGCCGTGTGCCTGTGTCACTGAAGTGGTTATTCGCTGCCCACGCTTCTCAAAGGGTCCAAATTGCTCGCCAAGCCCAAAGAAAGATTCCGTGGGACGTGACCGGGTCGTGAACCCCGTCCGGGTCACCTCTAAGGGATAATTCTCAACGACTGTCTCTTCATACCCGAATGAAGGAACACTCAACTCCCCACGATTATTCGAAACATTGACATTTGTATCGATGAGTCGTTTATTATCATGTGTAACGCTAAATCTCGCTGTCTCTGTATCGATCTGAAATGACATCTTCTCGGTCGTAACTTCAACAGCACCGCTACCGCTCGCTGTATCGTTATCTTGATTAATACTTACCTGTGGACGCCGGTCATATGCATCATATGCGAGAGAAAGCGGTGAACAATCTATCGAAGATGCCTCAGGATTCGGTCGAAAAAGGATTCTGAGTGTCTGGTCGTCTAAAAATTGGGTAGTGAGTGGAAACCCACGGTCGGGGACTGGATAGTCGGGAGAAACAGAGTCAACTCCACACTCAAATGTCACTGTGTCATCGAAATCTGTCGTGATGACATCGGTGAGTTCCAACCACATTGTCAACATACACGGAAATAATGAGTAAATATGCGTTGATATGTGTGAACTTCCCATCCATCCGGGGTTGGTGGGATTTTTCAGCACATACTTTGAATAAAGACAAACCTCCTCCCGAGTGACTTGATTTGATCAAACAGCGGGAGTCGGGAACTGTTCATGTAATTCTCCCGAAACGAAGATCTGAGTCAGCGACGTACCGCAAACGAGTTGGGCATCTCAGTTTTTCCCCCCTCCCCACTGATGGAGGGGATGAACAGATGATGCCAATGTCTATCAGTAGTCATCGTTTATGATGTCCTCAGATAGCACCTATAATTTAAGATACAGTAATATGTTCCTGATAAATGCACGAGTCTATTCTTTTTGATGCTCCTATTGTGTTAGATAGTCGGTTCGCTCACCACCAGGATGTTGTGACAGAGAGGATGATACGATTCAGATCTGTGATATGGTGACTCATTGTGTCTTACAGAGGGAATAATATTAATCATAAGCACGAAAATTCAGATTGAATCGCGAGTAAAATGGAGGAATTTATGAAACAGAGATGGAAGCAGCGCCAGAATGTGATCCCCCAGCTTATCCTCGCATCAGGGATATTGTGTTTCTGCATCATCATTGTTGAGACGTACTATATCTTATTTATCTCGAATCCGCTGGGAGATGTATGGATAGCAGGCCTCATGACGAGTTTGCCCTTTACTTTTGCAGTGATATATGCAGGGGCGTGGCTTCCAACGAGTTTCATTTCGCCGTATCGATATCAACGCGTTGGGTTATGGTATGTAGGCGGTCTGGGTATCTTTCTTCTAATCAATCTTATCATTATGATTACGATGCCGCCTGACACTGTGTTTGAGTTACTCTCATGGGGACGGTGGGCAACGACAATCGGCGCCGGAATCGGACTTTTGATTGGAGTATTTGAGGCTCGGAGTATTAAAAAGGCGATTGAGGCAGAACGAGAACGTATCCGGGCCGAAGAAGCGGAGGATGAGACTGAGATACTCGAGTATCTGAATGCCACACTTCGTCACGAAATTCTCAATGCTGCCAGCATTATCGTTGGGCATGCAGATCTTGCCCTCTCCGAGGAAGAAATAGACGAGTCAATTCGTGATAGATTATCGATAATCAAATCACACACTCAAGACATGGAAGATGTGATTGAGGACGTACGCCTACTCTTACGGGCGTCGAAGGGCGACATTGAGACACGACCGATTGATATTATCGAGTTACTGACTAACGAAATTGAGACGATTCAACAGACACATCCCGACGTATCAATCGATACCTCGCTTCCAGAATACGCAGTCGCAGAGGCAGACCAACCTCTCCGGCGGGTATTCGCCAATATTCTTCATAATGCCGTTGAGCACAACAATGCAGAGACGCCACACATTGCGGTGACAGTTGAGAAAAAATCAAATGCAATTATAATAGAGATTTCGGATAATGGGTCAGGGATTCCTAAAGACGAGTTAAATACGCTCTTTGATCAGAAAATCCGACATGATGATACCCACGGGTTAGGGCTTGTCCTCGCACAGGCGATTATCAATAGCTATAATGGCTCAGTCAGAGTACCTGAAACAGGTTCTGATGGAACCGCTTTTGAGCTTATACTTATCCGAGCCACAATGTCGTCTCCCGGACAACGACCGTCAATCCCTCACTGAATCATCTCAACACATTGCAGCACAGAAGTTGGTTCAACATCTTCGAGGTGGAGTCCCCTTCCTCAAGAAGCGAGCCGTCGGCGAGCGAGGGAGGGTGGAGTCGTTGACTGCCTGCAACCCACTAATCAGCGTATCAGTGACTCCGATTCAAAACGCATGGAATTGCAGCATCAGCATTACTCAATCAGTTAGAATCGACTGAGTCGTAAGATATATGATTCCAAAACATGACATACTAAAAGCGGAATAAGGTATTCGGGGGACTCTCATGACCGATACAGCGTAATTTTAGTTGATAGAGAGATTATATTCTTTCTCTTTCACGACATATCCGACTCTTCTTGTAATGATTACTAAATGACTCAACACTATCACCACAGGATGGACACTCACCGGCGAGTTTCTGTCGAAGCATCAATAATCCAGTGTCCAACTCACGTGAGTCTGCGCTCATCACACGGTCGTTCATATAGACGGTTGTTCCATTAATACCCTGTCTGTGTCCAGGTCCGTCGATAGTCGCCATCACATCGAATGGAATTGAGAGCGGCTTAGCCCTGCCAGTATCGACCATCACGGCACTCTTTTCAGCGGTTGTGATCTCAAGCGATTGTTTGAGCGAGTCTGCTTCGGTCGTATGTACAGTAATATGTAACCATGAGACGTCAAGAGCGGATGGGGCATGAGCGACGTATATCTCTGCAATATACTCAAATCGGTCAGTTATTTTCTCACATAGCGATTCAAGCACGATTTGCTCGGTTTCTCGTACCATTTTGATATCAAAACCACAGATGGATTCGATAATAAAACTATCCCTGAGTTGAGGCTGAAAATGTTGGTTATTCAGCACACACTGTCATTTGGCTTCGGCTGATAATCCTCAAACGCGAACCCTGAGCATGAGTATAATTGTGTACTATAATTGTGTTTCATCACTCTGGGTTAACTCGAAGTCTCTGGTAACTGCCAGTGCTTCGGCAGTAGGTAGTGTGAACTGCTCTGGGGTCACATCTCTGTCGAAGTCCTGAATCTTCTTTCCGTGGATTGGTCGAACACACCCGACACAGTATTGCTCTGGTGACCTCCAGTAGTGTGGTGGGTCACAGTCGGAGCGTCCACAGACCCCACTGCCTGTTATCTCTGTTGAGAGGGTGGAGTAGCAATTACCCATACTCATATACTGACTCAATGAGACGAAGGATGTGGATAACGACGAGAGAAACACTGAAACAAGACCAATTAGACATATTGATAAAGAAAATGAATACAAGAGCACAATCGAGAGAAGGTATGCCGGTGAGGGAGTCTATTGGTGTTTTCACCGCAGTGAAACAGAGTCCACGATTTTTGGATATTCAGAAAGCGTGATTACATAGGTGCTTACTGATGAGTCCCCGAGAAAACCCACATTCCAACGAAGCAACGATGATTGCGATTGCCGCTGGAGTAGTCACAATCTTGACCCTACTTCTAGGATTCGGGCTTCTGATTGCCGATGTCTCTTATTTTTGGGTCGCTTTCCCAGTAGGCTTCGGCGGGGTGCTCCCACTGACGATTGGTCTCATGCGTCTTTTCCGACGACGTTCTCAGACAACCAATCAGACCTCAGAGGATGACCCAATCAATACGCTCCGAGAGCGGTACGCAAGCGGGGAACTCACTGATGAAGCGTTTGAAAATCAGGTCGAAAAGCTGGTTGAAACGGAGTCTGATGGCGATCGACCTGATTTCTCTCACAGCGAGCGTGAGGTGGAGCGCGAAAAATAACGTTTTCTCGGGGGAGATTCCAACGGAATCATCCAGCCCCAACCCCAGCCCAGCCCCAGCCAATCAAAAGAGTGCAACTACACGGTTGAAATACAGACTGTAACGCAAGCTGCCAGTTTTCAGGTGCGTAAGACGAATCGAGTGTCTTGAGACTCTCTGCGACCCAGCGGCGCTTACTTGCGGTTCTGCAGTGGGATGTACACACCAGAACCAGAACCAGAATCAGGATAATGTGGCGACTGGAGTATTGAGACCCGCGACAAACAGAAACGCCAGACCTGGTTCACTCGAATCGGCACACCCCCACACACCAATTTTTCGAACATCATTTTTTGTAGGTTTGCAGGCGATTAGCCCCCGTCCTCAAGGAGTACCGCAGCAAAGCGAGGAGCGCAGTATGGCGGGGATACAGTGTCCCCAGAATGTGAGTTCTGGTGTGAGAACGAATCGCTCCGCGATTCGTCAACGCCGTCATTATCTCATATACACTGTCCCGGTGCAGTCCCAATCCCACGAACTGAGACGCTTGTATTGATATAATATCTACACTCTGGTGATGGATAGACACGAGCTCATCGAAGGTGAGGTCAAAGCCACTTAATGTGAGTTGGACGCACGGGAGCAACATAGAATTCACACTATCTTTTCAACTCATCGGGGGATGAAGGCCGCCACGCATACTCGCCGGACGCATATTACCCGACAGGTGCAACAGAATTCATGACACACGATGTGGTAGTAGCGGGCGCGGGGTTCTCAGGTCTCAGCACCGCATTGAAGTTAACCAGAAAGGGGCACAATGTGACTCTCGTGGACGAGGACGGTGTTCATGAGTTCATTCCTGGTATAATTGATCGCATACGAAATAGGAAACACAAGGACGTCAACCTGCTTGATCTTGCGAACTTTCTTGACGAAACGGGCGTCGAACTACGAAAAGAGTCGGTAACCTGCTTTGTTCCCGAAGAAGATATGCTGGAAACCGCAAACGGGAATCTGGAGTACGACGATCTTGTCGTGGCGCTCGGCGGTGTGACGTTTGAACCGTTCGAACTCGGGGATGGCGTTGAAAGATTCTATACCGCCGAGGACGCCAAGCGGGTCAGGACCCGTCTTGATCCGGGCGATGAGGCTGTGATTGTTGGCGGTGGGTATGTCGGTGTTGAGCTGGCAGGCGAACTTGCTGAGTCGGGTCACGAGGTAACCGTCGTGGACGCATCAACCCGACCGATGAGCAACTCCAGTGACGAGGTTTCACGAAAGATACTGGAGTATATGAACGATGTGGGAATCGTCTTCGATGGCGGGCAGCGAGTTGAAGAAGCTATCGAGGACACAGTTATTTTCGAAGACGGGTCCGATGTGGAGGCTGATCTCGTGGTGTGGGCGGGCGGAATCTCTGCGAATCCTGTGGTGCAGAATTCCTTCGACTGCGGCAGACAGGGAATGGCTGTCAACAACGGCTTAGTCTCGACTGATTACGACAACGTCTATGCTCTGGGTGACTGCGCCGACACTGGGCAAATAAAGACGGCTCACAACGCTATGATACAGGCAGGTGTGGCGGCCGAAAACGTTGACAAATCTGACGACGAGGAATTGACACTGCTGGGCGAGGGCAAAAAGATCATAGATCTATCGCTTGGCGACACTGGCGTTTTCATCCTTGGTGATAACTCGTGGAGACATCCTGTGTTCCGGTATCTCAAGGACATTGTTAGGGTTCAGTACTTTGCGAGGATTCGGATAGAACGCCTGGCGGCAAAGCACCTGTGAAAATGAAGCGTCGGTGATACATACAAATATGGCAATCACATCCGTGCGGGTGTCGTGCGCGTGCTCACAGATTCAGTATCATATGCCTGCTTCGCGGGCTGATGCTCCAAGTCGTTCATAACTCGCTCGAAAAAATCACGAAGGAATCGATGTGACTCACTCCGGGGTCACATCAACGTTAACGTCAACATCAAATCGCTAAGGCCTTTCCGCGGGTTTGGAATGAATGCTTCCCAGGATCATTGGTGTGAAGCCCCACACGGTTCACAAAGAATCGAGGCTCCAAATGACATCCGTCGCGACCGTCATGCAGTGTCGCAGTGTTCAAGCGATGGCGCATTTCCTTCGGACGGATGCTCCGCGGTAAGATCTCTAACACCTACTGCGCCCACTCTCAGTAGTGTCTCCCATGGGAGATGAAACACTGTGATGGGCTTCCCGGAGCCTCAAAGCACTCGCCGCATTCGGTCTGTCGGTGTCGATTATACTGATTCAGATTGGTCTGTTGAAAATCCTTTTTATTATACAAATATCTCTATTAATAGATGCCGATAGTGTCATGCTCTCAGTCTCAGCCCGAATTAGAGTCGTTGACGAAAATTAACGCCAATCGATCTGACACGGGGGGATTGTTGAGCGGAGTTGTTCTGTGGGACCGAATCTCATGACTGCTGGTGTGCCTGATAAAGCCATATTGGAGACGCCAAATCGGTCGGTTACCCCGGATTGAGTTAATAATCGCCACTCTAGCAGGTATCGCCGGTGTGGCTGGGTCATTTACAGCGGCTGGATATACTCGGGATTTCATTGTCGCCCCAATCGACGCTATGGTCGTTCGTATGACTCCTGGTCGAATTGTTGCATTTATGATTGATACCGTCGGCGAAGAAGCGCATCTGCTCCACATTGCGCTTTCATATGTTCTTGCAGTTGGATTGTTGAGCGTAGCAGCGCTAATTGGTCTTCGTCTTTCGAGCGAGTACAATCGACCATTCCTCGGCATTTTATTGACCGGTCTCCTCAGTTGGGGCATCGCAGGCGCGATCACTGGGCTTCCTGTTCTTTCGCTTGCCGCTGCTGGACCGGTGACACTGGTAGCCGGGATAGGGATCAATCCGCTCGCTGAGCCCAATCATAACCCATCTCGACGCCGTGTCTTGACCGCTAGCGTTGCCACGGTGGCTGCGGTGCTTGGTGGGATTGGGTTTGGGAGGACAAGAACGGTTAATAACAGATCTGACGAAGACAGACTCTCTGGAGTCAGTGAGGACACAGGTACTAAGAAGAGTGATACCGATGGAGTTGAGACGATGATACGACACGCAGAACAGAAAGCCTTGGACATCGACGGCGACATCCCCGGTCTGGTCAGCACCTTTGATGAATTTTACAATGTCGACATTGCTGAGTTTGACCCAGAGTTATCGGCTGACGACTGGTCGATGACAATCACCGGTGAGGTTGATGATGAACTGACGATTACATTCGATGAGCTCACAGATATGTCTACTGAGCACCGCTTTGTTACGCTGCGGTGTATCGGCGAGAGTCTCAACGGGCAGAAGCTTGACAATGCGGTTTGGACTGGCACTCCAATCAAGCCAATTCTTGACCAGATTGACCCTGATGGTCAGTGTCAGTGTGCGATGCTACGCGCTGAGGATGGTTACTCCATCCAATATCCTATCGACGCTTTAGAGACCGCATTCCTCGCATGGGGGATGAACGGCGAACCGCTCCCTCAGTCACACGGACGACCAGTACGGGTGCTGTTACCCGGTCATTGGGGTGAGACCAATGTGAAATGGCTCAGCGAGATTGAGATGCTTAATCAGGAAATGAAAGGATACTGGGAACAGCGCGGGTGGCATGGCACAGGACCTGTCAATACCGTGGCAAAACTCTGGTCAGACACGCGTCTCGACGACGGTCACATTGAGCTAGCCGGTCATGCCTATGCTGGGACCCGTGGGATTGACCGGGTTGAGGTATCAACTGATGGCGGCGACAGTTGGGCTCATGCGGAACTCTCTGAGCCGCTTGATGGGGAGGATGTCTGGCGTCAGTGGCGCCACGAGTTCGAGCCTGAGCCTGAACCTGAAAATAGCCGGACAGTCGTCGTGCGGGCTGTTGATAAGGAGGGAAACCTCCAGCAACAGGAACAGACTGACTCGTTCCCGAATGGTGCCCATGGCTGGGTTGAACAATCAATCGACGCGTAATACACTGTGTACTGTGTTAATCTCACAGCGACAGGGCGCAGATTCGAGCTGTTGTCGTGTTTCTCTGGATGCCAGAGTGAATCACGATCACGTTATGAATGGCGTAGCTTCCAACGGTTTGCGTCTTCGTGAGACAGAGAGTGAAATAATCGCAGGCAGAGTGAGTCCCAAAGACCCGATCCGAGATTTTTCCATACCAACTCAGGACTCGCACAAGCTTTAGACTGTAAAATAAAACCCTGGACCTCAGCCATGGATACTTGATGATATCGGCACTAGACGTGTGTTTTGATCTTCACAGGCTCGGTCCTCTTCAGCGACCGGCGAGTCGAAAAGACGAGGCAAGTAATCAGAGGAGAACTGATTTTCATCACACGGGTATATGCTCATACTTCCAGTGATTCGAGAATTTCAGACACCATACACTGTGGTGGTCTTATTTCGTTGTCGAATCAGAATCGTCTGTTGTGCTCTCTTTGATTATCAAGACAATATTTCGCGGACCATCTGGATATACAATGGCGGTCGTTCACTTTGGTGGTTCGGCGATTTTGTCTTCGATCATACTATATGCATGGATCACAGGAAAGTCGATCAGTGGAGGGAGTATCGTCATGCTGAGTGGGGTCACTGTTGTTGGTATCGCGGAGTCACTCCCAGACGATCAACAACAGAGTGCTGGTGTGCTCCGTCTCGGAGCGATATTCCTCTTTTTGTCTCTTCCTGTGATGAGTTTGTTTGCTCCTGAAGTTATACTCGCGATCGGTATGTATTGAGATATTAAATTCAATAAACTCGAAACACACAATCGGGGTGATTGGATTTGATTTGGATATATATGAGATGCCGTGCGAGATAATCCGCTTGAACGTGCATACGAGCGAGATGGGAAAACTGAGTCAAAATAGAAATCCAAATTCACATTTTCCGTCAGCAAGAATATTGATATACGTTATCCATGGAGTTACACCAGAAGTATGACCAACATTTGAGTTTTCTATGTCTGAGGTAATACCGTCGTCTGCGTCTGCGTCTGTGAGTCGCACCATACGGTCTACTCCTGTAAATAGCGAGATATAATGGGCACAGTTACACAGATCAAAACTATCAGATCACGAACTGAGGTTGAGAAACCAGCGTTGGTTAACCGACACCGCCACCGGCACCAACCTCAGTCGTACGAGTGAATTCATGTCAACAGGAAATAATTATACGTTCATGACTCAAGATGATGGCTGAAAAGCGGCGTTCGCTTTCGTTTTCCCGGTGGTGGCTCATCGTCGGTGGTGGCTTAGCCATGGGAATGGCAGGCACCTTCCAGTTTGTTTGGTCATCCATCCGCGGACCACTCGGGACACAACTCGGCACGACAGAGGCAACACTGGGGACGCTATTTACGCTCGTGATTGCAGTCCAGACGGTTGTCCAGTTCCCTGCAGGATGGATCCGAGATCGGTATGGTCCCCGAATTCCGACACTCGCTGGAGCAATTCTTATGACAGGCGGGTACGGTGGACTCTCAGTTGCTTCATCACCGGTCACCGCCGGTCTTGCGGTCATTGCAGGTGGCGGCGGTGCTGGGGCGATATACACGGTTGCAGTGAATACACCCGTGAAATGGTTTGATGAGTATCGCGGTCTTGCAACCGGGATTATCACGATGTCGTACGCGGTTTTGAGCTTTGGGCTCATCCCACTCACACGCGGGAGTATTCTTGGAACCTTCCAGCGAACATTGCTCTTTTTTGCAGCCCTCGCTGCAGTTAGCTGTTTGCTTGCCGCCATTGTTCTGCGTGATCCCCAGCGTGATAATACTGAGAGCAAAGCGACCGAACAAACAGATTCAGTGGCGAACACGAGCACGAACACAAAGGAGTATACGTGGACCGATGTGATTCAGACTTGGCAGTTCTGGATCCTCTATGGTGCCTTTGTGATTGTCAATGGTGTTGGTCTCATGCTCATTGGGAAACTCATTGCATTTAGCGATGCAATGGAGTTATCGACCGGCATCGCAACGGCTGCCGCATCGATTATTGCTGTCGCAGATGGTTCTGGCGTTCTCATCGTCGGAGGGCTTTCGGACCGACTTGGGTCAGTCCGGACAGTCGGGAGTTCTTTATTACTCAGTGCAATTGGAATTGCTGGCGCTGTCGTCAGTGGCGCGAATGGTATCGCTCCGATTTTTATTGTGTGTATCGCAGTGGCTGGGTTCTTCAGGAGTCCGGTGTTTGCTATTTTTCCGACACTGATTGGTGAATACTACGGACGTAGGTACTCATCAGAGAACTACGCGACCCTCTATACGGCAAAACTCTGGGGGAGTCTGTTCGCCGGTTCCGTTGCAAGCGTTCTTATTACGAGAGTCGGTTGGTCAGTATCGTTTCTGTTTGGTGCTATCCTAATGGGGCTGGCTGGACTCTCTGTGTTTACTCTCCGACCTGTCGGTTCTGTAGAATACTGAATTCTCCCTACATAAACACGGAGAAATCACAGCACTGCAGCGCTGGGTTGGGATCACAGCACCGAAAGCAGAAGTTGTTAGCACGACTGTGCTCGCGCTCACTGGTGCTTTGGACGCTCCAGTCATCTTCTCTTTCAGTCTCAGTGTGTTTGATGAAACTCTCATGTTGAATCAGCTGGGATTAAAACCGCCTTGCCCTCAGTTACTGAGGGAACTCCCCCCGGCTGATTGCGTATTGTGACAGTGAGCAGGGGGATTTATGATTTTTCGACAGTCCGATGATGGTATGAGATTGCCCTCCCATTCACATCGAGACTATGTGGAGTCTGTAGCAACTATCCTGATAACAACTGCAATTTTTCAATATGTCGGAGTGTTTGGTCCCTCCGGAGAGATTAATCGCATATATCTCGCTAGCTTAGGCCTTAGTGTGATACTGTTTGTTTACCTCCTGACGGTCGTCTGTGATAACATCTCTTGGGTTCCACAGTGGGACAGAATGGTTCAAACTGAAGAGTGAACACGGACACAGTTCGATCACACCATCCGGCAGCGTATTCACCTCGGGATAGACAACCCTCCCGCAAAGAATCTCGGCACGCGAGCCTTTGCAGAGACCCTCGAAATATCGTAAGTCGATTGTCCTGGTGAACCCACCCGGGAGTCTGATGTGACTCCGGGGCAGTCGCCGTGACCGTCTGTACAATCCAAACCATACAATATGATTCACCACGACGGTCAACTGACGAGTCTCTCCGTGTCTTGGGTTCATCCCTGGCAGAACGGATTCACTCGCCGGAAGATGTTATTCTGAAGAACCCCCGATTGCAAGCAGTCGCTCTGTCAGCGTTTTCAGTATCCACCCAATCAGGTTGAGGGCGTGCAGACCGATCAGACAACAGATGACGCCCAGTCCCGAAGCGAGTAGGCTTCCGGGAGCGTGTGAATACTGGCACCGGCGATTGACCCGATATCAATTGTCACTGATCCAACGTCGACGGTTTCACTCGTCCGTGTCACATCGTAGTCGATGCCGGGTATCCAGTTGAGGGGAGTAGTGACGAGCGTCAGTGCGAGGGTAAACATCACAATAGTGATGACGAACATTTACAGACCGACGACAAATAAGATAATTTCAATTATTATTAATATATAGTCACAGAAGGTAGTCACGACAGATCTCAGATAGTCTGTGAGTCTCAGGACACTTGATGGGGACTTCGGTCGCGATACAATAGGGACAACCAGATAGTAACAAGCCGACCTCAGGCGTTCGAGGTGATTTCTCAATGTAATCAAAATGGGAAATTAATCCACAGTCGGTATCGTTTTGCCCGAGTAGTCCCTAACTAAGACACTTATCTGGTAGTATATCTATGTCTCCAAGAAAACAGATTCAGCAGCCGATACGAGTGCTGCACATTGATGACGACAGTTCGTTTCTAGACCTCTCACAAACATATCTTGAGCGAGAATTGCCTGCCGCGACGGTCGTTACCGCAGATACCCCGCAGGCAGGGCTCGACGAACTTGATAGGAACTTCGACTGTGTTGTGAGCGATTACGATATGCCGAAAATGGATGGTCTTGAGCTCTTTGAGACGGTCAACGAGCGCCAGCCACGTCTCCCGTTTGTGCTGTACACAGGCAAAGGGAGCGAGGAGATTGCGAGTAAGGCTCTCAATGTCGGCGTCACGGGATATTTTCAAAAGGGTGGTCCGGACCAGTATCAACGGCTTGCAAATCGTATCGAACACGCCACAAATGAATACCGCACAGAACGCGAATCAGAACGATACTCGACGGTGTTGCAGGCACTTGGATACCCGATTTATGTGGTCAACGAGAGAGCGAACTTCGAGTATGTAAACGACGCATTCGTTGAACTCACCGGATACGATCGTGAAGAAATTATCGGTGCCTCACCAGGGTTGATGAAATCCGACGAAGGTGTTGAACAGGCTGACGAGATGCTCGCACAAATCGTTTCAAGTACCGGTCCGGACAGTAAGCAGTTCTCGGTCGATATCTACACCAACGACGGCGAGGTCATTCCGTGCCATGATCACATGGCTGCGCTGCCGTTTGAGGATGATTTCCGCGGCTCAGTCGGGATTTTGCAGGATGTCTCGGAACACAAACAGCAACGACGCGAGCTGAGTCGACAAAACGAGCGGCTTGAGGAGTTCGTCTCAATTATTTCACATGACCTCCGATCGCCGCTTGATATGGCGAAAACCGCGACAAAACTCGCCGATGAAACCAATGAAGCGGCGTATTTTGAGAAAGTCACGGCTGCACATGACCGGATGGAGCAGATGATCACTGAGCTGGTCACGCTCGCACAGACGGGCAAGTCAGTGACGCACCGAGACTGTCTAAGCCTCTCGACACTCGCTGAGGAGGCAGGCAGGACCGTCACAACAGACATGACGCTCCAAATTGAATCTGAGGCTGCAGTGGAGGGGGAGGCTGGTCGGATGCGCCGGCTATTCGAAAATATTATTGCAAACGCCGATACCCACGCCGGTCCAGATGTGACTGTCACCGTCGGCGTACTCACGGAGTTAGACGACAGAGAAGAACAAGAAGAAGCAGAAGGATTCTACATAGAAGACGACGGTCCGGGGATTCCGATCGACAATTATGACCGTGTCTTTGAGCCAAGCGTGACGACCGACGACAACGGCACTGGATTCGGACTCGCAATTGTTCATCGGATTGCCGACGCCCACGGTTGGACGGTCACAGTCGAGGACAGTGCTAACGGTGGTGCTAGATTTGTATTCAGTAATGTTGAGCTGTATCCGAGACAGAGAGCAACGGCGTAGCTGACCGCTCTTGCTTTTTTCTCCTGTTGTCTTCTTGAACTAATCGTTGCGGCTACGAGAATTCTCTCTGTTTCTGTTTTTTCAGTTGGGTATGAATTCTGAGAGATCTTGTCTGGATCATAACATGGCAGACGCCAGATCAGCCATAGCGAACTACCCCGCCCTACTCACCCGCTTGCGCGGGGTTTCTTGAGGGTGGGGTTTCCCTGTTTCTATGACGTGTGCTCTATCCACAACATCAGATTTCTCCAACGGAATAAAAGCCACTCTTTCAGTCGTGAATTCTCCCGCTCTGCTCGCTCACCGTCGACGCGGTTCGTCGCTTGAGCACGGAGATAAATTAAATCGTCTTAGATCCTCTTGTTGACATCCTCCTCGGGGTGAACGCGGAGGACTCCCACGGCACCGCATCGCTGAGTTGAGTTGAGTTGGGAGTGTCAGGTGTAGATGTAGGGTCACAGACTGCCAAGCTCACACACTGTGCGAATCGGTCGCGGATCCGGGCAAGGGACAGCCTCTGTTGATTGGGAGTGCCAAACCCAAACTCAAACCCCCGCCCCAAGGATTCCTCTCCTCAGCTGAAAACACGTTCCCGTGTGAGTTGTGCTATAGGAGCGGTGGTCGGTCGTTGGGTTCACCAGACTCGGAGTTACTTACGTTGATGATTGTCCGTCGCTTGTCATGTGATTCCCACACAAACCCTGTTTCCAGCGTGAGCGGACACTCACACTTACACTCGAACCGCCACCTGTCGGGCATGCGGCGACACTGGGGCCAGAGCCAGTGCGCCGGCACTTACAGGGACGTCATGTTGCAACAGCACTGTTCGGAACCCCCCAACGGCGTGACGGAGTAAAGGCCGTGGGATTGGGTCTATATCACCTATAACTGAACCTCCTGTTCTTCGACGGTGAGAGAGTCGTAGTCTAGTTGTCCCTCACGCATCTGGGTTTGGATAGTTCATTTCCTCTAACTGCTCTATGACCCTCTGGCGCTCAGATGGGGTCATCTCCGCCCAGATTGTAATTTGATCCAATGTCCGACCGCAATTAGCGCATGCATTCTTTGAGTTATCAATGTTACACACCCCGATGCATGGAGTATTTATTTCTCCCATTATTTTTCTTTATGTTTTCCTTTGGTGATATCTTCTGTCGTACTCACCGTTTGCGCGGCTTGTTTCTTCAGGCTCTTGCCCCCCGATAATAGAAAACACGGCTAGCATGATACTTACCGCGTCTCATTCTCCATTCCAGATCTGCGTCCGAATACACTCCGCCCGCTTTTTTCCAATCCCATCGATTTCCTGTAGCCGTTCTGTATCTGCGTGAATCAGATCCTCTGGGTTCCCGAGTTCATCTGCAATATTATTCGCTGTTTTTCTTCCAATTCCATCCAATTCCATCAACATGCGGAGATAGTAGGCATCATTCTTGCGCTTTGGGGTGGAGTCAGGTGATCGAACAACGCGGTTCGTTTCCTCAAAATGCTTGCGTGCGACGCGGGTTAATAACTCAATCTCCATTGTTGGATACCCGGCGAACAACGGCACCATCTGCCAGCGCGCCGCGAGCGACCCGATATACCCATAGATACCGTTCTCCGGGATCCCCGATGGCTCGGCTATCAGATCGTTTACGCTCCCCTCTACGATAATATACGAGTTTGTGGCGCCGAACCACTCATACATTCGGTCAATCTGATCCTCCAATCGCCGATCTTGAATTGACCGCACAAAATCAGCCGGCGACTTTCTCTCGATTGCTACCAGATCAACATTAACACCGACATCGGAACCGAAATTACCAGTATCGACGTGTACATCACCCGGTCCCAACACAATATCTCCCACAGTAAGTTGGTCTTTTTCAACCGATGAGACATCATCATGTCGCCTCAAGAGCTCAACGACACGACCCGGTTCTCGTGAATCAACGATTGCGTTTAATTGTGTCATATGTAGATCTGTGTCGCATCCCCGACCTGAGTGAGGCTAGGAGTCTCTTGATAATCAATTATACACTATCCACGCGGAGTGAGTTCTTATTTATTCCTATCTCACAGTCACTGTTAGTAGATTCCCAATTTGGAAACGGAGGATCTAATCAAAAGCGAGCGAAGGGAACGAGAGTGCAGCTAACATCGTATACATATAATAGAGAGAATTAATATGTATTGGATATACAGCCAGTTTATGTGTGAAAAACAGACTCTGCACTCGTTTGTATGATTTCATTAGTTACCAGTCATACACAGAGGCGTTCATTTGAACTTCTCCTGTTGCACTCAACATTGACGAACTGGTGTTGAGTATTGATAGTTCAGGCACTCACCGATGAGAGGAGACACTCAGAACCCCCGTTCTGCAAATGCCGCCTGTGCTTGTTGGTACGCCGTCTCACCACGAGTTGTGCAAAGAGACAGAAGATTAATACGCCGTTTAGCGGTAGAATTGTCGTCGATGTAGGTGATGATGATCCGAGGACGCGTCAATCCTTTGATTCCACGAGTGAAAGAGACAGAATCAATCGCATCAAGGGGTAATCTATCAGGCGATCTGAATCCTCGGGCGTAGTCCAGTCCCCACAGAAGAATAACAATCCCGATGACGGCGCCAATAAGCGGAGTATTCGCATCTCGAATTGCCCCGATAATCCCCACCGCTCCAAGCGGAAACGCAAGTACGTACCCGGCAAAGATACATTTCTGCCACCACCTATCACTCTTCCAATACTCTGTGTAGAGAGACTGAATATACCCGCTGAGTGACTCATTGATCTGGATAGCATCATCGGTGATGCATACGGTGCCACGTTTGACCGGAAATGATTGATTGGAGGGCACATATGAGAATGCTAATTGAAAGATAATATACATTACGTTGTATTTGGTTCATTCAAAATGACATCTATCATTGCACGGTAATCATGACTCACGTATCGTCGCCTCGATTAAGACTCCACCCTCCCGTATCAGTCGGTGGCACTCTGAGCACTGCTTCTCTTCGGAACCACACTCAGTTGAGTTGAACTGAAACTATTCACGCGAAAGCGGTCCGACTGAGTGCGTGTTATTGATTGGTAGCATTGACAATCGACACTGGAGTAGCCTCGCGGTTCAACGACGAGTTTACCGAGGAGTATCAGTCCGACAGTAATGAGAATGGATGTCGTTGTCAGTGTTAATATCAGTCAGTTGAACTCCCTCTGGTTTCTATCTTCGTTCCACCCATGATAAAACGCAGGTCTGTTCTGTATAAGATTAGAGCCGAACAGTACAAGCAGTCCTCCTCCTCACCCGACAGCGACCGTCAGCAGTCCATCCAGAGTACCAACCTCCACGAGCATTTGGCTGACTCCAACGAGCAGTGCCAACACTCCACCAAATTGTGCTTATCTCAGACGCTGCAGACCCGGAATGAGAACCGAGAGACGCGGGGACTCAGCGTCAGTACTCAGACAGACACGAATGTGAACACTCAAATCAGTGTGTTGGCTAAACTCACAGAGGCGACCTGGCTGGTGCTTCGGCGTCGGTGCGGTGACACCCAGAGCTATGTTATGCTGAGTTTACCCTCTCCATCTTGCAGTTCCTTCGATAATCAGACTCACTCCAGTATGTTTCTGCCCCCGTTTGGATCGCATCAACTCAGATGTGGACATTTCTATGACACGCTAATCGATAGAACCTGCGGTGGGCTAATTGTGTATCTCAACACGCCGCAGTGTTCAGTCATATATCGGGTTATAAACACAGAGAAACGGAATGCGTGTCTGATACTCGAAATTCCCCCGAGATTTATCAGAGAATAAGTACCGCCATGGTGAGGAGAGGAACATTCCCAGAGGATTTTTTAGCTCTCACTCTTTTGTTCCGTTTCTAGTGCTCCAATTATCCGATAAGAGGGAAAAACAGGAGTGATTTATTGATCAATCGGAACAATATATTCATGCGACGCCGTGTTGGCACGAGCCTTTATACTGGTCTCATTTTTTCAGTGCTTGGCGTAATCGCGTGGGGGAGTGGGCAGCCGTTTATTTTTCCCAGTCTCGGACCAACGGCGTTCGTCCTCGCTTTTAATCGTCAGAGTGACCGAACACAGAGTTATCGCGTCATCGGAAGTCACCTCATTGGCGGCCTTGCTGGGTTGTCGGCGTGGGTTGTCGTAGCAACCGGAGCTTCAATCACTGCGACATCACCGCTCTCTGTTGATGGCTTCCGCTTAGCAGCAAGTGCGACAACATCGGTCATGCTGACGAGTTGGGCGATGACCGCGACCGATACGGTTCATCCACCAGCGTGTGCGACCACGCTCATTGTCTCGCTTGGATTGTTGTCAACGCCACTTCGTGTTAGCATTATCGTTGGAAGTGTCATTACGCTTGTGCTGTTTCATACCATCGTGCTCCGTATATCCGGACAATTTATCAATGACTCACACTCACTGGATGATGAGTCGTAGTCTAACTCCTCATGATGTGTGCGAGTGAGTGGAGCAACTAAATTCTATTCACACAGAACTCCGCTCTCAAGATTGAGAATTCTCAATCAAGCCAAGTGGACGCGAATCGATCACTAGGGGGATGACACGCAGCGAGCGGAAGCCAACTTCTTCGGAGATGGGTCATTGAATTGCTCTCCAGTCGATGCTTGGGGATCGCGTTCAATCCTGTTGGATAATATATGTGAAGACTATAGTGAGCGGGAACTAGGCTACTCGGGGTCAGCTTCTGATTTTTTCGGTTTCTCCGACCAGTAGTCGACGTCGGCGTTTTCGGGGTAATACTTTGTCAGTTTCCGCCCTTCATGACGCCCTGGCGGTGTTCCAGTGTAAACGCCGAGCTTGTCCATGTCAGGATATATCACCACGTCTGGGTCCTGCATTGTTGAGATGGCAAGATATCGCAATGTGACATCGTCGTCGCTATCGTTGATAACGCGGTGACCACCGGTCTCGCCCGCCGGAAGAGACACATAATCACCTGCTGACAGCGCGTGAGTACTGTCCTGAAGCCGGATAGTCCCCGTCCCACTGAGGACATATATTGCCTCCTCGTTGGCTTCATGATAATGATACGGCCACGAGCGGTTTCCAGGTGGAAGCTTATAGAGACTACAACCGATGTCTTTGGCGTCTGTTGCCGCTGACAGTCGCTTCCGGCGGAATGTCGTTGCCCTCTCGTCAGTGTCAGGTTCATTCCAGTCGATGTCGTCGCTGTCGACGTGCATGACACTCGTAATTAGCCAGCAATCGCAAAATACATATTGAATATCATATTGGTTATATTACACTCAAGCAGTAATCGACTCACTCGTTCAGCAGAGCACACCGCTTTGTGAACCCAACAGTCAGGTCCAATCTGGCAGTCACCATCTCTCAATCGGACAGTGCTGTTCGCCTGAATTGACAAACAAATAGTTTGTCAGCGTCGTTAACAGGTCGTTTTGTGATGGTTCAGGACACTGCCTTTCCAGAGTGACTCGACCAATCGAGATATACCCATCGTGAACTGCTCCGGGGTCAAACCCTGGACCTGGAGCTTCTTCCCGTAGAGAGGCGACCGAATGACCAGCGTCCGATTCTTTACTCTCGGACCACGTTCAGGTCTTGCTGGATGGTTGTTGTGAACTCCTCAGCAATGTCGATAGCCGTGTCTACTCCCCGGACGGTGTTGGTTGCAACGACGCCGTCTGCGCCCGAGCGGATGCGGATGCCGGCGTTGGCTGCGTTGCTGACAGTATTGCCCGTGATAGTGAAACTGTAGGGTCTGTCCGTCTCGCGGGCTTGCTGATCCTCTGCGTCGGCAGGAACAGTGCGGGCAAGAATGCCGACTGGGCAGTTGTCCACTTGATTACCGGTAATAGTGATGTCGTATGACCGGGCACGTTTGGTTCCTGTTACTCCCTCACGAAGGTGAGTCTCTTTATACTCAATCTCAATCCCAGCTTCGCCCCCAGGATCAGGCGCGAACGTGTCATCGATGCCCTGTCGGTCTGGTAACATCCACTCGAAGACGCTGTCCATCGAATAATAACGTTATATAATACCCGTCTGGACGGGGTCACCTGTGCTCACTACTACTACTAGAGAGCGGTTTATACCCGCGTGGAGAGTATAATATCAGCATCACCGTGGGGACCGTTGTTGGTTATCCACACGACTCCGGACCTCGCCGGATCGCTGCTCACACCAGGAGCGTGGCTTGACGAGTGGTGTCTTGAGAATCGCACAGCACAGTATGTGAGTATCATAGCACACTGGGCGGATTACAATTACACGTCTGCTCATTACTGTTCTGATGAGCAGTCAGTCTATTGTGACACGTTCAGTGTGTATGACTGAGAGCTCATCACTCAGAAGGACTCGAAGGAACTCTTGTTCGGCTGGAATTTCGATTAAGAGGGTACCGGGACCCTCCGGGTTAATTTCGACCGTCTGATCGTCGACACACCAGCGGAACTGCCAATACGGCGTGTTGGATACCTGCACGTCGTGGTCATCATAGAAACCGACCACTGCCGACTGATCAAGTAGTCCCAACCCAACAGCCGAGCAAAGCTCAGAGCTGCACTGTTGGCAGACGTGATTCGCTCGTATGGATGCTCCGAGACAACAGTTTCCGCCCTCTTCAATGTGAGTTTGCATTTGCCCATTACACTCTGGGCAGACACCATCCTTCGCAAGACAGTGGAGATGACGGACACGCTGATCAAACGCATCGAGCACCTCAGCGTCGGTCCGACCGTGGAGACCACCGGGTGGAAACGAGTATCGTCCATGTCCGTGTCCACACTTCGAGCACTTAATTTGAAGCATCTCGTCGGTGTACTGAGCGAAAAGTGGCTCACTGCAGACGACACATAAATCATTGATCTCAATCTCGCGGGTCGGCTGCTCAGTGAAGGATCCAGCAAGGATTGCTTGGACGATCCGTTCGCCGGCAGTCCGGAGTTCGTATCCAGAGTCGGTCTTCTGGACGAACTGACCGGTAAGCTTTCCAAGGTGATAATTAAATTGTGCACTGTCAGACATCCCGACAGTCGCACGAATATCGGAGAATCGAGCAGGTGTTTCTCGTTTCCACAGTGCTTCAAGAATCGAAATCCGGGTTTCGTCTGCAATTAATCCGAACGCGTCAGCTGGTGGGACGCATTCGGTACACTCAGTAAGGTCGTCGGCCTTACTCATATCCCTCAAGTAGAAACTCACAAATATTACTACCAGCCGAGTCGGAGCGAGCAACTCTCACGCGAAACAGGTTTTTATTTCGCAGTTCACGCCAGATCACCGCAGCCATGAGATTGTCTCTTGTGTTCATGCTTTATGTTTTCAGTTGCGTCAGAACGACTGTGCTGGCAACGCCAGATGCAAACGCGAGCGTCACCATCGGGATCGCGCATAGGGCGATTGCAGTTATGGGTAACACAGCAGGCAGAATCAGCTCACCAAGTGAGTAATTAGCAAGTATTGAGACCCGGTGGGAAGGCCGTGCAACGTGTGAATGCATCATATTAACAGGTAGGGACCATACTCACTAAAAGATAATCTGAATAACATTTTTGTACTCGAACTTACTGAAATTTTCTTCAGTAAGCCATCTCATTGAATACATCAAACCGCGACGCTTAGGCCGGTTCTGATACAGTCCCGTCGTGATTGCATCTGTACGGCATGGCATGTCTTGGCTCGTTGCACTATCAGAACATTACCCTATCCTAATATCGCACTGACTGCCGACCAGTCTGTCTCGCGGTCCTCAGACACAGTGGACAGATTGTCCTGAATCACCGTCTGTGAACACTGCACTTCCAATGGATATCGATTCGATGTCTGTAGACGTGTTCTAAAAGAATGAAGCCACACGCCCTTGGGAACGAACTGTGCCAGCAATAAGTATGATTAGATAAGAATGAGAGATAGCTATGTGATATCTCAAATGAGCCGTGAGCATCATAAGAACAGGCGATGCCCCGATATCGCATTGTGACGATAGGTATCGGATAGCTGCTCACAGAGATACTGGAGACTGAACCGATTGAGAATAATAATCTATATTGACTGAGATTATCTCCGGATCCACTGTTCGATCTTATTTATGACAACCCACCGTTATATTATGTGTGATATTTCACCATCTTCGCGTGACATATCGCAGATGTCGTGAGGGGGCGAGAGTGGTTGTCCCTGGAACCCGTCTGGCATGTTTGATTTTTGAGTCATAACTCGAGACTCCGTCCCCTCACGTCATGTCCGTCACTGAGAGAAGAGCATATGAAAAAGTAGTCATACAGATACGTGTGTATAATAAGTGCCTTCTAGAAACGATTAGCACTCTCAGTGTCATATCACCCTTGCCAACCTCAGAGACATTCTCACATCAGCTCTGTCCGACTCGCGTTCGTATCCCCGCTACTGCAGTGACTGTGTGTGATTAGCTTCGTGCTCAGATAACGCTCGTGTCTGACTCACTCCACTCACTCATACTCAGATGTGACATGATGAAATGAATAAGCAATCACACCTCTGAAAAGCGTGGCATTCAGTATGGACTCCCGTTGTAACCCCTCAAACAGAGAGGCGAATGCTCGCCATTCGTTTTTGCCATCCTAGTTTTCAACTGCAATGTGCACGTCCTTGTTTTCGGACTTCTGTTGATCGTAGAGACAATTCAGGTTGATATTCCTCGCTGCATCGTCATCCGCGTGAGCATCGTCCTCCGGGTTAGCCAACAGAACCCATCCTGACCACAGTTGGGGGGCGGTTATCCCCTCGTGATCCATACTGTGAACAACACTGACTCGCGTACACCGTTTTAATAGCATTTTATATGTAGACCCAACTCTGACACTGAAAGCCGCTATCACCGTTGGGAATTTTTCACCGAGTCAGTCCCGTGTCATCGCCGCTAGTGGATATCATCAGTCGGTTGCATGTTTTGATTTGCCCGGTGTTCGAACCCCCGTTTATCAATCATTTCCATGAGAGTGACGACAAGTTTGCCACGAACGTGACCATTTGCGCTCCTGCTGAGTGCGTTTTGTATCTCAGAGAATCCATACACATCACTGACGCTGGGCGCAACCACACCGGCATTAATTTGAGCAGCGACCTGTCGGAGTGTCACCGGCTCTGAATCCCTGATCACATCAAAAAAGCGGACAGTGACATCGTGTTCGTCCTGATATCGCTTGACAGTTTCTTGAGAGGGTGACTCTGGAAGTGTGACGACAACACCGCCTGGCTGAACAACGTCAACCGACCGTTTGAGAACGTCCCCGCCAATCGTATCAAGGACAACATCGACATCGTCTAAGACGTTCTCGAATCGCTCCTTCCGGTAGTTGACGAACTCATCGACCCCAAGTTTGCGAAGAAACGTCTTATTGCGTCCAGAGGCAGTTCCGATCACGTGTGCCCCTGTATTTGTCGCGAACTGAACAGCCATATGTCCGACACCACCGGCTGCTGCGTGCACAAGCACGCGCTCGTCTGCATCAAGCTTGGCTGCCTCATAGAGTGCGTGAAAGGCTGTCTGCCCTCCCATAGGAACGGCTGCGGCCTCACTGTGCGAGAGCGTATCTGGCTTGTCGGTAATCTCGTCGCCTGACATCGTAGTGTACTCGGCGAATGTCCCTCCGCCATCAGGAAGACGTGACATCCCGTAGACGGTGTCACCACGAGTGAATGCTGTCGCGTTGGTTCCGACCGATTCGATGACGCCCGACACGTCCCAGCCAGGTATCCACGGAAGGTCGCTGTCAATGAGGTGCGGAAGCATTCCTCGACATATGAGCCAATCGAGAGGATTGATTCCAACCGCATGAACTCGAACGAGATACTCGTCTTGTCTTGGTTCAGGACGGGGCACATCCTCGTACTGTAGTGACTCGATCCCGTCGGTTTCTCTCAGCTGTATTGCCTTCATATCTCTCAGTTTTATACTCGATTGTCGGTTATGATGGCGGGGACTCGCACAGTCATGTTAGAGCACGATATCATACCAGCGCACAGAGCAAGTTCTTGTCCGAACTGGTGCGTCTGCTTGATGATCTCCTGATTGTTGATTGTCGCTTCATGCATCATCCCATCTTTCTTCGATACTGCTGGTGATTTCACCAACGCCCTCTGTGTCCGGCTCCCGTTGTGTAACTTTTCACAGAGTGTGACTATCTGTGTAGTGATTCCACACGACATCACGGATAACCACGATTCGTTCTCACAAAAAATTTCGCTGAAATGATATTTTGTAGTAACACTTACAGGAATTAACTCGGGCAATTGCACAGCATCAGAGAGTCCTTGATATCAGTATCACTGATTCCAAACATTAACTCAACCAACGATCATGTGGATTGGGAACCGTTTGAAATCTCTGAGCCTGAGGTTGAGGTTGAGGTTGAGGTTGAGGTTGAATCTAACTTCTGGTCAATGTGGAGGGTTCCGTTTCCGTCCCAAATATCAGTCGATATGCAAACTACGAGAAGGGAGAGAAGCACAGGGATAACCGTTAGCAGACACAGTTGCAGCTCAATATATCTCACCTCGCTGCCAACAAGGTGAGAGTGAGCGGTTCGGGTCTCACTCTCGACTTCAGTCATTCAGCCTCTGTGTCGTGATAGTAATCCAATAACGCCTCAAGAAGCAAATACTCTCCTCGCTCTGAGGGGTAATGTGTCTCAATATACTCCTCGGCGGCATCAATTTCTCCACGGCAGGCGTGCCGACGGATAATAATTGCAGATTCATAGAACATGCTCCCGCTCCCAGCCGACTGTTCACTCATGAACTCCCCCAGTTGCTGATGAGTGGTCTCAGCGAGGGTATCGTAGTTGAGCATCTCTGGATTGTAGTCCTCTCGCAGTGAATCTAACAGTAGCTCGGTCGCGAATCGGTAAAAATCCGATTTATGCTCGAATGTGCCTTCATTAACCAGTGTCTGGACGGCTTCAACAATGGACTCGGAATATCGCACTGTTTCTTGAACCATGAGTATCTGTTGTTGCTCTGTCTCGATATGACTCCTCCGTTCACATAATAGTGCACGCTCGTGGTTCGATACTGCTTTTTGATTTGGCTTTGGCGAAAGAATACAGACTGATAACTGAGAGGCTCTTGACTGTGCTGCCATCCTGAGTGAATATGCAGATGTCAATCTGAATGACACTCATGACTCAATGAGTCGGCGAGGGAATCTCTATTGTCTCAAACATATTCTCTCGAAACTGTGTGTGAAACTCATCCCGTCTAGCGAACATCGACTCGATCGTCTCGAATGATTCGTTATGTTCCACATCTCTGCTTTCGACATGGTATCTGAACCCGACCTCACTTACCAGACGGATCCATCTGGGCTCAGGTCTTAATTGAGTGTCATTGTTCTGTCAACGGGGCTGTTCGAATCTCCGACTGTGTGCTCCAAGTCCACACTACCTTCATCAATCACGGTGGTAGCTGTGGTCTGCATGGGATTAACCTCTGACGTCTCAGTCTGCAGCGACAGCACAGTTATTCGGTCCAAGTTCGAGTTCAAACGCCTCTTCATCACCGGCTTGCTCACGACCCAGATTGATAGCGATGATACGCTCGTCGTTAGCCGGACGCGGTCCAAGATCGGTAAGCACCCGCTCGACGAAGGTGTCCGCGTCGGAAGTAAACGGCCACAGTCGCTCACGAAGGTCCCCTATCCGAGCGGTATAGCTCCCATCAGGCGCCCGTGGCGCGCCAGTGCGGTAGTGCCCTGGCGCGATGGCAGTGTCACTGGGTCGGTCGGCGAACCGCTCCGTCACCGTTTGATAAAGCTCATATGCAAACGCTTCGGCGTCGTCGTCTGCCTCAAGATCGGGGCGTGCTATCCCATCGATAAATAGCGTATCACCACAGAGGAGATGCCCGTTGACGGCGAGCGAGATACCGCCTGTGGTGTGTCCTGGTGAGGCAAGCACCTCAACTGCCGTGTCACCAATAGTGAATGTGCTATTGGGCGCAAGCGGTTCCACGTCGAAAGTCACCCCCCGTTCGATAGCTCTCGGTGACATGTACGCAGTCGCATCACTGACCTGGGATGCGACCGCACGAAGACCACTAACGTGATCAGCGTGGACGTGTGTGTCGACGGTCGCAACGAGATCTGCACACATTTCCCGAGCGTCCGCTACGTAGCGGTCGGCGAATGCACGTAACGGGTCAATAACGAGCGCCGACTCACCCGTGACGAACAGATAGGCAAGACAGCCCGAAGAGGGGCGACGATACTGTCGGAGAACCCCACTCTCAGTTGTACAGTCGGTCGCACGGTAGACATGCGCCCACCCCTCCATCCCTCCGGCGAGATTGACCGCCTTGACGCCTGCCTCGCGAAGCATTGTGGCTACCTCATCGCTTGCTTCGCCGCGTGCACAGACGGTGACAACCGGCTCAGGAGTGCCTGCGGGCGCCGGGAGGAGACCTGCAGGGTCACCGCTTGCTCTCGCAGCCAGAAACTTCATATACGATACCTCAATACGCGTGAGCGATGGGGACTCGATACGCCATTTGTTAATCTCTGAGCGGTTCCGGATGTCAAGCAGTGTGAGTGACTCACCGTGGTCAAGACGGGTCGCGAGCGCGTCAGGTGACAGCGAATTATCCATACACTGGAACGAATCGGCTCGGTCATAAGAGTACGGTCCAGCAGGCGACCACCCGGGTTGGTCCTGATTGATCACTCAACGCAGACACAATTACAATTAATCACTCGATAGCCAACAGATACGTCCGCCATCAGTATAGAGGACTCCCTGTGTATGTACTGGTGCGATAAGCAGCGACCGTTGCTTGCGGTCTGCCATCGGCAGGTCCCTTCTTTGACCACCTCTTTGATGCCCCGATATTCAATATATTTATATTTTACCTTCGGTGCATGTCAAGATATGTTACCCATCCTGACGAACCGTCTGTGAGGTCCTGTTTCGTGTCGACTGATCAGTAACGCGCCCGAGGTGTCGACTCTGAAAGTATCTCGTCCGCGTGACGAGCATGTTAGATCATCAGGAATACAACTATAACGGCGAGTATTGGGTTATATTAAAATGATACTGTCGATTTGTGCCTCATCGACAGAACGACCGCCGTTGGAATTTCCTTATTCATGTGTGGTGTTACTCTTGGGAACTGACAGATAAAACTATACGCACGGTTACCACATAGTCGATATGGATGGAATGGGTGTACTTGAGGCGACCCGCGAGGAATGTGCAACAGAGATCGATCGACTTGGCTCCGAAAAGTCGCTTATAGCAAGCACGGATGCTCAGCTCGACCGGAACCGGGTGCTGGTTGAGGCAGCTATCGCTGAGATGCATGCACATACGACATTTAGCATCTGGAAAGATGACGAGGATCACCCGACGGCGGCGGAGACTTTCCGTAAGGTCGCTGCGACAGAGACTGATCACTATGAGCGGGTCATCGCGCTCGCTGATACTGCTCCTGATGACCCGAACCCGAAGCCAAGCCCTCATTCGCTCCACGAGCATCTCCGCACTCTTGAGGAAACGCCAGAGCGCGTTGGTGCAGGACTTGTGGGTCGACCGCTTGTCACCTTACGATCGTTACTGCAGGTCATCAACTTCTTTATTAATGAGGGAAACACCACAGCCGCCGACCTCTTTCGTGATCTTCGAAGTGAGACTGACACGACGCTTGAGCGTGGGGTCAAGTTGCTTGACACAATATGTGGATCGGACGACGAGTACGAACGAGCACGTGATGCCGCCGTCACGACAATCGAAGTCGCTTACGAGACGTATGTTACCGATCTTGAGGCACTCGGTATCGACCCGAAACCAATCTGTTGAGTTAAGCCGTTTGATATTTGAGAGATGTCACTCTTTTGAATGGGGATGCGAAATTGGTATCAGCGAGTGTGCCATCCCCAACGAGTCAGTACGGTCAGCACATATCAAGAGAACTGATTGACCCTCTGTATAGGGTTGTTATTTTGTCAGGTGGAAGATATTTACTGAACTACTCACTAAAAGTCCAATCCCAAGGGGAATGCCGGTCGCAAGCGATAGGTCAATTGGTATGTCCACTGCTAGATATACACTGATATACACCACTCCGGCAGCGTCAAGTCCGTACAATAGCTTATGCTCAGAGATGTCAGTCCGTATTTTCTGGACCGCTTGGTTTAGCCCTATGTTGGGTTTCACTCCATCATCGGTAGGTGTCCTTGACTCGTGATTCAGATTCGGATTCGCTTTTTGTTCTGCTTAACCCTTTCTGCACCAGATACTCAGTCATGTCGTCTACGGTGTCGTTTCTTTCATCAGCCATTTCCTGAATTCTCTGTTTTGTTTTACTTGATATCTTTATCGAAGCTGTCTCTTTTTCCATTGTATGATTTCCTCTCTCACGGCGTTAGTTATTCTCTGTGGGATCCCCGATGATTTCGGTAGCAGATGAAACAACGCTTACTATTGAACGAAGATCCTCTCCGGTTTCAAAAGTGATGCTCTTTGAGACACGGCAGAGGGCGATTTTCCTCTTCACTCAATCACTGCTTTCGCAGTTCGGTGAAAAACGGCTGCGTCCGATGTCGTGGATGGAAAGCGCTCGTCGAAACAGGAAGTCCCACCCTCACCGGAGCCACGCCAGTGGCTGAGTAGGGTGGGGTAGTTCACAGCGGATAAAATCCCCCAGACTAGACGGACCTGTTTTATGAATACCGAAGCTGAGTGGCTTATCGCTTGAATGTGAGTTCAAGCGGGTGAAGTCGACAGTTGCGTGTGCTTTGTTCGTTCTATATTACTCAATCGTCGTGCTGGATACCTGCCCTACCGTACCGCTCCAGTGTTGTCCGACTGCTCCTATGACCCACCACTCCACAGATACTCCTCGAAATACTGTGCTACTCATGCTGTTGTCACATCTCCCGCGCTGTGATGCTCTTACTCGTTCTCACTCTCACCAGCCTTCTTGTCATGCGGACGACACCACCAATTATCGGGAGGCACGAATATCATTGCGTGGGTCTGACTCACCTCAGTCGCTCAAGCAATCAGACTGACATGGAGATAACAAAAGCCATTCTTTCAGGGGAAGAACTCAAGAGCGTGGTGAGAGTGTCGGACTCAAGGAGCCTGCCTTGACTGAACATAGTTTAGATGAACGGCGTGGGTATAGAAATATTATTCATCATTCGCCAGAAGAGACATATGTGCCCTGTTTCGTGATCAGATACCCGACACCCATGCCGATACCGATAATAAAAGCAAAATCGTCTGTGAAATCCCCCGAACGAATGAGTTATTTCGGAGTGACAGACGTCACATCCAATATCAAGATATTATCACTTCGACAATGAGTCAGGAACAAATCACTGTTGAGGCAGATAAATCGGGACCACTGGATGCATTTCGACAGTTCTTTGCACTCGAGCGGGATGTGCTGGTGCTTTCGCTGTCGATGTTTGTGTTCAGTCTGGGGTTTCAGATGACCAACCGATTCCTCCCTGAGTATATTGTCGCACTCGGGGCATCGGGATTCGTGGTCGGTCTCTTCGGGACTGCCGGCAACATCATCTCGGCGGTGTTTCCATATCCTGGCGGCGCGATTTCAGATCGCATCGGATCACGATATGCGCTTACACTGTTCGGGTTCGTCTCAACACTTGGCTTCGGGGTTTGGCTCCTTGCCCCGAATCTCGGCGTCATTACCGCTGCCGGCATCACGGTTCAGCCATGGATCTGGATTTTCGTTGGTCTGTTGCTCGCACAGGGCTGGAAGTCGTTTGGTCTCGGCGCGACATTCGCAGTCGTCAAACAAGCGACGGACCCCTCGCGATTGGCGACTGGCTTTGCAAGCACTGAAACGTTCCGTCGGACTGCGTTCCTCATTGGTCCGGTGATTGCGGCTGTCCTCATCAGCTTCCATCCGGAGTTCACGGTGAGCTTCCAGTACGTCCTTGCCGTGGCGGTCACTTTCGGGATCGTCGGGACCGTTGCTCAACACATCCTCTACGATGCTAGCGAGGACTCTATGGGTGACTCATTTAACGGTATCGAGCAGATAAGACGTGATCTGCGTGAGATGCCCGAACCACTCCGTCCACTCCTTGTGGGTGATACGTTTGTCCGATTTGCGAATGGGATGGTCTACGTTTTCTTTGTGCTGGTAATCACGCAACTTTATGAGGTTGGATTTGAGACAACACTCTCGCTGGCGAACTTCTCATACGGGGTCAATCTCTCGCCCGAAGCGTTCTTCGGTTATCTGCTTGGTGTCGAGATGTTGATTGCGCTCGTCTCAATGGCCCCAGCCGCGAAAGTTGCCGAGCGTGTCGGGCTCAAGCCAATTGTTGCTCTTGGATTCGCGGTGTATGCGCTGTTTCCTGTCGTGTTGATCAGTGGACCGGAAGTTCTTGCCTCGGTGATGCCGGTTTCATGGGGGATGATTCTTATTTTTGCGTTCTCTGGGCTTCGTTTCGCCGGGTTACCCTCGCATAAGGCGCTAATTGTCGGTCCCGCCGAGAAGGGTGCTGGAGGGCGCGTGACTGGGACATACTATTTACTGCGAAACACGATTGTCATTCCAAGTGCCGCACTCGGTGGCTATCTTTGGGAGTTTGTGAGTCCAGAAATCGCATTCACAATTGCAGCAGTACTCGGTATTGTTGGGACTGGATACTTTCTCGTTTTCGGTCAAGAGTTTGAGGCATATATCTGAGGGGACTTTCATTACGCTCATCTCTTCTATTGATGATTTCAGTGCTCTCGTGCTTTCATGATTTTATCAACACTAACACCAACACCAACACCAATATCAATACAATCGTGAGAGTAAATACGGCTGCGATGTCAGTGTTATGTCCCCTCTGCCCTACAGAGACGCGGAGAACACACGAGAAGACGAGTATGGTCGATTGACGGGCACGGGCTGATCAAAATATACACATGATCCGAACTAATGAGACTCACGCATCTTCTGAGGTTTGAACGCTCCGATTTGATGAGCTGAATGGCACGCAGCCGGGTTTGCTATCTACGACGGTCATGTCTAATCCTCGATAGGAAAGATGAAATGAGTGGAGTGTTATCAACTGGGTTCTTCACAGCGATTTCACAATCAAGATAGGTGTAAAGACCAAAGTGTGAATATCACACACTACATATGGATACATCGCACTTGCCGATAGCAGTTGCCGAATATCTCAGCGATAATCGCAGCGAACTGTTCGAACTCACAAAGACACTTGTTGGCTACGACACACAGAACCCTCCAGGTCAAACTCGTACCATCGTCGAGTGGCTTGAGAATACACTTGACGAGCCAGCATTGTCGGTCGAGCGCTTTGAGGTCGACCCGAGAAAGCCGAATCTTGTTGCGACACTTCCCGGACAGACCAATCGAACACTGTGTTTTAATGGTCATCTCGACACCGTTCCGTTTCATGAGAGTGATTGGTCCTATGATCCACTGGGAGAGCGAGATGGCGAGAAGATCTACGGACGCGGGACGACCGATATGAAAGGTGCTGTCGCCGCCATGATACAGATCGCTCTTAGCTACGCTCGAACCGGGACTGAGCCCCCAGTAACACTCCAGTTTGCATTCGTGAGCGATGAGGAAACAGGTGGCGATGCCGGCCTCACGACGCTCTTGGAGACAACAGGATTCGACCCTCACGCCTGTGTGGTAGGCGAGACAACAGCTCGTAATGGGCGTCACTCAGTGTCAGTTGCTGATCGTGGGAAAATCTGGCTGACACTCGAAGCGTCCGGAAAGGCTGCCCACGGCTCCCGACCGATGATTGGAGAAAACGCAATTGATCACCTGACAGAGGCAGTCCAGCAGTTACGAGGTGACTTCGGACAACAAGAACTCTCAGTTGACTCCTCGATGGATGAGATTATCACGGAGTCCGTCAACTTCTATCAGCCGGAAGCCGGAGCCGAGGCTACCCGTAATCTGTATCGATACCCAACAATCAATCTCGGCACTATCGAAGGCGGAACAGCAATCAATACAGTGCCGGCCTCAGCATGCGCACGGGTGGATATTCGATTAACTGCTGGCGTTGACACGAGGGAGGCGCTCAGCGGAATACGGAACTGTCTGACTGGAATGGACAACATCGAAATTACCGATATCTCATGGACTCGTGGGTCATATGAATCCCTTGAGAGTCCAATTGTCGAAGCAAGCGCACGAGCAGCTGGACACGTCGTCGACGAGCGGGTTCACCGACGAAGCGCAACCGGTGGTGGCGACGCCAAAGTGCTTCGACACAACGACATTCCAACGGTTGAGTTCGGCTTCGGTACTCAGACAGCACACGGAACTGACGAGTACACAACGACCGAGGCTCTGGTTCGAAACGCCATCAGCTATGGGACGCTTCCAGTCCTCTATGAGCAACTCACGAGCGTTAATAGATGATCTCAGCACTCGATGGACCAATAATCGCAGTAATGACGCTCGTCATGCTGATCGCCGGGACAACGAATGGACTTGCTGGCTTCGGGTTTGCCCTTGTTGGGACGATGGCACTTGCAACGGTAATCGACCCAGCAACAGCAGTTGTCTTCATGATCATCCCGATTCTTGCAGTGAATCTCTCACTGGTTCGCGAACTCTCACAAGAGGAGCTTCGAAGTTGTAGTCGACGATTTGGACCACTTATCACTGCAGCACTGATCGGCACGGTTGTTGGAATGGCAGTCCTCAATACCATTCCGACTGCTCCATTGCGTGTTGGTCTCGGGCTGTTGACGCTTGGATTCGTCGCGACTGCTCAACGACGAATTCCCCTTCCGGCGTGGTCGACGGGCGAGATTGGGACGATTGCTCACACACGAGTTGGGATGGTCGGTGTGGGTGGAATTTCAGGACTACTGTTCGGCGGAACGAACGTTGGTGTTCAGATTATCGCGTATCTTCGGAGTTTTGAGCTTTCTCATGGACTTTTTGTCGGTGTCGTCGCACTCGTGTTCTTGGGACTCAATGGGGTTCGCGTCGGTGTGGCGGGTCTGCTTGGACTGTATCCGAGCCGAGAGCTTCTGGTTGTGTCTATTGCCGCTGCTGTCCCAGCCGCGATTGGAGTCGCTATCGGGAAACGCCTCCGGGTGACTGCCAGTGAACGTTCTCGCAGACTCGTCGTATTAGGACTTCTCACTGCTGTTGGATTACGTCTGGTCAGCGGTGGATTAGGACTGATATAACCACGCCGATGGGTCAGCCGTCAGGCCATCTGAATAAGTCGATCACAGACACGAGATGGGAGTGTTGACAGTAATTAAAACACGGATATGTTTTCACTAACGAGTGTGTAGACAGCGGTTCGACACCGTTCTTTCACAATTCTCAGTAAGTAAACTGCGTGTCTGACAAACTACTGTTAATTAACGCTGGATGTGACTATTTCCGGTATATGATTTATTACCCTGTGATTTCGGCGTCTGGTGTGAATACAAACGTTCTGAAATCAGCAATTATCGAATATATACAATTTCTCAGGACATACCTGAGTATGAATTGTTCCATTTTTGGATTGGACGAAGCGGCGAATAGTATAATGAGAGTACAGTTGTTATAACATGCAAAAAGGATAGTAATAAATTTAATGATTGTCGTCAGTTGAAAAATATACTCTTGATGTCCATTGATAATCCCGTCTGTGGTCGTAAAAACACGGGTTTGCGGGGGTATTCGACGGTCGCCACTCGAACTCAATCATTACCGCAAGCGTGCTTTCCACCGCGTCCAGCCCGGTCACATGGGTCTTCCCACCCGAACGTGCCGGGTGGTTCAATACGACGGAATGCCACTCGTCCCTCCACAATCGGGTGTTGAACTGACTGGGTACTACGGTTCGCGTTATCTCACGTGTGACGCCGTGGGCTGGTGTTCGGTTTTTCTCCTATGGGCTGGAGACGCGGAGACACGACGCGTCTGTCGGGTCGAAAACGAAAACCATAATCACATGTCATGACTTGGAAAACACCGTCACAACATGGTATGTGAGGATCGAGTTGAAACGCTTGCGAGACAATTCCCGTCTGGTCCGGCTATCGGATGGTGATTCGTCTCATATGTGCCGGGTTCGTCCAACGGTTCAAGATGGGTCTTTGTCTCGAACAAGTGCAATCGTGGCTGTGATCCGAGACATGACACCATAATTTGAAGTTGAATGATATAATACACAATGGCAATGACAACCAATGTCACGACAGTCGAGACGAATGAAACAGCATCAGCGATTCTTGATCACTCAAATCATGAGGGATTCGCAGTAAGTACAATCGGTGGCAAATCCGTGAATATTCATGTCTTCTGTAATGAGTGTGATGAAAAATATATTATCGAAAATGTCCCTCGAGAGAAAGCAAAGCATCCACGTGAGTATCTCTCCGGTAGCATGAGAAAAGCTGAGTGAACGATTATCTGTTTGAATAAGACGATTATTTTCTGATAATAACTGGACTGTGGACTGAACTCCACACCCACCTACATTACTGGTAGTGTCTATATATAATATCGTTCTATGTACATCGAAAAGAGATGCGAAAGTACATTCTCAGTACAATATAATCACAACTCATGAGATTGTCTATCTGTATCCGAATGATTAATTCAAGTCGACTTTCCCACATAATGTATGGATGATGAGTCGAACTCGGCTCAGCAGTCACACTGGAAGCGGTGGAGTGGCGAGACGGGACCGTTCTATCGTGCCTGCGCCGTTATTCCATTCAGAGACACGACAGATATCTCTTCGAAGACGAAACCGGAAATCGAGGTGACCTCCGGAATTACCCGATGGGTTCTCCGGAATTTTCCTGCTGTTGTTATATGTGGAGCAGGTGCAATCCCACTGAGGCTGTGGATACGCACCGTCACAGCGGCAATTCCCAAACGTTTTTCTTCCAAAACGGCACACATGTCAGCGTCGGTGCACTGGTTACGACCCCAGTGTGACCGAGCGCCCGAAAACTGGCGGTTCGAGTGTCCGCCCACTCTGGAAACAGAGTGCGCCCCAATGCGCAAACAACAACCACCGGGCAAACACCACACAAAGTAACTCCGAGTCCGTGTCCGTCGAAATCTGCCGGACTCCCCGAGGCACAAACAACTTTGGGAGCCCGAACATGATAATGGATAGGAGTACCGGGGGCTATGGCACTCCCAAGAGACTGCCCACGACCGGCCACATACCGATTCGAACGGTGTGTTGGCTTGGTAGTCTGTCAACCTGAAATTCCCAACGCAGCGGTGCGGTGCCGTGGGATTCCTCCGCGTGAACCCGGAGGAGGATGTCAAGACTGTGCTAGTGGTCTATATCCCAACGCTCGCTTTCGGGTTCATTGATGAGGGACGACTATCGGTCTCCGTCAGAGCGCCGGATCTAGCAACGATTGGGCTAATTATCCCCGGCGTTCTGATCGCCGCAATCTGGCTATACCTTATTTACCGTATTATGACAAACCCACTGTATGGGTCGTCACTTCACCGAAGTATCATATTCTTCGGGACGGCCATCCCACTCGGCATTGGAACCATATACACGTTGTACGATGTCTTAATTGTGTCCGGTTCAGCGGGAAAGCCAGCTATGACAGTTCAGGCCGGCTATTTTTTGTTTGTTCTCATCGTCGGACATCTCGTGTATGATGGGTTAGTGCTCAAGACAGAGCATCTCCTCGATCAGCTCGGGAAGACAAGCATCGTCAATTCGAATGCGTATGGCACATTTTATACAGACATGACTGAGAAGCTTGGATCCTCGTACACACATGAGGCTATTCCCATCGAGCTCCCGCGCTCACTCGTGTTTGCACTGGTGGTTGCGCTTGGTCCGCTCTCGTTGCCGTTTGTTTTCACCTCATTTCAGCCGTGGGAGGCAATTTCATATATGGCGTACAACCTTGTGACAGTGTTCGTCATCGCTGTATTCTATGATGTGTTCGTATTGATTTACTTTTTTGTCGAACTGCTTCGCAAGGACATTCTGCAGTACCGACCGTTCCATCCGGACGAACACGGAGGATTCCGCGATTTGGGTCGGTTTGCGATGCGCGTGAACGTGATCCTGTTCGTCGCTGGAATGTATAATTCATACACTGAATGTAATGATATTTCATCCTGAGTCGAATTCGTCTCAACGATAAGAGAGTATCCAGCAATGCTCATAATGTGGGTCCAATTCGGCGTTGGTTTCTAATGCTCTCATCCTGAAAGCCGTCCAGTTTCTTTTCGTTATCTATGCACCCCCCGTACTGGGTTTTGATGACTGACATTGGAGTGACATCTAAAACGATGATCAGATTGCTTAGTGTGCGCTGCAGGCACGTCCTAACGACTCATTCGGGAATCAATGAGTATGACGAAGTGCTCTGATTACTATTGTGTTCAAAGCTATCCAATATTATTTATGTTATTATCTTTAATGTTAGATCAAATCATGGCAATAGTTGGCGTTACTCAAATGAAGGAGATGTACTCCAATATGGTGACTGCTCGGCACTATGAGGAGAGACTTCGGGAGGAGTACCTCGAAGGAAAGCAGCCTTCATTCGATATCAGTGCCGGACCAATACCTGGTGAGTTACATTTAGCAGCTGGTCATGAAGCATCTGGTGCTGGGATTTGTCAGCATCTTGATGACGATGATACCGTGACTGCACCACACCGTCCACATCACATTGCTATTGCGAAGGGCGTCAATCTAAAGCGAATGACAGCGGAAATCTTTGGTCGGGAAACTGGTCTCTCAGGAGGAAAGGGCGGTCATATGCACCTATATGATCCAAACGTTGGCTTTGCTTGCAGCGGTATTATCGCAGAGGGTTGTCCACCTGCTGTCGGTGCAGGTCTTGCAGCAAAAAAACGAGGGAAAGACAGTGTCGCTGTGGCGTTTATTGGTGAAGGCGCGATCAACCAGGGAGCATTTCTTGAATCACTCAACTTTGCATCTGTCCAGAATCTTCCGGTGGTATTCGTGATTGAAGATAATGACTGGGCTATCAGCATGCCGAAAGATCGCGTTACGGATGTGAGTGATGGGTCAAATCGGGCTAATGGATTCGATCTTCCTGGGTATCGCGTTGACAAAGATGATGCAATCGAAATATATCAAGCGGCTGCTGATGCTATTGGGAGGGCACGAGATCGGAGTGGACCAAGCTTACTCGAGGTGCAAGTACACCGACGAATGGGACACTTCATGGGTGATGCAGAGGGCTATCGTCCAGATGATGATATCGAACAGGCAAATGCACGTGACTCAATTACCCGAATAAAGAACGATTTAGAATCGCAAGGCGTGGCTTCTGATAAGATTGAACAGATGCGCTCACAAGCACAAAATCGCGTCGAAGAGGCAATTGAATGGGCGAAAAGCCAACCAAAACCAGATCCAGAGGAGGCGTACACAGACATGTTTAGCAATCCCGAGGAAGGCGTTACTGGCGGTGAAAATACTGATAACGTAATTCGAGGTGATGACTAATGAGCCAGCAAACGGCTACAGAGCGGCAACTGAAGATGAGTCGCGCTATGGTGAGTGCAGTCGCTCATGAAATGCGTGAGGATGAGGAGGTTTTCTACATGGGTGAGGATGTAGCGGATTATGGTGGAATATTTGATTCAACTGATGGGTTACTCAATGAATTCGATCGTGATCGAATCATGGACGTTCCGATTAGTGAAACAGCATATATCGGGGCAGCAGTCGGTGCTGCGATGGAGGGAATGCGACCAATAGCTGAATTGATGTTTGTTGATTTCTTTGGGGTTGGGATGGATCAAATATATAATCTCATGGCGAAAAACACGTACATGAGTGGGGGTAATACCAGTGTTCCAATGGTGTTAACAGCCGGCATTGGTGGGACATATAATGACGCGGCACAGCACTCCCAGACACTGTATGCGACATTTTCACATCTTCCTGGAATGAAAGTTGTCGTCCCATCAACAGCGTATGACGCTAAAGGGTTAATGCACAATGCAATTCGTGATAATGATCCTGTCGTTTATCTCTTTCATAAACGTCTGATGGGTATTGATTGGCTTCCAGCACCAGAGGGGGCGAAGACAGCTGTTCCTGAGGCGGATTATCTATTACCATTCGGCGAAGCTGATATCAAGCGTGACGGGGAGGATGTGACAATTGTTACTTTGGGTCTGCATGTCCATCGTGCACTGGAAGCAGCGAACCAGCTTTCGGATAATGGGATCGAGGCTGAGGTTGTTGATCTTAGAACACTCGTCCCACTAGATGAAGAAACAGTCATTTCATCAGTCAAAAAGACCGGAAATCTACTTGTCGTTGATGAAGATTACCAGTCATATGGGGTTACTGGTGAAGTGATTTCCAGAGTCGTTGAACACGATCCAACTGTCGTCGATAATATCGATCGGCTTGCAATCCCGGATGTCCCAATCCCATTTGCCCGTTCAATGGAAAATGAGGTCCTCCCAGATGTTGAGGACATCATCGCGTCTATCAGAGATATGGATCTATAGCTGTGAGTAATTTAACTACTGCCATGTGGGGTGGGTGTTTATTACTGAAGGGTTTCATTATAGGCAAGATTGTACACTCACCTGGTCCGTCGGCAGAGAAAGTACAGTAAATGACGAATCCATAATCGGCGAGATGTGAATTACGATTACGAAAATATCAATGAAGATCATGACTTACTTTCTGATTCACGTCAGCATGCGTGATACTGGATATGTCCTGATGACAATCTGAGACGGATGCCCAGGGCGCTAGCTCAACGGTCCTCGCCGCGAATTGTATCGACAAAATCCGTGGGACGTGCAAGCGCATAGAGTCGCCGGTCGTCCCCATACGTCGACACAACAACGGTCGGTGTTCCCGGACGAATTGGATCAAATATGCTCGACACAATAGCGATGTTCTCGATTGTCTTTCGTTGGACTGTCCACTGTGGCGCCTCAAGCAGGGTATCGTAGGCAACAACTTGGTTGTGGTACACTCGGTATTCCAGATGCCCGCGTTTTACGTCAACTCCGATAACCCGACCACCGGCAACCAGGGCGACCGCAGCGCCGAGTGTCAGTATCCCAGCCTGTGTACCGACAAATAATCCAATGACCCCGGCGAGGAGCGGGAGGATAGCGTATGGTGGCGCCATCAGAACCAATGGGGTCAGTGCCGGCGCTCTGATGAGGAGACTTCGACGGTCTGTTTCGAACACTGCGGTTGGGTCGCCGTCTGGTACCTGCTGTTCGAGTGATTCGTCCGCCCAGTCGACGGGACTCGGGCTACTGCGCAAGCCGAATCCGAGTGCACCTCGAGAGAGATCGACAAGGAGTTTGACTGTGGTCGCGGCAATCAATACTCCCACTGGCGCAGCCCGTCCGCTCGCGTCGAGCGCGGAGAGCCCACCGATCCCGAGGATGAATACGCCAACTACGTAGCTTCCAGGCATTGCTGATCGAACGGACCAATCTGTGTACTGTGTGGTCCAAAAATACTCGACAATCCCGACGACGTGGCTGGCAATCACACCGAGCACTGCGAGCGCGAGACTCCCGGCGGGGATTCCCCCAGAACTCGACTCGACAGCGACAACCACAACCGCGCCAGCGATTGGCCAGAAAATAAGCATCGCCAAGATTCCGCTGAGGACAACGTGGATGTTGCGGGGATAAATCGGTGGAAGTGGTCCAAACGAGACACCACCGCGTTTTTCATCCCATGACTGCCCAGGGAGGGATGTGAGTGCAGTATCCTCCGGTTGACGCTGTGCGAATAAGCCCTGGAACGCTCCTCGGACCGTGACGACGGCTGCTTCCACCCAGTAGACAATCAGTAATGCGCCGACCGACCATCCAAGTACAGCGACACCGACGACAGCGACGAGATTGGCTAAGATAGCCCGCACGATGCGTGTCGGACCGTCAGGTCGAATCACATGCACCTGTTTCCATTCGATTTCTAGCTCAGACTCCGCTGTGAAAATAACTTTTGACAGAGAGTATGAATATCACTAACCTGGATGCCTACACCGCTGTCGTGGGTTGTGCAATCAGGAACTTCAAACCGTGTCGACGCCGATCCCCAACAGTTCGATTCAATATAGATAGGAAACACCAAGACGACCGCTCCGGTGCCTCTAAGTACTCTGATTACAGCCAAAGTTGGCACTTAGACCGTCCCGTCAACTCCCCCCCACCCTACTTCGCTCATCGGAACTGGCTCGCTCGTTGAGGGTGGGGCTTGTCAGTGACCTCTTCGTTTGAAACTGAGAATGAGGGTATACTGAATTTATAGCAATTCGAGGCGAATACACCCGCCTTCCCGTGCGGGTGTTCCGACTGCAACTCGGAACCGAGGACCGAACAGGCGGGTCATGAAGCCGACACTCCGATGATCAACCCACCGGCTACACCACGGCTGGATATTCAACGCCAACCACAACCTTTGGAATTTAACCTATTATAAACGGCTGTAGAGGCACTTCACACGATGCTAGAAGTTCACCGTCCCCACCAAGCGAAAATCTGCAACCACTCACGGGTTGCAGGGTCGCTCAACCGACATGGGTAGAGTGCCAGCAAACTCTGGAACGTTCTCAGACGGCGTCTGAGAGCCCGTGCGATGTAGTCTCACGACGTTGCCAACTACCATGCCCGCAACGTCTGCGACGAAACCGGCGGGATTCCCGATCATGAAGACTTGAAATGCGAGCTGAAAACACATCCAATATACAAAGAACTGCACTCATAGTCCAGTCAGCGAGTTCTGGAGGAGCTTGCTGAAAGCTTTCACTCGTGGGATCAGAAACGCAACTCCGATGATCGTGCGAACCCGCCGGGCTACCGCAAACGCAACTACTCCGACCAAGACGGCAATCGTGTTCACGAAGAACACCCCCGTAGCACGGTGACATGGAAACGGAACGGGTTTCAACCACGATCAAAAACACAACAAGATTCGCCTCAGCAAAGGCGCAAAACCCAAACAACGCCCGAAAGCGTGGGAGTATCTGCTGGTCGAATACGAAACCCGGCTTGACGCGACTGTTGAGAGCGCCCAACAGGTACGTGCTGTCTCCACCCGTACGAAAGGTCGCTGGGAGCTTCGCATCGTCTGCAAAGACGAGATTGAAACCCCAGACGCTTCCGGTGTCCCGGTAATGAGACCGCTGGCATCGACCTTGGAATCTGCAATTTCGCCGCCGTTGTACAGTACCGAAGAAGCCGAATTGTATCCGGGCACCCGGCTGAAACAAGACGGGTACTACTTCCCGAAAGAAATCGCTCACTGCGACGACTCAAGCGGCAAGCGAGCAACCCGGCTCCATGCGAAATGGAGTGCACGCTGCAGCCACTTCTTTTCAGTCTCAGCAAGCACATCGTTGAGCAGTGTATTAAAACACAGGTTGGTCGAATCAATATTGGTGAGTTGGAGGGAGTGCGTGAAGACAGCGATGGTGAGGCGAAAAACTGGCACGGCAACCTCGACTTGCACGGGTGGGCGTTCGACCGCTTCAGGAAGATTCTCACGTACAAGGCGAAAGTGGAAGATATTGAAGTGAACGAAGTAGACGAACGCGATACCACTCAGACGTGTTGCGTGTGCGGGAAAACAGATACAGATGAGAATTAGCGGGTTGAACGTGGTCTGTACGTGTGCGACGAACACAATGATGCGTTCAATGCGGATGTGAATGGGGCGGAGAACATCCGTCTCGATATAAACAGCGACGATGAAAGTAACTCCGAGTCTTCCGGGCAGTTGTCCGGGGATAGGTGTACCGGTTGGTTGGCACAGCCAGGAGTCTACCTGTGCGACCTCTCCTGCGGATTCCAACCGCAGACAGAGGCGGTAGACTGTCGATGTTAATATCCCCACGCTTGGGATTCCTGCGTCTTTAAGCGCAGAATAATATCAAATAGACATTATTTTCTCCAGAGTTCATCAGTAACTTCTGTGATGTATTTTGCGTGCGGTCTATCTCTTTGTCTCATCACTTCAGGTGGACTCTCTCCTACAGTGTTATTTCCATGCCCGTTTTCACAACCTGAAAGCCACGGTTTTGAATTTCCCTTCGCTCCTGTGAGTCCTTACGGAGTGCTGGGTTTGTATGGTTGAGGTGGGTGAATTTGATATCGGTCTCGAAGTCCTCAGTGAGCTCAATCGTTTTTCTGATGCATGGATGTGGTACCTCATCATATCTGTCTATCTCATCCCTGTCGTAAAACGTCCCGTCAACGATAGCGATGTCAGCCGCTCTGACGTTGTCGAGGGCGTTTTCTGTCCACTCATCGATATCACTCAGATAGTACAGTGTCCGCTTTGATCCGCGTATCATGAACGATACCGTATCGGTATTGAGACATCTATGAGCCACCTGCCGGAATTCCACAGACCCGAAGACCCAGACCCAGACCCAGACTCAAACTTAGACTCAGACTTAGACTTGGAGATTATCTTAATTCTCTCTCCGTCTCGCGTTTCATGTAACCGTATGTGTCCTCTCTCAGCGAGCAGTTTGAATGGCTCATTATTCATTATATACTCCTTCATGTCCGCAGTGCAGTATACAGATAAATTATCGGTATCCATCGACTCTCTGCCGAAAAACGGAAGTCCAGCGGTATGTCCGAGGTGCCCATGTGAGAGAAATACCCCGTCCAGCATCCCTCCTCCGATCTGATATCTGATATCAGGGGTCGCATCGATTAGATATCTGGTGGAATATTCCTCACCACACTCTTTCAACATCAGCGCCGCAACGTACATTCGGTTCTTACAGTTCTTCCGGGCGGACTCACAGAGTTCGCAACTGCACCCCATGTGTGGAACGCCTCCGTCTTGAACTGTTCCAAGCAGTTTCACTTTCACGCTGATTCTCTCCTCACGCGATTGTTTTCATCCGTGATGAATATGACTGACCGCACTCTCAAAATCTGCCACTATCGTCCAGTTCACTCTGGGATCCTATATATGAGTTATTTCCTTGCTACAAAGTGGGACGCTATCTTGAGTTTGTCCCACAGAAACTGATAGTCATAAAACCAGATACCTTCGCAACGTCTCTCCAAGATACCAACTGAGTACATGATGACACAAAGAGATTATCTGAGAAAGCCAACTTCAACTTCGACTTCGATTTCGGTGCAACTACTCGTGATCACTCATGATGATGCCACTTTGGACTCCTCTCGCCCGATCTGTGCTCTGGGTGGTTTCGTGGCGTATCCAGACTTTGCTCCTTATTGAGGATGGAAAACGAATCACAATCACATGTGAAGAATGCTCAGTTTGCCCAGGGTACAGGGGTGAATTTAGAGACAGTGACGCCGGAGGATATTCATTCTGCGCTCAGAGCCAACTTCCGAGTGAAGGGGTTGGGGTTGGGGTTGGGGTTGGGGATTGTGAACACCGACAAGTTCTGTCTCATCCGACTGAGCACTGTTGAGTTGACTCTGCCTCTGGGAGAGACGCCAGGAAATACCAGACTCGATGGGAGAAAACCCAATGAGAGCAGTCATTTATTATTTGGCAGTGATACGGTTTGATTATGAGCCCCTCTGGTAGCGACCACCTTCTTGATGCAGGCGAATCGATCTGGCAGGCTCAAAAAACACATCCGTTCGTCGTCGAACTTGCCGATGGGACGCTTGATCGCGAAGCGTTCGAACACTGGGTGAAACAGGATTATCGCTATTTGCAGGATTACGCCCGATTATGGGCGCTCGCTGGCACCAAAGCTCGCGAGGAGATGCGGATGACAGCCTTGCTGGATGTCGCACATACCATCCTTGAGACTGAGATGGATCTCCACCGCTCGTTTGCAGCCGATTATGGCATCTCACAGGAGGAACTCGAAGCCACGGCGAAAGCCCCCACCTGCGTTGCGTATACAAATTTTCTGTTGCGAACAGCCTATGAGGGCAGCATCGCCGAAATCGCTGCGGCACTGTATCCCTGTATGCAGGGGTATCTTGATATCGCCGATCATATGGCTGAGTTGACCGATGGCACACATGAGTATACGCCCTTTATCGACACATATACCAGCGAGGAATTCCGCGAAGATGTTGCGTGGGGACGAGGGTTTGTCGACGACTGCTGGGAGCGATACCCTGGTGAGCGTGAGGCGATGGAGGAGGCGTTCCTCATGAGCGCTAAACTCGAATACCGATTTTGGGAGATGGCTTACACAACGGAGGGGTGGGACATATGAGCAACGAACTCACCGATAGTTTTGCTATGTACGCTGAGGAGCGCGATGACGCGCGATTCAGCGACTGGCTTCGCGAGCGATCTGAACCGACGTGGACCGAGGCAACGGAGCATCAGATGACACACGAATTGGGTACGGGCATGCTTGCAGAGACTGTAATGGCACAGTATCTTGTTCAAGACTACGTCTTCGTTAACACACTGGTCGGTGTGCTCGGTTATGCGGTGGGACAGGCACCGACGATGACTGAGAAACGACAGTTCATTGAATTTCTTGATGTTGTGACCAATGACGAAGATGACTACTTCGAGCGCTCTTTTGAGGCTCTTGATGTCTCAACGGCTCGCTGGGATGATCCAGAGCGAACAGAGACGACTGAAGCGTTCATTGACTTCCTTGAACTCGCAAAAGAGCAAGGTGGATACGCTGAGACACTTGCTGTGTTAGTGCCCGTCGAGTGGATTTATCTCTCATGGGCGACCCGCGAATGTGAGGATCCACCCGAGGCGTTTTACTTCAGCGAATGGATTGACCTCCACGCCAATAGTGGATTCAATACATTTGTCATGTGGCTTCGAGAGCAACTTGACACGGTCGGTCCGACGCTCTCACCCCGTCGTCAGCGCCGCGTTGCCCGATTGTTTGAGCGTGCGGTTGCCCACGAAGTCGCCTTTTTTGATGACGCATATGACTCATCAGAATCCACGGCGACTGTCGCATGAGTGTGATACTTCGGATCTGATGACGCCGATGTCTCAACCCGAATCACAGTCAGTTTCCTAAGGTGATGTCGAATGCTCACTGATGAAATCATCACAACTGTCGGCGTACACTGATACCATGATTACCAGTTGAAACACGCATATTTTATTCGATAACGGGTATCTAAGAGGTCGTTCAACGCCTTTCTGTCACTATTTTCTAAGGCGAGCGTGTTAGAAATCACTGTGACGTGCTCTGTTGAATAGCGGTGCTGACCGATGGGTCGGAATTTAAGTCGGCTTGCTGGCGATTGTTGTGAGTGATCTCAAGATTGGTCTCATCTCACCGTGGCTCAGAGACCGCTTTTCAATACGGCAGCTTAATCGCATACGCTGCATCAGAGGGCTCATCGCTTAATCCCTCGTGTATAAGAAGTTCCTCACGGGCACGGTCGCGAGCAAGCCCCCTCACTACCGGCGTCGGCAATTTCAGCCGATAGGATCCGGTATCCGCGTTCGCGTTCAATCCAATCGGGCAACAATCGTGACTCATTGGACCACATGCTTTCTCACTCTCATCACCAGTAGATGGTTGTTTGTTTACTTTCAGTGTTAAACTTCCGCAATATACGTGCCATGGAGCTGATAGTACCACTCTCAGATTCCGTTCCGTTTGCTCCATCTCTTGTCTCATAGGAGACGAGCCGCGAGAATCAGTCGTCAGCGACGATTGATTTGGGTTCTGTCCCAACTCGACGGTCGAGGAAATCCGCAAGTGCCTGGAATGTCCGGAGTTTCTGTGCTTGATCTGAGGAAGCATGCCCCTCCTCGCCGAGTTCTTTATATTCATAGTCGTCACTTTTCTCGAAGCCGTGGTCATCAAGAGCCTGTTTGAAGATGCGCGCCTGTGAGACGGGGACGCGTCGGTCGTTGACGCCGTGAATGACGAAAATTGGAGCATCAAGATTCGTAACGTAATTTACCGGGGACCGCTCCTCGTAAATGTCGGGACTCTCCGTCGGCGTGCCGAGGTATTTCTCCATTAGTTCAGTCCGAAAGTGTGGCATAGTTGTCTCGAACATGTCTGCAAGATCTGTTAGTCCAATCCAGGCGATTCCAGCCTCGTAGAGGTCAGGATACTGGACCATCTGCCAGTACGCGGAGTACCCACCGTAAGAGCCCCCAAAGACGACGACTTGGTCATCATTGAGCCAGTCGTATTCATCAAGAGCATATTCGGCAGCAGTAACGATGTCGCCTTGTTCTGCACCACCCCAGTCGTCGTACAATTCTTCAACGAACTCTCGACCCCGACCACTCGAACCGCGATAGTTCACCTGTAAAACAGAGAATCCAAGTGAGACCAACACTTGTGTATAAAGATTAAATCGCTTCGTATCACGTGCTCGTGGACCGCCGTGAGGGTTAATGATGAGTGGCGACGGACGCTGCCCCGAGTCGAAAAAGAGTGCCCCAATCTCACGCTCCTCATACGGGTCGTGTTTGACTGCTGCTTGATTGGTTTCGGGAACACCATCGGATTCGACAGTCATGTACTCTGCGTCAACAAAATCCTCTGTATTGAAGGGACCATACTCCGCCTCAACCAGCGTCTCATGCTCGTGCGTCTTGAGGTTGTAGACAAGCAACTCCGGACGCTGGGTCGGAGTCGTGTGGGTTAGGAGGACTCGCGTGTCATCTATTATTGCCTCTGTACCGAAGCTTGCGACACCACCAGGGAGGTCAAACTCGGTCGCCTCGCCGGTCTCAATATCGTAGATGATCGGCACTGATTCGGCTTCCCGGCTTCGATAGCCTAAGACACGTTCACCGTCTGGGAGAAACGCCTTTGGACTCTCTTCGAACGCATCATTTTCGAGCCACGTTACCTCCTCAGAGTCGAAATGATAGACCCCGAGACGACCAAGATCTGGCGAGTTATCCGAGATAAGAAGCCGCTCCCCATCTGGTCCCCAATCAGCAGGCGAGGCTTCTGCACCAGTGTCTCCGAGATTGAGATTTTGTGGTGTCGATCCGTCGATATCGGCAACGTAGACGTCCTGATTATCGAAGTCGTCGCTTTCATTTGTTGCATAAGCAATCCGGTCACACTCCGGTGAAAGAATACCGCCGGCGGCGGCTCGCTCGTACTCGGTGATTTTCGTCGTCTCACCGGATGGGAGGTCGTGATAATAAAGATTCATCTGACCGTCGCGGCTGGAGCCAATAATCAGTGTGTCGCCGTCTTCGCCGATATCGTTGATAGCGACCTGTCCGTCCATTTCGATAGTAGCCTCGGTCTTGCCATCCCGAGAAATCCGGTAGATATCGTTTTGCTCGTTACCGTTATTGTCGAGATGAAAAAAGACGCTGTCTCCGTCGGCAGCCCAATTAATGGGCCATCGGGCGTTTCGAGGAACCTCACCCTCGCTCCACTGACTCACCTCGCCGCTGTCGACATTAAGAACGTGCAACTCATTGCGTCCAGTAATGTCATAATAGAACGCGATCTGATCACCGTCTGGGGAGACTGTCGGGTGGGCGAGCGTCGGCAGTGTCGCAAGCTCCTCAAGTAATTCTTCTGTATCTGCAACATGACTCATATACTATATAATCCGGTCTCGATTGGCATAAAACTCTCTGGAGTACTTTCCGATATGGCTCGAATACCAACTGATGGAGGACCGACTACTCGACGGTGATCGTTGTGTGGTCACCGCGTACGCTCGGAAAAATCTTATTCGAGATACTCAGAGATGTCACTGACGACTCCCAGTCGGCAATTGCATGGCTCAAGCGAATACACAACTTGACCAGTGTAATATGCTGCATAAGATCCTTGTACAGAACTGTCTACTATCGACTATTCATCGACCGTCATACCGAAATCTGACTCGGATACTATGGATATCGCCGCAGAACTAACAAATAATTACAACCGTATACACCACCCTCTAGTCCCCTACTACTCTTCATCCTCAAAATCAAACATTTCCAATATTTTTTTCTGCGGCAGTTGACACAGGTAAGTCACTCATAGCTAGTGCCTCAAGATACTCCTTTTGAGAAGCCCCCCTAATTTATTTTCAAACTCTAGTGTTTCTGACTCTGCTTCACTCACCGTTAATCGCCTCCTCATAGTCGCATCGGCTGATAGCACTCGCGCACGAGGAGCCTGTGTTCGGATAACTTGCGACATCATTACGACAGAACGAGCATATCTCATCGTCATCAAACAACTGCCCGGGTTCCTTTTGTTCCGAATCATTAGGACAAGCACGTCAGTCTTTGTGAGTATGAATCTTTGTCCTATTACCCGTCCGCTCCTGTGGAGCACGGCAGACTGTTGTATCTAGCTTCAGATTGCCAACAGTAGCCCGTTTTTATTCTCTCTGAGACAGTGCCCGCGAAGCTATCTTAAATGAAGCTATGATCCGGAAGTATCTTGAAGTAACGCCTGTAGTCACAAATTGAGATAATCTGCCGTACTTGACATGTGAACTACCCCAGCCTGCTCGCGCTGACGCGCTCGCTGAGGGCGGGGCTTCCTGTTTCCACGACACGCTTTGCAGAAACCACCGTGGTTCCCACAGCGAGCGCAGTCTCCACAGGCGGTGACGAATCGCGGGGCGATTCGTTCGCACACCAGAAATCGCCGATTTCTGGGGACGTGCCTTCGGAGTGACCCACTCCTAGGTCGGTGAGTCCGCGAGAAAAAATGTTCCACGCTGCGTTTGCGTCTCTGTCCGCCTCGAACCCACACAGGACAGGAGTGTTCACGCACCCATAGCGGCTTCTCTGTTTTGACGCCACATGACGCACATTCCTTGGTCGTGTCTTCCGGGTCAACCTCTACGAAGTGCGTGCCTTCATGCTTGCAGTTATATTCGAGCAGATCGGTAAACGTGTTCCACGCAGCAGACGCGGTGTTGTGGCTGTTAGGTGGCGATTCCAGTCCCTTTTATATCGAGGTCTTCGACGGCCACCAAGTCGTACTCCCGAGCATAGTAGTTCGAGAGTTTGTGCAGGAAATCACGCTGCTTGCGCTTGATGTCGAGATGCCACTCTGCAACACGCCGACGTTGCTTCTCCCAGTTGTTCGACCCGTACTCTTTGCGCGAGAGCTTCCGTTGCTCTCGCTCAAGCCTGTCGCGTTCCTCCGAGAACTCGAGTGATTCGACTGCTGTGCCGTCTGTATCGTGGGCATACTTCAGAATCCCAACCTCAATCCCGACCATCTCGCCAGTGTCAATATCCTCCAGCGGTGGCTTTGGTGGTTCTGTGTCCATCTCGATGCCGAAAATAGCGATCCACTCGCCGGGTTTCGCTTTTTTGAGCGTGACCTCCTTGACTGTGGCATCATCAGGGAGCGGTCGGTGAACTTCGATACGAATATCAGCGAGTTTCGACAGCGACAGCGACAACGATGACGCGGTCTGCCCACCCTTCTTGTCGAGTTCGAAGCCAGACTGGTTGGAGGTGAAACTGCGAAACTCCCGAGGTGATTTCCACCGGAGTTCACCACCCCCTGTCGCCCTGGTCTTTGAGTTTCCCGAGTGCTTTGATATGTTTCCCAATCCGCATGACCGTGGGCTGAAGCGCCTTCGAGTAGATATCAGTGAGTGCGTCCCACCAGTCTTTGAGGTCAGGAAGCTCGTCACGAATCGTGCGGACACGCTGTTTGACGGTGCCCTGGTCTTCGGGAATCTGGGTGAAGCGATACAGGGCGTGGTTGTAGAGTTGGCGACAGGTATCACGGTGGGAGTCCAGCGTCTCACGCTGGCTGTCGGTCGGCTTGAGGCGATACCTGTCGTTGTAGTTCAAGTTCATGCTCGTTGGTCTGCGACGTATTCTTTCAACAGATCCAGTGAGACTTGTCCTGTCGAGATGAGACAGTACGAGTCGTTCCAGAAGGAGTCGCCCCACAGGTCGGTTTTGAGTTCATCTTCGTACTTGTTGCGGATGCGTCGAGCAGTTGCACCCTTATGTTGATGAACTTCACGAGATCTGTGGTCGGCTCAGCCCGGAACAGGATGTGAACGTGGTCGTCTTCGCCGTCGAGATTGGTCTTGGTCAGTCTGACACCATACTTGTCCGCGAACCCCTCGATGACCCCGCGAATGAGTTGAACTGGGTTCGTTCCTCGGTGAGCACACCACGCCGATACTTGCTGGCGAGTATCAGGTGGTAGTGGAGTGAATGCACAGAGTGCGCCCCCGTGTCGAGGTCGTACTCCATTATGTTCAGTTAATACTTGTCGAGGCTAGGACAAAGAAGTTATGACTGCGTGGGTCTGTGGGTCAGACAAAAAACAGTGTATGGAAGACGATGACGGCGCTGTATCCCCTCCCTACTGCGCTCGTTTCGTTGCGCCGCTTGCGCCGCGTGCGCAGACTGTGGTGGTCCTTGAGGAAGGGGGCTGAGCGCCTGCTATCAGCTAAAATAGGAAGACAAGAGAACGAATATCCCCATCAGGTGGGTAATTACTGAGGAGTACCCGAGCAAGTGTTTCCAGAGCTGAGTCAGTTCCCAAGTTATGAACAGTCCAACATCATAGGCAACTGCAACAACAAGAAGCCATACACATACCCATCCTGAATTAAAAGTAGTTAGGCTCTCCACGTTTCCAGGAGGGACTCAAGTGTTGAGGACACAATCAGTGAAAAAATATTGGCACAGGTATATTTTTATTATCCTAGCAAATGGCTATGCGTCTCTTGACGCATATGCGCTTTGTATCTTGCATACCAGTACGAGTCTCATTCCAATCTGGTGGCTATCTCACTACTCACAGCGTGTCATAAAAAATTACCACACTATCTACCTCATTATCGTCAGGAGTCGCGTGTAAGATACAGAGATTGTATCCATCGCAAAATTGTCTATCAATTCCCACACGGCACCGTTTTCACTAAGATCGATAACAGCTACTTTTGTTATAAGACGACTGATCTCTCACATTATATTATTAGCTCTGGATTCGTCGCGAGTAAGCCGAGAAAGACAATAATAACACTAACACTTAATATTCGAAGTATGCCTGCTGAACGTCGTTGATCTGGAGGCAGTAATTCGGCGACTCCAGCAAATCCGAACGCAATACCCATAACCAACAAAAGGTGGGAGCCATCAAGTACAATGCCAATATATCCCCACGCAAAGAATGCAATAGATGACAGCAACAACTGAGGGAGTGCTTTTCCCCGTCCATCTGGCTCACGAAACAATTTCTGTCGAACTACTTCCATACTTATTAATCAAATTTTAGTTTAATAAAGGGCACTGATAACTAAAAAAGCGCTACACAGTATCTATAGCCTCTGTATTGGGCGATATATGCTTCAATCGCTGACCGGCCCGACCTAATCAAACTCAACGCGTCATAGAATAATTCTCAACTGAATCTAGAGCTATGACTTGAGTAGTAATATACCCACCCCATACCGATAGTATGTGATATATAGGCTTAGAATCCAGGTTCTTGTCCTCAATAAACTGACTATGTAGAGGCTATAGCCATCTGCGTGTGACTTCGTGTGCGACAGTTGTCGGAATGAAAATCCAGAGGACAACTAATCCGATTGTCTCAGGAGATGGCGCGGGATTCACAAGGCTACCGTAAAAAACGCACCTGTGGCAATAGCTCCGACAACAGTTGAGACGTATTGCAGATCGAGCCACGAGCTCGGAGCGTCTGTCTCAGACATTGGCGACTCTTCGCTATCAAGATCCTAATAATGGCTACACCTAACCACGACTACGCACAATCACCGAGCCGCTGTTGTAAATCGAATGTCGATGAGGTCAACCCCCGGTTAACGAATCTATGACACGCTGAATAGCTGATAGGGAGCCGGATGACCGATATAGAGGGTGGATGCACTATACTGACTTTGTTTGTTTCAACCGGTCTGTCCTGAGCTCGCTGCCAGATTGAGCGTGGGTGGTCACCGCTCGTGATACCGCCGAGCCAAGCGCATACTGATTGCGAGAGTGAGTCCGCCAGTCAGTGCTGCGCTGGTAGCTCTCGACGTGAACGAATTACCGATAGAAAGCTGCCACAGCACTCCGCCGACAGTAAGGATACCTATCAGACCCCAATCAAGGTACGTGAGCGTTCTGTACTGCCCCATACTAACCGGCTACACCGCCACAGACATTTAGATTACGTGTGTACGCTGTATTGATCGAATCAGACGGCGCTTAATTCATTATGTCCGACGTAATAAATACGCGCGTTGTATCCCCACCTCAGACTGTTTTTTGTCCTCCGTCCTGTAGCTATCGGGTCCCTGTGCCTGCACAAAAGCCATGTTCAAACGACGAGTGCCGGGATTCCGAGAGGCACTCACGGATTGATTGAGACGTGGTCGGTTTCGTCAGGTGGATTCACATAAAACTCGGGCTCGGCGTGGATCCCAATCCGTGAAAACTGGGTGTGGATGTGTGTCTTTGCCGCGGAGATGGCTTCATCGCGCTGTTCGAAGCCTTGAACGGTTGGTCTATCGAATGCGACGCGAATCTCCCCATCGTCTGTGTCCAGTTGCTGACCGCCAGAGTCTACCTGATAGAACGTATCACAAATCCACGTGTACGGGGCTTCGGATGTGGGTGCCCCCATATAAGACGGCGCAGTCTCATCTGGTTCATAAAGTGTCCCCGTCGTTCCCGTCCCGCCCGCCAGCCCAGTAATAAGAAGCATACAGTCAGTTGCCACCCTAGCAGAATAAACTCATCTTATTCATTCGAGGTCTGAATAAGGGTCATATCCGGTCAGTCGGTAGGTCACTCGTATATGGTTGCAATCGTTCGTCGTCGGGTGATCTACTGGTAGTAAGTGAGTAACATGCATCTCATCATTATTGCCAGGTGACATATGTGAGGACTGCAATGGCAACTGTCTCCAATAATTGAAGAATCATCATGAACTGGACAGCAGGTCTCGGCATCGTGGGTGCAGTGAGATAAAAATAAAGCGCAACGATATTTTCTGCAAGCAGTAGTGTGGCAAAGATAATCGAACCAAGCGTTAGGGGAGCACGAATCTCACGGTATGTCTGCGCCCACATAATAATAAGACCGACAAGAAATGTAGTGTTCACAACCGCAGCGACGCGTGCCGTGTCAAGCATGAGACTCATCGAATCTGTGTTCCCCCGTGTGTAATCACGGTACAAGAGTAGTTGTGCTGGTGGGTATTATTCTTCCACCTGTGAGATGATCGTCTCCACAGTGTCCCAGTTGGATCGCGCTCGGTCACTCGGTAAGTAGACTGTCCCGTAGCTCTTTTCGCCACTGGTGATAATATCATTCTGCTCCAGCACATCGAGATGGTGACGAACAGTATTATATGCCAGTCCGAGATCATCCGCCAGTTGGTTGGCGTTCCGGGGGCGGTCATCCAGTGTGCGCAGGATTCGCGCCCGGTTGGGTCCTCCACGCGTGCCAGCGAGGGCTTGCCAGAGGACTGTTTCCATGTAGATTGGGTTTTTCTGTGGTTAAATAAGAGTCCACCGATACACTGATTTTCACAGTATGCTCCGGCGTCACTCGCTTGATGCATCCTGAGGCAGAGCAATCATAATCTCGTTTTGTCCGAAGTAATTAGCATCTTGGTTATTGTTCACAAACTGATCCTTCATCGTAAGATATATGAACAAACTGCATTCAAAGAACTTTCGCCTGAACCGATTAAGAGACCTCAATAGACACATTTTCGGCAGAATTACAAGAGAATTGAGTCTAAATCATGAAAGTCGTTAATTGTGAAACGCACATACCGGCTGTAGATGAATTCAGACGATTCTGATATGACTCGACGGCGTATACTGCTTGGTCTCGGTACTGGAGCTGCGGTCGGACTTGCCGGCTGTAGCGGTAATGGTGGAGGCGGCGATACCGCCACAGCGACCGAGGAGCCAACGGATACGTCAACAGAGGAACCAACAGAGACGCCAACTGAAGAGCCAACAGAAACGTCGACTGAGGAACCAACTGAGGAGCCTGCAGAGAACGCCAATGTCCGCGTGGCACACATGTCACCGGATGCACCAAACGTTGATGTGTATGTTGACGGCTCAGTGGCTCTTGAAGATGTAGCTTTCAACGTAGTGAGCGACTACTTAGAAGTCCCTGCTGGCGAACGTGAACTTGAAATTACTGCCGCTGGTGACCCTGATAGCTCAGTCTTTTCTGGGGCAGTCACATTCGAGGCAGAGACGAATTATACAATCGCCGCAATTGGAGAAGTCGGTGATATGGCTGAGAAATCGTTCGAACCGCTGATTCTTGAGGATAATAATTCGAGCCCTGGGAGCGACACTGCTCGTGTCCGGGCAGTACATGTGTCCCCTGATGCGCCGGCTGTTGACATCACTGTCGCGTCTAGTGGTAATGCACTCTTTGATGGCGTTTCCTACAGTGAGTCTGACAGCACTGAAGTTCCGGCGGGTGACTATACGCTCGAGGTTCGTGGTGATACCGAGAGCAATGATGGTGACATAGTTGGAGAGTTCGATGTGAGTCTGGCTGGTGGACAGGTGTACACGGCTTTCGCCGCAGGGTATCTCGAATCCGGTGGGATGGGAGGTCCTGAATTTGATCTCATCGTCTCACAGGATACCAGTGGGATGAATTAAATTATATTGACAAACAGTTAGATAGTGCGTCTATCGCCGAACGTTTATCTATCGTTTGAGACCGTGAACGGTCAGAGTCTTAGAGTAATACTTCAAATTTCGGTGTGCTCTATTTTTTGCATAGAGAGTGATTGTACCGGCTTCAGTGATATCTAGGTTGTTATAGAAAGTTGTCGAGGGCATCATGTTGTCATCTGATTGAGAGATAACCAATCAACTATATTTCAGAGTCAGCTACTGTGGCAGTGCTTTTATGAAGACCGAAAACACAAATATATATGCCTGTCAGCGACCAGGTAACGCCCTCTACCAGAGAAGTTGGTATACCCACTCTCGATATACTCTCAAGACAGCTGTGAACACTCCTGGACAATCTCCATGGAATCATCAACTCGGCGGAGTGTAGGAACTATGTTTTCAGATTGTTGCTACTCAAAATTGAATAGCGACTATACGACAGGATGAGTGAGTCAGATCGAGATCTTGAGTCTGTATCTTCAATTCCTAAGCTGTTGATCAGTCTTGGAATTATAGGGTGGAGGTGGATTACTACTCTTCTGATGGCGACAGAATACCACTTGACGTCTGGAGTAGACTCTTCATAGGATCCTGGGTCGTGGTGCCAGTAGCGATGATCTGGGACGCCAGACAGTTACGTGCCCAAATCGGGTGGCCTCGCTTTCTGTGGCTATACCTTCTGGGCGGTGGTGTGGTTCCTTGCTGTGATGCTGGCAACAGTGTATCTCTTGAAACGTCGGTCAGCGTTGCAATCCCCTCCTCCAAAGGATGAAATCGACTCTCAACTGGGTCTAAAAACACCGAGACAAGTTGTTGGACTGTTAGCAGTCATCGCCGGGAATCTCACACCGCTGGTCGGTGTGGTTGTGTTTGAATGGAGCGTCGTCCCACTGCTCGTCATCTACTTTTGTGAGGCGTTTATTACCGCACTCATCGCCGCAGTGAAAGCGCTATTTGCGGAACTTGGCTCGCCCACGGAGGATATATTCACATATACACCCAGTTTACCACTCGCCAGTCTACAATGGAAACGTGGCAGTCTAACTGTCCATGCCAGGTTACCCCCGATCTATCCTCGGAATATTCCCTATTCGGCGTTGATTGTCTCTCTATGGTTAGTGATCGGGCTCCCGGTCGGTCTACTGGCATGGGCGACGTTAGATTCCCCACCGGTCTTGTCCATCGGAATGGCTCTGAGTGTCATAGCACTCTTGAGTACTCGTCTTGGAGAATTTCGCTACGAGTTCATTGGCGACCGTCGATTTGACGATACTTCTGCCCGCTAGATTGGGCGCGTCCTCACTCAACAAGTGCTTGGACTGTGCTTAATCGTTCCATTCATCACGAACCTCTCTGATGCTGGTCCGTTTATGTTGGGGGCGATTGTCGCTATACGGACGATTACTGAAGCCTACCGATACAGCGTGGACCAAAGTGGCGGACCGTCCGTGAGTCTCTTCAGTCAACTCGAAGGCGCGGGGTTACTACAATCCAGTCAAGCACGGACAGCGCCTCCAGAGGTGTCGGTGACGAAAAACCAATTGAAGGGCGGATCCAACCGGACACCACAGTCGTACTACTCGGAAATGTCACGACGATATTTTTTGAACTTACAGACAAACTCGGATTAGGCGCCATTGGTACATCCGGGATTATACTACTCGCTGGTGTCCCAGCACTTGCCGCGGTTTATTTGATCAGCGCGGTGGCGCTGATTACGGCATACGTGGGTAGTCATTACCTGAGATACGGCACTGTCGAGTACCGGCGGCGAGACGACCAGATCATCGCGTACGACCGGCTTCTTAAGACATCACAGTGGAGTGCGGGTGTATATACTGGCGATTTCAGCGTCGCGAACGCGATCTTGAATCGGTTCTTCGGAACGGGAGCGCTGACGGCGACTGCCGACACTCCCGAAGACCTCGGTTCGGTTCGACTCGGTCCTGTCGATGGTCTAACTGCCGATTGCTGACCCGAGCCGTCCCGAAATGGATTACGCAATTGTGGCAGTTGCAGGCGGTCTGTTCGGGGTCTTTGCGCTGGTGCCGGTGATAATTCTCGTGTTCGGAAACACCAGCGACGCCACTGCAGTGGGTTTCATATTTGTCATGGGTGCTCCGATACCTTCCGTCGTTCTCGGTTGGGCTGCCCTGTCACGTGTCTGAATGCACGTCTGGTCAGATGCAATGTATAGCTCTTCAACAAACGACAGAATGTAATATACAGTTTCTGAAATAGGCTTCATAACTGTTCTTCAATAATTAGATATCTTATCTGCTCAAGACGCTCGGGAAACTGTTTCGTGACGTTCGACGAAGGTAATACTCCAACCCCCACGTTATTGACGTGTAAACGATCCGGGGGTAGAGGGGTGCCCTCTAGTATGAACTGAGAAAACTAGATTAACCCAACGAAACGCTCGATAACGGGCGGAAAGGATGGACGGGCAAAAGTCAGGATGAAAGCACTCGGTATCTCTCCCCCTATCATTTCGTAGTTTTACACATCGATAACGGGGTGTGTCTCAGATTAAGATAATCAGATACTCACTCTGGGTAAAATTCACACAACCGAGCACTCACAATAGAACGCAAAAACTCTCGCTAGTCAGCTATTCTTTCTAGGCGTAGAGAGGTAATGACACGGGTATTATTATAATTGGCTCAGGAACTGTTACATTAGGTACAGATCATGTGCGCGAGAATAATCGGCTATGTTCCGAATGGATCATAATATTTGATCGGGAGCGATGAATATGTTGACGCTGAAATACCACCTGAAGACGCCGCCTCGTGTTCTTGACACTGAGCGCAATATATTATTTCAGCCGCAGCCGTTTCATTCAATTACCGCACACATCCCGCGACTTACTGAGTACGCTAGTGATGAACTCCTTGATGATGTTGAGATACAGGATCCACCGGTTGATGAGACGCCATTCAGAATGGACACGATGGAGCAGCGGGATGACACTGATTCACTCGCGAATTAACAATTTTAGCCGGTGTATCTACACTGCATATTAACTGCAAACGTGCGTAACATAAAATAATGCCAGAAGAAACACCACCTGATGTAGCGAATCTCCAGAATGAGGATTCGGTTGATTGGCTCGTTGCACGTCGCAAGAAACTCGGGATCAAAAAAGATGATGACGTCGATAAATTCGAGTTTGAAAATGCGCAATTGGATTTGCACGAAGACGATGGCGGTGACGATATCGAATCCGATAGTTCTGACAGCTCCGACGCCGACGAATAACCGGCTATTGACACTGTTCATTTAATAACTTGGGACTGACATATCCAGATTTCTGAGTGACCGTGTGTAACATATCACATATAAATATTACATAAGACAGATATCTACAATAGCTTTACAGATTCTAGGAGTTAGTTTGTGTAGCGACAGTAGATTATCGCCAATCCTGTGATTTTCAGTGACCAGCGTGAACCGATCATATTCCAGACTCGGAAGGGCAGCCTACAGAACAATTAATTCGACTCTGACCGTCGTCAGGATACCCAGAACAGAACAACTAATCCGACTATGATTGCTATTGGGATACCCAAGACGTCTAGTGCGGCTTTCATCAGTATCAACAGACTGGCTGGGGGGTGCCGATGGCTTTGACTTCTGTTGTTTCTGGATATTGAGTTGGTGTCGGAGTGAGTGTCGTGGTTGGCGGTGGTGATATTGGATTCGCAATTGGAGTTGGTATTCCTGCTGATGTTGTCGTTGTCACTCCTGTTTCCGTGCCCGCTGCCGTTTGTTGGCGTTGGCGTGGGCGTTGGTTCTGGTGTCGCTGTCGTTATCGTTGTGGCTGTGGTCGTAGTATTGTTCTGCTGTGTGGTCACAATTCCAACCGAACTGAGAACTGAAATGCTCACGATGATCAGGACTGTTAGCACCAGTCTCGCCGTGAGAGCTGAACTCAGTCGTTTCAGTGTCACGTTTTGACGTATTCTTCGTGTTCATTATTTATCTCTCTCCTCAACAGAACACGACTGAAACAATCGCTTCAGTGCTCCAGTTATACAGATTCTTGAGGTTAGTTGTGCAACTGCAATTTGTGTATAATATCCTATTGATGAAAGCCACAACGAGAGATATGTCTGTGAATAAAAAAGATGCCAAACGCTGGACTCAAATTCACTCTGGAGATTGTCGGTAAAAGGCGAATGACAATTGTAATACCTGCAAATCCGCCGGCTATAACGAGAGCCTTCAAATTCACATACGCAATAATGCAGCTTGATAGTGGAAAAAAATGTTAATTTAGTGACTGTAAGTAGTGGTCGAGAATCCCGTATTCGCGTCTCCCGTTTTTATACACTGTTCTTGAGGACATCTCAATACCGTCTATTGCTCACGATTCTTTAGATTAAAACTGAGAATACCGTCTGATACTATAGATATCCCACATCTCATGCACTCATTATCGATACATTCCACTAATGAGAGAATACATTGATAACGGCGCTCCTCGTAAAGAGATAATAATCTGACGTAATGGATACTTCCTCACCATTATCATCTTTCTTCTGGCGTCGATAACCTATCAGTTGGATGATGGAAATACTCCCTGGCTTATTTCTGTGCCAGTTTTGATTCTTTTATACAGGACGCCTCTGTTCATATGCGTCTCAGTCTTATACGAACTCTCGAATCTTGAGCCTCGCGATGATCTTAAAGAGTGATTGACGATGTCATCATTCAATGTCCCTTTCAGCGATACCAGTTTTTGTTCATGACCACTGTGATACCCACCCGCGGAGATACCAAATGCCAGTTCATTTTTTAGTATATGGACATCGGTGACACTGGAATCACAGATAGAATCAATAACCACGCGTTTCCGGTTATAAATAGCAAGACAGAGATACGATGTACTGAAATGATTACAACCCATCTGTGTTTGTCTGCCCTCTTGACGATCTTCTAGAGTTCAGGAATGACCTCAACAGTGAGAGTGAGAATGAGGGTTACTGTCATGACCAATCCGATGAGTCTGCTGAGACTGGTCACAAGAGCGGCTATCCCAATGAGACCAAATGGGAGCCCAAGAATCAAAATAAACAACCCTCGGGCGCCTGTTTTCAACGCGGTGGTTCTTGACTCACCATTCATCAATGTCAAGTGTTGTTCTTGAGGCGTCATGATTGCATTTGTATCTCCGCATCTACATCTGTAATTGTCTCTGAGTTCATATCCACACCTCCATTAGCATCGACGGTGACTTCCTTTGACACTTGGGTGGCTTTCCCAACGATTGTTACTGTTTCATTAATATTGATCGTTCCCTCTATTAATTCGATAGGATTTGGGATACTGCTTGCATCTCCTGTATAGGCTGATGGCTCAACATCAACTCTCTCTGTATTCTCAATCTGTTCTAACATCTCCTCCCCGCCTGTGACTGTCTTTGTCTGTGTATTCAGCGACATACTCTCCCGGGAAGGATCAACGAATATCTCCGCTGTTTCATCAGAAACAATGAACGGACGAGAGTTGCCCCCAGAGTCAATCGAACAGTTATCGTTCAGTTGAGAGTTAATCACATACTCGTATGCGACACATTTCTCATTTCGGATTGGTGATGTCAATACGTTACCCGGGAGTGAATCCGATTGAGACGAAAAAACGCGAACAGAGCCTTGGATCTGAACCAATTCATCCGCTGCGATAGCCTCATCAATTGACACTGAATCTGTGGTGAATGTTTTCCACCACCTGTTCACGTCTTTTATTCCATTAGTCATCGCAATCAGCCCGACTGCAGTTCCAACAATTCCTCCAAATAACAATGAGAGAGAGCCAAGAAGATTTTCGATAGACATATCATATATTCCTGGACTATCTCCAATAAATGAGTTTGCGTCGGATGACGCGCGGGTTTCATAATTCCCTCAGGTTCCCTCAAAACACATCACGCAAAGCGATGTTATCAACAAGGAATTGCTGATTTACACAGCATTCTGACCCAGAAGTTCACCTTCCGAGCGACTACGTGAGCGTTGTAACTCCGATAGTCCAAGTGAGTAAAGAGAATCGAAGCGACCGGATTTTGTGCGATGAGATACCAAAACCCGAACATGCAGGAACGAATTGCCGAAGTCCTGCCGTTACGGCTACATTCGGATCATCTTCCTTCTGTCATTGAACATCTGGCGCTGTACGTCGGAATCGCTGTATTCCAGTGGAGTCTCACTGAAATAGCGTTCCTGTACGTGAGTGAAATCGTCGTGATCAATATCTTGTTTCCAACTGTCGCGTTGTTTGCAGCAGATCCTGTCGAAACTCTTGAGAGTGACCACTGGCGTGGAGAGACGCAACCACGGACACTCCGACCAGTCCAGTGGCTCCCACCAATATACTCTCGGAACCTCAAATTGGCTGGAAAGTACGCTGTGTTTGCGTTTATTTTTGTGATTCTAATCCCCCTGACGGCGCTGTCTGAGTTTTCTCAGAATACTCCACAATCGCTTTTTACGATGTCGACACTGATGGCAATCGGTGGCATCTGTCTTGCCCAATTGAGACGTGTGTATCAGGAGTTCGTGAGTGATCAACAATATCAGACACAGTCGCCGGCAGAAGCACTTCGATTCGGCGTGATTCCTCTTCTCGAAGTTCTCATGATACTTCTGTGCGTAGTCGTCCCGATAACAGTCATTCTCGTGGCTGGGATGTTTGCGACAGGAATTGACGCAATCGAGTCACAGGTTGTGCTGTGGGCTTATCTTCTTCCAATTGGTGTCGTTCGGGTGTACGTCCGAGGAGCAGAGTGGGATTTCACCTTTACGAAAGGGGGAATCCAACTGTAACTATGACTCTCATTCAAATTTTACTTCTTGTTTCACCACAATTCTGAGTCGAGTTTGATTTCAATTCATCACTGATGACGAGAGCGATACCAAGCAGTGATTCCGAGGGTGATCACGGCAGCAATCGTGACGATTGGACCAAAGCCTGGAGGGTCGGGGTCTTTAGGGTCTGTTGTGGTCGGTGTCGCGGTTGGTGTTCGCTCTGCGGAGACAGTCACGTCTACCTAATCAAACACGGGCACCATGTTTTATTTGACCGGAACAGCATGCACGATAGTATCACTGTCGTTTGTCTCTGTTGTGTGCAGCATCGTCACTAGTGTCTGCGTATCAGTTATTTAGCTCACAGTATCCTCAGAACCCACCTGCTTACTGGGATTGACAGTGATATTCGTCGTTGTGCCAGGATCAACTGCGACAGATTCACCAATTTTCGCGCCAATCTCGTCGGCTTGGATTGTTCCGTCGCTATCGGTGTCGGTCGCTTGATGAACAACGATATTGAACTATTCGTTATTATCTCCACTGAGCGTTGCAGTTGAGACGATCACCGATGTCGAACCGGTCGAAACAGTTTGGTTTTCGAATTGAACCGCTGGGTCAGTCCCATCTTGATGAGAGTATGAACGATCAGTTTGCTGTGCGGTCGTGACGACGGTTGCTCGCGGAGATACCACGATGAGAGTGCTCAGAAGAACACAAAGAATAGTGACACTAGCAAGTGTCTCGAGTCGAAATTTCACTAACATTACTCTTCGTTGCAGTCTCAATTATGAATCAATTCTGCGTTCATTCGAGATGTCCGGAGTCGCTGTTGCTGTTGCTGTCGCTGCCATTATCACTGTCGCTTCCTCACTCGCAACTTGGATAGCCATTACTCAAACCAGGCTGTGAAATTTTCATTATTCTATACTTTCATCATAACATCGTTTTGACGAATATCAGTGAATCCGCAAATACTTCATATAGTACTTTTCATACTGACTGACAAAAAGACATCTGAGTGTCTGCGAATCTGTGATGACCGCGATGAATTGTGACAGAAGACTGTGTGATATATCTGTATGTGAGGGCGCAATTACAGGGATCAAACCACGCGGTATCGATATCGGGTTCCAACGGTATCAGTCCTTGACGCCCTTGTGGATGCTCTCACCTTCGAAGAGTCGTTCCGCGATTGTGACTGTCTGTTCGTCCTCGCGCCGGGTAGGGAAGTGAGCAGCCATATAACGTGCCGGCGCAATTAATGCCAGTCGTCGTTCGCGTTCGCTCTCGGCTAATTCAAACTGTCGAAAGCCAGCCTCAACGTTCTGAAGCGTGTGGAAGCCGGCGTCCTCTCTCAACAGTCCCTCACCCATCGTCCGTTTGAGCGCTGCGGGGTCACCGCCAGCGTCAAAATGCCCGCCAACGACCCGTGCTGCTTCGTCGACGCCACCCTGTTCGTCGAAGACTGCCAGCAGGCGTTCCCGTAGTTCGGCGGGGTCACCGTCCGCTCCCGCACCGGGTTCAGGGACACTTGCCCGTGGTTGATTCAGAAACCGGTCGAGATACACCGACATCGCACCCTGCCAGCAGGCCTTATACACATCTGGGGCATTGGTGCGACGTGCAAGATTGTCGACGGCATTAGCAAACGAAACTGTGTGATGAACCGTGTTCCAGTCACTGAATTCATTGCCGGTGCCGAAGTGGGCAACCCGTCGAAGTGCGGTGACCGCAATGGCGTGCGCAAGTTGTTCGGTGCTTGCACCGCTGGCGACAGCGTCTCGGAGGGCTTCGTCCAGGCGATGTGGGTCAGCGGAAAGCAGCGTTTCTATGAATCCATCGGGGCGGTTCCAGTCTTTGCCGGCACCAGCGGCGACCATTTCGGGCAGGTCCTCGGCAGCGTCGAAACACATCTTAGCCACGTCAACCGGTCTGGTCCATGTGCTGGTCTCCTCACCACGCGAGGCATCAGCAATTGCGTCAACCACAGTTGCAAGGACGGCCTCACGTCGGTCCCAGCCGACATGATCCAGCGTCTCAACGGCTTTGTTGATAAAATCGACTGTGTGGCTGTTATTCATGTAGATGTGGTCGGTACCAGCAGCGACAAGCATCTCAACGAGATCCTCACGGGCAAGAGTATTCGCCGCGGTGCGCAGACAGCGCTCGGCGCCCGTGCTGTCGCGGACATCACAGGTGTCACGGAACCAGGACTTGAGCCGTGATTGAGACAGATTGTCATTGTCGAGCGCATACTGTTCGAACCGGGGCGGTTCGCCGTCGCAGTTGTCTGCAACCTCGGTGACGCCGACGATCATCGCTCGCAGTTTCTCATCGTGAGCAAGATCACCGTAGAGGTTCGCCATCGCACCGAGCGTCGTCATGCCCCGCCCCCAGCCGTCAGCGCGGTACTGCGTCCCAAAATCGACTGCGGTTTCGAGCGGTGTGACAAATCCTTCGTCGTAGTGGTCAAGATGGATGACAGCCTTCGCGGCGACCAACGAGAGATTCTCCGCTAAACCATCTGCCAGTCTGTTACGCCAGTGTGTCTCTGGGGGGACGTCTGGCTCGGGATTTGGATCGACGTAGACAGTCCCGTCCTGAACCCGGGTTGGGAACGTTTGAACATCATCAGCCCAGATGTCGAGTGTATCCCCCTGTGCAAGTTCGAATCGTGCGTGGTGCCAATCACACGTTAGTAGACCGTCCTTGAGGCTGCCTTTCGAAAGCGGGAAACCCATATGTGGACAGCGGTTGTCGAGGGCGTACACCTCACCCTCGTGATGAAAGAGTGCGACCGGGCGGTCCTCTACCATTGCGACTGTTCGTCCGTTGTCGCGGAGGACATCGATACTAGCGACCTCAGTGAACTCTTGATTCGGTGAGTCCGATGACATACATGATAATTTACCAACGAGATAAATGAATCCACCCCGAATGAGTCGTATATTTACACAACCGTCAGTACTGAATCAAGAGAATCTCGCTGATTATCATCGATGACTCGCAGATAGGCGGTTTGGATCTGAGATGATGCTTGATTGATCCTTGCTTTTTGATTCTCGATCTGTGATGTGCTGAAATGCTCAATCGATCATATACTCGAAGATGCTGTGCTGAATACAGATCTTCAACATAGCAACTACGCTAGGATTATGATGGTCAGTTCTCGTATCAAACGAGTATATATGAGCAACGGTTCTCTGTAGTGATTGTTTGGCTGGATTACCGACACTCTATCGTGTCATAAAGTCTGAAGTTTGTCGCTCGCATGAATGATTGCAGGTGTTGGTAAAGATGTCTGATAGAGAGAAACAACCTGAGACATGGTTAATCGATATGGACGGTGTGTTGATACGTGATGATGATGCTCTTTCAGGGGCTGAAAGTTTTATTCATCAACTCAAAAAACAGGAGCGTCAGTTCCTTGTATTAACGAACAACGCAATCTACACACGACGCGACCTGGCTGCGCGCCTTTCAGACGTTGGACTCACAATCCCGGAAGAGCGAATCTGGACCTCAGCCGTGGCGACGGCACAGTTTGTTTCAAATCAGATGCCAGACGCTTCGGCGTACGTGATTGGTGAGGCTGGATTGAAGACAGCACTTCACGACGTGGGCTACACGCTTACTGGCACTAATCCAGATTTTGTTGTTCTTGGGGAAAGTCGCACATACTCGTTTCAGAACATCACTGCGGCCGTCCGGTTAGTCAATCAGGGTGCGCGATTCATTGTGACAAACCCAGACGCGACGGCTCCCTCAGCTGAGGGTCCGCTTCCAGCGACTGGCTCTGTTGCGGCTCTCATCACGGAGGCTACCGGCAAAGAGCCATACTTTGTTGGCAAGCCAAATCCAATCATGATTCGTAGCGCTTTGAACCAACTTGGGGCTCACTCCAAATCGACGGCAATGGTCGGTGATCGTATGGACACGGATGTGGTAGCCGGCATTGAGGCTGGTCTGACCACGTATCTCGTCTTAACAGGGTCAACTGACCGTGAGGACGTATCGGAGTATGCGTATCGACCACATCGAATCGTTGAATCGATTGCTGAGCTGACGGGTCTGATCGGGTCTTCATGAAACATGTACGATATTTATTTCAACCTCCAAATATCATTGATGAATCATGTCGTGTTGAATGAAGACCTGAAACCGAAGGGAGGCAAATCAAAACAATATAAAATAAATACAATGTTGCACAGTCTCAATACAGACGGAACTATGTGGTAACTTGCAGTGTGAGTCAGAACCGGAGCTGCCCAGCAGAGGATTAACAATCATACTCGGGCTCAAAAGAAGCCATAGGGACGACTTTCCTCTGGAGGCTGCACATGGGTGAATATTAAGATTTTGTGAGATCGAAACTCCGTCATCTGTCAGTTGAAGCCGTCGGAGACTCCAATTAAGACTGGAACACTCGATTTCAGGACTCGATGTAACGCCGATTTAATTCAATATCGGTCACCTCGAAGCGTGCTCCGTCTTCAGGGCTCCCTGTGAGCGATATCTCCCATCCGTGAGCTCCAATGATCTGCTTGACAATTGAGAGTCCAAATCCAGTACCCTGCTCGGTCGTCGTATATCCGGCTTCAAACACATCGTCTCGCTCATCGACCGGAATTCCACTTCCGTCGTCTGCGACATAGAATCCATCCGCAAGCTCACCAATAGTGATTGTCACATCCTCGTCCTCGTCCTCATCCTCGGTTTCATTCTTACCCTGATCTTGATCTGCACGCTCGATTGCATTTCGCATCAGATTCTCAAATACCTGCGCAAGCCGACCCCGGTCAGCTTGAACAGTTGTATCAATATTGAGATGAATGGTCGCATTGGTTGTCTCGACATTCTGCCAGCAGCTCTGAGACAACTCGGCGAGATTGACTGATTCTGGATTCTTTACTTGCTCACCAATCCGGGCTAACTGCAGGAGATCATCAATCAGTTCATCCATTCGAGTCAGTGCCGACGCAATCTTACGGGTTCGATCATTGTCACAGTCTTCCCGGAGAAGTTCTAAATTGCCCTTTGCAACAGAGAGTGGATTCCGCAGATCATGACTCACGACGCTTGCAAACTCATCGAGCTGTTCGTTCTGACGTTGGAGTTCTCGTCCGTCCTCGACGTGCTCGGTGATGTTCTGTGCGACCGCCATCACATGTGCCATCTCTGTTCCATCGGGTTTCACAGGCGTTACCCGAATTCGGTAGTGTTCACGTCTGTACTCCTGTTCGAGGGTAGTAGCAATTCCATCAAACGCCTGTTTGTAGTGCTTACAGGCTTTATCCGCAAGCTCATCGGGAAACACCTCGTGTGGGGTGTGCCCCTCAATGTCTGCAGACGACAGACCAGTTCGCTCTAATTCTTCACCACGAGCACGGACGTACTCGAAATTGTCGTCAATCAAGTATACCGCCCCATCAGGGAAATTCTCTGCCGGTGTCTGATACTGCTGTTTCAATTCTGCTAGTTGTTGTTTTTGAGCTCGGATCTCAGTAATATCACGACTCGCACCCGCAATATACTCGACTACTCCGTCAATAACGACTGGCGCGATTCTGGTCTCCCAGCGAGCAGGGTTATCACCAAACTGGATTTCTTCCTCATATTCGAGCGTCTCTCGCTGCTCGACGCACTTCCGATATTTCTGTTCGACCTTTTGTGCTTGTGTCTCACCCAACACATCCTGTATTGTTTGTCCACAACTTTCCGCAACGGAGATACCTGGTGTGTCTTCCCATGCTGGATTGAGTCGTTCGATTCTGAATGACTCATCGACATTAATTAAAAAGAGGTGATCCTGTGCATGCTGAAAGAAAGTCTCAATTTGTTCAAGCCGTTGGCGACGGTCATGCTGGTCGGTGATGTCTGTGTAAATAAAAAATCCGCCCGAGCAATCGTCGTAGACAGCATTTTCTAAGAAGAATCTTCGGGGTCCATCTGTTGTCTGCCGAATCACTTCCCTCGATTCGAGTCGACCACCGGCTTGGACGTGCTGGTTGATTGCTGCGGCGTCACTTATCCGGTCCTCGGGAACAATGCAGGCGTCGAGTGACTCACCGACAACAGTGTCAGCGGTGTATCCAAACACATCCTCGAAAGCCGAATTGACTTGAGTGACGATTGGCTCATCGTTTTTATACTGCACTTCCACGGTGGGTTGTGAGAGGCGCTCAAAAAGGGTACGAAATCGCCGTTGTTCTTCCTGTGCTTGTTGTTCAGCCTGTGACTGCTCGACAGCGTCTGTAATCCGATGGGCTAACAGTTCGTACTGTTCGGTTCCAGATGATTTCTGTAAATAATCAGTTACCCCAGCAGAAATGGCTTCACTGGCGACCGCTTCGGATCCTTCGCCTGTATACAGAATAAATGGAAGTTCAGGGTACTTCTGGCGCACAGTCCTGAGAAACTCAATCCCATCTTGAGTGGGCATATCGTAATCAGAGAGAACGCAATCAAATGATGAGTCAGCGAGGCGATCGAGCCCGTCACTTGCACTCGCACCAATTTCAGTGTCGAATCGGTCGTTCTCTCGCTCGAGAAACGTCGTTGCCATTTCGGCGAAATCCACGTGGTCATCAACATGGAGGACACGGATCGTATCCGTACGCTTCTCTCCGGTAGCCATATTCCGTTGTTCAATTTTTTTGGATTGAAATAAAAGTTCTTGATTTAGTTATGACAATTAATGCCGTAACTATCATTAGCGTGAATATGTAATTAAATTTATAAGATAACACTCAGTCGCTCAACTTTGCTCACCGCCCGTTTAATTCTTCCAGCAGCGGCTTGTGTGTTCTGTTTACACAGAACAGACCTCATTGATTTCAGGAGGCAGTTAGAGTCGATAGAGGAGATTTCACTCCCAGATCCGAATCGACCGAGAATGATGGCGTGAGCACACAAGTTATTCTCTAGAATCGTTCAGAGAAAGATCTCAAACTCATCTAAGAGGATTAAGCAATCACTCAGTGGTCATGCAACTGCGACGGTCGTTCCTGTGGAGATGGCGTTACGTGGTGGGAGATATGAAAGAATAGTTGAATTATGTATCACTGACTCACCTCGTGAGTATCATAAATTGTACATATAATCGACGGTATCGATTTCGAAATCAGCACAGATATGATATCGAATGAAGCCATATCTTACATATTGTCGATTGCAATTTCTCCACTTCCGAGTATGACATTGACGAATACCCACCCAACACAAGCACATAGCCGAGATGGACGGGATTGGTTTACTATCAATTAATTTATATACGCTGGCAGCGATCGGGAATCCAGACGGAGTCACACTTCAACATGACAGTCCACCTGTAGTATGTTTATTCACGCAGAAGTTGAATTTACAAATCGTGTCATACTGGTGGCTGCGCGATCGTCACAATACTCAATGCCCACGGTGTCGAATTCCATGAGTCTGATACAGCCGGTAGTGTCAATCATACCCGACACGGTCGACGAGATCTGCAGCCGTTTTTGTGACTCTGGATAAGATACTATCAAGGGACTCATCAAACGACTGTATCTGTCGGTCTTGCATCACGATATCACCGTTGCATACCACGGTGTCGACTTCGAATCCTTGTGCAGCGTGGACAAGACTGAACACTGGGTCCGGGCTGGGAGTCAGATGCGGATGGTCAAAATCGACGATAGCGATGTCGGCTTGCTTTCCGACCTCCAATGAGCCGAGACTGTCGACGCGACCAATCGCTTCCGCGGCGTCGATAGTCACCATATCGAATGCCTTCTGAGCCGAAACGACACCCGGATCACGGTGGTATCCTTTATGTCCTCCAGCCATCGCTCGGAGATCACTCAGCGGATTGACTGTATCATTCAGTATCGAGTTGTCGGTCCCGAGTCCAACTGTCACACCGGCGTCCACCATCGCCGCTACTGGCGCGAACCCAGTCGCAAGACGCATGTTCGCCATGTAGTTGTGTGCGACACTCGTGTTGGTTGCGGCGAGGATACGAACGTCATCCTCGTCAATTTGGACACAGTGACCCAGCAGTGCCCTGTCACCGAGGTATCCAATATTTCGAAGATACTCGATACTTGACAGTGATCGCTGCTCTTGTGCCTCTGCCTCTGCAACGTGGACAGTCGTCATCACATCGTGTTCTTCAGCGAGCGCAGAAGCTGCCTGGAAGCAGCGATTCGTCGTCGTTTCAACGACGACCGGCGCCGGCCATATCGATTGCCGACCATCAGCGGACCCGTGATATGCCTCAATAAGTGAATCGACCTCCTTGACAACCCTGTCGGTCTCCTCAACAAATCTCTCCAGTGGTGGGTGGTCAACATCATTGTCTCGAGTTTGAATATCCAACACAAGTGCCTGGAATGCATTGTCCGCGCCGCAGTCAACCATGCCGGCTCCATAGATGTTTCTGATACCAGATTGGTTGTATATCTCTAGTTTTGCCTCGATGTCTGCCCAATCATCCCAGAGGACCTCCGTGTCGTTCTCGACAAACGTTGTGACCCCTGCCCGGATTGCTTCAGCACAGTACAGTGTCGCTGCGGTGGCGTGCTCCTCGGGTTGCATCGCCAGTGTTCCCGGTCGTTTGACATTGTATAGCCAGTCGAGCAGACCGCGGTTCTCAGCGAACGAACCCCGGAGTAGGATATCCGAAACGTGCGTATGCGGATTAATTAACCCGGGAATGATGACTCCACCGTCGGCGTCAATAATCTGGTTAGCGGTATGATTGGTAGTGACATCAGCAGTCGGTCCGACTGCAGATATGCTGCCATCTTGCACGGCGACAGCGCTATTTTTGAGCACAGTTCGGTCGACGTCCTGTGTAACAACCGTCCCATTGATAATAATTAATTCCGTCATCGACACGTCGTCTCTGATTGAATCGGTTGATTACGTGGACTCTTGCTGGTGCTGGTGTTGGTGTTTCGCGACTGTGAATATCTCCACATATGCTGATGTCCACTGGCGTGAAAATAAGCATGTTCACAAACTAGCAGGTAAATACGAAATCGTACTACGTTTTGAAAAAGGAAAATACGTCTGTGGCTTTCTGATAGTAAACAGTACAAACATCCTGATGTGCCGGCTTTCCTCACAGGCAGTTGATTTTCCATCACGTGGGAGACTGGATTTTGAGGCTTTCTCGATAAGACTCAATTTTCATAAAATAACACCGAATCGATAAAGTAACTATGTTTGTCCGCAAATTTTGACCAAAGAAACAGGAATTATATATGAATAGCGGGCATGGACTTACAATACATAAATGAGCGCTGAAGAATTCGTGCGGATGGAAAACATCACGAAGACCTTCCCGGGAGTCATCGCAAACGATGACGTATCAATGTCAGTGAAGAAAGGCGAGATTCACGGGTTATTGGGTGAGAACGGGGCAGGAAAAAGCACGCTCATGAAAATCCTGTATGGGCTTTATTCTGCTGATCAAGGAGAGATCTGGCTCGGTAATAACCGACTTGAGATGGACTCACCACAGGATGCAATCGATGCGGGTATCGGCATGGTTCACCAGCATTTTAAGCTTATTCCACGTCTCTCTGTTTCAAAAAATATTATCTTGGGGAAGCGAGAACCAACTGCAGCGTTCAGAGAGGATCATGGAGCTAAATCAGGTGCTCTCGGATCACTCACCTCCAACAACATCGTCCAGAGCCTTGCTTCACGTTTCACGCTTGGTCTTGACGCACCACAAAAGCAGATACAACAATTATCTGATAACTACGGGTTTGATATTGATGTCACCATGCCCGTATGGGAACTCGGTGTCGGCGAACGCCAGCGTGTCGAGATTCTCAAAGCGCTCTACCGGGATGTTGATCTGTTGATTCTTGATGAACCAACAGCGGTGCTTACTCCGACACAGGCAGAACGGCTGTTTGAGACGCTTGAGAAGTTGACAAATGAGGGTCTTACAGTCATTATAATCACACACAAACTCGATGAAATTAAACAAGTCACCGACCGTGTGACGGTGCTCCGAGATGGCAAAGACATCGGAACCGTCGAAACGAGCGAGCAGACCTCCGATGATCTCGCTCGGATGATGGTTGGACGAGACGTCTTATTCGAAGTCGATAAAGACGATGTCCCGGTAGGCGAAACGGTACTCGATGTGTCGTCACTTCGGACAGAGGATGACCGGGGTATCGAAGCCGTCTCTGGTGTGGATATGAGTATTAAATCTGGTGAAATTGTCGGACTTGCGGGGGTCAGTGGAAATGGGCAAAAAGAGCTCGCTGAGTCGCTCGTCGGCGTCCGAGAGACAGTCGGCGGTTCGATAGAAATCACTGGCGATGATATCACTGATGAACCGCCCAGTGCGTTCATTAACAGTGGGGTATCGTTTGTTCCTGAAGATAGACACAAAGACGGCTGTGCAGGAACACTCTCTATCATGCATAACGCCGTCATGAAACGATACGGTGATTCTGAGTTTTCTGATGGGTTCACACTCAATTATCAGGCGATGGAGGAGTATGCAGACACCCTCGTCAAGGAGTTTGACGTCCGAGGAATCAGTGATGTTCGAGAAATAAATGCCGGGGAATTATCTGGAGGGAATCTCCAGAAACTCATCCTTGCACGGGAGATGCTGCGTGAACCCGACCTGTTAGTTGCTAACCAGCCGACCAGAGGGGTTGATGTGGGTGCCATCGAGTTCATTCGGGAGCGATTAGTCGAACAGCGAAAATCGGGCACGGGAGTTCTATTATTATCTGAGGATCTTGATGAATTATTCGACCTCAGCGATAGAATACTGGTCATCTATCAAGGAGAGATCGTTTATGAGACAACTCCGGAAGAAGCCGACCGTCAACGCATTAGTCTTGAAATGAACGGTGGTAAAGAGGAGGTCAAGCAGCCAGCACAAATCGCTGCTGACGGCGGCAGGAGTAACGTCTCATGAAATTGAATCTTGAATTAATTCCACGGTCAGACATTCCAGCGTGGATGGCGTATGGAACCCCGGTATTCACCGTACTAGCTGCGCTGACTGTAAGTGGATTTGCACTGTTCAGCTTAGGGGTTAATCCCCTGGCAGCTTACAATATCATGTTTATCCAAACGCTGACTACCAGTTTTGGCATTACCAACACGTTGGTGAAAGCCGTACCGCTGATATTTGCCGGGTTAGCAGTGTATCTACCGCTCAAAGCGAGACTGTGGAATATCGGTGCAGAAGGTCAACTCATAATCGGAGCCATCGTTGGTACGACGGTTGGTTTGACCGTTTCGCTCCCAACATACGCGCTATTGCCATTGATGTTTCTTACTGGCGGGGTCGCAGGCGCTATGTGGATTGTTGTCCCAGCGTGGCTCCGGGCAAGGTATGGCATCAACGAAATCATAACCACGTTGTTGTTCGTTTTTATCGCACAGTCGCTTCTGAATTACGTCGTTCGTGGACCTTTACAGGCAGCCGAATCAAATTTCCCACAGTCAGCATCACTCCCGACCGCAGCGACGCTTCCATCTCTCCCTATAGTCGGGTTCCCGTCTGGAATCCTCCTAGCGATAGTCCTCGTCGCAGGCACGTACATGATAATAAATTACACGCGACTCGGATATGAAATCACGTTCATGGGTGCGAACGACAATGCGGCCGAGCATGCTGGAATGAGCAAGCTCAAAATATATCTCATTGCACTCATGGCTGGTGGCGCGATGGCTGGATTTGCTGGTATCAGCGAGATATCCGGTGTCGAGGGTCGATTGCGGGCGTCATTCGATCCCGGATATGGATTTACCGCAGTTCCGATTGCGTTACTCGGTCGCAACGGCACATTTAGAGTGTTGCTCGCAGCGTTGTTTTTTGGCGTTTTATTCATTGGTGGATCAAGCATCGAGACGAGTCTTGGTGTCCCCTCGGCGATTACGAGTGTCATGGAAGCACTCATTATATTATTCCTCATTACCGCAGAGTTTTTCAAAAACTATCGCGTGGGGGTGTCGGTTGAACGGACACCAACCCACAGTGCACCCGGTGACCCGGAAGGTGATGTCTGATGGCGGGGCTAGCGACTGGATTAGCAAACGCAACGGTCAATGCGAGTACGGTACTCATTCTCGCAGGACTCGGGGAACTGATAAGTGAGCGATCAGGCGTGCTCAATCTCGGTGTTGAGGGGATGATGCTCGTTGGTGCGCTCTCTGGTTTCATTATTACATCGATGACGGGGAGCCCGTGGCTCGGTCTGTGCATTGCGATTCTCGCTGGCGGTGTTATGGCATTGTTACACGCTTTCTTGTGTGTCTCGCTTAATTCCGATCAGGCAGTAAGTGGAATTATGCTCACACTCCTTGGCGCTGGTTTGACAACGTACTTTGGAAATTCCTGGACAGGCGATTCCGTCTCGGGATTTTCTGAAGTGACTCTCCCGATAATCGGAAAGTTTCTTATTGAAATTCCGATAATCGGCTCGGCACTGTTTCAGAGCACGCCGACGGACTACATCGCGTTGTTATTGATTCCGATTGTCTGGCTGTTTCTGTATAAGACAAATATTGGGCTTGAAATGATATCTGTCGGTGAAGACCCAGAGACAGCAGATACTATGGGCATCGATGTGTTTCGAATGCGATATGTGGCTGTGGTCATTGGAGGATTCTTTGCTGGCGCTGCTGGCGCACACCTTTCGCTTGCATTTAATCAGATCTGGTCATCAGGCATGACTGCTGGGAACGGCTGGATTGCTGTCGCTTTGGTCATCTTCGCGCGGTGGGAGCCGGGACGAATACTTGTTGGTGCATATCTATTCGGATTACTGAACGCAATTCAACTGTACTCTCAAGGGCTGACATTTACTCTTGCGCCGGAAACGGCACTCTCTGGCTTACTCAATCCAATTATTGAATTTGTTATGAATCCAACGATTATGTCAACATACCCGTATATAGTTACACTGCTTGTGTTAGTCATTACCGTCATTCGAGCAGAGAACCGTCAGCTCGCACAGCCTTCAGCACTGGTCCAGTCTTACAGTCGAGAGATCGATTAGAGGTTCAACAGAGGGTCACGGCACGAATAGCACTATGATTTATACAGTGTAACCGTCCCGATCCAACGCACTGACAGGTAAAAATCGACATATAACAAATATTTATAAATATGCAGAATATGTGTTTGAGTGGCAAACAAGCGATGAAACAACTAAACAAGCATCATACAATTGGCTTAGATATGCAAGAACACAAACTATTATTGATGAGCGAATGGACAATGAACACTCAAGCAACGACTGACGACACCGAAGGAGGAATTAATTACGATGAGTGAGAAGCCAATCACGCGACGAACAGCGTTAAAAGCGGCAGGAACTGTCGGATTAGCCGGAATCGCTGGATGTAGCGGTACGAGTAGTAGCAACAGTGATAGTAGTGGCTCCACAGATAGTTTAACTGCAGCGTTCCTGTATGAGTCCGAGGTTGGCGAAGTCGGTTGGGATCGAGCACATGAGGACGCCCGACAGGCTGTTGATGACGAATTTGACTGGCTGGAGACTCGATTCTCTGAGGCGGTTGATTCGAGCGATGTGAAACGCGTTATGGAAGAGTATATCACCGGTGGAACAGATGTTATCTTCGGAACGACGTTTGGGTTTATGGATCCGATGACCGAACTGTCACCGGAATACCCAGACACTGTTTTTGAGCACTGCTCAGGATTCAAAACAACAGACAATATGGGTCGATACTATGGTCGACTGTATCAGGCACGATACCTCTGTGGTGTCGCTGCCGGATTACTAACCGAATCGAACCGACTCGGGTACGTCGGTGCGTTCCCGATTCCCGAGTTGGTCCGTCAAATCAATGCCTTCGTACTCGGTGCACAGAGCGTCAATCCAGACGTGACTGCGAGCGTCCGATGGACGAATGCATGGCTCGATCCGCCAACCGTCACGCAGGCTGTAAATACTCTCATCAACGACGGCGCTGATGTGATTAACAATCACCAAACTTCAACTGCAGCCGTGCAGACCGCAGCCGAGAACGATGCCTACGCTTTCACATACACGACATCGATGGCTGACGCTGGTGGCGAGTTTTACGGTAGCTCGGCTGTCTTCGATTGGGAAGAGTTCTACAAGCCCACTCTGCAGTCGGTGCGTGACGGCGAATGGGAACCTGATGCGTACTGGAAGGGACTTGAGTCAGGCGTCATCGATATCGATGATTTCGGTCCGCAAGTTAGCAACGATATTGTCAGTGAAGTTGATACACAAAAAGAGGAAATTATCAGCGGTGAACGCAGCGTCTGGGAGGGAAGTCAGTTCGAGGGGAAATCTGATGAGTTCCTCTTCAGTCAGATGGGCAGCTATGTTGAGGGTATCGAGGGAGAAGTACCAAGCTCTTAAAAAATAACTCTTATAGGATACTGCGGCGCCTTCTGGTTCGTATCCCACGCCGCAACAGATGCGCAAGCGTTCTTTACCGCGCTGATCAGGTGCCGGTCAGAGGTACTTATGGATGAATCGATGAGTACACAGACGACACAGGCGTCTGGGAACATCGAGCGGATACGTATCACAGCAGAATTGATGAGAGATGGCATACTGAAAACGACAATTTCGATGGCTGATATCACCACTTCGGTGCTTGTGTCGAACTCTCAGAGTCAATCGGAGTGCGCACCGTACAGCTATTGAGATAGAAACAATCGCTTCACATTGGTGACATACATTTGAGGGGTAATCCTAATCAACTGATATACTCCTGACGTCGCAATTGTACCATTGTGACGATCTATCCGCTTACTGTCTGGATGTTTATGATCGGTCGATGTCGATTTATGTAATATATTTGATACTTATCTACATCGAACCAGCCCAGCCAAGAATCTAACGTCTGTGTATTATTATAAGTGTATCTCCCAGAAAATCTCTGTAAATACAAATATTATGTGGACCTTATTTTAGATATGCAGAAGAGGTTTATTTATCAACCGACAATTGTTGATATGGATAACATACTCATAGCCACCCCCTCGAAGGAGTCAGCTGATAGGGAAATTGAAGAGATGCGAGCGCGCGTCCGGCGTCGACTCGCTCGATACGCCTGAGGTCTTATTTGGAGGCACTGGCTCTGACTACGTGCATCGAGATTAGTACTTCCCACGACAAGGGAAATGACATTACTCACAACCCGCAGCCGGCAGTGCTGTCATTGATAACTTCTAACGCTGATAATCTCATACCGTCGGGGAAAATGTTGGTCTGTGGAATACCGATCGAACCAATTGAAAAAAACCTCCGTTCGAACGACCACTGATGCGGTAATCGGGGATATATACACTCCTGAAACCTCAGCAGACGGATTGAAGCCAGTGATAATGATACTCCGCTCGGGCAAAATTCAAATCGGGGATGCCCAGACAGTCTTGTTTGATCCCACGACGGATGGAGGCAATCGAAATGTGATGGCATCATCGATGTGGTTGTCGAACCCAGGGTGGTGGTTATCTCCTCCCACGTTCGGTTGTCGCCGATGAGAAGAGGATCTTTCCTCATCAATGAAGAGCGACTACGTCTCATCCCCAAACAAACTGAAGTGCCGCATGATGGTACTGTAGAAGTATTAACAATACGATTAAAGTATCAGTAAGATCGACGCAGTGAAGATTGAAACTAAAGTAAAACTGAATTGCTGGTTAATCAGACGAAGCTAACGCCGGAGTTGCTGTCATTCGATAATCAGCGCAATAAAAATCGGTTGTGAGATTTGGGATGTGAGTTCCATGTGATAACTCACGCCCAGTGTAATTACGCTATCCTCTCATGAGAGTAACGTTCGGACTGATTATCCAACGGTGGTGTTGAAGCTCGTTACCACGGAAATAAAGAATATCTTTGTTTATAACCCGACCCAACTGACCTCTTCGGACACTACCAGCAACAAGATGCGGGTGGTTTCAGGAATGTCAATCAGTTCGTTACAAAAGTCATTACACTGCTGTTATCAAGTCATGAGGCTCAACCACGCCGCTTCAGGGTGGCGAGGATATCAAGGAGATGCTTCAGCGTGAGAGTATAATTAATTATCCGTATTATTTTGTATTCATTTTCGCATGTATGTCTACACATATCGAAGAAATTATTTACAAATACGCACTGACATAAGCTAGATATATAATGAGTTCGGAAAAAGCGGACGTTAATTTGACAGTGAACGGTGAGTCTCATTCTGTTTCCGTCGAGCCAAGAGAGCTGTTAGCACAGACGCTCCGCGAACGACTCGATTATACCAGTATCAATATTGGATGTGAGTCAACGCTTTGTGGTGCGTGCACGATTCAGGTCAATGGGAAGGCAGTAAAATCCTGTACGAGGTTGACCGTTCAAGAGGACGGCTCTGAGATTCAGACGGTTCAAACGCTATCCGACGACGGGGTTCTCGGAGATCTCCAGACGGCGTTCGCGGACGAACATGCCCTGCAGTGTGGCTACTGCACCCCGGGAATACTCATGGTCGTCGACGAGTATCTCGATAATAATCCTGATCCCTCGCGGGACGAGATTCGGACCGAGGCTCTACAGGGGAACCTCTGTCGTTGTACCGGTTATGAGAATATTGTTGATGCAATTGATATCGCGTCTGACACATTGGAGGAGTAGATATGTCGACCGACAGCGGTATTGGTAGCGACGTTCGGCGCAGAGAGGATAGGCGAGTCCTACTTGGAGAATCAAAAGGAACGGACGACATTGACGCTTCGGACGCACTTCATGTTCAGTTTATCCGCAGCGAGAAGGCTCATGCTCGATTTAATATTGATGCTGAGACCGCACGCGAGATGAACAGTGTCGTTGAGGTATTCACTCCTGAAGATATCAAACAATGTGAGACATCGACGCCATTGCCATTCAGATTGTTCGCCGCACCGATGCCCGGTCTCGACTATCCTGACGAGGCGCTCTGGCAACGGTGTTTCGCTGAGACAAAAGCTCATTATCATGGGGAGATTCTCGGTATTATCGTGGCGGAGACACAGCGAGTCGCCCGCGATGCGCTCGAAGCGATAGATATCACATATGACGCCTTGGAACCGGCATTGACGCCAGCCCAAGCACTTGCCGATGACGCGCCAGCGGTACACGAGGAAGTCCCCGATAATGTTGTCTTTTCTGCTGGACAGGGTGACGAGGCGTCGGTTGCAGAGATGTTCGAACAAGCGAGTTACACCGCTGAACTTGAAAAAGACCCACAGCGGCTCTCACCGAGTCCGCTGGAACCGCGGTCGGCAATCGCTGCATACGAGACAGCATCGGGACATCTTGACTTCACGGCAACAACGCAAATCCCACATGCGTACCGGCGGCTGATGGCACAGATGCTTGCTTATCCAGAACATCATATTGATGTGACAGTTCCTGATATGGGCGGCGGATTCGGTGCCCGTCAGCACCCTTATCCCGCTGATGTGCTCCTTGGGTGGTGTGCCATCGAGTTGGAAGAGACAGTCAGATGGCGAGCGACCAGAACTGAAAACCAACTCGTCGAGAACGACGGTCGCGGATATGAAGGAACATGGGAAATCGCGATGGCTGATGATGGCGATCTCCTCGGGGTTCGGGCGGATATCCGCTATGACCTCGGCGCGTGGGTCGCATGGGGGGCAGCCTCCCTTGCAGAGGCTGGTAACCTCCTCATGACCGGGTTGTACGACATCCCGACCGCATACTCGCACGTTACCGGGGTCGTGACCAACACCGCCCGGGTCGACGCGTATCGTGGCGTTTCATCGGTCCCAATGATACTCATGCTTGAGCGACTGGTCAGCAAGGTTGCGAAACAGGCAGATATGGATCCGGCAATGGTCCGAAAGCAGAATTTCGTTGAGTCTGACCAATTCCCATATCAAGCCCCAGGCGGCGCTCTTTATGATAGTGGTGACTACGAACGCAACTTCGACCTCGGTCTCGAGACTGTCGATTATCAACTCCTCCGAAAGAAACAAGAACGTCTTCGAGAGGAAGACCGATATATTGGTATTGGATTCGCCTGTGCAACTGAGGTTGCCGGTCTTGGTCCAGCGAGTCACATTGACGCTCCTTCGTGGGGGTATGGTAGTGTGCAGGTACATCCAACTGGGGATGTAACCGTCCACTGTGGCGGCTCAAACCATGGACAGGGACACGAGACGTCACTCGCACAGGTGGCCGCAGATGAACTCAGCATCCCATTTACTGACGTTCGTGTCGTTGAGAACTCTACAAAAGAGGTAAGCGAGGGAGCTGGAACATTCGCAAGTCGTACCGCGGCACTTGGTGGGGGTGCTGTGGTCAAGTCCTGTCGAAAAATCATCTCAAAAGGTATCAAACTGGCTGCAGACGAACTTGCTGTCCCCCCCGAGACAGTCACATACAATGAGGGGGTGTTTACCGCTACTACCGCTGAGGACAGTAATACACAGTCGTTCTCGTTCGATGAAATGGCCTCAAAAGTCCACCTGGGTCAGGACATCCCCGACGATATGGAGCCGGGACTTGAGACACAAACATATTATGACCCTGAAAACTGCACATGGCCGTTCGGGACTCATATCGCCGTCATCGAAGTCGATCCCGAGACTGGTGAGTTCGATTTTCTTGACTACGTTGCGACCGAGGACTGTGGTGTTCAAATCAACCCAACCATTGTCGAAGGACAGCTCATCGGCGCAATTGCACAAGGAGTGGGACAGGCACTGTATGAGGATGTTGAGTATGGCACAGACGGAACACTGCTGTCTGATGCCTTCCGTACAGAACGAGTCGGCTCCAGGGGTGGGTACACGCTTCCGAAAGCAGAGCATATACCTGAGATAACCATTCGCTCGACTGAAACACCCTCACCGCACACGCCACATGGGGCAAAAGGCATGGGCGAAATGGGGTCGATTGCGGCCCCTGGTGCAATCCTGAATGCAATCGAGGACGCAATCGAGCCGTTCGACCCTGAACCGATGGCACCGCCGATTAGCTCTGAAAAGGTCTGGCGGACAATCAACACGGAGGGCACATAGATGCATGCAGAGCCATTCGAGTACGCTCGGGCCGAAAGTATCTCACATGCTGTCCGTCTGCTCGAAGAAATTGAAGATAGTCAGCTACTGGCTGGCGGGCAAGCACTGATTCCACTCTTGAAAAAGCGCAAAATCGCACCCGGGACGCTCATCGATATCAGTGGTATCGACGAACTGCATGGGATAGCACAAACGGACTCGGGAGTTCGAATCGGTGCGCTCAGCACCCACAAAGAGATAACCAGTTCCGACCTGCTTGATCATCTCGTGCCTGTACTCCCAGCGGCAATTGCGAAGATCAGTGGCGGCATACAGGTTCACAACGTCGCGACTATCGGTGGTAATATCGCGCGTGCACACCCAGCATACGATTATCCCGGAGCGCTGCGTGCATCCGAGGCGCGAATCCACATTGTTGGTCCAGACGGCGAGCAGATAGTTCCAGCAGCGGAGTTCTTCTGCGGTGCCTGCAAGACGTGTCTTGAGGAGTCACAACTTGTGACAGCCGTTGCAATCGATGACTGGAAACAAAAACGCTGTGGGGGATATGCAAAAAAGAAAGAGCCTGCATCGGGCGGTTCGGTGATTGGTATTGCGACCGATCTTTTATTTGAGGATGCAGACAGCAGTCGCGTCAGTGAGGCTCGAATCGCGGCAAACGGGTTTCAAGCGCATGCTGTGCGGATTACTGCTGCTGAGGAGGCTCTCCGAGGTCGCAGAATTACCCCAGAAACAATCGAATCAGCGGCATCTGCCGCTGGCGATGATAGAGATACCGACGCGATACTCGATAATAAGAAGGCATCTGCTGACTACCGAGAAGCTCTGCTTGGACCGTATGTCCGTCGCTCACTTCAAAAAGCGATTTCAAACTAGTTATCTCAAATCCATCGGTTCGCTGCGATTTTTCATATCAGTGGTTGGAGATCTAATTACTGTTTATATCGAAAATTAGTCGTCTGCTACAGCGTCTGGAGCCTCATCATCGGGTCGGAGACCGGGTGAGTACTCAGTTTCGCCAACGCCAACACTGCCACCGGGAAGAATGATATTCAACACCAGTGCTGCGATGCCACCAGTGACAAGCGCGGAGCCAAACAGTGTCTGAATCTCAGTTGGGAACTGCTGAAGCACTTCAGGTCGAAACGCTACACCGAGTCCAAGTGCCATCGAGAGCGCGAGAATAGTTGAATTTCGCTGATTGAGTGTCACGTTCTGGTTGATGATGCGTGCTCCAGAAGAAAATATCATCGCGAACAAGATCAAAGCACCACCACCAAGAACCGCATCAGGCATCGCCGAAACAACGGCACCGACTTTTGGAACGAAGCCAAGCGCTAGCAAAACCACGCCACCGATACCGGCTACGTACCGACTTGCAACACCGGTAAAATTCACGAGACCGACATTCTGGGAGTATGATGTGTTTGGCATTGCATTGAATATCGCACCGAAGATACTCATCACACCATCAGCCATGAGTCCGCCGCGAAATTCCTTCTCATCAGCATCACGACCAACTGCTGACACTGTCCCCGAGATATCTCCAATCGTCTCAACGCCGGTAATAATATAAAGAAACGCAACGGTGAGTATCGCGCTTGGTTCGAATGTCAGTCCATATTTCAATGGAACTGGCACAGTAAACCATCCTGCGCTTGCAACAGCAGAGAAATCAACGACTCCGACGGCAAGCGCTGCGACGTACCCAACGGCGATACCGGCGAAGACACTGATGACGCGGACGAATCCACTGAAAAACTGGTTGAGTGCGACTGTTACAACGAGGACAAGTCCTGCCAGCCCAAGGTTGAGTAATGACCCATAGCCTTCGACTGATGGTCCTGCTGAGGCACCGGCTGCGTAGTTCATTCCTGTCGGGATCAGAGTGAGCCCAATAAGCATCACGACGATGCCGGTTACCAGCGGTGGGAAATAGCTTCGAAATCGATCGAGTGAGAACGCCATTCCTATTTCGACCGGCGCTGCGACCAACGCAGCACCGAAGACTGCAGCGATACCGAACTGATTGCCAATTCCAATTAGCGGTCCTAAAAAAGCAAAACTCGTCCCCATGACGATGGGTAATCGTGCACCGACTGGACCGATCGGGAATGCCTGAATGATTGTTCCGACTCCGGCGACGATGAGCGCCATCTGAACCAGAAAGGTCGTCTGACCGGTCACTGAACCAACCGCACCCGCAAGAATGAGTGGCGGCGCAACATTTCCTAAGAACATCGCAAGGACGTGTTGAATCCCAAGTGGAATTGCCTCACCTAACGGTGGGCGATCTTCAATACCGTACTGTACGACCGAACTCCCCCCGTCACTAGCGACTTCGTTTTCTCCCATACAGAGTCCGGAGCATACAAATACATCAATGCATCCAACATACACCTTATATATGATGAATGTATGGTTTGATAGCTATATTATTGATATTGTGCGTATAACAGTTGTATTTCTGACTTAGATATGGATTTTCTGAGTGAAAAATATCCAAAATAAAATACCATTACCTGACGTTTAAACAAGCAGAGCTACAGATTCCATCTGAGATGAAACATAGCACTATTGAGGAATTAAACACGTATAAAAAAGACGAGTTTGTCGAACTGCTGAGTGATGTATATGAAGAGTCTGCGTGGGTTGCAGAACAAGCTTACTCGAAACGACCTTTTTCATCGGTCCAAGTGTTGAGTGATGCACTGCGGGACACGGTTGATAGCGCGTCCCGGGATGTGCAATTGGAACTGCTGAGAGCTCACCCTGATCTTGGTGAGCAGACTGAAATGACAGACGCCTCAGAAACCGAGCAGGCCTCTGCCGGGCTCAATGATCTAAGCCCAGCACAGTACGATACGTTTCAACGACTGAACAACCGATATCGCGAGGAGTTTGGGTTTCCTTTCATTATGGCTGTCAAAAATGAGTCGCCTGACGCGATACAAGCCGCAATGGAAGATCGAGTGGAACACGAAATAGATCAAGAGTTTGAGACTGCACTCAATCAGGTCCATCAAATCGCACAGCTCCGTCTTCAGGAGATATTCGTGTCGTAGCACTTCTTCAGTTGTCACAGTCGCTGTGAATATCTATTTGAATATTATATTGAAAAACAAGATATATTGCACGTTAGTCCGAGAGTTAGAATTGGAAAATGATAATTGACAACGTGAGCGGTGAAAAAGTAAAATACCTATCGAACTATGTGGTATTACAACAGTGTGGAGACACTCCTGAGCGATGATTAGCGACGAGAACTCCTCTCCTGACGACCGGACAATGAACTACGGGAAAGAGAACGTCTCAGTATACCGAACGTACGCAACACCACTGAAGGGCGTGCGCACAATACCCGAGTCCTCGTTTAACGGTCGAAAAAACATCTTATTCGGGGCAGATATTCGAATGCAGGTAGAGGGAGAGGCGTTTCTGCCATCATTTACTGAGGGTGACAACAGCATGGTGGTGGCAACTGATTCGATGAAGAACTTCATATATCACCACATGGGTGAATATGACGGTGCAACTCTCGAAGGATTGATTGAATATATTGGTTTAGAAATACTTGAGACATACTCACAGATGGAGGCTGTGACCATGTCGGCTGATCAGCTCACATTCGACGAGAAAGCGATTCCAAATGACGGAGAGTTCGTTCCAAGCGATGTGGTATTCGGTGTCTCGGACGGTCCGTCAGGCTACGCCGAACTCCGTGTTGACGAAACCGAGGATGGGACGACTATTACCGAGCATACAAGCGGTGTCACCGGAATCGAACTGGTGAAAGTCAAAGACAATTCATTTACTGGATATGTGCAAGATGAATATACGACGCTACCGGAGCGAGAAAATCGCACACTGTACGTTGGTCTCGATATCTTCTGGACGTATGAGGACGACAGCGCCGCACTCGGTTCGAAACCCGAGGAATACGTCCCAGCCGAACAGGTAGCCGATATCGCTCAAGTCGTCTTCGACGACATGGATGTCAACTCGATTCAAGAACTCATCTACCAAATTGGGTTACGGATTCTCAAACGGTTTCCCCAACTCACTTCGGTACGTTTCGAGGCTAATAATCGGACGTGGATTGGTGTGCGCGACGATGACCTTGCAGGTGATGGTAAGGTGCTTCGAGAACCACCTGCTCCAACTGGGTTTCAACAGTTCTCGATGGACCGAAGTGATCTTGAGAGGAGCGAAGAATGAGTGCTGGTCTGACAACACATGTTCTTGATACCAGCCGAGAGGGTCCCGCAGAAGGCGTTTCCGTGACTCTCCACCGGCTTGCGGGGGACTCTGAGACGATTGCATCAGGCATCACCAACGACGATGGGCGACTGGAGGAGCCATTGTTGGGTCCCGAAGAGATTGAGCCCGGAACCTATGAACTTGTATTTGATGTTGGGTCGTACTATGAAGACAAGCCATTTGGAACCACGTTCCTCGGAGAGGTCCCAGTGCGGTTCAAAATCGACGACTCAGACGAGCACTACCACGTTCCATTATTACTATCGCCGGGTGGGTACACGACTTACCGGGGGAGCTAACATCACCGTCGGGGGACGAACCTACCTGTGGCTTCAGTCAACGACTGATAGTTCTGTTATTGATTCTTTATTGATTTGCTGGCTCGGCACCAGCAAGTTTCGCCACTGCGTTGGTCAGAACCTGTGTCGCAAAGGCACAGTCCAACCAGTCTGTGTGTTCAAGCGGACTATGAGAGTGACCGCCACGGGAGCGAGCAAAAAGCATTCCAGCGTCAGTGACACTTGCGACTTGCATCGTATCGTGACCCGCACCCGAGGAAAGCGTCGGTGGGCTTATATCCAACTGTTCGGAGCCATCCTGTAATGCATCACGAACGCGCTCTGTCATCGGCTGTGGGGGAATACTGTACGGTGTCTCTATCGAGACTGCGAGACCCCTGTCGTGTCGAATCGATTCACAGGCATCCTCAATAGTTTGCAGTATCCGATCAATTGAGGAGCGTGTCACATCCCGAATGTCTATATCAAGTGTCACACTCCCGGGAATGACGTTTATCGCGCCCGGTTCAACAGTGAGCGACCCAACGGTCGCAACAGCCGACCCGCTTTCGTGATTGGCGACGGTCTGGGCTTCGGACTCGATTGTAAGAATGAGTTCACTTGCCGCAGCGAGTGCGTCGTCTCGGTCATGCATTGATGTCGTCCCGGCGTGGTTTGCTTCACCCTCAATGTGGACGTGACATCGTGTTGTGCCAGTAATTCGGGATACCACCCCGACCGGTTCCTTCGCGCGCTCTAACAGCATCCCCTGTTCGATGTGTAGCTCGACCCATGAATCCCACTTGCTGGCATCAACTCGCCCATCACCGCGGAATCCGATATCTTCCAATGCCTCCTCAAGGGTTATCTCACCATCACTGAGCGAAAGTGCTTCCTCAACGGATTGTTTGCCTGCTGCGACTGAGGAGCCCAACACGCCATCCGCGAACCGTGTCCCCTCCTCACCAGTGAAACAAACGACCTCTATTGGGCGATCCACCGTCCGAGCGCTTCGCTTGAGAGTGCGAACTGCCTCCAGCGCGGCATAGACACCGAGTGGTCCATCGAATATCCCGCCCTCAGGGACGGAGTCGAGATGGCTGCCTGCGGCAACTGGGTCAGCAGACTCATCACACTCTGGGGGTGACCAGCGCCCAGTAATATTACCAACGGCATCGACTGATACATCAAGTCCGGCCGTAACCATCTGATCGACGAAGTAATTACGAGCAGCAAAATTCGCTGGCGTCCCAGTGAGCACGGTTCGCCCGATACCGTCATCGGTATCAACCATCCCAAAACTAGCTGACCGCTCAAGATCATGTTGCACGGCCTTTCGATCTATCTCCAATTCGTTATTCATCTCCTTCTCCGTGGGGATGAAATATGAAATCTTGCATTCTACGCGGTAATATATCCATAATCATACTGCAGACATCCGACTTCGTCCGTTAGTTTGTATCTGTGGGGTCATATTTTAACGCTTTTGAAAACGGACCTCGCCAACAGATACATATGTTTTATACATGAACTAAATTGCATATATTATATCCATGCTGTGACATTCTGTCTTGACTCGAATTAATAAGATAGTACATCTAATAATTCAGGGTCATGAGATAACCTGAGTGTCGAAGGTAACCTCTGCTATAACTCCTGATAGTCTCAAAACGGTCGGTAAGGTTACTTTGGCGGGAAAAACCCGCGTTCTCGCGGTTCTCGTGGTTCTTGTGGTTCCCAGAGAGAGGGACAGGGGCAGTCATGAACCCCTCAGCATCAATCTGGAGTTGGTCCTCATACATATCGTTGATTTCGGTATCTACCGATATATCGACCGCACGAATGTGGCTCCGGGGAAGGTAATCAATCGACCACTCCTTTGTCTGTCATCTCCATCGCCATATGAGACATACCCGACTCGTCTGAGCACTGTCGATAATTAACCGATAGCAACAGTACGAACAGATGACTTATGTATGAGACCACATTGTAGCAGAACTGATGAAATTATCTGGAGATATCGTTCAAAATTCTTCGAGAATAATTCCGAATGGAACGGTTGTCGTCGAAGATACTGAAATTATCGCAGTTGGGGATCGGGACAATTTATCTGAGCAGTATCCAGACCACTCTGAACAACACTACGATATTATCATGCCAGGGATGGTCGGTGGTCACATTCACTCCGTCCAGAGTCTTGGTCGTGGTATCTCCGACGATACCGAGCTCATCGATTGGCTGTACGATTATATACTCCCGATGGAAGCAACATTGACCGCTGACGAGATGAAAACTGCCGCCAAACTCGGGTATCTCGAACTTATCGAAACAGGAACCACGACGGCGATTGACCATCTTTCAGTCGCCCATGCTGAGCAGGCGTTTGAGGCTGCTGGCGAAATGGGCATCCGTGGGGTGCTGGGTAAGGTGTTGATGGACCAGCGGTCACCAGACGGACTTCTTGAGGAGACACAGGATGCGCTTGCTGAAACAGAACAACTGATTCGGACATATCACGGCAGTCACAACAATCGTATCCGCTATGCTGTGACACCACGGTTCGCCGTTTCCTGCACAGAAGAATGTCTCCGTCGGACAAGGGAACTGGCGGATGCATACGATGGTGTCCGTATCCATACCCACGCAAGCGAAAATCAGGACGAGATTAAGACCGTTGAAGCGGATACCGGACAACGTAATATCCACTGGCTTGATGAGGTTGGACTCACAGGTGAAGATGTCGTCCTCGCCCACTGTGTCTGGACGAATGAATCTGAGCGGGAATTACTCGCAGAGACCGGAACCCACGTCACTCACTGCCCCTCATCGAATATGAAACTCGCAAGTGGGATCGCTCCTGTCGTCGATTATCTCGATAAGGGCATCAACGTCGCGCTTGGAAACGACGGTCCACCGTGTAACAATACGCTCGACCCATTTACCGAGATGAAACAGGCGAGTGTGTTACAGAAAGTCGATAAGTTAGACCCAACTGTGGCAGCAATGGAGGATATCTTCGAGATGGCGACAATCAACGGTGCAAGAGCCGCTGGATTTGATCGTCTTGGCGAGCTCAAACCGGGGTGGCGGGCTGATATAATCGGATTATCTACGGATAACACACGAGGAACACCGCTGTATGACGTTCTCTCATATCTCGTGTTTGCGGCGCGTGGTCATGATGTCGAATTCACGATGGTTGATGGAAACATACTAATGGAAAACGGAACGGTCACAGTCGCCGACGCTGAGAGGATTCGGCGATCAGCCACGGAAGTTGCCAGGTCACTGGATATATCTGACGCACGAGCTGATGCACAAGATCAGAAACCGTGATCGGTGATGATAATCAGGGCACTGTTATCTATGTACAGACGGGACAAACCGACTGCCTCAGGGCTTTGATCTAAAGCCGGGGTGGGTTCACAGCTGATCTATCAGCCGTTTCGACGCCTGTGACGTTCAGCCTATAGTATCAATAGTACTCACCCCAGTTTGGCGGGACTCGATTGAGCTGTTTTCCATACCCGCTCTCACCGACAACCACCCCATCAGTTGCAATACATTCCCCCCGAAGGTACGTCGCGTCGACTTTCCCGGTCACCTCTCGTTCTTCATAGATCGAAAAATCAGCCCGTGAGGCATTATCGGTCGCGTCGATTGTTTGAGTCGCGTTCGGATCAAAGAGCACGAAATCGGCGTCAGTCCCCGGTTCAAGCGTCCCTTTGTCAACAAGACCGAAGATACGAGCCGGATTGGAACACATTAATCGGACGAGATCCGGATACGACAGCTCTCGTTGGACGACTGCCTCGTCGTGGAACACCGGAAGTGAGCGCTGAAGTCCGTTTGCTCCGTATTCTGAGTCCCACCAGTTGTCCGCCCGCTTATCCTCGCGTGTGAATGCGACGTGGTCGGTCGAAACAACATCAAGAGTTCCACTCTGTAGATGCTTGAACATCGCCTCGATGTCGTCGGGTGTTCGAAGCGGCGGTGCAATCATGGGTAATACCCCCTGTTCGGCATATCGGCTTCTGTCGAGAGTGGTGTAGTGAACGCACGTTTCGCCACGAATCTGAGACTTATCAGTTTGGGCTGCGGCGAGCACCTCAGCGGCTGCCTGGCAGGACGTATGGATCCCATAGTACTTGTTGCCCACCGCCTGTGCCATTCGGACGGCGTCGTCGGCAGCCATCGCTTCTGCATGATCTGGTCGGGAGTCCGGATACGCTGTCGGCTCCCCACGCCCAGTGTCGCGCATTGTTGCTTTCCGGGTTGAACAGATGTCATCGTCTTCGGTATGAAGCACGGCGACACTATCAGTCGCCTCTATTTCCTCAAAGACACGCTCGATGAACCCATTTGAGAGTCCAAAGTCGTAGGTCGTGAACATTTTGAACGAGACGATACCGGAATCGACGAGATCCTTGATCTCATCAAGGACTGCTGGGTCGTTTCGAGCAATTGTCCCGTGTACACTGTAATCGACGAGTGAGGACGCTGCGGCGTCAAACTGACGCTTAACGGCATCATGAAGCGTGCGATCACGTGACCATGGTGGTCCCAGTTCGTCCCATGCCTGCCAGGCAAACGTAATGACGCTCGTGACGCCCCCGAGGGCTGCGGCCCGACTCCCAGTCTCATAGGAATCGATGGTGTTTGGACCCTCAATATGGACATGCGGATCAACGACCCCAGGAAGCACCAGGCGGTCGGATGCGTCGACAGTCGTGTTAGTATCGACATGTGTTCCATGTGCGACCATCCCGACGATACTCCCCTGGTTGATGAGAAGGTCAGCGTCCACGGTGTTCTCTGCTGTTACCAGTGTCCCGTTTCTGACGGCGAGATCAACCGTCATACATCGGTCCTGACCAGGTTTTCGGCATCGTCTGTTGGGTTTGTCTCCGGGGTCTGAAATATCTCAATTTGTTCATTGTCCAATTATGACCCCAGCAACTGGATTATCACTACTCACAAACATGGATACCACATCTTGCGGCCAAGAGACTGACGGTTGTGTGTCATAGCTGACCGCACGAATAATATACAGCGGTGATTTCGGAGTCATTGAGCAAGAAGTTCCCTCATCTCACGCCACTATTGTGTGGCGGAGTATAATAATTTAATCGGTGACTGGAAATAATTGTCAATATCTTCGTGTTATTTATGTATGATTACGTTGCTATGAGATGTGATAGATTACATTGTTGCAAATGCTGTCGTCTTGGACTATCACGGCACTCACAGAGAAGGAGGCTCATTCAAAGAGATAACTGGAGGACCCGATGAGTGAAATCGAATTGATTGTGGGTGATGAATCGTACACGGCAACATTACTGGAGACAGAAGCCCCCGAATCAGTCGACGCTGTTTTGAACTTCCTGCCGCTTCACTCAGAACTCATGCACGTCCGATGGAGTGGTATCGCGACATGGATCAATATCGACGACATAGAATTACCGGCACTCCAACGCGAAAACCACACTGTCTATCCGTCTATCGGTGATTTACTGCTATATCCAGGGTATCAGAACGAACAGGAGATTCTCTGGTCTTGCGGACCGACCTGTTTCAGAAGTCCTGCTGGAGAGCTGGCGGGCAATCATTTCGCGACGGTTAATGCAAGCCGCGAAGAACTCAAAACACTGGAAGAGCGGACGCTTGCTGACGGCACACAAGAAATCACCATCAAAATGGCTTAATTTCCCTCACTATCGAGCACAAATCATAAACCGTGGGACTGAGCTTGCCCGCGTCGGTGTCGGTGTCGGTGGCGAAGCCCCTCATGTTCCTCAGTGTCAATTCTGGGGTCCCCACCGCTTTTGTTTGTGTCTGGATTACTGCTGAGGTGTCCATGACTCTACGGAAACGACACTCGACAGTGTGAATTACCTCGGGTTCACGACAAGCCCCGTTGCATTCGTCTTGGGATTCTGTGAAATACCCCGTTGTTGAGACGGCAGCAGTCGTCCGTAACTTGCCCTCCACACCGGGAAATCATTCTTTGTCGTTCCTGGATGAGGAACGATAAAATATCTGACCGTATCAGGACAGGCGGGTCATGAACGGATATATGCGAACGAGGAGACACTCGGTATGAGTACACCTTCTTCGGATGATCAAGAAATGCTCGACAGGATAATTCAATCCCAATCACAAAGGGTATTTGAGTATCGCTGGAGACGGCAGCATATGGAACGACTGCATGAGTCCCTACACGAAGCACCGATTATTGATAAGGATGGATACGAATATCTGGTCCACCCAATCAGTAATGGGGTTCCGGTATTGGAACCGAGATTGTTGCGGGAAGTGATTATCGACATCATGCAGCAGTCAAATTTTGACGTTGACAAAATCGTCGCTCCCGAAGCAATGGGTATCCATCTGGCAACAGCGCTGTCGCTTCAGACAGATCTCCCACTGGTCGTTATCCGCAAACGCTCATATGGTCTGCCCGGGGAGGTAGCGCTACACAAATCGACTGGATACTCCGAATCGGAGATGTACATCAATGATATTGAATCGGGTGACCGCATACTCATCATTGATGATTTGCTTTCGACTGGGGGGACACTTGCGGCAATCTGTGGGGCACTTGATAACATCGGGACAGAAATAGTAGATATCATCGTCGTCATACGGAAAGTCGGTCAGTCTGCGATGGATGATCTTGAACATGATGTGACGAGTCTCGTTGATATTACAGTCGAAGACGGCGAAGTAACGATTCAGTGACCGAGCACGCATGCCGCGTCAGCTCAGATCTGACTCTGTTTTCCGCGCTCTCATAAGCGACACCCGTTAATTGCCTCGATTGAATTTCGCCAGTCTCAAACTCGACGTCACCGTTGACGCAAGTCCTCGCCCACACAACTGAGTAAGCAGCATAAGAAGGACGCCTGCATGTCTCACAGATAATCAGTACTGAGATTATCGAATAATATCATTTATGAGATCACGTCTGACCACCGCATGTTATTTCCAGTAACTCAGATGACTGAACCGATAATGAGAGTACAGGTGTTATAAATTCGTCCAAAGTAGTCACTCATTCAATGATTTATCCCAGTCGAAAGCTGCAAAATGGCTATTCATCAGTAACGTACACATGTACATATTTTGTGATATCAGTTGGGTTTTCATCTTACTGATTTTACCAATAAAACTATCACATTGATGAATGGATATCAGTATATTCGTTCACCAGTCGAAGTATAAAATTATCTATGATTAGATATCCCATTATTATAACGTTCCACCTATCTCAAGAGTGGATTGTGTATCTATCAGGACAACAAGGATTCGTTCCGCGACGAGCAGGGCGAAGAGTAAGCAAGAGAGAACTCCACCCGGCAGAATAAAAGATTCAATCCGTATCTTCACCCATTGTTGATCCCTCCGATCAGGCTATCACTCCCATATTGAGGTTGTATATCGCAATGATGAGAGCCAGTTCAAAACTGGTGCTGTATCGCTTGAGCGCAACTCACATCATCAATTATCATATCCAACGGCGGTTAGGAATCCAATTCTTCAGGGGTGTGAGAATATTAAGTCGGGTCGAGTCTCCGTATCGGCTGGAAAAATAATCTTATTCTTGATGAAATGAGTATGCATGTATACGTGGGAATAATAATGCTGCCGCAGACCTCATTGTGGTACAGACCCCCGGGATAATAACTCGGATGAGTCTAATGCGTATTATTGAATAGGAAACTCAAATGAAGATGATAATGAAACTCTATACAGACATAATACGAGATATCACACGAGTTCCTATTGTCTGTGGGAAATCTGAGTATGGAAGATGCCCTGAAGATGTGACGGAGATCCTCGATTCACAATAGTGATCTTCTCGGTTGCGCAAGTATTCGTATTTATATGTTTCCTGATAAGTAGCGTTCAAAGCAGTTTGAGCGGTGGAATTTGATCATAGGTGGACAATCACCGACTCCTACGGTTGGCTGTCACTGTCAGTGTCACTGAGATGCTGGTTGATTCTCATAGCCTCGGTCTCAGTCTCAGTCTCATGTTTAGGTGTGTCCTGCGCTTGCGCTGATCATCGGGGTCATGATAATAGCATCATGTAGTTTGCGCAATGAAAACCACCTTTCAGTGTAATGGATACGTTTTGATGATACATCGAAAGTATCTCGGAATAAGTAGGGTCGGCAGTATCTCGATATTCACAGGACGCCGGACCTCCAGAGGCTCAAATCAGGAATGCGAACACCGGGTATGAGCCGATAATTGCAAGCGATGGGGTCAGTAGCCACATTGTCACGATACGTTTAGCCGCAGCCGGATTAAACAGACTTTGCTCATCGATATCTGCCGGTCCCTCCGTACCAATATCTGGGACATCCGGGGTTTCATCTGGTTTTTCAGTTGGTTCCTCTCCACTGGCAACATCCCCAATGGTCGGTCCGGACGGAGTATCCTCGGCGCGTGAGGTGGCTAACGCCCCAGTCGAGACTGCGACATCTGGACGGTCAGGGGATGGCGTTGCTAACTCTGCCAGCGTCGCGACCCGACTTGCTCGTCCCCATCCGAGCCCGATGATTGTTGATGTCGTGCTCACGGCGAGACTCGCTGGAATTCCAAACGATGACAGAATGGTGATGACCGTCCCACCAATCACGGAAACAATCAGTGACGCAAGAATCGGGAGTTCCGTGATATCGTCCCCAACCATCTCAAGCGTCCGGCGCGCGATAGTGAGACCTCCCAACCCAAAGGCTCCCACTGCGAGCAGGACACCCTGATTAACGGTGAGCGAGCCACCCGAACCAACAAGTGGAGCAACTGCGTTTGCAGCGTTCGACGCCCCAGCAGAAAACGCCATATAACAGCCAATAAGAACTACCAGAAATGATCCAACGATATCCTGCGGTGATGCGTTTGGATTGATCGACAACCGTGGAATCGTGCTCGATCGATCAAGTTGGATAAAATGGAGATCGAATGTCGTGAACGCAACGTAACGATCGGCATAGGGGTACATATAGCGACCGATAACGACCCCAATTATCAGACACAGCAGCGGGGAGACAATCCACGCTGAGAGGATGACAAACATTAATGATCGATTGAGCGTATTGCTTGCGAGCCCTAATCCAATGATGGCACCCACGGCAGTCATTGAGGTCGACGCTGGGACGCCGTAGAGATTCGATATTAACAGCGACGCGCCGGTGAAAAACAGAACGACAACACTGGCAATAGGCGTGAACTGGATTGCTGGCACTATACTGCTACTCATCGTTGTGATAACATTCCGACCGACAGTCCACGCCCCAAGAAATGCAAATCCGACGAACAATGCCCCCGCAGTTGTCTTTCGAACGAGACGTGAACCGACTGCAGGACCAAATGCAACGCCTGTAGATGATCCACCGATATTGAACCCAACAAAAATGGCGACAATGATACCGACGACAGCTAGTAATACCACCATCGTAACTGAATAAATGTTATTTGACTCCGGTTTATAACTTCTGACACCGCCTCCACTCCGTCAAACCCCGCTCCATATTAACAGAGATATCATCTCACTCAGACAGCAATACTGACAATATTGGTTTTATCGTTCGTATTCGTATTCGTATTCGTTGCGACTACACTGTGGTGACTGTGAGTAGTTCTACAGAGAACACAAGGCGAGTGTCTCGGGACCGTGATATTGATATTGACGTTGATATCGATGTCAATGTCGATGTTGATGTGACTCCAAGACGACTCACAGCACTGAAGCGCGAGCGGGGTCGCAGACATTCGTCTCAATACCCACCTCCGATTCCCTCATGTTTGGCAGTCTGTCGGCGCTCATCCCTCATCCTTGACGAACAACGCAGCAAAGCGAGGAGCGCAGGAGGGCGAGGATGGGAGACAGAGATTTTACTATCAACATTTCAGTGACTCTCTCCTGAAAATATCAGATAATTATTCTTTTATCATAAAATAATATGTTTGTTGCATTCACATACAGAGGAACCGACTGTCTGCAATCTTGCCACTCGATTGAGCGACTTGCGTTTTATACACATGTAGTACCGATTAAACCCATCCCATAAAATGAGCCTTCTCCATTTACTTGAGAGTCCCACCGTTCGATGGACAATTGCTGTTGTGCATCTTGGGGCAGAGTTGCTTTGTTTTGTCGTCCTTGCTGACTTATTTTGGATTGATCAAGTGATAGCAGTCGTTGTATCCGTGATTGCATCTCTTATCCTCCCATCAGCATTGAAATCGCTCGTCGAACACTACACCGTCACTCACTCGCACTCTCGCTCTCGTTGATATCATCCGAATTCTTCAGCCGAAATGCAACCGAGTCGGGAGAGATATACGTAGAGGTGAAAAGAGAGTAATACTCATTCATTATTCAACGATATATCACACATAGAGGTAGAACCAGAAACAGAGACATGTGTGGATACTCTCTGGGTTAATTTCCGCTGTTGTCCTGGGAGTTTAGATTACTGCCAGAGACATCATGAGTCATCTCTTTGAGGCTGTCAGTTGTGAGTTGCTTAATATGCGTAACGATGATGACGGCTGCTCTTTTGATTTGGTTTCGATTGATGCGAATCAATACAAGACAGTATCATTATATTTGGAGTTGTCCCTGTCAGTCAGACACCTCCAGAGCGCATAGCTGGACGGTTGAACTGACTGAAGATGCTAAGAATAACACGCGATTCGATTCCAGTCGTCTCAGGATTGCCGAGTGAGAGTGAACACCTCACGTCGCAAGTAAGGCGTGACGAGGACTGGGATGCATCAGCCAGCATCACGCAATTCCGGGATTTGTGCGTTCAAATCCGGCTTATACGGAATCGTAATCACAGCGGTCGCCCCATCATTATCGGGTTTGAATCGGAGGGTTCCACCAATCGAGGTCACGCCCCACTTGGCAATCCAAAGACCGATACCGCTGCCATGTTGCAGGGGTGTTTCCTCACCAGAGATTAATACCTCACGCTCATGATCGGGGATTCCCGGTCCGTCGTCTCTAATTTCGAAAGTCGCGCGACTGTTCTCGACATCCGTACACTCGATTTCAACTCGCGGAGCGGTCCCGGCATGTTCAAGACTGTTTTCAATCAGACTCCGGAATACCTGGATAAGGATTGTTGGATCCGCGCGGACCTGCAAACCATCGGGGACATCGACCCGGATTGTTCCATCGCTGTCACACTCGGCTGTAATTTCGGCGAGTAATTCCGGAACATCCACCGGTTTGGGAGAGCGCCCTGCAGACCCAAACATCTGCTCAATGTCCTGTGCCTTTTCTCCAAGAGTCATGAGATCTGCCGTCGTCGTCGCTGCTGTTGTTAATGGTTTTGAGACGCTGTCGTCGTCTGTGCGGTCCGCTGCAAGCTCAACGTATCCTTTGACGACCCCCAAGTCATTTCTGAGATTATGTCGGAGCACTCGATTGAGCACAGCAAGACGCTGCTCGCGCCGGCGCTCGGCGGTAATATCCTGCAGGACGACTGTATGACCGACATGTGTTCCGCCAGCGTCCTCAATCGGTGATGTCGTGACCGTGTACTGCCGGGTTTTGCCTTCAACAGTGACTGACAACACCTCGTCAGTCCCAATCTCAATCCCCGTCTCAGTCTCAGTCTCAGTCTCAGACGGATCGATGCCGTTCAGATATTCACTCAGAGGGTGACCGAGGGTTGGCTTATCCGCAATCTCAAGAATCCGCTGGGCTTCGGCGTTGAGATCGACGAGCCGTGCATCTTCATCAATAATTAGTACTGCTGTCCCAAGGTCGTCTATCGCGGCGCGTTCGCCGGCACGTCGCGTGGCAGGGGTTATCTCGAACATCTCTCGGGAAAAGAAGGCATATACATCGAAGGCGAGATGAATCGGAAAGGTAAGCGGGGTCAGATTCACCCGCCAGAATCCCCCGATTTGGAACAGCCAGAGGAGAAAAGCTACGCCAGGAAGAACAGGTGATATCGCAACTGCTGCGGCTTGAGTGCGATACAGAGGACCATAGCTAAAGAACGTATCGAACAGCACAAAGGATGCGGCAGCGATCATGATGACCACGCCGGTAACGTTCACGAACAGCCACGGTCCATGTGTGTATGTAACCGTCGCGGCGCCAAATAGCGGCTCAATCGAGTACTCACTCCAAGCGATTCCATGTATCGGATTCGTCACGATGATTCCGGTGTGAATAGTCTGAAGCGCAACAACCGCGGCCATCCACCGCGACCGGACGAGGGATCCACGGCCGGTGTACTCTAATGCGAAAGCGAGAAACGACACCCCGATGAAGTTTACACCAACCCAGACTGGAATCTCCAGGATTTCTCGAATGAGTGGGTCAAATACGAGCAAAGCGGTGCCATATGAGAACGACCAGAGCGCCTCACATGCGATGGTCACAATGAAAAAGCGCGCGCCTGGCTTTGAGCGGTACTCCCAGAGATATCGGAGGAAAATGACCGATGCGATGCCGGAAGCAAGTGCTCCGACTGCGAGCCACGAGACAGTCACTACACTCGCTGATACTTACGCCATATAAAAGGTCGTTATGGAACCACACTGTGTGATACACGGATCAAAGGAGTCTCTCTCCACAGGTATCCCTCGGGATTCATTTGATACAGAAAAAAGTTGGAAGAATAGCTGTTGTTATGCACGGCGAACGCATCAATCAAGACACAGCTGTTTTGACAGATGAGCGAGGCGAGCGTCTCTGAGCGTTCGTTTAACAATTGTTGGGACTGTGATTTCTGTATCCGAAGTTGCAGCGGAACGCGTAACCGGGCGCTCCAGGTGAACTCAATGTGGGTTCGGATAGACACAGTGGTCATATTTTCACCGACTGGTGAGAAGGCAGTTCACAGTTCTGTTGGTATTGACATCTGTCACGGTCACAGCAGTCATCACGTGACCGTGAGGTGCAACAGTGGTGCTCTCATAACGTCGGTGATCGCCCGGATGCTTCGAGTCACTTTTTAGAATTCAATCTGAGGATTGCACATGGTCCATGACCCGCTTTCGCCCTCAGAGGCCCTTCGAACAAAGCCAGGAATCATTCTTGGAGGAATCAGTCTATTCATTCTCGTGTACTCACTCATCGTTACTGCGCAACTTCTACTGGGTGGGCTTTTGATGCTCATGTTAACGCTGGGCGTCTATGGATTTTATCGGATATTTGCCGTCCTTGATGCGGTGGCTGACGCACAACAGCGGATTGCGACCGTTCGTGAACGAGAGAGCAACCACAACCACGATGATCAATACACAGACGCTGAAACGAATGATGATACTGCGTCTCCAACTCAAGATCAGACCCAGACTCACACCGAGAAATCGAGCGAGCATGTGGATGATAACGAATAGTCCCTATCGGATTCAACCACGCACTCATTTGACTTTGTTGAAATCCTCAGTCAGCGATATATTCTTAGAGATACCCTAGATGCAGAGCGCGTATCTCATATAGAATTGTTTCCGATTCGATCAGATTAGATTAGATCGGTCAGCACGGGCGCTATGATTACCGGGCACCACGTCGTTTCACCGGATGTATCAGCATGTAAAATCAAGTTTCTGCGATAGTTTCCTGCGTTCACTATTGTCTATCTGAGACCAGAAAGCGTCGTGAAGACAGAACTCTCCTGTCCGTTCATTTATCATATAAACTCAAGATCATGTGCGAAGTCGTCAACGGTCCCGTGTAAGGCTACGGGCGTTGAATCTTCAGGTGGAGTGATCATACCCTGTTTTGCGGTTTCTGTACCCACCGTGTATGAGACAAGGTCATCCGAGAATACGCCGAAAGCAGTCACCATATTGCGAACAGTCTCTCAGAACTGAGCTAAGGCGCGTGCCGCCAGTCAGATGCTTCAGGACGACGAACAACCGAAAGTCGCAGAGTCGGAACAGTACTGGAGTCCGTCGTCGCCGACCTCGGTGAGTCTCACGACGAAGCGACGATTCAACTGTACTCCACAGAGGCTCCTCCACCGACTGATACAGCTACCTTTCGGTTGGTGGTAAGTGAGCTCGTCGGGAACGTCATCAGACACGGCAATGACTCCTCGGAAGTCGAAATTGAGACGATGCCGTCGACGGTCAATGATAAGACGCGAATCACGGTACGCGACGACGGTGAGTCGCTGTTCCAGCACAGTCACGGAATCAGTCTCTGCCTCTGGCTTGTCAACTGTGGTGTTCGGCAACTCGGTGACGGTTCGAGTTTGGGCGGCTTGGCGATGGCGGAACTGCCCTACACCTTTTTTACCACACGTGCTAGGCTGACGGTCACCGGTATCTACGCCGAAACAGCGGACGCATTCAGCAATCGCCTCCGATCAAGCTTCGAGACATTGTGGTCACCTCTTGGGACTCGCGGTCAACACGCGGGAGAACCGTGAGCTCCTGTTGATGGACGCAATCACAGTCATTTCCTCGACCCCATCAATCGATTTCACCGCCAGAGACACTCCAAACGGATTTAATCCAAAATCACATCAATGGCAATATGCCTCCTAACGATGAATCAACATATACGCTCGCCATTCGACTCCGTTACGCGTCGTCAAGCCCTCGCAATCGGTGCCAGCGCCGCCGTAGCGTCCACCGCCGGTTGCTCGACAGTCCTTGACGCGGTCGGCAACCGAATCTTCGAACAGGTCAACCTCTTCAACCAGTTGAATCAGGAGGTTAGCGGGTCGATTGAGGTTGTAGATCCCGACGGCGAGACGGTCCTTGATACTTCCTTCGACGTTCCCTCTACCGAGTCAGACGGTGAGAGCAATATCGTCGCCTACGCCGACGTATGGACCACCACCGGCGAGTATCATGTTGATTTGGAGCTCGCGGATACCGTGATAGCAGGAACTTCAGGGCTGAGTCAGCGATTTTCGATTACTAGTACTGAAGAGGAAATCGTCGCTATCTCTATTGGCTCAAGCGAGGAAACTGAACCAATCGCGCTTCGAGTCGGAGAGTCGTTCTCGGATCTCGCGCAGACAAACGAGACCAGCTAACCAGGACCGAGGAGTTTCACGAGTGTTTACTCGACGGCGGGTTCCGAGCCCGTGTCAACGACAAGCAACACAAAGCGCCCGGCTGCGTGTACTAACACTGTTACCGGGAGCCCGATCGCGGCCACGTAACTGAGAGTATTGTCGGACCAGTACCCACTGAAGCCACTCGTCCGAGCATCGTGAAGAGTCCGCTGATGAACGTTCCCGCCGTGACCGTCTCTAGCGCTCGAATCCCATCATATGTGAGCGTCCGCGTACCGCCGTTTCCGACGAGCGGAGCGCCCCCGACGATATTCCTCTAAGTATACGTAACTGAGTAGTACGACTGCCAAGCCGAGTAGTAAGACAGTACAGAGGAGAACGATGGCGGTTCCGCCAGCGAGTATCGACTCCTCCGCCGATTGCTGCTAATGAACCGAGGGGAACGCGGGATAGTAAATGCTCCGAGCGCTATTGCTACGACGGAAGCCCCGATCCAGACATAAATCCCGTTCGGTGAAAGCCACGTATACGCCCGATTCGAGTAAGTGTCGGAGTGTGACGTCGCTCAGTCAACCTCGGGGCTGGACCCGCCCGCTGAGACATCCTCTGTCATGCCGGCTGATCGGTCGTCTCCCGTATACTTCCTGTTCCGTGTCTCGGGCGGAGAAACGCAGCTAAAATCAGTGCCCCTGTCACATCTCTGTGAAACTTCCAACGGCACTACTGCCGCAGCTACTGTGTCGGTTCTGTCTCGCTCACGTCGGCAGGGGCGTCGCTGAGAGAGTCACTCAGAGATGTCACACGGTCATATTCACTCGATTGAAAGCCCGGCAGAGCGTTGATACCGGAGGAAGTTCAGATAAGCCAAGGGTTCGACAGATACGTGGCATCTCGATTAGTTCATCAAGCAAACCACGATAGGTCGTGCTCTTCCCGCACTGTGAGACACAGCAGAAAAACGTGCTGTGGAAGTGTATAGCGGTGCGTGGAGAGCTGTGAGGAGTCTCGGGAGACCGTTCGGTGTGCCAGATGGATTGCCTTCTCAGTCACCCGGAGGATCTATGACTTCAGGAGGGTCTTCACTCGGGGGATAACAGACCAAGCATATAATTCTTTGAGGATTTCAACAAAGCCACTCATCTGTCTCCTCCGTCATTCAGTATTATTCAGAGAGCCCAGTTGCTGAGTACAGCAATTGTTTCTTGAATGTCTTCTCACTCCGAGTCTGAGAGATGTCGCTTCGGCGATTATCCGGATGCAGTTTCAGCCGAGTTGTGTAGCGTCCTGATATCGGGCGCCTCCAAACCCAAGAAGCGGAAAGAAAATGAATGATAAAAACGTCAGTCCAAGACCGAATAAGATGCCTTTGCCGAATTTGCCAGCTACATCAATACTAATCTTTGCCAAGGCAAAAACCTGGATCACCGGAACGAAAAATAGAATTACCCACCACCACGCGTTGTCGCTTATCTTTGTTAATACATAGAAATTATATATCGGAATAATTGCAGCCCATCCCGGTTCACCTGCCTTCTCGAATGTCTTCCAGAATCCAGCGAAAATAACGATAGTGACAGCCAAAGGGGCGATTATGCCAAGGATACCGCCACCATCATTCTGTAACGGGACAAGAAAGTTCACAATTGGTGTCATCAATCTTATCATCATTCTGCTGTCTGATAATATTTATTCATGAGTTAATCTGTCCGCACGGGCGTTTTTCTGATTACTGTTTCGTGCCCGTCTATACGGTGTCCAGAAAGACTGGTTGATACACCGATAATAATAGATAACACCGCGAGATTACTACATTTCACCATATCCTACTACCATCTGCCGTGTTGAACAGCGGCCTCTAAGCCACGGTGAGACGAGACCAATCTTGAGATCACTCACAACAATCGCCAGCAAGCCGACTCAAATTCCGACCCGTCGGTCAGCACCGCTATTCAACAGAGCACTACCATCGACACTCGTGTATATCAATGAATCGTCGACCTCAGTGCATCGTCCTCAATAGACTTGATGAATTGAACTCATAACTCGGGACAATCGAACTCGACACTGCCATGGACTATTTCTCAGTGTGAAGCACTGCTTGGTCGTTTTCAGTTCGCAAATAGAGCAATTGGAATGAGACTCATGCAGCGAAGAACACTGTTGTCAGCTCTGAGTACTGTGGGAACAGTTACAATTGGAGGGTGCGTTAGCAATGGGAATGAGGACCCACGCTTCTCAACAGAAGGGAATGACTCTCAACTCATTCAGTCCGCAGCAAAAGAGTTGATTATGACAGTTGAGGACCTCCCCGGGAGTGGATGAAAAAAAGACAAAACAGCTCCGCCGCGAATCAAAGAATTGCACGACGAGTATTTGCAAGACCTGCTTCGCAGGACAGTGCAGAGACGGAAGGAATCACTCTCTCAGTCAAAAAAGCAACTGAGGTATCCACTGCGGAAGAAAGGGACGCGCAGATGAACCCCGAATATCTCACAGGACAGACAGTCGAGCCAAGTGAATCTCGAGAACTGGAAATCGGGGTCGAAAGTATGGTCTCTACATGGCAGAGTCAAGACGAACAGGAGGCACAGAATCCACTCACAATTCAGGGTGCAAATCCATTTTGTCGTTTGCTGTGGGTCGTGACAGCTGCCCCTGAAGAGTCTGTCCCAGCAAATTCCGTTACCCTCGAACAGATCGATACATTAGGGATGACAGTCGATAAAAAATGGCGATAGAAGATAATCAAAACCAACACCAACGCCAGCGCCAACGCCAACGCAGGGCAGCGACGAGGACTTGAATTATCTCCTTGTGGACTCACACGGCGACGAGTGTCGGAGGACAATTAAATCTGAATCGAGTCGTTAGCTGTCGGTGCTGAGTGGGTTGATTGCCACACCGATGTCGTAGGAGCTAGCGTCTGCGGTATCATCAACTTCGGCAACAATCGCAATCGTATTGTCACCCTCACTGCTATTAGTACTGCTACCTGGAAGCGTCGCAACGTATGTTCTTTCTCCAGTTTTGATTGCCCCATCTTGAGCGTTTGCGTCGTCAACGTTTGCGTCATTGTCGCCCACACTGGAACCGCCGCTAGTCGGGTAGTCGATTCCAACTGCAATATCAATCATGTCTGGTGAGTCAATTGTGATTTGAACATCGAGGCTATCTGCTGCATTGTTTGACACCTCGGGGAGGAATACGACATCATCACCAGTGTTGAGTTCAACAGCGACCTGAAATTCTGTGTTGTCGTCGGAAATTCGCTTGAAGCTTGCGTCCACAGTTGAATTGATGGTAACCCCGTCACTGTCAGCGCTTGTTCAGCTTGCACGTCGGCTCGTCCTTCAACACTTCCAGAGAGTCCTGATGCGGCGGCTGTGACTCCTACCCCTACAGCGGCGACCCCTGCTGTTCCGAGTATGAGTGACCGTCGAGAAAACTCTGACACAGATATGAAATAGTACGTAATGCACACATATCAGACTTGTATAAATTTGTCGAAACCGGTTGGTTTCAATATTGAAATGATATGATTATTTGTCAATGATACTGCAGTGATTACGTTGTCAATGTGACTTTCACTTTGGCTCAGTCGCAATTTCGACAACAACAGTGAGGCGTCACTTGACAGAAACTGAGAAATTCTGGTGAACATATGCACTGCGAATCGCGTGTGAGTCTGAATACTGGTGAGGCTGCTTTTGAGACGAGTAGTGTGAGACAAATTCAATTCAGTTGATCACAACAGCGCTCAACAGTATATCAGTCGGTGGCAATATGACCACTGTGTCTATCCGAACCCACATTAACTTCACTTGGAACACCCGGCTAGGCGTTGCGCTTCGGATACGGAAATCAAATCCCCAACAACTGATATGCATCGACCTCCTGCTGACATAATCACCGATCAATGGAGAGGATATCACAATCAGGAAATCAATACCGGCTCAATTCGCAGTCAGATTCTCGCTCGTGTTAGTTGATTCTCAGAAATAGTAGTGTTCCTGTGTGATGATCTGCAGTATGATTCTTTATTTGCTCAAATAACTGGAGTTGACCTTCGAATATTTGGAATCTTCGCAATTGGACGCTTTTCTGCTCGTGTGATGCATGAGACACGGGTATCCTGACCCAGATGTAACAGGAAATCAATTTAGACTGCGCGAGTTTTTTTATGTGGTCCCCTATTGCACCCACTGATGTCGTCAAAGCGCTGGTATTCATTCATAGATTCGTGGATACCGTCAGTGTGGATTACCCTTAGCGCGATGGGGGGAGCTATGATTATCCAGGGCGCAGTTGATGTGGTTGTGGGGTCTGCACCACTCGGATCTGCTGTGAGGATATTTGGTGGGCTCTTGCTCGTCGGAAGTGGGAGCGTTGGATATATTCGCTCTCCGAAAACACTCGAAGTTCCTGGAACGAGCGGTCTCATTATCCGTGCAGTGGGTACTGTCGGTGCGGTCATCTACGTAGTTATTACAGCTTTTACCCTCAGTCGTGTGATTGGGTGAGACACTCACCGATTGACGGTGACGGTAATCGTGAGTGTGACAGTGGGTATGAGTGCCTGACGAGTAATCTCTCAATCTTCATACGTTCATATCTGCTTTTGTGTCCCTTGGATGCGCAGGCTCATCTTTTCTTTTTGACGGAGAGACGTGCACAAAATAACCGCTTCGAGGGGTATTGTGACTCGTGTCGTAACTGAAACCTGCACCACACGTCAGCCACGAGAACAGAGACGGTGACAGTTGTCGTCATTAGCGTCGGTATTATCATGAACGAACGGCCGCTTTCGTGTCGAGGTTGGAGTCGGATTTTGACCCGGGACTACCTGTTAGCCGACAGAGTAACTTGAATGCTGTCTGTTAGATCCACTGCAACCCGTCACATAAACTATATATTGATGGTTAAAAGATGGGAATATGGTGCCCTTCTCATCACCTGTTAGTGATAACCAACTTCAAAAGTGGTTTTTGACGAATGCGCTCTGGGTTGAGACGTTATTGGCTATCGTAGCAGTTGGTATCTGGATTATTGCACTCCCAATCATCATTTTTGGAGTATTTACTGCATTGGACGGTGATACCTCAATACTCGACGTTGGGATGATGATCGTTGTCGCTGGATTCACCAGTGTCACCCTTCTTGCAGTGTATGCGGTTGTCTCTGGCTTTCTTGAGATTCGTCATCAGGGACCGTTTTTTATCAGACGCGTGATATTGCATCTATCGCGCATGACGGGATTCAACTTCTCAAAACGCTCATAGCTGGAGTACTGTTAGTGTCGCTGTTCATCTGGATTCTCTCAGCACTCACTGCGACCGCGACCACCACCACGACTGCTATCCCCGGTCTCAGCGATAACCCTGTATCTCGTTCTGGGTCTGCGTCTACCCTTGGGATGGTGTTTCGTTGGAATCGTAGGCTTCTTGTGGTGAGCGGCTTTCTTCTCCTAGTCACCGTGTTTACTCATGCTTTCGGAGCGTCCGTGATCACCGTTTTCGATGTTGTAACGGGGGCTGATGATGAGTGATAGCGATTAGTTCGAACAGTTTCACCGACGGTGTCGAATGACGCGGGTTCGGCGACTCCCATCACCGACACGGATAATTACGGCGGTAAAGACTTGCACTAATCACTATGAGTCCCAACATGGATGGAGATAACAGTATCCATACCGGTCGTTGGTAATGTCACCAGTGTTTCTCTCCGAACCCACACTCAGACTGAGTTCAGCTGGAACGCCCGATGACGCGTTCCGCTGCAACTTCGGATAAAAATCAAATTCCCAATAACTGATACAACGGGTCCAATTGGTGAGAATCGACACCTGAATTTCTCTGTGTTCAGATATAACAGTCCAAAACAATTATGATATTTCAATCACGAATACAGATGCCATCGGAAACGATGGAGATCGCGTCTTCAGACATTATCACACACCTGAGATAGGTCGGACTGTTCAGTACAGTCTCACTCTATCTCTTGAAATAAAATAAAGAGATCTTGATGGGTGCTCTCCGCATCCGTCCGTCTCTCAGATACCGCATGTGTTCTCAGTATAACTCTCCAGGCGGCATTCAGACGTGACGTGACTGTCCAATTCAGTTGGTTAACTTTCAAATGTATGCAAATCAACTGCACGACGGTCACGGTCACACATCGGCTGATTGTCTTGCGAGAAAATGCTCTGAACACGGAATCAACGGTCATTTGTCTATCACAGACGGAAATTAACTATGACTGAGAACGAACCCAAACTCGACTCCGAATCCGAGAGCGAGTGCGTTTACTGCGGTGTCGTTGATGAACAAGAACAGATGTATTATGATATTCACGTCCGAGTAATCACACACTCAGATGGCTCTGATAAACCAGTCTGTAATCTCTGTATCCCTGATCTGGAGACCGTCCAGTGACTGATATATAGCGTTGATTGACTGACGTCGGTATCATTATCACTTTTTTTGATTCACTGATTCGACTTTCTCTGTGTATCAGTCGTTGGTAGTATGACCAGTGTTTCTCTCCGAACCCACACGCAGACTGATTTCACCTGGAACGCCCGGTTGCGCGTTCCGCTTTGGATAAAAAAATTACAGTCCCAACGACTGGTATTATTGGATTCCACAATCAAAATATCTTGGCGTCCAAGCATCTGTGCGTCTTTGTGTCGAGACACCCCCCGTGATTGATGAAAATCTCTCATCGACGAACGATGATTGAACGGTTGCGGGTTACGACAACACGGGTTCTCAGATGATCACATACGGTCATCGGAGCGGGCACACCAGCGAAAAATATATGTGAGATTTCGCGTGTATGCAAGTGTGAATTATATGGCTGGGAGAAACGATTCGATAGCGAGCTCACTAATTTTAATATTGATGTAATATTACTGTTGATGTGTTTGGTATAAAAGTAATGATAACGAGAATAGTTCTTTACACTGCGGACCTGACTGGAGTCCCTCATGAAGCTGCTGAGGGAGCAATCACTAATTAGGACCACATTTGAGCTGCTGGTTTGGCACCCCCCGACAGCCAACCCGCGTTGCAGCGATTGAAGTGATCACTGGGTATTTATGACAGGCGCTAAGGAATAAACTGTAACCAGAGGATCATGTCGAGTGAGCAAAGCAGACGCCGGTTCCTTGCTGGGGTTGGGACAGCGGCGACGGCTATGGCGATTGGACCCACAACGGCAACGACAACCGCGACGGCTACTACTCCTGGAGGCACGCCGGCGCAGACGACTACTGACCCAATCTCGACAGACGCAGTTCAGTCGTTTTTTGACGACCGACTTCCGGAACAACTTGAAGAACACGATATTGCAGGTGCGACAGTGTCGGTCGTTGCCGATGGCGAACGACGTCTGAGCGAGGGATACGGTCTCGCAGACGTCGCTGCCGAGGAACCGGTGAAGGCTGATGAGACGCTGTTTCGGATTGGCTCCGTATCGAAGTCTCTCACGGGGACAGCGGTCATGCGCGGGGTTGAGGCTGGTCGGCTCAGTCTTGAGACGGATGTCCGCGAGTATGTCGATGGGCTGTCGTTCCCTGGTGAGTACAATACTCCAATCACGCTTGAGCATCTAGGTACCCACATAGCTGGTTTTGAGAGTGTCGTCTCGGGGGTGTTCACCGATACCGCGGAATCGATGCCAAAGCTTGAAACAGCAGTCAAAGCAGACCCACCGACACGCGTGCGCTCTCCCGGTGAGTTTGCCACGTATTCAAATTACGGAGTCGGGCTAGCAGGGTATGTAACCACCGCGACTGCAGGGACCGATTACGCCACCCACATTCGCGAGGAGGTGTTCGAGCCGCTCGGGATGAACAAGAGTACAGCCGCCCAGCCGCCGGATGGCGAACTGAGTGAGGCGGTCTCGAAGGGCTACGTTGCGACCGGTGACGGCTTCCAGGAGCGCGGGTTTGAGTTCGTTCCCCTCCGACCGGCGGGGTCGATCAGCGCCACTGCGACGGACATGGCGCGATTCATGCAACTGCATCTTCAACGTGGTGAGTTCGACGGCAAGCAGTACCTCCGCCCGAAGACGATTACAGGGATGCATGATGCTCGATTCCAGAATCATCCAGCTGTCAATGGTATCGGCTACGGCTTCTATGAGATGAGTCGGGGGGACACACGAATCGTCGGTCATGCAGGCGATACACGGTTGTTCCACAGTCTGCTTGCGTTGTTCCCCGAGCAAGACATGGGGCTTTTTATCTCATACAATACCGCAGGCGGGATTGAGGCGCGACAGGAGCTCTTTGATGCGTTCGTTAACGAGTTTGCCACGCCGGAACTTCCAACCACCGAGCCTTCGAGTGAAATACCGACGCGAGCGGATGAACTTACCGGCTGGTACCGCAGCACGCGGATATCTGCGACCGAGCCGACGAAACTCATCGGTGCCAGCGCGACGGTACAGGTACGAATCAACGACGGCACGCTCATCACCGACCCAGTTGCACCTGGTGCTGACTCTCAACGCTGGGTTGAGATCGAACCGCTCGTGTTTCGCGAAATCGACGGTCACGAGCGCCTTGCATTCCGGGCTGAGGACGACCAAATTACACATATGGTCCAGAACTCGTTGGGTGTGTTCCGTCCACTTGGTCCGCTAGCGAACCCCCTCGGTCAGACTGCCGGCTTTGCGGCGTCGATGTCATTGCTTATTCTCACGATGGTCGGGTGGGTCGGTGCCGGTTTCTATCGATACCTTGAAGACCGCCCGCCGATGGAGCGCCGACCCCGCGTTGCCCGTGTGCTTGTCGGGGTGAGTGGTTTACTATTAATTGCAGCGCCAATTGGGCTCATCTTCGCTGTCGGGCTAACTCCCAATGCGATTGTGTACGGTCTGCCTGGGTGGACAACAGTCACCTTTGCCGCGCCGCTGGTGGGAACTATCGGAAGCCTTGCTGCCGTTGGCGCGACCGCCTTAGCCTGGCGCGAGCAGTTCTGGGGGCTTCTTGGACGCATCCATTACACCGTTGTCACGGCGGCGCTGCTGGTGTTCGCCTGGCTGCTCGCGTACTGGAACCTGATGGGAGTGTGACTTTTTCATACCCAAGATGACACATCAGTGATCGTCAGATGGTTTATCGTGAGATGGTTTCTGTGACAGTCTGAGGATGATCATAATCATGATAACTTGCCGTTGCAAGGGTTGGATTGAGGGATGTCTACACTCGTAGAGAGACTCAGTTCTCGGTTGCTCTGGACAGATGATGCTAAATGGAATCACCCACGAATCGCGAAGATGCTCATGACTATTCTCGCACCCACTCTTCTTCTTGGCGGGTGGGGTATCGGTCTGGTTGCTCAACACTCCATGGTACTCGGGGAGATTCCACCGATTGTCTTCGGGATAGTGATGCTTCCGATTGGATTCGTGATTCTCGCTTTCATCGATGCTGTCTCGTCTGGACAGAGAAAAAACAACTCGTGAGGGAATCATCACTCTCAGGAAGTGGGGATATCACTGACTGTGTCTCGTGATAATGACGTTTGTGACGTGTGATTCGATTATCTCTTGCTCTGATTCTTACACGGATACCCCTGAGTTACACGCTTTCGGATATATGTCTCGTGTCGACTCACTGGATGAGGGGGTGTCACTATCTATTCGGATACAAACGCAGCATGAGGCGTTGGGGAATGTTCGACTCCTCAACGCCTGCTTGATTGATTCGAGTCTCTAGAGCAATTGATGAGTCAGCGGCATCTATGCTGTGAGAGACGGTAAACACATGCCGAAGCCGTCTTGACTGCGTAACAGTTGTTTGTAATTTGATTTCTGTATCCGAAGTGGAACGCGTCACCGGGCGTTCTAGTCGAACTGAGTGTGGTTTCGGATATAAACACTGATCATATTGCCAACGACTGGTAAAGAAAGATTCGTGTGATTGTTACCTTCAGTCTCAGTCTCAGTCTCAGCCTCATGTCGACTACTGATTGACAGACACTATATCGATAGCGCAAACCACAATTCGACACAACGAGCAGAGAGAAACGACGGAGAGACGGTTGCGTTGACCGAAAGACAATCCTCGAGTAGGTCTGTGGCTGTCAGTATGACTTGGGAAATTTGATCGACTTCGTTGTTGGGTCTATCACGACTCGGTCACCGATTGGGATTGGAGCCGTTGGACTCGTGTGACCAAAGTCAAGACCAGAGATGATGGCTGCAGCGGGGTTATACGTGTGGACGATATCCTGGATGATGGACCGTTGGTGCTCGCGATACGTCTCACGGGCTTTCACACCCGGGTCGTGTTCGTGCGAGCGGGTCTGTGGTCGACCAATAAACACTGCATCGAACCGTTCGAGTAAACCACGCTCTCCGAGACAGCTCAACATGAGCCCGACTTTGTCTGCACTCGGCAGTTCCTCGGATGTCTCGATTGCAAGAACATCACCATCGATCGCAGTGGGTGATGGGACGGCTCGGTCACCGGCTAGCAGTGCCTGCAAAACGGCGAGACACCCGCCCCAGAGGCGTCCCTCGACGACGGTCCCTTCTGGAGTGTGCCATTGTCGGCCAGGATTCGTCTCGAATGTTGGCTCGGTATGCTCATAATCATCGTCAGCCCAGTCAATCGGTTCGTCGGTCCACTCGTCGGCGGGCTCAAGCGTTCCAAGCGTTTCATCGAATAACGCACGACGGAGATATCGCTCAGTATACTCGGGGAGAGAGCCCGGTGTGGCAACATCGCTGAGGAGTGTCCCACCGTAATATGAGACGATACCACAACCCCAGAGGTAGCTCGCAAGACAGGCGTTGTCGCTTGTCCCAAAGAATCGAGTTGGATTCTCTCGCAATCTCTCTGGATCGAGGTGTTTCAGGATTCGAATTTGATCTGCACCGCCGATGGTGGCGAAGGCAGCACTCACATCGGGGTCCTGAAAAGCATCGTGAACGTCACGGGCTCGTTCTTCGGGGTGATCAAACAGGTACTCAGGATCTTTTTTTGCGGTCGGGTACACCCGTGGATTCACGTCGAAGTGCTCTTGCAGGCGCTCAACTGCGAGATCAAGAATATCAGGAAATAATGCGGCAACACCACTCGCGGGAGCGATAATTGCGACATCATCACCGGGCGATACGGCAGGCGGGCGGACAAACGAGTCCGGACGGGTCATCTCATGCATGTGTGTCTCTGTCTCTCGTGCTTTCGTGAGATAATGACAATGGCTGTCGTAATTGGCTATGCATCTGGACATTCCGATGGTGTTCTTTCGTCTGTGCTTTCGATGATTCCTATTGATTAGCAAATAATATCAGTTATTATTTCAGACGCAACAACTCTAAATCGTTTCTGTTGAGATCATCAACTGGGAGAGATTGCGGAAGAGTAGAATAAAATAAAAATAAGATGAGACAGTCAGATCATCGCTCATCAAGGAAGTGGACGTTTTTCGAATGCAAGCTTTGCGCCGAATCCAAGTAGCACGCTACCGCTCGCGTACCGGACTGCTCGCCGGGTGAGCGGCGACTCGAGCAGCTTTCGTTGTGCGTGAGCAGCAAAGAGGGTAACACCACTGAGATATGAAAGACGCAAGATTGCATACAGCACACCGAGTAGTATCATCTGGAGTGTAACGTTCGCTTGCGATGGAATGAACTGAGGGAAAAACGCCAAGACGAACACCGCTACCTTTGGATTCGAAATATCCACCACAACAGCCTTCTTATAAGATTCCATCACAGAGTCGTTGTGGTCATCGAGAGCGTCGACATCCATGTTGAATTCGTCGTCGTTACGAAGCATCTGAACCCCGAGAAAGAACAAATAGAGAACGCCAAGATACTTGATGATTGTATACAGGAGTCCACTCGTTTCGAGGAGTGCCGCAAGACCGAAAACAGCAGCAGTCGTGTGAACGAGCACACCACTCGCGGTCCCAAGACCAGCACTCAGACCGGCTCCCTGTCCACTCTTGATGCTCTGGGTCAGTACATACAGGGTGTCCGGACCGGGAGAGATGATGATGACCAACGCGGCGGGAACGAAGGTAAGAAGTGTCGATAACTCAATCATGTGTGAACTCAAGAATCTGAGCGAACATAGTTTTATGAGCTGTTCGTCGTTTTGTTGACACTCATCAATCGCCTCGAGAGAGTCATCTGAGCAGCGATGACGCGGCAACTCCAGACGACATTACTCAGTTCACTCACGATGAGCTCGAACAGAGTTACTCCCCAAAATGTGTCTGGTTTCTGATTTCTAGTTTCTGAGTTTATAGGGACGTCTGATATAGCAGAGACATACAGACATCATGTGTCGTATTTGTTCTGAGACTGTCTGTCTGTCATTAGCTATTGTTGAACACAGGGTTTGTCTCTCAAATGAGGTCGTTATTTGCAGGGCAGTCTGAGTCAGTCAACCGAATCACCCACCAGAGATGACAAAGAGAACTCTCCCGAGACCGCAGAGACAGACAGCACTGACCAGCAACACCAGCCCTGTGGGAGGAATCGAAAACTCATCAGGGTCGGTTCGAAGTGACGTATCGACAACGACAAAAATCAGTCCACACCCACCAATTGTCCGGATCAATATCGGGAGACCTCAGTCGCCACTGATGAGCGAGTACGCTGTTGATCCTCCGATCAAAGCCCTAATACTGACCAGTGTAGCAGGGTAACTGAGTATACGCGGCTATCGACTGCTTGTCTATGTCCCAGTCACGTGAAGAAGTATACACGATTGTCTCAGTGAGATGCAAGTCACAGTAAATTACCATCGATGGTCGATTACCCAGATATACTCATCTCCACACATGCTGATCAGATGTTCACTGTCGAATTGAAGGGATCAAGCGGGTTATCACATGAGACTGGGTAGACACTGACATACCAGTTGGGCTTCATCGATTGAGCCGTGTGCCCCAGTTGGTGTTCCTGAGACACATAGAGTGTCAATACACTCAAAAGAACGTCAAAAACATGGTAGTGCATAGAAGTGAAATACTATATGATAGTTACATACACGAAAGTGGAATATACGACAGTATTAATATCTTGCTGTTGTAATATAATTGTACAGATTGTACACAACTGTGAACGTACTCATCACTTCAAATTTCACTGAATCCGGAATTGAGCGATTGACAGAGCTCGGATTTGATGTCATTTTTGATCCAATTGAAACCCGAGACGGACGGATGCCGGTCGATACGCTGACACAGCGCTTAGAAGGTGTCGACATCTTTATTTCTGGGTTTGAGGGCGTGCCAGCTGAACTTATGGATGCTGCCGATGATCTCAAACTAATCGCCTGTCCGCGGGGTGGTCCTGAAGCCAGCGTAGATATCAGTGCCGCAACTGATCGTGGGATTCCTGTCCTATATGCACCGGGCAGAAACGCAGAGACTGTTGCCGATCACACAATGGGATTACTGTTGGCTGCAACGAGAAATATTGCACAGGCTCATCATCGACTGCGGATGGGCAGAGATACTGGTACCCCACAGGAAGACGCCGCAGCAGGTGGAGAGCGTGAAGATGTAACGTGGGGAATCGGCTCCGAATCACCATACACAACCCTTCGGGGACCAGAGCTTCGCGATCGGACAATCGGCATTGTTGGCTTTAGTCGGATTGGACGGCGGGTCGCAAAGCGAGCCGGTGACGGCTTTGGGATGGATGTCCGTGCGTATGATCCGTTTGTTGACCACGTCGAGATGGAACCATTCCAGGTCGATAAAGTGACAGATGTTCAATCATTATGTCAACAGAGTGATGTGGTCAGTCTTCATGCCGCAGTTGCACCAGGTTCACGCAATATGATTGGTCCGGCAGAGTTCGCGGCAATGCCTGATGATGGATACTTCGTCAACACGGCACGGGCTGCGCTCATTGAGGACGGCGCGCTCATTGAAGCGCTCAGGACCGACGAGATACAAGCCGCAGCACTCGATGTGTACCCCCAAGAGCCGATTGCTGAAAACAACCCATTGTTAGAGATGGAAAACGTCGTTACAACACCGCATATCGCCTCAGCGTCGCAGGATGTCATCGAACGACACAGTGAACTGACCGTGAATGATATTACGGCGCTTCTCAATGATGAACAGCCCATGCACGTTGCCAATCCTGAGACCCTGACAGAGTTCACGCTCTGAGCAGGAACATAGCCACCAGCGCGTGCCTGAACTCATGGGTCAGGTCGAATCGCTGAGATTCATACTCGGTTTTATTATGATTACGAGTACAGATGGCAGATCATCTGCTGTGTCACCAGATCGAGTTTGAGTGCCATCAGTCCCTGAGTATCCGTATTAATTGAGCTAATTCATCGCATGCATGTGCAGCAAAATCCATACTCCTGTGGGTCACGTATCGACATTATCATTGTCTCCATCAGATGACTCCGATGTCACTGGCACCGGATTAAAATCAGTATCAATATCTATGCTCATGTGCTCTTGAACAAACTCGTGTGTGCGCGTTTCAAGTTCATCTGCATCATACTCTGCTGTCATTTCAATCGCCTGCACCCATTCTCCATCTTCTTCGGAGAATGCAACTGTGGTGCCGTGCTCTTCAGTGACGTGAAGTAGACTGTATACACGCAGTGCCTCATACACATGCAGGAAATCACCGGCTTCATCAATCTCATCAAATGGCGCCAGTATATCATCTGGAAACACCTTCATCGTCGTCAACGGTGAGACCTCTCCTGAGTCAACCAGCGCCTCCACTTCATCCACCTCAGGGGGTTTGAGTGGACGATTGGGGAGTGAATCAATCATCTGTCTCCTCGCATGTGTCATCTGCCGACTCATGCAACCCAGCGTATATGTTCCACGCGTGCTTATGCTCCATCAGCCGAGCGAGCACATCCCGCATGCGCTGGCGTGAGCATGCTGTCTCATCGGTAGGGTATGATGCTGTGACACGTCCATCTGCTCGTATTGAAACCACCATTTCGTCCGTTGGAGTCAAATGATCCGACTCTAACGTCAAGCCAGTAGTTGTGAGACTCATGTCCTCTAATATACAAAAACCGATTGTAACCCTTAGGTCTGTGCTCTTGGATTCCAGGTTTTGATATGCAGTGATATATGCTTCTCACTCACTCGATGAGATATTAAGACGAATCTGCTGAATGGGATAGCACCCCCTAAGGGGGGTTGATTCCCGAATATGTTTGACAGTAAATAATATTAACCGAATGACTTTTTATCGCGGGATTATGACTGATGTGCATGAAGTCTCAGACACACGTCACATTCGTACTAGACTCGTCGGGATCAATGTCAAAAATCGCCGACGACACTCGTGGTGGATTTAATACGTTTCTGCTGGAGCAACGCGAAGAGGAGGGTGAGGCGACGGTGACGCTGTATGACTTCGATAGCACCGTCGAGTTGGTGTACCAGGGGTCGGAAATCGCCGATGCCGAAACGCTGGACACCGATAACTACCGCCCGGGTGGCAAGACCGCTTTGCACGATGCTATCGCACGAGCGATTGATGAAACTGACGACTACATCGCGGCTGCGGACGTCGAGAATGTTATTATCGTGGTGTTGACCGATGGCAAAGAGAACGCTTCTGAAACGCCCCAGGAGGTCGTCCGCGAGCGGGTTGAGGAGTACCGTGAGGAGCACGGTTGGGAATTCCTGTTTATTGGCGCCAACCAAGACGCGGCGCTCACCGCCGAGCAGATGGGGATGGACCGTGACAGATCTCTGGACATGGCTCATGATGGTGATGGCGCCGAAGCAGCCCACAAGTCAGTCTCGGAAAGTATCTCCCGAGCCCGTAATCAAGGGACGACAGACGGATTCAGCCGGAAAGACCGCCAGCGTCAGGAACGCACAGAGGACTGAGAGGTCACAGACGCCACGGGGTGATTCATCTCGACGGGAATGATACGGGCGACCACAGAGCGTGTCTGTATATCTGATCTGCCGTCCGGTGTCATTTGATTACTCGTGTGTTCTGATTACCGTGGTAGAGAATCAATCTACAAAGCTCAGTGGCACCGCTGTTGTGCTCCGCTCATCACAATTGTAAGTTGTATCAGATACTGAGGTGTAAACCAATCAGTGGACCGAATACCAAGATTGGTTCGTGGAGTGTGGCGAATTGTTCCATGAGCACTTCTATGACCGGATTCAACGGCTATAATCTGTTACACAATTATGACAAAATAGCCACAATCTCTCGCTCGGTACAATTGTTATGAGTGCCATCGCAGTCACAACCCAGATGACCCACTCAGCGGGGAGTAACTCAGACCGATCAAACGTTGTCACCCACTCATAGCTCACGCTGAATACAACACCGATTCCATTGATGAGAAACAGTATTCTCCTCAGAGCTGTGTCTGACAGCCCGATATGAATCAATCCACCACCACAAACCACCATTGAGGCATACTAGAGCAGAAGCGAACGATTCATGTTCCATCTTCAATCAAAAACGATTATTATAATTGAAGACAGTCAGCTGTTCAATCTGTTGGACGTCTTCTGTGTGAAACACACGTGTAATCACGGGTGGGAATCCTCTGTGGGGTGTTGAGTATCAACAGTAACAACTCCGTGAGAGGGTCGTGGTTAATGTGTATTCTGTCGTGTGGATTTTACTCAGTATATCGGTCGGCGAATCAATAGCAAATAACAAATAGCAAACAGCAATCGTCTCTTCTGTCGGAATGGCATATCGCTCAGCGAGTATGACACAAATCAGAGCTATTGAATTTGTAAGGTGCGATGTTATCCAACTCCGAGCACAGCAATGGTTATGAAGCCAATCGAGATGAATGTCATCACAGTCATTACCCACACAACCCAGTCTGCAGGGAGTTCAACAGACGGATCAGACATCGTCTTCCACTGATATCCACCGACAAGAATCACTCCAACGCCGAACGGAACGGACAGTACTCTGCTGAGTCCTGTCCCTATTCCCGTCACTCCGAGAAGTACGAGCACTCCGCCACAACTTAGCAGTGATCCATGATACAACAACGACTTGTTCACACTGGCGGATATTGACGATACATGATATTTCTTGTGCTAGATGTCCCTCTCTGATACATATCTGTCTCTCTCGATGAGAATCCAGACGACTCTCTCGTGACGAATGGAATGAGACATTATCAACTGTTCAGGACAACGCAGCGAGGACTTCTTTCCTCGGACAGAGTATGACTATGCTATGAGATACCTGATTGACCTGTTTGACCCGTCCGAGTGGTACGTTCCACGAGTCAGCACCAAGTTACACTATAGGAAGGATAGCAACAAAGAGACTACCACGCCAATCAGAAGCATAGCAAGGAGAAAACAACTCCTAAGGGGGCTTAATTCTTCCTCAGGAATTGCCTCAGGCTGATAAAATCCAGAGATGAGTGCACCGCTCAGGCAGGTCAGTGCAAGGGTTGCAATACCCAGCGCTACCGATGATAGCCCCGATTCACTCAGAGCTGTCTGTCCTATCCAGAAAACTTGTTGCAAATACGATTTCTTTATCCAGTCTGCAGCGTGATTTTTTCGTTGATTCTTCCGTCTCGCATGGGTTATCTCACCCGGTGATCTTCGCCTTTTCCTCTGAGCTCTGACACTGATTTGAGCGTGGTTTGACGGGCTTCACTCGCAGTTCACCAAAGCCGTACTTCGAGTGACTGCCGACCCGGAGGATGCCGCTCTTCGCGGTCTCTACCGGACGGTCACCCTCGTAGGCGACCACCTGCCCGTGGTCCACCGTCTGGAGCTTATAGATCTCGCGTTGCTCCAGCAGTTTCTCCTCGCGTTCACGAAGATCCCGGCGATCTTCCTTCCACCACCACGGCACGTCCTGATCATGACCATTCGGATACTCAGACTCCAGCACGAACGGCGTCACGAGTTCGAGGATGAACGCCTCGCCGTCTCCGAGACGCGAGTAGTCTAACGTCTTCAGGTCTACAACCTGCGTGTCTTTCAACCGCGTGATGCCGTAGCCGTGGTTGCGCTTCCCGCCGAATTGGAGTCCGTCCAGGGTGCTCTTATCGAGCGGGAGGACGTCATCGCGGCCGGCGTGGATGTCCCGGAACACTCGGTAATCGTTTAGGTACCAAATCAGCTCAAACGCACTTCCTCGAAGTCTTTGCGCCAACGAGCGTGTCAATGATCATATCTCATCTGTATAGACGGGGATGACAGAGTAGTCCCAAGCTTGTGAATCGGAGTTTCGATGACGTATATGAGCTACCACAATTGCTCAGGAACCAACCGTCAGATCCGAGAGAGCCAGATTTGTGAATAATTACCATTATTATGTACTGACTGATATGTAGGATAGGGTAAAGACGCAATCAGCTAGTGTGAGGTATCTATAATTCCTCGAACTCGTTGGCTATTTTATCGAGTATTTCAATAGAGTCATTATTTTTCTTCTCTGGCGACGTCTCTGACTCTGCTGTCGTTGTGGATTGCGACTGCTTGTGATCATTATCTCTTTGTGCACTTGTCTCAAGATCTTCGAGCATCTCCGCTCTGTCAGTGCCTGTAACCGAGCCATTGATAGCCGGTGCTTTCCACTTCAGCCGTGCTCTGAGATGCGCAGCCCCAACAGTAGTCAATTTGTATCCATTCGACCGTGCATCAATCTCAAACTTGTTTATCAAACCAGCGTCTTCAATAGAATCAAGATTTGGATACAATCGCCCATGATTTATTTCTTCATCGTAGTACTTCTCAAGCTCTTTTTTTATTTCAAGCCCTTTAGGTTCCTTGAGCCCGCCGATAATGTATAAAATATCTCGCTTGAAACCACTTAGATCTGCGAAATCTGCGGAGTCAATATCCTCATGAATTGACGATTGAGACTCTTCATCGGGTGTCTTAGCGGAATCCTCGCTTTCATCTCCTGCTGACTTCGTCTCAAACATTTCCTTAACACCAGATTTTCGCAGCGCCTCGTCCCAGGAGTCAAAGTACGAGCTATACCTCGACGCAGGGTATGCATCGTGTTTGTGAATGTCGGTAGTGGTAGGAATATGTCCGAGCTTCTTTGCTACCCGCTTAATCTCGTCTAAAATTGCCTGCTCTTTATCAATACCAGCGGCTTCCAGTGCCTTGTCCCAGCTTCCGAACGTTTGAGTATAATTATGTTGACTGACCCCAGACATGTCGTGGAGATCAGTCGTCTTTGGGACCCTGTCCAGTCGTTCATGAAGTGACTGCAGTGTACTAAGCATCTCCTCTCGGGTTCTTTCACTAGATTCACATCTCGTCCTAGACCTTCCCTCGAATCCAGACTGTTGGAGTGCTTCGTCCCATGAGCCAAAGTATGACGAATAAGTTGAATATGAATACTTTCCATGGGCGCTTATTTCACTATTTTTTGACACATGCCCAAGCTTCCCTCCTACCCGATTTAGCTCGTCCAGCAATGCCTGCTTCTCGTCAATACCAGCAGCCTCCAGTGCCTCGTCCCAACTCCCGAATTCTGTGTAGAAGTCATGTGGTGAGTATTTAGAATCCTCGGGAAGCTCACTCGGCTTTGGAATGCGGTTCAGACGATCATGCAGTGGCTGCAGTATCGTAAGCAATTCATCAGACTTTTTCTGATCTGCAGATTTCCCTTGAGGGAGATCAGAGAGTGATGCATCAGCTCCTGCTGTATCTGCGGTGTAGCCGTGGTTGTGTCTTTCCGCGCTTCTGATGCATTCGCTCCACGTATTTCATCATCTGTGAGAGCAGTCCCCCTCAAATCGGCACCAGTGAGGTCGGCACCGGCGAAGGTAGCATTGGAGAGGTCGACACCTCTAAGAGTGGCATCTGTGAGATCAGTGTTGATAAGATCAGCATCGGAGAGGTCGGCACCAGAAAGATCAGCGTTCGAAAGATCAGCACCAGTGAGAGTAGCGTTCGAGAGGTCAGCACCGGCGAGGGTAGTATCAGTGAGATCGGCACCAGTGAGGTGGGTATTCACAAAGCAGACTTCGCTAAGATCAGCACCGGCGAGGATAACATTAGAAAGGTATGCCTCACTAAGATCGGCACTGGTGAGGTCAACGCCGGTGAGATCCATTCCGGAGAGGTCACTCCCCTGTGTAATATCAGTGTGATCAATTGGGGCGCTTGGATCAATATTCATTATATAATTATTGAATTCAATCTAAGAGAAAGTTGTTGTCGCATGTTTGTTTCCGTTCCTGCAGAGTCAGCGCTACGATCTTGGATTAAAGATGATCATCCACACAATCATTGAAAATCTCTTTCTAGCGGTACCTGTCAAGAGCTAATCTTGCGTTGCCCGGAGACTACTGATTT